>Ga0153960_1000005_pt1 | contig 493143 bp, 474 predicted proteins | sample TSFL044MetaG_FD_102274 | JGI IMG/M metagenome (GOLD analysis project Ga0153960, IMG submission 102274) | Attine ant fungus gardens microbial communities from Florida, USA - TSFL044 MetaG | ecosystem: Host-associated > Fungi > Mycelium > Unclassified | place: USA: Florida, Withalacochee...
GCGCAGTCCAGCGGTCCGCCTCCTCCGCGCCGCCCGTTCCTTCCCAGAACGGCCGCGATGGAAAGTGGAAACGGGCGTACCCGGTCGATCCAAACGACCAGGTACGCCCGATTCGGCACAGCATGCCCGGCACAGCATGCCCGGTGCAGGCATGCCGTGTTCGGCTACTCGGCGCGACGGCGCCGGGCGACCTCCCACAGGGTGACGCTCGCGGCGATGCCCGCGTTGAGGGACTCCGTCGCGCTCGAGATCGGGATCGACACGATCGCGTCGCAGGTCTCGGTGACGAGGCGCGACAGGCCCTTGCCCTCCGAACCGACGACGATCACGATCGGACGGTCGGCGAGCTCGAGGCCGTCGAGCTCCACGTCGCCGTCACCGTCGAGGCCGAGCACGAACAGCCCCATCGACTTGAGGGACTTCAGGGTCTGCGTCAGGTTCGGGGCCATCGCGACCGGGGTGCGGGCAGCGGCACCGGCACTGGTCTTCCACGCCGAGGCCGTCACACCGACGGACCGACGCTGCGGGACGATGACGCCGTGGCCGCCGAAGGCCGCCGTGGAGCGGATGATCGCTCCGAGGTTGCGCGGGTCCGTGATGCCGTCGAGCGCGACGACCAGCGGGACCTCGTCCTTCGCGAAGGCGCGCTCGACGAGGTCCTCGGCGACGGCGTACTCGTACGCGGGGACCTTGAGCGCGACACCCTGGTGCACGCTGTCGTGCCCGGTGATGCGATCGAGCTCGGGGCGCATGAGCTCGATGATCGGCACGCCGCGGTGGTTGGCGAGCGCCAGGATCTCCTTGACGCGGTCGTCGACCTCGATGCGGGACGCGATGTAGAGCGTCGTCGACGGGGTCTTCGTGCGCAGTGCCTCGAGCACCGAGTTGCGGCCGGTGACCAGCTCGGAGTCGTCGGTCTTGCGCTGCGGCGGACGGCCGGTGCGCTGCTGCGGCGAGCTCGACGCACCGTGACGACCGCGAGCGGCCTCGTAGCGCTCCTTCGCGGCCTTGCGCTTGCCGGCCGGGTGGTACGGGCGGTCCTCGGCCTTCGGGGTCGGCTTGCGCCCCTCGAGCGCCTGTGCACCCTGGCCGCCGGAGCCGACCTGCTTGTTGCCCTTGCGGCCGGAGCGGACGGCGCCGGGCCGCCCCTTCTTGCTCCCCGAGACGTTCTTCATTGCTCTCTCCTGTCCGGCACTGCCGTTGTCAGGCGATGCTCCAGCGTGTACCAGCTGCGGTGTCTTCGATGGTGATGCCCGCGGATGCGAGATCGTCGCGCACGCGGTCGGCCGTGGCGAAGTCGCGTGCCGCCCTGGCGTCGGAACGCTCCTGCACGAGGCGTTCGACGAGGGCTGCGAGTGGTGCGGCCGATGCGTCGTGGCCACCGCCGGACCAGTGGTCGGCCCGCGGGTCGATGCCGAGCACCTCGACCATCGCGGCCACCTGATGGTACGCGGTTCCGACCGCTTCCGCATCGTCGGTGTCCAGGGCGGCGTTCCCGGCACGGACGGTCTCGTGCAGCACGGCGAGGGCCTGGGGCACCGAGAGGTCGTCGTCCATGGCTGCCGCGAACGCGTCGGGCACCCCCGGGGCGTCGGCGAGCGAGACCCCCTCGAGCCGGGTCTGGGCGCGCGCGAGGAAGCCGGCGATCCGGTCGAGCGCCGCCTCGGCCTCGGCGAGCGACCCGTCGTGGTGGTCGATCGTGGAACGGTAGTGGGCGGCGCCGAGCGCGTACCGGACGACGATCGGCCGGGCGGAGCCGAGCATGTCCGCGGCGAAGACCGAGTTGCCGAGCGACTTCGACATCTTCTGCCCGTCGACCGAGACCAGGCCGTTGTGCAACCAGTACGAGGCGAACGGGTCGCCTGCAGCGGTCGACTGCGCGAGCTCGTTCTCGTGGTGCGGGAAGCGGAGGTCGAGTCCGCCGCCGTGGATGTCGAACGCCGGACCGAGGTAGCGCCGGGACATCGCCGAGCACTCGATGTGCCAGCCTGGACGGCCGGGGCCCCAGGGCGAGTCCCAGTTCGCGGTCGTCGGCTCTCCGGGCTTGGCACCCTTCCAGAGCGCGAAGTCGCGCGGGTCGCGCTTGCCACGGGGGTCGGCGTCGGTGGCCTCGACCATGTCCTCGCGACGCTGGCGGGTGAGGGCGCCGTAGGACTCCCAGCTGCCGGTGTCGAAGTAGACGTCGCCGGAGCCGTCGGCCGCCGCGTACGCGTGGCCCCGCTCGATGAGCCGCTCGATGATCTCGTGCATCTGCGGCACGCTCGCGGTCGCGCGCGGCTCGTACGTCGGGGGCAGGATGCCGAGGGCCGTGTACGCGGCCGTGAACTCGAGCTCGACGCGGTACGCGCGGGCGAACCACTCCTCGTCGGTGCCGGCGGCGAGGTCGAGCACCTTGTCGTCGATGTCGGTGACGTTCCGCACGAGGGTGACCCGGTACCCGCGGTGGCTCAGCCAGCGGCGCCAGACGTCGTAGACGAGTGCGGAACGGAGGTGACCGATGTGCGGCGACGACTGCACCGTCGGCCCGCAGACGTACATGCTCACGTGTCCGTCGACCAGCGGGACGAGGTCGACGACGGCAGCGGCGCGGGAGTCGTAGAGGCGAACGGTCACGCCCCCAAGCCTAGGACGTCAGGACGCCCGGACGACGGCTGTTGCGATCGCGGCGAGCCCTTCGCCGCGGCCGGTGAACCCGAGGCCGTCGGTCGTCGTGCCGGAGACGGCGACGGGAGCCCCGACCACGGCCGCGAGGGCGTCCTGCATCTCGGTCCGGCGGGCGCCGATGCGCGGGCGGTTGCCGATCACCTGCACGGTGACGGACACCGGGACCATGCCCGCTTCAGCGAGGAGACCGACCGCGCCCCGGACGAAGACGTCACCAGCCGCACCGGCGTACGCGGGGTCCGACGTGCCGAACGTCCCGCCGATGTCGCCCAGGCCACCCGCCGAGAGCAGGGCGTCGCAGACCGCGTGCGCGACCGCGTCGCCGTCGCTGTGCCCGGAGAGACCGGCCTCGCCGGGGAAGTCGAGCAGCCCGACCCGGCACGGAGAGGCCTCGTCGAAGGCGTGCACGTCGACGCCCAGCCCGACCCGCGTGTCCGGTGGAGCAGGGGGACCGGACGACGACCGCACGATCGACTCCGCCCGTGCCAGGTCCCACGGGGTGGTGATCTTGAAGGCGTCGGCGTCGCCGGGGACGAAGCGCACCGTCCCGCCCGCCGCCTGGAACACCCCGGCGTCGTCGGTCTCGGACTGCGACGACACCGCGTACGCCTGCCGGAGCGCGACGAGCGGGAAGCCCTGCGGCGTCTGCACCCCGACGAGGGCGGCGCGGTCGACCGTCTCGACGACCTCGGCACCGGAAACCCGCTTGATCGTGTCCGTGACGGGCAGTGCCGGGACGAACCCGGCCGCCGACCCGTCGGCGAGCGAGCCGGCGACCGCGTCGAAGACCCGGTCGAACTGCGCCGTCGGCGTCAGGCACCGCGCGGCGTCGTGCACCAGCACCGAGGTGACGGAGTCCGGCAGGACTGCCAGGCCGGCCTCGACCGAGCCATGGCGATCCGTGCCTCCCGGGACGACGGCTGTGTACGCGACCGCAGCCCCGGCGACCGAGGCGACCACCTGTCGACAGGCGTCGAGCAGCGCCGCGGGCGCGACCACGACGACGAGCGTCGGCGACGCCAGGGCGAACAGCGGCTCGAGCGCCCGCGCCAGCATGAGCGTGCCGGCCACGGGGACGAACGCCTTCGCCGTGCCGATGCCGAGCCGTGTGCCGGACCCCGCCGCAACGACGACGACCGCCCTGTCCACCCCTTCGGGGAACAGAACGGTCGAGGTCGTGTTCAGTGGTTCGGTGCGCTCAGGAGGCGAGGACCTCGTCGAGGACGGTCGATGCCTTGTCCTCGTCGGTCTTCTCGGCCAGCGCCAGCTCGGAGATGAGGATCTGCCGCGCCTTGGCGAGCATCCGCTTCTCCCCCGCGGAGAGCCCGCGGTCCTGGTCGCGTCGCCAGAGGTCGCGGACGACCTCGGACACCTTGATGACGTCACCCGAAGCGAGCTTCTCGAGGTTCGCCTTGTACCGGCGGGACCAGTTCGTGGGCTCCTCGGTGAACGGAGCGCGCAGGACCTCGAACACCTTGTCGAGGCCCTCCTTGCCGATCACGTCGCGGACACCGACCAGGTCGACGTTGTCCGCCGGGACCTCGATCGTCAGGTCACCCTGGGTGACCCGCAGCTTCAGGTAGACCTTTTCCTCGCCCTTGATGACGCGCGTCTTGACTTCAGAGATGGTTGCCGCCCCGTGATGGGGGTAGACCACGGTCTCGCCGACCTCGAATTGCATGTATCAGGCTCCGTTCCGAGACACCCAGTTTACCACAAGCAGTTTTCGGGTAAGGGGCACCTAACACCTGGCACTCCCGCCGATCGGTAGGATGGTCGTCGGACCGTCCGGTCCACATCGTGATCTTCCGGAGGAATCTCTTGCGAGCTCGGGTACTCGTGTCCGTCGCCGTTGCGGCAACCATCGCGCTCGGCGCCACCGGCTGCGAGTTCATGTCGCCCGCACAGACGACGGAGATCAAGCAGATCACCGACGGCGTGAACGTGTCGACGGGCAAGATCGACGTCCGCAACGCGCTGCTCATCTCCGACGACGGCGAGGGTGCGCGCTTCATCGGCACGCTCGTGAACAACGACGAGACCGACGACATCACCGTCTCGGTCGAGATCGGCGGCGACACCGAGACCGTCGAGGTCCCGGCCAGCGGCCACGTCGACCTCGCCAACGACGCGAAGCACGACACGCTCGACTTCGACGGTGCGGACGCCAAGCCCGGCGCGCTCGTCAAGGTCTACTTCTCGTACTCGGGCGCCGAGGGCGTCTCCGCCAGCGTGCCGGTGCTCACCAGCTCGCAGGAGGAGTACGCGACGCTCGCGCCGACCGCCACGCCGACGGCGGAGGTCACCCTCCCGACCGCGACGCCGACGGACGTCCCGATCAACCCGTAGGCACACGCCGCAACCGCCTGGAGGCCCGGTGCGAGTCCCATGGACCCGCGCCGGGCCTCCGGTCGGTTGCGCTGCGCGCGGGGCGCGACCCGCAGGCCGCGGCCCGTCGCGTCAGCCCTCGATGCGGTAGCCGAGCCCCCGGACGGTGACGAGGATCTCCGGAGCGCTCGGGACGCGCTCGATCTTCGAGCGGATGCGCTTGATGTGCACGTCGAGCGTCTTCGTGTCCCCGAAGTAGTCCGACCCCCACACCCGGTCGATGAGCTGCCCGCGGGTGAGCACGCGCCCGGCGTTCCGGAGCAGCAGTTCGAGGAGCTCGAACTCCTTGAGCGGCATCGGCGTCTCGGAGCCGTCCACCGCGACCGTGTGCCGCTCGACGTCCATCCGGATGCCGCCGACCTGCAGGATCCCGCTGTCCGCCGGGTCGTCCTCGGTGCGGCGGCGGAGCACGGCACGGATGCGCGCCAGGAGTTCCCGGGTCGAGTACGGCTTCGTCACGTAGTCGTCGGCGCCGAGCTCCAGCCCGACGACGATGTCCACCTCGGAGTCCTTCGCCGTCAGCATGATGATCGGGATGTTCGAGCGGGTCCGGATCTGCCGGCAGACCTCGGTGCCGGACAGCCCCGGCAGCATCAGGTCGAGCAGCACCAGGTCGGGGTTCTCCGCGTCGAACTTCGACAGCGCGGTCACGCCGTCCGCAGCGACGGAGGTGTCGTACCCCTCGCGCTGCAGCAGGAACTCCAGGGGCTCGCTCAGGGCCGGCTCGTCGTCGACGATGAGGATCTTGGTCACGATTGCTGCTCTTCCAGTTGCTCTTCGAGTGCTGTGGTCAGTTCGGGGTCCGCCTCGGGGAGACGGATGGTGAAGGTCGAGCCCTTGCCGGGCTGCGACCAGACGCGGACGTCGCCGCCGTGGTTCCCGACGACGTGCTTGACGATCGCGAGGCCGAGCCCGGTGCCGCCGGTGGCCCGGGAGCGCGCGGGGTCGACGCGGTAGAAGCGTTCGAACACCCGGTCGAGGTCGGCCTCGGGGATGCCGACGCCCTGGTCGGTGACGGCGATCTCGACGAAGCCCTTCGCGGACCGGACGCCCACACCGACGCGGGTGCCGTCCGGGGAGTACTTGACCGCGTTCGCGATGAGGTTCGACACCGCGATCTGCAGCAGTCCGGGGTCGCCCATCACGCGGAGCTTCGACTTCTTCGCCCGCACCAGCTCGATGTCCCGGGCCCTGGCGACGATCTCGTTCGCGTCGACGGCGGCCTGCACGATGCGGTCGATCGACGTCTCCTCGCTGTTCTCCAGCGCGTCGACGGACTGCAGGCGGGAGAGCTCGATGATGTCCTTCGTCAGCGCCGCCAGCCGCTCGGACTCGGTGACGAGCTGCGCCGCGAACTTCCGGACGTGCTGCGGTTCGTCCGCCGCGGCGACGAGGGTCTCGGACAGCAGCCCGATGGCGCCGATCGGGGTCTTCAGCTCGTGGGAGATGTTCGCGACGAAGTCCCGCCGGACCTCGTCGATGCGCCGGCTCTCGGTGAGGTCGTCCGCGGTGACGAGGACGTACCGGTTGCCGAGCTGCGCCGCCCGGAAGCTGAGGTAGCCGATCTGGTCGCTCCCACGGCCACGGGGGAGCTCGAGGTCCTCCGCTCCCATCTCCCCGCTCTTGCGCACCCGGTCGACGAGGTCGGCGAGCTCTTGGTGCACGAGCTTCCGCCGCACCACGAGTCCCACCGTCAGGGCCTGCGGCGACGCGGCCACGACGGTGTTCGACGGGTCGACCACCACGGCCGGGTTGTGCATCGTGGCGATGACCGCGGCGACGCCGTCCGGCAGGGTGCGTTCGGCGACGTCTGCTGCACGAGCCGTGCGCTCGGCGGTGATGATCAGCACCACGACGCCCGCGCCGAAGACCCCGCCGAGGAGCATCGACAGTGGCACGAGCCACGCGTTGTCCATGCCGTCAGTGTAGGGATGGTCACGCGGGGTTCGGGCCCCGTTCACCCCCGTCCGGGCCGATCGCGCCGGAGGATCGCGAAGCATTCAACCGCACGTCACCGTTCGTTCACCTGACCTGACGACACTCGACCGGTACGCAGAGAGAGGCACTCCCCCATGCGCGAAGTCTTCCAGCAGGAACTCCAGGACGTCCAGGAGCGACTGACCGAGATCGCCGGGCTCGTCGAGTCCGCCATCACCCGGGCCACGCAGGCCTTCAGCGACTCCGACGTCGCCCTCGCCGAGGAGGTGATCGCCGACGACGCCAAGATCGACGAGGCGGCGAACAGCCTCGACGAGATCGCCATCGACATCCTGGCCCGCCAGGCACCGGTGGCCCGTGACCTCCGCGTCGTCGTCACCGCCCTGCGTGTCAGCTCCTCGCTCGAGCGCATGGGCGACATGGCCGAGCACATCGCGCAGCTCGCCCGCCAGCGCTTCCCCGAGAAGGTCGTGCCGAAGGGCCTCCGCGGCACCTTCAAGAAGATGGGCGCGCACGACGTCGCGATGGCGCAGAAGCTCACGCGCCTGCTCGCGACCGAGGACATCACGCTCTCGGCGGAGATCCGCGACGAGGACGACGCCGTCGACGAGCTGCACGCCAGCGTGTTCGACTTCGTGCTCGGCGAGACGTGGAAGGGCAACCCGATCGACACCGTCGACGCGACCCTGGCCTCCCGGTACCACGAGCGCTTCGCGGACCACGCGGTGTCGATCGCCAAGAAGGTCGAGTACCTGGCGACGGGCGACTGGACGGGCGCGTCCACCACGACCGCGGCGGTCTGACCCGACCCGCACGTCTGCGAGGATCGTGGCATGGCCCAGGTCGCGATCATCGTCAACGGCATGCCCGGTTCCGGCAAGAGCACGATCGGTGCAGCCCTCGCCGAGGTGCTCGGCTGCCCGTTCCTCTCGAAGGACCGGATCAAGGAGCCCCTCGCCGACATCGTCGGCCCGATGATCGCCTCGCGTCCGCTCGGCGGCATCGCGATGGAGACCATGTGGTCGATGGCTCGGGCCGTCGAGAACGGGGTCGTCCTCGACGCCGTCTGGCTGCCGTCGCGCGACCGTGACCTCCTGGAGGCAGGGCTCGCCGCCGCAGGGTCGCCGCGCGCCGTCGAGGTGTGGTGCCACGTCGACCGGGCCACCGCCGAGGAGCGGCTGCGCGACCGGTACGAGCCGGGCACCCTGCCGGTGCGACACGAGGTCCACGGGGACCTCGCCGGCATCCTGTCGTTCTGGGACGAACACGGCGCCGCCGCGGAACCGATCGGACTCCCGGGGACTGCCGTCGTGCGGGTGGACACCACGAAGCCGTACGACGTCGGCGCCCTGGTGCAGGAGATCGCCTCGCACTTCGTGTGAACGGCTCGGGCTGGCAGAGCCGACCACCCCGCCGAAGCGACACGGTGCTGGCGGGGCGATCCGTTCCTCCCGGCAGAGCGACAGAAGTCGGCGGAACGTCCGCGGCAGACCGTCGCTTTCGCGGACCGGGCCTCGCCCCAGGCCGAACGCACGAACGCCCCGCCTGGTGACCAGGCGGGGCGTTCGTGCGTCGGGGTCTACTTCTTGGCGCCCTGGGCGGCCACGGCGGCGGCGCCGGCAGCTGCTGCCTCGGGGTCGAGGTAGTACGAGGGCTTGGTCGGGCGGAACTCGTCGTCGAGCTCGTACACCAGCGGGATGCCCGTCGGGATGTTCAGGCCGGCGATGTCGTCGTCGGAAATACCGTCGAGGTGCTTCACGAGCGCCCGCAGCGAGTTGCCGTGCGCCGTGACGAGGACGGTCTTGCCGGCGCCGAGGTCCTTCGTGATGTCCGACTCCCAGTACGGCAGCAGACGGTCGATCACGAGCTTGAGCGACTCCGTGCGGGGCAGCTGGTCCCCGAGGTCGGCGTAGCGGCGGTCCCCGAACTGCGACCACTCGGCGTCGTCGGCGATGGGGGGCGGCGGCACGTCGAAGGAACGACGCCACTCCATGAACTGCTGCTCGCCGTACTGCTCGAGCGTCTGGGCCTTGTCCTTGCCCTGCAGGTCGCCGTAGTGGCGCTCGTTGAGCCGCCAGTCGCGCTTCACGGGCAGCCAGGCGAGGTCAGCCTCGAGCAGGGCGATGTCGGCCGTCTGGATGGCGCGGGTGAGCAGCGACGTGTACAGGACGTCCGGGACGATGCCCGACTCGCTGATGAGCTCGCCGGCGCGCTTCGCCTCCTTCTCGCCCAACTCGCTGAGTCGGACGTCGACCCAACCGGTGAACAGGTTCTTCTGGTTCCAGTCACTGTTGCCGTGACGGAGCAGGACGAGCGTGGAGGTCATGCGTCCGAGTCTACCGAGCGTGCTCCACGCCGTAGCCTGGGCTGCATGCCGATCGGGAACGTCACGCGCGGGACGACCGGGTACAACCGGCTCCGCCGTGTCGACCGGTGGATCGCCACGCTCCCGGTGCTCCGACGGACCGACGACCCGCTCGTGGCGGACGTCGGCTACGGGGCCTCCCCGACCACGACGCTCGAGCTCCGGGACCGACTGGCCCGGGTGCGACCGGACGTCGAGGTGACCGGCGTCGAGATCGAACCGGCACGGGTGGCGCTCGCGAACGCCGGCACCCGCGACGGCGTGACGTTCCGGCTCGGCGGGTTCGAGACCCCGACGCCCGGGAACCGACGGCCGGCGGTGATCCGGGCGTTCAACGTGCTGCGGCAGTACGACGAGTCCGCGGTCGAGGGTGCCTGGCGGATCATGCAGGACCGGCTGCAACCGGGCGGCGCACTGGTCGAGGGGACCTGCAACGAGGTCGGCCGGGTGGCGTCCTGGATCACGCTCGACGACCGGGCGGCGCACACGTTCACGGTGTCGCTGCGGCTCGCCGGGTTGGACGTTCCGTCGATCGTCGCCGAGCGCCTGCCGAAGGCCCTGATCCATCGGAACGTCCCGGGCGAGCGGGTGCACGCGTTCCTCCGCGACCTCGACCTGGCGTGGGCGGTCGCTGCGCCGCTCGGCACGTACGGGCCGCGGCAGCGGTGGATCGCGACGGTGCGGGGCATGCGCGACCGGGGCTGGCCGGTGCTGCACGGGGTGAGCCGCTGGCGCCTCGGCGAGCTCAGCGTCCCGTGGGCCGCGGTCGAGCCGGCCTGACGCGCGCGGTCGAGCCGGCCTGACCGGCGCGGTCGGGGCGACGGGCGAGCCGAGCCTCGGACTGCGCGACCGATCTCGTGCTCGATGACGCGAGATCGGTCGCTGGCACCGAGACTCGGGCCCGACGCACGAGCGCGGGCGGCTCAGGACCGGCGGACCGCCCCGAGGCGCGGCAGCCGCGGCACGTTCGCCGTCGCACCGGCGCCTGGTGGCACGATGACCTCCTGCGTCGCGGCCACGACCACGTCGTCGGCGGTGAGGGTCAGCGTCGCCGCCGGGTCGAGGGACCGCTTCACGACCGCGAGCCCGATCGGCCCGAGCTCGTGGTGCAGCCCCGAGGCCGACAGGCGCCCCACTTCCTTGTCGTCGAGCACGACGGGCGTCCCCGGGGCCGGGATCACGCCGTCGGACCCGTCCAGGTGCAGCAGCACGACACGGCGCGGCGGGTGCCCGAGGTTGTGGACCTTCGCGACCGTCTCCTGCCCCCGGTAGCAGCCCTTCGTCAGGTGCACGGCGGAGCGGAGCCAGTCGAGTTCGTGCGGGATGGTGCGCTCGTCGACGTCGGTGAGCGACGGACGCCAGGCGGCGATCCGGAGTGCCTCGAAGGCGAGGAGCCCCGCGGCGGGGACGTCCGACGCGGCGATCTCGGCCGCGGTGCCGGGGGTGACCACGGCGATGCGGAGGGTCCAGTCGGAGCCGGGATGGGCCTCCGGGTCGGCGTAGCCCCACCCACCGGGCGTGACGGACGCCCACGGGTCGACCCACTCGACGACCGTGTCGTCGGCGAGCACCGCCGAACCGAAGCGACCGATCGTCGCGAAGTCCGCCGAACGGTCGGCGACCTCGACCCGCAGCATGAAGCGCATCGAGTCGAGCCAGGCGGCGAGCGGTGCCGCATCGGCGGGCTCGGTCAGGAGCCACGCGACCGAGCCGTCGTCGACGACGCGGGCGGCGTGCTCGACGCGACCCGACTGGTCGAGCACGAGCGTCTCGGTGCTGACACCGGCACCGAGCCCGAGCAGGAGCTGCGACGTGATCGAGTTGAGCCACGACAGGCGGTCCGGACCTGACACCGTGACGACACCGAGGCCGAGCTCGACGACGGCGCGGCCGCGGGCGAGCAGACGCTGTTCGCCGAGGGGGTTGCCGAAGTGGGCGGCGGGACCCGCGTCGGTCCCCACGAAGCCGTCACGGCCGGCGAACGCCGACATCAGTCGACCTTCGCGAGCTGCCCCGAGGCGTGCGAGGTGAGCTCCTTGCCGAGGGCTGCGATGTCCCACGCCCAGAAGAGCTTGCCCTCGACCAGGCCGTACAGCCGGGTCGCCGCGGAGTAGTCCTTCGCGTTCGGCGAGCGCATCACGGCGTCCGTCGCGAGGTCGATGCGGCCCTTGCGGACCCGACCCACGTAGAGCTCGTTGACGCCCGTCGGGTGGATGATCGCCGCCTCGACGTCGAAGCCGTCCGTGGCGTTCCGCAGCGCCTCGACGCTCTCGACCGTGCTGAACGGCGTCGGCCCCTCGCCGAGGAGCATCGCCGGACCGCGGTCGCCGGGCTCGGACGGACGGTCGATCCGCCAGTAGCCCATCTCGGCCGCGAGCGGGGTGTGCTCGTCGTCGAGCAGCCACGTCGTGGACGAGTAGTTGAGGTAGGGCAGGCCGTCGTGGCTGAAGCTCACGCGCTGGCCGAACTCGTAGTTCCGGGGTTCCTCTTCGTCGCCCACGGGGTACTCGACCACGCCGGTGCCCTCCCAGACGCCGACGAGCCAGGACAGGGGAACGAGTTCGGGGGCGAGGCCCTCGGGCAGTTCGATCAACGCTGACCCTTGAACAGCTTCACGACGACGGTCACCGAGACGAACGCGATCGCGAGCGACGCCAGACCGAGGAGGCCCACGTAGAAGAGCTCGAGCGCAAGCAGCGAATCCATGGTGCGAGTCTACGCGGACCGGCTCAACGCGCCAGGAGCACCACCGCGGTGACGAGCACGACGACGAAGGCCCCGGACGACGCGATGCTGATCCGCTCGACCAGGCCGTCCTTGGTGGCAGTGATGAGCTGCAGCACGAAGCTGACGAGCACGCAGAGCACGAAGACGAGCAGGAGCCAGGCGAAGGAGTCCTTCTCCGTCAGGGTGAGGACGAGCACGGCGCCGACGATCGCGAGCAGCCACACCGGCAGTACGGACGTCAGTCGGAGGCGACGCTGGTCGGTGGGCGGCACGGGCTCGGTCACGCGCCCCATCATGACAGGCGGGACGAGCACCGTCCGCTCGGACGGCAGGACACTTCCCGAGCATCACTAGGATGTGTGCACGACTCCCCCACCACTGGAGGTCCTGTGGCCCAGCTCCTGGTACTCACCTCAGCCGCGCCCGGCGACGTCCTGCCGAGCCTCGGACTGCTGAGCCACCGGATCCGCCACGTGCCCGCCGAGGCCGCACAGCTGGTCAACGCACCGCAGAGCGACCTCATGTTCGTGGACGCCCGTACGGACCTCGCGAGCGCCAAGGCCCTGTGCAAGATCCTCGCGACGAGCGGGTCGACGACGCCGATCATCCTGGTCGTCACCGAGGGCGGCCTCACCGCCGTGAACAGCGAGTGGAACGTCGAGGACGTCGTGCTCGAGACCGCCGGCCCCGCCGAGGTCGACGCCCGCATCCGCCTGACCGCCGGGCGCGCGGTCAAGAACCAGACCGGGTCGAAGATCCAGGCGTCCGGTGTCGTGATCGACGAGGCGAGCTACTCGGCGAAGGTCCGCGGCCGGCCGCTCGACCTCACCTTCAAGGAGTTCGAGCTCCTCCGCTTCTTCGCCACGCACCCGTCGCGGGTCTTCACCCGCGAGCAGCTCCTCAGCGAGGTCTGGGGCTACGACTACTTCGGCGGCACCCGCACGGTCGACGTGCACGTGCGTCGACTGCGCGCCAAGCTCGGCGACCTCGAGTCGCTCATCGGCACCGTCCGCAACGTCGGGTACCGCTTCAACGTCTACGACGACGAGGCCGACCGACTCTCGGCGCAGTAGTGGCCGTCGACCTGTCGCGCTTCGCCGTCCCCGGCGAAGCGCCGCCGTTCTCGGACCAGACCCTGGTGGACGTGCGCGCTGGTCGCGCCACCGTCGTCGGGGACGAGCGCGGGGTCGCCGTGGTGCGCGACGGTGAGTTCGAGCTCGCGGTCGGCCTGGAGGAACGGGGGCGCGGCCTCGGCACGGCCCTCGTCACGCAGGTGCTCGGCGCGGGCGGCGGGGCCGCCCCCGTGGTCGGTCCGGCTCCTCGACTCGCGTGGGCGCACGGGGACCACCCCGCTGCGCGGGCGCTCGCGGCGCGGTTCGGCTGGACGGCCGTCCGCACGCTCCTGCAGCTGCGCGCGCCGATCCCCTCCGCTGCACCGGACCCGGCGGTGCCGGCCGGGTACTCCCTGTCGGCGTTCCGCGCCGGGGACCCCGGGGACGAGGCAGACTGGCTCGTCCTCAACGCGTCGGCGTTCGCCCACCACCCGGAGCAGGGCCGGATGACGCTCGAGGACCTCCGCGCCCGCGAGGCCGACGACTGGTTCTCCGGCGACGACCTGATCCTGCTGCGTGACGGCAGCGGGAAGCTCGCTGGGTCGTGCTGGCTCAAGGTCGAGGGCGGGATCGGCGAGTTCTACGCGGTCGCCGTACGCCCGGACCTGCAGGGGCAGCGGCTCGGCGGCGTGCTCATGCGCGCGGGGACGGCCCGGCTGACCGGTCGTGGGCTCACCGCCGCGGCGCTGTACGTCGAGGGCGACAACGAGCCGGCACTGGCGCTCTACCGGCGGTCCGGGTTCGAGCAGCACGCGATCGACGTGCAGTACGCCGCGCCGGGGCCCGGCCGGTAACATGGTGCGGTCGGCGAGGGGCCGACCACGACGGACTCGGGGGCTCGGTGGCGCAGTACGGTCAAGGGGAGCCGCTCGGTGCGTCCTACCGCCTCGCGGCGCTGCTCGGGACGGGCGCGACGGGGGAGGTCTGGCAGGTCGACCACACCGCGACCGGTGAGCGGTACGCGGCGAAGCTCCTGCGCGCCGAACTCGCGGCGGACCCGGAGATCGTGGAGCGCTTCGTCCGCGAGCGCTCGGTGCTCCTCGGGCTCCAGCACCCGTCGATCGTCCGGGTGCGGGACCTCGTGGTCGAGGGCGACCGGCTCGCGATCGTCATGGACCTCGTCCCCGGCGGGTCCGTCCGTGACCTGCTCGAGGCGTCGAGCACCCTGCCGCCTGCCGATGCCCTGACGATCACCGCCGAGACCCTCGACGCGCTGGCCGCCGCACACGGACAGGACGTCACCCACCGTGACGTCAAGCCCGACAACGTCCTCCTCGCGTCCCCGTTCACGTCCGGTGCGACCGGCGACGTCCGGGTCACGGACTTCGGCATCGCGAGCGTCGTCGCCGAGCGGGAGCGGAAGACGACCGGCCTGCTCGGGACCCCGCAGTACATGGCACCGGAGTCGATCAGTCACGGGCGCTCGGGCCCCGCGGCGGACGTCTACGGTGCGGGTGTCATGCTCTACGAGCTCCTCGCGGGCCGCACCCCGTTCGCCGGCCCCGGGACGGACTTCGCGGTCGCGTACCGGCACGTGACCTCGACGCCCCCGCGGCTCGACGTCCCCGACGCCCTCTGGACCGCACTCGACCGGCTGCTCGCGAAGGACCCCGCCGCGCGCCCGACGGCATCCGAGGCCGCCGCCACCCTCCGCCGGCTGTCCCGGACGCTCGCCGACGCCCCGGCACTCGTGCCCGTCACCGACCCGGACGCCTTCGACGAGGTCGCCCGTCCCGCCACCGTCGTGCGTGGCTCGCTCGCTGCGGACACCACCCCGGTGCCGCCGTCCGAGCCCGTGCCCGACGCCGCGGGCCCCGTCCCGGAACTCGGCACCGCATCGTCGAGCACGGTGATCCGCCCGATGGCGCGTCCGGTCGCCGCTCCGGCCGCGGAACCCGGACCGCAGCGCGCCGCGCGGATGCGCCGACCCGACTGGCTGACCAACAGGGCACTCGCGTTCGGTGCGCTCGGTGTCGTGCTCGTGGCCGCCCTCGTCGTCGGTGGGGTGGTGTGGCTCCCGGGGGCCCTGCGGAAGTCGCCGGGACAGCAGGCGACCGCACAGGCCGCCAGCGCATACCAGCAGGACCGACCGCTCCCGACCGGACTCACCACGACCCGCAAGGCCACGATCGACGCCGACTCGGGCGCGGTCGACCTGACGATCACCTACGCCGCCCAGGGTGCCGCACTGTCCGGAGCGCTGCTCGAGGTCCTGCCCGGAGCACGCCCGGGAGCCGCCTGCCCGACGGTCCGCTGGCAGGCGGGCCCGGTGTCGGCGGCACGGAACCAGCCGTCGCTGACCGGGGTCGACACGGCGTGCTCGTGGTCGCTCACCGGAGCGCACATCGACGCCGGCGAGGACGTCTCCGTCCAGGCGCGGGTCAAGGTCCCCTCGGTCACCGACGACGCATCGCTGCAGGAGTGGCTCGACGCCGTGGGCTCCACGACGACCGCTGCCGTCACCGACCAGTCCGTCACCGGGACCGCCTTCCCGGTCCAGCGGCTCCAGGGCATCGACGTCCGCACGCCGGACCGCACGGTCAGCCAGACGACGCTCCCGGTCACCCTGGTGCCGGTGTGGCCGAGCGGTGCGGACGAGCTGAACCCGCTCTACCGCAGCCCCGCGACGGGCGCAGCGTCGCAGATGCTGCAGGACGTGGCGGGCGGGGAGTCCGGCGTCCGGTTCTCGGACGGCTGCTCCGGTGCCCTCGCGGTGTCCTCCGACGGCCTCGTCGTCACGGCGCTGTCCGTGGCGCCGAGGTGCACGGTGCGCGCCACGGTGGGTGCCTTCACGAACCTGGAGAGCTCGCCGTTCAGCATCACGACGCGGGACTGACCCACCGACGCGGGCGCGGCGGAACCGCGCCGCGCCTCCAGGCCGACCCGGATGGACCGCGGTCAGACGCCGGCGGCGGCCGTCTGCACGAGGCGGACCCGACCGCCGGACGCGGCGTAGCCGCGGCCGACCGTCATCGCGACGGGAGCGCGCCGCGGGAGCTGTACCCCCAGCAGCTCGCCGTCGTAGTCGACGTCGGGCTGCAGCAGGATCCCGCACCGGGCCTTCCGGAGCGGCTTCGTCCAGTGGCTGTAGAGCGCGCGGAGGTCCCCCGCGCGTCCGGCCGCCACGATGCAGAGTCCCGGGCGCTCGGACGTGAGCAGCCCCGCCAGCGCCTGGTCGGCGTCGTCGAACCGTTCCGCGTCGTCGACCAGGAGCAGGACGGGGCCACGCTCCAGGCGGAGTGCGGCGATCAGGGCCGGCACCTCGTCGGCTCCGACAGCGACGCGGTCGAGGTCCGCCGTCGCGAGCGGCGAGCGGCGGTCGCAGATGCCCCACACGACGGGTCGGACACCGGTCGCGGACCGAGCCGTCTCGGCCAGCGCCAACAGCACCGTCGACTTGCCGGACCGGGCGGGACCCGCCACGAGGACGTGCTCGCCGTCGTAGACCTCGAGCGCGGCGGTCCCGAGGTCGTCCTCGGCGATGCCGACCGGCAGACTCCAGGGCTCGGTGTCGAACGTCGCCGGTGCGGACAGGTCGCGGACGGAGACCGCATCGGGCAGCCGCCCCACGGCGCTCGCCTTCCGCGGGGCGTCGGGCCACCGGGCTGCGAGCGCCTCCACGGCCCGGTCGAGCGGCACGTCAGGGGTCGCCACGTGCGACTGCAGGCGGTCGATCGAGTCGACGAAGCGACCGGGAACCGCTGGCGGAGCGTCCTTCGGACGGACGCCGATCGACGAGTAGTCGTACGGATCGGCGAGGCGGAAGAGCCACTTCTGCGTAGTGACCTCGTCCATGGCGCTCGGCACCGCCTTCGCGCGCGTGGTCGACACCGCGAACGAGATGCCGAGCGCGGGGCCCTCGGCGTACACCCGGTACAGGGCGTCGAGCAGCTGCTGGCCCTCGAAGTCCTGGTACTCGTCCCGGAGGGCTGCCAAGCCGTCCAGGAGCACGATCGCTCGGCGCCCGCCCGGCGCTGCACGGCGACGTTCGAGGTCGGCACGGAGGTGCCGGAGGAACCGCGCCTGCAGCTCGCCCGCGCCCGGTCCGGACCCGACGTAGGCGGTGGTGTGCGGCAGGTGCTGCAGTGGCCTGAGGTCGCCGGCGCCCATGTCGAGGACGAGCAGGTCGAGCTCAGCGGGGTCGGTCGACTCGGCGAGCTGCAGGGCGATCGCCGCGAGCGCCGTGCTCGTGCCGCTGCCGGGGATGCCCATGAGCATGAGGTTGCCCTGCTCGGTGTCCCACCCGGTCGTGACCTGGCGCTGGTGGTCCGGGTCGTCCGCGAGCGCGACCGGGACGACTCCGGGACGCGCCTGCTCGACGTCGAGGGCAGCCCGGTCCACCCGGTCGCCGAGTGCCTCGGGCCAGATCGGACGCGGTGCCGCGTACCCCGCGTCGGCGTTCGCCTGGCGGATCGCGTCGATCAACCGATCGAGGTCGGTCTCGTCGGAGGCGCTCGGTGCAGCCGACGGTGCCGTCGCGGGAACGCCGAAGACGTCGGTCGCTCGCACCGACACCGCGGCCTGCGCTCCGGCATCGCGCGCGAGCCCGGTCACCAGGGCCGTCTGCACGGGCGTGATGTCGTCCTGACCGAGCTTCACGTACGCGCGGCCCGTCTGCTGCCGGCTGATGGCGGAGGCCGCGGGCACACCGATCACGTTGACCGAGTCCTCGCGGCTCTGCACCCGGAGGGCGACCCGCATGTTCGTGTTGGCCAGGATGTCCTCGCTGACCACGCCCGCCGGCCGCTGGGTGGCGAGGATCATGTGCACCCCGAGCGTCCGACCCACCGCCGCGATGCTCACGAGTGACGTGAGGACGTCGGGGAAGTCCTTCGCGAGCATGGCGAACTCGTCGACCACGAGCAGGAGCCGCGGCATGGGCTCCGTCGGACGGGTCGCCAGGTAGGCGTCGAGGTTGTCGATGTCCGCACCGGCCTCGGCGAAGACGCGCTGCCGGCGCTCGAGTTCGGCCTCGAGGGCACGGAGCGCACGGTCGGCGAGCTGCTCGTCGAGGTTGCTGATCGTGCCGATCGTGTGCGGCAGGCGCTCGCAGGCCGCGAAGGCCGCGCCGCCCTTGAAGTCGACGAGCAGGAAGTTCAGCTCGGTCGGAGCGGTCCGGGCAGCGAGCCCGGCGACCAGCGACCGCAGGAACTCGCTCTTGCCGGAACCGGTCGTCCCGCCGACGAGGCCGTGCGGGCCGTCGCGGACGAGGTCGATCTCGAGCGGACCGGACTCGGACGAGCCCACGGGCGTGGACACTCCCGTCCGGGCGTCCCAGGCCGCGCGGATCTCGTCGGGGCCGTCCGCGCGGACGAGGTCGGGGAACCGGACGAGCGACGGCAGCGACGCCCCGGGCACGGTCAGCTCGGGGTCGTCGAAGTGCGCGACGTCGCGGGCGCACCGTTCCGCGGTCTCGACCGAGAGCCCGGCGAGCACGACGTCCTCCACGCGGGTCCGGTCCTCCGGGCGGTACACGGTGGCGGCGGCGTCCGGACCGACGGTGATGATGGTCGTGCAGGCGGCGGGGAGCTGCTGCTCGCTCGACGCGATGACGATGCCGCTCACCCGACGCGGGCGCTCCCCCGGGCGAGGCGACTGGCCGGGCACCGACCGGCCCTGGCCGAGCAGGGCACGAGCCGGCGCATCACGGCCCTCGGTCAGGACCTCGGAGTCGACGACGACGAGCAGGTTCGGTGTCGGCAGGTCGTCGACGGTGTCCCGGAGCCCACGGAGCACCGCGGCGCTGTGGTCGCGCTGCGCGGACATCCACCGCTCGCCCGTGCTGCTCCCGGCGATCCGGGTGTGCGGCAGCCAGGATGCCCAGGACCAGTCGCCGTCGCGGCCACGATCGCAGAACACCCCGACGGTGAGGTCTGCCGGCCCGCAGTGGACCGCTGCCTGCGTCAGGAGTGCGCGGGCGAGGGCGAGCGCACCGTCACGGTCGCCGACGATGCCGACGACACCGGCGTCGGACAGGTCGGCCACCACGGGGGCGGCGGTGAGGCGGCTGTCGGCAACGGCGGCCTTCGCGTCGTCCTCGAGCTTCGCCGAAGCGCTGCGCTGGTCGAGTTCCGGTCGCCACGGAGCGTCGCCCGTACCGGCGTGCAGGCTGAGGAAGTCGTCGTCGTCCGAGCGTCGCTGCCAGAGGGTCGTGGTCGGCAGGGCCGCGCGACGGACCACGGTGGCCGGGTCCGGGACGAGTTCCTGCCGTCGGGCCGCCTCGACCGCGGCGGCGGCGGCGATCTCGGCACGGAAGGCCTCGACCGCTCCGGCGAAGCGCTCGTCCTCCTCCTTGAGGTTCTTCGCGCGACGGTGCTTCTGCTCGAACCACATGCCGATTGCCGTCACCGGGCTCAACAGGGCGAACAGGGCGAAGCGGGCGTCCCCGAGCAGCAGGACCATCGCGCCGGCGAGCACGAGCGGCGCCGCGACGGTGATCCAGCTGAACTTCGACGCCGGTGCGACGTCCTTCTTGGTCGGCGGGACGACCGTCTCCTGCTCGGTGTTCCGACCGGGACGCGGTGGCCGGTTGTACGGCGCGGTCGCGGCGGGCGTCAGGTTCGGCAGGGCACCAGCCGCCGGCACGGTCGTCTCCTGCAGCGAAGGTCGGACGAGCAGGACGGCGCCGCCGACGATGACGCTCGTCGTCCCCGTGACGAGCACACCCTCGTCGTCCAGACGGGCACCGGCGACGATCGTGCCGTTGGTCGAACCGGCGTCGCGGATACGCACCCCGTCGTCCTCGCGCTCGATCGTGCAGTGTTCCCACGACGCGCTCTCGGTCGGCAGGACGAGGTCAGCCTGGGGTGCGCGGCCGACCACGAGCCGACGGGAACGGGGCACCGGGACGACCCGCCCGACGTCGAGGCCGCCGGCCAGGGTGACCGTCCACCCGTCGACGGTGCGCGGGCGGTCCTCCGGGGTCCGGGCGATCCGCGACCCCTCGAGCAGGACGAGGTCACGCAGGGGTGTGTCCGCACTCGTGGTGTGCGCGTCCACCGCGAGGGTGGCACCGGGGTCGAGGACGGGACCGACCGCGGCCTCGACGAGCTGTCCGAGGGTGGACGTGTCCGCCCAGCCGTCGACCTCGACCGCTTCGACCCGGTCGTCGAGCTCGATGACGATGCGCATGTCCTCAGTGGTCCGTCGTGTCCGCGAACCAGACCAACGACGTCGCCGACGAGCCGGTGGGCCGGAGCCCGAGCGCCTGCGCCGACGCGGCCAGCACGGTGGCGTCGGAGCCGAGCGCCTGCTGGTCGCCGAAGTCGAGCGCTGGACCGGCGATGCCGTCGTCGACGCCGAGCGAGGTCTTCGCGAGCGCGTCGGTCACGGCCTCGGGCGAGGTGCTCCGTGCGGCACCCACAGCGTGCACGAGTGCGAGCACCGCGTCGTGGCTGCGCGAGTCGGCACCGGACGCGACCGCCGAGAACGCCTGGTCGCCGGTGAGGTTCTTCGCCTCGGGGTCCTTCGCGACGATCCGGACGGCGCCGAGGAAGGCCGACATCGCGCGCCCGGCGGAGTCCGAGTTGAGCGCGGTCGCGTCGTCGGTGGCCACACCGGCCGTGCGGAAGGTGCCCGACAAGCTGCCGCCGGCCGAGCTGAGCGCCGTGCCGAACGCCGGGCTGGTGGCATCGGGCGTGAGGACCACGGGCACGGCCACATCGGCGGCCTGGAGCGCTGCCACGAAGGCGCCCTGGCGTGCGGCGCTGCCACTCACGACCACGGCATCGGAGTCGACGGCAGGGGTGTCCGCCGGCGCGTCCTCGTCGGGCTCGACCGCACCGGTGCGCTGGGCGACCGTCGTCGCCAGGGCCGAGACGTCCGTCGACCCGGCTGTCAGGACGTGCGCGATGCGGAGACCGGTCGGGGCCCCACCGCCGAGGTCGACGAGGAGCGGGGAGTCCGCGTTCCCGAGGGCACGCTGCATCGCGGTGGTCACGGATGCTGCTGCGGGTGCCGTCGACCACGAGTCCGCGGTGTGCTCGGCGTAGGGCAGCACCACGGGCACCCCGGCATCGGCCGCCGTCGCTGCAGCGGCGGTGACGTGCCCACCCGAGGACGCCACGACGATGCCCGCGACACCGGCCTGCACCAGTTCCGTGACTGCCTTCCTGGCGCCGTCGGCCGTTCCGCCGTCGTTCCGGGTGACGAGCTGGACGTCCGTGCCACCCAGGGCAAGTCGTCGCTGCGCCACCGCGGCTCCCTGCGCAGCCTGGTTCCACTCCGAGCCCTCGCCGTCGCCGAGGGTGATCACGACGCCGATCTTCGTCCGGTCCGGCACGTGCGCCACGGTGACCGGGACGGGAACCGTGGCCGGCACGGCCTCGGCCGGTGCGGCGGCGAGCGAGCGGACCGTCAGGACGGCCGCGACCACGGCGACCACCACCAGGACGGCGATCCCCACGATCAGGAGCCGACGTCGCTTCGTGCGCCGTGCCTCCAGGCCGTCGTCGACCACCTGCACGTCGTCGGTCATCGCGCGTCTCCGATGTGGAAGGTGTACAGCGTCGTCGACGTGGCGCTCGACGGCACGTCGAGCGCGAACGCCGGCAGCTTCGTGGCTGCCTCGAGCGACGCCCGGAGCTGCTGCTGCTGGAGCAGGATGCCCGCGACGTCCTCGGCACGCACGTTGGCGTAGCCGGACGCGTTCTGGGAGGCGAGGGCGAGCTGGTAGTCCGCGGAGTCCGACTTCGCAGCGCTCGTCGCCATCGCGCCGAGGATGCCGGACCCGTTCACCTTGCGGTCGCCGAGGTCGAGCATCACCCGGTTCAGGTCGCCCGTCAGCAGGGTGCGTGCACCCTCGACGTCGCGCGTCGAGGAACTCGTCGACGCGTCGATGCGCTGCAGGCTCGAAGCCGTCTGCTTGTCCACCGCGCCGGCGAGTTCGTCGCTCTCCTGGTGCAGCGAGCCCTTCTGCTCGTCGATGGTGCCCTTCGCGTCCTTCGTCACCTCGGTCGAGGTCGACCGCAGGCCGGAGATCGACTTGTCGAACGCCGTGACGACCGCGTCGCGACTGTCCGCGGCGGTGTCGCTGACCTGACGGACCTGCTGGTCGATGAGGGCGGTGACCTCGGCGGAGGACTCGTCCTTCGCCTGTTCGAACGCCTGCTTGACGGCGTCCTGCAACTGCTTCTGCTGATCGCTCACGGCGACGAGCTGGGTGTGGACCGTGCCGGCCGACTCGGTGGCATCGGCGACGAGCTGCTTGAGCTGTGCGACCGCGCCGTCGACCGAGCCGTCGTCGTCGCGGACGGCCTTCCGCACGGCGGCGACCGCGTCGGACACATCGCCGAGGTGGGTGTCGAGGGTCGTCACGGCAGCGCCGACTCCGGTCGAACCGTCCGGATCGGTGCCGTCGATCACACCTTGCCAGGCCGTTGCCTGGTCCGTCAGCCGCTCGTCCATCGGCGTCGTGAACAGCCCGCCGGGTCGGAGCGTCGTCCCCTCCGGGGCACCAGCGCACGGCGTGGCGGTGAGGTAGCCGCGGAGTGCATCGGCGTCGTCCGGGTCGAGCTCACCCGCAGCGGCGAGCGTGCAGAGCCGGTCAGCCACGGCGCTGTTCTGCGCCTGCATCGACGTGCTCAGGAAGCCGTCGCCGGCGGTACCGACCTGCTGCTTCGCGGCCGACGCCTGGTGGTTCACCGTCCGCAGTGACTCGCGCAGCGGGTCGACGGCGCCCTTCGCCTGCGACACGGCGGCGTCGAGCGCTCCGAGGGTCCGGGCGACCTCGCCGTCGTTGTCGCTGCCCAGGTCGTCGAGCGACTCCGTCAGCTCGGACAGCTTCCCGTCGAGCGCATCCGACTGCTCGATCGCCTTGTCGGCGAGCTTCGGATCGAGCTGGTCTGCGAGCGCCTGTCCCTTCGCCACCAGGCCGATGAGCGAGTCCGTCACCACCGACGACGACTCGTAGAGCGCGCACGTCAACGAGTCCCGGTTCTCGGGCACCGCGCACGTCGTCGCGGTCGGGTCGGCCGGGCCGACCGCCGAGGCCAGCTGCGTGCTGACCTGCTGCTTGCAGGCCTCGCTCGCGTCCGCGTAGCCGTCCAGCTGCGCGGACACCCGGAGGAGGTTGCCGTACACGCTCGAAGCGGCGCCCGCCGTCCCCGGCGACGCCGCACAGCCGTTGCCGTCGAGCGTGACGCCCGGTGCCGTCGCGCTCGTGTCCCCGAGCAGGGAGTCGAGACTCGACGTGGTCTGCTGCAGCTGCTGCAGGACCGTGGACTGGGTCGCCTTCGCCGTCGCGCCCAGGTCGGACTGCAGCGACCCGAGCTCGCCCGTGAGGGACTGCATCGTGCTGGCCAGGGCCGAACTGCTCTCCTGCAGGCGCTCCGCCGTTCGGACGCCGAGCGTCTGCGACGTCGACTCGAGGTTCGTGCGCACCTCGGTGATGGTGCCGCCGGCACGCGCGAGGACCTCGTTCACCTGCGCGATGAGGTCGATCGTGCGCCGCTGGAGTGCGAGCTCCGAGTCGTCGGAGGAGCCGAACGCACCGTCGAGCACCCCACCCGTCGACAGGTCGGTGGTGATGCCCGGCTGCGCCGCGATGTCGATCGAGGGTGCGGTGAACTTCTTCACGTCCGCGACGAGGTGCAGCGTGCTGCTCGCCCCCGAGGTCGGCGGTGCGAGCAGCCGGCCCCACTGCACGACCGCGTCGCCGTCCCCGTTCGTGCTGACGACGCCGTCCGTCGCCGTGCCGTCGGCGTCCGCGCTGTCCGTCACGATCGCGTCGGCCTTGGTGCCGTCCAGCACCGTCGAGGCGGCGACGCTGAACGGTGCGCCCACCAGTGCCGGCGTGGTCCGCGACGAGCCGGCGACGTCGTACGTCAGGTTCTGCGACCGCACGGTCAGGTTCTCGATCGTCAGGTCGATCTCGACCCGACCCGAGTAGCCGTCGAGGTCGGACAGGTCGCTGCCCGTCTTCTTCGCCGTCGTGTACTGCGTCGTCACGCGGAGCGGCAGGTCACCAGCAGCCTTGGCCGGGTCGTGGTCGGTCGTCGCGGACGAGGAGTCCTTGCCGGAGACGGAGATCGCGGTGTCCTGGATCGACTGCACCGAGCCGTCGGCCGCCAGGCGGGTGTCGACGGTCTGCAGGATGCGCGACGGGTCGGCGACGGGCTTGCTCTGCCCGGTGCACCCGGCCAGCACGAGGACGAGCGTCCCCGTGACGGCGACGGCCCCCAGGAGTGCTCCGGTGTTCCCGGCGCGCTTGGTCATCACGTTCTTTCCCCCCAAGAGAATCGACGAACACGTCGATGCTAGTTGTCCGACGGCGGTGGGTCCGCCCGGAACGGCTGGTTGGGCCGCCCCCGTTCGGGCCACATCAGACGCTACCGCACTCTGATACGTTGCACGCAACATGCGCACGAACGCACACACTCCAGGGGGAACACATCATGTGGATCACGGTCGTATCTGTCACCATCGCCGGCCTCGCGTCGTTCCTCATCCCGCTGTCCGTGAGCGCCACTGTTCGGAGGAACGACCGCCGCAAAGCAGCACGTGACCCGTTGAGCGTTCAGGACCCCGCTCGGGTCGCCGTTCGGTTCCGCACGTGGCAGTGGGTGATCTGGCGCGTCCTCGGCGTGGCGTTCATCGTGGTCGGCGGTTTCTTCACGCTCGTCACCCTCGCGAACCTCAGGACGTTGAGCGGCCCCGGTCCGGCGATCACTGCTGTCGCGATCTTCATCGGTGGATGCGGCGCACTGCTCTTGGCGAGTTCGCTCCGACGGACTCGCATCCTCGCCTCGCCGGAAGGGCTCGTCGTCCGCCAGGGCTTCCGTGAGGAACGCAGAGTTCCACTGTCCGAGATCACTGTAGTGCGCCCACTCGCGAACGCGTACGGGGGTATCGATGCTCGCGACGCGAACGGTCGGCGGCTGTTCGCGGTGATGGGCCTCTCGCGTGGCTACGCCGAGTTCACCGAGTTCTTGGCCGAACGCGTCGTCAAGCCGCTCCAGGACGCGGCGGCGACTTCAGATGCGTCCGGCGGGACCGTTCCGCCCTGGCGAGGCACCGAGATGTCCGCCGATTGGACGATGCTTCCGCTCGGCTCACGGCGAGACCCCGAACCGATCGTCCGCGTCAGGTCCGCCGCCGGCACGGCCGCGCTGCACCTCGACGAACTCCGCGCGGTCACGGACGGCAAGCACGGGATCGCAGAGTCACTCTGGTCGCCGGAGGCATACCTGTGCAGTCCCGGCAGCGCCGCGCCCTCCTCCGCTGCCGGCACGGTCATGGTGGGAGTACCCGACGATGCACTCGCGCTGCTTGTCGGCGACCTACAGCGGCCAGTCGCGGTGCTCCAGGGCACAGAACTGGATTCGTTCCGGAAGTGGGTGGACGGGCTGCCGACCCACGGAGCCGCGAGAGCCTCTTAATACTTGCGCTCAACGTCGACGCGCGAGCGCACGCACATGGGCGCCAAGCGCGCTGCCGGCAAGTTCCGCGGTGAGCCACGCCGGGACTGCTATCTGCCACGTCGGCAGGTTGCCGAGCACCGCAATGCTCAAGAAAAGCCCGAGGACCAGAATCGGTGTAGCAGCTGGCGGACGCAGCCAGAAGAACGCACAGCCAGCCCAGAGAAGCCCGCCCAAGGATCCGAGCAGCAGATAAGGCAGCGCTCCGGGAGCATTCGCTCCGAGCATCACTAAGGGAAGCGCGATGCCCATCAAGAGGACAACCACCGCCGCACCCAGCGCGAGCGGATGCAGACGTTGCCCCTTCCAGGCGGAATCGACATTCGGTCGCGAACTCATGGCAGATACAATCCTTGCTCCTGAAGGTAGCCGTGCACTTTGTCCGTACCGACGCCGAGAAGGCCTCCGGTGCCAGCAGACGTCCACAGTCGGCCCGCATTCACCGAAGTCGTGCTGAAGACAGACCGGAACGTACTGACGTTCGTCTGCGCCATCTGGTTGAGCGAGGCCGACGGGCCCTGTCCGCCAGGGACTAAGGTTCCGCCCGCGCCGATCGTTCCGTTCCAAATGACATCACCGACGGTCGTCTGCTCGCCGCCAACGACGTCCCCCACGTATCCGCCGACGATGCCACTTGCGGACCCGAAGCCAAGTTGACCGGCGACACTCACCGCAGACCTAGCCCCACGACCCCAGAGCTGACCAAGTGTGCCTCCTGCGGGACCAGCGAGGCTTCCCGCGCCAGCACTCACGCCACCCCCGACCATCTGGCCCAGCAACTCGCGGTTGCTCCATTGCCCATCGTGGTTGAACACGTAGGAAACCCCGCCCCCGACCGCGCCGACTGATCCGTTCACTCCAACGTTAGCGGCCGTTGCACCCGCAAGACGGGTCAGAGAAGATGCGCCTTGGATGGCGCGGCCAGCCGCTGCCGCGCCCGCGTATCCCGCCCCACCGGTCGCTGCGCCCACGGCTGAATCGACCAAGACGCGCTGCCAATCCACCTGCCCAGTGGTGGCCTTCTGGATGCCGATGGATGCGCCCCCGCTCAAGAGTGCTCCCGATGCTGCCATGAGCGCGACGCCCGCCGGACCGCCGACGCCGGTCGCCATCAGCGCAATTCCGCCGACGATCGCGGCACCCGCCGCCACGTACTCCCAGTTGTCGTTCCACCAACTCCCGATCGCACCGAACACCCCCTGATGCGCGTCCCGGTACGCCTGCAGGTCCGCGTCCGTCGCAGGCCGCAGCCCCAACGGGTCCACCGCGTGCAACGGATCGTTCCCCGCGTACGAGTACGGGTTCCCCGACCACCCCGACCCGAGCACGGGCGCGAGCGGATCGACCGACAGGAAGCCTCGGGCAGCCGGGTCGTAGACGCGAGCACCGAGCCACTCGAGGCCACCGATCGAGACACCACCGGTCGCGGTGAGCCCCACGCCCGCCGGCAGGCCCGCACCGGTCACCCCGGCGAGCACCGCCCACGGGTCCGCTTGATCGGTCGCCCGCGCGTCACGCCACCCCTGCGTTGCCCACTCCGACCCGACTGCGGTGACGCCCCCGGGTAGGCCGAGCACGCTCGTCCCCGCGATCGACACGAGGGTCGGGACCGCAGCAGCAGTGTCCCACCACGTCTCGACGTCATCGACGGCCGCGAGCTCGCCGAGAGCATCCGCCCACACGTTGATCCGGCCGGTCTCCGCGTAGGCGGCATCGCGCGTGACGACACCCGCCAGGTACCCGAGCGCCGACCACGCGTACTCGGTCGTGGAACCGTCAGGTCCGGTTCGGCGGACACGGCGACCGAGACCGTCGTGCACGTACTCCATCCGCTGGCCGTCCCGCTCCGACGCGACGAGCTGCCCGGCGACGTCGTACTCGTACGTGGTCGCCACCCCTCCGATGCTCTCGGAGATGAGTCGTCCGGCAGTGTCGTACGCCCACGTGGACTCACCCGCGCGGACGAGCTGCCCGGCGTCGTCGTAGTCGTACTCGACCCGCCCGTCGGCGCCGGTGATGGCGACGATCCGGCCGCTGCCGTCGTGCTCGATCCGCGTCGCGGACGCGCCCTCGAGGGTCGTCGTGGTGTGCGCCACGAGCACGCCGGCCTCGTAGGACCACGCCTGCACGAGGTCCCCGGTCGCCGACTGGACGATGCGCCCGGCGGCGTCGTACGCGAAGGTACCGTTCCCGAGCCCGTCGCGCTCGACCGCGGTCACGCGTCCGGCGGCGTCGCGCCGGAACGCGGTGTGGGTGCCGTCGGGGTCGATGCGGGCCGTACGATTCCCGTCGGCGTCGTACTCCCACCCGACCGAGGACTGCCCGCGACTGCGGCGGACCAGGAGCCCCCGGCGGTCGTGGTGCAGTTCTTGCTCCACGCTGCGTCCGGCTCCGCGGGTGTGGTCGGTGACGACGAGCTTCCGTCCGAGCGCGTCCCGTCGCAGCTCGAACTGGACGGCGCCGTCGACGGCGATCTCCTGCTGGCGACCAGCCGCGTCGTACGTCCATGAGGTCGTGCGGCCGTCCGGATCGGTCTGTCCCGTCTGGCGGCCGGCTGCGTCGTAGGTGGCGGTGGTGGTCCGGCCGAGCGGGTCGGTCACGCTGGTGACCCGGTCGGCATCGTCGTACGTCCAGACGGTGACGCCGCCGGCCGGGTCGGTGACGGTGGTGAGCCGCCCTTGCTCGTCGTAGGTGAACGCGGTGACCCCGCCGAGACCGTTGACGGTCTCGGTGAGCTGTCCCGCAGGGTCGTAGCGGAACCGACGACGGCCGTACCGTGCGTCGTGGGCCGAGACGAGCCTCCCGGCTGCGTCGTACCGGAACCGGCTCGTGCCGGACGCCGCCGTCGTCTGCGCGACCACGCGCCCCACTGCGTCGTACTCGATCTGTTCGACATCACCGGTGGGCAGGATCCGGGCCACGACGCGAGAGTCCGCGTCGTACGTGAGCTCGGTGCGCGCCCCCGAGGGGTCGGTTGCCGCCGACGGGCGGCCGCAGACGTCGTACTCGTACGTCGTCCGCGCCCCGGATGGCGTGGTGAGCATCACGACGCGACCAGCGAGGTCGCGATCGATCCGCGTCAGACCGCCTTCGCCGTCGACGAGTTCCACGGGCCGGCCCGCAGCGTCGTAGGTGACCAGCTCGGAGCCCGTGTCGTCGCTGGTCGACTCGACCGGCCGGCCGTAGGCGTCGAACCGGACGGTCACCGCGTCGAACGCGTCGCGCAGCGACGCGACGCCGGTCTGGACGTCCTCGGCGAAGTCCTGGCGGACGCCGGTCGGGTCGACGACGGCCGACAGGCGGCCGTTCACGTCGTACTCGCGTCGCCACGTCGCGCCGGTGGGGTCGGTGACGGCCTGGAGGCGCGACAACGCGTCGTGCGCGAACGTCCAGTCCGCACCGCCCGGCACCTCGAGCCGCGCCAGGTTGGCCTGGTCGTCGTACGTCTGCGTCGTGGTGCGACCCAGCGGGTCGGTGATCGTGTGGAGTTCACCGTTCGGCGCGTACGTGTACTCGGTGCGGGCGCCGAGCGGATCGATGACCGCGCTGATGCGACCGCCCGCCGTGTGCTCGAACCGCCACACCGCACCGTCGGCGTCCTGGCGGGACTCCAGCAGCCCGGCGGAGTCGTAGCGGTACTCGGTCCGGGCACCGGTCGGGCTGACGGCAGCGATCGGGCGCCCGGCTCCGTCCCGCTCGATCCGTGCCGTGTCGCCGAGGGCGTTCGTCGTCGCGACCAGCTCACCGAAGGCGTCGTACTCCAGGTCGACACGGACGCCGGTGGGGTCGACCACCCGACGCAGCCGGCCCGCTTCCCAGGTCATCTCCGTCCGACCGCCGACCGGGTCGACCACGACGGAGGGGTCACGGTCGTCCCCGAGGTACTCGTACTCGACGACGGCGCCGGCATCGGTGACGACCGTCGTGACCCGGTCCTGATCGTCGTAGCCGTAGGTGAAGTCCGCACCAGAGGGCGTGACCGTGCGGGTCTTCCGACCACGCTCGTCGTACGCGTGGACCGTCACGGAGCGGTCGCGCTCCGTCGCGGACACCAGGTTGCCGTGGGCGTCGTAGCTCATCGACTGGCGCTGGTCGTCGGAGTCGACGACGCCGACCAGGCGGCCCTTCGCATCGGCGATGTACGTGTCCGACCGGGAACCGTCCGGGTCGGACACGACCGTCACCCGACCGGGCAGGTAGGCGAACCGCACGGTCCGGCCGTGCGGGCTGATCTGCTCGGTCACCCGCCGGGCCTCGTCGTAGGTGTTGTCGACCTCGACGACACCCGCCGCACTCGTGACGGTCACGACCAGGTCGTCGTCGTTCCAGCCGTACCGTCGGGTCCCGCCGTCGTCGGTGACCGTCACCAGGCGGCCGCGGTCGTCGTAGCCGTACTCCACGCGGCGCCCGTCGGAACCCCGGACGACCGCGACGCGTCCACCCACGTACTCGACGTCGACCGAGCGACCACGCTCGTGCACCAGGCGCGTGACGAGGTCGTGGTCGTCCCGCTCGACGCTGACCGCCGTGCCCGGTCCGCTCGCCGACCCGGTCCAGTTGCCCGACGGGGTGAAGGTGATGCGGCCGCCGTCGTTGTCGCTGACGACCAGGAAGTCGCCCTCGGCCGCGAGCCAACGGTTCTCGCCGACGCCGCGCGCCCAACCCTCGCCGTCGCGGGGGAACCGGATCTGCCGGCCGTCGGCGCCGACGAACGACGCGCCCTCGTCGTCGAGCTCGAGCCGGGTCTCGAACACGGACGCCCAGCCCGGTCCGAACAAGCCGACGTGCTCGTCGAGGGAGTTGTACATGCGGGTGACCTGCAACGAGGCCGATGCACCCACGAAGCCGAGGTCGAGTTCGGGCTCGAGGAAGTTGCCCGTCGTCGTGTTCACCGGGTCCATCGAGAAGCCCGTGGTCGGCTGGGCACCGTACGCGGTCGGCGGGTCGAACTGCACGTCCGACCGGGTCGCGGACACCCCCGCGGCCTGCAGCGCAGCGGCGAGCGCCGAGTCCGTCACGGTCGAGACGTTCCCGTCACCCCCGGCCGCGGCGAAGGCGTCGGCGATCGTGTTCGCCCACTTGACGTCCTGGTCGTTCGCCGTCAGCCACTGCTGGAACGCCGTGACCACGGTGCCTGCATCGATGTGCGCCCAGGAGCACGCGGTGTTGAAGTCGGCGAGTTTGCCGTTGAGGGCGCCCGGCTTGCCGTCGAGCGCCTGGTTCAGGGACGCCGATCCGTTCGCGAAGGTCCGCAGGTCGGCCGGACGCGCTGACGACGTCCCACCGCCACCACCACCGCCGCCGGGGTTCGGCGTCCGTCGCGGTCGAGCCTTGACCGGCGGGGGGTTGAACGACGGCGGTTTCGTGTTCTCGACCTGCGGCATCGGGTCGTAGTGGAAGGTGTCGTTCCAGAAGTCCTGGAAGCCGTTCCGCTCGTCCTCGCGCTCCTGCCACTCACGGGCCTTCTTGCGGTTGGCGCGCTCGGTCGCCGCGGCTTCCTTCATCTGGTCGACCCACCCCGCGACGGTGCGGAGCGCCTCGGCGATGTCGCCGGCGTCCCCGGAGGCAGTGTTCGCGTTCTCGGTGAAGAGCTGGGAGAAGTGGCCGCGGAACTCCTGGGACGCGATGCTGACGAACCCCTGTCGCGACGCCTGTTGACCGCTGATCGCGTCGGCTGCACCCGTGAGCGCGCTCTTCAGTGCGTCAGCGGTGCCGTTGTCGAACTGGATCGGATCCGTGTTCGCGTGGATCTTCGCCATGGTTGGTTCCCCCCGGAGTCGGTGCTGGTCGTGCTGGTCGCCGCCCACTGGAGCGCGAGCGGCGGCGCGATCCGTCAGGACCGCGAAAGCCCGGGCCGTCGCGCAGGGCGGCGACCCGGGCAGGACGAGTGGCTGCTTACGCGCCGCCACCCGCGGTGAAGATGTCCTGCGAGATCTTGTCGAGCTGGGTGCGGAGCTGCTCGAGCTCCGACTTCGCCTTGTCCAGCGCAGCCTTGGTCTCGGGCCAGGTCGAACCGCGGAACGTCGACGCGAGCGGGCCGTCCCACACGTTCGAGTCGGACAGGATGCGGCCCTGGGCGTCGAGCTGCGAGATCTGGTCGGTGAACCCGCCGTTCACGATCGACTGGATCTGACGGATGGCGCTCTTCGCCTGCTCGGTGGAAAGTACACGCGACATGGTGAACCTCTTTCGTTTCGTAGCTGCACCCCCGCGCAGTGGAAATCCCCCCGGAGGCTCTGACGCGGTCCACCATACCCAGATTCCGGCGCAGATGTCACCGTTCTTATATCGTGACGATTCCTCCCCTCGTTCGGGGGGCACCGTGCCGACTCGTCCACAGGCCAGTCGTTCACCGCGGGTTTCCACAGCGTCCACGCGAGGCCCTCCGGGCGGAGGGACCGGGTGGCAGGATGTGGGCATGGACACCGAACCGCAGCTCGACGGCGAATCCGTCGCACCGGACCTGGACGACTTCGACGAGGTCGTCGAGATCGAGCACGAGTCGCTGCCCACCGACCGCTACTTCGACCGTGAGCTCAGCTGGCTCCGGTTCAACCAGCGCGTCCTCGAACTCGGTGAGGACCGTACGCAGCCCCTGCTCGAGCGTGCGAACTTCCTGGCGATCTTCGCGTCCAACCTCGACGAGTTCTTCATGGTCCGGGTCGCCGGCCTGAAGCGCCGCATCGACACCGGGATCGCCGTCCCGACCAACGTCGGCCGCGCACCGCTCGACGTGCTGCGGGACATCGCGAAGAAGGCGCACGAGCTGCAGGACCGCCACGCACAGGCCTTCATCGAGTCGCTCAAGCCCGACCTCGACGCCGCGGGCATCCACGTCGAGCACTGGTCCGACCTGGACGAAGCCGACCGGCTCCGGATGCGCGAGTACTTCAACGAGCAGATCTTCCCGGTGCTCATGCCGCTCGCGGTGGACCCGGCGCACCCGTTCCCGTACATCTCCGGGCTGTCGCTCAACCTGGCGGTGCGGGTCCGGAACCCGAAGTCGCAGCGGCAGGAGTTCGCGCGACTCAAGGTGCCGCAGAACTTCTCGCGGTTCATCACGCTGCCGGACGACAACTCCGGTCGCCTGCGGTTCATCCCGCTCGAAGACCTCATCGCGAACCACCTCGACGACCTGTTCCCGGGGATGGAGGTCCTCGAGCACCACGTGTTCCGGGTCACCCGCAACGAGGACGTCGAGATCGAGGAGGACGAGGCCGAGAACCTCATCCAGGCGCTCGAGCGCGAACTGCTCCGTCGTCGGTTCGGTCCGCCGATCCGCCTGGAGATCACCGAGGACATGGACCCGGTGACGCTCGACCTGCTCGTGCGCGAGCTCGACATCACGGAGCAGGAGGTCTTCCGACTGCCGTCGCCGCTCGACCTCGGCGGCCTGTTCGAGATCGCGAAGATCAACCGCCCCGACCTGCACTACCCGAAGCACGTGCCGACGACCCCCGTGCAGTTCCAGCCGGGCGAGCCGAACACGAAGCCGGACCTCTTCCGCGCGATCGCGTCGAAGGACGTCCTCGTGCACCACCCGTACGAGTCCTTCGCGACGAGCGTGCAGGCGTTCCTCGAGCAGGCGGCGGCCGACCCGAACGTCCTCGCGATCAAGCAGACGCTGTACCGCACCTCCGGCGACAGCCCCATCGTCGAGGCCCTCATCGACGCCGCGGCCGCGGGCAAGCAGGTCCTGGCGCTGGTGGAGATCAAGGCGCGCTTCGACGAGCAGAACAACATCACGTGGGCCCGCAAGCTCGAGAAGGCCGGCGTGCACGTGGTCTACGGCCTGGTGGGCCTGAAGACGCACTCCAAGCTGGTGCTCGTGATCCGGCAGGAGGGCGGCACCCTCAAGCACTACAGCCACATCGGCACGGGCAACTACAACCCGAAGACCTCGCGCATCTACGAGGACATGGGCCTGTTCACGTCGGACGACACCGTGGGCAAGGACCTCACGCGCCTGTTCAACGAGCTGTCCGGGTACGCCATCGAGAAGAAGTTCAAGCGGCTCCTCGTGGCGCCGCTGCACCTGCGGAAGGGTCTGCTCAAGCGGATCCAGACCGAGGCCGAGAACGCCCGCGCCGGCAAGCCCTCGGGCATCCGCATCAAGGTGAACTCGATGGTGGACGAGCAGATCATCGACGCGCTCTACCTGGCGAGCCAGGCCGGCGTGCCGATCGACGTCTGGGTACGCGGCATCTGCTCCCTCAAGCCCGGCATGGAGGGCGTCAGCGACACCATCCGCGTGCGCAGCGTCGTCGGTCGGTACCTCGAGCACTCCCGTGCCTTCGCGTTCCACAACGACGGCGACCCGGCCGTTTTCATCGGCTCGGCGGACATGATGCACCGCAACCTCGACCGCCGCGTCGAGGCGCTCGTGCGGCTGTCCGACCCGGCCCACGTGAACGAGGTCCAGGACATGTTCGACCTCGCGATGGCGGACACGACGAGCTCGTGGCACCTCGAGTCCGACGGCGAGTGGACGCGCCGTTCGACCGACGACGACGGACGACCCCTCGACGACGTGCAGAATGTCCTCATGCGGAAGATCTCGGCCCGGAAGCGCTCCACTCGGTGAGCGGCGGCTCCTCAGGACCCGTCGTCGCAGCAGGTGCCGTCGTCTGGCGTGAACAGGACGGCGTCCCGCTCGTGCTGCTCATCCACCGCGACCACCACAAGGACGTCTCGTTCCCGAAGGGCAAGGTCGACCCGGGCGAGAGCGTCCCGACGACGGCCGTCCGCGAGATCGACGAGGAGACCGGCTACCGCGTCCACCTCGGCGCTCCGCTCGGCACCGCGGAGTACGTCCTGCCGAGCGGTCGCGACAAGGTGGTGCACTACTGGTCTGCCCGGGTGCCCTCGAAGGAGTACGAGCGCGCCGGCAAGTTCCGCCCGAACGACGAGGTCGCCTCGGTCGAGTGGGTGACCCTCGACGACGCCCGGCACCGGCTGACGTACGACCGCGACGTCGCGATCCTCGACCGGTTCGCCGAGCGCGTCGCCGCCGGCGAGCACCGCACCTTCGCACTCATCGCGCTCCGGCACGCCAAGACGGTGCCCGGTTCGGACTGGAACGGCCCCGACGCCACCCGTCCGCTCCTGCCGGTCGGCCGCACGCAGGCCAAGGCCGTCGCGTCGCCCGTCGCCGCGTTCGGCCCGAAGAAGATCGTCAGCAGCACGGCGGCACGGTGCCTCGCGACCGTCGAGCCCCTGTCCGACCGCACGCACCTCGGGGTCTCCAGCACCCCGGACATCAGCCAGGAGGCCCACGACCGCGGTGCGGCCAACGTCAAGGGCGTCGTGCAGAAGCGCCTCGAGAAGGCGAAGTCGACCGTCCTGTGCTCGCACGGCCCCGTGCTGCCGGACATCATCGCCCGGATCGCGACCGCGACGGCCGACGACAGCGGACGGTTCGACCTCCGCCGCGCCGCGATGCTCTCCGTCGGGGACTTCGCCGTGATGCACATCGCCGACGGCCGACTCGTCGCCGTGGAGACGCACCGCAACACCGTCTCGGCGTAGGCCGACCGTCGGGGGCGAGCCGCGCCTCCAGGCCGGGTGAACGCATGCGCATGCATGCGTCCGTCGAGCGCACGACGTTCCCGATCCTGCTCCCGTCCACGCGCCCGCGCACGCCGCCCCGTCGGACACAACCCCTCGTTCACCTTCCGTTCACCAGCGAGCGTGATCCCCGTCACTTCGCGTCCCTACAGTCGCTCCCGGGTCGGCACCGACCCACGGGACCAGCAGCGGTCCCACCTGCACTGACATTCCCGAAGGGACCCCTGTGAACATCAAGCGAATCGGTACGGTCGCGGCAATCGCGATCGCCGGCGCGGTCGTGCTCTCCTCGTGCGCGGCGAACGAGGACGCGGGCAGCACCGCGACCTCCTCCTCCAGCTCGGGCACCGACTACTCGAAGCTCTCCGGCACCCTCACCGGTTCGGGTTCGTCCGCCCAGCAGACCGCCGAGGCCACCTGGGCCGCCGGCTTCCAGAGCGTCGCCTCCGGCGTGACGGTCAACTACTCGCCCGACGGTTCGGGCGCCGGCCGCAAGAACTTCATCTCGGGTGCCGCGGACTTCGCCGGCTCCGACGCCGCACTGTCGGACGAGGAGCTCTCGGGCTCCTTCGGCCTGTGCGCCGCGGACTCGAAGGCCATCGACATCCCGGTCTACATCTCCCCGATCGCGATCGCCTACAAGGTCGACGGCGTCAAGGACCTGACGCTCGACGCGAAGACCATCGCGGGCATCTTCTCGGGCAAGATCACCAAGTGGAACGACTCGCAGATCGCCGACCTGAACAAGGACGCGACCCTGCCGGACGCGAACATCACGGTCGTGCACCGCTCCGACGACTCGGGCACCACGCAGAACTTCTCGGAGTACGTCTCGGCGAACGCCAAGAGCGTCTGGACCGAGGCCCCGAGCCAGACCTTCCCGTACCAGGTCGGCGACAGCGCCAAGGGCACCTCGGGCGTGGCCTCGGCCATGGCCAGCGCCTCGAACGCGATCACGTACATCGACGACTCCGGCGCCGGTGACCTCGACAAGGCGAAGCTCATGGTCGGCGACAAGGCCACCGAGATCTCCGCCGAGGGCGCTGCCAAGGTCGTCGCGGACTCCGAGACGGTCTCCGGCCGCGAGGACAACGACCTCGCGATCGACATCAACCGCGAGGACACCGCCGACGGCGCATGGCCGCTGGTGCTCGTCTCCTACGCCATCGCGTGCCAGGAGTACAAGGACGCCGACAAGGGTGAGCTCGTGAAGGGCTACCTCGACTACGTCGTCTCGAAGGACGCGCAGGACGCCGCCGCGAAGGAGGCCAAGTCGGCCGCCCTCTCGACCGACCTCGCCGAGAAGGCCGCGAAGGCCGTCGCCTCCATCAAGTAAGGCACCCTGAGCGCCCGGACGCCGGTCCCACCCAATCGACCGGCGTCCGGGCCCTCGCCCGTCCTGCTCCACTGTTCGAGCGGACGCAGCACCACCGGACACCCCCACCCGACGCCTCCCCCGGCGTTCCTCCGACAGGAGTCCCATGACGACCGCACCGGCCCAGCCAGTGGCCCCCGTCGCCCCCAAGCCGAAGCCCGTCGTCCGCATCGGCGACCGGGTCTTCTCCGCCGCCTCCGTCATCGCCGGCGGGCTGATCCTCTTCGTGCTCGTGCTCGTCGCAGCCTTCCTGGTCTGGCAGAGCATCCCGGCGTTCAGCGCGAAGGTCGGCGACCTGCCGAACCAGGCCGCGAACTTCTGGGACTACGTCGGCCCCCTCGTCTTCGGCACCGTCTGGTCCGCGCTCATCGCGCTCGTGATCGCCGTGCCGCTCTCGCTCGGCATCGCGCTCTTCATCTCGCACTACGCGCCGCGCCGGATCGCCCCGCTCCTCGGCTACGTCATCGACCTGCTGGCCGCGGTGCCGTCGGTGGTCTACGGCCTCTGGGGCATCGTGGTGCTGGCGCCGTTCGTGAAGCCGTTCTACGTGTTCCTCAACACCTACCTCGGCTGGTTCCCGCTGTTCTCCGGGCAGGTCTCCGGCACCGGCCGCACGATCCTGACCGCGTCGATCGTCCTCGCCGTGATGGCGATCCCGATCATGACCGCGGTCATGCGCGAGATCTTCCTGCAGGCCCCGCGCCTCAACGAGGAAGCCGCCCTGGCCCTCGGCGCGACCCGCTGGGAGATGATCCGCCTGTCGGTCCTGCCGTTCGCGAAGTCCGGCATCGTGTCCGCGATCATGCTCGGTCTCGGTCGGGCGCTCGGTGAGACGATGGCGATCGCCCTGGTGCTGTCGGTGTCGACGAACGTCACCTTCCAGATGCTCACCTCGCTGAACCCCTCGACGATCGCGGCGAACATCGCCCTGCAGTTCGCCGAGGCCTCCGGCACCGCCCTGAACGCGCTGATCGCGTCGGGTCTGATCCTCTTCGTCATCACCCTGGTCATCAACATGCTCGCGCGGTACATCGTCCGCAAGCGAGTGAGCTGAGAGGTACGGCCCGATGTCCCTCGCCCTCCGTCAGTCCGGCGTCGCCGGCAACGTCTACGCCAACGGCAAGCTGCACAAGTCCGTGCCGTGGCTGCTCCTCGTCGGCTCCTGGGTCGCGCTGATCCTGGTCTTCGCCCTGCTCAACGCCGGCGGTGCCGTCAAGGACTTCAACGTCGTCGCCGCGCTCTTCCTCGGCACGGTCCTGTTCGACGTCCTCATCGTCGTGATCTCCCGCATCGTCGAGGGTGGCCGCAAGGCCGTCGACCGCCTCGTCACCTCGTTGGTGATCACGGCCTTCGTCATCGCGGTGCTGCCGCTCGTCTCGCTGCTGTACACGGTCCTCGCCGACGGCCTCGCCCGCTTCGACGTCGAGTTCTTCTCGTACTCGATGCGCGGGGTCATCTCCGAGGGCGGCGGCGCACTCCACGCCCTGATCGGCACGCTCGAGATCACCCTGTTCGCGGCGCTCATCTCGGTGCCGATCGGGCTGCTGACGTCGATCTACCTCGTCGAGTACGGCACGGGCGCGCTCGCCAAGGGCATCACGTTCTTCGTGGACGTCATGACGGGCATCCCGTCGATCGTCGCGGGGCTCTTCGCCTACTCGCTGTTCGCGCTGTTCCTCGGCCCCGGTGCCCGCTTCGGCCTGGTCGGCTCGGTCGCGCTGAGCGTCCTGATGATCCCGATCGTCGTCCGCTCCACCGAGGAGGTCCTGAAGATCGTCCCGATGGAGCTCCGCGAGGCCTCGTACGCCCTCGGCGTCCCGAAGTACCTCACCATCCTCAAGGTCGTGCTCCCCACCTCGCTCGCCGGGATCACCACCGGTGTGATGCTCTCCATCGCCCGTGTCATCGGCGAGACGGCACCGCTCCTGGTCACGGCCGGGTTCACTGCGAGCATGAACTACGACCTGTTCAAGAACCCGATGATGACGCTGCCGGTGTTCGCGTACACGCAGTACTCGCAGCAGGGCGCCAACCCGGTGCCGTTCGTCGACCGGGCGTGGACCGCGGCACTGCTGCTCATCCTCATCGTGATGCTGCTCAACCTGCTCGCCCGGTTCATCACCCGCCTCTTCGCCCCCAAGCTCTCGCGCTGACGCGCGGATCCACCCACCCCGAAGGAACACAGTGTCCAAGCGCATCGAGGTCGACGGCCTCAACGTCTACTACTCGAAGTTCAAGGCGGTCGAGGGCGTCGACATGACGATCGAACCCCGCACCGTCACCGCGTTCATCGGCCCGTCCGGCTGCGGCAAGTCCACGTTCCTCCGCACGCTGAACCGCATGCACGAGGTCATCCCCGGCGCGTACGTCGAGGGCTCGGTCAAGATCGACGGCGACGACCTGTACGGCGCCGGCGTCGACCCGGTCATCGTCCGCCGGCAGGTCGGCATGGTCTTCCAGCGGCCGAACCCGTTCCCGACGATGTCCATCAAGGACAACGTCCTGGCCGGTGTGAAGCTCAACAACAAGCGCGTCTCCCGCTCCGAGGCCGACGACATCGTCGAGCGCTCCCTGCAGGGTGCGAACCTCTGGAACGAGGTCAAGGACCGCCTCGACAAGCCCGGCATGGGCCTGTCCGGCGGCCAGCAGCAGCGTCTCTGCATCGCCCGTGCGATCGCGGTGCAGCCGGACGTGCTCCTCATGGACGAGCCGTGCTCGGCGCTCGACCCGATCTCGACCCTCGCCATCGAGGACCTCATCGAGGAGCTCAAGAAGGAGTACACGATCGTGATCGTGACCCACAACATGCAGCAGGCCTCGCGCGTCAGCGACAAGACGGCGTTCTTCAACATCGCCGGCACGGGTGCGCCCGGCAAGCTCATCGAGTTCGACGACACGGCGACGATGTTCTCGAACCCGTCCGTCCAGGCCACCGAGGACTACGTCTCGGGCCGCTTCGGGTGATCGGGCGCTGACCCAGAACGACACGACCGACGTCACACGACGTCGGTCTTGTCGTTTCGCGTCGGGGAGCCGATGCGCGCGCACGACGAACTCCCCGCCCGCGGACCGTGCCAGGCGAGCGGGGAGACGTGGGACGCGTCAGGCGGTGGGGACCGCCATGATCGGCGTCGTCGTCGGCTGCTCCGAACCGCCCTCGGGCTCCACCGTCATGCCGATCGTCACACCGTGCGACCGCGTGCCCGTGAGCACCGCCGAGTGCACGCCGTCGGCGGCACCGTCCATCAGGCCTGCCGAGCTGATCTTGCCTCCAGTGCCCTCCGAGCCGATGTACCAGAGCTCGTACGTCTTGCCCTTCGGCGCCGGGGCGACACCGTCGAGGATCACGGCGGACTTGCCGAGCGAGTTCGACCAGACGACCGTGGCCGTCCCGCCGCCGGAGACCTTCGCGGTGGTCCGCTTGAAGTCCGACGCCGCGTAGATCCGGTCGAGTCCGCTGCTCGCCTGCGTCGTGCCCGGACCGGGCTGGTTCGAGGGCGTGAACGCCGTGCCCACGCCGAGCCCGACACCGAGGAACACCACGGCGACCGCGGCTGCGGTGGACAGGACGGCTGCCGGACGCTGGAACCACCGACGCTGGGCGGCGGCAGTGGCGCTGCCACCTGCACGGGTGCGGCGCGTGGCGGGGGCGAACCGTGCCTCCTGGCCGGCATCACCGACGGCGTCCGGAACGGAGGCCGAAGGGGCGGCGGCCGAAGGAACGGCGGCCGCAGGACCCGAATCCGACGCGTCAGCGGCAGCAGGTGCGACGGGCGCCGCCTGCGGCGTCGACGCGATCTTCGCCATGAGCGACGCCTTCATCGAGGCAGGAGGCTCGATCGGGTCCACTGCGTAGGCCAGCTGGAGCGCGGTCTCGCGCAGCGAGTCCGCCTCGGCCCGCAGCTCGGGAACGTCGGAGAAGGTGGCTTCGAGCAGCTCGCGCTCGTCGTCCGACAGGGCGTCGAGGGCGTGCGACCCGGTGAGCAGGGCAGGGTCGTCGTGGCGTTCGGTCATGACGTCACCCCCATCTCGTCGCGAAGTCTGATCATCCCGTCACGGAGACGGGTCTTGACGGTGCCGATCGGGACACCGAGGTGTGCGGCCATCTCGCTGTGCGAGTAGCCGCCGTAGTAGGCGAGCTGCACGGCCTGTCGCTGGAACTCGGTGAGTTTCGCGAGTGCCCGGCTGACCCGTTCGTGTTCGATCCGGATCTCGACGGACTCGGAGACGTCGTCGACGCCGGCCTCGAAGTCGCGGATGCCGATCTTCGTGTCACGGTCGTGCGAGGACTGCGAGGCCCGCACCCGGTCGACCGCTCGGCGGTGGGCCATGGTGAGGATCCAGCTGGAGGCGGTTCCCCGCTGCCGGTCGAAGCGTGCGGCTTGCTGCCAGACCTCGAGGAAGACCTCCTGTGCGACCTCTTCCGACTGCGCTCGATCCCGGAGGAGACGCGTCACGAGGCCGAGCACACGCCCGGACAGGACGTCGTACAGCTCGGAGAAGGCCGCCTGGTCGCCGGTCGCCACCCGGGCGAGGAGGTCGTCAGGCGACGCCGGAGTGGGCTCGGTCGAGCTCCAGGCTTCGGTGTCGCGTTCCACGATGGCAAGCATTGCAGGTTTCCCTCCTCACGGTTGCGTTGTGTCCTGACGCACAGGTTCGGGTCACCCGTGTCGGAGCAGGACGAGGGCCCGCGTGACCCGCAGGGAATTGACCGCCAGGGAGCGGACCGGGTCGCGCGGGGCCCTCGCTTCGTGACGGGCGGATTCGCCTGTCACGGTGATGATTCGGCACCCTCGCCCCGTCGGATTGGAGCGGTTCTCATCCCTGTTCGGGTCACACGCGTTCTGCGCACACGCCCGGGACCTGGTCTGTCCACCGAGAGTGAACACGGTCGTGCGCACGGCAGACGTCTCGTAGACTCGGTGTCGCCGGGCCGCAGCAAGCCCCGGGCTCCAAAATTCGCCGCTTCGAGCGGCCTCGCGCCGAGAGGCGCTTCTGCGGCCCGGTTTTTCTGTGCCTGCTTTCGGCATGTTGCCTCGTGCTCGGAGCTGTCGGCCTGCTCGCCTTGTCGTTCCTGCCTGGAGGCGCGGTGCGGGTCCGCCCCGCCGCCCGCTCAGTCCAGGCTGTCGCGACGCCAGAGCGCCGCCGCTTCGGTCAGGTCGGCCGCCAGTTCCGTCAGCCGCAGGGCACGCGTCGTCAGCTCGCTGGCACGTTCGCCCGCCGTGAGGTCCGACTCGTCCGCCACCGCCGTCGCGCCCGCCGCGGTCAGCCGGCAGAACGCCGCCCCGCGGTCGAGCGCCACCGCGAGGTCGCCCGTGTACAACCCGTGCAGGATGCGGTCCGCCAGGGTCAGGATCTCCGCCGGGCCCGTCGGCTGCTCGGCACCCGCGACGGCCTCGTCGATCGTGCCGATCCGCTCGGTCCCGCGCTCGAAGAAGTACGCGATCTCCTCCGGGTTCTGCCGGATGACGACACGGACGAGGTAGATCCGCCACAGTGCCCCCGGCAGCGTGTGCGCCCCCACGCGGGCCCACAGCTCCGCGATCGCGTCGATGCCGTGCACGTCCGTGTAGGTCACCAGGCGCTCGACGACCGCCGGGTCCGGGTCCTCCCGCACGCGGTGCAGCAGGGCGTTCGCGGTCTCGTGCGCGACGCGGTTCACGAGCGCCGGGTCCTCGCCGCCCTGGATGGCGGCGAACTCCTGGTCGGTGAAGTGGACGGGACGGTGGTGATCGCGAGGCACCGCGACAGTGTAGGCGCGTCCGGTGACACGCCCTGTCCCCCGTTCGCCGAGAACGCAATCGTCCCGCAACGGGTACCGTGCTCCGCCAGGGAGGCACCCCTCCCGGACGTGAAGAAGAGGACACTCCATGAACGCCCTGCTCATCATCCTGGCCGTGATCGCGGTCATCCTGCTGTTCGTCGGTGGTTTCACCGCGAGCCTGAAGTTCCTGCTGTGGGTCGGGATCGTGCTGCTCATCATCGCGGTGATCGCGTGGCTGCTGCGGACCCTCACCGGTCGGCGCAGCTGACCTCGTCCCACACCGGACGTACCGGAGGCCCTCACCCGCTAGCCTTGCGGGTGAGGGCCTCTAGCTCAGTTGGTAGAGCACCGGACTTTTAATCCGAGGGTCGTGGGTTCGAGCCCCACGGGGCCCACCCGTTCCCGAACACCGGCTTTTCATCCGAGGGTCGTGGGTTCGAGCCCCACGGGGCCCACCCTTCGTCTCCCCGCGATCGGCTCGTCCGCGGACACTCGGCTTCCGCTCACCGGATGCCCGGAACCCGCCGCGTAGAATCCCGGCCGTGGCCCGACGTACCGACGGCGGATGGCCGGACGGTCCTCGTTCGCTGCCTCCCAGACGACGACGCCGAACCCGACGCGCGTTCCCAGCCGTCGCGCTCGGTGCGATGGCCGTCGGCGTCGTCGGGTGCCTCGTCATGCTCCCCGCCGTGTCGAACGCCTGCCAGACCGTCCCCGATGCGAGCGACGCCTCGGCGAGCCGGACGGCCTCGGCGATCGCCCGCGGATCGGACGTGCTCATCGTCGGCGACTCGTACACGACGGGCCGAGGGTCGTACGACGGCACGCACGGTTGGGCGCAGGACCTCGTCGCCGAGCGCGGGTGGGACGCGACGATCGACGGCGTCCCCGGCACCGGGTACGTCAACACGGGCGCGACGAAGTCGACGCGGTGGAACTACCTGTCCCGCATCGAGCGGAGCGAGTCGATCGACCCCGCACTCGTGATCGTGCAGGGCAGCCAGAACGACTGGCTCGTCAGCGCCGACACCCTCGAGCGTCGAGTCGAGCGGACGCTCCGGACCGCGAAGCGTCAGTGGCCCGATGCCGTCGTCGTGGCGATCGGACCCTCGGCGCCGCAGCCGCTGGCCCGCACCACGACCGGGATCTCGGACGCGGTCGCCGCCGGGGCCCGGGCCGCCGGGGTCACCTACGTGGACGCCCTCGACGGCCGGTGGTTCACCACGACGAACAGCGCGAGCTACGCCGCGCGGGACGGGCAGCACCTCAACGACGCCGGGTACCGGTACCTCGCCGGTCGGATCGACGACGCCCTCGAGGCCCTCGCCACGCCGCGCATGCGCGAACAGTGCGCCTGATCCGCTGATCGGGGTACAAGCCCTCCACAGCGGACTCATTGCGATTCCGGCTGACAGTTCAGTCGTCGTTCAGCAGACTGTTGGGCTGCCGCCGATAGTGTCGTTCCCGGATCCGATCGACGGATCCTGCACCACCGCACCACCAGGAACGAACGGGGTACACCGTGATCGAGCCCATCGAAGCCACGCACACCAGCAGCACCGGGGACGCGCGCCGCATCGTCGAGCTCGCAGCAGCGACCAACACGACGATGAGCAACGAGCTCCTGCTCGACACGCTCCGCCGGAACGCGCAGGTCACGACCCGGCACATCCGCAAGGACTTCGTCGAGGTCGCGACCGGCACCGCGGTGCTCGGGTACGTGTGCCGGCAGCGCAAGGACTTCATCGCACTGCGCGGGGACGACCCGGCGTGGGCGCAGGAGGTCGGCCGCTACGCCAGCGAGTCGCTCGCGGTCGAGGCACTGCGCATGCGACGCGCCTGACCCGCTGACCGCGCCGGACACCCGGCAGCGCGAAGGCCCCGCCGGAGTCCGGCGGGGCCTTCGTCGTGTGCGCCCGGTCCGCGCCGCAGACACGGCGGCGTCTCGATCGTGCGAGACACCGCCGGCCGGCGCAGACGCCGCCTCAACGTCGAGACACCGCAGGATCCCGCGGTGTCTCGACGTGCAGGCGGTGTCTCGGGCCGTGGGCAGTGTCTCACGCGCCGGGAGCGCCGCGGTTCACCCGGGTCAGGACCAGACGCGGCGGATGCCCCAGGTGCCGGTCCAGGACTCGTCGGGCTCGAGCCAGCGCAGGCCCTCACCGGAGTTCAGCGCGTTCGCCGGCGCCGTCATGGGCTCGACCGCCACGGCCAGCCCGGTGCCGTCGCCGCGGGGGAACTCGCGGGAGGTGAAGACCTGCACGTACGGGAACGACGCGTCCTGCCACAGCTCGACGCCGTCGCCCTCGGGACCGTGCATCGTCGTCCGGCGCACCCCCTCGGCGTCCGGGGTGATGTCCGTGTACGCCGTGTCGAGGTCGGAGTCCCCGGCCCGTCGCCCGGCGCGGAGGTCGACACCGGTGCCCTCGACCGGCTCGGAGCCGTTCGGGATGCGCTTGTCGTCGACGGTGAACGCGGTCGCGGCGTCGAGCGTCACGACGAGGTCCTCGGCGGGGGTGTCCCCGGCGCGCAGGTAGGGGTGCGCCCCGATCGCGAACGGGGCCCGGACGCCCGAGCGGTTCACGACCTCGTGCGTGATGCGGATGCCGTCGTCGACGAGCTCGTGGTGCACCCGGGTCTCGAGGGTGAAGGGCCAGCCGTGCTGCGGGTGGATCGTGGCCTCCTGCAGCACCGACGACTCGGTCTGGTCCACGACCCGGTACGGCGCGAAGCGGAGCAGCCCGTGCGAGGCGTTGCCGTACTTCGGCTCGGAGACGTCGAGCTGCTGGCGCTTGCCGTCGAGCTCCCAGACGCCACCGGCCACGCGGTTCGGCCACGGCGCGAGCACGATGCCGTTCGCTCCGGGCGGCTGCTCCGACACGGGGAACGGCTCGGTGAGGTCGAAGCCGGCGACACGGAGCTCCCGGATGCCGGCGGCGACCTCGGTGACGACCGCCTCGACGACCCCGTCGGGTCCGGCGTGGCGGAGGTGGTACTGACCCCCGGTGGGTGCTGCGGTCATGCGGTCTCGTTCCTTCCCTTTGGTGCCGGGTCGACCCCGGCGGTGCCGTCGCTGCCGTCCGCGACGACGACGTCGACCCCGGCCGCCCGGATGGGGGCGACGGCGTCGGCCGTGGTCTCGGCGGTGACGACGACGTCGATGTCCTCGAGCGCGCGGACGACCCCGATGTGGGCCCGGCCGAACTTCGACCCGTCCGCGACGACGACGGTACGCCGGGCCGTGGCCGCGAGCATGCGCTTCGCCTCGGTCTCGGGCAGGTTCACGTTCGTCAGGCCGTGCGCGACGTCGAGTCCGGTGCCGCCGAGGAACACGACGTCGGCGGCGATCAGCGGCAGCAGCGTGTTGTTGAACGGCGCGACGAGGGAGTGCTGGAGCGGGCGCAGCGTGCCGCCGGTGACCACGACCGTGAAGCGCGGCACCGCGGCCTCGAGCGCGAGGGCGGTCGTCAACGAGTTCGTGACCACGGTGACGTCGACCAGGTCCTCGCGGGCGACCAGCGCCGACGCGACCGCTGCGGGCGTGGTGCCGACGTCGAGCACGACGCACTGTCCGGAGCGCACGAGCGCGGCCGCCGAACGGCCGATCGCGGCCTTGGCGACCTGGTGCTCCACGGCGGTCTCCTCGAACGGACGCTCGCCGGAACCGGCCCCGAGGCGGACGGCACCACCGTGCACCCGCCTGAGCCGCGCCTCCAGGTCGAGGGAAGCGAGGTCCTGCCGGACGGTCACCTCACTGGTTCCGAGGGCCGCTGCCAGGGCGGCCGTGCGGACCATGCCGGGCGCGCCCTCGACGATGGAGACGATGCGGTCCTGACGCAGCGGCGCGGGGAGCGCGCCGGCGAGGAAGGAGAGGTCGTCGTCCGTCATGTGCTCAGTTTCGCTTGCTTCCGGAGTCTTTCGCAATCCTTCGGATGGCGGCTAGGGTGGTGCAGTGATCACCAAGCGCGTGACGAAGCTCGCGGACGGACGCGACCTCATCTACTTCGACGACGCCGACTCGACGCTGCCCGCCGAGCGCAGCATCGACCAGCGTGTGCTCGACCCGCGGCCGGAGACGGCCCGCATGCGGCAGGACGTCCTGACCGGGGAGTGGGTCTCGATCGCCGCGAGTCGGCAGAACCGGGTGTTCCTCCCGCCGGCCGACCAGGACCCGCTCGCACCGCAGACCCCCGAGAACCCGTCGGAGATCCCGAGCCGCTACGACGTCGCCGTGTTCGAGAACCGGTCGCCGTCGTTCGGCCCCCTGCTCGAGGCCCAGGACGCACCGGAGTCGCTCGACTCCCTCTCCGACGTCGGACTGAACCGCGAGTTCCGCAGCGTCGGTCGGTGCGAGGTCGTGTGCTTCTCTCCCGAGACCGCCGGCTCCTTCGCGTCGATCTCCGAGTCGCGGGCCCGCACCGTGGTCGAGGCCTGGGCGGACCGCACCGCCGCGCTGTCCGCGATGCCCGGCATCCAGCAGGTGTTCCCGTTCGAGAACCGGGGCGAGGCGATCGGCGTCACGCTGCACCACCCGCACGGGCAGATCTACTCGTACCCGTACGTGACCCCGCGGACCCAGCGCCTGCTGGCGAGCATCGAGCGGTTCGGACCGGACCTGTTCGAGCAGCACCTCGCCAACGAGCGGGCGTCCGACCGGGTCGTCCTCGCCGGCGAGCACTTCACCGCCTTCGTGCCGTTCGCGGCACGCTGGCCCATCGAGATCCACATGCTGCCGCACCGCCACGTGCCGGACTTCGCAGGCCTCACCGACGCCGAGAAGGACGAGCTCGCGCACATGCACCTGCGCCTCACCCGCGGCATCGACAAGCTCTACGACGACCCGACGCCGTACATCGCCGCGTGGCACCAGGCACCCGTGCACACCGGCCGCGACACCGTGCGGCTCATGCTGCAGATCACCTCGCCGCGTCGTGCGGCGGACAAGTTGAAGTTCCTGGCCGGCAGCGAAGCCGCCATGGGCGCCTGGATCGGGGACCTCGTGCCCGAGAAGGCGGCCGAGTTCATCCGAGGAGGGATCGAACGCGCATGACGTTCCAGCAGGTCTACGGGTACGAGCCCGCGGTGCAGTACTCCGCGCCGGGCCGGGTCAACCTCATCGGCGAGCACACCGACTACAACGACGGGTACGTGCTGCCCTTCGCGATCGACCGCCGCACCACGGCGTCGATCGCCCCGCGCGAGGACCGGGTCCTCCGTGTGGCCTCGGCATTCGACGCCGACAACCCACCCGTGTCGCTCTCGCTCGACGAGCTGGCGCCCGACCGGATGGACGGCTGGTCCGCCTACGTCCTCGGCATCGCGTGGGCACTCCGCGAGCAGGCCGGGGCGGACCTGTCCGACAAGACCGGCTTCGACGTCTTCATCGAGTCGGACGTCCCGGTCGGTGCGGGTCTGTCCTCGAGCGCCGCGATCGAGTGCGGCGTCGCGCTCGCCTTCAACGACCTGTGGGAGCTCGGACTCGACCGGAAGACCCTGGCTCGCGTGGGCCAGTACTCCGAGAACCACGCCGTCGGTGCCCCCACCGGGATCATGGACCAGTCCGCCTCGCTCCTCGGCGAGCAGGACGCGGTCGTGTTCCTCGACTGCCGCACGCTCGACACCGCCGTCGTCGACCTGGCACTCGAGGCGAACGGGCTCGAGGTCCTCGTCGTGGACACCCGCGTCGAGCACGCCCACGCGACCGGCGGCTACAAGGCCCGGCGCGACTCCTGCGAGCGAGGCGCGGCGGCGATGGGCGTGGAGGCGCTGCGCGACCTGTCGGTCGACGACCTGCCCCGAGCGCAGGAACTCCTCGACGACGAGACCTTCCGTCGTGTCCGCCACGTCGTGACCGAGGACCAGCGCGTCCTCGACACCGTCCGCACCCTGCGCGAGCACGGGCCGCGGGCGATCGGGCCCCTGCTCGTCGCGTCCCACGAGTCCATGCGGGACGACTTCGAGATCTCCGTGCCGGAGCTCGACCTGGCGGTCGCCACCGCGATGGAGCACGGTGCGGTGGGTGCGCGCATGACCGGCGGCGGGTTCGGCGGTGCGGCGATCGCGCTGGTCGACCAGGAGGCACGTGGTGCGATCGCGGATGCCGTCACCGCCGCCTTCGCCGCAGCCGGGTACCGCGAGCCGAACGTCTTCACCGTGCACGCCGCTCAGGGCGCCCGGCGCGACTGAGGGGCGGCGCGGGGTCCGTCAGGCGCGTCCGACTTGCGCGAGACTCGGGCTGAGCGACACTTCTCGCGCTGCGGAGCCCGAGAGGTGTCGCCTGGCGCGGAACTCGCTCGCGTACGGTCCGCCGCGGCCGCTCAGCCGGCGTACCGGACGTGCTCGGTGACGTTCCCGATGACGAACGGGTGCGTCGAGCCGTGTTCCACTGCCCACTGCACCCAGGCGATCTGCGCCGGCATGAGCAGCCACACCAGCACCGTCGTCCCGACCACGCCGGCGAGGGCGAGACCCATCACGGTGTGCTCGTCGAACCGACGAGCACCGCGGCGGGCGATCGCGACGAGGAACCCGACGACCGCGAAGCCCACCGTGATGAGCGTCCACCCGAGTGCTGGGTGCGACTCGAAGTCGTACTCCTGGCCGGCGTGCGGGAACGAGGTGCCCCAGGTCGACCCCGGCTGCTGGAAGACGATGCAGAGCACCACGATGACGACGAGCCACCGGGCGTCCTTCGTCAGTTGCGACGGAGCCGGCCTCGGCCGCAGCACGGGCTCGGTGAGCAGTCGTTCGTCCCCCATGGCGAGACCGTAGCACCGAAGCTGGGCGTGCGGCGGGTTCGGAGCGCCGCGCTAGTGCAGGTGGCGCTCGGCGGCCTCGACCACGTTCTTCATCAGCATCGCGCGGGTCATCGGGCCGACGCCACCCGGGGTCGGCGAGAGGAACCCGGCGACCGAGGCCACCGCGGGGTCGACGTCGCCCCGCAGGCGCGCCTTGCCCGTCTCCGGGGAGACGACCCGACTGATGCCGACGTCGATGACCGCCGCGCCCGGCTTCACCCAGTCCGGCTGCACGAGTCCGGCGACGCCCGCAGCTGCGACGATGATGTCCGCCCGACGGCACTCGGCGGCGACGTCCTCGGTCAGGGAGTGGGTGAGGGTCGCGGTCGCCTCGAGCCGGGTGAGCAGCAGGCCGAGCGGACGCCCGACCGTCAGGCCCTGGCCGATGATCGTGACGTGCTGGCCCCGGATCGGGACGTCGTACGCCTCGAGCATCGCCACGATGCCGCGCGGGGTGCACGGCAGGGGCGCGTCGATCGTTCCGGCACCGCCCGGGACGGCGAGCACGAGCTCGCCGAGGTTGGTCGGGTGCAGGCCGTCGGCGTCCTTCGCCGGGTTCATCAGCTCGAGCATCGGGATCGGGTCGATCCCCTGCGGCAGCGGGAGCTGCACGATGAACGCGGTGACCCGGGGGTCGTCGTTCATCTGCAGGATCGCGGCGCGGATGTCGGCGGCCGACGCGGTCTCCGGCAGGTCGATGCGGACCGAGTCGAGCCCGATCTGCGCGGAGTCACGGTGCTTGCCGGCGACGTAGGACACCGACCCGGCGTTCTGGCCGACCATGATCGTGCCGAGCCCCGGGCGGAACCCGTGGTCGTGCAGCCGGTCGATGCGGACCTTCAGGTCGTCGAGCGTGCGGGCGGCGAGGGCGGTGCCGTCGATGCGGACGGCAGAACCCTCCCCTGCCCAGAGCGCCCGCGGCAGATCAGCCACGGTGCCGCTCACGCGTACAGCGGGAACGCGTCGGCGAGGGCCTTCACCCGGGCCGACAGGGCGTCGATGTCCGGGTTCGGCATGAGCGTCAGCGCGATGATGTCGGCGACCTCGGTGAACTCGGTGTCCCCGAAGCCGCGCGTCGCGAGCGCCGGGGTACCGATGCGGACGCCCGAGGTGACCATCGGCGGGCGCGGGTCGAACGGCACGGAGTTGCGGTTGACGGTGATGCCGACCTCGTGCAGCAGGTCTTCCGCCTGCTTGCCGTCGACCTCGGACTCGCGCAGGTCGACGAGCACCAGGTGCACGTCGGTGCCACCGGTGAGCACGTCGATCCCGGCCGCGCGAGCGTCGGGCTGGGTGAGCCGATCAGCGAGCAGACGAGCACCGCGCAGTGTGCGCTCCTGACGGTCCTTGAACTCGGGCGTCGCGGCGAGCAGGAACGCGGTGGCCTTGGCGGCGATGACGTGCATCAGCGGGCCGCCCTGCTGGCCCGGGAACACTGCCGAGTTGAGCTTCTTGAACAGCGACTCGTCATTCGACAGGATCAGGCCGGAGCGCGGACCGGCGAGGGTCTTGTGCACCGTCGACGACACGACGTGGGCGTGCGGGAGGGGCGACGGGTGCAGGCCCGCGGCGACGAGACCGGCGAAGTGCGCCATGTCCACCCACAGGGTCGCGCCGACCTCGTCCGCGATCTCGCGGAACTTCGCGAAGTCGAGCTGGCGCGGGTAGGCGGACCAGCCGGCGATGAGGACCTTCGGCTGGTGCTCGATGGCCTTCGCGCGGATGTCGTCGTAGTCGACCTCGAACGTCTCCGGGTCGACGCCGTACGACACGGCGTTGTAGATCCGGCCGGAGAAGTTCAGCTTCATCCCGTGCGTCAGGTGGCCACCGTGGGCGAGCTCGAGGCCGAGGATGGTGTCGCCGGCCGAGGCGATGGCGTGCAGGACCGCGGCGTTCGCGCTTGCACCGGAGTGCGGCTGCACGTTCGCGTACTCGGCACCGAAGAGCGCCTTGGCACGGTCGATGGCGAGCTGCTCGGCGACGTCGACGTACTCGCAACCGCCGTAGTAGCGCTTGCCCGGGTAGCCCTCGGCGTACTTGTTGGTGAGCACGGAGCCCTGGGACTCGAGGACGGCACGAGGCACGAAGTTCTCGGACGCGATCATCTCGAGGGTGTCGCGCTGGCGGCCGAGCTCCTGCTCGAGGACCTTCGCGATCTCGGGGTCGACCTCGCTGAGCGGGGCGTTGAACGTCGACTGGGTGGCTGCGGGGGGCAGATCGGTGATGGACACGGGACTCCTCGTTGTCGGTTCCGTCGCGCACGAGCACGACGAGGTGGACGGTGGGGCGCGGCCCAGGCGTACGGCCGCGCACCGTGTCAGGTGTCGCTTCCCGATGGTGACCCATCCAACGCCAGTCGCGACCTGACGATCGTACCGAGCGAGCCGGTTCGTGTCACCCTGGGTGCATGACCCTGCTGACGCCCGACGTCGACGAGCGCACCGACGCCCGCACGAGCGTGCGCCCGGACTCGCCCTGGGTCGCCGTGGTGTGGGACGACCCGGTGAACCTCATGTCGTACGTGACCTACGTCTTCCAGCAGTACTTCGGATTCCCGCGCGCGAAGGCCGAGCGGTTGATGCGGCAGGTGAACGACGAGGGCCGGGCCATCGTGGCGACCGGCCCGCGCGAGGCGATGGAGGCGCACGTCGAAGCGATGCACGGCTACGGCCTGCAGGCGTCGGTGGACAGGGCCCCCACCCCGTGATCCCGTTCGTCCGCCGGGCCGACGGCGTGCACCTCGGCATGTCCTCCGGCGAGCGCTCCGTCCTCGCGTCACTGACCGAGCAACTGCAGCAGGTGCTCGGCGGGGACCTCTCGTCGGACCCGGTCGCGGCGCGGATGTTCCCGGACGCCTACCCGGACGACGTCGACGCGAGTGCGGAGTTCCGGCGCTGGACCGAGGCGGACCTGGTCGCGCAGAAGACGACGAACGCCTCGACGGTGCACGCGTGGTCGACCGGCGCGCGCGAGGGCGCGTTCGAGCCCGGCGACGAGCAGGCCTGGCTGCGCTGCCTGACGGATCTGCGGCTGACGATCGCGGACCGGCTCGGCATCGTGGACTCCGCCTCCGAGGAGCAGTCGTACGAGGCCGACGCGGGCGTCGGCCTGCGCGACGTCTACGACTGGCTCGGGTACGTGCAGGAGCACCTGGTCGAGACACTGAGCGCACCGCGCTGACGGCGCTGTCGCGCTGACGGACGGGAGGCACGGCTCGCCTCCGCCCCGCCGGTCGCGTCGATCGACAGTCTGCCTTGCAAGTTCACCTGCCGAAGTAGTACCGTGGCGGTATGGAATCACGCGCGTCGGACGAACTCGCCGGTGAGCTGCTCACGCTCTACGGCAAGATCCGACGCACGACCCTCGTCGGCAAGGTCGACGACGTCACCGCCTCGCAGTCGGCAGTACTCGGCCGTCTGATCCGCGACGGCGCGACGACGACGGCCGATCTGGCACGCGCCGAGGGCGTCCGCCCGCAGTCGATGGGGGCGACCGTGCAGGCCCTCGTCGACCTCGGCCTGGCAACCCGCGACCCCGATCCCGAGGACGGCCGCCGCACCATCGTCAGCGCGACCGACGCCGGCCGCGCCGCCCGGGAGGACTCGCACCGCTCCCGCACCCGCCTGCTCGCCGAACGGCTGGCAGCACTCGACCCCGACGACCGCGCCACCGTCGCGCGCTCGATCGCCATCCTCGGCCCCGTCGTCGAACCCTGAAGGACTGACCGCCACGTCCACCGCAACCGCCTCCACACCCGTCACCCCGGCATCAGACCCGAAGGGCAGCGGCTTCGGCCCGAAGCTCCTCGTCCCCGTCCTCGTCGGACCGCTGCTCAACCCGATCAACACCACGATGGTGTCGGTCGCCCTCGCCCCGATCTCCCGTGACCTCGGGATCGGTTCGGCGCAGGCGATCTGGCTCGTCGCGGCCCTCTACCTGGCCAGTGCGATCGCGCAGCCGACGATGGGCAAGCTCGCCGACCGGTTCGGGCCGAAGAAGGTGTTCCTGACGGGGCTCGTCATCGTCGGCGTCGCGGGTGTCGTGCCCGAGGTCCTGACCGGCTTCGGCGGCGCGGTGTTCGCCCGTGTACTCATCGGCATCGGGACCTCGGCGGCGTACCCGGCGGCGCTCACGACCCTGCGCCAGCACTCCACCAGGATCGGGAAGCCGACCCCGTCGCTCGTGCTCGGTGCGCTGTCGATCACGTCGCTCGTGTCCGCTGCCGCGGGGCCGCCGCTCGGTGGCGCACTCATCGCGGCCTTCGGGTGGCACGCGATCTTCCTCGTCAACGTGCCCCTCGCGGTCTTCGGGATCGTCGTGTCGGCGCTCTGGTTGCCGTCCGACGCGCTCCGCCCGCGGAACGACGAGGACCTGCCCGTCCTCACCGCGCTCGACCCGTTCGGCATGCTGCTCATGACCGGGTTCGTCTCGGCGCTGCTCGTGTTCCTGCTCGACGTCTCGGCCGGCCTCTGGTGGCTGCTGGGCGTCGCGGTCGTCCTGCTCGTGGCGCTGATCCTGTGGGAACTGCGCGCCGTGAAGCCCTTCGTCGACGTCCGGCTGCTCGCCCGCAACGGCGCACTCTCACGCACCTACGTGCGGCTGTTCCTGACGTACCTGATGGCCTACACGATGACCTACGGGTTCTCGCAGTGGGTGCAGGACGTCGCCGGCTACCCGAGTGACGTCGCCGGGTACATGCAGCTGCCCGCCGCGGTCGTCGCCGGCGTGGCGTCGTTCCTCGTCGCCCGGAAGACCGCCGTGCGCGGGCCGCTGATCGTGGCCGCGGTCGTGCCGATCGTCGGCGGTGCGCTCCTGCTGTTCCTCGGTGTCGGGTCGCCGTGGTGGTTGCTCGTGCTCGCACCGGCACTGTTCGGCGTCCCGCAGGCCCTGGCGTCCGTGTCGAACCAGGCAGCCCTGTACCGGGTCGTGCCGGCCGAGTACATCGGCACCGCCGCCGGGCTCTCCCGCACGAGCGTCTACATCGGCGCGATCGCGGCGTCCTCGCTCATCGGCGGCGTGTTCGGCCAGGCCCCGACCACGCCGGACCTGCACGTGCTCGCGTGGGTGATCGTCGGCGTCGCGGTGGTCGTCAGCGTCCTGACGATCGCCGACCGCGCGCTCGCGAAGTCGTTCCCCCGCTGACGCGACCCGTCGGCGCACAACCAAAGTGCCGCGGAACCGCGCACTCGCGCGGTTCCGCGGCACTTGCGTTGTGCGCAGGCCGTCGGAACCGTGGCGCCCCGCGCCCCGCGCCCCGCGCCCCGGCCGGCCGCCCTCTGGCAGCGGCCGGACCGCCGGGCCCGCGCCGCGCCTCCAGGCCGCCCGATCCCGGTACCCTGAACCGGTGACCGACCCGACCGAGCAGACCGCCACGCACTGGACCCTCACCCTGGTCTGCGACGACCAGCCCGGGATCGTGCACGCCGTCTCCGGAGCGGTCGTCGCTGCAAACGGCAACATCACCGAGTCGCAGCAGTTCTCGAGCGTCGACACGAACACGTTCTTCATGCGCCTGCAGGTCATGGCCCCTGTTGACCGCGCCACGTTCGAGGCAGCGCTCGCCCCCGTCGCCGAGCGCTACGACGCCCGCGTGCAGCTCGACGTCGTCGGCCGACCGATGCGCACGCTCGTCCTCGTGTCGAAGGCGGGCCACTGCCTCAACGACCTGCTCTACCGGCAGCGCGGCGGACAGCTGCCGATCGAGGTCCCGCTGGTGCTGTCGAACCACACGGACCTCGCCGAACTCGCGTCGTTCTACTCGGTGCCGTTCGAGCACCGCCCGGTGACGGACGCCGCGAGCAAGACGGAGATGGAGCGACGGATCCTGCAGGCCGTCGAGGAGCACGACATCGAACTCGTCGTCCTCGCGCGGTACATGCAGATCCTGTCGCCCGAGCTGTGCGCGGCGCTCGAGGGCCGCGCGGTGAACATCCACCACTCGTTCCTCCCGGGCTTCAAGGGCGCGAACCCGTACCGGCAGGCGCACGCCCGGGGTGTGAAGCTGATCGGGGCGACGGCGCACTTCGTGACGAGCGACCTCGACGAGGGCCCGATCATCGAGCAGAACGTCGTCCGGGTCGACCACACCAAGGACCCCACGGAGCTCGTGTCGATCGGGCAGGACGAGGAGTCCCGCACCCTCACCCAGGCGGTGCGCTGGATCGCGGAGGACCGGGTCCTCCTCGACGGCGCCCGCACCATCATCTTCAAGTAGGTCCAGGCATGTCAGCACCGCAGTCCCCGGTCGACTGGGGAGACACCCCGGACCCGCACGCGATCCGTCGTCGCCGGGTCGGTGCCTGGGGTGTGCTCCGCATCGTGGTCTGCACCTTCGGGCTGCTCTCGCTGGCGACGTGGGGCTACTTCGCGTGGCCGTTCCCGATGCCCGCGATCCTGTTCATGATCGGTGCTCCGGTGTTCGCGGCCGTGGTCTGGTACTTCTTCCGCTCGCCGGCGTCGCCGATCCAGACGGACGTGGTGGGCAAGACGATCGTCGAGGTCGCGTTGATCATCGCCGCCGGGGGCTGCTGGATCTCGATCGGGCACCCGGTGGTCGGGTTGGTCTTCATCGTGGTCGCCGCCCTGTCGGGCGTGGTGCAGTTCCGGAAGGAGACACGATGAGCGTCGGGACGTCGGTTCCGTCGGTCGGCCTGGAGGCACGGCGCACCCTGGTCCGGTCGGCCCGCGTCGTCGACGCGGCCGGCTCCACTGCCGACGGCTGGGTCCTCGTCGTCGGCGACACGATCCACGCGGTCGGCGCCGGTCCCGAGGCGCCTGCGGCGTCCTCGGTCGACGAGGTCGTCGACCTCGGCGACGCCGTCCTGACCCCGGGCTTCGTCGACCTGCACGGGCACGGCGGGGCGGGCGCCGCGTACGAGGACGAGTCCTTCGCGTCCGCCCTCGCGGTGCACCGGGCGCACGGCACGACCCGGTCGGTGCTGTCCCTCGTCGCGAACCCGGTCCCGGCGCTCGCTTCGTCGCTGGAACGGGTGCGTGCGGTGATGGCCGACGACCCGCTCGTGCTCGGCGTTCACCTCGAGGGGCCGTTCCTCTCCCCGCACAACAAGGGCGCCCACAACGAGTCGTTCCTGATCGACCCGTCGTCGTCCGCCGTCGCCGAGCTCCTCTCCGCCGGGGACGGCGTCGTCCGCCAGGTCACCATCGCCCCGGAGCTCCCCGGCGCGCTGTCCGCGACGGAGCAGTTCGTCGCGGCCGACGTGGCCGTCGCCGTCGGTCACACCGTCGGCACGTACGACCAGGCGCGTGCCGCGTTCGACGCCGGTGCGACCCTGCTGACGCACGCGTTCAACGCCATGCCGGGCATCCACCACCGCGCCCCTGGGCCGATCGCCGCCGCCGTGGCCGACGACCGGGTGACGCTCGAACTCATCCTCGACGGCGTGCACGTGCACCCGTCCGTCGCGTCGATGCTGCTCCGTGCCGCTCCGGGCCGCGTCGCCCTGGTCACCGACGCCATGGGCGCTGCCGGTGCCGCCGACGGTTCCTACACGCTCGGGTCGCTCGCCGTGACCGTGACGGACGGGGTGGCGCACGTCGCCGGGACGGACACCATCGCCGGCTCGACGCTGACGCAGGACGTCGCGCTGCGGAACGCGGTCACGCGTGCGGGGCTGGCGCTGCCCGAGGCCGTGGCGGCGCTGACGAGCGTGCCGGCTGCGGCGCTGGGGCTCGGCGACCGGCTCGGGCGGATCGCGCCGGGGTTCGCCGCGGACCTCGTGGCGCTGTCGCCGTCGCTCGAGGTGCAGCGGGTCTGGGGTGCCGGGCGACCGCTCGGCTGATCGGCGTGGACGAAGCCCAGCAGGACCGGCGACGACGACGGGTGGTGATCGGGATGACCGTGCTCACCATCACGCTGTGGGCCATGGCCGTCGCCCTCGCGACGACCGTCGTGGTGCTCATCGGGCAGCTGCCCGGCGAGGATCCGGAGCGGGCGGCGCGGGGGAACGTCATCGCGGCAGGCGCCTTCCTGTCGTTCGCCATCCCGGCGACAGCGGCGACGATCGGTCTGGTCGTGGTGCGCCGTGCACGGGCGCAGGGCCGCGACTCGTGACCGCACTGCGGCGGCCGGGTGCGGCGTCGAGCGTCGACCCGGCACGGGCACGCGTCCTCGAGCTCCTCGGGTTGCCGTCCCCGGGCTCGCTCCGTCCGACCGCGGTCCGCGTCGAACCACTCGGACGCGACGGATCCGTCACGTGGTCACGCGTCGAGCTCGACACCGCGGACGGCGACACCATCCCGTGTCTGCTCCTCACGCCGCAGGGTCGCCATCGTGCCGACGTGATCGCCGTCCACCAGCACGCGGGCGACTTCGTCACGGGCAAGAGCGAACCCGCTGGACGAGCAGGAGACCCGACGCTCGCCTACGGTGCGACGCTCGCGGCCGCCGGGGCCCGCGTGATCGTGCCCGACCTGCTCGGGTTCGAGGACCGACGACGTGCGTGGACCGACGACCCGGCTGCCGACGAACGACTCGACGCGCTGTTCCGCGTCGCGAACGGGAGCAGCCTGCAGGCGAAGCACACGTCCGACATCGCCACGGTGACCTCCTGGATGACGGAGACGAACCCGGCCGGGGTCGAGCCCGGCATCATCGGGCACTCCCTCGGCGGTCAGGTCGCGCTGTTCGCGCTCGCCGTCGACACCCGTTTGACGGCGGGCGTCGTGAGCTGCGGGCTGGGCACACTGAGGTCCTTCGCGGCCGCTCGCATCCGGCACAACCCGGCCTGGTTCGTCCCGGGCCTCGCCGCGGCCGGCGACGTCGGCCTGGTCGCCTCCGCGGTCGACCGACCGATCCTGGTGGCTGCGGGGACGGACGACGCACTGTTCCCGCTCGACGGCGTGCAGCACGTCCTCGATGCGTTCCGACCGGGCGTCGTGACGGCCGAGCTGTTCACGGGCGGGCACGCGATGCCACCACACGTCACTGCGGCAGCGGTCCGGCACCTCGTGTCGGACTGAAGGACGGTCCGTCGCTGTTCACGTCCGGTGCGCCCGCCGCCATGCCGTGAGCACGTCCCGCTGCGCGACTTGCTGCGGCTGTAGGTACCGCTCGGCTGACGGGGTCGGCCGCCCTGCGCCGCCCGGGCAACGCGGACGGACTCGGCCGGGTCCCGACCGAGTCCGTCGCACGCACCGGGCTCGGTGCCTAGTGCGTGGTCCACCCGCCGTCGATGACGAGTTCTTCCCCCGTCACGTACTTGGCCTCGTCCGAGGCGAGGTACAGCATGCCGTAGCCGATGTCGCTGGGCTCTCCGATGTGCGGCGGCAGCGGGATCTCGCCGCCCAGCTGACCGGCCATGTCCTCCTTGCTCAGGCCGGCCGCGACCGCGAGTCCGGTGTAGACCGACCCCGGGTGGATCGAGTTCACCCGGATGCCGTCCTTGCCGAACCACTGCGCCGCGTGCTTCGTGAGGGAGCGGACCGCGCCCTTCGACGCCGAGTAGGCCGCACCGCCCGCATCCGAGAGGCCGCCGACGATCCCGGCGATCGACGAGACGTTGACGATCGAACCGCCACCCTGCTGTTGCATGTGCGGGATGACCGTCTTCATGCCGAGCCACACACCGGTCGTGTTGACGGCCATGACCGTGTTCCAGTCGTCGAGCTCCGCCTCGAGGATGCCCTTCGCGATGTGGATCCCGGCGTTGTTGACGAGCACGTCGACGCGTCCGTGCTCGGCGATCGCCTGCTGGACGACGCTCGACCACGAGTCCGGTGACGTGACGTCGAGGGTGGACGCGGTGACGCTGCCGCCGGTCTCCCGGATCGCGGCCGCCTCGCGCTGGAGCGCTGCTTCGGAGACGTCGGTCATGACGACCGTCGCACCTTCCTGGGCGAAGAGCTGCGCGCCGGCGAGCCCCATCCCGCTCGCTGCGCCGGTGATGATCGCGACCTTGTCGCTGAGTCGTGCCATGGTCTGTTGCTGCTTCCTGGTCGTCGTCGACCGTCGAAGGATGGTGGTGGTGTCGCCGGTCAGACGAGCTCGGGCCGGCGGATGCTCTCCGCGCCGCCGTCGATGAACACGATCTGCCCGGTCACGTGGGTGTTCTCAGCGCTCGCCAGCCACGTGAGCAGGGCTGCGGGAGCACTGGGCGGCGCTGCCGGTCCGTTCAACGGGGACGGTGCGCCGGCGTCGAGGGCGGCGCGACCCTCGGCGGTCTGCAGTGCGGGCGCCGTCATCGGCGTCTCGATGACCCCGGGTGCGATGGCGTTGAGGGCGATGCCGGCTCCGGCCCACTCGGGGTCCTTCGCGTGGGTGCGCACCCACTGGGCGATGGCCTTCTTCGTCGTGGTGTAGATCGGGCTGCTGCCAGCGGCGTTCGCGGCGTTCCCGATCCGCTCGGCTTCGGCGATCGCTCCGGGTTCGTCGTCGGCCAGCAGCCGCTCGTAGAGGCCGTCGTCGGTCTCCTCGAGCGCGGCGAGCGACGCCACCACCACGGCGCGCGGGGCATCGGAGCCGACGAGCAGGGGACGGAGCCCCTCGAGCGTCGCCTTCGCCCCGAAGTAGTTCACCCCGACGGTGGCGGGGATCGGCGCGACCAACCCCGCGACGGCGATGACGGCGTCGATCCGGCCGCCGCTCCGCTGGGAGACCTCGTGCACGAGGGTCGTCCGGCCGTCCGCGGTGGTGAGGTCCACGATCACGTCGGTGTCCTTGATGTCGACCCCGATGACGGTGTGCCCGTCGGCCCGGAGTCGCTCGGTGGTGGCCTTGCCGATGCCGGATGCGGCGCCGGTGACCACGTAGGTCCTGCTCATGCTGTTCCCTTTCGTCCTCTTCGACGTCGGCACGCCGTCCGGCGTGCGAACTCCGCCGCGAACGGCAGAGAAGTCTGTCTCAGGCCACCCCGACCAGCCACTCGGGCATCGGCGTCATCAGTCGCGTCACCAGCGACTCGGGTGCGCTCGGCCGGTCTTCTCGCAGCCACGCCGTGAGGATCGAGACCGCCCCGCCGGCGATGAACCGTGCCGCGTCCTGCTGGTCGACGGCTGCTGGCACCCGTTCCCCGAGCACCCGCATGGTGGCGAGCACCTGATCGGCGAAGGCCGACACCACGGTCTCGTGCACGCGGGACGTCAGGCGCCACTCGAGCGACGCCCGGTAGAACGCCCGGCGGTGCGCGATGTGGTCGACGAGGCGACCGATCGACGCCGCAGCGAGGGCGTGCGCGTCCGCCCCGGTGACGGTGTCCGCCCTGGCGGCGACGTCGTCGGTCCCGATCCGGCGGAACGCGTCGACGAGCATGGCGACGGCGAGGTCGTCGAGGTCGGAGAACTGCGCGTAGAACGCGCTACGGCTCACTCCGGCTGCCCGGGTGACGGCGTTGACCGACACCTCGGCGCCGTCGCCGCCGGCCAGCCGCTCGACCGCGTCGTAGATCGCCGCACGGGTGCGCGCCGGACGGGGGTCGGCGGCTCGGGTCGTCGCGCTGCTGTGCACGGCACGAGTCTACGACTTTTCTGACACGTGTGTTGAATCTCTGATCGTCGCGCGACTCTGCGCCGTGGCTCCGGACCTCCTGCGATCATGAGCGCATGAGCGTCATGGTCTCCCTCTTCGATGCGAACCGCACCCGCACCAGCGAGAAGTACACGGCCTACCCGCCGGAGGTGCTGCCGATGTTCGTCGCCGAGATGGACAGCATGCTCGCCGAGCCCGTGCGGGAGGCCCTGGTGACCGCGGTCACGAACGGCGACACGGGGTACGTCGGGCACGGCCGGGCGCTCCCGGAGGCGTTCGCGGACTTCGCCGAGGCCCGGTGGGGGTGGCACGTCGACCCCGACCTCGTCCGCACCACCACGGACGTCTCGGTCGCGGCGGTGGAGACGCTCCGCCGGGTGATCGAGCCGGGCGACCAGGTCGTGATCATGCCGCCCGTGTACCCGCCGTTCTGGGAGTACGTCGCCGAGGCCGGCGGCTCCGTCACCGAGGTCCCACTGCTCGCTCCCGAGGGCACCGCCGACCCGTTCGACACGACGGCCGGCTGGCGGATGGACCTCGACGGCATCGCCCGGGCGTTCGCGGACGGTGCCCGCACGGTCCTGCTCTGCAACCCGCACAACCCCCTCGGGCTCGTGCACGCCCGCGACGAGTTGGCCGCACTCGCCCGCCTCGCCGCGGAGTGGGGCGCCGTGGTCGTCTCGGACGAGATCCACGCCCCGCTCGTGCACGCGGACGCGACCTTCACGCCGTTCCTCGACTCGTGCCCCGAAGCCGCAGGGCTCGGTGTGGCACTGACGAGCGCGAGCAAGGCCTGGAACCTCGCCGGGACGAAGTGCGCCCTGATGATCGGCGCCTCGGACCGTGCCCGCGAGTGGTTCGACGGGATGCCCACCGAGGTCGTCGAGCGCACCGGGATCCTCGGCTACACCGCGAGCGTCGCGGCGTTCAGCGAGGGTGGGCCGTGGCTCGCGTCGCTGCTCACCGAGCTCGCGGCGAACCGCCGCACCCTCGCCGAACGACTCGGGGAGGTCCTGCCCGGCACCGGGTACCGGCAGCCGCAGGCGTCGTACCTCGCGTGGCTCGACCTGCGGGCGCTCCCGTGGGGTGACGACCCCGCAGCACTGCTCGTCGACGAGGCGAAGGTCGCGCTCGGCAGCGGACCGGACTTCGGACGCCAGGGCCTCGGGTTCGCCCGCCTGAACTTCGGGTGCTCGGCGGAGACCCTCGACGAAGGACTCAGCCGCCTGCACACCGCGTGGTCGCGGCGGGCAGACGGCTGATCGGTCGAGCGCGGACGGACTACTCGAAGAGCTGCCAGGCCGGCTTGTTCGCGTACGTGTACGTGTAGTAGTCGGCGAGCTTGAGGCCCGCCGCGGCTTCCTCGTCGACGACGACGGTGGCGTGCTCGTGCAGCTGCAGCGCGGACCCGGGGACGAACGACGACAGCGGGCCCTCGACCGCGGCGGCGACGGCGTCGGCCTTCGACGGTCCCTGTGCCACGAGGACGAGCTCACGGGCGTCGAGGATGGTGCCGAGCCCCTGCGTCATGCAGTGCGTCGGGACCTGGTCGAGGCTGTCGAAGAAGCGGGCGTTCGCCTCGCGCGTGGACGGCGCGAGGGTCTTGATGCGCGTGCGGGACGCGAACGAGGACGTCGGCTCGTTGAACCCGATGTGCCCGTTCGCGCCGATGCCGAGGATCTGCACGTCGACCCCGCCGGCGGCACGGATCGCGGCGTCGTACTCCTTCGCCGCGAACTCGAGGTCGGACGCGCGGCCGTCCGGGACCCGGACGCGGGAGGGCTCGAACCCGAGCGGATCGATGACGTCACGCTGGATCACCGAGGCGTAGGACTCCGGGTGCTCGAGCGGGATGCCGACGTACTCGTCGAGGGCGAACGCGCGGGCCTCGGCGAACGAGATCTCCCCGGCGTCGACACGACGCTTGAGGTCGGTGTAGATGCCCTGGGGGCTGGACCCCGTGGCGACACCAATGACGGCGGACGGCTTCTTCGCGACGACGGAGGCGATCTTGGCCGCGGCGACGCGACCGACCTCAGCCGGCGTGGGCAGGATGATGATCTCCACGGTGACAGCCTACTGGTCATGACCAGTCCGCGACAGGTGGGGTCGGTAGCGTGGCGACATGCCCACGCCTGACTTCGTCCTGTCCCTCCGCTCGAAGATCGGGAACGATCCGCTCTGGCTCACCGGCGTCACCGCCGTCGTGACGCGCGGTGCGGGTCCCGATCGAGAGCTCCTGGTCGTGCGCCGTGCCGACAACCACGCGTTCACGCCGGTGACGGGCATCGTCGACCCCGGCGAGGAACCCGCGGTCGCCGCCGAACGCGAGGTCCTCGAGGAAGCCGACGTCGTCGCGGTCGCCGAGCGCCTGGCGTGGGTGCAGGTGCTGCCGGAGATGACGTACACGAACGGCGACCGCGCGCAGTACCTCGACCTGGTGTTCGCCTGCCGGTACGTGTCCGGCGAGCCGTTCCCCGCCGACGGCGAGAACACCGAGGCGTTCTGGGCCCGGCTCGACGCCCTGCCCGAGATGCCCGCGAACATGCGGGCACGGATCGAGGCGGCCCTGTCCGACGACCCGGCCACGCGCTTCCAGCGCTGACCCCACTCGCGGGCCCGGCCCGAGACTCGAGGTGGGCGACAGTTCTCGCCGCTTTCGTCGCGAGAGCTGTCGCCCCGGCCGAGTCTCGGGGCTCTCGCCACGAGACTCGGCGGGCGCCGTCGCCGCTACGCGAGCGGGGCCACCGCCACGGGCGCGCCGAGCAGGCGCACCGCGACGGCGTCGCCGCCTGCTCGGCGGTCGCCGACCTCGTGCTGGACGGTCACGACGGTGTCGTCGTCGAGCCGGACCGTGGTGCGCCGGATCGAGCCGAGGAAGCTCGAGGCGACGACGGTGCCGGTGACGCCCTCCGCCGCGAAGGCGACGTCCTCCGGACGGACGTAGGCGATGACCGGACCGTCGACCACCGAGGCGTCGAGCGCGGGGACACGGAACCCGTACACGAACACGTCGCCGCCGCGCAGGTCGCCCCGGACCCGGTTCGACTGCCCGACGAAGTCCGCGGTGAACGCCGACGACGGGGACCGGTAGAGCTCCTCGGGCGTGCCGATCTGCTCGATGTCCCCGGCGTTCATCACGGCGATGCGGTCGGAGACGGCGAGTGCTTCCTCCTGGTCGTGGGTGACGAACACCGTGGTGATGCCGAGGTCGCTCTGGATGCGGCGGATCTCGTCGCGCAGGGACACCCGGACCTTGGCGTCGAGGGCGGACAGCGGCTCGTCGAGCAGCAGGACCCGGGGCCGGGTGACGAGCGCGCGGGCGAGGGCGACGCGTTGCTGCTGCCCACCCGACAGCTGGTGCGGGTACCGGTCGGCGAAGTCCGCCAGGTGCACCATGTCGAGCGCGTCGATCACCCGTTCGCGGCGCGCTGCCGACGGCACACGGCGCATCTCCAGGCCGAACGCGACGTTCTGCCGCACCGTCATGTGCGGGAACAGCGAGTACTGCTGGAACACCATGCCGATGTCGCGCTTGTTCACCGGCGTGGTCGCGACGTCGGTGCCGTCGATGCGGATCGAGCCGGCGTCGATCGCCTCGAGGCCGGCGAGCGCGCGGAGGGCCGTGGTCTTCCCGCACCCGGACGGGCCGAGCAGCGAGACGAACTCACCCGGTTCGACGCGGAGGGACAGACCGGCCAGGGCGCGGTGGGCGCCGTAGTGCTTCTCGACGGCCTCGAGCTCGACGGTCGCGCCCGTGGACGACAGCGACGTCGGGGCGGCGGGGGCGGTGACGGTCATGCGGACTCCTTCTCGCCGGTGCGCCGCGCGCCGATCCGGCCGATGACGACGAGCAGCACGAACCCGAACACGAGCGCGCCGAGCGAGAAGATCGCGGCGACGTACGGGTCGGTCTGCTGCACGAGCACGAGCGCCGTCTGGAACGTCGTGCGGGACAGGAACGAGGCGAGGGTGTACTCGCCGAGGACGACCGTGATGGTCAGGAAGCACGCGGCCGTGATGCCGCGGCGGAGGTTCGGCAGGAGCACCCGCCACGTGACGGTCCACCACGAGGCGCCGAGGGACCGGGCCGCCTCGGACAGCACGGCCATGTCCATCGCGGTGATGGCGGCGGCGATCGGGCGGAACGCGAACGGCAGGGCGATGATGCCGATCGCGAAGGACAGCGTCCACGCGTCCGACCCGAACACCTGCGCGACGACCTGGTACACGGGGATGAACCCGACGACGAGGACGACGACCGGGACGGTGATCGGCACGATGCAGACGAACTCCAGCACCCGGCGGAGTCGCGGGTAGCGGAGTGCGGTGATGACCTGCGCGGGCAGGAGCACCAGCAGGACGATCGCCACCGCGATGACGGCGATGAGCAGTGAGGCGCCGAGGCCGTCGAACACCGGCTGGTAGGTCGCCGCGTTCACCGGGTCCGCGATCGCCGTGTAGTGCGCGAGCGTCAGGCTCCCCTCCGTTCCCTGTCGGAAGGTGAACTGGGCGAGGGCGACGAGCGGGACGGCGAACACGAGGCCGATCACGACCAGCACGATCGCGGCGGTGACCCGCGACGGAGCCGCGCCGAAGCGGGGAACGCGAGTCGTGCCTCCAGGCCGTCGCGAACCGGCCGTGCGCCCACCGGCGGCCGCGCTCATCGCTGCCACCTCGCTGCCCGACGCTGCAGCAGCGAGTAGCCACCCATCACGACGGCCATCACGACCACCATGCCGAAGGCGAGCACCCCGGCCACGTTCTGCAGCCCGATGATCGTCTCGCTCGTGAGCTGCGCGCGGATCGTGAGCGGCACGATCCCGCCCTGCGAGATGAGTGCAGCGGCCGTGGCGAACGACGAGAACCCGTTCGCGAACAGGAGCAGCAGCGAGCCCCAGAACGCCGGCGCGAGCACGGGCAGTCCGATGCGTCGCCAGTACGTCGCGCGGGAGGCACCGAGTGTGGCGGCGGCCTCGCCCCACTGGGCCTTGACGCCCTCCAGGGCGGGCATGAACGTCAGCACCATCAGCGGCACCTGGAAGTAGACGTAGGGGATCACGAGCCCGGGAACCGTGTACAGGAGCCCACCGGTCGCGTTGCGGTCGACGTGGAAGGCGGACACCAGCCAGGTGGTGACGAGCCCCTGCACGCCGATCGTCGCGATGAAGGCGAACGCGAGCATGACGCCGCCGAACTGGGCGAGGACGCTCGCAGCAGAGTCGATCATCGACCGGAGGAGTCCGTCGGGCCGGAGTGCGGCGAGCGCCCAGCAGACGACCGCCCCGATGACGGCACCGATCACGGCGGAGACGGCGGACAGCGCGAACGAACCGCCGAAGGCGCGGAGCACGGACGGGTCCGCGAAGGCGGCGAGGTTGGCGAACGTCGGCCGGCCGGAGGCGTCGAAGAAGCCACTGCCGATCGCGATCACCGCGGGGACGGCGAGGAAGAGCAGGACGTACGCGGCGAACGGGGTGAGGCCGAGCCACGCGACGCCGCCGCGGCGCCGGACACGGGGTCCGGCGACGCGGCGGGTGGTGGCACCGGCCGGCTGCTCGCTCGTGACGAGCGTCGCGCCGAGGGTCGGCGCTGCGACCGGGGCGGCGCTCGACGCGCCAGCCGATGCGGTGGTCATGCTGGTCAGGACCCCATCGTCGAGGCCCACTTGGCGGACAGCACCTTGGCTGCTGCCGTGGCCTGGTCGTCGGTCAGCTCGACGTAGTCCTTCGGCGCGCCGCCGGCTGCGTCGAGGGCGTCCTGGTCGACCTTGCCCGACTTCTCGAGCGCGGCGAGCGTGGACGGGAAGGCGCCGGCCTGCAGGTACAGGTTCTGCACGTCGGGGCTGGCGATGTACTCCTGCCAGAGGCGCGCGGCCGCGGGGTGCGGGGCGTCCTTGTTGATGGCCTGCGAGTAGTACGAGCCGAGGGCCTGGCCCTCCGGGACGACGGTCTTCCAGTTCTTGTTCCCGCTCGCGCCGGCGGCCGGGCCCCACGCGAGGTTGTTGTACGACCACTGGATGACGACCGGGGTCTCACCGGAGGCCACGGTCGCCTGCGTCGGCAGCACGTTCTGGAAGTTGCCGGCCTGCTTGAGCTTGCCGAAGTACTCGACGCCCTTCGTGATGTCGTCCGCCGAGCCGCCGTTCTCCAGCGCTGCGAGGTAGACCGCGCTCGCGGCCTGGTTCGCCTGCGTCGGGTCGCCCGAGATCGAGACCTTGCCCTTGTACTCGGAGTCGAGCAGGTCGTTCAGGTCCTTCGGCGCGGTCTTCACCTTCGAGGAGTCGTAGCCGATCGACATCAGGCCCGTGTAGTCGCGGGTCCAGGCGCCGTCCTTCTCCTTCAGGTTCTCCGGGATGTCGCTCCAGTTCGCGACCTTGTAGTCGGTCAGCAGGTCGAGGTTCTGCTGCAGCACCGCGTTGCCGAGGTCGAGCACGTCGGGCGCGGTGGACTGGCCCTTCTGCGACTTCACGGCGGCGACCTCGTCGGCGCTCGAGCCGTTCGGGTTCGCGGAGGTGATCTTGATGCCGTACTTCTTGGTGAAGCCGTCGATGATCTTGCCGTAGTTGGCCCACGACGGCGGCAGCGCGATGACGTTGAGCTGCCCCTCCGACTTGGCGGCCTTGACGAGGGCGTCCATGCCGCCGGCGGACTCTGCGCTCGTGGCGGTCTTCCAGTCGGTGTCGTCCTTGGTCGTGCTGGCGGAGCTCGTGGCCGAGCATCCGGCGAGGGTGACGATCGCGGCGGCGGCCAGGGCGATGCCGGCGAGGGTGCGCTTGTGCTGCACGGGGTGTGCCTTTCGGGTGGGGGGGGTTCCGGGGTCCGGGTTCGGGACGATCGTGGACTCGGCCGGTTTCCGGCACCTGCTCGCGCGGTGAACGGTGGCGGAACAGCGGGTGCGGCTGTACGGTTTGCTCGCTCTTGCTGTTTTGCTCACGATGGGCGCGTGGTCGCGTCCAGATCGGCCTGGAGGCACGGATGCAGTTCACGACGACGGTCCTGCAAGCACGGAAGACGGCCACCGGATTGCCCGTCCCGCCGTCGGTCATCGAGGCACTCGGCTCCGGGAAGCGTCCCGCCGTGATCGTCACCGTCAACGGGGGCCACACCTACCGGTCGACCGTCGGGGTCATGAACGAGCAGTTCCTCGTGCCGCTGTCCGCTGCGCACCGCGAGGCCGCCGGGGTGTCCGCGGGCGACTCCGTGTCCGTCACGCTCGAGGTCGACACCCAGCCCCGGGTGGTCGACCTGCCCGCCGACCTCGAGACGGCGCTGCACGAGGCCGGGGTGCGGGCGGCGTTCGACACGCTCTCGAACTCTCGGCAGCGGGCCCTGGCCGACCCGGTGTCCGAGGCGAAGTCCCCGGAGACCCGTGCCCGCCGGGTGGCGAAGGCCGTGGAGGCGTTGCGCGGGTAGGTGCGCGGCGGTGCTGCTGCGCGCGTGCCTGGTGGAATCGGGCGTACCTGGTCGTTAGTTCGTGGCAGGTATGCCCGATCGCATCAGGTATCGCGGGCGTTCTGGGAAGGAACGGGCATGCTCAGGCGCCGAGTTCGACCAACACGCGCGGGATCTCCGTGACCAGCTCGCTCGCCAGGTACCCGAGCGGCCCGACCTGCACCGCGAGTCGGTCGCCCGCGGCAGCGTGCACGTACGAGGCCCACGCCACCGCCTGCGCCGGTTCGGCACCACGCGCCAGCAGCCCGGTCACCGCGCCGGAGAGGACGTCGCCGCTGCCGCTCGTCCCGAGTCCGCCGGAACCCGTGCCCTTCAGCCACGTCCGGCCCCGGGGAGTCGCGATGGCGTCCCCGACCGCCACGACCGCCCCGAAGCGGTGGGCGATCGCCACGGCGTCGGCGACGGCGTCGTCGCTGGGCTCCCGACCGAGCAGCCGTTCGGCCTCGCCGCTGTTCGGTGTCATCACCAGGCGGCGACGCAGCGGCTCCAACCGGTTCCGGACGTCACCGGCCACCCCGAGCGCGAACGCGTCGAGCACCACGGTCGTCTGCGGACCGACCACGTCGGCGAGTCCGGCGACGAGGTCGCGCGTCCCGTCCGGCTCGTCCAGCCCCGGCCCGACCAGCACGGCGTCGGCGGTCGAGGCGGTCTCCGCGATGCCGTCGAGCGCACCGATCGCGACGTGGCCGTCCTGGTCCTCGTCGAGCGGTTCGACACCGGACTCGGGCACGGCGACGGCGACCTCGTTCGCGACGCTCCGACCGACCGCGAGCGTCAGCCTGCCGGCACCGACGCGGAGGGCGGCGAGCGCCGAGAGCATCGCCGCTCCGGGGGTCCGCGCCGCGCCCCCGATGACGAGCACCTGCCCGCGGCCGTACTTCCCGGCGCCCACCTCGGGCAGTGGCCACCCGCGGAGGAAGTTCGGGGTGATCGGTTCAGCGGACACGTTCGTCGTCCTTCCTGCCGGTGTGCTCGGTGACCTCGTCGTCGTCCAGGTGGCCGACGGAGGAGAACTCCTGCAGGCTCCACGGTGCACCGACACCGTCGCGTCGGAGTCGCGTGAGCGAGGCGTTGGCGACCGCGTGGGTCCGCGCGAAGTCCATCAGCGCCGGCTCGTCGAGATCGAGGCACACCGCGACGGTCAGCATCACGACCGCGTCGTGCGCGGCGACGACCAGCCGTTCCACGCCCTCGACCCGGTCGACGTCGGCCAGGAGCGAGCGCAGCCGGAGCACCACGTCGACCCAGGACTCCCCGCCCGCTGGTCGGTGGTAGTACTTCCCGAGCCACTGCCGACGACGTTCCTCGTCCGGGTACCGGTTGCGGACGCCCTGCAGCGTGAGGAGATCGAGCACCCCGAGCTCGCGATCGCGGAGACGCTCGTCGACACGACGCTCCGGTTCGGCGAGGCCGCCTGCCTGCAACGCGGTCCTGATCGTCTGCTGCGCGCGGAGGTACGGCGAGACCCAGAGCGCGACGGGGACGTCGTCGATCCCGCGGTCGGCGAGCTCCTGGCCGAGCGACCGGGACTGCGCTTCGCCGAGCGGACTGAGCGGGACGTCCGCATCCCGGTACTGGACGTCGATGACGTCGTCCCCCGCGGCCTCGGCGCGGGCCGCAGCGACGTTGGCGACCGATTCACCGTGACGGACGAGCCAGATCTCCTGCACTGCCATGCCGCCACGCTAGTCAGACCGGACTGGACCGGTTCACCGCTGGGCTCAGGACGAGGACGGTCGGGCGCTCCGCAGCGGTCGGACCGCACACGGCAGTCCGGCGGCCCGGAGGCGGAGCGACAGGGCATCGAGGCCCCACAGCTCACGCCACTCGAGCCGGAGGACCACCCGGACGCCGGGGACCGTGAGCAGCAGCGCGTGCCGACGCTTCTCGGCGAGGAACACCTCGGTGGGTGTCCGCCCGGCGAGGTAGCGCTCCTGCGTGTACTTCGCCCGGCCGTCGATCTCGATGACCACGCCCTGGTCGGGGAACCAGAAGTCGACGGCGAAGCGCTGACCACCGACGACGAACTCCTGCTGCAGCACGGGCTCGGGCAGTCCGAGCTCCCGGAACACGACGCGCGCGAGCGACTCCGCCGGCGAGCCGGCGCGACCGTCGGCGAGGTCGAGGACCCGACCCGCGAGCGCCCGGCTGCGAGCGCTCGGGCTCACTGCTCGTCGCAGTTCGTCGAGGCTCGTGCCGCGACGCAACACGGCGTCGGCGATGACCACGCCGGCGCGCAGGTCCCCGGACATCGCGACGTCGACGACTGTTCGCGGGAGCGCGGTGACCGCGATGCCGCGGACCTCGACTCGTTCGTCGTCGGACACGGGCCGGGTGTGCAGGACCAGTTCGCCGGTCCTCGCGCGGTACATCGACTCCGGGACCGTCGCGTGCACCGGGACGGCCCAACCGCCGAGCGCAGGCAGCCCGTGGATCGCCGCGGCGGAGAGGTGCGACGCCACCGCTCTGGTGCCGAGCCGACCGAGGCGCGCGTAGACGCGGGTGACGTACCGTTGCCGCGGCCCAGCAGCGTCCCATGCCGCGCCGTCCACGAACGCGTTCGGCCCCGCGCGGACCAGCCGCCCTGGTCCGGGGAGGCGGGTCCGGCGCCGCAGGGTCGTGGCGTCGAGTCCCGTCTCGTGTGTGTCGGATGCGCGGAAGATCGGCAGCGGTTCGTTCATGGAACCGAAGGTGCCCGACCAGCCACCTGCGTCCCGCGCCGATCGCGAGGACTGTGGACGCGCCTCCAGGCCATCCCGCTTGTGGAGGGGAGACGTTCTTTCCCAGGACGGCCGCGATGCGGAGCGGAATCGGGCATACCTGGTGAGAACTTTCGACCAGGTACGCCCGATTCGACCAGCTACGCCCGAATCCGCCGGGCCAGGCGGGGCGGGCGGGGGCGGGACAGGGCGACCGGGCGGGCGGGACGGCGGGACTGGGCGACCGGGCGGGACGGACAGCGCAACACGGCGCCGGACGGAACGCACCCGTGTCCCGTCCGGCGCCGCGGTCCTTCGCGCGCGGGCCCGCTGCCTCAGGCCCGACGCACCCGCAGAGTCACGATCTCGAAGGGTCGGAGCGTGAGCACGACCTGCTCCCCCGACTCCCACGAGTCCCCCAGCGGGCGTTCCAGCAGGTCCACCGCCGCCACCGAGGCGACGTCGAACCCGAAGTCCACACCGACGTCCGAGGCACGGCCCCCCGACGCCTCGTACAACCGCACGACGACGTCGCCGGAGCGGTCCTCGGCGAGCTTGACGGCCTCGACGAGCACCTGCGGTGACGACACCGTCACGAGCGGCGACACCGCTGCCGACCCCGCGACGGACCGCACCGGCAGGTTCAACCGGTACCCGGAGTCGGCCGCGTCGAGCACCGACGCGCCGACGCGCAGCACGGTGCGGAACACGTGGTGCCCCTGGTCGGCGTTCGGGTCCGGGAACGTCGGTCCACGCAGCAGCGACTCGCGCACGAGCGTGGTCGTGCCGCCGTCGGCCCGGGTGTTCCGCGTGATGTCGTGTCCGTACGTGGAGTCGTTCGCGACGGCGACCCCGAAGCCCGGCTCGGCGACGTGCACCCAGCGGTGGGCCGAGGTCTCGAAGCGTGCCATGTCCCACGAGGTGTTCTGGTGCGTGGGACGGTCGATGTGCCCGAACTGGATCTCGCTCGAGGCCGACGCCGCGCGGACGTCGAGCGGGAACGCCAGCTTGAGGAGCTTCTGGTGCTCGTGCCAGTCGACCTCGGTCTCGATCACCAACTCCGCGGAACCGGCGACCGCCGAGTACCGGGTGGTGATCGAGGAGGACCCGAAGGCCCGCTGCACGACGAGGGACGAACCGTCGATGTCGACCGAGGTCGCCGTCAGGACCGTGCCGCTGCGCTGGTAGGCGCGGTCGATGTCCCACGCCTCCCACTGGTTCGGGGTGTCCCGGAACACGGTGTACTCCGCGGCAGCCGCCCCCGGGGCGACGGCGTCACGACCGGTCGCGTGGTCGACGAGCGACACGACGTGGCCGGCAGCGTCGACGGTCGCGGTGACGACGCCGGTGTCGAAGACGAAGTGGTCGCCGGAGCGGACGGGAGGCACGGCTCGCGGCTCGTCGGTCGGCGAACCCCCCAGGGCGGTCACCCCTCCCGCCGCGACGGGCGAGGCGTTGAAGCGCACGACCGTCCCGACGGATGCTCCGCCGCCGACGGCGTCGGAGGTCGGTGCGTCCAGGAGGCCGCTGGCACCACCCGCGACGGACGTCGACGACGCGCCGACGCCGGCGAGCGCCGCGGCCCCGCCGTTCGCCAGGGCGGTCGTCGCGGTGCCGATGAGCCCCTCGAGGGTGGCCGCGACGAGCCGGTAGTTCTCCTCGGCGTTCTCGTAGACCCAGGCGATCGAGGACCCCGGCAGGATGTCGTGGAACTGCTGCAGGAGGACGGTGTGCCAGGCCTCCTCGAGCTCCTCGTACGGGTAGTCGAGCCCGAGCCGGACGGCGGCGGTCGCGGCCCAGAGCTCGGCTTCGCGCAGCAGGTGCTCGGAGCGTCGGTTGCCCTGCTTCGTGCGGATCTGCGACGTGTAGGTCCCGCGGTGGAACTCGAGGTACATCTCCCCCGACCACACGGCCGGCGTGGGCAGTGCGGCCTCGAGCTCCTCGAAGACCTGTGCGGGGGTGCCGAGGTCGACCCGGGGCGAGCCGTCGAGGTCGTGCTGCCGTCGGGCCGCTGCGACCATCTCGCGGGTGGGGCCGCCGCCGCCGTCGCCGAAGCCGTAGAGCAGCATCGAGGTGTTGGCGACGCCGCGCTCCTTGTTCTGCCGTTCCCCGCGGTGCAGGTCGGCTGGGGAGACGTCCGAGTTGTAGGTGTCCGCCGGAGGCAGGTGGGTCAGTACCCGGGAGCCGTCGATGCCCTCCCAGTGGAACGAGGTGTGCGGGATGACGTTCGTCTCGTTCCACGAGGGCTTCTGCGTGACGAACCACTTCGAGCCGGCGGCGCGGACGATCTGCGGCAGTGCGCCGGAGTAGCCGAACGAGTCGGGGAGCCATGCCTCGGGGGTGTCGATGCCGAACTCCTCGAGGAACAGACGCTTGCCCGCGACGAACTGTCGGGCGAGGGCTTCGCCTCCTGGGAGGTTCGTGTCCGACTCGACCCACATGCCGCCGACGGGGATCCACCGACCCTCGGCGACCCGTTCCTTGATGCGGGCCCAGATCGTCGGGTAGCCGTCCCGGATCCACGCGTACTGCTGCGCCGAGGAGCACGCGAACGTGAAGTCGGGGTCGCGGTCCATCAGGTCGAGCACGTTGGAGAACGTGCGGGCGCACTTGCGGATCGTCTCGCGGACGGGCCAGAGCCAGGCGGAGTCGATGTGCGCGTGGCCGACGGCGACGGCGCGGTGAGCGGCGGCGCTGGCGGGGACGGCGAGTGCCGGCGCGAGGACCGCTCGGGCGTCCGCGGCGGTGCCGGCGACGTCGTCCGGGTCGAGGGCGTCGGCGGCGCGTTCGAGCACGCGGAGCAGGTCCGCGCCGCGGGTGCCGTCGGTCGGCAGTTCGGCCATGAGGCCCCGGAGGACCCAGAAGTCCTGCTGGAGCTCCCACACGGTGTCGTCGCGCTCGACGATCTCGAGCGCCTTGAGCTTGTAGATCGGCTTCGTGCCGGCGGTGGAGCGCGACCCGAGCGGGGTGGCGCCCTGGAAGGTGTCGCCGCCGATGTCCGGGTTGGCCGCGGCCTCGACGTAGAGCTCGAACGACTCACCGGGGCCGACCTCGATCGGGACCGTGTCGTTCTTCGGTTCGACGCCCTTGATGGTCGAGCCGTCCGGACGCCAGGCGAGCCCCTCGGCCTGGAACCCGGGGTGCCGCTTCGTGAACCCGAGGTCGACCAGCAGCTCCGCGGTGGTGCCCGGAGCCGTCCCGAAGTCCGCGGGCACCGTGCCGCGGATCCGGAACCAGGTGGTGCCCCAGGGCCGACCGCCCCAGGACCCGCCGACCGCGAACGGCTCGTACTCGGCTGCCACCGCGACGTCGAACGGCACCGGTTCGTCCGGCACGGTCCACGCCGCGATCTCCACCGAGGCGGACCGGCGGTGGACCGCGGGGTCGATGCGGTCCCGGACGAGCCGGGCGATGCGGGCTTCGACGAGGGGTTCGTCGTGGTGCATGGAGGTGGTTCCTTTCCAGCGGGACGGGAAGCGGGACGGTCAGCGGGACGGTCAGCGAGCCGGGCGTCAGCCCTTGATGCCACCGGCGAGGGCGTTGCCGCCGCCGAGGCCCCGTGACACGAGCACGTAGAGGGCGATGACGGGCACGGAGTAGATGATCGAGAAGGCCGCGAGCTGCCCGTACGCCACCGCCCCGTACTGCCCGAAGAAGTTGAAGATGCTCACCGCGGCGGGCACCTTGTCGGGCGAGAGCAGCAGGACGAAGGGGACGAAGAAGTTCCCCCACGCCTGGATGAACACGAAGATGAACACCACGGCGATGCCCGGGCGCATGAGCGGCACGACGATGCGCGTGAGCGTGGTCATCATCGAGGCGCCGTCGGTCCACGCTGCTTCCTCGAGGGAGATCGGCACGGAGTCCATGAAGTTCTTCGCCATCCAGATCGCCATCGGCAGGCTCGTCGCGGCGAGGAAGAAGATGCAGCCCCACACGTTGTCGATGAGGTTGAGCGAGACGAACAGCGCGTAGACCGGCACCATCATCGCCGTGATCGGCAGGCCGGTGCCGAACAGGATCCCGTACAGGAACGGCTTGTTGACGCGCATCTTGTAGCGGGACAGCGGGTAGGCCGCCAGCAGCGCGAAGACCACGGTGACGAGCGCCGTGCCGCCGGAGATGAGCAGGCTGTTCGCGAGCGGGATGAACGACAGCTCCGGCGTGAGGACCTTCGTGAAGTTGTCGAGCGTGAACGTCGACGGCAGCTTCACCGACAGCGACGCGTCGGGGTCGACCGAGGCGAGCACGAGCCACAGCAGCGGCACCGCGAAGCACAACGCGATGACGAGCAGCACGATGTTCGACACCCAGCGCATGGTCCGCCCGCGCGGGGAGGTCATGTGGAGGGCGCCGGGTGCGGTCACCGAGCGGGTGGTGGTCTGGTCGAGGGACGGGGCAGTGATGGCCATCAGTCCACCTCCGGCTTCAGTGCCTTGATGTAGATGATCGAGAAGACCGCGCCGACCACGAGCAGGATCGTGGCGATCGCCGTCCCGAAGCCGAGCTGCGAGAACTTGAACGCCTCCTGGTAGGCGAGGATCGGCAGCGTGGACGAGTCCGTCCCGGGGCCACCGGCGGTCATCACGTAGATGAGGGTGAACACCGACAGGGTCTGCAGCGTCGTCAGCATGAGGTTCGTCGAGATCGACCGGCGGATGACGGGCAGCGTGATGTACACGAGCCGCTGCCAGCCGGTGGCGCCGTCGACCTCGGCGGACTCGGTGATCTCCTCGGGGACCTCCTGCACGGCGGCGGAGTACACGAGCATCGAGAACGCCGTGCCGCGCCAGATGTTCGCCAGGATGACGGCGAGCATCGGGTACGTGTAGAGCCAGTTCGGCCCGCTGATCCCGATCGACGCGAGGAACTCGTTGAGCGTCCCCTTGTCGTTGAAGAACGCGTACGCCGCGAACGACGCCACGATCTCGGGCAGCACCCACGCGGCGACGACGAAGGTGCCGACGATCGCGCGGACGGCCTTGTGGGCGCTGCGCATGAGGAGCGCGAGCCCGAGGCCGAGGACGTTCTGCCCGACCACGGCGGAGGCGAGCAGGAAGACGATGGTGAGGATGACGGACTTCGGGAAGTCCGGGTCCTGGAAGAGCTCGACGTAGTTCTTCAGGCCGACGAACTGCTGGTCGGCGGCGCCGACGCCGGTCAGGGCCGAGTTGGTGAACGACCCGTAGAACGACGAGATGACCGGGCCGAGCAGGAAGACGACGAGGAGGACGACGGCGGGGAGGAGCGGGACCGCTCGTCCCACGTTCCGCAGCGGCTTCCGCTTGCGCGGGACCGGCGGATCGGTGCGCTTCGGCGCGCCGGGCGCCGACAGCGTCGGCGCGAGGGGGGTGCTGGACACAGTGGTTGCCTTCCGGGTGCGGAGAGGGTTCCGAAGGTGGGATGGATCGGACGGGAGGCGCGGCTCGCGACGCGTGTCGCGCCTCCCGTCCGTCAGGTGGTCACCGCGGCGATCAGCCGGAGGTGGTGTGGTCCTTGCCGACCACGCCGATGACGCTCTTGTCGTACGCCTCGGCGGCCTGCTTCGGTGTCTGCTGCCCCGTCATGACCGACTCCATCGCGACCTGGATGGCGTTCGAGACCTGCGAGTAGTCGCTCGTCGCCGGGCGGAAGTTCGTGTGTTCCACGAGCCCGGAGAAGAACTTGAACGTCGGGTTGGACGCGTCGTACGTCGGGTCCTCGGCGACGTCCTTGCGGACGGCGATCTGGCTGTTCTCGATGTCGTACTTCAGCGAGCCCTTCTGGTTGAGGAAGGTCGAGATGAAGTCGAACGCGGCCTGCGGGTTCTTCGAGTTCTTGCCCACCGCGAGCGTCCAGCCACCGGACATCGAGTTGTAGCCCGGGTCCTGACCGTTCTGCGTCGGCATCGGCGCCTGCCCCATCACGTCGGACCACTCGGGCCACGGTGCGGTGCCGGACTTCAGCCACGTGCCGGACTGCCACGACCCGTCGAGGTCGATCGCGAGCTGCCCCTTCGGGAGCCACGTCTGCGCGATGGTCGTGCCGACCTGGCTGTCGAGCGCCTGCTGCGGTGTCGGACCGAGGCCGCCCTGGTAGACGTCCTTGACGAACTGGAGCGAGTCCTGGAACTGCTTCGAGCCCGTGACCCACTTCTTGTCCTTGTAGAGCGTGTTGCCGGAGCCGTCCGCGCCGTACAGGAGCATCTCGAAGCCCTGCATCGTGGAGGCCTCGCCCTGGGGCTTCCCGGAGTAGAGGTTGAACGGGATGACGCCCGGGTCCTTCTCCTTGATGGTCTTCGCCGCGGCGAGCACGTCGTCCCAGGTCTTCGGCTGCCACGGGACCGGCAGGCCGACCTTCTTGAAGATGTCCTTGTTGTACCAGAGGGCCCGGGTGTCGGTGCCCATCGGGATGCCGTAGGTCTTGCCGTCGACGCCTTCACCGGCCTGCTTGGCGTTGTCGTAGAACTGGCTCCAGTCCTTCCACTTCGCCGTGTACTTGTCGAGCGGCAGGAGGTACCCGGCCTGCGCGTCGGCCTTGATGAGGAAGGTGTCCTCGTACATGACGTCCGGCGCGGTGGCCGGCGCCTTGTTCATGAGCGCGAGCTTCGTGTAGTAGTCGTTCTCCTGCGCCTGGATCGGCACGAGTTCGACCTTCTTGCCCGGGTTCTCCTTCTCGTACTCCTTCTTGACGACCTTCATCTGGGCGTCGAGTTGCTGGAAGGCGCCGAACTTCTGGTACGCGATCTTGATCGTGTCGCTCGAGGCGGACCCCGAGCTCGAGCAGCCTGCCAGGCCCACCGCGGCGACGGCCACGGCTGCGAGTCCGGCGATGATTCGGGTGCGTTTCATCGGTGCTCCTTTGCACAGGTGGCGGGCTCCGTCGCCCGCTCGCACAGTTAGTCCACCGTATTGACTTATTGCTGTCAAGGACTTTTTCGTGACGATGCGGTCACGGTGCGGCCGGGGTCCGGGCGCCGGGTGCACCCGCGCCGGGCGCTCCCAGGCGTACCGCTACGAATCGGGCGTACCCGGTCGGAACTTCCGACCGGGTACGCCCGATTCGACTTCCCATCGCAGATGTCCTGGGAAGGAACGTCCGTCAGCGGATCGGCGTGGCACCGCCCGTGACCGTGATGCCGCCGGTCGCCGGGACGTCGACGAGCAGCACGCTCGGTCGGCCGACGTGCCGTCCCTGCCGGATCACCACGCGGTCACCAGCGCCGACCGCGCCGACCTCGCGCAGGTACGCCCCGGTGGACGCCGCGGCCGAACCGGTCGCCGGGTCCTCGGTGATGCGGCCGACCGGGAAGAGGTTGCGGGCCTCGTACTCGAGCGGCGCCGTGCGCTGCAGGACCGTGACGGTCCCGGACCAGCCGGCCTCGAGCATGAGGTCCGCGAGGGACGCCGGGGCGAAGCGGAACTGGTGGAACAGGTCCTCGTCGGCGAGCACGAGCACCGGGTGCCAGTTGCCGGCGAAGGACTCGAGGACGGGGAACCCCTCGGCGAGGTCGTCGAACGTCAGCCCGAGGAGCGCGAACAGCCGGTCCCGGAGGTCCGGGTCGAGCGATCGCGTCGTCGGTTCCACGCTCGTCATCGCCACCTGCACGGTGCCGTCCGGGGCCGTCGTCGCGTCGAGGGCGACCTCCCCCGCGGCCGTCGTGAAGACCCGTCGCCCGGGGCCGTCCCGCTCGGCGAGCGCCACGGCGGTGGCGATCGTGGCGTGCCCGCAGAAGGGGACCTCGGCGCCCGGCGAGAAGTAGCGGACGTGCGGGCCGGTGGGGGTCTGCCCGACGACGAAGGCCGTCTCGGGGTAGGCGACGTCGCGGGCGATCGCCTGCATCTCGTCGTCGGAGAGGCCTGCTGCGTCCAGCACGATGCCGGCGGGGTTGCCGCCGCCCGGCTCGGAGGCGAACGCGGTGTACCGGAGGATCTCGATGCTCACGCCCTCGACGGTACTGCCCGGCGCCGACGTCGCTCGCGGGCCGATCGGGAGCACGTGGCCTGCGCACGGTGGTCGGCTGCCCAGCCGCGTCCAGTGAGCGGCAGTGGTCGGGTCCGCCCCACGACCCCGACCACTGCTGCTCACCCGATCACACCGCGGCGCGCGTCGCGCGACGGCGGCGGACCAGCAGGACCCCCGCACCCGCCGCCAGCAGCAGGAACGCGGCCACCGTGCCCGCACCGAGACCCTCCGCACCGGTGAACGCCAACTGACCGGTCGCCGGGTCGATGCGGATCGTCGTCCACCCCAGGACCGTCCCGTCCGCAGCAGTCACCACGATCCGGTGCGTCCCGGCCGGAGCATCCGCCGGGATCGTCGCCCGCACCGTCCCGTCCGCCGCGACCGTCACCGTTCCCAGCAGCGTCGGCGTCGAGAACATCCACACGTCCACCCGCGCACCGGCGTGCTGCGTGCCGACCGTGATCGTGATGGTCTCCCCCGCACGAGCCGACGACGGTGCCAACACCGAGCCGCGGTTCGCGTCGGTCAACGACGACTCCGACGGAGCAACCGGCACAGGCGCAGGCGTCGGGGCGGTCGACGGGCCCGGGCTCGGCGCAGGCGTCGGCGTCGGCGTCGGGGTCGAGCCACCACCCGGGGTCGGCGTCGGGGTCGGAGTCGTCCCACTGTCACCCGGCGTGCCGCCATCACCCGGCGTCCCACCGTCACCCGGCGTCGACGCGTCGCACGGGTACGTCCCCGTCCGGAGCGAGAACCCGTCCGTGTCGTTGTCGTCGGCGTAGAACGTCGCCCGTGAGCCGCTCGCGCACACGCCCGAGATCGCGAAGCCCTCGTTGGCCAGGGTGCGGTCGGCTGCGGAGGGCGCCTCGTGGACGGTCGACGCCGTGAACGCTCCGTCGGTCACCTCGTACAGCGCCGTGCGGCCGGAGCACGCGTCGTCGCAGACCACCCAGAGCGCGTCGAGCGTCGGGTCGAACTGGACGTCCGCGACGACGGAGAACGGCGTCGCGATCGTGGCCACCCGCTGGAAGGAACCGTCCGCCATCAGGGCGTAGGCGTACACGCTCGCGGTGCCCTCGACCCCGACGAAGAACAGGCCGTCGCCGTGCCCCGCGTACGTGGCGGGGGCGTAGGCGGCACCGGTGTGCTCGTCCGCGAAACCGTGCGCGGTGAGCCAGGAGTCCGGGATCCAGGTGACGCCCTCGAGGCCGGCGTTCGCCCCGAGCCCCGGGAAGTCGGCGGCGAGGTTCCACTCGTCCGTGGCGTTCAGCGTCGACTCCCCGCCGGACGTCGTCGCGAACCGCAGGACCGCCGGGCGGCTCGCCGACGACACGTCGTTGTTCCGCTCGGTCGACACGTACACCGCGCCCGGGTCGTCCGACGTCACGGTGACACCCTCGGCGTCCGGGGTGCCGGAGCCGTCGGCGTAGTGCAGCTCGGTGCCGGCGGCGTTCGACGGAGCCCAGCCGCCCGTACCGTCCGACACGAGGTGGTAGAGCAGCCCGTCGCCGTTCTGCACGGCCCAGAGCTGCCCGTCCTTCGAGGTCGTCGAGGTCGTCCAGTCGATGCCGCTCAGGTCGCCCGTGAAGGTGTCCTCGTCGTCGAGCACGGTCTCGTCCGGGCCGCCGGGCCAGGCCTCGGCCGTGACGACACCGGCGAACTCGTTCGCGGCGCCCTTCGTCGACTCGGACGTGTCGGCGAACGCCCCGGTCCCGTCGGGGTTCCGGCCGTACGTCGACGCGGCGTGCGCGGTCCAGGAGTACGAGTCGACGAGCTGCCCCTGCGGGTCGAAGATCCGCGCAGCGTCCGCCTTGCCGAGCCCGAAGTCGAAGTCCGCCTCGTCGAGCACCGTGAAGCCGCCCGGTGCGACGGTCGTGCCCGCCGGGATCGTGTACGCGTGGTCGTCCTCACTGTCCGAGAAGACGTACCCGCCGAGGTCCACCGACGTCGTGCCGACGTTCGTCAGCTCCACCCAGTCGCCCGGGGTGCCGCCGTCCGACTCGACCTCGTTGATGCGCACCGGCGAGGAGCAGTCGTTCGCCGCACCCTTGGTCGACGCGGTGGTGTCCACGAGGGCGCCGGTGCCGTCCGGGCAGCGGCCGTACGTGACCGCCGCGTGGGTCGTCCACGAGTACCGCAGTACGAGGTCCCCGGCCGGGTCGTACACGCGTGCGGTGTCCGCTCCGCCGAGGCCGAAGTCGAAGCCGGGAGCGGTGCCGGACAGCTGGTCGATGACGAAGTACCCGCCGGCGGTGATCGTCGACCCCGCGGGCAGGACGTACGCCTCGTGCGAGCTGTCGTCGTCGAGGAACGCGTACCCGGACAGGTCGATCGCGGCTGACGAGGTGTTCTTCAGCTCGACCCAGTCGGTGTCGTCACCGTTCGACTCGACCTCGTTGACCACCAGGCCGTTCGCGGCGGCGGGACCGACGCTCGGGTCGTCGTCTCCGACGGCGGCGGAGGCGGGAGTCGCCGCCAGGAGGCCGGCCGCGACGACACCGCCGGCAGCCAGGATCACGCCGAAGCGCAGGGCACGGGGATGCATGCAGAGTCCTTCTCGGGAGTTCAGGGGGACCTGCACGACTGTTCAGCACCCGGGCGTCCGCCCGGTGGCGACCAGGTGAACGACAGGTGTCGCGAGCGGTGGGCGCGACCGCCGTCGGCCTGGAGGCGCGGTGCGGGGCCGACCCGTGCCTCCAGTCCGGCCGTGGTCGCGCCCACCCCGCGGCGCGAGCCGGTCGGTCAGCGTCGGATGAGGAGCGCGCTGGCGCGCGGCGACAGCGCCGCGTCGAGCACGAGGCAGGCAGCGCCGACGGCGGCGACGTCCGCGCCCCGGTCGCTCTCGTCGACGACCACCGGGTGCTTCGGCACCAGCAGCGGCGACGCGACGATCGCCGCACGGGCGGCCGGCAGCGCGGCACTCGCGACCCGCGACCAGAACGGCCCACCGAAGACCACGCGGTCGATGTCGAGCAGGTTGACGATGAGGACGACGGCGTTGCCCATCACGGTGCCGGCGTCCTCCGCCAGGCCGATCGCCACCGGGTCCCCGGCGTCGATCGCGGCGGCGAGGCCGTCCCACGCGCGGTCCACGGACTCGACGTCCGACGGGGCGTCGAGCGGGAGTCCGCGGTCCCGGGCGATCTGCACCAGCCGGTCCGGGGCGACGGCCGCGCCGACCTCGCCCCGGGTGCCGGCACTGTCCGGGGTGCCGGCGAGGGCGCCCTGGTCGACCATGATGTGTCCGGCGTCACCGGCGTTCGAGCCCACACCGCGGACCGGTTCGTGGTCGACGACGAGCCCGACGCCGAACCCGGTACCGAAGTACACGAAGGCGAAGTTCCGCGCCGAGGACTCCCCCGCCAGGAACATCTCACCGACGACCGCTGCCGTGACGTCCTTCTCGAGGAGCACCGGGTAGCCCGTCGCCTCGGAGAGCGCGTCGCGCAGCGGGACGTCCCGCCAGCGGGGCAGGAACGGCGGGTCGAGCACCACACCGGCGTCGACGTCGATCGGGCCCGGGCTCGCGATGCCCACGCCGAGCACGGCGTCCGTGTCCACCTCGGCGTCGCGCACGAGCCCGTCGATCGCAGTGGCGATGGTGCGGACGACCTCGGACGGGTCGTCCGCGGTCGGTGTGGACGTCGTGGTCGAGGCGACGACGGTCCCGGCGAGGTCGAGCAGCACGTACGTCACCACGGCGGGGTCGACGTGCACCCCGACGGCGTACCGGCTCGCTGCCTCGAGCCGCAGGATGGTGCGGGGTTTGCCGCGACCCGACACGATCGTGCCGGACTCCGCGATCATCCCCGCCTCGATGAGGAATCGCGTGACGTTCGACACCGTCTGCGCGCTGAGCCCCGTGCGGGACGCGAGTTCCACGCGGCTGAGTCCGTCGGGCGAGCGGCGCACCGCGTCGAGCACGACGGTGCGGTTGAACCCGCCGATCGACGGGAGGTTCGCCCCACGCCGATGTTCTGCCATGCCGCGACCATACCGCGCCCCGGCACGCCCGACCGGTCGGGGCAACGGTGCGGTATCGGTCTCCCCGGCTCACTGGCCCCCGCACGGGTCGCACGGATACCCTGAGCGGCATGACGGACCTCCGCCTCGAAGAACTCTCCGCGTCGACCGCTGCGGCGGCGAACTCCTTGACGCTCAAGCCCGGGCAGGAACAGTTCGTGCAGCCGACGACGTACGGCGTCGCGGAGTCCGACGTGAAGCCCAGCTCGGCGTGGACCCGTGTCGTGCTCGACGGCGACGAGGTCGTCGGCATGATCATCGGCACCTTCGACGAGGACAACTCCGAGGAAGAGCTCCGCAGTGCCATCTGGCGCGTGAACGTCTCCGCGACGGCGCAGGGCCGCGGTGTCGGTCGGTTCGCGGTGCACGGTCTGGCCGACGAGGCCCGCAGCCGTGGCCTCGAGCGCCTCACCGTCGTCTACGAGCCCGGCGGCGACGACAGCCCCGAGGCCTTCTTCCGCGCGGTCGGGTTCGAGGTCGTCCGTGAGACCCAGTACGGCGACCACTTCGCGGTCCTGACGCTCTAGTCGTGCCCGACGACGAGGCGGTCGACTTCGGGGCCGCGGTCGCCGAGGTGGTCCGCCTCATCCCGCCCGGGCACGTGATGACCTACGGCGACGTCGCCGCGGCCCTCGGTTCCCGGGCGTCGCGCGCGGTCGGCAAGGTGATGGCGCACGAGGGGTCCGACCTGCCGTGGTGGCGGGTGGTCCGGTCGGGTGGGCTGCCGCCGGTGCACCACGAGGCCCGCGCGCACGAGCACTACCGTGCCGAGGGGACGCCGCTCGTGCAGGGCACGACGACCTGGCGGATCGACATGCGCCGCGCCCGCTGGTCCCCCGCCACGGACGCCGACGACCCGTTCTGACGGGCCGCGGCCGGGCCGCGGCCCGCCCGCGGTGCGGGCGGCCTTCGCACAACCAAATTCGAATCGCGCCGCGGAATTCCGTGGTGCGACGCGACTTTGATTGTGCGAGGCGGCACCAGCCGCCGAGCGGCGGCGCACCGCGACACCAGCGTCACGCGTCGAAGCGGGCGCCCTTCGGGTTCGTCGGGAGCAGGAACATGACGAACAGCACGAGTGAGCCGATGCCGACGAGCACGTGCAGGAACTGCCAGAAGCCGGAGAGGTTCGCGTCGTGCAGGCGTCGGGCGCCGAGGGCGAGCGAGCCGATCAGCGTCGCGAGGGCCCACAGCACGAACAGGTACGAGCCGACCGGGTTCTCGAGCATCGGGGTGTCCGGCGTGAACGCCTGCGGCACGAGCTGCAGGACGAGACCGATCGCCAGCGACGTGATCCACCACCACCAGAACTCGGCGCGGGACGCCCGCCCCGTGAACACGGTGTACTTCCGCCAGAACCGGCGGACGGCCTCGGTGAAGGGTGCCCCGTAGAAGGGGTCGCGCAGGGCCACTCCGCCGGGCTGCACGCTGTCGTCGCTCATGGAGCAAGCCAACCACGTGTCGCCGTGCGATCGCGCCCCGCAACGGACACCGCGCCCCGTGGAAACGGGGCGCGGTGTCCAGGACGGGGCGCGAACCGCGATCAGTGCAGCAGCCCGGGAGGGCCGCTACACGAGCGAGTCGCGCCAGGCGGCGTGCAGCTGGGCGAACCGTCCGGTGCCGGCGATCAGGTCGTCGGGGGTGCCGTCCTCGACGATCCGGCCGTACTCCATCACGAGCACCCGGTGGGCGATCGCGACCGTGGACAACCGGTGCGCGATGATCACCGCGGTCCGGTCGGCCAGCAGCGTCTCCAGACCTTCCTGCACGAGCCGCTCGGACGGGATGTCGAGCGACGCCGTGGCCTCGTCGAGGATGAGCACCTTCGGGTCGGCGATGAACGCCCGCGCGAACGACAGGAGCTGTCGCTGCCCGGCCGACACCCGGCCACCGCGCTTGTTCACGTCGGTGTCGTACCCGTCGGGCAGCGCCATGATGAACTCGTGCGCGCCGACCGCCTTCGCCGACGCCTCGATCTCGGCGCGGGAGGCCCCCGGCTTGCCGAGCGCGATGTTGTCCGCGACGGTGCCGGAGAACAGGTACGCCTCCTGCGTGACCATGACGATCGCGCGACGCATGTCCTTCGGGTCGATGTCCCGGAGGTCCACGCCGTCGAGCTGCACCGAGCCCTGCGACGGGTCGTAGAAGCGCGCCATGAGCTTCGCGAGCGTGGACTTGCCGGCACCGGTCGACCCGACGAGCGCGATCGTCTGCCCCGCCGGGATGTGCAGATCGAACTCCGGCAGCACGACCTTGCCCGCGTTGTACGCGAACACGACGTCGTCGAAGTCCATCCTCCCGGTGGCGTCCGGCAGCTTCACCGGCTTCGCGGGGTCCGGCACGCTCGGCCGTTCCTCGAGCACGCCGGAGATCTTCTCCATCGCGGCCGAGGCCGACTGGTACCCGTTGTAGAACATCGCGAGTTCCTGCGCCGGGTCGAAGAACCGCTTGGCGTACAGCGCGACCGCGAGCAGCGCACCGACCTCGAGCGAGCCGTCGACGATCCGGAAGCCACCCACGATGACGACCGCCGCGAGGGTGGCGTTCCCGATGAGCACGAGGACCGGGTCGAACGTCCCGAACAGGTTGAACACCTTCGTGTTCGCGACGCGGTAGTCCTCGACGAACCCGCCGTACTCGTCACGGTTGCGGGACTCCTTGCGGAAGGCCTGCACCGCGCGGATGCCCGTCATCGTCTCGACGAAGTGCACGATCACACGCGCCGAGGTGACACGGGTGGCCCGGAACAGCGTCTGCGAGTTCGACTGGAACCAGCGGATCAGGAACCACAGCGGCACGAGCGACACCGCGAGCACGAGCCCGGAGGTCGGGTCGAGCGCCACGAGGGCGACGGCGGTGAACACCATGTACAGCACGCCCTGGATGAGCTGGTTCAGGCCCGAGTCGAGCAGCTCGCGGATGGAGTCGAGGTCACTCGTCTGGCGGGAGATGATCCGGCCGGACGTGTAGGTCTCGTGGAACTCCAGCGAGAGCCGCTGCGTGTGCAGGAACACCCGCTTGCGCAGGTCGAACAGGATCGCCTGGCTGATGCGTGCCGCGAGCACCGTGTACCAGGCGGTGAGGACCGCGCCGAGGACCGCCACGACGATGTACGTCGCGACGACCCCGAACGCCGGGACCCAGTCGTTCGAGTCGAGCACGGCCGGCAGGGCGTTGTCGATGCCCCACGCGATGAGCGCCGGCCCCGCGACCGTCCCCGCAGTGGAGACCACGACGACGATGCCGAGCAGCACGAGCCGGAGCTTGAGCGGCGCGGCGAGGGACCCGAGCAGGGCGAGGGACCGGCGCCGCAGGCGCTTGCTCTCGGCCTTGGTGAAGTCCTCACGCTCCTCGCCACGCACGCCCAGGGTGGTGATCGACGCGGTGACGGGGGCGGCAGTCTGCTCGTCCGGAGCGTCCTGTGGGACGCCAGCCGTGCCTCCAGGCAGGTTCTGTTCCGTCTGCTGGCTCATGCCATCGCCTCCTCTCGTGCGGTGGCGTCGTCCTCGTCGAGCGACGAGATGACGTAGCGGTAGTGGTCGTTGGTGGCCATCAGCTCCGAGTGGGTGCCGACGGCCGTGACGACGCCGTTCTCCATGAGCGCGACGCGGTCCGCGAGCGTCACGGTGGACGGGCGGTGCGCCACGATGAGCGACGTGGTCTCGGCGAGGACACGGCGCAGGCCCGCCTCGACCCGTGCCTCGGTGTCGACGTCGAGCGCCGACAGCGGGTCGTCGAGGACGAGCACCGACGGCCGTGCCGCGATGGCACGGGCGAGCGCGAGCCGCTGGCGCTGCCCGCCGGAGAGGGACAGCCCCTCTTCCCCGACGCGGGTGTCGACGCCTTCGGGCAGGTCGTCCACGAAGGACGCCTGGGCGATGTCGAGTGCCTCGCGCATGAGCGTCTCTGCTTCCGCACCCGAGACGTCCGGGCGCCCGAGCAGGACGTTCTCGCGCACGGTCGTCGAGAACAGGGTGGCGTCCTCGAAGGCGACGCCGACGTGGCGACGCAGCTCTTCCCTGGTCAGCGAACGGATGTCGACGCCGTCGATCGTCACCGAGCCACCGGTCACGTCGTACAGCCGCGGGACGAGCGACAGCAGCGTGGTCTTGCCGCAGCCGGTCAGGCCGACGAGCGCCATGGTCTCGCCCGGCCGGAGCTGCAGCTCGACGCCGTTGATGAGGTCGGGGAACTGCGGCGGGGAGTCCTGGTACCGGAAGTGCACGCCGTTGAAGGACAGCGCACCGTGCGGCTCCGCGATCGTCTCCGGGTGTTCGGGGTCCGTGATCGTGTTCTCGGAGTCCATGACCTCGAAGAAGCGGTCGACCGCGGTGCGCGTGTCGAACGTCATCGAGAGCAGGAAGCCGATCGACTCGATCGGGAACCGCAGCACCGTGGCCGTCGCGAAGAACGCGAACAGCTGCCCGACGGTGAGCTCCCCCTGCGAGGCGAGCCAGATGCCGGCGAGCAGGCACAGCGCGAACGCGACGTCGGGCACGAGCAGCAGCCACAGCCAGATGCCCGCGATCGCCTTGGCCTTCTCGATCTCGGTGCCGCGCAGCGCCTCGGCCTGCTCACTGAACTCGTCGAGCTTGTACCGGCCCCGACCGAACGCCTTGAGCACGCGGATGCCGTGCACCGACTGCTCGACGCTCGTCGCGAGGTCGCCGACCTGGTCCTGGCTGCGGCGCGCGACGACGGAGTACCGGCGTTCGAACAGCAGCCCGTTGATCCACAGCGGGATCGACGCGACCAGGAACACCAGTCCGAGCAGCCACCCGAAGGTGAACAACACGACGAAGCCGACGACGATCGTCACGATGTTCACGACGAGCAGGACCACGCCGAAGGCCAGCCAGCGGCGGATCAGCGACAGGTCGGACACGGAGCGGGACAGCAGCTGCCCGGACTCCCACCGGTCGTGGAACGCCACCGGCAGGTCCTGCAGCTTCGCGTAGAGCGCGTTCCGCATGCTCGTCTCGATGCGGGTCGACGGGCGCATCACCAGCCGTCGGCGCGAGGCGATGAAGAACGCCTCGAGCACGCCGAGTGCGAGCACGCCCAGACCGGCGGGCCAGATCTGTGCGGAGTCCTTCGAGGACAGCGGGCCGTCGACGAGCCACTGCAGGACGTAGGGGATCGCGAGCGCCACCAGCGAGGCGCCCATGGCGGCGAACATGCCGCCGATGATGCGTCCCTGGTAGGGCTTCACGAAGGGGTAGATCCGCGCGATCGCGCGGAAGGTCGAAGGGCGGTCGGTGGACGGGCGCGCCTGGTCTGGCGTCTTGGACATGGGGGTTGCGTCCTCGTGCGTCGTGCCGGGGCCCCGGGGCCGGCCGCTGCTGTCGCAGCCGTCGGTCTGGAGGCTCGGTGTCCGTTGCGTGGTGGTCGTCGGCCGAGCGGGTCGGTCGCGTCCCTGGCCGTGCTCGCCCTGGTCGGGCGTGCTCGGTCGGCGTCGCGGTCGCCCGCCGCCGCTGGTCGCGGCGTCGGTTCGGTCGGAGTGCACCGGGAGACAGTCGTCCCCCGGGTTTCAGGCGTGGGCTCGCGCGGGCCCGTGCTCGTCGCCGTCGCTGGTCTCGCGGCGGCTCGTCGCGTGCTCGTCGTCGTCGGGCGGTGCCGACGGCTCGTCGCTGGCTGTGGGAGGCAGCCCTACGCGGACAGCGGTGCCGTGACGGCGGGCGCACCCCGGTAGGGGTACGGCGCGACGGCCGCGTGGGCGGGACGCGAGCGTACGCCGCGTGCTCCGCCGAACGGTCGTGCGTCGGGAGCGGTCCCCACGAAGAGCACGAGACCCGCACGGGCAGCCGTCGCCACGGTTCCGGTCGTCGTGTTCATCGTCACTCCAGTCGTCGTCTTCGTCACCGTTGTGTCCGCGGTGCCGCCGACCCGGTTGGAGGTCGTCGGCGTGCCTGTCGCGGAGCCTTACAGACTATTCAGAGGAACTCACAGCGCGCAACCACTTTCCTCGAATCAGTGGAAGAAGTGCCGCTCGCCGGTGAAGTACATCGTCACGCCGGCGGCCGTCGCGGCGGCGATGACCTCGTCGTCGCGGACGCTCCCGCCGGGCTGTGCCACTGCGCGGACACCCGCGTCGAGGAGCACCTGCAGGCCGTCCGCGAAGGGGAAGAAGGCATCAGAGGCCGCGACGCTCCCCGCGGCCCGCTCACCGGCGCGGTCCACCGCGAGGTGGCACGAGTCGACGCGGTTGACCTGGCCCATGCCGACGCCCACGCTCGCACCCAGGTTCGCCAGGAGGATCGCGTTCGACTTCACGGCGCGGCTGGCCTTCCACGCGAACGCGAGGTCGGTGAGCGTCTGCTCGTCCGCCGGCTCGCCCGCCACGAGGGTCCAGGTGGACTGGTCGAAGGACGTGAACCGGTCGGCGTCCTGCACGAGGAACCCGCCGGAGATCTGCTTCACCTCGCGCTCGGCCAGCGCGAAGTCGGTCGGCAGCGTGAGCAGACGGATGTTCTTCTTGCGCGACAGGATCTCGATCGCCTCGGGGTCGAACGCCGGCGCGACGACCACCTCGGTGAAGATGTCCTTCACCGTCTCGGCCATGGCGACCGTGACCGGGCGGTTCGCGGCGATGACCCCGCCGAACGCGGACAGGGGGTCGCAGGCGTGCGCGGCGGCGTGGGCGGCGGCGATCGGGTCGGCGGCGTCGGCCGGGGCGATCGCGATGCCGCACGGGTTGGCGTGCTTGATGATCGCGACCGCGGGCTCGGCGAAGTCGTAGGCCGCACGCACGGCCGCGTCGGCGTCGACGTAGTTGTTGTACGACATCTCCTTGCCGTGCAGCTGCGTCGCCTGGGCGATGCCGGTGCCCTGCGCGCTCGTGTACAGCGCGGCGGCCTGGTGGGCGTTCTCGCCGTACCGGAGCGTCGCTGCGAGGTCGGCGCCGAACGACAGGTGCTCGTCGAAGGTGCCGGGCGTCTCGATCTCGCCGGCCGTGGTCGGTGCCGCTGCTTCGGCCGCGACCACGTCGCTCGCGAAGTAGCCCGCCACCGCGGTGTCGTACGCGGCGGTGTGGGCGAAGGCCTGGGCGGCGAGACGCTTCCGCAGCTCGAGCGTCGTCCCGCCCGCACGGACGGCCTCGACGACCTCGGCGTAGGACGACGGGGACACGACGATCGCGACGTTCGGGTGGTTCTTCGCCGACGCGCGGACCATCGCCGGGCCGCCGATGTCGACGTTCTCGACCACGGTCGCGGTGTCGGCACCAGACGCCACCGTCTCGACGAACGGGTACAGGTTCACGACGACGAGCTGGAACGGCTCGATGCCGAGCTCGGCGAGCTGCTGCTCGTGCGACTCGAGGCGGAGGTCGGCGAGGAGTCCCGCGTGCACCGACGGGTGCAGCGTCTTCACGCGGCCGTCGAGCGACTCCGGGAAGCCCGTGACGCTCGACACGTCGGTGACGGCGTACCCGGCGTCGCGGATGGTCTGCGCCGTGGACCCGGTCGACACGATCTCGACGCCGGAGTCGGCGAGCGCCCCGGCGAGCTCGAGCAGGCCGGACTTGTCGCTCACCGAGATGAGCGCCCGCCGCACGGGGACGAGGTCCCGGTCGCGGTACAGGCTGGGGTCGGCTGCGTGCACGCTCATGCGCTCGGGGTGCCCTTCAGGTCGGTGGTGCCGTTGGCGATGTCGAGGATGGTCTGGATGAGCAGGCGTCGCTCGACCGGCTTGATGCGGTCGTGCAGCGTCGACTCGGAGTCGCCCGGCAGGACGGGGATGCGTTCCTGCGCCAGGATCGGGCCGCTGTCGACGCCGTCGTCGACCTTGATGACGCTCGCACCGGTCTGCTCGACGCCGGCGGCGAGGGCGTCCCGCACACCGTGGGCGCCGGGGAACTCGGGCAGGTACGCGGGGTGCGTGTTGATGATCGCCGGGCCGAACTCGGACACGACCGAGGGTGGCAGCAGGCGCATGAGGCCGGACAGCACGAGGAGGTCGGGCGACCACGGGCGGATCTGGGCGGCGAGCTCGTCGCCCCAGGCCTCACGAGAGTCGAAGCGGGAGAACGGCACCGTGAACGTCGGGATCGAGAACTCTTCCCCGAGCGCGAGCCCCTCGGCATCGCGGTCGGCACCGATGGCGACGACGCGTGCGGGGTACTCGGCGTCGAGGGTCGCTTCGAGCAGGGCTCGGAGGTTCGAGCCGGTACCGGAGATCAGGACGACCAGTTCGAGCACGCTGACAACCCTACCGGGCCCGGTGTCGTGCGACGGCGGTCGTTACCGGTCATCCTTGGGCCGGCGCCACCAGGGCAGCTCGTCCTCGGGGATCTGGTCGGTGGCGTCCCACTTGGGCGCCGTCGTCGCCGGTGCCGGCGGTTCGGGTGCGTGGTCGTCGTCGTCGCGGCCGGCGACGAACTCCTCGGTGCTCCACGGGAAGGCCGGCTGCGCCTCGGTCCCCGGTGCGGTCGGCACCGGGGCTGCGGGCCTCTCACGCTCGACGTCGGCGCCGGTGACGCGGTCGCGCAGTTCGCCGGCACGCCCGCGGACGCCGTCGGCTGCTCCGCGGAGGCGGTCCCGGATCGAGCCGATGCCCCCGCGGGCGGCCGGCTCCGGTTGCTCGGTGACGCGGGCTGCCGCGACGGCGTCGGTGCGTGCCCAGTCCGGCAGCTCGACGTCGGCATCGGGGTCGCGCTCGGGCCTGGAGGCACGGACCGGCTCCTCCGGCACGCTCGGCTCCGGCACGTGGTCGGCTGCGTGGCCGTCGGGTGCGTGGCCGTGGATCGGTTCGGTCGGCTGGTCCGCGTGGGCCCCGGCGGTGGTCGCCGCCCCACCGTGGGCCTCCTCGACGACGAACCGGTGCACGTCGGTCGTGCGCCCGGCTCCGGCCTGGTCGAGCGCTGCGAGCAGGGATCCGTCGCGGTCCGTGGTCTCGGTGGCGTCCGGCTCGTCGTCGGCCTCGTGCCAGCGCTCCCGGGACCACCCGCGGTCGGCCATCCGGACGAGGTCGCTCCCGGCGGCGAGTGCCACGACGGCCGGCACGCCGACCTCGAGCGCCGCGACGGCCCCGACGACGAGGGCGTGCGGTCCGACGTCGGCCAGGCGACCGGGACCGAACGAGCCCGACGTGACCCAGGCGACAATCCCGGTGAGCACGCCGGCGACCAGACCCGCAGCGACCCCGCCGAGGGCCCGGTGCAGGGCGGAGTTCGCGCTGCCGAGCGCCTGCACGAGCCGCGGTCGGAGCAGCCCGCCGACGGCGAACCCGGCGATCACGGGGACGAGCACCCAGACCAGCCCGAAGGTGTGTCCGGCGGCCGGCAGCGCACCGAAGACCGGGATGCCGGGGATCGGCCCGAGCGTGGTGCCGATCGGTGAGACGCTCGACCCCGTCCCGATCGCGAACCCGGGTCCGACGAGCCAGGAGGTCGCCCAGCCGACGAAGTCCGGCAGGAACGCGAGCTGGCCGACCGTCAGGGCGATACCGCCGACGACCCCGGCGTGCGACCGCTCGTAGAGGGAGATGACCTCGGCGAACGAGCCGAAGAGCAGGAAGGCGACCACGACGCCCGCCACGGCGACCACCGCGGCGGTGGCTGCGGTGCCGGCACGGAGGCCGAAGGTCACCACGGCCCGCCAGGTCTCCGGGATCCGGTCGATCAGGTCGAGGACGCGCTGCGTCACCGGGTCGGCGGGGAGCCCCCGGCGACGACGGCAGACCTCGGAGGTGACGAGCGCGGGGATGCCGAACCAGAGCGCGGGCAGGACGATCGCCTGCCAGACGGAGGGGTCGGTCGCGGCGGAGCGCGACGAGAGCGCGACGACCAGCCCGAGGGCGGCGACCACGCCGGTGCCGACCAGGAGCCCCGTCGTCCGGTGCTCGGTCTCGGCGAAGCGTCGACCGGCGCGTCCGGCGAGCCAGGCGGTGACGAGCGCGAACCCCAGCGCCGCCAACGTGACGTGGATCGGGTCCGTGGCGCCGCTCACGCCCGACGACTTCGCCAGCGCCGACCCCAGCAGGAACGACACGTCGACACCGTGCCCGACGAGCCAGACGCTCCCCGTGGCCTTCCAGAAGACGTCCCAGTCGACCTGCAGGCCGTACTCGAAGCCCCACAGCAGCGTCAGTGGCACGAGGGCGATCCCGAGGCCGACGCCGACCGTCACGACCGCCTCGATCGCGGCGAGCAGTGCGGTTCCCAGGCGGTTCATCGGAGCGAGGATACGTCTCGACGGCCGTGACCCGGCGGTGCCGCGCGGCGGTCGAGACAAGCACGCGTTTGCGCCGTTCGTATTGTAGATATAACATACCAGGATGCTCGAACGAACACGTCTGCGGATCCACAAGGTCGTCCGCTCGGCCCGCCTGGCCTGCCGGAACCGCTGGTCGCACGCGCCGGTCACGACGCCCGGGCGGCCGACGGTGAGCATGACGAGCCACGGCCGTCGCCTCCGCCTCGTCCACCTGGCACTCGAGAGCATCGCGGCGGGGTCGGTCCGACCTGGCCGCCTCGTGCTCTGGCTCGACGACCTCGACCTCGTGTCCCACCCGACCCCGGGCCTGCGTCGGCTGATCGCCCGCGGGCTCGAGGTCCACCCGACCGCCGACCTGAAGCCGCACAAGAAGTACTACCCCTACGTGCAGTCGATCGAACGCCACGTCGCGCCGCTGGTCACCGCGGACGACGACCTGATGTACCCGGTGGACTGGCTCGAGACGCTCCTCGACGCGCACGCCGGAGACCCGACCACCAACACGGCGCACCGGGCCCGCGCCGTCCGCACGGATGCCGAGGGCCGGATCACGCCGTACGCCGACTGGCGAGCGGCCCGTCCGGGCCCTTCGTCGCCACGGCACCTCGCGACCGGGAACTGGGGGCACGTGATCGTCCCCGCGATGCTCGATGCCCTCCGCGATCGCGAGGCGGAATTCCTCGCCGACGCCCCGACGGCGGATGACCTGTGGCTCCACCGCGTCGCCGTCGAGCTGGGCGTCGCGCCGAAGGTGACCGGCACCTACACGGTCGACGACTTCCTGCACCTCCCGGACGGCGGCTCGTCCCTCGCCGACGCGAACGTCGACGGCTCCGGCAACGACCGGCAGATCCGCGCGGCGTGGCCCGCCGGAGTCGTCGCGACGATCGCCGGAACGCCGCCCGTCCACGCCACTCGCTCGTGAACGACCCCGCTGCCGGAGCGTCGAGTCCGGCGTTGCCACACGCCTCGGTGTGACCTGCTCGCTCCAACGACGTCTGCACGCGGGCCACCACGCGCAGCCGTCGCCCGCACGAGCACTTCGGCAGAAGCAGCGGGCCGGCACCGGGAACGACGGGAGGCACGGTGCCAGCTGGCACCGTGCCTCCAGTCCGATCCGAGACGGACGCGAGCGCTACTTGCTCGCGACGACCTCGCGCAGCAGCGCGGCCGTCTCGGACGGCGTCTTACCGACCTTGACGCCCGCCGCCTCGAGCGCCTGCTTCTTCGCCTCGGCCGTGCCGGCGGAACCGGACACGATCGCTCCGGCGTGGCCCATCGTCTTGCCCTCGGGAGCGGTGAAGCCCGCGACGTAGCCGACGACCGGCTTGGTGACGTGCGCCTTGATGTAGTCGGCCGCGCGCTCTTCGGCGTCGCCACCGATCTCACCGATCATGACGATGGCCTCGGTCTCGGGGTCGGCCTCGAACGCGGCGAGCGCGTCGATGTGCGTCGTGCCGATGACCGGGTCGCCGCCGATGCCGATGGCGGTCGAGAAGCCCAGGTCACGGAGCTCGTACATCATCTGGTAGGTCAGCGTCCCGGACTTCGAGACGAGACCGATCGGGCCCTTGCCGGTGATCGTCGCCGGGGTGATGCCGACGAGCGACTCCCCCGGGGTGATGATGCCGGGGCAGTTCGGACCGATGATGCGGGTCTTCCCGCCGAGGGCCTTCGCGTGCGCCCAGAACTCCGCGGAGTCCTGCACGGGGATGCCCTCGGTGATGACGACGACCAGCGGGATCGCGGCGTCGATGGCTTCGAGCACGGCGTCCTTCGCGAACGCCGGCGGCACGAACACGATCGAGACGTCGGCACCGGTGGTGTCGATGGCCTCGCGCACCGAGCCGAACACGGGCAGGGTGACGTCACCGTGGGTGACGGTGGTGCCGGCCTTGCGGGCGTTGACGCCACCGACCACCTGGGTGCCGGCCTTGAGCATGAGCGCGGTGTGCTTGGTGCCCTCGCCGCCGGTGATGCCCTGGACGATGACCTTGGAGTCCTTGTTGAGGAAGATCGACATTGTTCTGAGCGCTCCTTACGCCGCGGCCGCGGCGAGCTCGGCGGCCTGCTCGGCCGCATCGTCCATGGTCGCGGCGACGGTGACGAGCGGGTGCGCCGCCTCCGCCAGGATCCGACGACCCTCTTCCACGTTGTTGCCGTCGAGACGGACGACGAGCGGCTTGGTGGCCGCGTCGCCGAGGATTCCCAGCGCGGCGACGATGCCGTTCGCGACGGCGTCGCAGGCGGTGATGCCGCCGAAGACGTTCACGAAGACGCTCTTCACCTGCGGGTCACCGAGGATGACGTCGAGGCCGTTCGCCATGACCTCGGCCGACGCACCGCCGCCGATGTCGAGGAAGTTGGCGGGCTTCACGCCGCCGTGGCGCTCACCCGCGTAGGCGACGACGTCGAGCGTCGACATGACGAGTCCCGCGCCGTTGCCGATCACGCCGACCTGGCCGTCGAGCTTGACGTAGTTGAGCCCGTGGGCCTTCGCCTTCGCCTCGAGCGGGTCCTCGCTCGCGGTGTCCTCGAGCGCCTTGTGGTTCTCGTGCCGGAAGTCGGCGTTCTCGTCGAGCGAGACCTTGCCGTCGAGCGCGAGGATCTGGCCGTCGCCCGTGCGGACGAGGGGGTTGACCTCGACGAGGGTGGCGTCCTCGCCCTTGTAGACGTCGTAGAGCTTCACGAACACGTCGGCGACCTGGTCGCGGAGCGCCTCCGGGAAGTTCGCCTGCGAAGCGATCTCGAGCGCCGCCGCCTTGTCGATCCCGGTCAGCGGGTCGACCTCCACACGGGCGAGCGCCTCGGGCTTCTCGACCGCGAGCTGCTCGATCTCCATGCCGCCCTCGACGCTGGTCAGCGACAGGTACGAGCGGTTCGCGCGGTCGAGCAGCACCGAGAAGTAGAACTCCTCGGCGATGTCGGCGCCCTGGGCGACCATGACGCGCTTGACCGTGTGGCCCTTGATGTCGAGGCCGAGGATCGCCTGCGCGTGCTCGAACGCCTCGTCGGGGGTCTTGGCGACCTTGACGCCGCCGGCCTTCCCGCGACCGCCGACCTTCACCTGGGCCTTGACGACGACCACGCCGCCGATCTTCTCCGCGGCCGCCCTGGCCTCTTCCGGGGTGTCGGCGATGATCCCCTGGAGGACGGGGACGCCGTAGGACTCGAAGAGGTCCCTGGCCTGATACTCGAAAAGATCCACGCTGTTCTTCTTCCCGCACGGTTCGTGCGATCGGCATCGGTTTCCCGGTCGCGCACTCGACGTCGAGGGTCGCTCGATGTCGAGACAACGGCCGACGGCCAGCCTAGCGCCGCAGTGTGGACGTCCGGTGCGCGCATCGCTCGACAGCTCCCCAGGATCGGATCGCCACGGTGGTCTCGTGCACCAGGAACTCCGTGACCGCGCCACCGACGTCTTCGGTTGGACCCTCCGTCCCGAGCAGGAGACCGTCATCGACGCGGTCCTCTCCGGCCGGGACGCCCTCGCCGTGATGCCCACCGGATCGGGCAAGTCCGCGATCTACCAGGTCGCAGGACTCGCTCGCGACGGACTCGTCGTCGTGGTCTCGCCGCTCGTGGCTCTGCAGGAGGACCAGGTCGTCGGGCTCGAGGACCACCCGGACGCGCCCCGCGCCGTGACGGTCAACGCGACGAAGGGCCACCGCGACCTCACCGAGGCGTGGGACGCGGTCGACGCGGGCGAGGTCCGGTACGTGTTCCTCGCTCCGGAGCAGCTCGCGAAGGACGACGTCGTCGATCGGCTGGCGGCGGCCGGGGTCGCCCTGGTGGCGATCGACGAGGCGCACTGCGTGTCCTCCTGGGGGCACGACTTCCGGCCGGACTACCTCCTGCTCGGCGAGGTGGTCGAACGGCTCGGACGGCCGCCGGTGCTGGCGATGACCGCGACCGGGTCCTCCCCCGTCCGGACCGAGATCCTCGAGCGGCTCGGGATGCGCGACCCACTCGTCCTCGTCACCGGGTTCGACCGCCCGGAGTTGCGGTTCGAGGTGGTCCGGCACGAGGACGACGAGGGCAAACGGGAGGCGCTGGTGCGGCAGGTCGTCGGGCTCGAGGGTGCCGGGGTCGTGTACGTGGCCACCCGGGCGGAGACCCTGGTGTACGCCGACGAACTCGTCGAGAGCGGCCGCCGCGCCAAGCCGTACCACGCGGGGCTCCGGGCACGCGACCGGGAGGCCGTGCACCACGCGTTCCTCGACGGCGAGATCGACGTCGTGGTCGCCACCAGCGCGTTCGGCATGGGCATCGACAAGCCCGACGTCCGGTTCGTCGTGCACGCCGACGTCCCCGAGTCCGTCGACGCCTACTACCAGGAGGTCGGGCGCGCGGGCCGCGACCGGGAGCCCGCACTCGCGACGCTGCACTACCGTGCGGAGGACCTGGGCCTCCGACGGTTCTTCGCGTCCGGACGCCCCCGACCCGCTTCCCTCCGTGCGGTGTTCGACGCGGTGCCGGCACGGGGCCTGCTCGCACGCTCGGAACTCGCGGACGCCAGTGGGCTCACGGCCCGCACGGCCGGTCGGGCCGCGAACGCGCTGGTCGACGCCGGTGTGCTCGCCGACGTCCGGGACGGACTGCGGCGCGTGCCGGGCGGACCGCGGACGGGCGAGTCGGCAGCCCGTGCGGCAGCGGACCGGGCCGCGGCCCGCGAGCGCATCGAGGAGTCCCGCATCGCGATGGTGCGCGGGTACGCCGAGACGGAGGAGTGCCGTCGACAGTTCCTGCTCGGGTACTTCGGCGACTCCCTGCCGCATCCGTGCGGGAACTGCGACACCTGCTCGTCCGGGTCCGCTGCTGCCGTGCACGCCGACGGGTCCCGTGACGCCGAGTGGCCGCCGGACGCGGAGGTCGAGCACGCGGAGTGGGGACGCGGCACGGTGATGCGCACCGAGGACGACCGACTCACCGTCTTCTTCGAGTCGGCCGGGTACCGCACCCTCGCGCTCGCCGACGTGACGGAGCGGAAGCTGCTCGAGCGCGTCTGAGACCGGCCCCGGCGGGGAAGGCGCGGTCGCTCGACCACCCGTCGGCGACCGCGCTCCACTCCCCCGAGCACGGCGAGTGTGCCCCGTCCGCGTGACCCACAGGTGACGCGCGGGTGAACGCGGAGCGAAACGCGCGCCGGACACGGCAGCAGGTGCACGGCGTAGACAAGAGGTCCACCGACCTGAGGAGGAGCGCGCAGTGAGCGACCCCGGCATCACCCCTGACGACGGAACCGACGAGTTCCGCGACGACGACGTGGACACCGAGCACGTCGGACCCTACGAGTTCGACGACGCCGAGGAGTCCCTGGAGACCGTGACGAACGACGCGGTCGCCGGCGAGACGGTCGACCCGCAGCCCGGCGACGGCACGGACGACGGTCCGACCGGCGGCGCGCCCGGCGAGGGTTCGCCCGACCTGTGGGAGCACGAGGACGAGGACCGCCCGGACCTCGGGAACGACCTCGGTACCAAGCCGCTCTGACCCGCACCCCGTACGATCGGGCCGTGTTCCGTCGCGCCCGTGCCAGTGTCCGTCGCATGCCCGGCGCGGTGCGGCTCATCACGATCGCCGCGCTCCTGCTCGTGGCCGCCGCGGCGAACCTCGTGGTCCGCTCCGAGCCGACGGGCCGCTGGCTCCCGCTGCTGCTGGTCGGTGTGATCGGCGGCGTGGTCGCCGGCGCTCCGCGGCGACTCTGGCCGCTCCCGGCGATCTGGCTCGTGGCGACACTGCTCGTGACGACCACCGGTGCCACGGTCGACGGGACGGCTCTCGTGGTCGCCCTGGTCGCAGGGGCGGTCGGGTTGGCCGTGGCGATCGCGGTGGACGTCGTCCCGTTCCTGCGACGGCGACGCGGGGTCCGGACGTGACCACGCGACGGCCTGGAGGCACGGTGCCGGACGCGCACCGTGCCTCCCGTCCGCCATCCGGTCGCGTCGCGGACCGCGACCTGCGTCGGTTCCTCGCCGACAGCACGCCGGTGGTGGCTGGCGGCCGCGCCATCCTGCTGCAGATCGCCGACCCCGTCGTCGCGGCGGGGGTCCGACGGCACTCCGACTTCGCGCGCCGACCGCAGCAGCGGCTGGCCCACACCCTGATGTTCGTCTCCGCGGTCGTGATCGGCACCGACGACGACGCTGCCACCGCGGCGTCGTTCGTGAACCGCGCGCACCGACCGGTCGCCGGCGCCGACGAGGTCGACCGGCAGCGCTGGGTGGCCGCGACCCTGTACGACTCCGCGATGCGCGCGCACGAGCTGTTCGGCGACCCGGTGGACGGCCGACGCGCCCAGGCGGTCCTCGACGCGTACGCCCCGATCGGCACGGCGCTGCGGGTCCCGGCGGACCGGTGGCCGACCACGGTCGCCGCGTTCGAGCGCTACTGGGACGCCGAACTCGAGCGGCTCGAGGTGACCGACGACGCCCGCGGGGTCGTCCGCGACCTGCTGCACCCGCGCTTCGCCCCGCTGTGGGTCCGGGCCGCGATGCCGCTCGTGCGGATCGTCACGGTCGGCATGCTCCCCGACGCCGTCCGGTCGCAGTACGGGTTCGCCTGGGGTCCGCGCGAGCGTCGGCGGTTCCGGCGCACCGTGCGCCTGGTCCGGGTCGTGCGGGCGGTGCTCCCGGGATGGCTGCTGCGGCTGCCGGGACCGCTGCTGCTGCGGGCGATGCGAGCTGCGTCGAACAAGTATTTGTCACGCTGACAAATACCGTGGTACGGTCGGGTCATGGCAGTCGAACTGAACACCCGGACCACCCGGGGAGACCTCGCGACACCGACGTTCTCCACCATGCGGTTCCCCGCCGGTGAAGCCCACGTCAAGGTCGCGCACGACGCCGATGCGGGGGACCTCGTCGAGATCGCGACCCTGCGCGGCACGAGCGGCGACGACCTCCTCGTGCTCGGCATGTGGGCGGACGCCGTCCGGCAGCGCGGATCCCGGTCCGTCGCCCTGATCCCGTACCTGCCCGGTGCCCGGCAGGACCGCGGCCTGCCCTTCGGTGCGAAGGTCTACGCGGACGTCGTCAACGGCTTCGGCATCGACCAGGTCATCGCGTTCGACCCGCACTCGCCCGTGATCGTCGACCTCGTCGAACGCCTGACCGTCGTCACCAGCGAAGCGGTCGTCCGTGACGCCGTGGTCGCCGGGTCCGACTACGTCGGGATCATCGCCCCCGACAGGGGCGCGGTCGCGCGGGCCTCCGCCGTCGCCGACGCCTGCGGACTCCCGGTGTACCGCGCCGAGAAGCACCGCAACCCGGACACCGGCAAGCTCGACGGGTTCTCCTGCGAGCCACTGCCCGACACCGGTCGCCTGCTCGTCGTCGACGACATCTGCGACGGCGGCGGGACGTTCACGGGCCTCGCCGCCGCGACGGGTCTGACGAAGGACCGCCTCGGCCTCTGGGTCTCGCACGGCGTCTTCTCCGGCCGGGCCCCGCAGCTCGCCGAGCACTTCGGGGAGATCGTCACGACGGACTCCTACCCCGCGCAGAACGCCATCGAGGGCCTGCGCACGATCGAACTCACCCCCCACCTGACGGAGCAGATCCGATGACGCAGACCGAGACCACCACGACCGGCACCACCGGCATCGAGCCCCGCCTGACCGGCCCGAGTCCGATCGCCCCGCTCCTCGCCGTCGACGGCTACAAGCACTCGCACCGGCAGGTCTACCCCGCCGGCACCACCCGGATCCTCATCAACTGGACGAACCGGTCGAACGCGCACATGCCCGAGTCGACGCACGCCGTGGTCTTCGGGCTGCAGGCGTTCATCCAGCGCCACCTCGTCGAGGCGTGGGCGCCGTTCTTCGCCGCCGACGAGGACCTGGTCGCCGACCTCTTCGAACAGGCACTGCAGGGCTACTTCGGGCCGAACCACATCGGCACCGAGCACGTCCGGGCGCTGCACCGCCTCGGCTACCTGCCGCTCGAGATCAAGGCGCTCCCCGAGGGCACGCTCGCCCCGATCGGCGTCGCGACCCTGACCGTCGAGAACACCGTCGACGAGTTCTTCTGGCTGCCGAACTACATCGAGACCGCCCTGTCGGCGTCGATCTGGCACCCGTCGACCGTCGCGACGAAGGCCCTCGAGTACCGCGACCTCATGGAGGACTGGGCCGCTCGCACCGGCGCCGACCCGGCGAGCATCGACTTCGCCGCGCACGACTTCTCCTTCCGCGGGCAGTCGAGCATCGAGTCGGCCGCGGCCGGTGGCGCCGGGCACCTGCTCTCGTTCCTCGGCACGGACTCGATGCCGTCGCTCGACTTCATCGACCGCTACTACCCCGGCGACAACGGCTGGGTCGGCGCGAGCGTCCCCGCGACCGAGCACAGCGTCATGTGCGTCCGTGGTGCCGACGGCGAGCTCGCCACGTTCGAGCAGATCCTCGACGTCTACCCGACCGGCATCGTCTCGGCCGTCAGCGACGGCTTCGACCTGTTCAAGGTCGTCACGGAGACGCTCCCCGCCCTGCAGGACCGGATCACGGCCCGCGACGGCAAGCTCGTGATCCGCCCCGACTCGGGCGACCCGGTCGACATCGTCACCGGCACGGTGCACGGTGTCGACACCGCCGCGCTGACCGACCCGGCGCGCAGCCACGAGGAGAAGGGCGTCGTCGAGCTCCTCGACGAGATCTTCGGCCACACCGTCAACGAGCAGGGCTTCAAGGTCCTCGACCAGCACATCGGCGTGATCTACGGCGACAGCATCACCCTCGACCGTGCCCGCCGCATCTACGAGCGCCTCGCCGCGAAGGGCTACGCGAGCGACAACATCGTGCTCGGCATCGGCTCGTACACGTACCAGTACATGACCCGCGACAACCTCGGCAGCGCCGTGAAGGCGACGTGGGCCCTGGTGGACGGCGAGCCCGTCGACATCCAGAAGGACCCGAAGACCGGCAGCGGCAAGAAGAGCGCGAAGGGCCGCATCGCCCTGCACCGCGACGCGACCGGCGAGATCCGCCAGACCGACCAGGCCACGGCGGAGGACGAGGCGACCAGCCTCCTCCAGCCGGTGTGGGTGGACGGGCGCTTCACGGTCCAGCAGTCGTTCGCGGACGTCCGGGCGACGCTCCGCCGCGAGCGCACCGACCGTGCGGCCCGCCGGGCGTCGGCGTGACCGACGCCCCCTCGGCGGCCCGCGACCAGCCGCTCATCGCGATCGACGTCGTCCCGATGTCGTTCACGGCGAGCGACGGGCTGCGGGTCGCCACCGCGCGTCGGCCGTACGACCCGTACGCCGGCCTGGAGGCACTGCCCGGTGTGCTCCTGGACGGGGCGGAACTCCTCGCCGACGGCGCGCGACGCGCACTGCGGACCAAGGCCGGGATCGACGCGGCGTCGGTCCGGCACCTCGCGCAGATCGGCGCGTTCGACGGACCCGACCGTGACCCGCGCAGCGCGGCGATCAGCGTCGCCTTCGTGGCGGTGGCCACCCCGCCGACGGGTGGGGGGCCCGCGATCTGGCGGCGCACCGCGGTCCGGCGGCGACCCGACCAGGACGACCCGTCCCTCCCGTTCGACCACGACGCGATCATCGCGGCCGCACTCGACCACGTCCGCACCCGGGTCTGGCGCGACCTGCCGCTGACACGTGCGCTCCTCGGTGCGACGTTCACGACCTCGGACGCGGCACTGCTGCAGGCCGAGCTGACGGGCGTGACCCCGGATCCCGGCAACACCAACCGGGCACTCCGGACGAACCCGGCGCTCGTCCGTTCCGACGCCGCCGCGGCCACGGCCCCGCGCGGCGGGCGTCCCCCGGCGACCTGGACGTGGACGGACTGAGCGCGGTTGGCTGGGCGCATGCCCTCCGCCCCGCTGTCCGGTGACTCGTCCTTCGCGTTCCCGGAGTTCACCGACCCGCCCGCGTCACCGCTCACCGTCGCCCGAGCGTGGATCGACGCCGCACAGGACGGTGACGTGTCCGAGCCGCTGTCGATGACGCTCGCCACGGCCGGCGCCGACGGACGGGTCTCGGCACGGACCGTCGACGTCAAGCGCCTCGACGACGTCGGGCTCGTGTTCGGGTCCTCGTCGGCGAGCCCGAAGGGCCGGCAGCTCGGCGAGAACCCGTTCGCCGCACTGCAGGCGTACTGGCGCGAGACCATGCAGCAGCTCCGGTTCGAGGGCACCGTCGTGCCGCTCTCCGACGCCGAGTCCGACGCGCTGTTCGCCGACCGCTCGCCGAAGTCACGCGCCGCCACCGCCGTCGCCGACCAGTCCGCTCCGTACGCGGGGCGGTCGCTGCAGGACCTCATCGACGACGCGAACACGCTGCTGGACGAGCACGGTGATGACGTGCCGCGACCGTCGTCGTGGCGGGCCTGGCGACTCGAACCCGACGTGGTGGAGTTCTGGCACGGCAGCCGCGACCGGATGCACCGGCGCCTGCGCTACCGCCTCGGCCCGGACGGCTGGTCGGCGGCACGGCTGCAGCCGTAGCGCGCCGCGCCCGCCCGCGCGCCCGCCCGCCCGCCCGCTCGCCCGCGCTGTCGCACAACCACAGTGCGCCCGAACCGCGGGAATCCACGGCGCGAGCGCACGTTGGTCGTGCGATGCCCAACCGACCCAGCCAGGCACGACGGGCCCGCCGCCGCGCTACCGGGCGATCGGGTTCGGCATCGCCCCCGCGCGGATGAGCGACGACGACTGGTCCGCCAGGTCCACCATCGACAGGGTGTTCCGCAGCTGCAGCCGGTTCAGGCACGAGTGCTCGAACGTCGGCACCCGCAGGTCCAGGGGCCGCCGCCGGTCCGGGTGCGCGGCGGCGTGCGCGTCGACGCACTCCCCCACGACCGCCCAGAACCGCGCCTCCGGCAGGACCCCGTCGTCGTCGAGGATCGCCGCGACGAACCGCAGCACACCGTCGAAGACGTCGGTGAACACGGCGAGCGCCGCCTCGTCGTCGGACACCGGGTGCACGATCCGCGCGATGTCCTCGGGCACCGGGCGGTCGTCGTGCGTCCCGAGCACCGCTGCCTCTTCGCCGATGTCCTTCATCACGGCACGCAGCACGACGCCGTCCCGCACGACGAGCACGAGGTTCTCGCCGTGCGGCATGAACACCAGGTCGTGCACGGTCAGGCAGTGCACGACGGGCAGCAGGTAGGCGTCGAGCCACCGCCGCACCCACGCGTCGGCGGGCAGCCCCGACGCGGCGATCAACGCGGAGACGACGGCGTTCCCGGCAGCGTCGCGGTGCAGCAGCGACGCCATGGTCATCAGCCGTTCGTCGTCCGTCACCCGGGGCAGCGGACTCTCCCGCCAGAGCGCGGCGAGCATCTTCCGCTGGGGGGAGGGCACGTCCACCCGGTGGTAGGCGTCGCCGGTGTACCCGATCGCGGCGTGCTCCCGCAGCACCTGGAACCCGGCGGCAGCCAGCGTCGGATCCCCGGAGACCAGCGCGGCCACCCAGTCGTTCACGGCCGGGGTGTTCCGCATGTACGCCGGGGACATCCCGCGCAGGAACCCCATGTTCTGCACGGCGAGCGCCGTCTTGACGTACGAGCGGTCCGGACGTGAGCGGTCGAACGCGGTCCGGATCGACTGCTGCGGCTGGTACTCGTCGGGGCCCTCACCGAGGTCGACGAGGTCCTGCCGGCCGAGGTCCGGCGCGAACGTCACGGCGATCCGGTGCTGCCACTGCCACGGGTGCACCGGGATCCACACGTAGTCGTCGGGGTCGAGCCCCCGCCGGTGCAGCGTCGACCGGAACGCGGCGACCGTCGCCTCGTCGAGCTCCGCCGTCCAGTGATCGGCCTCGGTCCGGTCCGCGGCGAGCGCCAGGTGCGTGCAGCTGCGCCGTGCGGCGAGCCACCGGTAGCGGAACCGGCCGCCCGTCTCGGGCGCGTAGGCGCGGAACTCGTCGAGCCCGAACCCGATCCGGCCGTTCGCGGCGACGAACGCGGGGTGTCCCTCGGTCATCGACGACTCGACGTCCTGGAACGAGGCGACGACACGGTCGGGCCCCTCGGTCCGTCCGCGGGCGAGCTGCGCGGCGGACGGACCGCCCCGCCGGTGCTTCGCCGCGGCGCTCGCCAGGGTCGAGGCGATCTCCTCCAGGTAGGTCCCGAGCAGCTCGTCGGGGATCCCGAGCACGTCCCGGAGCTCGAGCACGAGCTCCTGCGCGCTGAGGGGCACGGGCTCGCCGTCGATCGTCCGCACGACCGATGCTTCATCGACCGACCAGTGCTCGAGCGCGTGCCGCCGGGCACGGAACCGGTAGGTGGACTCCCCCGCGTCCAGTCGCCAGCCGTCCCCGTCCGGCACGGGCGCGATGAGCCGCTCGTGCGTGAACTCCGCGATGGACTTCGCCACGAGGTGCCGCTCGGCCGGCTCGAGGTGCTCGGGCCGCAGGTGCGCAGCGGGCCCGTCGTCGTCTGGCACACCGATCCGGTCGGTGTCGAGCACCGAGAGCAGGGCGCGCTTGCCGTCGACGTCGACCTCGCGGAGCACGCGGAACCCGACCTCGGCGTTCTTCGCGTGCACCGCGGTGTTCCGGACGTCCGGCTCGACGACGACCCGCCGCGCGCCGAGGGCGTCACGGCAGTGCTCCACCACCGCCCGCATGACCGCGCTGGTCAGTCCGGGCACGCGGGCATCGGCGGGCGGCGGGGCGACGAGCAGGTGCATGCCGACGTCGCCCGGCTCGGCGGCCCAGACGTCGGTGAGCAGGACGTGCGCCGGGTCGTAGGTCTCGGCGAGGAACACCGGGACGCCGTCGCGGCGGCCGAGCCACGCGGCCTGCGCCGGGTCCGCCTGCACGCCGGCGAGGTACGCGCGCACCGCCTCGACGTCGAGGTGCCCCATCTCCCACCACGACGACGCCGGGTGGGCGAGCCAGGACTGCACGACGGCGTCGTCGCGCTCCGGGTCCACGGGTTCGACGGACAGGAGGCCCGGTGCGGCCCCCACGGGTCGGCGCGCCGCCGGCGCGCTGGTCGCGTCCACGGTCATGCCGTCACCTCCGCGCGCTCGGTGACGGGACGCGGGGTGGACCGCCGGGTGGCGGGCAGGCCGAACTCCTGGAAGGCGATCCGTTCCTCCAGGCCGTAGACCGACCGACCCGTGACGGACCGGATGATCGACGCGTTCCGCCACGCGCCCATCCCGAGGTCCGGTGCGGTGAGCCCGTGCGTGTGCTCCTCGGCGTTCTGCACCCAGATGCGGCCGCCGAGGCGGTCGACGTGGTGGTCGCGGGCGACCGCGAACCGCCCCCGTGCGTCCCGCGCGACCAGGTGCTCGACCGGGTCGAGGAACGACGTCGGCCGCGGGGCGTACCCGGTGGCGAGGACGAGGCGCTCGACCTCGTGCTCGTACGTCTCGCCGAGTTGCTCGTGCCGGAGCGTCAGCCGGTACGTACCGCGGTCGGCGAGCCACGCGGCGTCGACCACGCTCGTCTCGGTGCGGAGGCTCGTCGGGACCGGACCGCGGGCGCTGATCCGGTAGAGCTGGTCGTACAGCTCGTCGACCAGGTCGGCGCTGATCCCCTTGTACAGGCCGCGCTGCTCGCGCCCCAGACGGTCACGGACCTTCTCTGGCAGCGCGTGGAAGTGGTCCGTGTACTCGGGACTCGTCATCTCCAGCGTGAGCTTCGTGTCCTCCATCGGGAAGAACCGCGGCGACCGGGTGATCCAGTCGAGGCGGTAGTCGTGCTGCCGGACGTCCTCGAGCAGGTCGCGGTAGACCTCGGCGGCGGACTGCCCGCTGCCGATCACCGCGATGCTCCCCGCGGTCCGCAGCCCCTCGCGGTTCGGCACGTACTGCGCGGAGTGGATCGCGGGGCCGCCGATGCCGCGGAGGGGCTCCGGCACGACCGGCTCGGTGCCGATGCCGACGACGACGTGGCGAGCGCGGTACGTCTCGGGACCCTGATCGGTCTCGGCGTGCACCGTGAACAGGTCCGTCGTCACGTCGTGCTCGACGGCCGTGACCCGGCGGCCCCAGCGCAGCGTGTCCAGGCGGTCGGCGGCCCAGCGGCAGTAGGCGTCGTACTCGCTGCGCAGGGGGTGGAAGTCCTCGCGGATGTAGAACGGGTACAGGCGCCCGGTCTCCTTGAGCCACGCCAGGAACGAGAACGGCGACGTCGGGTCGGCCATCGTCACGAGGTCCGCCAGGAACGGCACCTGGATCGTGGCGTCGTCGAGCATCATGCCGTGGTGCCAGGCGAAGCCGTCGGCGGCGTCGAGGAACACCGCGTCGAGGTCGTCGACGGGGTCGGTCAGGCAGGCGAGCCCGAGGTTGAACGGGCCGATGCCGATGCCGACGAGGTCGTGGACGGTGTCGGAGGTGCGGTCGTCGTGGGTGCGCTGGTCGGTCGTGTGGTGCGTCATCGCGTTGCTCCTTCCGGGGCAGTGGTGGTGGCGCGGACCCGCGCCGCGGTCGCGACGACGTGGTCGAGGGACGCGAGCAGCTGGTCGATCGTCGTCTCGGGGTTCAGCAGCGTGAGCTTGTTGCACGGTCGGCCGTCGATCACGGTCTTCGCGATGAGGACCCGGCCCTCGGCGAGCAGGGCGGCACGGATCGGGGCGACCAGGGCGTCCGCCTCGTCGTCGGTCACACCGGCCGGCTGCCAGCGGAACAGCACCGTGCTCAGCTGGGTCGGCGCGACGAGCACGAGGTCGGGGTGCTCCTCGACGAGTGCGTGCGTCGCTGCGGCGAGGTCGATCACGGCGTCGAACGACCGGCCGATGGCGTCGGCGCCGGATGCGCGGAGCGTCGCCCAGAGCTTGAGGGCGTCGAACCGCCGCGTGGTCTGCAGGGACTTGTCGACCTGGTTCGGCTCGGCGGCGTCCTCCGGGTTGAGGTAGTCCGCGTACCAGGCCGTGCGGCGGAGGTCAGCGGGGTCGCCCACGAGCAGGGCACTGGACGACACCGGCTGGAAGAACGACTTGTGCAGGTCGGCGGTCACACTCCGTGCGCGCTCGATACCGTCGAGCAGGTGCCGGCGGGTCGGGGACACGAGCAGGCCGCAGCCGTACGCCGCGTCGACGTGCAGCCAGACGCCCTCGAGGTCGCACACGTCGGCGATCGCCTCGAGCGGGTCGATCACGCCGCGGTCGGTGGTGCCGGCGGTCGCGACGACGGCCACCGGGGTGCGTCCGGCAGCGCGGGCGGCGACGACGGCCTCGGCGAGGGCGGCGGGGCGCATCCGGCCGGTGGCGTCGGTCGGGACGTCGACGACCGTGTCGAGGCCGAGCAGTCGGGCCGACTTGGCGATGCTGAAGTGGGTCTCCGCGGTCGCGAAGACGGTGGGACGCGGGATCGCGCCCGCGGCGGCCGCGGCCTCCCGTGCCAGCAGGAGGGCCTGCAGGTTGGACTGCGATCCCCCGGAGGTGAAGATCCCGTCCCCGGCGGCGAACCCGACGCGACGCGCGAGCCACTCGACCACGTGCCGCTCCATCTCGGTGCCGATCCGCGACTGGTCCCAGGTGTCGACCGAGGGGTTCACGGCGGCGAGCACGGCCTCGGCCGCGACGGCCGGCAGCGCCACCGGGCAGTTGAGGTGCGCGAGGTACCCGGGGTCGTGGAACCAGACGGCCTCCCGGACGAACAGGTCGTCGAGTTCCGCGAGCGCCCGGTCGGTCCCGATGGGTTCGGCGTCGAGGTCGATGCCGGTCACCCGGGCACGGAGCTCCTGGGCGGTCGTGTCCGTCGTCGGGCGATCGACGGCCGCCAGACGGTGGGCGAGTCGGTCGATCGTGGCCGTGACGGTCGACCGGTAGCGGTCGGCGTTGGCGGTGGACAGGGTTTCGGTACGGGCTGTCACGATGAGGTCAGTCACGTTAGGTAAGGCTAACCTCACCTGTATTTCGATGTCACCCGAACGAGGGAGATCTCCCAGGTCCCGGGCGTGGCGCGAGGTTGCTCGGGGCACGCCGAACGCACCCCGCCGGGGAACCCGCGGGGTGAACGGACGCTCAGCCGACCGGCTAGAGCTTGTCGATCGGGGCGATCTTGATGAGGAGCTTCTTGCGGCCCGCGGTGTCGAACGCGATCTCCGCGATGCGCTTCGCGCCCTGTCCGGTCACCGCCGAGACCGTGCCCTCGCCGAAGTCGACGTGCGTGATTCGGTCGCCCGCCACCAGCTCCATGTCGCCGTTGTCGCGGACCTGCCCGGACACCCGGTTCGCCCACTCGGTCTTCGGGCGGGTCTTCGCCGCAGCGGCCGCCCGGTCGTACGAGCCGCCGCCCCAACCGCCACCACCGCGGTAGCCGCCTCCGCCGCCACCGCCGAAGCCGCCCTCACGCTTGGCGTTGAGCGCTCGCGGCTGCGTGCCGCCCCGGCTGTTCGCCATGCCCGGCGACTGCTTCCACTCGATGAGCCCCTCGGGGATCTCCTGCAGGAAGCGGGACGGCATCGCCACGTTGACGTCCCCGAACTGCGCGCGGGTCATCGCCAGCGACAGGAACAGCGACTTCTTGGCGCGGGTGATGCCCACGTAGAAGAGCCGGCGTTCCTCGGACGGACCGCCGGGCTCGTTCGCCGACATCCGGTGCGGCAGCAGGTCTTCCTCGACGCCGGTGAGGAACACCGCGTCGTACTCGAGGCCCTTCGCCGTGTGCAGCGTCATGAGCGACACCGTGCCCGAGGAGTCGTCGAGCTCGTCCGCCGCGGCGACGAGCGAGACCTCGGTCAGGAAGTCGGACAGCGTGCCCTCGGGGTTGTTCTTCTGGAACTCCCGCGTCACGGCGACGAGTTCGTCGATGTTGTCGGCGCGAGCGGCGTCCTGCGCGTCCGGCGACTTCCGGAGGTTCTCGAGCAGGCCGGACCCGTCGAGCAGCTGCGTGAGGGTGTCCACGACCGGCTGGGTCTGCGCACGCGACGAGACGTCGTCGAGCAGCGCGGCGAACGCGGTGATGGCGTTCCGCACCTTCGGCCCGAACCCGAGCTCGTCGGCGTGGCGCAGGGCGTCCCGCATCGTGGTCTCGTGCTCGTCCGCGTAGCGCTGCAGGGTCGTCTCGGTGACGGCGCCGATGCCGCGCTTCGGCACGTTGAGGATCCGGCGGAGCGCCATCGGGTCGGCCGGGTTGGCGACGGTGATCAGGTACGCCATGGCGTCCTTGATCTCGGCACGCTCGTAGAACTTCGTGCCGCCGAGGACCCGGTACGGGATCGCCGAGCGGATGAAGATCTCCTCCAGCGCACGGGTCTGCGAGTTCGTCCGGTAGAAGACCGCCATGTCGCGGTAGTCCGTGCCGTCCTCGTGCAGGCGCTGGATCTCGTCGGCGACGAACTGCGCTTCGTCGTGGCCGGTGTACCCGGTGAACCCGACGATCTTGTCGCCGGCACCGACGTCGGTGAACAGGTTCTTCGCCTGACGGTCGAAGTTGTTCGCGATCACGGCGTTCGCGGCGTCGAGGATGTTCTGCGTCGACCGGTAGTTCTGCTCGAGCAGGATCACCTTCGAGTTCGGGAAGTCCCGCTCGAACTCGACGATGTTGCGGATGTCGGCCCCGCGGAACGCGTAGATCGACTGGTCGGAGTCGCCGACCACCGTCAGGGACGCCGGAGCGATCGACCCGTCGGCCTCACGCATGCGGGCGACGTGCTGACCGGAGTCCTCGAGCTTGTCCACCTGCTCGACCGGGACCGGTCGGGTGAGCTCGCGGATCAGGGAGTACTGCGCGTGGTTGGTGTCCTGGTACTCGTCGACCAGGATGAACCGGAACCGGCGCTGGTAGAGCGCGGCGACGTCCGGGAACGCCCGGAACAGGAACACCGTCTGCCCGATGAGGTCGTCGAAGTCGAAGGCGTTCGCGCGGCGCAGCTCGTTCGTGTACCGGCGGAACACCTCGGTGAACATGACCTCCTGCGGGTCGTTCGCGTTGATGTTCCTGGCGTACGAGTCGATGTCCTGCAGCTCGTTCTTGAGCTTCGAGATCTTCGACGCCGCGGCCCCGACGGTCAGCCCGAGCGAGTCCGCCTCGAGCTCCTTGATGATCCGCTTGAGCAGGGCCTTCGAGTCGGCGGAGTCGTAGATCGTGAACGACTGCGGGAACCCGAAGCGCTCGGCTTCCCGCCGCAGGATCCGCACGCACGCCGAGTGGAACGTGGAGATCCACATGCCGTCGGACTCCTGCCCGACCAGCGCACGCACGCGCTCGCGCATCTCGGCTGCCGCCTTGTTCGTGAAGGTGATCGCCAGGATCTGCGACGGCCAGGCTTCACGGTTGGCGAGCAGCAGCGCGATGCGCCGGGTGAGCACGCTCGTCTTGCCGGAACCGGCGCCGGCCACGATCAGCAGGGACTCGCCGCGGTACTCGACGGCTTCCTTCTGCTGGGGGTTCAGACCCGCGGTGAACGGGTCGTCGTACGCGCGGGCACCGGCGCCCGGCTCGGGCGTCGAATCGAAGGGGTCGAGCACGATCGTCATGTCCGGGACAGTCTAGGCGCGACCCCCGACAGCCGAGCGGGCGAGGACCGCCAGGTCGGTGTGGTCCGCGAACACGCCGTCGAGTCCGGTCCGGACGACCGAGGTGAACCACCGCTCCCAGTCGCCGAACGCCGCGACCTCGCCCCCGCGGCGGAGTGGCGCCGGCAGGAACCGGTTCTCCGGGCGGAGCGTCCACGTGTACACGGCGAGCCCGGCCTCGTGCGCACGGTCCACGATCGCGCTCCGCACCGGCGTCGGGTCGTCGAGCGCCACACTGTCCGTGCCCGCCATCACCGTGGCGACCGCGAGGCTGATCCCGTGGAACTCGGTCGCGAGCGAGGCGAGCGCGTCCTCGGACCGCTCCGCGGCGTACGTGGGGGCCAGCGATCCGTGTGACGCGACCTCGTCCGGGGCGCTGCCACGTGCCTCCTGGAGGTACACGAGCCGACCACCCGTCCCACGCGAGCGGAGGTCCCGGAGCACGCCCTTCTCGAAGCACTCGACCGTGAGCCGCTCGTCCCCGCGCCACCCGGCGTCGCCGAGGACGCCGTCGAGCAGCTCGTCCATGGGGAACCCGGCGCGGTGGAAGAAGTCGGCGTGCTTGACCTCGGCGACGAGCCCGACCGGGCGGGGTGCCGCGTCCAGGATGCCGAGCAGGTCCTCGAGGCGCAGGACCGGCTCCTCACCGTCGTGCTCCGCCGAACCCGGACGCAGCGCGGGCAGGCGCTCCCGGGTCCGGAGCGTCTGCAGTTCGGCCCACGTGAAGTCCTCGGTGAACCAGCCGGTCAGCGTCTGTCCGTCGACGGTCTTGGTCGTCCGCAGGTGCCGGAACTCCGGGTGGTCCGCGACGTCGGTCGTGCCGGAGACCTCGTTCTCGTGCCGGAGCACCAGCACGCCGTCCTTCGTCGGCACGAGGTCCGGCTCGATCGCGTCGGCGCCCATCGCGACCGCGAGCTCGTACGCGCTCCGCGAGTGCTCGGGACGGTAGCCGGACGCGCCACGGTGGGCGATCACCAGGGTCATGGCCGCACCCTACTGGGCGGTGGTGTCCGCGGCCTGGCGTGTGTCGGGCGGCACATCCGGGTCCGCACAGGACGCCGTTCCCAGCCGCGGGTCGGACGCTCGGCCCATGACCGTCCGATCCCTCTCGACCGCCGTCGAGCACCGCATCGACCGCGCCGCACGCCGGGTGCTCGACGCGGGACACCAGCCGCACCGACCCGTCCGGCTCGCGCTGACCGAGTTCCTGGTGTTCGGCGCGAAGCAGGCCTGGGCGTGCACGTTCGGAGCACTGCTGCTCGCCACCATGGCGGTCGTGCACCTGACCGTCCCGGTCGGGTCCCGGAACGACGTGACCACGGTCGCCGCCGTCCTGCTGCAGGTCGGGATGCTCGTGTTCGGGCTCGAGACGGTCCGAGAGCTCCGGGTCGTCCTGCTCTTCCACGTCGTCGGCACCGTGATGGAGGTGTTCAAGACCCACGTGGGCTCGTGGACCTACGAGCAGTCCGGCGTCCTGGTGATGCTCGGCGTCCCGCTGTTCTCCGGCTTCATGTACGGCGCGGTCGGGTCGTACATGGTGCGCGTGTACCGGTTGTTCGACCTGCGGTTCGACCGGTTCCCGAGACAGTGGGTGCTCGCGGTCGTCGCGGCCCTGGTCTACGCGAACTTCTTCGGCCACCACTTCGTGTGGGACGCCCGGTACGTGCTGCTCGCGCTCGTGGTGCTCCTGTTCGGCACCACGACCATGCACGCGCGGGTCCACCGGACGGTGCTGCGGATGCCGGTCCTCGTCGCGATGGGGCTCGTGGCCCTGTTCATCTGGCTCGCCGAGAACGTCGCCACCTGGGCCGGCGCGTGGTCCTACCCCGCGCAGGCGGCGGCCTGGCACCCGGTCGCGCCCACGAAGATCGTGGCCTGGCTGCTCCTCATGCTCATCTCGGTCGCGCTGGTCACGTGGGTCCACCCGGCGGTGCGGCCTGGAGGCGCGGATCACCGTGGTCCGGCACGTCCCGTCCGGCGGTCGGCTGGTTCTCGACGACTTCGGGGCGCGCGCGCAGCAGATCCCCATAGGCTGCGGGAGTCGAGGCCCTCCGGGACCGCTTCCGCTCGCCGCTAATCCTCAGCCTTCCGCGACCGAGCGCCCCTAGGCTGAGAGGACTCGAATCTCCAAGGAAGAGGACACCATGGCCTTCAAGCCCGGTTTCGACCAGTCCCCCGCCTTCAACAACCAGGGGCCCAACACCTGGGGTGGGCGCGGCGCTGGTCAGCAGCAGGCCGGCTGGGGACAGACCCCGCAGCAGGCACAGGGCGGCATGACGCCCGAGCAGCTGCAGTACATGTACGACCGCCCGGCGGCCAGCACGGTCGACACGGACCGCATGTCGTACGAGGACACCATCGTCAAGACGCTGCTCGCGTTCGGCGTGCTCATCGTCGGTGCGGTGGCTGGCTGGAACCTGCCGCTGATGGTCTGGATCGTCGGCGCCGTCGTCGGGTTCGTCCTGGCGCTCGTCAACACCTTCAAGAAGAAGCCGTCGCCGGCACTCGTCCTGGCGTACGCCTTCTTCGAGGGCCTGTTCGTCGGCGGCATCTCGGGCTACTACAACAGTGCGTTCGAGGGCATCGTCACGCAGGCCGTCTTCGGCACCCTCGGGGTGTTCGCCGTCACGCTGCTGCTGTTCCTCTCCGGCAAGGTCCGCGCGACACCCAGGGCCACACGGTTCTTCCTCGTCGCGATCGTCGGGTACATGGCGTTCTCACTCGTGAACCTCGTCCTGATGTGGACCGGCGTCACGAAGACGGCGTTCGGGCTCATGGGTGCACCGAGCTTCCTCTTCGGCATCCCGTGGGGCGTCATCATCGGCGTCTTCGTCGTGATCATGGCGGCGTACTCCCTCGTGCTCGACTTCGACCAGATCAAGACCGGCGTCCAGCGCGGCGCCCCGAAGATCTACGCGTGGACGGCGGCGTTCGGGCTCATCGTCACCCTCGTGTGGCTGTACCTCGAGATCCTGCGCATCCTCGCCATCATCGCGAGCAGCCAGCGCAACTAGCTCCGACCAGGAGGGCCCCGGCGAACACGCCGGGGCCCTTCGTCGTTCCCGGGGCGGGAGCTCCCGCGTCGCGCTCCCGTGCTCCCCGCTCCTTCCCCCGTACGCCGAGGTTCCACAACACACCGCCGGTGTGCCGCCGAGGTTTCACGAACTCGCGCGTGGGAACCCGAGGTGCCGATATCTCGGAACCTCGGCGGTAGCGCGGGGCACGCGGGCGGCACGCGAAGGGGCCCGGCACGCAGTGCGTGCCGGGCCCCTCCAACGCGGGAGGACTACTCCCACTCGATCGTCCCCGGCGGCTTCGACGTGACGTCGAGCACGACCCGGTTCACGTCGGGCACCTCGTTCGTGATCCGGTTCGAGATCTTCGCGAGGGTGTCGTACGGCAGGCGGGTCCAGTCGGCGGTCATCGCGTCCTCCGAGGAGACCGGACGGAGCACGATCGGGTGGCCGTAGGTGCGGCCGTCGCCCTGGACGCCCACGGAACGGACGTCGGCGAGCAGGACGACCGGGCACTGCCAGATCTCCTGGTCGAGGCCGGCCGCGGTGAGCTCCTCGCGCGCGATCTTGTCTGCGGCACGGAGCAGCTCGAGGCGGTCCTTCGTGACCTCACCGACGATGCGGATGCCGAGTCCGGGGCCGGGGAACGGCTGGCGGCCGACGATGACCTCGGGCAGCCCGAGCTCGCGACCGACCGCGCGGACCTCGTCCTTGAACAGGGTGCGGAGCGGCTCGACGAGTTCGAACGTCATGTCGTCCGGGAGGCCGCCGACGTTGTGGTGCGACTTGATGTTCGCCGTGCCGGAACCACCGCCGGACTCGACCACGTCGGGGTAGAGCGTGCCCTGCACGAGGAACTTGACCTCGGCCGCGTCGTCGTCGCCGCGGGCTTCGAGCACGAGGGCCTCGGCCGCTGCCTCGAAGGTGCGGATGAACTCGCGCCCGATGATCTTGCGCTTCTGCTCCGGGTCGCTGACGCCGGCGAGGGCGTCGAGGAACTGCTGCTCGGCGTCGATCGTGACGAGGCGGACACCGGTCGAGGCGACGTAGTCCTCCTCCACCTGCTTGCGCTCGTCGGCGCGCAGGAGCCCGTGGTCGACGAAGACGCAGGTGAGCTGGTCACCGACGGCCTTGTGCACGATCGCTGCGGCGACGGCGGAGTCGACGCCACCGGAGAGCCCGGCGATCACGCGGCTCGATCCCACCTGGGCCTGGATCCGTGCGACCTGCTCCTCGATGACGTTCGCGGAGTTCCAGTCACCCGGCAGACCAGCGGCGCGGTGCAGGAAGTTCTCGAGCACGGCCTGGCCGTACACGGAGTGCTTGACCTCGGGGTGCCACTGCACGCCGTAGAGCTTGCGCTCGTCGGAGGCGAACGCGGCGACGGGGGTCGAGGCGCTCGACGCGAGGACCTCGAAGCCCTCCGGGGCCTTCGCCACGGAGTCGCCGTGCGACATCCAGGTCACCTGCGACTCCGGCTGCGCGCCGAGGAGCACGCTGTCGGTGCCCGTCACGGTGACGTCGGTCGCGCCGTACTCACGCTGCCCGGTCTGCGCGACCTCGCCGCCGAGCGCGGTCGCCATGGCCTGGAAGCCGTAGCAGATGCCGAGCACGGGGACGCCGAGGTCGAGGATGTCGCCGTCGAGGGACGGAGCGCCCGCTTCGTACACGGACGACGGACCACCGGACAGCACGATGGCTGCCGGGTCCTTCGCGCGGACCTCGTCCGCCGTGATGGAGTGCGGGACGATCTCGCTGTAGACGTTCGCCTCACGGACCCGTCGCGCGATGAGCTGCGCGTACTGGGCTCCGAAGTCGACGACGAGGACGGGACGCTGTTCGGTCTCGCTCACCGAGCGGCCTCCTTCTCACGCTGCTGGGCAGCGGTCAGCTCGTGGTAGGTGTCCATGGCGATCTTCTGCATGCGGTGCTCGACCACGAACGACATGAACGGGATGATGCCCCCGAGGGCGATGAGCAGGAAGCGGATCGGCTTCCAGCGCATGATGCTCCACAGACGGAAGTCGGTGAAGAGGTAGAGCACGTACAGCCAGCCGTGGGCGATGAGGATGCCGATCGACAGGTTGAAGGTGCCTGGATCCTTGCCCGCCGTGCCCTCCGGCACGAAGAACGCGCCGCCGCCGAGCTGCATCTCGAGGTGCAGCGGCGTGTACTTGATGACCATCTCGACCACCAGGGCGAGCAGCAGCACACCCGTGATGTACGCCGAGACGCGGTACCACTTCACCGCGCCCGGGATCTTCGGGATGTCACGGGTACGGACGGTCAGAGCCATATCGGCCATCCTACCGTCGGTCGGCGAGGGCCCCGTCGACGCTGAGAGCGGCCTCACGGCGGTCCTCTTCCTCGCGCTCCCAGGCGTCCTTCACGAAGCGGTACCAGAGGAACACGGCGAACCCGGCGAAGACGACCCACTCGACGGCGTAGAAGAGGTTCAGCCAGTCGAACTGGACCTCGCGCGTGGGGGCGCGGTCGGCGATGGTGCCGAGGTCGGCGGCCTTCGCGGTGGTGCCGTCGGCGACGACGTAGCCGAGGTACATCTCGTCGTCGAAGCTCTTCCACGTGTTCACGAACCGGGCCGGCGCGACCGCCGAGTACTCGCCCTTGTCGTAGGTGTCCTGGTCGGGAGACTCGGCCGGGTAGTAGCGGCCCTCGATCGTCAGGCGCGCGCCGTCCGTCAGACGGTCACCGCCGGCGACGGCGGCCGAGCGCTGGTCGGACCACCCGATGACGACCGGGAGGCTCGCCCCGCTCCCGGCATCGACCAGGTGTCCCACGGTCTGGTACGTCCCACCCCCGCTGCGCCCGGTCAGGACGGTCGTGTCGCCGGCGACGAACGTGCCGGTGACGGTGACCTTCTGTCCGGCCATCGTCTCGGTGGCGGGCTGCATCGGCCGGGTCACGGCGTCGAGGGACTTCCGCGTCTCGGTGGTCGCCGGCAGTGGCTTGCCGTTCGCGATGCTCCGCTCGAGCTGCCACTTGCCCAGCCCGGCGAACACCGCCGCCAGCACGAGCGCCAGCAACAGCAGCGCGATCCACCTCGGTCGTCGGGCTACGGCCCACATTCGTATCAGTACTCCGGATCGCGCTGGCGGACCGGGCGTTCGGGGCGCTCGGCCGGAAGGGGCTCGGACGCCGCCTCCGAGGGCTCATTCTCCCGCTCTTCCCTGCCAGCCGCCTCCACCAGGGCGAACTCCTCCGCGAACTGGCGGTCGCGCTCCGCGCGGCGTGCGGCGGCATCAGCGGCGTCGGACTCGGCCTCGGCCTCGGCTGCCTCGGCCGCGGCGGCAGCCGCGACGGCCCGGCGCCCGCCGAGGCGCGTGCGCAGCCGCGCGAGGCGGGCGGGTCGCACCACGAGGCGGCCGATCCGGTCCGAGTTCACGGCGAGGAGGGGTCCGAGGATGGCCATGACGAGGACGTAGAGGCCCGCGAACGCGGTGATCCGTGCCTCCAGGCCGGCGGCAGCCGACAGCGTCGCGAGGATCAGCGCGAACTCGCCACGGTTCACCAGGATGACGGCGGTGTTGATGCCCTGCTGGACGTTGAAGCCGTTCATCCGGGCGACGAGCTGACCGGCGACCGCGTTGAGCACGACCGTCATGCCGATGGCGCCGAGGACGGGCCACAGCACCTCGCCGAAGGTGGACAGGTCGAGCCCGAGGCCGAAGTTCACGAAGAAGAACGCCGCGAACACGTCGCGCATCGGGAGTGCGAGCTGCTCGATGCGGTCCCGGTAGCGGGTCGCACCGCAGAGCAGACCGATCACGAAGGCGCCGATGGCGTCGGTCACGCCGAGCAGGTCGCCGATCCCGCCGAACATGACGGCGAGGCCGAAGAACAGCACGGTGAAGAGCTCGTCGTCACGCGTCGCGAAGAGCTTCGACACCCACTTGCCGGCGAACCGGGCGAGGGTGAACATGACGATCAGGAACCCGAACGCCAGCGCGAGCTTGCCGACCACAGCCCAGACGTTCGTGTCGCCGGAGAGCACCACGGAGACGATCGCGAGGTAGATCGCGATGAAGACGTCCTCGATCACCGTGACACCGAGGATCATCGGCGTCTCGTCGTTCGCCAGGCGCCGCAGCTCGATGAGGAGCTTCGTCACGATCGCGCTCGACGACGTCGCCGTCATGCCCGCGATGATCAGGGCCTCACGCGTGCCCCAGCCGAGCGAGAACCCGAACGCGAAGCCGACGCCCATGTTGATGGCGACGTACGTGCCACCCGAGACCAGGAGCTTCCCGGCGTTGCCGTAGAACTCCTCCTGGTCGAACTCCAACCCGAGGTTGAACAGCAGCAGGATGAGGCCGAAGGTCGCGATCAGCTCGATCGTGTGCGACTCGACGCTCAGCCCGATCCACGGCGTGTGCGGGCTCGCGATGAGCCCGACGATCATGTAGATCGGGATCGCGGGCAGGCCGATGGTCTTGCCCAGTCGTCCGAGGACGTAGGCGATGAGGAACAGGCCGCCGATGGTCAGCAGCTCACCACCCAGGTGCACGGGCTAGCTCCTCGGCGGGGCCTCGGCCGCAGCGGCCGCAAGCTCTCCGCTGCGGTAGAACGAGAACGCCTTCGCCACCTTCTCCGGGGACCCGGCGACGACGATGGTGTCGCCCGGGAACACGACGAAGTCCGGCGACGGGGCCGGGTTGGCGCTGTCGCCGCGGACGACGGCCACGACGGTCAGGCCGATGAAGCCGGAGTCGTGCAGGTCACCGAGGGGCTTGCCGGCGATCGCGTCGTCGTAGTCGACCGAGAACCAGTCGATGCTGAGGCCCGGGATCTCGTCGAGCTTGTCGAGGCCCTCGGTGATCCGGGTGCCGCCGAGCAGTTCGGCGAGCGTGTGTGCTTCGTCCTCACTGAGGCGCAGCGACACCTTCTCCGACTTGTCCGCGCCGTCCGAGACGTCCGCGAAGGAGATGAGGTCGGAGTGACCCGACCGGTGCGTGATGACACCGCACTTGCCACCGTCGTCGGTGTAGAAGCTGTGCAGCACGCCGACTCCGGGGAGTTTGACGCGATGGACGTCGACCATGATGGCTCCCTTTTCGAGTACCCCGATGATAACCACCGCGGACGTCCGGCCATTCCGTCAGGCGAAGTCGGTTCCGGCACCTCGTGCCGCCGCGAGCAGCGACCGGTCCGCGACGAGCTCGACGGCCGCCGCGATCTCGGGGGCGAGCCAGCGGTCGTCGCCCGGCCCCGCGACCCGGTGCCGGAGCACGGCGCGCACCGCACCGGTGAGCGCAGCCGTCCCGGCGCCGCGCATGTCGGCCGCCCGTGCCGCCGTCAGGACCTCGATCGCGAGCACGCGGGTGAGCCCGTCGACCGCCCGGCGGAGCTTGCGTGCGGCACCCCAGCCCATCGACACGTGGTCCTCCTGCATCGCCGAGGTCGGGATCGAGTCCACCGACGCGGGCACGGCCAGGCGCTTCAGCTCGGAGACGATCCCGGCCTGCGTGTACTGCGCGATCATGTGCCCGGAGTCGACACCGGGGTCGTTCGCCAGGAAGGGCGGGAGCCCACCGCTCCGGGTCGCGTCGAGGAACCGGTCGGTCCGGCGTTCGGACATGCTCGCGACGTCCGCCACGGCGATCGCGAGGAAGTCGAGCACGTAGCCGATCGGCGCGCCGTGGAAGTTCCCGTTCGACTCGACCCGGCCGTCGAGCGTGACCACGGGGTTGTCGACCGCGGACGCCAGCTCGCGGGACGCGACGAGTGCCGCGTGGTCGACGGTGTCCCGCGCGGCACCGTGCACCTGCGGGGCGCAGCGCAGCGAGTAGGCGTCCTGGACCCGGGTGAACCCCGTGGAGCGGTGCGCGGCGATCACCGGCGAACCGTCCAGCGCGGCACGCATGTTCGCGGCCGAGCGGGCCTGGCCCGGGTGCGGGCGGAGCGCCTGCAGGTCGGCGGCGAAGACGGTGTCCGTGCCGGCCAGGCCCTCGACGCTCATCGCCGCCGCGAGGTCTGCCGTGCTGAGCAGAGCGCCGAGGTCGTCGAGCGCCAGGACGAGCATCCCGAGCATGCCGTCGGTGCCGTTGATGAGCGCCAGGCCCTCCTTCTCGCGGAGGACCAGCGGCTCGATGCCCGCCGCGGCGAGCGCCTCGGCCGCCGGCATCGGGACACCACGGACCCGCACGTCGCCCTCCCCCATCGCGGCGAGCGCGCAGTGCGCCAGCGGGGCGAGGTCGCCGGAGCAGCCCAGACTGCCGTACTCCCCGATCACCGGGGTGATCTCGGCGTTGAGCAGGTCGGCGTAGGTCTGGGCGACCTCGGGACGGACGCCCGTGCGACCGGTGGCGAGGGTGGACAGTCGGAGGAGCAGGAGCGCACGGACCACCTCGTCCTCGACGGCGGGGCCGCTCGACGCCGCGTGGCTGCGGACGAGGGAGGCCTGCAGCTGCGCACGACGGTCGAACGGGATCTGCTTGGTCGCGAGGGCGCCGAAGCCGGTCGAGACGCCGTAGTGCGGCACGGTGTCGTCCGCGAGGGCCTCGATCACGGCACGACTCTCGGCCATCGCGGCGAGCGCGGCGGGTGCGAGCGCGACGTGGGCGCCGTGCCGGGCGACGGCGACCACGTCGCCGGGAGCGAGTGCGCCGACGTCGACCGTGACGGCGGGTGCGGTGGTGGTCATGCTGCTCCTGCGCTGGGCGCGGACGGTGCCGGGTGAACGGTACCGACTGGACGGTACAGATCATGGCAGCGTTCCGGGTGGTTCCGCTAGGGTCCGCGCATGGGGAGAACACGCATGGTCGTCGCCGGGGTCGGGGTCCTGGCGGTCATCGCCTACGCAGCTCTGCTCGCGGTGCAGGAACTCGTGCTCGATCCGCTCGCAGCCGTGCCGGGGACGCCGCTCGCGACGATCTACGCGCACCTCGACGGGCAGGGGTTCGACGTGCGCTCCGACGTGGTGGGCGTCGTCGTCATCGCGTCGATCGGCGTCGTCCTCGCGGTCGTGGTCACCGTCGTGACGCTGTGGCGGCGCGTCGAGGCGCACTTCGTCGCCGCCTGGTTCCTCGGCATCCTGGCCGCCGGCGCGGTCCCGGCCTTCGCCGCGGGCTTCCAGCTCGGCATGGACGTCGCCGACGGGTACGGCATCGGCGGGGAGGACCACACCATCTGGGCCGGTGTCCTGTACGGCACCAGCGTGATCGCGCTCGTCGCGATCCCGGTCGTCCTCGTGGTGGGTGAGCGTCGCCGTGCGCGCCACGCCACGTCGGCGACGCTGGCCGCCTGACGGGGGCGGGTCGCGCCTCCAGGCTGGAGACCGACTGGAGGCGCGACCCGCGTTCGCGACGCGGGTCGCGTCGGGGTGGGCCGGGTCTACTCGGGTTCCGTCGTCTTCTCGCCGACCACCGCTTCGTCGGACGCCTTCGCGCCCTCCGCGCCGCTCGAGCGGCCACCGCCGACGACCACGTCGTCCTCGTCGAAGCCGAACGCGATGTCCGGCGCCTCGAGACGGACGCGGTCCGCCGACTCGTCGTCGGGCTGCAGCTGCGACTCCCGCTCGGCGGCGACGCGCTTCAGGTAGTTCGACACCTCGTTCTCGGTGGTCTCCTGGTCCCAGCCGAGCACGTCCGCCATGAGCTTCGCGGCGACCGGGGCGGCGGACTCACCGCGGTCCCACGCCTCGATCGAGATGCGGGTCCGGCGGGCGAGGACGTCCTCCAGGTGCAGCGCACCCTCGTGCGAGGCCGCGTAGACCACCTCGGCGCCGATGTAGTCGTCGGCTCCGGGGAGCGGCTCGGCGAGCGACGGGTCGTCCTTCACGAGCCGGAGGACCTCGGTCGCGAGCGTGCCGTACCGGTTCAGCAGGTGCTCGATGCGGACCTTGTGCACCCCGAACGACCGGGCGGTGCGGCCGCGGCGGTTCCAGGCGGCGGGGTACCCCTCGGCGCCGAGGAGCGGGATGTCCTCGGTCGTCGATCCCGGGATCTTCCCGTCCATCGCGGCGACGGCCTCGTCGATGGCGTCCTTGCCCATCACGCGGTACGTCGTCCACTTGCCGCCGGCGACGACCACGAGCCCGGGGACCGTGTGGGCGACGACGTGCTCCCGGCTGAGCTTCGACGTCTGGTCGGACTCACCCGCGAGCAGCGGCCGGAGTCCCGCGTAGACGCCCTCGACGTCCTCGCGCGTGAGCGGGACCGCGAGGACCTTGTTCACGTGCTCGAGGATGTAGTCGATGTCCGCCGCGGTCGCCGCCGGGTGTGCCTTGTCGAGGTACCAGTCGGTGTCCGTCGTCCCGACGAGCCAGTGCCGTCCCCACGGGATCACGAACAGCACGCTCTTCTCGGTGCGGAGGATCATGCCCGTGTTCGACTGGAAGCGGTCCCGCGGGATGACGAGGTGCACGCCCTTCGACGCCCGCACCTTGAACTGGCCGCGGGTCCCGATCATCGCCTGGGTGTCGTCGGTCCAGACGCCCGTCGCGTTGACGACCTGCTTCGCGCGGATCTCGAACTTCTCGCCGGTCTGGATGTCGTGCGCCTCGGCCCCGACCACGCGCTCCCCGACCTTGATGAAGCCCTCGATGCGGATGCGGCTGGCGGCGTGTGCACCGTACGACGCCGCCGTGCGCACGAGCGACGCGACGTAGCGGGCGTCGTCGACCTGGGCGTCGTAGTAGGTCATGCCGCCGACGAAGGCGTCCTTCTTCAGGCCGGGCATGTTCTTGAGGACCTGCCCACGGCTGAGGTGCCGGTGGTGCGGGACGCCGGGAGGACGGCCGCCGGACCAGCTGAACACGTCGTACATCGCCATGCCGATGCCGATGTAGAACCGCTCCCACACGCGGTGGTTGAGCGGGTAGAGGAACCGGACGGGCTTGACCAGGTGCGGGGCGATCCGCTGCAGGAGGAGTCCGCGCTCGATCAACGCCTCGCGGACGAGGGCGAAGTTGAGCTGCTCGAGGTACCGGATGCCGCCGTGGACGAGCTTCGACGAGCGGCTCGACGTCCCCGAACCCCAGTCACGGGCCTCGACGATGCCGACGTTCAGACCACGGGTCACGGCATCGAGCGCACTCCCAGCACCGACGATCCCGCCGCCGACGACCAGGACGTCGAGCTCGCGGGTCTTCATCGCTTCGATCGCGGCCGCGCGTTCGTCGGGGCCGAGCTTCGCCGACGGGTCGAACCCGACCCCCGGGGCCGCGTTCTCGGCCCGGGCGGGCCTCATTGCGCTGCTGCTGGACTTCGCCATCGTCGCCTCCGTGTCGCGGTGTCACGCTCGGCGCCGTGGCGTCACCCGCGCTGGAGTGCGGGTGCCACCGTCACTGCTGGTGGTACGGCGCCACGACCACTTCTACTCGCTGGAACTCCTTGACGTCGGAGTATCCGGTCGTCGCCATCGACCGGCGCAGCGCACCGATGATGTTCGCGCGGCCGTCCCACGTCGGGGTCGGGCCGTTCAGGACGTTCTCGAGCGGGGCGATCGTGCCCACCTCGACCCGGCGGCCACGGGGCAGCTCCGGGTGGTGCGCCTCGGCACCCCAGTGGAACCCGCCGCCCGGCGCCTCGGTCGCGCGGGCCAGGGCGGTACCGAGCATCACGGCGTCGGCGCCCATCGCGATCGCCTTCACGACGTCACCAGCGGTGTCGAGACCGCCGTCGGCGATGACGTGCACGTACCGGCCGCCGGACTCGTCCATGTAGTCGCGGCGAGCGCCGGCGATGTCCGCGACGGCCGTGGCCATCGGGGCGTGGATGCCGAGCGCGGCACGGGTCGTCGAGGCTGCGCCACCGCCGAAGCCGACGAGCACACCCGCGGCACCGGTGCGCATGAGGTGCAGTGCCGCCGTGTAGGTGGAGGCACCGCCCACGATCACCGGGACGTCGAGTTCGTAGATGAACTTCTTGAGGTTGAGGGGCTCGGTGTTCTGCGAGACGTGCTCGGCCGAGACCGTGGTGCCGCGGATCACGAACAGGTCGACACCGGCGTCGACGACGGTCTGCGAGAACTCCTGCGTGCGCTGCGGGCTGAGGGAGCCGGCGACCGGGACGCCCGCGGCGCGGATCTCGGCGAGACGCGCGGTGATCAGCTCGGCCTTGACCGGCTCGGAGTAGATCTCCTGCATGCGCTTCGTGACGTTGCCGTCGGTGAGCGCCTTGATCTCGTCGAAGTAGGGCGTCGGGTCCTCGTAGCGGGTCCAGAGCCCCTCGAGGTCGAGCACGCCGAGCATGCCGAGCTTGCCCATCTGGATGACCGTGGCCGGCGAGGCGACGGAGTCCATCGGGGCCGAGAGGATCGGCGACTCGAACGTGAACGCGTCGATCGACCACTGCACGTTCACGTCGCGCGGGTCACGCGTCCGTCGCGAGGGGACCACCGCGATGTCGTCGAACGCGTACGCCCGACGTCCGCGCTTGCCTGCACCGATCTCGACTTCACTCACCCGGCAAGCCTAGCGGTCGTGCCGTGCGCGTGACCCGGGTGGCGCGGGCGGGCGGGGTCGCACCGTGCGAGGTCTCGGCACGGTGCGAGGTGTCGCGCAGTGTGCGAGGTCCCGCGGGTCGCACGGAGCGCGGGACCTCGCACCGTGCGCTCCCGGGACGCGTCCCGTGCACGCCGGCCTCGCACCGTGCGGGCGTCAGCGCGGTGGGCGCGGTCGGGTCCGGCGCTTGCGGAGGGCGCGCAGGACGAGTCCGAGCAGGAGCGCCAGCACGATCAGGACCCCGAGGAGCGCGGCCGCCACCTTCACGAGCAGGGCCGCCCCGATGAAGAGCGCGGCGAACACGAGCCAGACGAGGGCGTCGAGCACGAGGGGGCCGGGGGTACGCACGTGCGGAACGATACCGACGAGGCGGGGGCGAGCCGTGCCTCCAGGCCGGGTGTGGGCGACACCGCGCTCGTCGCGAGACGCCGCGCGCACCGCGAGACGCCGCGGGATCCGGCGGTGTCTCGGCCGCCGGCCGGTGTCTCGACACGTTCGCGGCGTGTGCGCACCGCGAGACACCGTCGCCACGTGGGAGGAGGGCCGTGCGGCGCATCAGCGACTTCGCACGACCCTCCTCGGTGCGGATGCCGCCCCCACAGCGACACCCGCGGTCGACCCGCCCGCACAGCGAGCAAGTCGACGTCTGCGGCCGACTCCGACCGCTCAGCGAGCGGAGTCGACGTCCTTTGCGAGCGTCCCCAGGTACAGCTCGATGACCTTCGGATCGTCGGCGAGCTCCTTCCCGGTGCCCGAGTACGCGTTCTTCCCCTGGTCGAGCACGTACCCACGATCGCAGATCTGCAGACAGCGTCGCGCGTTCTGCTCCACCATGACGATCGACACACCGGCCTTGTTGATCCGGCGTGTGCGGATGAACGTCTCGTCCTGGCGGACCGGCGACAACCCGGCGGAGGGCTCGTCGAGCAGCAGCACCTTCGGGTCCATCATCAGCGCCCGCGCCATCGCCACGGACTGCCGCTCGCCGCCGGACAGCGATCCGGCACGCTGGCCCTTGCGCTGACCGAGGACGGGGAACAGGTCGTAGATGACCTCGAGGCGTTCGGCGAACTTCCGGGGCCGGAGGTAGAGCCCCATCTGCAGGTTCTCCTCGATCGACAGCGAGGGGAAGACGTTGTTCGTCTGCGGGACGAAGCCGACGCCGGCCTGCACGAGCTTGTTCGCCTTGAGGTTCGTGATGTCCTCGCCCTGCAGCGTGACGGAACCCTCACGGATGGACACGAGACCGAACAGCGCCTTGAGGAGCGTCGACTTCCCGGCGCCGTTCGGGCCGATGATGCCGATGAGCTCGCCCGGGTAGCAGTCGAGGTCGCAGCCGTTCAGGATGTTCACCCCCGGCAGGTAGCCGGCGACGAGGTTCTTCGCGCTGAGCACGGGCTCGCGTTCCAGCGTGGCCGTGCCGGCCCCCGTCGCCGGGGTCGCTTCCGGACTGGAGGCACTGCTCGCGTTCGTGGGGTCGCTTGCGTCGGTCATCGGGTCGCCTCCTGCTCGTCTTCTTCCGCTACTTCCTCGGCGAGCTCCTCGTAGGTCTCCTCGGTGAGGAGCGAGTCGTCGCCCAGGTCGGTGTCGTGGTGGGCCCCGAGGTACGCGTCGATGACGGCCCGGTCGTCCATCACGGTGTCGGCTGGTCCCTCCGCCACGACCTTGCCCTCGGCCATCACGACGACCCAGTCCGAGATGTGCCGGACCATGTGCATGTCGTGCTCGACGAACAGGACGGTCATGCCGTCGTCGCGGAGGGACTGGATGTGGCCGAGCAGCGACTGGGTGAGCGCGGGGTTCACGCCGGCCATCGGCTCGTCGAGCATGATCATCGTCGGGTCGGACATGAGCGCCCGGGCCATCTCGAGGAGCTTGCGCTGCCCGCCGCTCAGGGATCCCGCGTAGTCGTCCGCCTTCGTGTCGAGCTTGAAGCGTGCGAGGAGTTCCTCGGCCTTCGCCGTGATCTCCCGTTCGCGCTTCGCCCACACCGGCTTGACCAGGGCGGCGAAGAAGTTCTCGCCCGGCTGGTCGCGGGCGCCGAGCAGCATGTTCTGCATCACCGTCAGCCGGCTGAGCGCCTTGGTGAGCTGGAACGTGCGGACCATGCCGCGGTTCGCGATGTGCGTCGCGCTGGTCTTCTGCAGGGTGGCCCCGTCGAATCGGGTGACGGCGCCCGCGCTCGGCTTGTCGAAGCCGGTGAGCAGGTTGAAGAAGGTCGTCTTGCCGGCGCCGTTCGGACCGATGAGGGCCGTGATGGACCCGCGCTGGACCTCGAGGTGGTCGACGTCCACCGCGGTCATCCCGCCGAAGTGCCGGGTGACGGTGTCGACGGTGAGGATCGGGTCGGACTTGGGGTGGGCGTACGTCTCAGACACTGAACGTCAGCTCCTTCTTGTTGCCGAGGAGGCCCTGTGGACGGAACACGATGAGGAGCATGAGCGCGACGCCGACGAGCACGTAGGAGAACTGCTCCGCCTGCTGGGCGTTCATGATCGAGTTGGGGATGAAGTCGCCGGCCACCGTGCGGATGAAGAGCCGGACGACGAAGAAGAGCACGGCGCCGAGCACCGGACCGAACACCGTCGCAGCGCCGCCCAGGATGAGCGCCGTCCAGATGAAGAACGTCATCGAGCGGCCCATCGCGTCCGGCTGCACCGAACTCGGCAGGACGTAGATGATCCCGGCGAGCGCCCCGAGCGCGCCGCCGAACACGAGCGCCTGCATCTTGTACGAGTAGACGTTCTTGCCGAGGGAGCGGACGGCGTCCTCGTCCTCGCGGATGGCCTTCACGACGCGACCCCAGGGGCTGCGCATGAGCAGGAAGAGCACGAGCGTGAACAGGGCGACGAGGCCCCACGCCGCGATCCGGATCCACCAGCCGTTGACGCCGTTGTTCGAGTACGTGAACCAGAGGATCGTCGTGGTGCCGTCGGGCAGCGGGCTGAGGGCGTTGAACGGGTCGCGGTAGCTCGACCCGGTGATGCCGTTCGAGCCGCCGGTCGTCGTGGTGAGCAGGCTCGAGCGTCCCACCATCCGGATGATCTCGGCACCGGAGATCGTCACGATCGCCAGGTAGTCGCCGCGGAGCCGCAGCGTCGGGATGCCGAGGATGATCGCGAACACGATCGACACGAGCAGCGCCACCAGGATCGCCATCACGAACGGCAACCCGTTCGTGATGGAGATCGCGAACCCGTACGCGCCGAGCAGCAGGAACGCCGCCTGGCCCATGTTCACGAGTCCGGTGAGCCCGAAGTGGACGTTGAGACCGATCGCGGCGAGGGCGAACGCGGCCGTGGTCGGGGCGAGTGCCTCCTGGGTGAGGGAGGACAGCAGGTTGAGGATGTAGTCCATGGCGGCGCTCCCTTAGCCGATCCGCTCGGCGCGGCCGAAGATGCCCTGCGGCCGGAACAGCAGGATGAGGATGAGGATGACGAGGGCGGTGGCGTACTTGAAGTCACCGGGGAGCACCAGGTTGGTCAGCTCGACGACGATGCCGATGATCATCGACCCGACGAGCGCACCGTAGGCGGTGCCCAGACCGCCGAGGGTGACCGAGGCGAACATCAGCAGGAGCAGCTGGAGACCGGTCTGCCAGTTCACGCCGTTGAGGACGAGCCCGAGCATCACGCCGGACAGCCCCGCGAGGCCGGCGGCGAGCGTCCACACGAACCGGATGACCCGGTCGACGTCGATCCCCGACGCACTCGCCAGGGCCGGGTTGTCCGACACCGCCCGGGTCGCACGGCCGAACCGGGTCTTCGCCAGGAACAGGCCGGTGGCGACGAGCACGACGAGCGCGATCGCCATCGCCACGTAGGACTGCACGGTCAGCGTGACGCCGGCGAACCGGATCGTCTCCGGGTTGCCCTGCTGGATCCGGACCGTCGAGGCGCCGAAGAAGTACTGGAACGCGTACTGGGCGGCGATCGAGAGACCGATCGTCACGATCATGAGCTGGGTGAGGCTGATCCGCTTGCGCCGGAGCGGCCGCCAGATGCCGGCGTCCTGCAGGTACCCGGTCGCCGCGCACAGCAGCGTGACGACGATCCCGGTGAGCCAGATGTTCCACCCGAGCTGGTTCGCGAACAGGTAGGCGAGGAGCCCGCCGAGGGTCACCTGCTCACCGTGCGAGAAGCTCGACAGCCCCGTGGTGCCGTAGATGAGCGAGAGGCCCACCGACGCCAGGGCGATGAGGAGCCCGAGCCGGATGCCGGACGCGAACTGCTGCCAGGCGCGCTGCGGCGTGACGCTCGTGGCGTCGTCGTTCGTCACGACGCCCTGCTGGTCGGACAGCTGGAAGATCTGGCCGACGTTCGCGTTCAGGCTCGCGCTGACCGTGCGCTTCGCGTCCGCCGCGTTCGTCAGGTACTGGCCCTTCGGCAGCGTGTCCTGGTCGACGGCGACGGTGTAGCTGCCCGCGGTCGTCACGCTCACGGACCACCGGCCGGTGTCCGAGGTGGTCGCGGTCTGCGCGAACCCGCCCGGCCCGGTGACGTCGACGGCGACGCCCTCGACCGACTTCCGGTCGGAGTCGGTGATCGTGCCCTGGATGCAGCCGTTCGTCGGACTGACCGTGCACGGTTGGCCGGTGGCGGGTGCGGTGCTCGCCGAGGCGCTCGCGGTCGGGGCCGAGGTGGCGCCGACCGCCGGCAGCGTCACCGCCCAGTCGATCAGGAAGGTCGCCAGGAACGCAGCGAGGAGCACGGCCATGATGACCGGTCGCCCACGCCCCGGGCGGAGGCGGAACCGGCGCAGCTGCGCCGGTCCCGGAGGAGTGATGGATCCCACGGAAGAGCCTCTCGTTCGGATGTCGAGTGACGCTATGGGGATTGTGTGACACCCGTGTTTCCATCACGTTCCCTGTGTGATTCGTGCCGCAACTGTGACGTTGTGGAGGAAGGACCACGGAGACCGGACCGCCGGGGCCGCACCGTGCCTCCAGGCTGTCCACAGGTGCCCGCACGACGGAATGCGGAAGAGCGCGTGCGCGTTACCATGGTCTATCCGGAACCCGCCGCAGCGTTCCCGGTGTCTCGACACTTCACCTCGCCCACGAAGGGGACCCATGGACCAGCCGGATCCGTTCGGATTCATCGGACTCACGTACGACGACGTCATGCTCCTGCCGGGGTACACCGACGTCATCCCGAGCGAGGCGTCGACCGCGTCCCGGCTCACCAAGCGCATCACGGTCAACGTCCCGTTGCTCTCCGCGGCGATGGACACCGTGACCGAAGCCCGCATGGCCATCGCCATGGCGCGCCAGGGTGGCATCGGGATCCTGCACCGCAACATGTCGATCGCCGACCAGGCCGCAGCGGTCGACAAGGTCAAGCGCTCCGAGTCGGGCATGATCACCAACCCGGTGACCACCACACCGGACGCCACCGTGGCCGAGGTCGACGCGCTCTGCGGACAGTTCCGCGTCTCCGGCCTGCCGGTGGTCGAGGGCGACGGCACCCTCGTCGGCATCATCACCAACCGCGACATGCGCTTCGTGGCGCCGTTCGAGCAGCAGACCACGCTCGTGCGCGACGTCATGACGAAGGCCCCGCTCGTGACGGCCCCGGTCGGCATCGACCCGGACGACGCCGTCGCGATCTTCGCGGAGCACAAGATCGAGAAGCTCCCACTGGTCGACGAGGCCGGCAAGCTCCGCGGCCTCATCACCGTGAAGGACTTCGACAAGAGCGAGAAGTACCCGGACGCCACCAAGGACGACGCCGGCCGCCTGCGGGTCGGTGCTGCGATCGGCTTCTTCGGTGACGCCTGGCAGCGCGCGACCGCCCTGCTCGAGGCCGGTGTGGACGTCCTCGTCGTCGACACCGCGAACGGCCACAGCGCCGGCGTGCTCGACATGGTCCGACGGCTCAAGGCCGACCCGGCGTTCGCCGCGGTCGACATCATCGGTGGCCAGGCCGCCACGCGTGAGGGCGCCCAGGCGCTCATCGACGCCGGTGTGGACGCCGTCAAGGTCGGCGTCGGCCCCGGCTCGATCTGCACCACCCGCGTCGTCGCCGGAGTGGGCGTCCCGCAGGTCACCGCCGTGTACGAGGCCTCCCTCGCCGCGCGTGAGGCCGGCGTGCCGGTCATCGCCGACGGCGGGCTGCAGTACTCGGGCGACATCGCCAAGGCCCTCGTCGCCGGCGCCGACACCGTGATGCTGGGCTCGCTCCTCGCCGGCACGGACGAGTCCCCCGGCGACCTGGTCTTCGTCAACGGCAAGCAGTTCAAGGCGTACCGCGGGATGGGCTCCCTCGGCGCACTGCAGACCCGTGGGAAGAAGACCTCGTACTCGAAGGACCGGTACTTCCAGGCCGACGTCCCCTCGGACGACAAGCTCGTCCCCGAGGGCATCGAGGGCCAGGTGCCGTACCGCGGCTCGGTGTCGAACGTCGTCTACCAGCTCGTCGGCGGCCTGCGGCAGTCGATGTTCTACGTCGGCGGTCGGACGATCCCGGAGCTCAAGGCCCGTGGCAAGTTCGTCCGGATCACCCCGGCGGGGCTGAAGGAGTCGCACCCGCACGACGTGCAGATGGTCGTCGAGGCGCCGAACTACAGCCGCTAGAGTTCCGCCCGTCGTGCCCCGCGGCGTCTCGTCTCAGTGAGACGAGACGCCGCGTTTGCGTCGAGACGCCGCCTGACGCGCGAGACACCGCCGGATCCCGCGGTGTCTCGTGGGTCCGGCGGCGTTTCACTTGGTCGGGGGCGTCTCGTACCGCGCGGTGCCTCGCGTCGTCGGCGGTGTCTCGGCTGGGACGCGGCGTCTCGGCAGTCCTCCACACCGCAGACGGCCTGGAGGCTCTCCACAGTCCGCCCCGAGGCGCACGTCGCCGCCGCTCGGGTCGGCAACGCTCGGCGCATGCACTCGATCGACCGCGCCGTGCTCGTCCGACCAGCAGGGTCCCTGCGCGACCCCGTCCGCCTGTTCCCCGGCAGTGCCGTCGAGCGATCGGACTGGCTCGCATTGACCCCGGTCGAGCGCCGACGCCTGGTCGTTCGTGCCCGCACGGACGCCGTCGGGATCGACGTCGACGGCGTCGTGTCCCACCGGTCGGCCGCGGCACTCTGGGGGCTGCCCGACTTCGACCGCGATGACGGCCGGCTGCACCTCATCGACGTCCGGCGGCAGAAGACGCACTGCGGGCCGGGCGTCGTGCGGCACGTCGGTACCCTCCGGCGGGACGACGTCGTGCGATTGGACGGAATCACGGTCACGTCGCTGCTCCGCACGGTCGTGGACGTGATCCGATCGGTCTCGTTCGTGCACGCGGTCATCGTGCTCGACCACGTGCTGCGCCTCGGCCGGCTGACGAAGCCGCAGCTGCTCGACGCGCTCGCACCGCTGCGCGGCCTCCGTGGCAGCAGCCGGGCGATCGACGCCGTCCGGTTCGCCGACCCGCTCGCCGAGTCCCCCGGCGAGTCGGCGAGTCGGGTCCAGGTCCGGGAGCTCCGGTTGCCGACCCCGGTCCTGCAACACGAGTTCGACACTCCGAACGGGCAGTACCGGGTCGACTTCTGGTGGCCGGAGCACGGGATCGTCGGCGAGTTCGACGGGCGTGTGAAGTACGACGACGCAGAGACGCTCTGGCGCGAGAAGCTCCGCGAGGATGCACTCCGCCGGCACGCTTCGGTCCACGGAGTCGCTCGGTGGACGATGTCCGAAGTGGTCGATCCCGCGAAGCTCGCCACCGTCCTCATCGCCGCTGGGCTCCCGGTCCTCCGCGCTGCGCCCCGTCGCCTGCCCGCGCCTCGGGGATGATGCGGTGCTCCGCTGGAGCGAGACACCGGCACTCGACCGAGACACCGCGCCCCCACCGAGACGCCGCCAAATCTCGCGGAGTCTCAGGGATCGGGCGGTGTCTCGCGCGTCGAGGGGCGTCTCGCCGCCACGGCCGCCGGGGCCGAAGCGCCGCACACTCCGCGTCACGGCTGGGTAACGAAACACTTTGCGTACCGCCCCGTCACGCGGCTGAAACACCGTGACCCTACGTTCTCTCACATCCCCAGCGGGACCTGAGGTTCCGCGCAGAGAAAGGGCTCCACGGATGATCAGAACCACCCGTGCCACCACGGCACTGGCAGTGGCGGGAGCGGCGGCGCTCCTGCTCGCCGCCTGTTCCACCAGCGGCAGCGCGTCCCCGTCCAACTCCGCGTCCAGCGGCGCGAAGAAGGATCCCGCCGCGAGCTGCAAGGCCCCCGACACCCCCGGCACCGACGCCCTGAAGATCGGCACGATCCTCCCGCTCACCGGTTCGCTGGCGTACCTCAACCCGCCCGCGGAGTCCGGTGTCGGGCTCGCCGTGCAGGACATCAACGCCGCCGGCGGTGTGCTCGACAAGGACGTCACGATCGACCCCGCCACCGACTCCGGTGACAGCAACGACATGACCGTGTCGAGCTCGGCCGCGACGAAGCTCGTGAACGCGAAGGTCCCGGTGGCGATCGGCGCCGAGTCCTCCAGCGTCACGCTGAACGTCATCGACCAGCTCACGAGCAACTGCATCGTGGAGATCTCCCCGGCCAACACCGCGTCCGACCTGTCGGGCTACTCGTCGTACTACTACCGGACCGCTCCGCCGGACTCGGTGCAGGGTTCGGCGCTCGGCCAGCTCGTCACGGGCGACGGCAACGCCAAGGTCGCGTTCCTCGTCTTCAACGACACGTACGGCACCGGCCTCCGCAACACTGTCCAGAAGGCCATCGAGGACTCCGGCGGATCGGTCGTCTACGGCGGCAAGGGCAAGGGCCAGGAGTTCCCGCCCGGCCAGACGACGTTCTCCTCCGAGGTCACCGCGGCACTCGCGACGAAGCCCGACGCGATCGTCATCCTGGCGTTCGACGAGACGAAGTCGATCATCCCCGAGCTGAAGTCCCAGGCCGCCGACATGTCGAAGATCTACATGTCCGACGGCAACACGGCGGACTACTCGAAGGACTTCGACAAGGGCACGCTGACCGGCGCACAGGGCACGATCCCCGGCGCTTCGCCGAAGGACGAGTTCAAGGCGCAGCTCGCGGCGTACTACAAGAAGTCCTCGGGCAAGGACCTCGCCGACTACTCGTACGCGGCGGAGTCCTACGACGCCACGGTCCTCGCCGCCCTCGCCGCGGTGAAGGGCAAGGGCACGGACTCCGGAACCATCCAGGCCAACATGGCTGCTGTGTCCGGAGCCGACGGTGGCACCGAGTGCTCGACGTTCAAGGACTGCGTCGCCCTGCTCGACAAGGGTGAGGACATCCACTACACGGGTCCGTCGGGCATCGGTCCGTTCGACGACAACAACGACCCGTCGAGCGCCTACATCGGCATCTACAAGTTCGACGGCGACAACAAGCCCGTCTACCAGAGCGCGATCCAGGGCTCGGTCAAGAAGTAACACGCACCACCCGTCCCACACCGGGCCCGAGTCTCGGCTTCACGAAGCCGAGACTCGGGCCCGGCGACGTTTCTCGGGCTTCGAAGCGCGAGACGTATCGCTCACGCCGAGACTCGGGTCTGGGTCCACGGCCTGGAGGCGCGGTGCAGGGCCGTCAGGCCGGGCCGGCCACCGCGGGTGCGAGCGTCCGGCGGCGGGCCGCTCGCGCGGCGGCGAACGAGTCGACCGTCAGGATGACCAGGGCCAGCCAGACGATCCCGAAGCCGAACCAGCGGGCGCCGGACATCGGCTCGTGCTGCACGACCACGCCGACGAGCAGCTGCATGATCGGCGCGAGGTACTGCGTCAGCCCCAGCGTCGACAGGCTCACGCGACGGGCGGACGACGCGAACAGCAGGAGCGGCACGGCCGTCGCCGGCCCGGTCAACACCGTCACGAGGACGTGCACCCAGCCCTCGCTCGTGAACGTCACCCCGCCGCCGAGGCCCGTCACCCCGAGCACCACGAGTGCGACGACCGCGATCGGCAGCAGCCACACGGTCTCGATCGTCAGCCCGGAGAGCGCGTCCACCCTGCCGCCGACGCGCTTCTTGACGAGCCCGTAGAGCCCGAACGAGAACGCCAGCGCGAGCGAGATCCACGGCATCCGTCCGTAGCCCACCGCGATGACGACGACCGCCACGACGCTGATGCCGACGGCCGTCCACTGCAGCGGACGGAGGCGTTCGCGGAGCACGACCACGCCGAGCGCGATCGTGACGAGCGGGTTGATGAAGTAGCCGAGCGCGGCCTCGACCGTGTGGCCGGTGGTCGTCGCCGCCACGTACACGGTCCAGTTCACCAGGATGAGCACGGCCGCGAGGCCCATCACGAGCATCACCCGACGCTGGGCCATCAGGGAGCGGGTCCGGAGCCACGACCGGGTCACGGCGATCGCCACGGCGCAGAAGACCAGGCCGAAGACGACCCGCCAGGCGACGATCTCGAACGCGCCGGCCGGTGCCATCGCGGCGAAGAGCAGGGGCATGAGACCCCAGAGGCCGTAGGCGATGATCGCCTGCACGACGCCGACGGATGCCTCGCTGCGGACCGGGCGCGCCGGGGTCGGTTCACTCACGGAACCATCCTAGGAACCGGCACCGACGCTGCGGACGGACACCGCGCCTCTCCCCATCGGCACGGCCGCCACGCCGCTGGCGCGTCGCGTCGGAACCGGCGACGTGGGCCCAGGCGGCTGGAACGCAACCACGCACCGGACGCGCAGACGCACGAACGCCCCGCCGGCCGGAGCCGAACGGGGCGTTCGCAGCAGAGAACGAGTCTCAGTGCTCGATGACCGCGAGGACGTCGCGGGCCGAGAGGACGAGGAGGTCCTCGCCCGAGTACTTGACCTCGGTGCCGCCGTACTTCGAGTAGATGACCTTGTCACCCACGGCGACGTCGAGCGGGACGCGGTTGCCGTTGTCGTCGATACGACCCGGTCCGACGGCGACGACCTCGCCCTCCTGGGGCTTCTCCTTCGCGGTGTCCGGGATGACCAGACCGGAAGCAGTGGTCTGCTCCGCCTCGACCTGGCGGATGACGATGCGATCCTCGAGCGGCTTGATGCTGACGGCCACGGTGACCTCTTCTTTCTCGGTACAGACTCGGTACAGATGAAAACCGGGTTGGCACTACGCACAGGAGAGTGCCAACTGCCCCAACTCTAGGGCGTCGTTGGCACTCGGTCAATCCGAGTGCCAACGTCCGACCGGGCTCTCGGCGACCTGGGAGGATCGTCGGGTGGAAGCCGCCGATCTCGCCCAGTTGCTGACCCCCGAGGGGATGGCCCTGCTCGACCGTACCCCGGCCGTGTCCGACGGTGGTGAGATCGTCCGGGTCGTCTCCCGGCTGCGGTCCGAGGGTCACGACCCCGGGCTCGTGGCGGCGGTGCTGACCCAGGCCAGGCTCCGGCAGAAGGCCCGCGGGAAGTTCGGGGACTTCGCCGCCCGCATGCTCTTCACCGAGGCCGGTCTCGAACAGGCCACCCGGCTGCAGGTCGCCGCGCAGCACGCCGGGCGCTTCGCAGCGGCCGGGCTGACGCGCGTCGCGGACCTCGGGTGCGGCATCGGCGGGGACGCGATGGCGATGGCCGCGCTCGACCTCGAGGTCACCGCGGTCGACCGCGACGAGGTGACCGCGGCCGTCGCGACCCACAACCTCGCGCTCTGGCCGGGTGCGCGCGTCGAACTCGGCGACGCAGCGGCGTTCGACCTGTCGCGGGTCGACGGCGTCTGGATGGACCCGGCGCGGCGGACCTCCGGGCACACGAACACGAAGCGGTTGGCCGACCCGGACGACTGGTCCCCGTCGCTCGACACCGTGTTCGCGAGCGCGACGACGACCCCGACCGGCGTGAAGCTCGGTCCGGGCGTCGACCGCGACCTGATCCCCGACACCGCCGAGGCCCAGTGGACCTCGGTCGACCGCGAGGTCGTCGAACTCGCCCTCTGGTTCGGCCCGCTCGCCCGGCCGGGCATCCGCCGCGCGGCCACCGTCATCGGGTCGCACGGCATCGCGGAGCTCACGGGTGCCGCTGACGCCGACGACGAGCCGGTCGGACCGCTCGGCGCGTACCTCTACGAGCCCGACGGCGCGGTCATCCGGGCCCGGCTCATCGGCGACCTCGCGCGATCGATCGACGGCCGGATGCTCTCCGACGGCATCGCGTACGTGACCTCGGACCAGGCGGTCTCGACCCCGTTCGCGCAGGGTTTCCGGGTCGTCGACACCCTGCCGCTCGACGTGAAGCAGCTCGCCGCGCGACTGGCCGCCGACGACGTCGGCACCGTCGAGATCAAGAAGCGCGGCGTCGACGTCGACCCGGCGCAGTTCCGGAAGCGGCTGCGGCTACGCGGACGCGGTCGCGTCACGCTCGTGCTCACCCGCCTGGAGGGACGACACACCGCGATCCTGTGCGAGCGGCTCACCGACACGGCCGGGTAGGGCGCGGGGCGCTCCGCCCGGGTCGCGTCGCGGTCGCGGGCGCGGGCGCGGTGCGAGCCGGTTCCGCACAACGCAAGTGGCCTCGAACCGCGGGATTCCGCGGTTCGAGGCCACTTTGGTTGTGCGGACGGCCGGGTCAGCCGATGAAGGCGCCCGAGTCGTAGTCGTAGTCGTAGTTGCTCGAGGTGCCCGCGGCCACACCGATGATGACGAACAGCCCGACGATCAGGATGAACAGGCCGGTGAGCACCCAGCCGCCGATCACACCGGCGAGCGCCAGGCCCCGTCCGCCCTCACCCGACTGCTTGATCTTGCCGAGGGCGATGTGCCCCATGATCGCGCCGGCGGGGCTCGTCAGGATGATGAGCGGCCAGATGATGATGCCGCCGAAGGCGAAGACGATCGACAGGATCGCCAGCACGTTCGTCTTCGGGCGCTGCGCGTAGGGCTGGTACCCACCCGGAGCGTAGGCCGGCGCCGCGTACGGGTTCGATCCCTGCTGGGCGCCGTACGGGTTCGCGTTGGGCTGCTGCGGCGCTGCGTACGGGTTGCTCGGGGGTGCGTACGGGTTCTGCGGAGCGGCGTAGGGGTTCTGCGGTGCGCCGTAGCCCGGCTGGCCCTGCGGGCCCGACTGCCCCGGAGCCGCGTACGGGTTGCTGGGAGCCGCGTACGGGTTCTGCGGCGCCTCCGAGGAGCCCTCGGGGGCGGACGCACCGTACTGCTGCGGCTGGCCGAACTCGGGCTGCGCCGCACTCGACGGCGCGCCCTGCTCGGGAGCCGGCTGGTTCGCGGAGGCCCCACCGTCCGGCGTCGATTCGCCCGGCTTCGGCCACTGGTTCTGATCGGACACCGTCCACCCCTCTCGGCACCTCGGTCGTCGGTGCCCTGTGAATCCTCCCACACCCGCGGGACCTCGGTCCGAACGGGCGGACGGCCCGATCCGCTCGAGTGCGACCGCGGTCTCAGACCTGGACGGTCGTCACCGGCAGCGTCGAGTCCGCCGCGATGCCGAGGTCGCTCGGTGCGTGGCCCTCGGCGACGAGCCGGGCGCCGACGGCCGCGATCATCGCCCCGTTGTCGGTGCAGAGGTCGAACGGCGGGATCCGGAGCGCGACCCCGGCCGCGGCGCAGCGTTCCTCGGCCACGGCACGCAACCGGGCGTTCGCCACCACGCCCCCGCCGAGGAGCAGCCGGTCGACCCCGGTGTCCCTGCAGGCGTTCAGGGCCTTCGTCAGCAGGACGTCGACCACGGCCTCCCGGAAGCTGGCGGCGACGTCGGCCACGGGGACCTCGCGCCCCTCGTCACGGCAGCGCTCGACCCACCGCGCCACGGCGGTCTTCAGGCCGGAGAACGAGAAGTCGTACCGGTGCGCGGCCATGTCCTTCGGCAGCGTGAGCCCGCGGGGGAACCGGATCGCGGTCGGGTCGCCGTCGGCCGCGGCCCGGTCGATCTGCGGCCCGCCCGGGTACGGCAGGCCGAGCAGCCGGGCGACCTTGTCGAACGCCTCGCCGGCCGCGTCGTCGATCGTCTCGCCGAGGAGTTCGACGTCGCCGACGAGGTCGCGCACGAGCAGCAGGGAGGTGTGCCCGCCCGACACCAGGAGCGCCACCGTCGGCAGCTCGATCTCGGAGCCGTCCGACCGCAGGACGTCGGCGCCGACGTGTCCGACCAGGTGGTTCACCCCGTACAGCGGCTTGCCGGTCGCCACGGCGAGCGCCTTCGCGGCGCCGACCCCGACCATGAGCGCACCCGCGAGGCCCGGGCCGGCGGTGACCGCGACGGCGTCGAGCTCGTCCAGGGTGACGCCGGCCTGCTCGAGCGCGGCGGACAGCGTCGGGGTCATCGCCTCGAGGTGCGCCCGCGCGGCGACCTCGGGGACGACGCCGCCGTAGCGCGCGTGCTCGTCCATGCTCGAGGCGATGACGTTCGCGAGCAGGGTGGTCCCCCGCACGATGCCCACGCCGGTCTCGTCGCAGCTCGTCTCGATGCCGAGCACGAGGGGTTCAGCTGCGGTCATCGAGGGCCTCCTGCCCGATCGGGCCGACGGTCGACGTCGGTGACGGTGCCGCGGGTTCGAGCACTGCCCGCATCACCCAGGCATCGACCCCGTCCGGCTGGTAGTAGCGCGGACGCACGGCGATCCGCTCGAACCCGAACGCGGTGTACATCGCCTGGGCGACGGGGTTGTCGGCGCGGACCTCGAGGAAGACCTCGTGCACGCCGCGGCGTCGGGCCTCGGCGAGGAGCTCGGTGAAGAGCACCCGGCCGATGCCCTTCCCGCGCTGCTCGGCCGCGACCGCGATGGTCTGGACGTCGGCGACGGGGTTGCCCGCGAGCGAGGACAGTCCGGCGTACCCGATGATCGTCGGGGCGCCGCCCTCGGTGGTCTCGACCACGACGTAGTACCCGTGCGGCGAGTACAGCTCGCCGGACATCTGCGATGCCGACCAGGCGTCCGTCGGGAACGACGTGTGCTCGAGCCACATCACGTCGTCGAGGTCCTGCGGGTGTGCGCGCCGCAGGCGCAGCCCGTCGGGCAGGGTCACTGCTTCACCCGCTTCGGCGCGCCCGGCAGGGTCACGTCGGGGTCGCGGAGGTAGAGGGGCGTGTCCTGGGCGAAGGGCGTCCCGGAGGCGAGCCGGTCCGCGGCGAGCACGCCGAGCCTCCAGGCCGGGATGGACGCGACGGTCACGCGGTCCCAGCCCACGGCGTCCGGCCTGGAGGCACGGATCGCCTCGTCGAGGTCGTCCGGCTTCGCGAGTCCCGGACCGGCGACGCGCGTGCCGGTCTCGTCGTAGGCACTCCAGTAGACCTCGCGTCGGCGGGCGTCCGTCAGGACGACGAACGCGCCGCCCCGACCGGACGCACGCTGGTCGGCCGCGACGGCGTCGTGGCTGACCAGCGGGAGGAACGGGACGCCGCGTGCCGCGGCGAAGGTGCGGGCGGCGGCGATGCCGACGCGGAGGCCGGTGAACGGGCCAGGTCCCATGCCGGCGACGACGCCGGTCACGTCCGCTCCGGTGATGCCGGCCTCGTCGAGGACCTCGGCGAGGAACGGGCCGATCACCTCGGCGTGACGTCGGCTGTCCTCGGTGCTCCGCGTCGCGCGGGCCTGACCGGTGGCCGGGTCGACGACGGCCACGGAGGTCCCGGCGGAGGTGTCGATGGCGAGCAGCACCCGTCCATCGTAGGCGTGTCGTCGCCCTCCTCGCCCCGGGCGGGAGCGCCCCCCACGACCGCTCCCGCCCGAGGGCTCATCCCGCCGATCCGGTCACGGTGAACCGGCGCTCCGGCGACGAGCCGGAGCCCGTGCCGACGGTGGATCCGTCCGCGCTGACGAACGCTGCGCTGGCGGCGAGGCGGAACGTCAGCGTCTGCGGCGGCACGATCGACGTGGTCGTGCTCCAGCGTCCGTCCGCGCCGACGACGATCTGCGGCTGCCCCGGCTGACCGAGTTCCTCGGGCACGGTGCAGGCCGGCGGCGCGAGCGTGCAGTACTCCGTCAGGTACACGTGCGATCCGGGCGTCCCGGTGCCGGAGATCGTGATCGCGCCGCCGGGGGTGGTCGTGCCGTCGGTCGGGGTCACGATGCGCGGCACGGCGGCCGTCGGCAGCGGGCTCGGCGACGGGGCGACCGCGGGCGGGGTCGAGCGGGGAGCCGCCGGTTCCTCGGTGGGGACGATCGGCGACCCCACCGGCCCGGACGACTCCGGCGCTGGGGCGCTGGTCGGGGCATCGGGGGCAGCGGCTCTCGGGCCGAAGAGCTCGGGGTGTGCGGCGGCGAGCGCGTACCCGCCGCCGCCCAGTGCGAGGAGCCCGGCCACCACGATCGCGACGACGATGCGGAGTCGACGGAGGGAGCCCCCTGTGCGGGATGCCGTGACCTCGTCGCGGAGGACCGTGCGGATCGCGGCGTCCCGCTGCGGGTCGAACCGGACGTCGTTCATCGTGCTTCCTCCTTCGACGTGAGACCGCTGAGCGGGTCGGCGCTGACCGCGGACCCGTCGAGTCGATCGGCGAGCCGGCGCTTCGCGCGGGAGAGGCGGGACTTCACGGTGCCGACGGGTACGCCGAGTGCGGCAGCGGCCGCCTCCATCGACAACTCGCCGACGACACAGAGGACCAGGACGTCGCGGTCCGGCGGACGGAGCGCAGCGAGCGCGTGCCGCACCGCCGACCGCTCCGGGCCGGAGTCGACGTCGTCGAAGGCTTCCTCGGCCTCGGCGCGGACCGGGGCGAGCGAGGCGAGGCGATCCATCGCCGCACGGTGACGGCGTGCCGCCCGTGCCACGTTCCGGACGACGTTGTTCGTGGTCACCAGCAGCCACGGCAGCACCGACCCGTCGACGACCCGGACGTCCGCGCGGCGCCGCCAGGCTTCGAGGAACACCAGCGCGGTGACGTCCTCCGCCTCGATCCGGGAGCGCAACAGCCGTGCGGCCTGCCCGAACACCCGGTCGCGGTGTCGTTCGTACACCTGCTCGTAGGCGCGCGGGTCACCGTTCCGCGCTGCGCGCCACAGTCCTTCGTCGTCCACCGTGTGCTTCCCCGTTCCGGTCCCTTTCCCAGTTGGTGTCCGGTCGGGGTCGATCGGTTCCATCGAGGGACGAACCCGGCGCCACGAGCTAGAGCGTGACGTGCGCCCACCGCGGTCCGGTGGCGGTGACGACCACCCGGCGGGGCTCGTCGGGGACGTCGTCCGGGTCGGCGTCGTCGTCCGGAGCACCCGCGTCGGCTCCGGTCGCGCGCACGATCTCGACGTCGAGCACGCTGTTGGAGATGCCGTCGACGAAGCCGCGGCCCCACTCCACCACGACGATCGAGGCGTCCCAGTCGAGGTCGAGGTCGTCGAGCTCGACCGGGTCGGACAGCCGGTACGCGTCGACGTGCACGAGGTCGGGTCCGGACGTCGTCGGGTGGGTGCGGGCGAGCACGAAGGTCGGGCTGGACACCTGACCACGGGCGCCGAGCGCGGCACCGAGGCCCCGGGTGAGCGTCGTCTTGCCGGCGCCGAGGGGACCCGTCAGCACGACGAGGTCCCCGGCGCGCAGGACCGCGGCGAGCCGGGCGCCGAGTGCACCCATCTCGTCGGTCGTCGCGACGGCGGTGTCGAGCAGGACGCGGGCGTCGGTCACCGCTCGCCCCGGAGGTACTCCGCGACGTGCCCCTCGACGCTGTGGCCCTGGTACTCCCGCGGGACACGGGAGCCGATGCGGCAGACGATCTCCTCGCCGATGGTGCCGAGCGCCTCGCCCCACTCCAGGACCGTCATCTCGTCGTGCTCCCCCGTGCCGAACAGGGTGACCGCGTCGCCGGTCCGGACGTCGTCGTCGCCGACGTCGACCAGGAACTGGTCCATCGCCACACGACCGGCGATCGGGTACCGCGTGCCGCCGATCGCGACCTCGATCCGGCCCTGGGCGAGCCGCGGCACCCCGTCGGCGTACCCGACCGGTACGAGCGCCAGGGTCGTCTCGGTGGTGGTGCGGTAGGTGTAGTCGTACGAGACGCCGGTGTCGACGGGCACCCGCTTGGTCTTCGCGACCGAGGCGGTGAGCGTCATGACGGGCTCGAGTCCGAGGTCGGCGGCGGAGACGCCGTCGGCGCCGGGGATGCCGAACAGGTTCGCGCCCATCCGGACCATGTCCTTGCGGAACTCCTTGCGCTCGAGCCCGGCGAGCGACGCCGCGACGTGCTCCGTCGGGATGTCGAGCCCGAGGTCGTCGGCCCGCTCGACGGCGGCGTCGAAGAGCGCCACGGCGTCGGTGTCGTCCTGGTCCGACGACTCCGCCAGGTGGGTGTACGCGGCGACGACCTCGATGCGGCCGGCCCGCTGCGCGTCCAGCGCGAGCGACACGAGCGCCGGCCAGGTCTCCGGGGTCGCGCCGTCGCGGTGCAGGCCCGAGTCGAACCCGAGGTGCACGCGTGCGGGACGCTGGTCGACGGCGTCGATGACGCGCTGCAGCTCCGGCACGTTCGAGACGCCGAGGTCGACCGCCGAGTCGATCGCGTCGCGGAAGTCCAGGGCCGGGTCGTGCTGCCACGTGAAGAGGTGCACGTCCTCGCTGACACCGATCGACCGCAGGCGCAGGGCCGCGGGGACCGTGAGCACGCCGATCCACCGGATGCCGGCGTCGACCGCGGCGAGGGCGATCGGTTCGAGGCCGTGCCCGTAGGCGTCGGCCTTCATGATCGCCATGAGCTCGACGGGGTCCATCCACTCCCGGACCAGGTCGAGGTTGGCGCGGTAGGCGTCGAGGTCGATCTCGGCCCGGCGCAGCGGCGCGTTCACGTCGTCCTCCGTTCCACGCTGCGGCCGACCCGGGCGACCACCTCGTAGTTGATCGTGCCGACGGCCGCCGCCCAGTCCTCGACCGCGGGGTCCCCGTTCGCCGGGTCGCCCCAGAGCACGGCCTCGTCGCCGACCTGCACGTCGGCGTCGCCGATGTCGACGTGCATCGCGTTCATCGCCACGCGACCGACCACCGGGAACGTCCGGTCGCCGATGCGGACCGAGACGCGGTTGCCGAAGTCGCGGTCGAAGCCGTCCGCGTAGCCGAGGCCGATGACCGCGAGCCTCGTGTCCGTCTCCGCACGCCAGGTGTAGCCGTAGCTGACGCCCTCGCCGGCCCGGACCGGGACCGTCCGGAGGACCGCGGCCGTCACGCGCATCGCCGGACGCAGACCGAGGTCGGCGGACGTGCGGTCCGGGAACGGGCTGAGGCCGTAGAGCGCGAGACCGACCCGGGCGACGTCGTGACGGGTCTCCGGGACGGCGAGGCCCGCGGCGCTGGCGGCGAGGTGCACCATGTCGGGCACGATGCCGTTCGCGGCGAGCCCGTCGAGCGCTCGCTGGAGTGCGGCGTCCTGGTCGAGGTCGTCCGCGCGCGAGGCGTTCGCCAGGTGCGACATGAGTCCCTCGACGCGGGTGCGGTTGCCACCGCGGGCCAGGCGCCCGGCGGTCGCGAAGAGCTCTGCCCACTCGGACTCGACCGCGCCGTTGCGGCTCAGGCCCGTGTCGACGCAGATGTGCACCGCCGGGACCTCGGAGTCAGCGGCTGCGGCGAGCTGCGACACGCTCGACACCGCCGGGGTGATGCCGTAGCGGGCCGCGCGACGGAAGTCCTCGTCGGGGGCGTGCAGCCACGCGAGGATCCGGACCCCCTCGTCGATGCCGGCCCGCCGGAGCGCGATCGCCTCGTCGATGTCCGCGACGCCGAGCCACTCGGCGCCGGCGTCCACGAAGGCCTGCGCCGCCTCGGCCGCGCCGTGCCCGTAGCCGTTGGCCTTGACGACCGCGATGACGCCCGACGGGGCCACCTGTTCGGCGACCCGACCGTAGTTGGCGATCAGGGCCTCCCTGTCGAGGGTGATGCCGGTGAACGCACTCACGACTGTTCCCCTGTTCCTTCCAGGACCACGAACGCCGTCGCGATCCCTCCGTCGTGCGAGAGCGAGAGGTGCACCGACCCGACGCCCCGCGACGCCGCCACCCGCTGCGCCCCCTGGCGCAGGGTGAGCGACGGGTTCCGCTGGTCGTCCGAGACGACCTCGAGGTCCTGCCAGCTCAACCCCGCACTCGACCCGAAGGCCTTGATCAGGGCTTCCTTCGCCGCGAACCGAGCGGCGAGGGACGCGATCGGTCGGGGCTCCCCGTCACGGAGGAGCTCCGACGGGGTGAACAACCGCGCGCGCATCGCCGGCGTCCGGTCGAGCACCCGCTCGAACCGCTCCAGGTCGACCACGTCGACCCCGATGCCGATGATCATCGCCGACTACTCGACGGTGACCGACTTCGCGAGGTTGCGCGGCTGGTCGACGTCGAGGCCCTTGGCCGCGGCGAGCTCCATCCCGAACATGTGCAGCGGCGCGACCGCGAGCAGCGGCTCGAACAGCGGCGTCGCGAGCGGGATGCGCAGGACCTCGTCGGCGAAGGGCAGCACGGCGGCGTCGCCCTCTTCGGCGATCGCGATCACCCGGGCGCCGCGGGCGCGGATCTCCTGGATGTTCGAGACCACCTTCGGGTGCAGCGAGCGCGGGTCACGCGGGGACGGCACGATCACGAAGACGATCTGGCCGGGCTCGATCAGGGCGATCGGGCCGTGCTTGAGCTCGCCTGCGGCGAAGCCCTCGGCGTGGATGTACGCGAGCTCCTTGAGCTTCAGCGCGCCCTCGAGCGCGATCGGGTACCCGACGTGGCGGCCGAGGAAGAGCACGCTGCGGGTGTCGGCCATCCAGCGGGCGAGGTCCTTGATGCCCGATGCGTCGTCGATGGTCTGCTGCAGCTTCGGCGCGAGCCCCTCGAGCTCGGCGACCTGCTCGGCGATCTGCTCGGCCGTCAGCGTGCCCCGGAGCGTGGCGAGGTGCAGCCCGAGCAGGTACAGCGCGACGCCCTGGGCGATGAAGGCCTTCGTCGACGCGACGGCGACCTCGGGCCCGGCGTGCGTGTAGATCACCGCGTCGGACTCGCGCGGGATCGTCGCGCCCTGGGTGTTGCAGATCGAGAGGACCTGGGCACCCTGCTCACGCGCGTACTTGACGGCCATGAGCGTGTCCATGGTCTCGCCGGACTGGCTGATCGACACCACCAGGGTGCGCTCGTCGAGCACGGGGTCGCGGTAGCGGAACTCGTGCGCGAGCTCGACCTCGACCGGGACGCGCGCCCACTGCTCGATGGCGTACTTGCCGAGGATGCCGGCGTACGCGGCGGTGCCGCAGGCGATCACGATGACACGGTCGACGGTGGCGAGGCGCTCGGCGATCGGGTCGAGGTCGGACAGGGTGACGGCGCCGTCGTGCACGCGGCCGAGGATCGTCTTCGCGACGGCCTCGGGCTCTTCGCTGATCTCCTTCGCCATGAAGGAGCTCCAGCCGCCCTTGTCGGCGGCGGAGGCGTCCCAGTTCACCTCGAACTCGGACGGCGTCGCCGGGGTGCCGTCGAAGTGGATGACGTCGACGCCGTCGGGGCGGATCGTGGCGATCTCGTCCTGCCCGATGGCGAGGGCACGCTGCGTGTACGCGACGAACGCGGCGACGTCCGAGCCCATGAAGTTCTCGCCGTCGCCGAGGCCGACCACGAGCGGGGAGTTGCGGCGGGCACCGACGACGACACCCGGCTGGTCGGCGTGCACGACGAGGAGCGTGAACGCACCCTCGAGCCGCTGCACGGCCTGCTGCATGGCGCCGGTCAGGTCGCCGGTCTCACGGAAGGACCGTGCGACGAGGTGCGCGGCGACCTCGGAGTCGGTCTCGCTGAGGAACTCGACGCCCTCGGCCTGCAGCTCGGCGCGGAGCTCGGAGAAGTTCTCGATGATGCCGTTGTGGATGAGGGCGAGCTTGCCGCCGTCCGCCAGGTGCGGGTGCGCGTTGCCGTCGGTCGGCCCGCCGTGGGTGGCCCAGCGGGTGTGGCCGATGCCCGTGCCGCCGTCCGCGATCGGGTGCGACTCGAGCTCGTCGACGAGGGCCTGGAGCTTGCCCGCCTTCTTCGCCGATGCCAGCTCGTGCGACCCGTCCACGACGGCGATGCCCGCCGAGTCGTAGCCGCGGTACTCGAGCCGACGGAGACCACCGAGGAGCACGTCCTGGCTGCTGTTGCTGCCGACGTAGCCGACGATTCCACACATGGCATCGATCCTACGGTCTGCCTGGGCGCCCACCCTGCGAAGCAGCAGGGCTGGGGATAACGTTTGGGACATGGGACGGTTCGATGACATCGCGATCACGACACTGCACGGCGAGGACACCACGTTCGGGGCCTACGCGGACAAGGCGGTGCTCGTGGTGAACGTCGCCTCGCGGTGCGGCCTCGCCCCGCAGTACGAGCAGCTCGAGGCGCTCCAGAAGGAGTACGGCCCTCGGGGCTTCACGGTCCTGGGGTTCCCGAGCAACCAGTTCCTGCAGGAACTGGGCACATCAGAGGCGATCGACGAGTACTGCTCCACCACGTGGGGCGTGACCTTCCCGATGTCCGAGAAGGTCAAGGTCAACGGCAAGGGCGCCCACCCGCTCTACCAGGCCCTCAAGGAGACCCCGGACGCCGACGGCAAGGCCGGCCGCGTCACGTGGAACTTCGAGAAGTTCCTGGTCGCACCGGACGGCACCGTCACGCGCTTCCGCCCCACCACGAAGCCGGACGCGCCGCAGGTCATCGCCGCGATCGAGGCGGCACTGCCCGCCTGACGCGCCTCGTCCTGCGGACGCGCACCGAGCACTGGACGGGAGGCCCGGATCACGTGAGCCGGTCGGCTCACGTGATCCGGGCCTCCCGTCTGTACGCTCGTTCCCATGCCGATCCCGGAGACCACCGTCGCGCACCCGACCCCCTTCGTGGAGATCCCGCGCGCGGAGTGGTCGCAGCTCGCTCCGAAGGAACACCTCTCCCTCACCGAGACCGAGATCGTGCAGCTGCGCGGACTCGGCGACCGGCTGGACATGCAGGAGGTGCAGGAGGTCTACCTCCCGCTGTCGCGCCTGCTGACGCTGTACGCGGCCGGTGCCAGGAACCTGCACGCCGAGACGAGCCGCTTCCTCGGGGAACGCGCCGGACGCACCCCGTTCGTGATCGGTGTCGCCGGGTCGGTCGCGGTCGGCAAGTCCACCGTCGCACGTCTGCTCCGCGAGCTGACGAAGCGCTGGCCGGACACCCCGCGCGTGGAACTCGTGACGACCGACGGGTTCCTGTACCCGAACGCCGAGCTCGAACGCCGCGGGATCATGGACCGCAAGGGCTTCCCGGAGTCCTACGACCGCCGCTCGCTGCTGCGGTTCGTCAGCCAGGTGAAGAGCGGCGCGACCGAGGTCCGGGCGCCGTACTACTCGCACCTCGTCTACGACATCGTGCCGGACGCCGAGATCGTCGTGCGACAGCCGGACGTGCTCATCGTCGAGGGCCTCAACGTGCTCGCTCCGCCGGTGCACGGACGACTCGCACTGTCCGACCTGTTCGACTTCACGATCTACGTCGACGCGAAGACGAAGGACATCGAGGCCTGGTACGTCGACCGCTTCCTCGCCCTGCAGGAAGAGGCGTTCGCCAGCCCGGACTCGTTCTTCCACCGGTTCGCGTCGCTCTCCCGCGAGGACGCGATCGACACGGCGACCCAGGTGTGGCGGGCCATCAACGAGCCGAACCTCATCGAGAACGTGCTGCCGACGCGCTCCCGGGCGACCCTCGTGCTGAAGAAGGCGGCGGACCACAAGGTGTCGTCGGTGCTGCTCCGCAAGATCTGAGCGGCCGGGGTCGGTTCGGGCCGGGGTCGGCGTCGGTTCGAGCCGGTCCCGCACAACCACAGTCCGTCCGAACCGCACGATCGCGTGGTTCGGACGGACTTTGGTTGTGCGAGCCGGCGGCGCCTACGCCGCGTCGAGCGCCAGACGCTCCTGCACCACGGCGGCGAGCTCGTCGGCGATGCGCTGGGCGTCCTCCTGCGAGGCGGCCTCGACCATCACGCGGACGACCGGCTCGGTGCCCGACGGACGCAGCAGCACGCGGCCGGTGTCCCCGAGCGCGGCAGAGGCGGCAGCGACCGCGTCCTGCACACCCTGGTCTGCCAGCCCGTGCCGATCGACGCCGCGCACGTTGAGGAGCACCTGCGGGAAGACCGTCATGCACGAGGCGAGCTCCTGCAGCGATCTGCCCGTCCGCGCCATCTCGGCGACCAGGTGCAGGCCCGTGAGGATGCCGTCACCCGTCGTCGCGAACTCGTTGAAGATCACGTGGCCGGACTGCTCACCGCCGAGCGAGAACCCGCCCTCGTTCATCTTCTCGAGGACGTAGCGGTCGCCCACGGCGGTCTGCTCCACCGTGATGCCGGCGTCCGCCATGGCCCGGATCAGTCCGAGGTTCGACATGACCGTCGCGACGAGCGTGTCCGACACGAGGTGTCCGCGCTCCTTGAGCGACAGCGCGAGGATCGCCATGATCTGGTCGCCGTCGATCGCGTTGCCGGCGGCGTCGACCGCGAGGCAGCGGTCCGCGTCGCCGTCGTGCGCGATGCCGACGTCCGCGCCGTGCGACAGGACCGCACGGGCGAGGTTGTCGATGTGGGTGGACCCGACACCGTCGTTGATGTTCATGCCGTCCGGGTCGGCCCCGATCAGCGTGACCTTCGCCCCGGCGTTCACGAAGACCTCGGGCGAGACACCGGCGGCGGCACCGTTCGCGCAGTCGAGCACCACGTGCAGGCCGTCGAGCCGGTGCGGCAGCGTGCCGAGCAGGTGGACGACGTAGCGGTCCTCGGCGTCGGCGAAGCGGGTGATGCGACCGACCTCGGCGCCCGTGGGGGTGGGCGCGGAGTGGTCGTGCATGGCCGCCTCGATGCGGTCCTCGACCTCGTCGGGGAGCTTGCGGCCGCCCGCTGCGAAGAACTTGATCCCGTTGTCCGGCGCGGGGTTGTGCGACGCGGAGATCATCACGCCGAAGTCGGCGTCGATGTCCGCGACGAGGAACGCCGCGGCGGGGGTGGGGATGACCCCGGCGTCGAGGACGTCGACGCCGGCGGAGGCGAGCCCGGCCGCGACAGCGGCGCCGAGGAACTCGCCGGAGACGCGCGGATCGCGCGCCAGGACCGCGCGAGGGCGCGGTCGGCCGGACGCCCGACGGGCGTCCGCATGGTGTCCGTGTGTGAGAACGGCCGCGCTCGCCTGGGCAAGACCCAGTGCGAGCGCGGCCGTCAGCTCGCCGTTGGCGAGACCACGAACCCCGTCGGTACCGAACAGACGCGGCATTGCGATCTTCAGCCGGTGACGACTAGCGCTTCGAGAACTGCGAAGCCTTGCGGGCCTTCTTGAGACCGGCCTTCTTGCGCTCGATGACGCGGGCGTCACGGGTGAGGAAGCCGGCCTTCTTCAGGGTGGCGCGGTTGTTCTCGCGGTCGATCTCGTTCAGCGAACGAGCGATGGCGAGACGGAGCGCACCAGCCTGACCCGAGGGGCCACCACCGGTGATGCGGGCGACGACGTCGTATGCGCCGAGGAGCTCGAGCACCTTGAACGGGTCGTTGATGAGCTGCTGGTGCAGCTTGTTCGGGAAGTAGTCCTCGAGCGTGCGGCCGTTCACCGTGAACGAGCCGGAGCCCGGCACGAGACGGACGCGCGCGATGGCCTCCTTGCGGCGCCCGACGGCACCGCCCGAGACGTTGAGGATCTGACGGGGAGCAGCCTCGGCAGCGGCGGGTGCGCTCTCCGTGGTGAAGCTCTCCGGGGTCTGGTCGAGGGAGTCAGCGATCTGAGCCATGAGTTTTACCTAGTCCTTGGAAGTCGTCGTGGCCGGAACTACTGTGCGACCTGGTCGAAGGTGTACGCCTTGGGCTGCTGCGCCGAGTGCGGGTGCTCCGCGCCGGCGTAGACCTTCAGCTTCTTGAGCTGCTCGCGACCGAGGGTGTTCTTCGGGAGCATGCCGCGGATCGCCTTCTCGACGGCGCGGGTCGGGTGCTTCTCGAGCATCTCCGGGTAGGAGGTCGCCGTGAGGCCGCCCGGGTAGCCGGAGTGGCGGTAGTAGACCTTCTTCGCGAGCTTCGAACCGGTCAGGGCGACCTTGTCGGCGTTCACGATGATGACGTAGTCACCCATGTCCATGTGCTGGGCGAAGGTGGCCTTGTGCTTGCCGCGCAGGAGCGCCGCGGCGTGGGTGGCGAGGCGGCCGAGGACGACGTCGGTCGCGTCGATGACGATCCAGTCGTGCTGGACGTCTGCCGGCTTCGGGGAGAACGTACGAGTCACAGTGGTGCTGCTTTCGTGTCGAGGTGAGGAGTCCGTGAATCCCGCTCCGGTGGGTGTTCACGCAGGAGAACCCGTGTGAACGGCCCGGTGGAGGGCTCATCTGACTGTCCGGCGCACAGAGCGCGCAGACCAAGGTGAGAGCCTACCCGACGCGGCTCGCGTTGTCGAACGCACGACAGGACGGACTGGAGGCGCGGTGCCGGCTGGCACCGCGCCTCCAGTCCGTCAGGATGCCGTCCGTCAGCCGAACAGGCTCCGCAACCACGCGATCAACGCGGCGAGCGCCGCGAGCGCGTCGGCCACCGGGTGACCGCCGTGCCCGGGACCGCCGTGGCCCGGGTTCCCCTGTCCCGGGTCGCCGACGCCGGGCAGGTCGATGCCGACCAGGATCGGGTCGTGGTCGCTCGCGCGGTACACGTCGTCGCGGTACAGGTCCGTGACGTTGTAGTCGTACCGGCTGTACTCCAGGCCGACCGACTCGACCGAGTTGATGTTCCAGATGTCCACGCCGGTGACGGTCCGGAGTGCGGCCTTCGAGGCGAACACGTGGTCGAGCGAGCCGCTCAGCCCGTCGAACACGTAGGACCACTCGGTGGCGTCCTTCGTCGGGCCGAGGTCGGTGTAGCCGGCGTCGTCGAGGACCTTCACCGGGTCCTCCTGGCTGTAGGCGTTGAAGTCGCCGAGCATGAACACCTTGTCGGTGCCGGCCTGCCGCTGCTGAGCGGTCGAGAAGGACACGAGCGCCTTCGCCTGCGCGACGCGGGAGGCGTTCGACGCGCCCTGCCCGTCGCCCTGGTCCGCGTCAGCGCCCTCGCCCGACCCCTTCGACTTGAAGTGGTTCGCGATGACGAGGAAGGTGTCCTTCGCGCTCGGCTTCTGCGACCCCTTGCCCGGCTTCTGCGCCACGGGCGCGAATGCCTGGGCGAGCGGCTGTCGGGCGTTGGCGAACGCGGTGGAGTCGAGGATCGTCGAGCCGCCGACGGGCTGCACGCGGTCCTTCTTGTAGATGAGCGCCAGACGGATGACGTCCTCGCTCGCCGGGGTCTTCGACGGGGACTTCGCGTACGCCCAGGTGTCCTTGCCGGTGGCCGTGTTGAGCGCGGCGACGAGGGTGGCGACGGCTGCGTCGCGGTCCTTGCCGAAGCGTGCGGAGTTCTCGATCTCCTCGAGGGAGACGACGTCGGCCCCGAGGCCGTTGATCGCCTTGACGATCTTCACCTGCTGCCGGGCCAGGTCGTCCGCGTTCGCCGCACCGCGGGCGTCGCAGCCACCGCGCACCGTCACGGGGTCGCCGTCACGGTCCGTGTAGTACGTGCAGCCGGTGAGCTGGTCGCCGGTCGTCGGGAAGTAGTTCAGGACGTTGAACCCGGCGAGCCGGACGTCGCCGCCGACGTTCTCCGGCGCGGTGGTCCGCACGTTCGAGAACGCCGTCGGCAGGTCCGCCGCCGGGGTCGCACCGGTGATCGGCGCGGTGGGCTGGAACTTCCACGTGTCGTTGCGGTAGTCGAGGACGACCGGCTTCCGGAACGTCGCGGCGGCACCGACGGTCACCGGCCCCTGGGTGAGCCAGGACACCGGGATCGACTGGTTCGCGGCACTGAGGAAGTTCGTGCTCGCACCGTCGTCGAGCGTGACCGTGCGCGCCGCGTTGTCGGCGGTCACCGCGGCCGCTTCGGCGCTGCCCGGCCGGGCGACCTCGGTGGGCTGGAGGAGGCGCTGCTTCCCGCTCGCCAGCACGACCTCGCCGTACTGGTTCGTCGTGTAGTTGTCGGCGACCGTGTAGTCGCCCTGCGGGGCGACGAGCATGCTCTCGAGCGACTCGCGCTGCGCGTCCGTCCGCGGGAGGGTGATCGTGGCCGGGACCGGCTGCACGACGCCGTCCTTCGGCAGGTGCTCGAGGCCCGCGGCCGACGGGACCGTCAGCTCGGTGAGGCCGTTGAACTCGGACACGGTGCCGGTGAGCCGGACCGCGTCGCCGACCTCGACGCTCGCCGCGGTGGCTGCCGAGTAGACGAACACCGCGTCCGAGGCGGTGTGCTCCGCCAGGTCGAGCGCCCCGCCGGTGCCGGCGGTCTGGACCGTGTAGCCGTTGAAGCCGCCCGTGGCGTAGACCGCCGTGACGACGCCGTCGGTACGGACGGTCTTGCCGGCGTACGGGGAGGCGTCGCCGGTGCCCTGCAGCTGCGCGATGGTGACCTGCTCGGCGGGTGTCCCGGGGTCGGTCGGATCGGTGGGGTCGGTCGGGTCAGTGGGGTCGGTCGGCTGCGTGGTCTCGCCCGCCGCGTTCTCCGGCGTGACGGACGACGTGACCGTGAAGTCCGCGGCGTTCGAGTCGGTGTCGGTCGTGCCCTGGCGGGTCAGCGCGTCCGGGACCGAGTTCGCGGTGCCTGCCGTGGCGACCGCGGTCTCGAACGTGTTCGAGGTGCCGTACCCGAGCAGGTCGACGACGCCCGGTGTGCCCGTGGTGACCGCGCCGGCGGGCAGCGACAGCGCGGTCGCCTGGTCGGCGAGCACGAGGGTGCCAGTCGAGCCGGAGGGGTTCAGACCGGTGACGGCGTCGGGCTCCGGCAGCGCCTGGCCGTTCGTGCCGTTCGACCCCATCTGCACGAGGTACGTGCCGTGCGCGGGGACGGAGCCGCTGAGCCTGCCCACCGCGGGGGCACCGGAGCTCGTGGCGGCGCGGTACTGCACCGACCAGCCGTCGACGCTGACGGCGGTGTCGGTGGGGTTGCCGAGTTCGACGAACTTGTTCGTGAACGGCTGGTTCGCACTGCCGCCCTTGAGGTAGGCCTCCTCGATGACGAGGCCGGTGCCGGCGGGGTTCGCGCTGGCAGTGGAGACGGAGACGAGTGGTGCGGCGACGAGCGCGGCGGCAGCGGTGGCGCACAGCAGAGTGCGCCCGACGGATCTGTGCATGCTCGCACGCTACCGACCTGCAGGGGCCCTCAGGTTTCCGGCTGGTGAACGATCCGTTCCACCCCCGCTCGGGGGCGGCTGGTCGGGCGCCGTCACACTCGGCGGCGGGACGAGACTCGGGCCGTGCCGCGCCCGTCAGGAACCGATCGGCAGCCAGGCCGACCCGACCCGGTGCACCGCCGGCCCGTGCCCCGGGAGCAGGATCTCCGGGATCGGCAGCGCATGCGCGGACTCCAGCGCGCGGTCCTGGTCGGCGGTGAAGAACGGCGTGATCATCCGCGGCCGCGGCGACCACGACGCGGGCTGTGTGTCGTGGTGGCTCACGACGGCGTCCCCGGTCACGATCGCGTTGGCGGCGGGCAGCAGGTACGCGGTCGACCCGGCGGTGTGCCCGTCGGCGGGGAACGGCGTGACGGCCCTCCCGTCGAAGTCCGGCGCGGTGAACGCTCGAGCGGACGGCACCGCGGTGGGACGGAGGGCGTCGGACCGGATCGCCCGCGTCAACCACCGCAGCACCCGCGGAGAGGCCAGCCGCCCGCCGATCTCCGCCGGCGTCACCTGCTGCCGTGACGGCCCCCGGACGTTGTCGAGCTCGTCGGCGTGCGCGAGCACCTCGACGTGGGGGTACCGCGCCAGGATGCCGGGGATCCCGCCGACGTGGTCGACGTGCCCGTGCGTGACGTACACGCGGCGCAGGTCGTCGAGGTCGTGTCCCGCGTACCGCACGGTGTCGAGCACGAGGTCGGTGTCGGCCGGGTAGCCGGCGTCGATCAGGGCGACGCCGTCCTCCTCGGCCAGGACGACCCAGTTCGAGACGGGTCCCTCGACGAACACCACCCCGGGTGCGACGGACACGACGGAGCGGGGTTCGCGGGGACTCAGGACATCACCGATTCGGAGACCGAAACAAGTCCGCTGTCTAGGCTCCATACTCGCACGGCCTGACCCGACGGAACATGTGTCTGTTGTTTATACCGGAGCGCCTCGTGAACGATAGTTGCATCACCTGCCCCCACCTCCCACGTCGAAGCCAACTCGCTCAGCGACCCTAAAGCGGTTCCCGGGATGCCCTCCGCGAGGGCCCGCAGGAGATCGCCATCCCATTTAGTTTCACCAACGACCCAAGGCGGAGTTGCGTCGACACTGTCGAGAATAAACTTCTGGAGCACGCTGGCTCGTTCGCGCCGGTGGTATCCATTACTCAGTTGCGCAATATGGTTGCCCGTCTCAATAATGGACGCCATCGGTAGAATCAGGAGCGCCCCTTCCTCGATGAGTCGCGAAAACTCTGCGACCACCTCGTCGCGTCCGTCACTCTTACCTGGCACGTTGATGATGCACAGCAGAATCGAGGTGTCGATAAAGATCACGTCACTCATTACAGTTCACCGAGGATTTCCGACAACGCCCGACTGTTCGAGTTCGGCTTTTGATAAGCGTCGGCGAGGCGCCCGCTGCTCACGAGCCCACCAAGACTATCCGTTGCGAGAGCGCGCTGATAACCAGGCAGATCCACAAGCCGATCTGCAGAGGAAGTTCCATCTTCGGGGTCACGGCTCATCACCAATACCCCGGCGTGAAGCTTCCCGGGGAGTACGTCGAGTAGCGCCGGCGAGTGCGTCGTGATTATCAATCGCTCGCTGCCCTCGCGCTCCAGAAGTAGTTGCAGGAGATTGCGAGCCTGCGTCGGGTGCAAACCGTTTTCGAGCTCTTCGATGACGATCGTCGGCGACTCGTCTCCGTCCATCGCGCTTCGCGAGAGCGCGAGGCTCGCGCCGCCCGCGAGAACGGCCGTTGTGATGGCAAGCATCCGGAGCATGCCATCGCTCATCTGTCTCGCAGGCACTTCTTCCGGATCACCGAGAAAGTCTTCTGCAAGTGTCGCCATCACGTCACCGAGACTAGTGCGCACAAATTCGAGTCCAGAGATCTTGTGCTCCGGTAAGGCATTAATTGCCTGAGTGATTCTATCGATGGTACTTGAACTGAATGCATCTCCTCGACTTCCTCGACGAGCAATCTCATTGAGTACTGCCGAGATATTCGAGGCATCTCTTCTGAGTTCCGTGTCCTTCTCCGGAACATAATCTCTCATCAGGCTCGGTACTGGGTCGAGGTGGAAGATTCCCAGCATGGCCCTCTGGACAGAACGGGCAGCGGCGACAACGAGTCGCTTCGCGGCACTGGTTTGTTCCAGTCGCTGAGTCACTTGGAAACATATGGACTGCGCGCTCGAATACGTATAGCGAGGATCACGGCCACGCGTGCCGCTGTGGATTCGAGCGTCGATATCCCAGCGGTACTCATCGAGCTGAGGGACAGAGTCGATCAGCACCTTCGTTTTGCCCCGAGTGGGCGTCTGAATCAAGCGCTCCTCAACGATTCTCGGTTGAGGCTCAACACCGATCGCTACAAGATATCTTAACTCGCCGAGTTCTTCGTCGTCGATCTCGATCTCGATCTCGAATTTGTGATCCTCGCTACCCGCAGGCGGCGCTCCGACCGAGCCGCCGCGAACCGGGCCCATCCCATCAACTCGACCATCAAGGACGTCGCGTACTTCAAAGCCACGCGCAAGCCTACTAAGTACTTCCAATGCATCAAGCGCATTAGACTTTCCGCTAGCATTGCGCCCGATGATGATCGTCAAAGCCTCAAGTGGCAGCTTCGCATCGATGTAGGACTTGAACGGCTTCAGATGAAGCGACGTGATCGCGGACATAAGTTCCTCACGGTCGGACTTTCTAGAAGACTATCCAGTTGCGCCAGTCCTTGGGGAAACGTCCGTCCGGCGCGCGCGGGTCTGGACTGCACGCGCCGCGAGTTCGTCGTCGCCCGGGTACCCGACCTCGGTCAGCGTCAGGCCCTTCGCGGGCGCGACCTTGAACTCGCTGGTCCGGGTCTCGGCGACACGCAGCTCCTCGAGCCGGTCGGCTCCGAACCGTCCCTCGCCGACGGCGATGGTCGCCCCCACCATCGCGCGCACCATGGAGTGGCAGAAGGCGTCTGCCTGGAGGCGCGCCACCAGCACGCCGTCCGGCTCGCGGTCCCAGCGGAACTCCTGCAGCGTCCGGATCGTGGTCGCGCCCTCGCGCGGCTTGCAGAAGGTCGCGAAGTCGTGCAGCCCCAGCAACCGCAGCGCCCCGCGCTCCATCGCCGCCGGGTCCAGTCGCGTCGGGTGCCACACGGTGTGCCCCCGTCGACGTGGATCGCGCGGGGCGTCGGCGTCCGCGATCCGGTACGAGTAGCGCCGCCAGAGCGGGGAGAACCGGGCGTCGAACCCGTCCGGTGCGACCGAGGCCCGGGTGACGACGACGTCCCCCTCCGGCGCGGCGATGCCGTTGAGGCGTCTCACGAGGGACTCGAGCGGCGAGCGCTTGGCGCCGAGGGCCTCCCACTGCGACGGGGACAGGTCGACGTGGGCGACCTGTCCGGTGGCGTGCACCCCGGCGTCGGTGCGGCCGGCGACGGTGAGCAGCGGGGGTTCGCCCCAGCGGGTGAAGACGGTGGCGAGCGCCGACTCGAGCGCACCCTGGACGGTGCGGAGTCCGGGCTGCCGCGCCCACCCGGAGAACGCGGCGCCGTCGTACGCGATGTCCAGCCGCAAGCGGGTGTCACCAACTGAAGCACCGCTCTGGGAGCCAGCCGTCTCGTCCACGCGACCACCGTACCGGCGGTGGGCCGCGCCTCCAGTCCGTCGGCCGCCGCACGTCCGCACAACCGAACCCGTCCAGCACCACGCGATTCCGTGGCGCGAGCGCACTTCGGTTGTGCCGACCCGGTCAGCACCGCCGGGCCCGACCCGGTCAGCACCGCCGGGCCGAGCGCACTCACGCGCCCCGGCCGACGACGTCAGCGCCACGTCAGTGCCGCGTGAGCGGCCCGCGGCACGATCGTCCTCGACATCGACGACCCACGTCGATTCACCACGAAAGGACCTGCGCGAATGACCACCACACCGCTAGCGGTCGAGGCCACCGGCCTCGTGAAGACCTTCGGGACGAACCGCGCAGTGGACGGTGTCGACCTCCGCGTGGAGGCCGGCACGGTCTACGGCGTGCTCGGCCCCAACGGCGCCGGCAAGACCACCACCATCTCGATGCTCGCGACCCTGCTCAAGGCGGACGCCGGCGAGGCCCGCGTCTTCGGCCACGACGTCCGGCGCGAGGCACAGCTCGTCCGCTCCCTGATCGGCGTCACCGGTCAGTACGCGAGCGTCGACGAGACGCTCAGCGCGACCGAGAACCTCGTCATCTTCTCGCGGCTGCTCGGTCTGAGCCGTGCCGAGTCGAAGCGCAAGTCGGTCGAGCTGCTGGAGCGCTTCGGCCTGACCGAGGCCGCGACCCGCCCTCTGAAGAACTTCTCCGGCGGCATGCGCCGGCGGCTCGACCTGGCTGCGAGCCTCATCGCGCAGCCGCCGCTCATCTTCCTCGACGAGCCGACGACGGGCCTCGACCCCCGTACCCGCGCGCAGATGTGGGACACGATCCGGGAGCTCGTCGCGACCGGTTCGACGGTCCTGCTGACGACGCAGTACCTGGACGAGGCCGATCAGCTCGCCGACCGCATCGCCGTGATCGACCACGGTCGGGTGGTGGCGGAGGGCACGGGTGACGAGCTGAAGGCCTCCATCGGCTCGAGCTCGCTCCAGCTCCGGCTGACCGACGCCCTCCGGCTCGACGCCGCGCGCGCGATCGTCCGGAACACCCTTGGTGTCGACGCGGTGGCGAGCCCCGAGGGCTCACGCCTCACCGCGCCGATGTCCGACCCGGACCGCGTGACCGACCTGCTCGTGTCGTTCCGCGAGGCCGGCATCTCCCTCGCCGAGATGAGCGTGCAGAAGCCGACGCTCGACGAGGTCTTCCTGACCATCACGGGTGCGCCGGCCACGACCGACGCCTCCGCCGACGCCGACCTCGAATCGAGCCTCGCATGACCACCATCGCACCCACCACCAGCCCTCGTGTCACGCCCCGCCCGGGGATCGGAGCGACGGGACTCGGCGCCACGATCCGGCAGTCCTTCACGATGGCGTACCGCGGCCTGGTGAAGGTCCGACGCACGCCGGAGCAGCTGTTCGACGTGACGCTCATGCCGATCGTCTTCACCGTGATGTTCACGTACATCTTCGGCGGCGCGATCGCCGGCGACATCGGCAGCTACCTGCCCGTGATCATCCCCGGCATCCTCGTCCAGACGAACATCACGTCGTCGATCGTGACCGGCGTCCAGCTCCGCGAGGACATGGACAAGGGCGTGTTCGACCGCTTCAAGTCGCTCCCGATCGCCCGAATCGCCCCGCTCGCCGGTGCGCTGCTCGCCGACACCGTCCGCTACGCGATCGCCACCGCCATCACGTTCACGGTCGGCATCATCATGGGTCTCCGCCCAGAGGGCGGTGCGGCGGCGGTCGTGGTGGCCGGCGTGCTCGTGATCGTGGTCGCCTGGTCGATCAGCTGGATCTTCGCCTACTTCGGCGTGATCGCCCGCACTGCGTCGAGCGTCTCGGGCATCGCGAACCTGGTGCTGTTCCCGCTGACGTTCCTGTCGAACGCGTTCGTCCCGACCGACACCCTGCCCGGTTGGCTGCGCTGGTTCACCGAGGTCAACCCGATCTCCCACCTCATCACCGCCGTCCGTGAGCTGATCAACCACGGCGCCGTCACCGGCGACCTCTGGATCAGCCTGCTCGGTGCCGCCGTGGTCGTCGCGGTCTTCGCTCCGCTGACGGTCCGCGCCTACATGCGGAAGGCGTAGCGGAGCTCCTCGAGCAGCAGCCTCGCCTGCGCGACGGCCTCGGTCCGGTCCCATCCGGCCGAGGCCGTCTCGGCGTCCGCGACCGGCCCCTCGCCGACTGCGTCGACGAGGAGCGGCCGGAGTCGTGCATGGGCCAGCACCGCGAAGTCCTGCCGGGTGCCGAAGCGCATCGCGGTGCCCCAGCACCGCGCAGCCGCTGCCGGGCGGCCGCTGCGCGCCGCCGCCACGGCGAGTCCCGCGAGCGTCGTGCCGAGCACGGGCAGGTCGAGCCACCACGGGTGCACGCGGATCATCACGAGCGCGCCGATCCGGATGCGGCGAGCGACCGCGCGTTCGTCGGCCTGGAGGCACGGTGCGGCTCCGTCGGCCGCGCGCAGCGCCGCCTCGTCGACCGCCGCGATCCGTGCCGCGCCCGCCATCACGGTCCAGTGCGGCGTCGCCTTCCGGTGCGGCAGGACCCAGTCCCACGCGGCCGTGTACTGCGCAGCGGCGCCGTCGAGGTCGCCCTCGAACCGGAGGCACTCCGCCCCGATCGCGACCGCGAGCACCCCGATCTGGGAGCGGTCGCCGTCGAAGCCGCCACGCCCCGCGACCGGTCGGTGCTGCAGCTCGGCGGCGATCGACCGGGCGGTGTCGACGGCTCCGGTGGCGGCCGAGCACAGTCCGACGGTCCAGCCGATCTCGTACAGGTCGTCCTCGGCGCCGAAGCGCTCGAGCTGCTCCCGCGCGCGACCCGCGTTCGCGAGGGCGTCCGCGTACCGGCCCGTCTGGGCGAGGAGTTGGGTCATGGTGACGGCGACGGTGCCGATCGTCCACGCGTCGGCGGTGCGCTCCGCGAGCGTCTGCGCCCGGGTGGCGTACCGGAGCGCGGCCTCGAACTCGGCGTCGTTCTCGGCGAAGGGCGCGCTCAGCATGTTGGCGGTGCCGGCCACGCCCTCGTCGGGGTCGTCGCGCAGCCGCTCGAGCAGTGCGGTGCCCGCTGCTGGTCGCCCGAGGGTCAGGAGCAGGGCGGCCTGCGCGTCGAGCACCGGAAAGCCCGTGGTCCCGACACGACGGAGCCGTCGGAGCGTGGAGATCGCCCACGCGGCGGTCCGGCGGTCGTCGAACACCGCGGACGCCCCGGCGACGACGAGTCCGACGTGCACCGCGGCGACGTCCTCGGCAGCGGGCGGCGCCGAGCGCAGCACCGCGACCACGTCCGACGCGATCGCCGTGACCTCGCCGTGTGCGCCCCGCAGCGTCCAGTAGGCGCCCAGGGCGGCGAACACGTGCGCGGTCGCCGAGGCGTCGTCGGCGCGGAGGCTCCAGCGGAGCAGGGTCACGAGGTTGTCGGCCTCCCGCTGGACCTCGCGGAAGCGACCGAGCTGCTCCGGGCCGGTGAGCGTGAAGAGGTTCCGGGCTGCGGCGAAGTCCCGCCCCCAGCGGATCATCGCCGTGCGCACGGCCTCGGTCGCGCCGCGCTCGTCGAGCCGTGCGGCGCCGAACTCGCGGACGGTCTCGAGCAGGCGGTAGCGGACCGGCTCCCCCTCGACCTCGACGAGCTGCACGAGCGACTGCTCGACGAGTTCGGCGAGGTCGTCGAGCGCATCGTCGCGTCGGTCCTGAGCTGCCACGGACTCAACGGCGTCGACCGCCAGGCCGTCCGGGAACAGCGCCAGACGCGTCAGGAGGTCCTGCGCACCGGGGTCGAGCAGGCGCCAGCTCCACTCGATGACCGCCAGGAGCGTGCGGTGCCGTTCTGGTGCGCTCCGGTCGCCGCCCCGGAGCAGGGCGAACCGGTCGTCGAGCCGGCGCTCGATCTCGTCGATGCTCATCCCCCGGATCCGCGCGGCGGCCAGCTCGATCGCGAGGGGCGACCCGTCCAGCCGCGTGCAGATGCGGCGGACGGTGTCGACGGGCAGCACGGCACCGGGTCTGGCGGCCCGGGCGCGCTCCGTGAAGAGTCGGACCGCGGCGCCGTCGGCCTCGACCGGCAGGGGCGCGAGGGGCGCCACGACCTCGCCGGCGATCGCGAGCGGGGCGCGCGAGGTCGTGAGGATCCGGAGGTCCGGGATGCTCGCGAGCAGGTCCGCGGCGAAGCCGGCGACGTCGCCGACGAGGTGCTCGCAGTTGTCGAGGACCAGGACCGTCGGGGCCTCCCCGAGCGCCCGGCCGACACGCGCCCGCAGGTCGGCGACGACGACGTCACGCAAGGCCCGGGCCGAGCGGAACTCGGCCACCCCGAGCAGGGCACCGAGCGCGGGGACGACGTCCTCGGCGGTGGCGATCGGCGCGAGCTCGAACACCACGACGCCGGTGGTCGGCGGCACCTCGGCGGCGACCGCCTGCGCGAGGCGGGTCTTGCCCAACCCACCAGCACCGAGGATCGTGACCAGCCGGTTGCGGGACAGGAGGTCCGTCACGGCGGCGAGGTCCTCCTGTCGTCCGACCAGCGTGTTCGGCGCGGCCCGCAGCCCCACCCGGCGAGCGCGACCGGAGTCGACGGCGGACCGGCGGAGCAGCTCGGCGTTCAGCCGCACCAGGTCGGCCGAGGGATCCGCACCGAGTTCGTCGGCGAGGCGGTCCCGGTGCGTCGCGAACGCGGCGAGCGCCTCGGCGGTGCGACCCGCCGCGGCGAGGGCGCGCATGCACCCGGCGACCGCGACCTCGTCGAACGGGTTCGCCTCGGACTCGGCGAGCCACAGCGCAGCCGCTTCGCCCGCGTCCCCGCGGTCGAGGAGGAGTTCGCCGAGCCGGCGTCGGAGCGCGCGGCGAGCAGCGACGGCGCGGTCGGCGAGCGCCGCACCGAGGTCCCCGTCGACGTCCGCTCCGGGGTCGCCCCGCCACGCGTCGAGCGCTGCCCGGATCGTCGCGACGTCGTCACCGGACGCCGCGTGCTCGGCCGCCGTGAGGTCGACCGAGCCCGGGTCGACCCCGAGTGCGTACCCGGTGCTGGTCGAGACGACGACGCCGTCGGCGGTGCTGCGGCGGAGCCGGGAGACGAGGGTCTGCAGCGCCGCACGTGCACCGCGTGGCTGGTCGTCGCCCCAGAGCTCGTCGATGAGCGCCTCGGTCGCCACGGCGTGTCCACGTGCGAGCACCAGCGCGACGAGGAACGAGCGTGCGAGGGCTCCCGGCACGGGCGTCGGCACTCCCGAGGGACCCGCGACCGTCACGGGTCCGAGGACGGCGACACGGGGCTGCTCGGGCACGCTGCCGAGTCTACGGACGGTGCCCGGTCACTCGCCGCGGTAGCGCGCCCGCAGCTCGGCGTACCGCGCGTCCCAGTCGAACGCCGCGATGCCGTCGAGGTCCCCGGCGAGGTCGAGTTCGAGGAGCTCGAGGTAGGTGTGCCACCCCGGCGCGTAGTCCCGCCCGCCGACGCCGTCGTGCTCGAGTCGGAGTGCCGCGCCGTCTGCCACGGGCTCGACCGTGACGGTGAGCGTCGTCTCCTGCTCCTCGCTGGCGTGCCAGGTGGTCGTGAACGTGCGCGGGGCGTCGCACGCCGTGACCGTCCCCTCGGTGAAGACCGTGCCGTCGTCGTACCGCGCGAGCCAACGGCCGCCGAGGCGGAACTCCCCTTCGTACGGGGCCATCCAGCGCGAGAGCCGTTCGGGGTCGGTGACGGCGTCCCAGAGGTCCTCGACGGACGTCGGGTAGGTCTGGGCGAAGCGGATGAGGTACCCGCCGGAGGGCGAGGCTTCGACGGTGCCGTCGGTGGTGCGCATGTCAGTGCTCCTCGGTGTGGACGTCGGTCGGTGTGCCCGGAGCACGACGACCCCGGGCGATCTCGGTCGTGAGGGCGTCGAGCCGCTGCCGCCAGAGGGCGCGGTACCGTTCGACGGCGCGGTCGAGTTCCTCGACGGCGCGGGGTTCCAGTCGGTAGACGCGTGCGGTCCCCCGTGGTGCCGCCGTGGCGAACCCGGCGTCGCGCAGGACGCGCAGGTGCCGGGAGACCGCGGGCTGGGAGATGCCGAACTCCGCCCCGATGACGTCGGTCAGCGCACCGGCCGTCCGGTCTCCCTCGGCGAGGAGTTCCGTGAGCCGGCGTCGGACGGGGTCACCGAGGACGTCGAAGGCGTGCACACCGCAACTCTATAACCGCCGTGTTATGAAGTCGAGGGTCAGCCGCGTGGCGCCCCGAACGCCGACGGCCCCGTCCGCGTGTCCAGGTCCGCGGTGGCACGCCGCTCGGACTCGACGATCCCCCGGAGCGCGACGAGCGCGGCCGAGGTGACCGCGACGTGCGACGGGTTCTCCCGCGACGCGTCGAGCGCTCGTTCGACCTCGGCGATCGCGTCGTCACCCGCTTCTTCAGGGCACTCGCCCCGGATCATGCACGCCAGCTGCCGCATCGCCTTCGACAGCGGCTCCGCGAACGCCGGGTCCGGACGCCCGAGGCCCTCGGACACCGGTCCGGACCGGGCCACGAGCTCGGTGAGGTCGGTCGTGTACCAGGCCACCCGCTCCAGGGCTCGGAAGCGCGCACCGTCCTTCGCGAGCCGGGCGCGCGATCCGCGGAGGGCCCCACGCGGGTTCAGCCTTCGACTCTCGTGCGCGATCGACACCCGGGACCGCACGTCGGCGATCGCCCGGTCGAGCCGGTCCTGCTGCCGGTCCCACGCCTTCTCGTCGCGCGTCCCGTCCTCGAGCACCCCCGCGAGGCCGTCGAGGTGGTCGGCGAGGACCCCGTTGACCGCGTCGATGCGGTGCTCGGCGTCCCAGAAGTGCAGCGGCGGGAACACGAGGAAGTTCACGAGGAGGCCGACCACGACGCCGACGGCCATCTGCACCAGGTACCCGAGCGAGTACCCCTCGGCGTGTGCTCCGCCGACGAGCAGGACGAACAGCGCCGCGGTGGACACCCACGAGCTGCCCTCCCCGAGCACCCGGAACCCACCGACGAGCACCCCGATGCCCACGGCCAGCGCGACGGCGAGGAACCCCGGGTCGCCGACCCACATCGTGAACCCGGCGATGACGATGCCGAGCGCGATCCCGATCAGCGTCTGCACCCCGCTCCGGATGCCCGCGAAGACCGTCGTCTGCATCGCCACGACGGCGCCCAGCGGGGCGTAGTACGGGTACTCCGCCGCGACGCCGGGGACGTGCCGTGCGATGAACCACGCGATCACCGCGGCGGCTGCGGCCTTGGCCGCGTGCAGCAGACGCGGCTGTGTGCCGGAGGTGCGGCTCCACCGCCAGAGGCGGGTACCCAACCCCGCCACGTGCTCGAACGGCATTGCTTCCTCTCGTCGTGTCGGCCGGTCACGCTACGCCGGTCCTGGCTGGGAGACGGGGCCGAGCCGCGTTCTGCGGCCTGCGCCGCTGTCGGCCTGGAGGCACGTGGCGGGCCCGCACCGCGCCTCCAGGCCGCCTTCCGGTCGCCCCCAGGACACGAGGAAGCCCCCGCAACGCACGTTGCGGGGGCTTCCTCGTGATGGTGCTGAGGTTACTTGGCGTCGTCCGCCTTCTCGGCGGCGTCTTCCTCGACCTCGGCGGCAGCCTCGGTGTCGGCCTCCTCGGCGACGGGAGCGGACTCCTCGGTGGTCTCGGTCTCCTCGACCGGGGCCTCCTCGGTGCTCGTCTCGTCGGCTGCGGGCTCCTCGACCGGCGCGGCGGCGGCCGGAGCCGACTTGCGCGAGACGGGGGCCGGCGTGCTCGAGAGCGGCTCGAGGACGAGCTCGATCGACGCGAGGGGAGCGTTGTCGCCCTTGCGGAAACCGAGCTTCGTGATGCGGGTGTAGCCACCCGGACGCTCCTCGACCTGCGGAGCGATCTCGGTGAACAGCGTGTGCACGACGGACTTGTCGCGCAGGATGCTGATCACGCGACGACGCGCGTGCAGGTCGCCACGCTTCGCGAACGTGATGAGACGCTCGGCGACCGGACGGAGGCGCTTGGCCTTCGTCTCGGTGGTCGTGATGCGACCGTGCGTGAAGAGGGCGTTGGCGAGGTTGCTCAGGAGCAGGCGCTCGTGGGCGGGGCCGCCACCGAGGCGGGGGCCCTTGGTGGGCTTCGGCATGTCAGTTCTCCAGTGGTGAAAGTGTTGCGCGCTGCATCAGCGGCGCGCGTGCGCGTGAGCGCGAGGTCAGTTGTTGGACTCGTCCTCGTCGTACCCGCTGTAGAAGTGGGCGCCGTCGAATCCGGGGACGGTGTCCTTGAGGGACAGGCCGAGCTCGGTGAGCTTGTCCTTGACCTCGTCCACCGACTTCTGACCGAAGTTGCGGATGTTCATGAGCTGCGTCTCCGACAGGGCGACGAGCTCGGACACCGTGTTGATGCCCTCCCGCTTGAGGCAGTTGTAGCTGCGGACCGACAGGTCGAGGTCCTCGATCGGGGTCTGCAGCTCGTTCGAGAGCACGGCGTCGACCGGCGCGGGGCCGATCTCGATGCCCTCGGCCGCCGTGTTGAGCTCACGGGCGAGCCCGAACAGCTCGACGAGCGTCCGACCAGCCGACGCGATGGCGTCGCGCGGCGTGATGGCCGGCTTCGACTCGACGTCGACGACCAGGCGGTCGAAGTCCGTGCGCTCACCGGCACGCGTCGCCTCGACGCGGTAGGTGACCTTGAGGACCGGCGAGTAGATCGAGTCGATCGGGATCTGACCGGCCTCGCTGAACTCCGAACGGTTCTGCGTCGCCGACACGTAGCCACGGCCACGCTCGATCGTCAGCTCGAGCTCGAAGCGCGCGGTGTCGTTCAGGGTCGCGATGACGAGGTCCGGGTTGTGGATCTCGACGCCGGCCGGCGCGGAGATGTCCGCGGCGGTGACCTGACCGGCACCCTGCTTGCGCAGGTACGCCGTGATGGGCTCGTCGTGCTCGCTGGAGACGACCAGGCTCTTGATGTTGAGGATGATCTCGGTGACGTCTTCCTTGACACCGGGAACGGTGCTGAACTCGTGGAGGACTCCGTCGATGCGGATGCTGGTGACAGCCGCGCCGGGGATCGAGGAGAGGAGCGTGCGGCGCAGCGAGTTGCCGAGGGTGTAACCGAAGCCCGGCTCGAGCGGCTCGATGACGAAGCGCGAGCGGAACTCGGAGATCGATTCCTCGGTCAGGGTGGGGCGCTGTGCAATGAGCACTGTGGGATTCCTTTCGGCGGAGTGTCCGCTATATGACACTCGGCGGTACGACGGGGCCGGCCGGGCCCCGACGGGTCTGTTGAGTTGTGATCACGCGCACGCGCTTGCCAGGACGGCATGACCTGCGCGATCGAACGACCAGGAATGGCCGCGGGCCCTGCCCGACCCCGTCAGGGGACGAGCAGGGCGCGGCCGGTTGCTCCTCGCGTCAGACGCGACGGCGCTTGGGCGGGCGGCACCCGTTGTGCGCCTGCGGCGTGACGTCGTTGATCGAGCCGACCTCGAGGCCAGCGGCCTGGAGGGAGCGGATCGCGGTCTCGCGGCCCGAGCCCGGACCCTTCACGAAGACGTCGACCTTCTTGACGCCGTGCTCCTGCGCCTGACGCGCAGCGGACTCGGCGGCGAGCTGCGCCGCGAACGGCGTCGACTTGCGCGAACCCTTGAAGCCCACGGCACCCGAGGACGCCCAGCTGAGGACGGCACCCGACGGGTCGGTGATGCTGACGATCGTGTTGTTGAACGTGCTCTTGATGTGGGCCTGGCCCACGGCGACGTTCTTCTTCTCCTTGCGGCGCGGCTTGCGCGCGGCAGTCTTGGGGGTAGCCATCGGGGTCTCCTATCGAGCCTTCTTCTTGCCTGCCACGGTGCGCTTCGGTCCCTTGCGGGTACGCGCGTTGGTCTTGGTGCGCTGACCGCGCACCGGGAGACCACGACGGTGGCGAAGACCCTCGTAGCTACCGATCTCGACCTTGCGGCGGATGTCGGCTGCGACCTCACGGCGGAGGTCACCCTCCACCTTGAAGTTGCCCTCGATGAAGTCACGGAGGGCGACGAGCTGGTCGTCGGTCAGGTCCTTGACGCGGATGTCACCGGAGATACCGGTCTCGGCGAGTGCCTGGACCGCGCGGGTACGGCCGACGCCGTAGATGTACGTGAGTGCGATCTCCACGCGCTTCTCGCGCGGGATGTCGACGCCTGCTAGACGTGCCATGTGATGGCTGCTCCTGTTGTCGATGGAGGTGTGGAGCAGTACCGGTGCTCGGGCCTCCGACCCGAGGTGTCCCCGCTCGCGCGGTTCTTGGTACTGCGTTCGATGTTGAGTTGTGGTTCCTGCGCAGGCCGCCCGAGGGCGATCCGCATCAGGCAGCCGGGACTAGCCCTGGCGCTGCTTGTGACGCGGGTTGCTCTTGCAGATCACCATGACGCGGCCCTTGCGGCGAATGACACGGCAGTGCTCGCAGATGGGCTTGACGCTGGGGTTGACCTTCATTGTTGTTTCCTCGTGCTCGCTGGCTTCGTGCCCGGCAGGGTTGCCGAGCCGTTCCTTTCCAGCTCGCGGATCACTTGTAGCGGTAGACGATCCGGCCGCGGGTCAGGTCGTACGGGCTCAGCTCCACGATCACGCGGTCCTCGGGGAGGATGCGGATGTAGTGCTGGCGCATCTTCCCGGAGATGTGCGCGAGGACCTTGTGTCCGTTGGTCAACTCAACGCGGAACATCGCGTTGGGCAGAGCTTCGAGCACCGAGCCCTCGATCTCGATGACGCCGTCTTTCTTGGCCATAGCCTCACTGTCGCTTGGTTGGATTACCGGTGTGATCCCCGAGCCGGTCTGCGGGTCGGGCGCCACGCCAAGAAGGCATGGCACACCAAAGATCGATCTTATGTGGTAAACCCAGGATTGCCAAGTGGAGGCCGCGAAGTCCCCACGTCTGGGGCTTCACAGACGTGCCTGAGCGTTCCACAGTGGTTTGTCGGCAGCCTCCGGGCCGCCGCATGTCACCGGACCCTAGCGTGACCTGCGCAGCCTCGTCCGCGCCGCCCGATCGCGCCGGACCACCGAACGGAGACCACGTGCCCGACGCCACTCGACGCCCGCTCGCCCGCCACGGACGGCTCCCCCGCCGCCGCGGGTGGACGACGCTCGCCTCGATCGTCGCCTCGGCCCTCGCGGTCGTCCTGGTGAGCGGCACGAGCGTCGCCGCCATCGCGGGCGCGCAGCTCGCCAGTGCACCGTCGACCGTCAAGCTCAGCACCGACGACCAGAGCACCGCGCAGACCGCCGACATCACGGCCATCAAGGGCGGCGCGAACATCCTGCTCATCGGCAGCGACACCCGGGTGGGGCAGTTCGACTCGGCCGACGACGTCGATGGCGCCCGCAACGACGTCACGATGCTCATCCACATCTCCCAGGACCACCAGCAGCTCACGGCGATCAGCTTCCCGCGCGACCTGATGGTGCCGATCCCGGCGTGCACGAACCCCGAGACCGGGACGACGTACCCGGCCGCGACCTCCGCGCAGTTCAACACGGCACTCGGGAACGGCGGCGTCTCGTGCGTGGTCGACACCGTCGAGAACCTCACCGGGCTGAGCATCCCCTACGCCGGCCTCATCACCTTCGACGGCGTCATCGAGATGTCGAACGCGCTCGGCGGCGTCGACGTCTGCGTGGCAGAACCGATCAACGACACGTACACGGGCCTGCACCTCACCGCGGGGTCCCACAACCTCGAGGGATCGGACGCACTCGCGTTCCTCCGCACCCGGCACGGCGTCGGCGACGGCAGCGACCTCGCCCGCATCAGCTCCCAGCAGGTGTTCCTGTCGGCGCTCCTGCGGAAGGTGACCTCGGACGGCACCCTGTCGAACCCGATCACCCTCTACAAGCTCGCCGGTGCCGCGCTGTCGAACATGACCCTGTCGGACGGCCTCGCGCAGGCACGCACCCTCGTCGGACTCGCCGGCGCACTCCGCGGCATGAGCACCGCGAACATGCTCTTCGTGCAGTACCCGGTCGCGGACGACCCCGCCGACAGTGCGCGCGTCATCGTCGACCAGGACGCGGCGCACACCCTCAACGTGGCGCTGCAGAACGACCAGAAGACCTCGTTGACCGACTCCAGCACCGGGCGGGCGTCCGAGGAGTCCGGTAGCGCGAGCGGCACGGCGACCACGGCCCCGTCGACGGGCACCTCGACCGGGTCGAGCGGGTCCTCGTCGGGCACGAGCACGGGGGCGGCAACCAGCACGGCGACCGCCTCGTCGACGCCGCTGCCCTCGTCGATCACCGGGCAGAGCGCCTCCGAGGAGACCTGCTCCGTCGGCAACAACTGAGCCGGCTCGCGCGCGCTGCGCGCGGGTGCGCACGCCGACGACAGGTGCTCGCGGTCCACGGCGAGCAGACGTCGTGGACGTGCGCAGACGGCGGACGGGAGGCGCGTGGCGGGGTCGCACCGTGCCTCCAGGCCGGCAGGCGCGAACGCCGCACCCGCCTGGAGGCGCGACCTACGGGATCGGGACCGGCGTCACACCCAGCGGGGCCAGGCCGGCAGCGCCGCCGTCGGCGGCGGTCAGGACCCAGATGCCGTCCGCGTGGACCGCGACGCTGTGCTCCCAGTGCGCGGCGTCCGAACCGTCGAGCGTGCGGACGGTCCAGTCGTCGTCGTCCGTCGAGCTGTCGATGGTGCCCGCGGTGACCATCGGCTCGATCGCGACCACGAGCCCCGGACGGATCGCCGGACCCGCACCCCGGACGCGGTAGTTGAAGACCGGCGGGTCCTCGTGCATGGACCGGCCGATGCCGTGACCGGTGTAGTCCTCGACGATGCCCCAGGCGCCCGTCTCGTCGATGGCGTCCTCGATGACGGCGCCGACCTCGTGCAGGTTCCTGGCGTGCGCCAACGCGGCGATGCCGTGCCAGAGCGCACGCTCGGTCGTGTCGCAGAGCGTCTGCCGAGCCGCGGTGACCCCGGCGTCGCCACCCGGCACGACCACGGTGAACGCGCTGTCGCCGTTCCACCCGTCGACCTCGGCACCCGCGTCCACGGACACGATGTCGCCGGGCTGCAACACCCGGTCGCCGGGGATGCCGTGCACGATCTCGTCGTTCACCGACACGCAGAGCGTGTGCCGGTAGCCCGGCACCAGCTGGAAGTTGGGGATGCCCCCGCCGTCACGGATGACCGCCTCGGCGATGGCGTCGAGCTCACCCGTCGTGGTGCCCGGACGGACCGCGTCGCGGACCGCCGTCAGGGCGGCCTCGGTCAGCAACCCCGGGCGCACCATGGCGCGGAGCTCGTCGGGGGTCTTGTAGATCGATGGCTTGCGGAACCGGACCACGCGGGGTCAGACGCCCGCGGTCAGCCCACGCGACGACAGCGCCGCCTGGATCCGGTCCCCGACCTCGTCGATCCCACCGAGGCCGTCGACGTCGACCACGAGGCCACGCTCGCCGTACGCGGCGACGATCGGGGCCGTCTGCTCCGTGTACACCTGCTGGCGACGACGGATCGTCTCTTCGTTGTCGTCGCTGCGGCCCTGTTCCTCGGCACGCTTCAGGAGCCGGCCGACGAGCTCGTCCTGGTCGGCGACGAGCTGGATGACGGCGTCGATGCCCGTGCCCTGCTCGGCGAGCAGCGCGTCGAGGTACTCGACCTGCCCGACCGTGCGGGGGTAGCCGTCGAGGAGGAACCCGCCCTCGGCGTCGGCCTCGTTCAGGCGCGACTTGACGAGCTCGTTCGTCAGGGAGTCCGGGACGTAGTCGCCTGCGTCCATGATCGCCTTGGCCTGCACACCGAGCGGGGTGCCCTCTGCCACGTTCTTGCGGAAGATGTCACCCGTCGAGACGGCGGGGATCCCGAACGCCTCGGCGATGCGACCGGCCTGGGTGCCCTTCCCGGCTCCGGGAGGTCCGACGATGATGAGACGTGCGCTCAACGGAGAAGCCCTTCGTAGTGACGCTGCTGCAGCTGCGAGTCGATCTGCTTCACGGTCTCGAGGCCGACACCCACGATGATGAGGATGCTCGCGCCGCCGAACGGGAAGTTCTGGTTCGCACCGAAGAACGCCAGGGCGCCCAGCGGGATCAGTGCGATGAGACCGAGGTACAGGGAGCCGGGCAACGTCACCCGGGTGAGAACGTAGTCGAGGTACTCGGCCGTGGGTCGACCGGCCCGGATGCCCGGGATGAAGCCGCCGTACTTCTTCATGTTGTCGGCGACCTCTTCGGGGTTGAAGGTGATCGCGACGTAGAAGTACGTGAACCCGACGATGAGCAGGAAGTACAGGGCCATGTAGAACCAGTTGTCACCCGAGGTCAGGTTGTTCTGGATCCACGTCACCCAGGCGGCCGGCTCCTTGCCGTCCGACGGCTGGTTGAACTGCGCGACCAGGGCCGGCAGGTAGAGCAGCGACGAGGCGAAGATGACGGGCACGACACCGGCCATGTTGACCTTGATCGGGATGTACGTGTTGTTGCCGCCGTACGTGCGACGACCGACCATGCGCTTGGCGTACTGGACGGGGATGCGTCGCTGCGACTGCTCGACGAACACGACGGCCATCATGATGACCAGCCCGACGAGGATGACGAACAGGAAGACCTCGAAGCCGTTCGACTGCTCGATGGCCCAGAGCGCCGACGGGAACTGCGCCGCGATCGACGTGAAGATGAGGAGCGACATGCCGTTGCCGATGCCGCGCTCGGTGACGAGCTCGCCCATCCACATGATGAGGCCGGTACCGGCGGTCAGCGTGACGACCATGAGCATGATCGCGTACCAGCTGTCGTTCGAGATGATCGACGAGCAGGAGGACGACGCGTTCGTGCCGAAGAGGGCACCGGAGCGGGCGACCGTGATCAGGGTGGTGGACTGCAGCACGCCCAGCGCGATGGTGAGGTAGCGCGTGTACTGCGTCAGCTTGGCCTGACCGGTCTGCCCCTCCTTGTAGAGGGCGTCGAAGTGCGGGATGACCACGCGCAGGAGCTGCACGATGATCGACGACGTGATGTACGGCATGATCCCGAGCGCGAAGACCGAGAGCTTCAGCAGCGCGCCACCCGAGAACAGGTTGATCAGGTCGTAGAGACCCTGCTGCGACGAAGCGCTGGCGAGACAGGTCTGCACGGAGGCGTAGTCGACGAACGGCGCGGGGATGTACGACCCCAGGCGGAACAGCGCGATGATCGCGAGGGTGAAGCCGATCTTCTTGCGAAGATCGGGGGTGCGCATGATGCGCGCGACCGCTCTGAACACGAGGACTCCGAACTTCTGGGACCGGCGGCCTTCGAGGGACCGTCACCGGTGTGGTCGGCAGGACCGACCTGGTCGGCGGACGCCGACCACTGTCAAGGAAACCGTAACGGCGGCCCGTGCGCAAACGCACGGGCCGCCGACGGGGTTACTGGGAGACGGTGCCGCCAGCAGCCGCGATCTTCTCGGCGGCGGACGCCGAGACCTTGTCGACCGAGACCGTGAGCTTCACGCTGATGTCACCCTGACCGAGAACCTTGACCTTCTCGTTCTTGCGGACGGCGCCCTTGGCGACCAGGTCCGCGACGGTGACGTCGCCACCGTTGGGGTAGAGCTCCGCGATCTTGTCCAGGTTCACGACCTGGTACTCGACGCGGAACGGGTTCTTGAACCCGCGGAGCTTCGGGGTGCGCATGTGCAGCGGCATCTGCCCACCCTCGAAGCCGACCTTGACCTGGTAACGAGCCTTCTGGCCCTTGGTACCACGGCCGGCGGTCTTGCCCTTGGAGCCCTCACCGCGGCCGACGCGGGTGCGAGCCTTCTTGGCACCCTCGGCGGGACGGAGGTGGTGCAGCTTCAGGACCTGCACGCGCTCGTTCTTCTCGTCGCTCATGCGTCGACCTCCTCGACCTTCACGAGGTGCGCGACCGTCGCGACGTACCCGCGGTTCTGGGCGTTGTCCTCACGCAGGACCGTACGGCCGATGCGCTTGAGACCCAGGCTGCGGAGCGTGTCGCGCTGGTACTGCTTCTCGCTGATAACGGACTTCGTCTGCGTGATCTTCAGCATCGCCATCACGCACCTGCCTTCTCGGACGCGGCACGCAGAGCAGCGGCCTCGGCCTGGAGCAGACGGTCCGGGACGACCCGGTCGACGGGGAGACCGCGGCGGCTTGCGACCGCGCGGGGCTCCTCGAGCTGCTGCAGCGCCTCGACGGTCGCGTGCACGATGTTGATGGTGTTCGACGAACCGAGCGACTTGCTCAGGACGTCGTGGATGCCGGCGCACTCGAGGACGGCGCGGACCGGACCACCGGCGATGACACCGGTACCGGCAGCGGCCGGACGGAGGAGCACGACACCGGCAGCGGCCTCACCCTGCACCGGGTGCGGGATGGTGTTGCCGACGCGCGGGACGCGGAAGAAGTTCTTCTTCGCTTCCTCGACACCCTTCGAGATGGCGGTCGGGACCTCGCGGGCCTTGCCGTAGCCGACGCCCACGAGACCGTTGCCGTCACCGACGACGACGAGCGCGGTGAAGCTGAAGCGACGACCACCCTTGACGACCTTGGAGACGCGGTTGATGGTCACGACGCGCTCGAGGAACTGGCTGTCGCCACCCCGCCCGTTGCGGTCGTTGCCACGGCCGCCGCCCTGCTGACGGTCGCGCCCGCCACCACGGCGGCCACGGTTGTCGGCGGAGTCGCGGTTGTTCGATGCCGAACCCGCTGCGGTCTCGACGGGACGCTCGACGACCGGCACCTCGGGCTCCTTGGCCGCGGGGGCCTTGGCGCTCGTGTCGGCCTCGGTCGCCTCGGCGGTCGCGGTGGGCTCGACGGCCTCGGTCGACTCGACCTCGGTCGACTCGACGTTGGCGTCTTCGTTCGTGTTCGCGATGTCGCTCACAGGTTCAGCCCTCCTTCACGGGCACCATCGGCGATCGCGGCGACGCGACCGGCGTACTTGCTACCACCGCGGTCGAAGACCACGGCCTCGACGCCAGCGGCCTTCGCGCGCTCGGCGAGGAGTTCGCCGACGCGACGGGCCTTGGCCGTCTTGTCGCCGTCGAACGTACGGAGGTCGGCCTCCATCGTCGACGCGCTGGCCAGCGTGTGGCCCTTGGCGTCGTCGATGACCTGGACGAACACGTGACGCGCCGAACGGGTGACAGCGAGACGCGGACGGGCCTCGGTGCCGGTGATCTTCTTGCGGAGACGGTTGTGACGGCGCGCCTTGGCGGCCGACTTGCTCTTGCCTCGTGTCTTGAGGAGACCCATGATCACTTACCTGACTTTCCGGCCTTGCGGCGCACGATCTCGCCGGCGTAGCGAACACCCTTGCCCTTGTAGGGCTCGGGCTTGCGCAGCTTGCGGATGTTTGCAGCGACCTCGCCGACGGACTGCTTGTCGATGCCGTTGACGGTCAGCTTGTTGTTGCCCTCGACGGCGAAGCTGATGCCCGCGGGCGGCTCGACCGTGATCGGGTGGGAGTACCCGAGCGCGAACTCGACGTTGTTGCCCTTCGCCTGCACGCGGTAACCGGTGCCGACGACCTCGAGGCCCTTGGAGTAGCCCTGGGTGACACCGACGATGTTGTTCGCGATGAGGGTACGGGTCAGGCCGTGCAGCGCACGCGAGCTGCGCTCGTCGTCCGGACGGGTGACGAGGACCTGGTTCTCCTCGACCTTGGCCTGGATGGGCTCCGCGACGACGAGCGCGAGCTCGCCCTTCGGGCCCTTGACCGCGACGTTCTGGCCGTCGATGGAGACGGTCACGCCAGCGGGGATGTCAATGGGAAGACGTCCGATTCGAGACATTGTCGATCACCACACGTAGGCGAGGACTTCCCCACCCACGCCCTTCTGCTCGGCTTCGCGGTCGGTGAGCAGTCCCGACGAGGTCGAGAGGATCGCCACGCCGAGGCCACCGAGGACCTGGGGGATCTCCGTCGACTTCGCGTAGACCCGGAGACCGGGCTTCGAGACGCGCTTGATGCCGGCGATCGAGCGCTCGCGCTCGGGGCCGTACTTCAGGTCGATCGTGAGGGTCTCGCCGACGCGGGCGTCCTCGATCTTCCACTCGCTGATGTAGCCCTCACGCTTGAGGATCTCAGCGATGTTCTTCTTCAGCTTGGAGCTGGGAAGCGAGACGGCGTCGTGGTGCGCCGAGTTCGCGTTCCGCAATCTGGTCAGCATGTCTGCGACCGGATCGGTCATCGTCATGATGGTCGTCCATTCTTCGCCTGGTTTCGACACCCGTTCCACGAATGCCGACCTGAGCGATCAGGTGATCCCGGGGCGATTCCCCTGGATCGGTGTGTTCGTGCGTGCGGGCCGGAGGACGTGAATCCTCCGGCCCGCACCGCCCGAAGTATCTTAGACCGTCTGCTCGGCAGAACGGAACGGGAACCCGAGCTGGCGGAGCAGCGCGCGGCCCTCGTCGTCCGACTTCGCGGTGGTCACGACGGTGATGTCGAAGCCACGCACGCGGTCGATGCGGTCCTGGTCGATCTCGTGGAACACGGACTGCTCCGTGAGACCGAACGTGTAGTTGCCGTTGCCGTCGAACTGCTTGTCGCTGAGGCCGCGGAAGTCGCGGATGCGGGGCAGTGCGAGGGTCACGAGACGGTCGATGAACTCCCACGCGCGGTCACCGCGGAGGGTGACGTGCGCGCCGATGGCCTGGCCCTCACGCAGCTTGAACTGCGCGATGGACTTGCGGGCCTTCGTGACCTGGGGCTTCTGACCCGTGATCGCCGTGAGGTCCTTGATGGCCCCCTCGATGATCTTCGAGTCGCGAGCGGCCTCGCCGACGCCGGTGTTCACGACGACCTTGACCAGGCCGGGGACCTGGTTGACGTTCGCGTACCCGAACTGCTCGGTGAGGGCAGCCTTGATCTCGTTCTTGTACTTCTGCTTGAGGCGCGGCTCGACCTTGGTCGCCGGCGCGGCAGTCGTGTCGGTCATCAGAGCTTCTCACCCGACTTCTTGGCGTAGCGGACGCGGACGGTCTTCTTGACGCCGTCCTTCTCCACCTCTTCGTTGCGGAAACCGACGCGGGTCGGCTTCTTGGTCTTCGGGTCGACGATGGCGACGTTCGACACGTGGATCGGAGCCTCGTGCTGCTCGATGCCGCCGGTCTTCGAGCCGCGCTGCGTCTGGCCGACGCGGACGTGCTTCGTGACGAAGTTCACGCCCTCGACGACGACGCGGTTCTTGTCCTTGAGGACCTCGATGACCTTGCCCTGCTTGCCACGGTCACCGCCGCGCTCCTGCTTGGCACCCGTGATGACCTGGACCAGGTCACCCTTCTTGATGTTCGCCATGGCTTACAGCACCTCCGGCGCGAGCGAGATGATCTTCATGAACTTCTTGTCACGGAGCTCGCGACCGACCGGACCGAAGATGCGCGTGCCGCGCGGGTCGCCGTCAGCCTTGAGGATCACTGCCGCGTTCTCGTCGAACTTGATGTAGGAGCCGTCCTGACGACGGGTCTCCTTCTTGGTGCGAACGATGACCGCCTTGACGACGTCACCCTTCTTCACGTTGCCGCCGGGGATGGCGTCCTTCACCGTGGCGACGATGACGTCACCGAGACCGGCGTAGCGACGACCCGAGCCACCGAGCACGCGGATGGTCAAGATCTCCTTGGCACCCGTGTTGTCGGCGACCTTGAGGCGGGATTCCTGCTGAATCACTGCTGTCTCCTATTCCGAAGCAGGCCGGGGCCTACTTGGCCTTCTCGAGGATCTCGACCAGGCGCCAGCGCTTGGAAGCGCTGAGGGGACGGGTCTCGCTGATCACGACGAGGTCGCCGACACCAGCGGTGCCGAGCTCGTCGTGGGCCTTCACCTTGGACGTGCGACGGATGATCTTGCCGTAGAGCGCGTGCTTCACGCGGTCCTCGACCTCGACCACGATGGTCTTGTCCATCTTGTCGCTCGTGACGTAGCCACGACGCGTCTTGCGGTAGCCGCGAGCGGAGGCGGCGGAGGTCTTCTCTTCGTTCGCCATTACTTCTCCTCGGCGGTCTCGGCCTCGGTCGACTCAGCCGGCTTCTCAGCCTTCTTGGTCGTCTTCTTGGCCTTGGTGGCGGTCTCGACGGGCGCGGGAGTGGCACGGATGCCGAGCTCGCGCTCGCGGAGGACGGTGTAGATGCGTGCGATGTCGCGCTTGACGGCACGGAGACGACCGTGGCTCTCCAGCTGGCCGGTGGCCGACTGGAAGCGGAGGTTGAAGAGTTCCTCCTTGGCCTTCTTCAGTTCGTCAGCAAGACGCTCGTTCTCGAACGTGTCGAGCTCCGTCGGACGGAGCTCCTTGGAACCGATCGCCATTATGCGTCGCCCTCCTCGCGCTTGATGATGCGTGCCTTGAGGGGCAGCTTGTGGATTGCACGGGTCAGCGCCTCACGGGCGATGTCCTCGCTGACGCCGGAGAGCTCGAAGAGCACACGACCCGGCTTGACGTTGGCGACCCACCACTCGGGGGAACCCTTACCGGAACCCATGCGGGTCTCGGCGGGCTTCTTCGTGAGCGGACGGTCCGGGTAGATGTTGATCCACACCTTGCCGCCACGCTTGATGTGACGCGTCATGGCGATACGAGCGGACTCGATCTGACGGTTGGTCACGTAAGCGGGCGTGAGGGCCTGGATACCGAAGTCACCGAACGACACCTTGGTGCCACCGGTGGCCTGGCCCGAACGCTTCGGGTGGTGCTGCTTGCGGTGCTTGACTCGACGGGGAATAAGCATGGTTACGCCTCAACTCCTGCGCCGGCCGGCGCGTCCTGCGGAGCCTGCTGCTGACGTCCACCGCGGTCGCCGCCACGGCGGTCGCCGCGCTCGCCACGGGGGCCGCCACGACGCTCGGGGCGCGACGAACGCTGGTTCGCCTGCTCGCGAGCGAGCTCCTTGTTCGTGATGTCGCCCTTGTAGATCCAGACCTTCACGCCGATGCGGCCGAACGTGGTCCGGGCCTCGTAGAAGCCGTAGTCGATGTTCGCGCGGAGCGTGTGCAGGGGCACGCGGCCCTCGCGGTAGAACTCCGAGCGCGACATCTCGGCGCCGCCGAGACGGCCGGACACCTGGATGCGGACACCCTTGGCACCGGCGCGCTGTGCACCCTGCAGGCCCTTGCGCATGGCGCGACGGAACGCGACACGAGCGGAGAGCTGCTCGGCGATGCCCTGCGCGACGAGCTGGGCCTCGGTCTCGGGGTTCTTGACCTCGAGGATGTTGAGCTGGATCTGCTTCTTGGTGAGCTTCTCGAGCTCGCCACGGACGCGCTCCGCCTCGGCGCCACGGCGACCGATGACGATGCCCGGACGCGCGGTGTGGATGTCCACGCGGACACGGTCACGGGTGCGCTCGAGCTCGATGCGGGCGACGCCGGCGCGGTCGAGGGTCTTCTTCAGGTACTCGCGCACCTTGATGTCCTCGGCCACGTAGTCGGCGTAGCGCTGACCCGGCTTCGTGCTGTCGGTGAACCAGTGCGAGACGTGGTCCGTCGTGATCCCGAGACGGAAGCCGTACGGGTTGACCTTCTGGCCCATTACTTGCTCGCCTTCTTGCTCGTCGCGGCAGCCTCGACCTCATCCGGCGTCGCGAGGACGACCGTGATGTGGCTGGTGCGCTTGTTGATGCGGAAGGCGCGGCCCTGGGCGCGCGGCTGGAACCGCTTCAGGGTCGTACCTTCGTCGACGAAGACGCGGCTCACGTAGAGGTCGCGCTCGTCGAGGAAGCTGTTCGTCGAGTCCGCCTTCACCCGGGCGTTCGCGATCGCCGAGGCGACCAGCTTGTACACGGGCTCCGAAGCGCCCTGGGGGGCGAACTTCAGGATGGCGAGCGCCTCGTGGGCCTGCTTGCCGCGGATCAGCTCGATGACGCGACGGGCCTTCTGAGGCGTGACGCGGATGTGTCGCACGCGTGCGATCGACTCCACCATTTCGTTCCTCCTCTGCGTCGCCGCGTTAGCGGCGACGGCCCTTCTTGTCGTCCTTCACGTGACCACGGAAGGTGCGGGTCGGCGCGAACTCGCCGAGCTTGTGACCGACCATCGACTCGGTGACGAACACCGGGATGTGCTTGCGGCCGTCGTGCACGGCGATCGTGTGCCCGAGCATGTTCGGGATGATCATCGAGCGACGCGACCAGGTGCGGATCACGTTCTTGGTGTTGGCCTCGTTCTGCGTGACGACCTTGCGGAGCAGGTGCTCGTCGACGAAGGGGCCCTTCTTCAGACTGCGTGGCATCTTCTGAACTCCTACTTGCGCTTCTTGCCGGCGTTACGGCGACGGACGATGAGCTTGTCGCTCGGCTTGTTCGGCTTGCGCGTGCGACCCTCGGCCTGACCCCACGGGCTGACCGGGTGACGGCCACCGGAGGTCTTGCCCTCGCCACCACCGTGCGGGTGGTCGACCGGGTTCATCGCGACACCACGAACGGTCGGGCGGACGCCCTTCCAGCGCATGCGGCCGGCCTTGCCCCAGTTGATGTTCGACTGCTCGGCGTTGCCGACCTCGCCGATCGTGGCGCGGCAGCGGGCGTCGACATTGCGGACCTCGCCCGACGGCAGACGGAGCTGCGCGTAGGGGCCGTCCTTGGCGACGAGACGCACCGAGGCGCCGGCCGAACGAGCGAGCTTGGCGCCGCCACCGGGGCGGAGCTCGATCGCGTGCACGACGGTACCCACGGGGATGTTGCGCAGCGGCAGGTTGTTGCCCGGCTTGATGTCCGCGCCGGCGCCCTGCTCGATGACGTCGCCCTGCTTGAGCTTGTTCGGCGCGATGATGTAGCGCTTCGTGCCGTCCACGTAGTGCAGGAGCGCGATGCGCGCAGTGCGGTTCGGGTCGTACTCGATGTGCGCGACCTTGGCGTCCACGCCGTCCTTGTCGTGACGACGGAAGTCGATCACGCGGTACTGGCGCTTGTGGCCACCACCGATGTGACGGGTGGTGATGCGGCCGGAGCTGTTGCGTCCACCGGTCTTCGGCAGCGGACGAAGCAGCGACTTCTCCGGCGTCGAACGGGTGATCTCAGCGAAGTCGGCGACCGACGAGCCGCGACGACCGGGGGTCGTCGGCTTGTAGTTACGAATAGCCATGATTTATCCCTCTGGTCCTCAGCCGACAGCCGTGAAGATGTCGATCGAACCGGACTTGAGCGTCACGATGGCGCGCTTGGTGTCCTTGCGCTTGCCCAGGCCGAAACGCGTGCGACGGGTCTTGCCCGGACGGTTCAGCGTGTTGATGCTCGCGACCTTGACGTCGAAGATCTTCTCGATGGCGAGCTTGATCTCGGTCTTGTTCGAACGGGGGTCCACGATGAACGTGTACTTGCCCTGGTCGATCAGGCCGTAGCTCTTCTCCGAGACGACCGGCGAGATGATGATGTCGCGCGGGTCCTTGTTGAAGCCGCTCATGCGGAGATCTCCTTCGCGGTCTTCGACGCGATGAAGGCGTCGAGTGCGCTCTTGCTGAAGACGAGCGCGTCGGCCTTGAGCACGTCGTAGGCGTTGAGCTGGCCGTACGAGAGCGCGTGGACGTTCGGCAGGTTGCGGATCGACTTGAGCGTGAGCTCGTCGTCCTGCTCGAGCACGATGAGCACGTGCTTGACGGGCGCGACCTTCTCGAGGAGCGTGCGGGCGGTCTTGGTCGACGGCACCTCGGCCGTGACGAAGCCCTCCACAGCGGCGATGCGGCCACCGCGGGCGCGGTCCGAGAGCGAGCCGAGCAGAGCAGCGGCGATCATCTTCTTCGGGGTGCGCTGCGAGTAGTCGCGCGGGGTCGGTCCGTGGACGACGCCACCGCCGGTGTGCTCCGGAGCGCGGACCGAACCCTGACGGGAGCGGCCGGTGCCCTTCTGCTTGAACGGCTTGCGACCGGCACCGCGGACTTCGCCGCGGTTCTTGGTCTTGTGGGTGCCCTGACGCGCGGCGGCGAGCTGCGCGGTGACGACCTGGTGGATCAGCGGGACGTTGGTCTCGACGTCGAAGAGCTCAGCGGGGAGCTCGACGGTGCCGGACTTGGTACCCGATGCGTCGAGGACGTCGATCGTGGTTGCGGTCGTGGTGGCCATGATCACTTACCCTTCACGGCGGTGCGGACGAAGACGGAGCGGCCGCGAGCACCGGGGACGGCGCCCTTGACGAGCAGCAGACCCTTCTCGGCGTCGACGGCGTGCACCGTGAGGTTGAGGACGGTCACGCGCTCGCCACCCATGCGACCAGCCATCCGCATGCCCTTGAAGACACGCGACGGGGTCGACGAAGCACCGATCGAGCCGGGCTTGCGGTGGTTGCGGTGCGCACCGTGCGAAGCGGACACACCGGCGAAGCCGTGGCGCTTCATGACACCGGCGAAGCCCTTGCCCTTGGAAGTGCCGACGACGTCGACCTTCTGGCCGGCCTCGAAGGTGTCGACGGTGAGCTCCTGGCCGAGCGTGTACTCAGCGGAGTCGTTGGTGCGGATCTCCGTGAGGGTCCGACGCGGGGTGACCCCGGCGGCCTCGAAGTGACCGGCGGCCGGCTTGTTCACCTTGCGCGGGTCGATGGCGCCGGCGGCGATCTGGATCGCCTCGTAGCCGTCGCGCTCGACGTTGCGGATCTGGGTGACCACGTTCGGGCCGACCTCGATCACGGTGACGGGGATGAACTTGTTGTTCTCGTCCCACACCTGGGTCATCCCGAGCTTCTTGCCGAGGAGGCCCTTGACGGTCTTGGTTGAATTCGCCATCAGTGCAGCCCCCTTACAGCTTGATCTCGATGTTGACGTCGGCCGGGAGGTCGAGTCGCATGAGCGAGTCGACGGCCTTCGGCGTCGGGTCGACGATGTCGATGACCCGCTTGTGCGTGCGCTTCTCGAAGTGCTCGCGCGAGTCCTTGTACTTGTGGGGAGAACGGATCACGGTGACCACGTTCTTCTCGGTGGGGAGCGGCACCGGGCCGACCACGGTCGCACCGGCACGGGTCACCGTGTCGACGATCTTCCGGGCCGACGTGTCGATGACCTCGTGGTCGTACGACTTGAGCCGGATGCGGATCTTCTGTCCCGCCATGTGTCTCTTGTCCTCTCTGCGCCGCGCACCCTCGGGCCGCCTGACGCCGCCGTCACCGTGCATTCCTGCACGACTTGGCTGTTTTCCTGAACCAACCGGCCGCATCCGCTGGGGATGACCGCTGTTCTCCTGTCAACCGCGCGGGGCGACCTGGGCCGTCCAGCGTGGGCATGTCGCTTCCCCCACGTCCGGACACAGCAGTGGCCGGGCGCATTCGAGGGAGTCGATCGTGTTCTGCTGCCTGCGGCCCAACCCAGCCCTGCTGAACAAGGGGGTTGTGCACTGCCAGAGCAGTGATCCTGCGCACGCGGACGCACGCGGAATTCGGAACCGGACAAGTCTCGCATAGGCACGGCATCCGTGCAACCCGGGCGTGTCGCGATTCACGGGCGTGTCGGGATCGGCCCGCTTCCCCGGATCCACGGGGATCGGCGGCCTGGAGGCTCGGGTCGGCCCCGACACGCAGCATGCCCTCCGGAGCGGGTCAGGAGGGCATGTGCGGGAGGTCGGTGCCGACGCTACTCGGCGACCACCGGCGGGACGAACCACGGCGGGAAGACGGCCACCCGGGGAGCGTGTCCGCCGTGGTCCTGCAGGACGGCCTTGACGGTCTGCCGGACGCGGTCGTTCGGCACGCCGATCACGGCGACGGCGGAGAACGGCACGCTCGGCCCGGCGAGCAGCTCGAGCTCGTGCATCTCCGGGTCGGTGAAGTCCGTGCGGCGGATGAGGTTCGTCGCGGCCTCGGGACCGACGGCGAAGCGCACGTCCTCGGCGTCGGCGTCCTGGTCGGCGACGATCACCGACGCGCCGAAGGCCGACACGGGCACGACGAGCATGATGTACTCCGTCGCCCGGGTCCGGCGCGCGGCGTCGGACCAGCGCTCGCCCTCGGCGCCGGTGCGCAGCTCGTCCCAGCGCGTGGCGTCCGGGGAGAGCGTGAACGGCACGTGACCGGCGACCGGGGATCCGTCCGGGGCAGTGGCCTCGGCCCGCGCCGCACGGGCGGAGGCGGAGGCGACGTCGACGACCGGCGTCACGGCGTCCGACGCGAGGATCGCCCCGGAGCCGACGATGTCGTCGAGGTTGTCCACGTGGGTGACGTGGTGGGCCCGCAGCGACGCGAAGTCACGCGCCTCGGGCAGGTCGGGGACCGGCGACCGCAGCGAGGACGCGGGTGCGGCGGCCTGGCCGGGGACGCTCCGGAGCGAGGTGGTGATCCGGGTACGGCGCGGGGTCGGGGTGGGGGTCTCCGCTGCCTCGCGCTGGCGCGGGGCGCAGATGTCGCAGAGCTCGGTGGGGAATCCGTGGATGCACTCGTCAGTCACGACTGGTGGGGGTCCTTCCGTGCCCGGGTGGGGGTGATCGGGCACGAGGTCCAACGGTACGTCATCCCGGCCCCTTCCCGGTCACTGTCGGTAGAGCAGTGCGCGGACCTCGGACTCGGCCGCGTGCGTGCGGTCGGGGTCGATGGTCTCGCCGTGGTCGTAGGCGTCGAGCAGGCGCGGGTCGATGTAGCTCTGCCGGCACACCGTCGGGGTGTTGCCGAGTTCCTCGCTCGCGACCTTGACGGCGTGCGAGACGGCCTTCCGCCGCTTCGCCTGGGAGGCCTGCGGCCCCGTGGACGCCAGGTCGACGGCGGCGGCCACCGTGCCGTGCAGCGTCCGGAAGTCCTTCGCGGTGAACTCGTCCCCCGCGCGCTCCTTCACGTACGCGTTGATGTCCTCGGCGGACAGCGGCTCCCACTCGGCACCGCGGCGCTCACGGAACGAGAGCAACCGGGCGTTCGGACCCCGCCGCTTCATGCCCGCGATGACCGTCGCGAGGTCGGGGTCGTGGATCGACGACGACCACTCCTGGCCGCTCTTGCCCGGGAAGTCGAGCTCGATGTCGTCGCCGGAGACGTGTGCGTGCGCGCACAGCAGGGTGGACAGGCCGCGGCTGCCGTGCTCGGTGGCGTACCGCTCCGACCCGACCCGCAGGGAACCCTGGTCGAGCATCCGGAAGGCCGCCGCGAGGGCACGCCGCCGGTCGGGTTCCGGGCGTCGGAGGTCCATGGTGACCCCGCGTCGCGCGACCGGCAGGGACTCGGCGAGTGCGAGGGCGCGGTCGTACTTGATCCGGTCCATGCGCTCGCGCCAGGACGGGTGGTACATGTACTGCCGCCGTCCGGCACCGTCGATCCCGGTGGCGAGGACGTGGCCGTTGTCGTACGGCGAGATCCAGACGTCGTCCCACGCTGGCGGGATGACGAGGTCCTCGAGACGCTTCCGGACCGCGGCGTCGGTGACGGTGTTGCCGTCCGGGTCGCGGTACGAGAACCCGCGGCCGCTGCGGACGCGGTGGTAGCCGCGACCGTTGGTCGCGGAGCGGCGGAGACGTGTCACGTCCTCGATGCAACTCGCTGCCGCCTGTGACCCGGCCCGGCGACGGCCTGGAGGCACGGTGCCAGCTGGCACCGTGCCTCCAGTCCGTCAGTTGGTCACGCTCGGCGACGTCGGCGCGTCACCAGCAGGACGCCACCGGCTGCCATCGCGAGGAGCGCGATCAGCGCACCGATCCCGAGTCCGGCCGCACCCGTGAAGGCGAGCTCGCCCGCCGGCTTCGGCGCGTCGCGCACCGGGGCAGGGTCGCTGGCGCGCATCGGGTCCGTCGGGCTGGCGGAGCCGGCGATCGGCACCACCTGCGTCGTCGGCGACTCCACCGTGGCGACGTTCGTGATGCGGTCAGGGGCGTCGGTCGCGACCTTCGCCGTGACCTGGAACGCGACCTCGCCGTCGACCGCGAGCGGACCCGTCAGCGTGCAGGTGACGGTCTGCCCGGTGGTGCACGTCGCAGCCTTCGCGTCGTTCACGCTCACCAGGGTGAGGCCGGCGGGCAGGCGGTCGGTGACGACCACTGGGCCCGGGTCCTCGGTGAGGCCGTCGTTGCGCACCGTGATGGTGTAGCCGACGGTCTGGCCGCGGACGACCTGACCCGTGTGGGTCTTCGTGACCGACAGGCTGGACGCGGGGTCGACCGCGAGCTCGTCGGCCGCCTCGTTGTCGGCGAGCGTCGTCTCGGTGGTGGTCGTCGCGACGGTCGCGCTCGGCTGCACGCCCGGGTAGGCGGCGGCCGTCGGGGTCTGGTGCACCGTGATGACCGGCGCGAGCGAACCGGCCGGCAGCGTCCCCGTCAGGGCGAACGACACCGTGGTCGATCCGTCGGCGGCGTGCACCACACCGGTGACCGTCCACGCGGGGTCGGCCTCGGTCGAGACGTACGTCAGCCCCTTCGGCAGCGTGTACGTCGCCGTGACGCCGTCGGCGTCGGACAGCCCGGCGTTCCGGACCTGGATCGTCTCCGGCAGGTCCTCGCCGATGACCGCGGTGCCGTCGTGGCCGATCGTGATCGCCACGTTCGCCACCTCGTCGACGTCGAGCGTGCTCGTCACCGGCTGGTCGTTCGTGCCGACCGGCGGGTTGGTGCCCTGCCGGGTGATGACCGCGCGGTTCTCGATCGTGCCGGCGGTGGAGCCGGACGCGACCTTCGTGGTGATCCACAGGCCGGGGGCGTCCGTCCCGGCGACGATCGTCGTCGGGAGGGAGCACGTGACGAGGGTCGGGTCGGTGACGCCGTCGCAGGTCCACACGGCGCCGTCGCTCGAGGCGCCGGTGAACGTCAGGCCCTCGGGCAGCTGGTCGGTGACGACCGTGGTGGGCTGCTCGTCGGACGGTCCCTCGTTGCGGACCTGCAGGAGCCAGACCTGCTCCGCACCCGCGGTGACCCGCTTGGCGGCCGTGGTCGAGCCCACCTTCGCGACCGGGGTCTTCGTCAGGCCGAGGGCCGCGTGCGTCGTCACCGTGACGTCGTCGCCGGCGGTGTCGTTCGCCGGGTCCGTGTCGGGCGTCGCGCTCGACACGGTCGCGGTGTTGCGGAGCGTGCCGGCCGGGGTGCCTGATGCGATCGAGGCCGTCACGTGGAACACGGCGGTGGCACCGCTCGCCAGGGTGTCGGTCGTCCAGGTGCCCGCGTCGGCGCCCTGCTCCCAGGCGGCGTCGGTCGTCACCTTCCGGATCGTCATGCCCGCGGCCGGGGTGTCGGTCCAGGAGACGTCCTGCGCGTCCGAGGGGCCGTCGTTCGTCACGGTGACGTCGTACGTGACGTCCGTGCCGGCGTCGGCGCTCGGGGCGCTCGTGCGCTGCTTGGTGATCGACAGGTCGGCGTGCGTGGTGACGTCGACGGTCGCCTCGTCGTGCACGACCGGACCGGACGCCGTGACGGGCGAGGCCGTCGCGGTGTTCACGATCGACGAGCCCCGGAAGGAGGCCGGCACGTGCACGGTCAGGACGATCGTGTTCGGGTCGGTGGCCCCCGCCGCGATGCCGTCGGTGCTGGACAGCGTCAGGACGCCGTCCGCGTTCGACTCGAGGGTCCAGTGCTGCTCGGTCTCCGGGGAAAGGCCGCGGAACTCCACGCCGGCGGGCAGGGTGTCCTGCACCCGGACGCTCGGCGTCCGGTCGTCGCCGGCGGGCAGGTCGGACGGGCCCTTCGGGTTCGCGACCGTGATCGTGTAGGTGACGTCCTTCCCGGCGTCGATCGTCTCGACGTCGGCGGTCTTCGTCACCGAGAGCCCGGCCGTCTGGGAGGCGTCGCTCCGTGCCTGGTCCTGGGCGGTCGCGGCGTTGTCCGCGGTCACCACGGCGGTGTTCACCAGGGTGCCGGTGAAGGACGACGGGGTCGTCACGGTGATGGTGAACGTCGTGCTCTTCCCGGCGGCGAGGGTGCCGTCGAGCACGCAGGTCACGTCGGTGCCGTCGGCGGCCGGGGCCGTGCAGGTCCAGGGGCCGTCGGTCTGGGTGATGGTGTCGGTCCCCTTGTCGACGGGGGTGTCGGACCGGAGGCGCGTGCCCGACTCGAGCGTGTCCGTCACCTGCACCGTGCGGGCGTCGGCCGTCCCGGTGTTCGTCACCGTGACGGTCCAGTCCGCCGTGTCGCCGGCGACCAGCGCCTCGGACCCGAAGGCCTTGTCGATGGTCAGCGACGTCGTGTCGTCCACCGCGGTCGTCGCCTTCGAGTCGTCGTTCGACGTCGTGGGGTCGGTCGTCTTCGTGGTGTCGACGGCGACCGCGGCGGTGTTCACGATCGACTGCGCGGCGGTGACGTCCGAGTGCACGGTCGCGGTGACGGTGATCGCGCCGGCGGTGGTGCCGTTCGCGAGGCCGTCGCGGGTGCAGGTCACGGTGTCGTCGTCCGTGTCACAGGTCCACGCGGCGTCGGTCGAGGTGGCGCTGACGAGCGTCACGGTGTCGGGCAGCGTGTCCGTGACGATCACCGTGCCGCGTGCGTCGGAGACGCTCTCCACGGTGGTGTCCCGACGGTTCTGGACGGACAGGTTCCACGAGATCGTCCGACCGGCCCGGGCCTCCTCGGACGGGCCGGTCTTCGTGATCGCGAGGTCGGCGATGGCGACCGGGGTCACGCTCGCGGTGTCGCTGTCGTTCCCGGCCTCCGGGTCGAAGGTCTGGCCCGTGCCCTGGTGGATCGTGGCGGTGTTGCGGATCGCCGTCAGCGGCGCGTTCGCCGGCAGGGTCAGCGCGACGTCGAGCTCGGGGAACGAGGCGCCCTTCGCGACGGTGGCACCGTTGACGCACGACCACGTGCCGTCGGTCGGGGTGCAGGTCCAGCCGCTGCCCGTGAAGACCAGGGTCGCCCCCGTGGGCAGGCCGGTCGGAGCATCCACGACGGTGGTGCCGTGGGCGGCGTCGTCACCCGTGTTGGTCACCGTGATGGTCCAGGCCTTCGCCGTGGTGGCACCGGCGACGACCTTCGCGGTCGTGGCCGTCTTCGTCAGGGCGAGGTCGGCCGCTGCGATCCGGGCCGTGGCCGTCGCGTCGTCACCACCACCGGGGTAGGAGACGAACGAACCGTCGCCGCCGTCGTACGCGGTGCCACCCGAGGCGTCCGTGACGGTCGCCGTGACGTGGTTGGTGTGCGCGATCGCGGTACCGGCGCCGGGCGTCGTGGCCGCGTCGGCGGTCGGGGTCGCCCGGTAGTGCAGGGTCATCGTGGCGTTCGCCCCGAGCTGGCCGAGGCTCGACCAGGTGAGGGTGCTGCCGTCCGTCGTGGGGTCGGCCACCCGGGCGGCGGCTCCGCCGTCACGGGCGAGCGAGGCGCTGCCGGCGACGTACTGCCAGTTCGCCGGCAGGACGTCCTTCGCGGCGACGTTCGTCGCGGCGCTGCCGGTGTTGGTGAAGGTCACCGAGAAGTCCGAGGCGACGCCGACGTAGGACAGGCCGCCGAGGGTGTCGTTCGACTTCGCGACGGCGACCTTCGGGAACGCCGGGGTGACGGTGGCCTTCGCCTGCACGGCGTCGTAGGTCGCGCCGCCGGTCGCCAGACTGCGGTACTCACCGGTGGAGGCGGTGTTCACGAGCGGCGCGCCGCTCAGCGAGACGTCCTCCGCGAGCGTCGCGGAGTACGTGTGCTGCACGGATGCGCCGGCTCCACCGACGGTGGTCGACGGCCAGGTGATCACGCCGCCGCCGCAGTCCCCGGAGCCGGTGCGCAGGGAACCGCCGTCGGAGATCGAGCCGCCGTCGACCACGACGCCCGCGGGCACGCAGTCGGTGACGGTCGTGTCGTACGCCGGCGACGCGCCCTTGGCGTTCGTCACGGTGACGGTGTAGCGGACGGACTGGCCGGGCTCGACGTCGAGGGCGGTGCTCGTGGTCCCGAGCACCGTCGCGGTCTTGCCGATCGACAGCGACGGTGCCACGACCGAGGCGTTCGCCGGGTTCGAGGTCGCCGAGCCGTCGGTCGGGGCCGTCCCCTTCGCGGTCTTGTCCCACGCGAAGGTGGCCGTGTTCGACAGAGCCGTGCCCGCGGTGGCGCTCGTGGACAGGCGGACCGGGATCGACACGGTCACGACCACGGCCTGCGGCCGCCCCGTCGCGATGTCGCTGACGGACACGGTCACGGTGCGCGTCGACGCGTCGACGGCGCCCGTCGCTGTGACGGTGCTGTCGGACGTCGTCGCGGTCAGGGTGCCGTCAACGGTCAGACCGGCGGGCAGCGTGTCCGTGAGGCGGGCGTCGAAGACCGCCACGTTCGCGGGGATCGTCGCCGTCACCTGGTAGGTCGCCGCGTCACCCGGGCGGACCGGCAGCGCCGTGCCGTTCGCCGGGTCCGTCGTGGCCGGGGCACCGGCGGAACCGTCGGTGTCCGACCAGGTGGGCGCGGTGAGCTGCTTCGAGACGGACGGGGACGCCACCGTGATGGTGTCGTCGGCGCTGGCCGTCTGGACGTAGGTCGCGCCGGCCGTCGCGTAGTCGGTGTCGAGGCTCGAGCCGACGACCTTCGCGTTGTTCGCGTAGCTGGTGCCCGCGGGGGCCTTGTCGGCGAGGGTGCCGGTCACCGTGACGGTGGCCGAGGCACCGGCGGCCAGCGTGCCGACGTTCCACGCGTGCAGGGTGCGGTCGGTGTCGCACGTGCCGAGCGCATCACGTTGCGCCTGGGTCGGGGTCACCTCCGTTCGCGACGAGCCGGTGAACTGCAGCGACGACGGGAAGCAGTCGGCCACGAGGACGCTGCGCGCGTCGGTCGTGGTCGACTTGTTCGTCGCGGTGAGCGTCCACGTCACGACGTCCTGGCCGGAGACGACGGCGCCGTTCCGGTCGTCGGTCTTCGTGATCGCGAGGTTCGGGGCGGTGACGCCGACCGCGACCTGCTTCGTCGGGGCGACGGAGGTGCCCGTCACCGGGTCGGTGCTGCGGAACGTCGCAGTGTTCGTGATCGTCGCCGACGAGAACGTCGTGCCGTCCGACTTCGGGTACGCACCGGTGCCGGCGGACACCGCGAGCCCGGAGACCGTGACGGTGAAGGTCACGTCAGCCGTCGTGGTGTTGTCGAACACGCTCGGGAAGACGAGCGCGCCCCCGCCGTTCGTGTTCGTCGTGGCACCGCCGGTGAACGTGAAGTCCTGGCCGCCGTAGGTGACGGTCGTGTCGCCGTCGGTCATGCCGCGCGTCGCCGCGTTCGCGGCCCCGGGCAGGCCCAGCGTCCACGTGGTGGCGCTCGTCGTCTTCAGCCCGGTGACCGAGGCCAGCGGGTCCACCAGTGACGCGGTACCGACGCTCGTGCCGGCCTTCACGGTCACGGAGTAGGTGTACTTGAGCGGCTGCCCCGGCACGGCGTTCAGGCCGGACCGGTTCGTCGCACCGCCGTCGGTCCCACCGGTCTTGGCGACGACGACGGGCGTGATCGTCACCTGGCGCTGCGCGTCCGCGCTGACGGCGGCGAGCTGCGATCCGGTCGCACCGGATGCGTGCGCGCTCGTGCCGGCGACGGGTGCGGGCACCCAGGTCTGCGCGGTCCCGGTGTCGGCCGTGGTGTCGAAGCGCACGACCGAGGCGGAGTTCTTGTAGGCGGTGCCGGCGAACGACTGGGCCGGGACCTGCATCGTGTAGAGCAGGTCGGTGGTCGCGCCGGACGCGATCGGGCCGACGCCCGTCCACACGATGAAGGAACGCTTCGAGAACGTCGATGACGCTCCCGTCGGTGCTGTGTCGGTGCAGGTGCCACCGCTGGCGGATGCGTCGACCGCGCTGCAGACGATCCCCGCGGGCAGGGCGTCCCAGACCGAGACGTTGCTGATCGGGTACCCGCCTGCGGTCCCCGTCGGGTTCGTGACACTCACCTTGTACTGGAGCAGCTGTCCCTCGGTCGTGTTCGCCGGGTTCACGTTGGCACTGAGGCTGCCGGCGTCCTTGCCGGTCTGCACGATGCTCTTCGCGAGGGCGGCGGAGGCGACCCCGGCGACCTTGTAGTTCGCGGAGGACCGCAGGCTCGTCACGGAACCGGCGGTGTTCTGCTGGGCGAACTTCATGAGGTTCGCGGTGATGTCCGGAACCGTCGTGCTGGAACCGGCCTTCGCGATCCGGGCGGCGACGTACAGGACGACCGTCGCACCGGCGGTGTCACCGTCGACGTAGGTGCCGCCGGTCGCGGGGGACCCGATCGAGAACGACGCCATCGACGTGCTCGAACCGGTGAGCTTCACCTGCGCGGCCGGGACGGTGCTCTCGGAGCCGTACGCCCAGTCGGTGCCCTCGACCCACTGGGCCGCGGACGCCGTGGTGCCCACGGGGAGCATGTCCGTCACGGTGGCGTTGCGGCTCTGCACGCCGGCGGGGAACGCGACCTGCAGGCGGAAGCAGACGAGGTCGTTGACGGTGAACGGGTCGGCGGGCGTCGTCGACGAGTACGTCCCGGTCGAGGCGGCGCAGTCGGCCGCGCTGGTCACCGGGGAGGTGGTGCTGCGCGGGAGGACCGACTTCGCGATCTGCGGGCTGTCCGAGGTGATCGTCGCCTTCGAGTCGTCGACGACCTGCTGCGTCCCGGAGTCACCGTGCACACCGGTGGAGGTCCCGGCGATGGCGACCTTGTTCGTGAAGTCGTCGCCCGCGGCCGTCGGCCCAGCGCTGCCCGCCACGGAGTAGCTCTGACGCATGAGCGCCTTGTACGTCACGGTCGGCGCCGCGTTCGTCGCCTGGTCCGCGATGTGGAACCGGACCGTGAAGCTGCCGTCCGCGGCGGAGTAGGCGACCGAGTCGATCGTGGCACCGGACATCTGCTGGTCCAGCGCGGCGTTCTTCGACGGGTCGCAGTCCGCCGGCAGGGTGCCGGTCGTCGGGGTGCCGGTGGGGAACGCCGGGCACAGGCCGTCGGGCAGCGTGTCGGTCAGGGTGATGCCGGCGGAGGACTCGTACTCGCTGGTGCGGACGAGGAGCGAGTACGTCGCCAGCTTGCCCGCCGCGAACGAGGTCGGGGAGACGCTCTTGGCGACTGCGAGGTCCATCGCCTCGACCGTCAGTGAGGCGGTCGCCTTCTGCGCGGAGGTCGCCCCACCGCCGACCGAACCGGTGTACGTGCCCTGCGCGTCGACGAGGTTGGTGAGGCCGTGGCCGTTCGAGGTGGTGTCGGCGGTGTTCTGCCGGGTCGACGCGCCGTTGTTGTTGTCGAGGTCGGCGGCCTGCTGCAGCGACGCGGCGGCCGGAGCGGTGGAGCTCGTCGAGGGCTGGCCCGGCTGGCCGGCGAACGACATCGTGTTCTCGCGCAGCGGGACGGCGGCCAGGTACTTGATCGTGACGGTCGCCCCCTTGGCGAGGTCACCGACGTTCCAGACGACCTTCGTGAACACCGACGAGCCCTGGCCCGCGACGGTGTTCACCGTCTCGACGCTCTGCGGCGTGCGGCAGGCAGTGGCGTCCCAGGTACCGGTGGCCTTCGCCGCGGTGGTCGCTGTGAGGGACGGGGCACCCGTGTACTCCGCGCCCGAGGTGGTGTTGTCGATCGCGCCGCACTGCAGGAACTCGAGTCCCGCGGGCAGGTAGTCGGTGACCAGGACGCCAGTGGTGGGCGCCTGCGCCGTGTTCTTCACCGTGAGCGTGTAGACGGTCGGGTGGTCGTGCACGCCGCGGACGAGCTCGTTCTCCGGGCTCGGCTCGGCCTTCGCGATGCTCAGCGCCGACACCGTCGTGGCGTTCGACGTCGCGGCAGCGGCGTTGATCCCGGTCCCGGCCGTCGGCGTCCCCGTGGCGCCGTAGGTCGGGAGGGTGCGCGCATCCGTGCTCGCTGCGACCTGCGCGTCGGCGGTGAAGGCCGTGCCGACCGGCCAGGAGGCATCAGCGGACTGGACGGAGAACGAGATCGACTTCTGGTCCCCGGCGACCAGGTCGGAGACGTTCGACCACACGAGGAGCGTTCCGCCACCCTGCGCGGTGGTCAGCGTCGTGATGACGGGTTCCCCGGTCTGCGTGCCCGCGGAGTTCGGGACGTACGTCACCCCGACCGGGAGCTTGTAGGTGTACCCGAGGTTGTACAGCGCAGTACCGCTCCCCGCGGCCGTGGTGTTCTTCGCCGTGATCGTCACGCCGGCCGGTGCCCCGTTCAGCACCGAACCGTCCGCCTTGACGGCGACCGACACGAGCGATCCGGCGGCGCTCGTCGGCGCGGCGACCGCGAACACGGACAGCAACGCGGCGAGGAGACTCACCACCACCGCCATGGCGATGGCGCGCGGGCGTGCAGGGAACAGGGCAGAACGCATCGGGAGTGCTCTCGGGTCGTCGTCGGGCGACGCCGAGCGCAGCGCAGCGGAGCAGCACCGTGCGGGCAGGGTCCCTCGGTGCGTACTGCGGCGGTGTTCGGGTCACCACGCGGGCCGGTTCGGCCTCGCGACTCCACGGTATCCAGTTGCGGGAAACCGCCGCTGCACCCAGTGTGGGGTACACGGGTGCCCCCCTTTGCGAGGACGACCCCCGAGTGGGCGACACCCGGGTCCGTCAGCACGACGACGCCCGCCCGGCGCGGTGCCGGACGGGCGTCGTCGGAGCGTTCGGCTCAGGCGGGATCGCCGCCGTTGTTCCCGATCTTGTCGTCGAGGTTCTGCGCGGTCTTGTCGATCTGCTCGTCGAACTTGCCGCCGGTGACCTTCTTGATGCCGTCCGCGAGGCCGTGGATGATCTTGTCGGAGACCTCTTCGGCCTTGTCGCTCTTGACGGCCTCCTCGATCTTGTCGCGGTTCTCGTCGACGAAGGCCTTCGCCTTGTCGGTCACTTCCTGCGCCTTGGCGGACACGTTCTTCTGGATGTCGTCGAAGCCGGCCATGCTGCCTCCCTGTCCGGCCGGGCGAACCGACCGCTCGATGGCCGGACCTCCCGACCGCTTGGCCCACATCGTGCCCGCGGGAGCGCTCGTTGTCCGCGGAACGCAGGCGAACTGTGAGCAAACGCCGGCTCCGGGGGACACGAAAGCGGGGCCGAGCCCGAAGGCCCGACCCCGCTTCAGCAGGTAACCGGAGTTACTTGGTGATCTCCTCGACCGTACCGGCGCCGACCGTACGACCACCCTCACGGATGGCGAAGCGGAGGCCCGGCTCCATGGCGATCGGCTGGATGAGCTCGACGGTCATGGAGACGGTGTCGCCGGGCATGACCATCTCGGTGCCCTCGGGCAGCGTGATGACGCCGGTGACGTCCGTGGTGCGGAAGTAGAACTGCGGGCGGTAGTTCGCGTAGAACGGGTTGTGACGCCCACCCTCGTCCTTGGTCAGGATGTACGCGTTCGCCTTGAAGTCCGTGTGCGGCGTGACCGAACCGGGCTTGACGACGACCTGGCCGCGCTCCACGTCCTCGCGCTTGAGGCCACGGATGAGCAGACCAGTGTTGTCACCAGCCTCGGCCTTGTCGAGCAGCTTGCGGAACATCTCGATGCCCGTGACCGTGGTCTTCTGCGTCGGGCGGATGCCGACGATCTCGACCTCGGAGTTGAGGTCGAGCGTGCCACGCTCGACGCGACCGGTGACGACGGTGCCACGACCGGTGATCGTGAAGACGTCCTCGATCGGCATGAGGAACGGCTGGTCGGTGGCGCGCACCGGGTCCGGGACGTTCTCGTCGACGGCGGCCATCAGGTCCTGGACGGACTTGACCCACTTCTCGTCGCCCTCGAGCGCCTTGAGCGCCGAGACCTGCACGACGGGGGCGTCCTCGTCGAACTCCTGCGAGCCGAGGAGCTCGCGGACCTCGAGCTCGACGAGCTCCAGGATCTCCTCGTCGTCCACCATGTCGGACTTGTTCAGCGCGACGACGATGTAGGGGACGCCGACCTGGCGGGCGAGCAGCACGTGCTCACGCGTCTGGGGCATCGGGCCGTCGGTGGCGGCGACCACGAGGATCGCGCCGTCCATCTGCGCCGCACCCGTGATCATGTTCTTCACGTAGTCAGCGTGACCGGGGGCGTCGACGTGCGCGTAGTGACGCTTCTCGGTCTGGTACTCCACGTGGGAGATGTTGATCGTGATACCGCGGTCGCGCTCCTCGGGAGCGCTGTCGATCTGCGCGAAGTCACGGGCCTCGTTGAGGTCCGGGTACTGGTCGTGCAGAACCTTGGTGATCGCCGCCGTGAGCGTCGTCTTGCCGTGGTCGACGTGACCGATGGTTCCGATGTTGACGTGCGGCTTGGTGCGCTCGAACTTGGCCTTGGCCACTGGGGTCCTCCTCAGGACTCGGAAGCGACACCCCCGGCCGGCCCTGGATGGGCTCGGGACCGTTGGTGCGCGGTGTGTGTCTTTACTTTACTTGGTGGCGAGGGGCCCGTCGCCGGGCGCCCCCGCCTGTGGAGAAGCGCTGGAGCGCTACTCCCCCGCGTTCTTCGCGATGATCTCCTCGGCGACCTTGGCCGGGACCTGGCTGTAGGTCTCGAAGGTCATCGAGTAGACGGCACGACCAGAGGTCTTCGACCGCAGGTCGCCGACGTAGCCGAACATCTCGGACAGCGGCACGCTCGCGCGGACCACCTTGACGCCGGAAGCGTCCTCCATCGAGGCGATCTGGCCACGACGGGAGTTGAGGTCACCGATGACGTCGCCCATGTACTCCTCGGGAGTACGCACCTCGACGGCCATGATCGGCTCGAGGATGGCGGGGCCGGCCTTGCGGGCGGCTTCCTTGTAGGCGATGGAACCGGCGATCTTGAACGCCATCTCGGACGAGTCGACGTCGTGCGCCGCGCCGTCCTTGAGGATGGCCTTCACGCCGACGGTCGGGTACCCGGCGAGGATGCCGACCTGCATGGCGTCCTGGATACCGGCGTCGACCGACGGGATGTACTCGCGCGGCACGCGACCACCCGTGACGGCGTTCTCGAACTCGTAGACCTTCTCGGCCGTGACCTCCATCGGCTCGAGCGCGATCTGCACCTTCGCGAACTGACCGGATCCACCGGTCTGCTTCTTGTGGGTGTAGTCGTAGCGCTCGACGACCTTGGTCAGCGTCTCGCGGTAGGCCACCTGGGGCTTGCCGACGGACGCCTCGACCTTGAACTCACGCTTCATGCGGTCGACCAGGATGTCGAGGTGGAGCTCGCCCATGCCCTTGATCGTGGTCTGACCGGTCTCGGCGTTGAGCTCGACGCGGAACGTCGGGTCCTCTTCGGCGAGCTTCTGGATGGCCGTGGAGAGCTTCTCCTGGTCGGCCTTCGTGTTCGGCTCGATGGCGACCTCGATCACCGGCTCCGGGAACGTCATCGACTCGAGGACGACCTGGTTCGACGGGTCGCACAGGGTGTCACCGGTGGTGGTGTCCTTGAGACCGATGACCGCGTAGATGTGGCCGGCGGTCACGTTGTCGACCGGGTTCTCCTTGTTGGAGTGCATCTGGAAGATCTTGCCGATGCGCTCCTTCTTGCCCTTGGTCGAGTTGATGACCTGCGCACCGGACTCGATCGAGCCGGAGTACACGCGGACGTAGGTGAGGCGACCGAAGAACGGGTGCACCGCGACCTTGAACGCGAGGGCCGAGAACGGCTCGGAGGCATCCGGCTTGCGGATGATCTCCTTCTCCTCGTCCTTGACGTCGTGGCCGATCATCGGCGGGACGTCGAGCGGCGACGGGAGGTAGTCGATGACGGCGTCGAGCATCGGCTGGACACCGCGGTTCTTGAACGCGGAACCGCAGAGGACGGGGTAGACCTCGGAAGCGATCGTGAGCTTGCGGATCGCGCCCTTGATCTCGTCCTTGGTCAGTTCCTCGCCACCGAAGAACTTCTCGAGCAGGGCGTCGTCGGTCTCGGCGACGCGCTCGATCAGCTTCGCGCGGTACTCCTCGGCACGGGCCTGGAGGTCCGCGGGGATCTCCTGGACCTCGTACTGGGCGCCCATGGTGACGTCACCCTTTGCGTCGCCCGGCCAGACCTTGGCGTGCATCTCGATGAGGTCGATGATGCCGACGAAGTCGTTCTCGGCACCGATCGGGAGCTGGAGCACGAGCGGCTCCGCACCGAGACGGTTGATGATCGTGTCGACGGTGAAGTAGAAGTCGGCGCCGAGCTTGTCCATCTTGTTGACGAAGCAGATGCGCGGGACGTTGTACTTGTCGGCCTGACGCCAGACGGTCTCGGACTGGGGCTCGACGCCCTCCTTGCCGTCGAAGACGGCGACGGCACCGTCGAGGACGCGGAGCGAACGCTCCACCTCGACCGTGAAGTCCACGTGACCGGGGGTGTCGATGATGTTGATCTGGTTGTTGTCCCAGAAGCAGGTCGTCGCGGCCGACGTGATCGTGATGCCGCGCTCCTGCTCCTGCGCCATCCAGTCCATCGTCGCAGCGCCGTCGTGGACCTCACCGATCTTGTGCGTGATGCCCGTGTAGAACAGGATGCGCTCGGTCGTCGTGGTCTTGCCGGCATCGATGTGCGCCATGATGCCGATGTTGCGGACCTTGTTCAGGTCGGTGAGCACGTCCTGTGCCACAGGGTTCCTCCGGAAGAGTTGTAGGAGAGGTTGGCGGCCGTCCGGGGCGCCAGCGGTTCATGACCACCGGCGCCCGGACGGTGCCGGGACTACCAGCGGTAGTGGGCGAAGGCCTTGTTCGACTCGGCCATCTTGTGGGTGTCCTCACGGCGCTTGACCGCGGCACCGAGACCGTTCGACGCGTCGAGGATCTCGTTCATGAGACGCTCGGTCATCGTCTTCTCGCGACGGGCCTTGGCGTACGAGGTGAGCCAGCGGAGCGCGAGGGTGTTCGCGCGGTGCGGCTTGACCTCGACCGGGACCTGGTAGGTCGAGCCACCGACGCGGCGGCTGCGGACCTCGAGGGTCGGACGGACGTTGTCGAGCGCCTTCTTGAGTGTCGCGACTGCGTCCTGCTGGTTCTTGGCGGAAACGCCTTCGAGTGCGTCGTAGACGATGCGCTCGGCGAGGCCCTTCTTGCCGTCCAGCAGGATCTTGTTCACGAGCTGGGAGACGATCGGTGCGCCGTAGACCGGGTCTGCGACGACGGGACGCTTGGGGGCGGGACCCTTACGAGGCATTGGCTCAACCCTTCTTCGCGCCGTAGCGGCTACGCGCCTGCTTACGGTTCTTCACGGCCTGCGTGTCGAGCGCGCCGCGGATGATCTTGTAGCGGACACCGGGGAGGTCCTTCACACGACCGCCGCGCACGAGCACCATCGAGTGCTCCTGGAGGTTGTGGCCCTCACCGGGGATGTAGGCCGTGACCTCGGTACCGTTCGAGAGCTTCACACGAGCGACCTTGCGCAGTGCCGAGTTCGGCTTCTTCGGGGTGGTGGTGTAGACGCGGGTGCACACACCACGCTGCTGGGGGTTCGCCTTCAGGGCGGGCGCCTTGGTCTTGGTGACCTTCGGCGAACGACCCTTGCGAACGAGCTGCTGAATAGTAGGCAACTGTTCTCCTGGTCCTGCTCGTGTTCTCTGGCCGACGCGGTCCGCCGGCTTCCTCGTCCCACGCTGATTGCCGCCTGACGGCGGACGACGATGGGGGACGGAGTCCGGTCGACCGTTGGTCGAGCCGGATTTTTCGGGCGCGCACGAGGGCGCACACCCGGAAGAGCCTACCCGCGTAACCTCGCGAAATCAATCCGGGCGCGTCGCCCTGGAGGCCCGTCCGGACCGCCGTGGGCGAACACGCCTGATCGGGGTGGTCGCGCAGCGCGCGGGGCGCGACGCCGGGGCCCGCCCGGCACGTCGTCCCGCGCCGGGCGGTGGAGCCGCGCCGCGTCGGAGGAGCGCCCGCGTTGCGGGCGCGCGCCGTGCCTCCAGGCTGGTGCCGACCGGGCGACGGAGGCGAGACGGGTCACGAACCGGTGTCGGAGGAGCCGTTGCCGATGGCCGACCGGAAGGTCGCACCGGCGTCGGTGAAGCCCGTGATGTAGCCGCTCGCGTTGACGTTCATCGGACCCGCGGACGCCGTGCCCACGCCACCGGCGCCGGAGATGTCCGCGGTGAAGGTCGCCCGTCCGTACGTCGTCGTGGTGACCAGCCAGCCGTTCGACAACCAGCCGCCGACCGAGACCGCGGGGCGGGTGTCGAGCGTCCACTTCTGGTTCGTGTAGGTGTACGCGGAGTCCTCGCCGTAGGCGTAGAAGCTGCAGCCCTTCGGTGCCGCGTCCGTCGAGGCGATGCAGCCGTCGACCCAGGCGTTCACGGCGTCCTTCGCGGACTGCTCACCCGCCGCGGTGAGCTTCGTCGTCATCGACACCGGCGAGGACGCCGTCCCGCCGAAGCCGGCCACCGTCGCCGTCGTCGCGTCGGCCGAGTACCACTTGCCGCCGTCGACCGCGACGTCGTACGTGCCGGGGAGCGCCGTCAGGGTCGCCGTGCCGTCCTTCGACGTGGTCACGCGCTGCCCGCCGACCAGCACCTTCGCGCCGGCCGGACCACGCACACTGACGTCGACCGCGCCGAGCTTCGGGGCCTCGAGCTCCCAGACCGGGAAGACACCCCAGTCGGTGCCGGTCTTGTCGAGCGTGAAGGTCGACGAGACGTCGCGGCCGCCCTGCCGCAGGTAGGCGGTCACCGTCGCGGTGTCGCCGTCGTCGCGGGTGGCGGCGATCCGGTACCCCGTCACGCGACCCTTGGCCTTGGCGTACGCCGCGTCGGTCAGGAGCACGTCGCCCTTGTCGTGGTCGATGCCGGCGGTCTTCAGGGCGTCCTCGACCTTGCCTGCCGAGAGGTCGTCGAGGAACGCGCGCACCGGGCGGTCCGCCGAGTGCGTCGACGTCCCGACCGAGTAGCCGACCACGCCGGCGACGGCCAACAGCACGACGGCGGCGCCACCGGCGATGATGCCGATGAGGGGGCCGCGTCCGAGCTTCCGGCGCGGTCGCGCCGGTACGGGGGTCACCGCCTGCTGGGGCGCCCCGTGCTCGCCGCTGATCTCGTCGACGTTCGGGACGGAACCCCATCCGTCGGCCTGGTGCTGGTCGGTCATCGGTCCCCCGTCGTCCTCTGGTGCTGCCGGAATCCTACCGTCGGGCACCGTCATCGCCGCCGGTCGTCGTGACCCGCTCCGCACGCGACTGGTGGCGCGACGTCGCGATCCCGCCGACGACGCTGAGGAGCGCCACGACCACCGACCCGACCACGAACGGGCCGAGGGCGTAGCCCGCCGGGAACACCACCAACTCGGTGAGGTCGCTGCGGACCAGGGCGTACCCGACCGCTCCGACGCCGAGCATCACGAGGTACACCGTCGCAGCGGCGACGAGTCCGGTGACGCCGGCGTTGCCCTCCCGGGCGCCGGCCGCGGTGGCCAGGAAGACGACCACCGCACCGGCCAGCACCATCGCGGGACCGAGGTACGGGGTGGCGTCGGGCTGGGAGATGATCTCGACGTCGGCGAACAGCGCCTCGAAGCCCGTCACCGCGATCACGAGCGCGATGAAGAGGATCGACGTCATCGTCGCGATCAACCACCGGGACATGCGGTGATCGTACCGCCGGGAGGGTCAGGCGTGCTCGTGCCGGCCGGGCTGCTCCTGCTGTGCGTGCTGCTCCTGCTGTGCGTGCTGCTCCTGCTGTGCGTGCTGTTCCTGGGCTGCTGCGACGAGCGCGAGGGCGATCGTGGCCGTGATCACCGGGATGGACTCGGTCATCGGGGCGGCGGCGGTGGGCGCGTCCGTCGCGGCGGTCGTGGCCGTCGGTTCGGCCTGGAGGCGCGGCTCGGCTCCGGACTGCTCCGTCGCCTCCGCCTCGTGGTCGCGCAGCGCCGGTCCGATGACCGGCAGGACCGCCGTGGTCGCCGCCGGCTCGGTGTGCAGCACCGGGATCTCGGTCGTCGCCGGTGCACCCCGCTTCGCGGCGCGACGGGCCTTCGCCATCTTCACCAGGACGACCACGGCGACGATCGCCCAGATGCCGTTCACGATGGTCGACGGGACCGCATGGTGGGCCGCGACGTTGATCGCGACGGCGAGCCCGCCGACGAGGTTGAAGAGCTGGTAGACCGGGCCGTTCGGGAGCTTGCCCATCGAGAACAGCAGGTAACCAGCAAGGACGGTTACGGCTCCGAACCAGCCGAGGAATTCCACGATTCCAGCCAACACGCGCGACTCCGGGCACGACGAGGAACGGCCATTTCGAGCGGCCGTTCGAGAGGGGGATGAGCAGCCGCGAGTGCGGTGTCAGGAGCATCGTAAGCACACCGACAGGCGTCGCGGAAGAGGGTGCGGCGTGGCGGGGTGCGCCCTGTTCGGGAGGGGGTTCCGGAGGGGGTCCGTCAGCCCTTCGCCGGGGTCGCTGCGGTCGTGTCCGTCAGGACGTAGATCGACCCCGTGAAGGTCCAGGACGGGCTGTCCGCACTCCCCGACGCCGCGTCGGCCGATCCCGCACTGGCGATCGATGACGAGATCGAGTCGATGAGGAAGAGCCGCGGATTCGACTGCACTCCCTTGACGAAGGAGAGCGCCCGGGCGAACTCACCGTTCACGGAGATCGAGACAGGGATCACCGAGAAGTTCTCGGCCGTGATGCTGCTGTCCGTCGCGGTCGTGGGTGCCGCCGGCGCGGACGGCGTCGCGCTCGCGCTCGCCGTCGGCGTCGGCGTCGGCGTCGCGGTCGCGGTCGCGCTTGCACCGTCGGTGGCTGTCCCGGTGCTCGGTGTCGTCGCCACCGGTGGCGCGTACGCCGCTGCGTCGCCGAGCGTGATCGTCGCCACCTTCACACCGGTGGCGTTCGCGGTCGCGTTGAGCTGACTGATGAACGAGGAAGCGGCCGCCGAGGACGGTACGGAGGACCGGAGCGCGGCGAGTTCGGCACGCATCTTCGGCAGGGACTTCGCTTGCTCGCGGAGTCGAGCGATCTCTGTCCTCGTCGTCGCGTTCGACGAGCTGATGTTCTGCGCCTCGGACTCGGCCGCAGCGGCTCGGTCGAGCTGCGGCTGCACCCCGAGGAAGAATCCACCGGCAGCCACGGCCAGCGCAGCGACCGCAGCGAGGACGAGCATCAGTCGGTTGCGGCTCATGATTTGTCCTTCGTGTCGTACTTTCCGTCGTAGACGTCATCGTCGAGGTGGATCGTCATGTCCACCGTGTAGACGTTCGTCGACGAGTCGAGGGTGACCGAGTTCGCGTTCGCGTCGACGAATCCGGGGATGCCCTTCACCGAGTCGAGCCAGGCGGGGACGGACGGGAGCGTCGGGCTCGATGCGTCGATCGTGAGCGTGGCCACGCGCTGCCCCTGGAGCGGGGTCGTGGCCTGGGCGTACGCCTCGAGGGGCGTCGCAGAGTCGATCTGGACGCCCGTGATCGCCACGCCAGCGGGGAGCGAGTTCTGCACCCGTTGCAGGGTCGACTGCCAGTCGATCTCGGTCGATCCGCCAACCGTCTGGGCCGCGCGGAGTAGTTCCGACTGCGTCTCGGTGGTTCGGACGTCCCGGTACTGCTGCTGCTGGACGAGGAGCGTCGAGGTCTCCTGGCGCACCTCCGCCAGTTGCGAGTCCGCTTGCATGCCACTCGCGGAGGCGAGCACGATCGCTGCGCCGACTGCGACCGCCACGACGACGACTCCGAGCCAAGCTCGACGCACACCGGCCCGCTGTCGACGGTCGACGAGTACCTCGGTGGGGAGGAGATCGACACGGGGCAGGCCGCCGATCACCAGTGCGCTCGACGCCGAGCGTCCCTGACGCTTGGTGCGCTGCGCCGTGTCCGCGGCGATCCGGACTTCTTTCGAGCCGGCGGAGCGCCGCTTCGAGGGTTCGAGGAGTTTCGTCATGCTGCACTGCTCCCGGTTGCGAGTCCCCAGGCGACGGCGACCGACAGGCCTCGGGCTGCGATGTCCTCCCGACGGATCGACCGGCTTGCCGCGGCGTCGGCGAACGCGTCGCCGACGAGCACCGGGACACCGGTCTGCGTCTGCAGGGCTTCGGGGAAGCCCGGCAGCTGTGCACCGCCTCCGGCGAGCACGATGCTCGAGACGGTCGTGTCCGGTCGGGTGCCCACGAAGTAGTTGACGGTGTTCCGCAGACTGGTGAGGAGTTCGTTGCTGAGGTCTCGGATCGTTGCCGCCGCGCGGATGTCGTCGGGCGTCTGTGCACGCCCGCCGAGCCCGATCCACCGCTTGACCGCCTCCGACTGTTCGACCGGGATGTCCAGTGCCGCGGCGAGCGCACCGGTCAGGTCGTCACCGCCCGACGGGATGATGCGCACGAACTGTGGCACGCCGTCCGTTGCGATGACGACGGTCGTTGTGTTCGCGCCGATCTCGGCGAGCGCGTGGGTGCCGGTGAAACGGGCTGCGGGCAGGTACACGCGAGTCAGCGCGAACGGGATGAGGTCGACACCGATCGGGTTGAGCCCCGCGAGCTGCACTGCTCGGACGTTCGCGAGGACCGCGTCCTTGATCGCGGCGATCAGCAAGCCGTGGACGACTGGGCCCTCCGTGCTGCCCGTCTCCGAGACCGGGTAGAAGTCGAGGATTGCATCACCGACCGGCACCGGGAGCATGTCCTGCACCTGAAACGGAAGCGACTCGCGGATCTGTGCCAGGGGAGCCTTGGGGACCGTGAGGTCGCGAGCGAGCACCCGCTGGTTCCCCATCCCGAGCACGACGTCCTTCGACCGGAACCGCCCGACCCGCCACAGTTCCTTGAGGCTCGCAGCGATCGTGTTCGGCTCGAGGACCTCGCCCCGCTTGGTCGATCCGAGGGGCAGTGGCACCTCGGCCACGCGCTGGATCACTGGTTCGGGCTTGTCCGGGTTCACGACCTCGACGCCACGGATGGTGTCTCCGCCGATGTCGACGCCGACAACGCTCTTCGCCATGTGCAGTCCTTCCTCAGGCCAGTCCGATGATCCGCAGGTACCCGTCGAGCAGCGGCTGGCCGAAGAAGACTCCGAGCCAGGCACCGCCGAGCATCCAGGGGCCGAACGGGATACCGGAGCCGCGCTTCGCACGCCCGGCCACCATGAGGCCGATGGCGAAGGTACCTCCGAGGAGGAACGCCCCGAAAGCTCCCACTGCGAGGGGTCCCCATCCGAGGTACGCGAGTGCGAGGCCAAGCACACCGGCCAGCTTGACGTCGCCCAGGCCCATCCCGCCGGGCACGACGACCGCGAGCACCAGGTATCCGCCGCCGAGCACCACGAGGCCGATCGCGCCGCGGACGAGCGCCCCCCAGTCGCCACCGAACGCCGCCGCGCCCACGAGGAGCACAGCGATCACCGGGTAGGCGGGCAGCACGAGCGCGTTGGGGAGGCGGTGAACGTCGAGGTCGATGAGGGCGAGTGCGATCGAGATCGCCATCAGGTAGAGCATCGCAACGAGCTCGATCGATGCGACGGCAGCAGACACCCCGTCCTGCGCCACCGAGAGAGCTGGTCCGAAGCGGAGCACGACCAGGGCGAACAGCAGCGCGGTGGCGAGCTCGACGAGCGGGTATCGAGCCGAGATCGGAGTGGCACAGTCGCGGCAGCGGCCACGCAGCAGGAGCCAGGACACCACCGGCACGTTGTCACGCGCACGAATGTCGTGACCGCACCGAGGGCATGCGCTCGCCGGCGCCACGACGGACAGACCGGCCGGCACGCGGTAGACGACGACGTTGAGGAACGATCCGATCGCGAGGCCGATGACCGCACCGAAGCCGACGATCATGAGCGCGGCGGTCATCGCGGGTTTCCGTTCGGGTCGTAAGCGGCCTTGACCTCGATCTGCGATGTCACCTTGTAGGTCGTGATGACCGGTTGTGGGAAGAACGGCGGCGTGTAACTCGCCAGGCTCGAGTCGTACCCGTACGACTTGAGGAAACCGTTGCTGCCTTGACCGACTGCGCCGCGGTACCGCTGTGCGATGGATCCGTTCACCGTGAGCGTTCCGCGTGCACCGCCGTAGGCGTAGTTCTGCACGGTGAACGTGCCCTGGTTCGAGAGGATCGCGCCCGATACGGTGCGGTTGTTCGTGAGGAACGGGTAGGCGGTGCCGGAGCCGCTGACGTACATCGGGTTCCACACCATCACCGCCTCCTGCCCCACGATGCCGAGGACGGTCGACGCGGATCGGTTCGTCGTGTACTTCAGGTCGCCGGTCACGTAGACGTAGTTCTCGGCGTCGAGGGTCATCGACTGGTCGACGGTTCCGGAGACGAAGAGATCGCCGTGCGTGCACCCGTACGTCGTGTCCCAGGAGACCGGCTTGCCCTGCGCGTTGCGGGGCTGCGACTCGGCGTAGGTCCCCGGGTATCCAGGGATCGAGCCCGAGTACGGGAAGCCGAGCCCGTTGTCGAGGTTCGAGCTGCTCCGCATGCACGCCGACGGCGCGTTGCGTGTCGTGTAGGTGGACCAGTAGTAGTTCGGGTTCGTGGCGCTTCCGCTTCCGGCGGATGCCGGCTCGTCCTGGACGTAGATCAGGTTGTTCGCGAGCAGGCTCGTGCTCAGGGTCGCGCCAGCCCCTTGGAGGTCCGCGATCGCACCGCACTTCGCCGGGGCGGATCCGTACGGTGACGTCTTCTGGAGGTTGGTGGCCAGTGTCAACGGCGAGCGCACCGTCATCTTCCCGTTGCCCAGGAAGGTGATTTGTGTGGGGCCCGTGTAGAGGCATCCGGTCCCGGGCGTCGTCCCGGTCACGGTCGCGTCGTCGGAGTACATCCGATCGCGTCCGGCGCTGATCGTCGAGGGGGGCGTGTACGAACCGACGACCTCGGGCTGGTAGCCGCTGTAGTACTGGAACGCGGGAGTCTTCGTCGGGCTGCAGACCTTGTTGCTCCAGCCCTGCGCCGACTGCACGGTGCTCTTGAACGTGCCTCCGCAGATGAGCAACATGTCATTCGAGCGGATCGGTCCGTTCAGCACGTCACCGTCCTGGAACTGGATGCGGCCGCATGCGGCCGCACCGTTCGACGGGCGGGCCGAGTAGTCGGCGTTCTGGTAGACGTTCGTGCAGCTCTCGCCGGTGATCGCCGGATCACCGGACTCGTAGTCCGTCCAGTACAGGTAGTTCGAGAAGCCGTCGGGCTTGACGTTGGCGACGAGCGTGCGAGTTCTGGCGCCCGCTTTGCCCGTGACCTGCACACGGACGATGCCCTGCTGGCCGTAGATGCTGTTGTCCACGGCGTACCGGTAGAAGGTCGTGCCGCTCGCGCCAGCGCTGTCAGGCACCGCGACCCAGCTCGTGAACGCGGCGTTGCCCCCGGTGTTGCTCGGGAAGACATCTCCTGTGCTGAACGCCTGGCTCGCGTCACCGTACTTCGTCGCGTAGGTGTTGTCGGCGTTGACGCGCGACTGGTAGTCAGCGAGTCCGGCGTAGGCGGCCGCCATTGCGTTCGCCGTGTCTCGGTCGTCGACCGACTTCGTGGCGCCGGAGGTCGCGAGCCCGACCATGGTCGCAGCGAGGATCATCACGACCATACCGATGCCGAGCACCACGGCGAGCGCCACTCCTCGGTCGTCGTCGTGTGACCGGATGGCTTCGAGGATGCGGCGCACGATCAGCTCCCGAACTGGAGGTTGGGCATGCCCACGGTGCTCGTGAGCGTGACGTTGTTGGCGGCGGCCGGTTTCGTGGAGTCCCGCTCGCCGACGGTGAGGGTGGCGGTCACCGAACGAACAGCCTGCAGATCCGCTGCGGAGAGGCCCGTGGCTCCCGGGGTGAGCGGATTGCCGCCTGCGTCGGCGAAGGTGAACAGGGCGGTCGGCACGACCGACGTCGCCAGTTTCAGGGAAGAGGTCGGAGCGTTCGCGAGCGTTGGGGTCGCTGCGCGCGGGAAGTCGTAGTAGCTCTTCGTCGCGTCGGTCGCCGTCCCGTTCCACTTGGTCTCGGTGATGGTGCCCGTTGCGGAATCCAGTGTGAACTGCACCTCGACCGGTTGCACGTCCACGGCAGAGTTGAGGTTGATGTAGGCGAAGAACCGCACCGACGTCGCCGACGCGTACTGGAACGCGTACTGCGTGTCCACACCACTCGCCACCGGGTTGTTGGATGCCACGCGGAACATGCGCTGCATCTCCCGCATGGCCGTCGAAGCGACTCGAGTGTTGGCGTCCACGCCACTGGTGGTGGACGAGGCCCTCGACACCGAGAGGAAGAACGCTCCGGCCATGGTGAGTACCAAGATGCTCACGCTCATCGCGACGATCAGCTCGGCGAGAGAGACTCCGTGCTCATCACGACGCAGCCGGTTCAAGGCGCGTCTCACGGAGCCCTCCTCGGGTCCAGCATCACCTTGTTGGACGACGTCGTCACACCGGGAGCTGTCGTCGCGTTCGGAGTTCCGCTCGCGTACGCGATCGTGATCACCCCACCGAGGATCTTCGTCACCGTCCCGGACTGGAGCGTGTAGGTGCCGTACGGAAGTGCGATCGTCGCGGTCCCGCCGGTCGGGAGTCCGGTGAACGTGTAGGTGGCGCTGGTCGCGCAACCAGGGTCACCCGAGTTCGCGCTGGGAGCCGCGGTCGTGGCTGTCAAGGCGTTGTCCGCCTTGCCCGCGAGCTTGACTGTCACGATCTGCACTGGCGCCTTCACGGCGTTCGTCCCCGCGGCAGGCTGCGCGATGCCGCGTGGCGCCACCGCCGACCCGCTCGCCGTCGTCCAGTTCTCGGGGTCCACGTTCGAGCACGTCGCCGGGGTTCCGGGAACCGCCTTGTAGCCGTCCGCGTACGGGAACACCTGAGTAGTGGTCCCAGCGGCGTACGGCCCGTAGTCGGCCGTCTTCCGACGAAGCGAGACCGGAGCCGTCGTCGGCGAAGTGAACGCGGTCGTGCTCGCGTTGGGATCCACCCATTGCGGAGCGACCGTCAATGCGGCGTCGTAGTTGAAGTTCGCCGCGGAGGTCTGGTTGGTCTGGACCGTCACGGTCGTCGACGGGGTGGTGGTCTGCGCGCCGAGCGACCCAGAGGACGTGCCGTCGTCGATGTTCCCCGACTTGGCGAGTGCGACGTCGTACCGCCCGGGCTTGACGTTGAGCGCGTACGTGCAACCGTTGGCATCGGTCTGCGCGACCGATGAAGTGATCGCCGCGGCTCCGCTGGGATTGCTCGCGTTCGGTGCGATCGAGACGCTCACTCCCGCGTTGCCGCTGCCGTCGACCTTCGCGACCGAGACGATGATCGTGCCGAGGTTGGCAGCGGTCACCGACGACGTGGGGGCGACCATGCTGTTCATCGTGATCGACTGCGAGCTGCCAGATGTCCACGAGACAGTCATGGAGACGCGCTTGTAGGCGAGCGGTCCTCCGCCGGCGCCACACGCGTTTGCTGCCCCGGAGGTCGGCACCCATCGTGCGACCTGCTGCACGGTGTACTGGAGGCCACCGACGGTCGGTTTCGACGTGCTGTCCACGACCGAGAAGAGGTTCGCGGCTGTTCTCGCGCGGTCGATGGCGTCCTGCGCGAGGCTGATCGCTACTTCGCGTGATCGAGATCCGTGAGCGAGGTAGAGGGAGCTGACGATACCCGTTGCGACTCCCGCTGCGATCAGCGCGAACACCGTCATGGCGACGAGCACCTCGATGATGGAGAACCCGTCTTCCTGTTCACGCGCATCGCGCAGGAAATTCGCGCGTCGAGACATGGGTCACCTCCGACTGGGCCCAGCAATCGGGAGGGGCGGAGGCCGACTCGGTCCGAGTCGGGCCCCGCCCCTCACATTGGTCAGCAGGTTGCAGTGTCGCCGGTCGAGACACCGTCAGCGTCGGTGACCTTGGCCTTCGTGCCCGTCGGGCTGACGGCGGCAACGCAGAAGCCGGCGGTGTTGCCAGAACCGGTGAGCTTGACGGTGGGCGCAGTGCCACCCTTTGTGTAGTCGATGGAAGCACTCTTGTAACCCGAATCGGTCAGCTTGGTGAGGTCCGTCGTGTAGGCGTTGTTCGTCGTGTAGTACGCGACCTGCGCCGTCTTGATGTTGGCCAGGTCAGACTTCACCGCCGAGTCCTTCGCATTGTTCTGCACACCGATGTACACCGGGATGGCGATCGCGGCGAGGATGCCGATGATGATCACGACGACGAGGAGTTCGATGAGCGTGAAGCCCTTCTCCTTGTCGTCGAGGAGTCCCTTGCGGCGAGCGTCGAGCTTGCCCATGAGCGCGAAGTACATGGTTGTTCCATTCTTTCGGGAATGTGATTGGAAGTACGTTTCGGGGCTTGCTCTGCCGCCGCTGACAAGAGTATTCAGAGCGTTTTCCGGGCATAATCCCGAGAACGGGGGGCAACGCCGGAACGAATTACCCCCACTACCGGGGGCAGCGGGGGTAATTCTGCCCCCGCATGAGGGGCAGTAGAAAGCGGTGTCTACTTGACGAGGGAGGTGATCTGGAAGATCGGCAGGTAGAGCGCGACGATCATCCCGCCGACCACGACGCCGAGGAACGCGATGAGCAGCGGCTCGATCAACGAGGTCAGCGCTTCGGTCGTGGCCTCGACTTCGGCGTCGTAGAAGACGGAGATTTTCTCGAGCATGATCTCGAGCGAGCCTGCGTCTTCGCCGACGGCGACCATCTGCGACACCATCGCAGGGAACACCGTCTCCTTCGCGAGCGGGGCCGCGATTGATTCACCTTTTCGAACCGATTCGGAAACGCGCCCGAGTGCTCTCTCTACGACGAAGTTGTTCGAGACTTCACCGGCGATCTGCAATGCTTGCAGAATAGGAACGCCGGCACCGATCATGTTCGAGAGGTTCCTCGCAAAACGCGCGATGACGATCTTCTGGTTGAGTTGCCCGAAGACCGGCAATCGCAATTTCAACGGGTCGATGAACGCGCGGACGCGGTCGGTGTTCTTGTTCGCGCGCCACCACAGCCAGAACACCACGATGGCGACGGCGAGCGCCGGTCCGATGTAGACCATCGCGTGCGACGCGTAGACGAGCAGCATCGTCGGCAACGGCAGCTGCCCACCGAGCGACGAGAACATCTTCTGGAAGATCGGCACGATGAAGATCAACATGATGACGACGGCGAGCAGCGACATCACGAGCACGACGACGGGGTAGGTCATCGCCGACTTGATCGTCGACCGGAGCTTGTGCTCCTTCTCGAAGTTCGTCGCGATGGAGTCCATCGCCTGGTCGAGGAACCCGCCGGTCTCCCCCGCCCGGATCATGTTGATCATGATCGGCGGGAAGTCGACCGGGTACTTCGCGACGGCGTCCGAGAACGAGACACCCCGCTCGACGTCGTCCCGGACCTTGCCGAGGATCTCCTTGAGCTTCTTGTTGTCCGTCTGGTCGGCGAGGATCGACAGTGCGCGGAGCAACGAGAGCCCGGACGACAGCATGGTCGAGGCCTGCCGCGACATGATCGCCAGGTCCTTGAGCCCCACGCCCTTCTCGAACCCGGGGATCTTGATCTCGGTCTGCAGCCCCGTACCGGCCTTCGCCTCGGTGATGGCGATCGGCGAGACACCCATCCCCCGGAGCCGCTGGACGACCGCACCCTCGGAGGACGCGTCGAGGCGCCCCTTCACGAGCTTGCCGGCACCGTCGCGCCCCCGGTAGTCGTAGGCGAGCGACATCAGTGGCCTCCTGAGTACTTGTCGCCGAAGTCGATCTCGGAGGCGGCGATGGCGGCGGCGGAGGAGTCCGACGGGGACTCGACGCGCTGCACGAGCCGGTCGAAGCCCTCGAGGTCGTGCACCTTCTCCATCGCGGCCTTCCGCGTGATGGTGCCGACGTTGACGAGTTCGGCGAGGTCCTGGTCCATCGTGTGCATGCCCATGTCACGCCCGGCCTGCATGGCGGAGGTGATCTGGTAGGTCTTGCCCTCGCGCACGAGGTTGCCGATGGCCGGGGTGGTCTTCATGATCTCGGTGGCGACGACGCGGCCGGAGCCGTTGGCCTTCGGCACGAGGGTCTGGCAGACGACGCCTTCGAGGGTGGAGGCGAGCTGCGTCCGGATCTGTCCCTGCTGGTGCGGCGGGAAGACGTCGATGACGCGGTCGATGGTGCCGGGAGCGCTCTGCGTGTGCAGGGTGGCGAACACGAGGTGCCCGGTCTCGGCGGCGGTGAGGGCGACGGAGATCGTCTCGAGGTCGCGGAGCTCGCCGATGAGGATCACGTCGGGGTCCTGGCGGAGCACGTGCTTGAGGGCGGCGGCGAAGGAGTGCGTGTCCGCCCCGACCTCGCGCTGGTTGATGATCGCCTTCTTGTGGTCGTGCATGAACTCGATCGGGTCCTCGACCGTCACGATGTGGTCGGCCCGGGTCTCGTTGACGAGGTCGATGAGTGCGGCGAGGGTGGTCGACTTGCCCGAGCCGGTGGGCCCGGTGACGAGCACGAGCCCGCGCGGCAGCTTGGCGAACTCCCCCACGTGGTCGGGGATGCCGAGCTGCTTGAGGGTCTTGATCTTCGTGGGGATGATGCGGAACGCCGCGCCCCAGTTGCCGCGCTGCTGGTAGTAGTTCACGCGGAAGCGGTACTCGGGCGACAGCGAGTACGCGAAGTCGAGTTCCTGCTCGTGGTCGAACTGACCGGCCTGCTCGACGGACAGCAGGGTCTTCAGGGCGGCGATCACCTTGTTTCGTGCCCACGGGCCGCCGGGGACGGCGGGCCGGAGCGACCCGTCGACGCGCACCGTGGGTGCTGCGTCGGCGGTGAGGTGGAGGTCGGAGGCGCCCTGGTAGACGACCTGCGCGAGCGCGGTGATGAGGTCGGGGTCGGCGACCTCGCGCGCGTGCCGGGTGAAGTTGATCTCGGCCTGCCCGTCGGGTGCGGGCGCGTAGGTGGTCGGGGCGTGGACTGCCTGGAGGACCGTGGTCGGTTCCGCGGGCACGACCGGCAGGTGCTGGGTCACGGCATCGGCGTACCCGTAGGACGCGGTCGACGGCGGGACGGCTGCGGGTGGTGTGGCGGGCGCGGCGTGCGGCTGCGCCACCGGCACGGCGACGGGGTCGCCCGCGGGCGCCGGCCACGACGCGATCTCACCGGTCGGGGCCGGCCACGCGGCGGTGTCACTGGACAGGTCGTGGACCGGGACCGACGGGGCGGGCGCGACCCGTGCCTCCAGGTCGGGTGAGGTCGGCTGCTGCGCGGCGGCTGCCGCGAGCCGCGCGGCACGACGGCCACCGACCTCGGTGCCGGGGCGTCCGGGGTGCCAGCCGGCGACGGGTTCGTCCCCGGGCACGGAGATGTCGTAGACGGAGTCAGTCATCGTTCCACTCCCACGCCTACGCGACCACGCGCAGGATCTCGTCGATGCTCGTCATGCCGAGCTTGACCTTCTCCCACCCGTCCTGACGGAGGGTGAGCATGCCCTGCGCCTGGGCGACGCGGCTGATCTCGGCGCTGGACGCACGGGAGACGGCGAGGCGCTCGATCTCCTCGGTCACGGTCATGACCTCGTGCAGGGCGATGCGGCCGCGGTACCCGGTGTTCGAGCAGACCGCGCATCCGACGGGGCCGAAGAACTCGGGGACGGCGGTGTCCTCGGTGGCGACGAAGCCGAGCGCGACGAGCTGCGCGGGCGTGTACTGCGCCGGGGCCTTGCAGCGGTCGCAGAGCCGGCGGGCGAGCCGCTGGGCGACGACGGAGTCGAGCGCGGACCCGACGAGGAACGGCTCGATGTCCATCTCGGTCAGGCGGGTGATCGCCGAGGGGGCGTCGTTCGTGTGCAGGGTCGAGAGCACCAGGTGGCCGGTGAGGGAGGCCTCGATCGCGATCTGCGCGGTCTCGTGGTCGCGGATCTCGCCGAGGAGCACGACGTCGGGGTCGGAGCGCAGGATCGAGCGGAGGGCGGACGCGAAGGTCAGACCGGCCTTCGGGTTGACCTGCACCTGGTTGATGCCGGCCATCCGGTACTCGACCGGGTCCTCCACCGTGATGACGTTGATCTCCGGGCGGGCGACCGCGTTGAGCGTCGTGTACAGGGTCGTCGACTTGCCGGAGCCGGTCGGGCCGGTGACGAGGATCATCCCGTACGGCTTCGAGTAGGAGCGCTGGTACGCCTGGAAGTTCTGCTCGAGCAGGTTGAGGTCCTTCAGGGACATCGACGTGTTCGTGTTGTCGAGGATCCGCATGACGACCTTCTCGCCCCACACGGTGGGGAGGGTCGCGACGCGGAGGTCGATCTGCCGACCGCCGTGGCGCACCGACATGCGCCCGTCCTGCGGCTTCCGACGCTCGGCGATGTCGATGTCGCTCATGATCTTCAGGCGGCTGATGACACCGTTCTGGATGTTCTTGGGCGCCGGGGCCATCTCGTGCAGCACGCCGTCGATGCGGTAGCGGACGCGGACCTCGTGCTCACCGGGCTCGATGTGGATGTCCGACGCGTGGTCCTGGATCGCCTGCGACACGAGCAGGTTCACGAAGCGGACGATCGGGACGTCGTCGAGGGCGCCGTCGGTCAGGTCGACCTGCTGCTGCGCCTGGGCCGACGCTTCTTCCTCGAGGGACGACGTCAGGTCGTTCAGTTCGTCGTCGGCACGGAGGTAGCGGTCGAGCGCCGCGGCGAGGTCGCGTTCGTCGACCTGCAGGGGCTTCACCGGGCGACCGGAGGCGGTGCGTGCGTCGTCGATCGCGAGGACGTTCGTCGGGTTCACCATCGCGAGGACGAGGGTCTCGCCCTCGAACCCGACGCCGAGCACGCCGTGGCGACGGCAGAGCGCCGCGGGCAGCATCGACACCGCGGTGCCGTCGACCGGGTAGTCGGTCAGCGGGACGGTCTTGGAGTTGTTCGACGCGGCGCGGGCGGTGATGTACTGCGCCTCGCTCACCAGCCCCTGGTCGACCAGCGACCGGATCGAGCGGTCGTCGATCTCCTCGTCGCCGGTCATCGAGTCGAGGTGCTCGATCGGCAGGGCTCCGTTGAGGATGAGGATCTCGGACAGTGTGGCCATGTGCCTCCGAGCCTCCTTCGGGTCGCGCGCTGGACGTGGGGACGAGCGCCGCAGGGGTTCGACGCCCGACCACGCTACGTCCGCGCCGAACGGCCACCGCAGTCCCACAACGAGGGGGCGAGGGGGTCTTCCGTGACCCCAGTGCAGGGGTACCCGCGGGTATCGACCCTCGTCAGAGGGCCGTCGACGCGGTGACGTGCACGTCGCCCGCGACGAAGCCGAGGCGCTCGTAGATGCGCCCGGCACCGCTCGGGTTCTCGGCGTCGACGTGCAGCACCGCGGCGGACAGGCCGTCCGCCCGGATCGCCTGCAACGAGGCGTCGAGCACGATGGGCGCGAGGCCCCGGCCCCGGGCAGCACGGACGACCCCGACCCAGTGCACGTACCCGTACGAGCGACCGCGCGCCGCGAAGCCGTCCGGGTCCACCTCGACGATCGCGAACGCCACGATCGCCCCGTCGGCGTCGAGCACCACGCGCGACAGGTCGAGCCGGCTCTTGCTCGCGGTGAGGAAGCCGTGCCAGTCGGACTCGACCATCGGCTGCGAGCCCCAGTGGTCGCGGAAGGAGTCGTTCTTGGCGTGCCGCAGCGGCTCGATGTCGTCCGGGGTCGCCGCCCGGACGACGTGGCCGTCCGGCAGCGCCGGCACGTCCGTGGCGTCGCCGTCGCCCTCGCCGAGGACGACCTGCATGTCGATCCAGTTCCGGGTCGGTTCGAACCCGGACCGCGCCGCGAGCCGGAGCGACCCGGCCCCCTGCGGGGCACCGACCTCGATCGTCGCGGGCAGGTCGACGTCGAGCACCGCGAGCCGCTGGCGTGCGCGGCCGACCTGCCACGCGAGCACCCGTCGGCCGATCCCCCGCCCGCGGAACCCGGGGTGCACGGTCCCGTCGAGCACCACCCGCGCGGCGGTGACCCGGGAGGGGACGTCGATGACGATGCCGTACGCCTGCACATGCCCCTCAGCATCGACGCCGACGAGGGTGTCCCGGGCGACGTCGAGCCCCTCGGTGGACAACGTCCGCTCGAAGTCGGCTGTGGAGGGACGAGCGTGCGGGTCGTCCACCGCCGCGGCCTCAACAGCGAGAGCGTGCACCGCGGCGAGGTCGTCCCGTGACCCGGCCCGGAACGTCAACCCACCGACCGGCACCGGGTGCTCGAGGTGGGCAGGGGCCGTGATCCGTTCGCGCAGCGTCGCCATGCCCCCAGCCTGCCAGGGCAGAAACTGCTCGACGTGCACGCCCACCGCGGGACATGATGAGTCATGGACATCACGAGCGTGACCGTGGGGCTGCCCGTCACCGACATCGAAGCGTCCTGCCTCTGGTACGGCGCCGTGTTCGAACGCGCCGAACCGGACCTCGAGCCCGACGACGGCATCGCCGAGTACGAGGTCGGCGGCATCTGGATCCAGCTCTACGAGGACGAGAACGCCGAGGAGAACCCGGTCAGCGTCCGCTTCGGCGTCGACGACGTCACCGCCCAGCACGCCCGGATCGGTGCGCTCGGCATCGACATCGGCCCCGTCGAGTGCGTCGACGGCGCCGTCGACTGGTTCGACGTCCGCGACCCCGACGGCAACGTCCTCAGCCTGTTCTCCCTGGTCGACGAGACCGGTCGTGGATCCGGCCGCGACAACGGCGCGGACCGCGCGCTCTAGACGCACCCCCTGACGGCCTGGAGGCACGGTGCCGGCCCGCACCGTGCCTCCAGGCCGCCCGTCGGTCGCGAACGCGAGCCGCAACGGGAACGGCCCCCGCATCCGAGGATGCGGGGGCCGTTCCGGTGGAGCTCAGGCTCAGTTGTAGGTGCCCGGCGTGAAGTCGTCCGACGAGAAGCTGTCGAAGTCGACGAAGCTCAGGTCGGCGTCCGAGAACGACGAGTCGTCCGCGAAGATGCGGTTCGGGTACCGCTCCGCCTTCGCTTCCTCCGTCGCGTTCACGTCCACGTCGCGGTACCGGCTGAGGCCCGTCCCGGCGGGGATGAGCTTACCGATGATGACGTTCTCCTTGAGGCCGACGAGGTGGTCCTGCTTGCCCTCCATGGCCGCCTGCGTGAGCACGCGGGTGGTCTCCTGGAAGGAAGCGGCGGACAGCCACGACTCGGTCGCGAGGGACGCCTTGGTGATGCCCATCACCTCCTGGCGAGCGGAAGCGGTCTTGCGACCCTCCTGCAGCGCCGCACGGTTGAGCATGTTGTACCGCGAACGGTCAACGAGCTCACCCGGGAGCAGGTCGGTGTCGCCGTGGTCGACGACGGTGACCTTGCGGAGCATCTGCCGCACGATGACCTCGATGTGCTTGTCGTGGATCGGCACGCCCTGCGAGCCGTACACGTCCTGCACACCGTTGACGAGGTGCTTCTGGACCTCACGGACACCCTTGACGCGAAGGACTTCCTTCGGGTCGACGGTGCCGGCGATGAACTGCTCGCCGAGCTCGACGTGCTGGCCGTCCTCGATGAGGAGCGTCGCACGCTTGAGCACCGGGTAGATGAACGGCTCGTCGCCGTTGTCCGGCGTCAGGATGATGCGACGACCCTTGTCGGTGTCCTCGATCGTCGCGCGGCCGGGGGCCTCGGCGATCGGGGACGCGCCCTTGGGGGTACGCGCCTCGAACAGCTCGGTGACACGCGGCAGACCCTGGGTGATGTCGTCTGCCGAGGCCGAACCACCCGTGTGGAAGGTACGCATCGTCAGCTGGGTACCGGGCTCACCGATGGACTGGGCGGCGATGATGCCGACCGCCTCGCCGATGTCGACGAGGTTGCCCGTGGCGAGCGAACGGCCGTAGCACTTCGCGCAGACACCGACGGCCGACTCGCAGGTCAGGACCGAGCGCACCTTGATGCTCTCGACACCGGCTGCCAGCAGCTTGTCGATCAGGACGTCACCGACGTCCTCACCGGCCTCGGCGACGACCGTGCCCTTCGCGTCCACGGCCGGGGTGGCCAGGGTGCGGGAGTACACGGTGTTCTCGACGCGCGGGTCCCGGACCAGCTTGCCGTCGGCACCCACGGTCGCGATCGGGAGCTCGAGGCCCCGCGTCGTGCCGCAGTCGTCCTCGCGGATGATGACGTCCTGCGAGACGTCCACGAGACGACGGGTGAGGTACCCGGAGTCCGCGGTACGGAGCGCGGTGTCGGCAAGACCCTTGCGAGCACCGTGCGTGGCGATGAAGTACTCCGCCACGGTCAGGCCCTCGCGGTACGAGTTGATGATCGGGCGGGCGATGATCTCGCCCTTCGGGTTGTTCACCAGACCACGCATACCGGCGATGTTGCGGACCTGGAGCCAGTTACCACGAGCACCCGACGACACCATGCGGTTGATGGTGTTGTCGACGGGGAAGTTGTCGCGCATCTCCTGCGCGATCTCGTTCGTGGCTTCCGTCCAGATCTTGATCAGGTCGGCGCGACGCTCGGCGTCGGTGATCAGACCCTTGTCGAACTCGCCCTGCACCTTGGCCGCCTGGACCTCGTAGCCCGCGATGATCTCCTTCTTGCGAGGAGGCGTCACGACGTCCGAGAGGGCGACGGTCACACCGGAGCGCGTGCCCCAGTAGAAGCCGGCGTCCTTGATCCGGTCCAGCGCGGCGGCCGTCTCGGTCTTGGAGTAGCGCTCGGCGAGGTCGTTGACGATCGCGGAGAGCACGCCCTTGTCGGTGACCTTCTGGACGAACGGGTAGTTCGCCGGGAGGGTCTCGTTGAAGAGCGCACGACCGAGGGTCGTCTCGAGCAGGACGGGCTCGCCCTGCACGTAGCCCTCCGGTGCCTCGCCCTCGGCGAACCACACGTCGGACATGCGGATCTTCACCAGCGCGTTGAGGTGCAGCGTGCCCTGGTCCTTCGCGAGGATCGCCTCGGCGACGGAGGAGAACGCACGGCCCTCACCCACGGCGCCCTCGCGGACGGTCGTGAGGTGGTGCAGACCGATGATCATGTCCTGTGCGGGCAGGGTCACCGGGCGGCCGTCGGACGGCTTCAGGATGTTGTTCGAGGCGAGCATCAGGATGCGGGCCTCGGCCTGGGCCTCCACCGACAGCGGCAGGTGCACGGCCATCTGGTCACCGTCGAAGTCCGCGTTGAACGCAGCACACACGAGCGGGTGGAGCTGGATGGCCTTGCCCTCGACGAGCTGCGGCTCGAACGCCTGGATGCCCAGACGGTGCAGCGTCGGCGCACGGTTCAGCAGCACGGGGCGCTCGCGGATGATCTCCTCGAGCACGTCCCACACCTGCGGACGCGAACGCTCGACCATGCGCTTCGCCGACTTGATGTTCTGCGCGTGCGACAGGTCGATGAGGCGCTTGATGACGAACGGCTTGAAGAGCTCCAGCGCCATCTGCTTGGGCAGACCGCACTGGTGCAGCTTCAGCTGCGGGCCGACGATGATGACCGAACGGCCCGAGTAGTCGACGCGCTTGCCGAGCAGGTTCTGGCGGAAACGACCCTGCTTGCCCTTGAGCATGTCGCTCAGGGACTTCAGGGCGCGGTTGCCGGTACCCGTGACCGGACGTCCACGACGACCGTTGTCGAACAGCGCGTCGACCGCTTCCTGCAGCATGCGCTTCTCGTTGTTCACGATGATCTCGGGGGCACCGAGGTCGAGCAGGCGGCGGAGACGGTTGTTGCGGTTGATCACACGACGGTAGAGGTCGTTGAGGTCCGACGTGGCGAAACGGCCACCGTCGAGCTGCACCATCGGGCGGAGCTCCGGCGGGATGACCGGCACGACGTCGAGCACCATCGCGGCCGGCGAGTTGCCGGTGGCGAGGAAGGAGCTGACGACGCGCAGACGCTTGATCGCGCGGATCTTCTTCTGGCCCTTGCCCTCGGCGATCTGCAGACGCAGCGCCTCGGCCTCGGCGGCCAGGTCGAACGCCTCGAGCCGCAGCTTGATCGCCTCGGCGCCCATGTAGGCGTCGAAGTAGATCCCGAAGCGGTCCTGGAGCTCGTGGAAGACGGCGTCCTCGGGCTTGAGGTCGCCCACCTTGAGGTTGCGGAAGTCCTCCCACACGCGCTCGAGGCGGGTGATGTCCTCGTCGAACGACTTGCGGACCTGGGACATCTCCTTCTCGGCGGTGTCCTTGGTGCGGCGCTTGACGTCGGCCTTGGCGCCCTCTTCCTCGAGCGCTGCGAGGTCGTCCTCGAGCTTCTTGAGGCGGTCGGCGATGATCGAGTCGCGCTGACCCTCGAGGTTCTTGATCTCGAGGCGCATCTCGTTCTCGAGACCCGGCATGTCCGCGTGGCGGCCCTCTTCATCGATGTCGATGATCATGTACGCCGCGAAGTAGATGACCTTCTCGAGGTCCTTCGGCGCCATGTCGAGGAGGTACCCGAGGCGCGACGGGACGCCCTTGAAGTACCAGATGTGCGTGACGGGTGCGGCGAGCTCGATGTGGCCCATGCGCTCACGACGGACCGAGGACTTGGTGACCTCGACGCCGCAGCGCTCGCAGACGATGCCCTTGAACCGGACACGCTTGTACTTGCCGCAGGCGCACTCCCAGTCGCGGGACGGACCGAAGATCTGCTCGCCGAACAGACCGTCCTTCTCGGGCTTGAGGGTGCGGTAGTTGATGGTCTCCGGCTTCTTGACCTCGCCGTACGACCACTGGCGGATGTCCTCGGCCGTGGCGAGGCCGATCCGCAGTGCGTCAAATGAAGTTGCTTCGAGCAATGTTCTTCTCTCTAGCTGGATTCGTTACGAGTACGGGCGGGATCAGATGTCGTCGACGGACGACGACTCGAACCGCGAGGAGATGTTGATGCCGAGCTCTTCAGCGGCACGGAAGACCTCGTCGTCCGTGTCGCGGAGGCTGACCGCCTGGCCGTCGGCCGAGAGGACCTCGACGTTCAGGCAGAGCGACTGCATCTCCTTCATGAGGACCTTGAACGACTCCGGGATACCCGGCTCCTGGATGTTCTCGCCCTTGACGATCGCCTCGTAGACCTTCACGCGGCCGAGGATGTCGTCGGACTTGATCGTCAGGAGCTCCTGGAGGGCGTAGGCGGCGCCGTACGCCTCGAGTGCCCACACCTCCATCTCACCGAATCGCTGTCCACCGAACTGCGCCTTACCACCCAGCGGCTGCTGCGTGATCATCGAGTACGGACCGGTCGAACGGGCGTGGATCTTGTCGTCGACCAGGTGGTGCAGCTTGAGGATGTACATGTAGCCGACCGAGACGGGCTCCGGGAACGGCTCGCCGGAGCGACCGTCGAAGAGCTGCGCCTTGCCGGACGAACCGATCAGGCGCTCGCCGTCGCGGTTCGGGAGGGTGCTGTCGAGGAGGCCCTCGATCTCACGCTCGTACGCACCGTCGAACACCGGGGTGGCGACCTTCGTGCCGGGCTCCGCGCTGTGGGCGGCCTCGGGGAGGGCCGAAGCCCACTCCTGGATGCCCTCGACGTTCCAGCCCTGCTTCGCGAGCCACCCGAGGTGGATCTCGAGGACCTGGCCGAAGTTCATTCGGCCGGGGACGCCGAGCGGGTTGAGCACGATGTCGACCGGGGTGCCGTCGGCGAGGAACGGCATGTCCTCCACCGGCAGGATCGTCGAGATGACGCCCTTGTTGCCGTGACGACCGGCGAGCTTGTCACCCGCGGTGATCTTGCGCTTCTGGGCGATGTAGACGACCACGCGCTGGTTGACGCCCGAGCCGAGCTCGTCGTCGCCGTCCTGCGAGTCGAACACCTTGACGCCGATGATCGTGCCCTCTTCACCGTGGGGCACCTTGAGCGAGGTGTCGCGGACTTCGCGCGACTTCTCGTTGAAGATGGCACGGAGGAGGCGCTCTTCAGCGGAGAGCTCGGTCTCGCCCTTCGGCGTGACCTTGCCGACCAGGATGTCGCCGGGGCGGACCTCGGCACCGATGCGGATGATGCCGCGCTCGTCGAGGTCGGCCAGGAGGTCCGGGCTGACGTTCGGGAGGTCGCGGGTGATCTCCTCCTTGCCGAGCTTCGTGTCGCGGGCGTCGACCTCGTACTCCTCGATGTGGATCGAGGAGAGGGTGTCGTCCTTCACGAGGTTCTGCGACAGGATCATCGCGTCCTCGTAGTTGTAGCCCTCCCACGGCATGAACGCGACGAGGAGGTTCTTGCCGAGCGCGAGCTCTCCGTTCTCCGTCGCGGGACCGTCGGCGATGACCTCGCCCTGCTCCACGCGCTCACCGGCCGAGACGACCACGCGGTGGTTGTAGCTCGTGCCCTGGTTCGAGCGGTCGAACTTGCGCAGGTAGTAGGTCTGCGTGCCGCCCTCGTCGAGCTGCAGGGTCACGGCGTCGGCCGAGACCTCGGAGACGACACCGGCCTTGTCGGCGGTGACGACGTCGCCGGCGTCGATGGCGGTGTAGCCCTCCATACCGGTACCGACGAGCGGCGACTCGGAACGGAGCAGCGGCACTGCCTGACGCTGCATGTTCGCACCCATGAGGGCGCGGTTCGCGTCGTCGTGCTCGAGGAACGGGATGAGCGACGTCGCGACCGACACCATCTGGCGCGGGGAGACGTCCATGTAGTCGACCTCGTCCTTGCCGACGAGCTCGACCTCGCCGCCCTTCTTCCGGACGAGCACCTTGTCGTCCTGGAAGTGGAAGGAGTCGGTGAGCGGGGCGTTCGCCTGCGCGACGACGAAGTCGTCCTCTTCCGAAGCCGTGAGGTAGTCGATGGTCGTGGTGACCTGACCGTTCACGACGCGGCGGTACGGCGTCTCGATGAAGCCGAAGGAGTTGATCCGACCGAACGACGCGAGCGAACCGATCAGGCCGATGTTCGGGCCTTCCGGGGTCTCGATCGGGCACATGCGGCCATAGTGCGACGGGTGGACGTCACGGACCTCGACGCCGGCGCGCTCACGGGACAGACCACCCGGGCCGAGGGCCGAGAGACGACGCTTGTGCGTCAGGCCCGCGAGCGGGTTGTTCTGGTCCATGAACTGCGACAGCTGGGACGTTCCGAAGAACTCCTTGATCGCGGCGACGACCGGACGCACGTTGATGAGCGTCTGCGGCGTGATCGCCTCGATGTCCTGCGTGGTCATGCGCTCGCGGACGACGCGCTCCATGCGGGACAGACCCGTGCGGACCTGGTTCTGGATGAGCTCGCCGACGGCGCGGATGCGACGGTTGCCGAAGTGGTCGATGTCGTCCACGTCGAGGCGCAGCTGCACCGGCTCGCCGTCGCGGACGCCGTCGAGGGTGGTCTTCTCGGCGTGCAGCGAGACCAGGTACTTGATCGTGCGGACGATGTCCTGCACGGTCAGGACCGAGTCGCTCAGCGGCGCGTCGATGCCGAGCTTGCGGTTGACCTTGTAGCGGCCGACCTTCGCGAGGTCGTAGCGCTTCGGGTTGAAGTAGAAGTTGTCGAGGAGCGCACGCGCGGCCTCGGCGGCGACCTGCTCGCCCGGACGCAGCTTGCGGTAGATGTCCTTGAGCGCCTCTTCCTTGGTGAGGATGGCGTCCTTCTCGAGGGTCGACTCGATCGAGGCGAAGCCCTGGAACTCGTCCATGATCTCTTCGCTCGTCATGCCGAGCGCCTTGAGGAACACGGTGACCGACTGCTTGCGCTTGCGGTCGATGCGCACGCCCACCTGGTCGCGCTTGTCGATCTCGAACTCGAGCCAGGCACCACGCGACGGGATCACGCGAGCGGAGTAGATGTCCTTGTCGGACGTCTTCTCCTGCTGACGCTCGAAGTACACGCCCGGGGAGCGGACGAGCTGCGAGACCACGACACGCTCGGTGCCGTTGATGATGAACGTGCCGCGCTCGGTCATGAGCGGGAAGTCGCCCATGAACACGGTCTGCGTCTTGATCTCACCGGTCATGTGGTTCATGAACTCGGCGTTGACGTAGAGCGGAGCGGCGTAGGTCTTGCCACGCTCCTTGCACTCGTCGATCGAGTACTTCGGGTCCTCGAGCTCGGGCGACGTGAAGCCGAGCTGCATGGTCTCGCCGAGGTCCTCGATCGGGGAGATCTCCTCGAAGATCTCCTCGAGCCCGGAGTGCAGTGCGAGGTCGGTGCGACCCTGCTCCTGCCCTTCGGCGAGGCGGGCCTTCCAGACGTCGTTGCCGACGAGCCAGTCGAAGCTCTCCGTCTGGAGTGCGAGCAGATCAGGAACCGTGAGGGTGTCCGTGATCTTGGCGAACGAGAGTCGCGAGTGGTTGCGACCGTTCTTGGGGTTGGTGGATGCGTTGGGCGCAGCAGCCAAGGGTTTGACCTCCGGTAGGCCCCGTCGGGCCGGTACTGACGAGCAGCACGTAGGTGAGTGGATTGACGCTTGAGCGCACCCCTCGAAGACACGCGATCACGGGCCGCCGCGTGAGCGAGGACACATGTGCGATGATCTGGGTGAGCGGTACCCGCCGACATATACGGGTCCGGCTTCACCAGGGCGGGCGTCGACCGCAATATGACGACACGGATGCCAGGGAGCGCGAACTGTCATCATAGGTCGCGTCCGTGCGCGATGTCCAGTCCTGGCTTGACCGAATTCGTCAGTGCCGTGTATAAGCCCGTGGACCGACCCGGTATTCCCTGCACCGGCGGCACGAAGCGCGGCCGTCGGCACCGCCCGTGGCGTCCGTCAGCGCAGCGCTCCGAGCGCCTTCTCGGGCCGCCGGACCCGCACGAACGTCACGCGCCCGCGGTCGTCGGTGATCTCGATCCCGCGCCCCGGCGTGAGGATGAGCGCCCGCACGCCACGACCGAGCCGGAGCCCGATCCCGCCGTACGTGGAGGCATCCGCCTCGGCGAGCCGCACGTCGACGATGCGCCGACGGGCGATCCGTCGCGCGGGCAACGGCCGGAAGTGCAGGACGACGTGGGTGTCCGTCACCGTGAACCCGGTGCGGGCGAGCAGGAGCAGGAGGCCGACCGCGACGCCGACCACGCCCGGGACGACGAGCGCCGCTTCTGGTGCCTCGCCGGGCCACCCGAGGACCGCTGCCACGAGTGTGAGGCCGCCGACCAGCAGGACCCCGCCGACCGCGCGCATCCAGGTGGGCGCGTGGTCGTGGTCGGTCTGCGCGGGCGCCGACGTCGGCCGGGCGGTGCGGGTCGCGGTGACGAGTCGGTACGTCGGGACGCTCATGGTGTCGGTCATGGCTGCGGGCTCCTGCGGAGTCGTGGTCCGGTTCGTGTGCTGCACTCGTATTTTACATAGCGCACACAATGTTCTCAATGGCCGGCGCGCAGGGCGGGGCCACGGGCGGCGCGCAGGAGAGCGGGGAGGCCCGGCGCACGCCGACGGCACGCACGCGGAGCCGGCAGTGGGGGGTGCCGGACGGGCGCGCCGCGGTCACGGTCGAGGTGCGGAACCGCGAGGTGTGGGGCACTGCGCGGTTCGACGCACCGAGGTGACGACCCGGTGAACGATAGGGGGTGAGCCTTGACGTCCGCTGGCCGTACATGTGTACGCATTCAACTGCGGGTGTTCGACCGCGCACACCGCGTAGCCGGTGACGCCCCGCTACGAGCGCAGGACGAGGGCGACCGCCTCGGCCCGGGTCCGGACACCGAGCTTCGTGAAGACCTGGTTCACGTACGACTTCACGGTCGGCACCGTCAGGAACAGCTCGGCGGCGATCTCCGGGTTCGACCGGCCCTCGGCGATGCGCTCGAGGACGTCGGCCTCGCGCGGGGTGAGGTCCGGGAAGCGCGTCCGGAGCCCGACCGGTGCCGCGGGTGCTGGTGCCGTACCACCCGCGAGCTGCGCCACGAGCCGAGCACCGACGGTCGCGTCGAAGGTGGACTGCCCGGAGGCCACGGCACGGATCGCCGTCGCGATCTCCGCGCGACCGGCGTCCTTCGTCAGGTAGCCCCGGGCACCCGCCCGGAGCGCGGTGACGATCGATTCGTCGTCCGCGTAGGTCGTCAGCACCAGGACGGCCACGTGCGGGTGCGCCGCGGTGATCTGCGCGGTCGCGGTCGGCCCGTCCACCACGGGCATCCGGAGGTCCATCAGCACCACGTCCGGCACGTCGCGGTCGACGGCCGCGACGGCCGCGGCGCCGTCAGCGGCCTCGCCGACGACCTCGAGGTCCGGCATCAGGGACAGCACCGTCACCAGGCCGTCGCGCACGATGGCCTGGTCGTCGACGACGAGCACGCGGATGGTCACGACCGCTCCTCGTCCGCGGCGACGGGGTCGACGGGCAGGTGCATCGCCACGACGAACTCGTCGTCCGAACGCTCCGCCTCGACGGTGGCGCTGCTGCCGAGTTCCTGGAAGCGTTCGCGCATCCCGAGCAGGCCGTGGCCGCCGCGGGCGAGCGGGTTCGCGACGACGACGTCCACGGCGTCGCCGTCCCGGATGACGGACAGGGACACGGGGCGGCCGGGAGCGTGCCTGCGCGCGTTGCTCAGTGCCTCCCGGACGACCTGCACCACGGCGGCACGGTGGGCCGCGTCCAGGTCGGCGAGCGTCTCGTCACCCTGCGTCACGACCTCGCCGCCGAACGAGCGGTGCGCGTCGACGAGGGCCGTCAGGCCCGCCCCGGGGTCGGTGGTCGGACTGGAGGCACGGCTCGGCTCGGTCGTGTCGGGTGCGCTCGTCGACGTGGCCGGTTCGGCGTCCGTGTCCGCGTCCTCGCGGAGCGCGCGGACCGCACGCCGCGCCTCGGCGAGCCCGTCCGCCGCGAGGGTGCGGGCCTCGCCGGCACGCGTCGTCGCGTCCTCGACCCTGCCCGCTTCGAGGAGGGCCTCCACCGCGTCGAGCTGCAGCACGAGGCCGCCGAGGGAGTGTGCGAGGACGTCGTGGATGTCCCGCGCCGCCCGGGAACGATCGGCGAGGAGCTGCGCGCGCTGCTGCTCCCGCTCGGCCTCGCGCGCCCGCTCGGCGGCGACCCGGAACTGCCGGCGGCTGAAGCCGATGAGGACGCCGAGCAGCATGCCGCCGCTGGTGCCGAGGACGAACTGGAGCGACGCGTGCTCCACCGTCGCGGTGACGGCGACCACCACGATCGCGGCGAGCGCCGTGACCGAGGCGGCCCAGACCGGCACGCGCAGGTGCGCCCCGATCAGGACGATGCCGACGATCACGGGGACGATCATCAGCGAGTCCGTCGGCACCACGGTGACGGACCCGGCGGCGACCATCACGACACCCGCCGTCGCGACGAGGCGCGGCGACCGACCGAACTCCCGCAGCACCCAGCCGGCGAGCGCCACCGAGCCGAGCACCCACACCCAGACCGGCAGGCCCAGCAGGACGCCGTTCCGGACGAAGAAGAACGCCACGATCGCGATGCCGAGCGCGTTCAGCCCCCAGGCGGCGCTCGAACGAGGCCGACCTCCGGGGAGGTCGGCCTCGTCACGGCTGGACAGCAGGGTCACCGGACCATCATGCCGCGCGTCTGCCGGTCGCCACGGGGGATGCGCTGGTCGATGACGAGTGCGCGGGCTGCGCGGTTCAGCGCGAGGACGAGCAGGATCGTGCCGGTCGAGGTGAGCAGGTGGGCGCCGAGGTGGCCGCCGAGCACGTCGAGGCCGACGCGGACGAGGAGGAGGACGATCCACAGGGCGGCACCGAGCCAACCGGTGCGGGACTGGATCGTGCGGCCCTTGCTGTCCGGGGTGGCGACCGTGCGGAAGCGCGTGATGCGACCCATGGTCAGGCCGACCCCGACGGTGATGAGCGCCTCGATGCCGAGGAACACGACGTCGGTGGTGGTCACCGTGGCCTTCGTCTGGGCGAGGATGACGACACCGACGATCGCCATGACGAGCGGCGTCCGCCAGATCCGGGTCGGGTCGAGGTACTGCCAGGTCGCCTGGCGGTAGCCGAGGAACACGACGAGCGCGACCCCGATGAGGATGTTCGCGACGAGCTGGACCGACATGGTGTGTGCCTTTCGACGAGGTCCGGCGGGGCTGTCCCGACCGGTGACACCAGCCTCGTTCGACGGCTTCCGTGGGCACACCAACCAGGGGAGGGGACGCGGGTGGTGATCGCGGTGGTGTTCGATTGGTGCCATGGCTGATGCGTTCGACGGGTTCCGGATCGGTGCGGGGTACGCGGTCGTCGAGCCGGACCGGCACCGACCGGGCTCGTTCACGCTCGTGGTGGACGGCACCCCGCAGTCGCACGTCGACCTGGACGACCCGACGCACCTGGCGTTCGAGTACATCCGACGGATCGGGCACGCCATCGACCTGCTGCCGGACGGGCCGGTCACGGCGCTGCACCTCGGTGCGGGAGCCCTCACGCTCCCCCGGTACGTCGCGGTGACCCGTCCGGGTTCGCGGCAGCAGGTGATCGAGCTCGAGCGGGACCTCGTCGACCACGTGCGCGATGCGCTGCCGTTCCCGCGGGGTGCCTCGATCCGGGTGCGGTACGGCGACGCGCGGGAGGTCCTGGGGAAGCTCCCCGCCGGGCTCCGCGGCACCGTCGACCTCGCTGTCGTCGACGTGTTCGGCGGCTCGCAGATCCCGGCGCACGTGACGAGCATCGAGTTCTACCGCGAAGTCGCCGAGTTCCTGTCGCCGACCGGGATCGTCGCCGTGAACGTGGCCGACGGCGCCGGGTTGGCGTTCGCGCGCGGGCAGGCCTCGACGCTCCAGGCCGTGCTGCCGTCGGTGGCGGCGGTCGCGGACACCGGGATGCTCAAGGGGCGACGGTTCGGGAACATCGTGCTGCTCGGGTCCCCCACGGACCTGCCCGTGGCGGACATGCCGCGGCGGTACTCGTCGGACCCGATGCCGGCGAAGGTCGTGCACGGGGCCGAGCTGCGGTCGTTCATCGCGGGGGCGCCGATCGTGACGGACCAGACGGCCGTGGCGTCGCCGGAGCCGAACCGGAGCGTCTTCGGCGGCTGACGGCCGCGGGTGGGGCTCCGACTCGGAACGACAATCCCGACGTCGTACGACACCGGACTCGTCGCAACCGCGCGTGCGCAACAGTTGCGCACGCTGGGCGACGACAGGCGCGATGTCGTCCGACATCGGCGTTGTCGCCCGTTGCGGGCGCAACCACCTGGCGGAGGGGAGGCGCGTGGCGGGCGGGCGCCGTGCCTCCAGGCCGGTGTTCGGTGGGCACGCGGAGGACGTGACTGCCAGGATGGTCCTGAACGACCGCGCAGGTGCGCGACCGAGCGAGGGGACACCCGATGACGAACGACGACCGGAGCAACGAGGACCGGACCGGCGACGGCCAGGTGCCGAGCTGGGGCGACGCCCCGCAGCAGCCCGCCGCCGGCGCAGCGCCCGCGAGCGACGCACCGCGGTACGGCGAGCGGGTGGACCCGGCGCAGGGCGAGGCCCCGCGGTACGGCTCGACCGAGTACGCCGAGCAGCAGGGCCAGTACGGCCGACCGGACGACGCGCAGCCGCAGTACGGGCAGCAGCAGCAGTACGGCCAGCAGCCGTACGCGGCGGTGGCTGCTCCGGCGAGTGCCGGGGCGCCCTCGTGGCAGGGCTACGAGGAGCCGAAGCGCAAGAAGAAGACCGTCGGGGTCGTGGCGTTCGTCCTCGGACTCGCATCCCTGGTGATCGGTGTCATTGGCGGCTACGTGATGGGCTCCGCGCTGGCGAACAGCAGTGCGCTCTCCGATCTCGTCCCGACCGACGGCTCCACGCCGGACCAGGGTCAGCTCCAGCAGCAGCTCATGAACGACCCGAACGTGGTGTCGCAGATCGGCGTCGGTGGTGTGATCGCCGGTATCGCCGCCATCCTCGGCCTCTGGGCACTCGTTCAGGGCATCATCGCCGTCGCCACGAAGCGTGGGCGCGGGTGGGGCGTGTTCGCGATCATCCTCGCGGTAGTCGCGACGATCGCCACGTTCGGCACCTACATCGGTGTCGCCGCAGCCGCCGCGGTGAGCGGCGCGAGCTGACGACCGAGCAGATCCGAACGGCCCGCCGTGCACCAGCACGGCGGGCCGTTCCGCGTCCGGCACGCGTGGCACCGCGCACTCTCGGGTCGGCGTGGTTACCCTCGAACCGATGTCCCTCCCGCCCGACGACCGTCAGCAGCCCGACCGCCTCGACCGCGCCCGGGAACCGCGTCATGCGGCGCCCGTGACGGCCGGCGTGAGCCCGGGCAGCACCTTCGCCCCGATCAGCCTGCGCCCCGCCGTCGACGCCGACGCGATCCAGCAGCGCCTGCGCGACCTCGGGCAGAGCCGCAGCACCGAGGCCCTCGCCGAACGTGCCGAACTCCTCCGCCTGCTAGGGCGGCTCGACGAGTCGCTCGTGATCGCGGAGGAGGTCTTCCGGCTGACGATGTTCACGGGCGAGCGCTCGGACAAGGTCTCCGCGCGCATCCGTCGGGCGCACGTGCTGCACGACCTCGGCCGGTACGAGCGTGCCGCCACCGAGTCCGCCATGGCACGCGACACGGCACGGACCGAGGAGTGGCCGGAGCTCGAGGGTGCTGCCGCCGAGCTCGAGGGCTGGTCGTTGTTCGAGCTGTCCCGGTTCGAGGAAGCCCGCTCGGCCCTCTCCCGCGCTTACCAGGCGTTCCGCCAGGCCGGTGCTCCGTCGGAGCGCACCGAGGCACTGCGGACCGCCGTGGAGGCCGCCCTCCGCGCCTCGGTGGCGCAGCCCGCACCGTCGGAGGACAAGCCCCGCACCGCTCGTGAGGTCGCCGCTCGTCGTTCCGAGGAGGACGAGCCGAAGACCCGTGTCGCCGAACCGGTGAAGCAGGTCCCGCCGATCCGCCGCCGCGTGCTCGGCGCCCCGGACGCGGCCCGGACGGAGGCCGACGACCTCTGGGGTCGCATCGCCGCACGGGCCGCGCAGAAGGGCCAGGCCGGACGGGGCGACCCCGACGACGACCTGCGGTGACGACGCTCGAGGCGGTCCGGGCCCGGGCCGAACACCTCATGGCGGCGCACCTCGGGGCCGGGAGCTGGTCGTTCGCGTTCGACCACGCCAAGACCCGCGCCGGGCAGTGCGACTTCGCCCGGAAGCGCATCACGGTGAGCCGGCACCTGGCCGTGCGGTTCTCCGAGGACGACGTCGACCAGGTGCTGCTGCACGAGATCGCGCACGCGCTGGCGGGTCCCCGCGCGGGGCACGGGCAGCGCTGGCGGCGGACGGCGGCGGCGCTCGGGTACACCGGTTCGCGGCTGTACGACGGCCCGGTGGCGAGCGAACTCGCGCCGTGGATCGGCACCTGCCCGGCCGGTCACGAGCACTTCCGCTACCGCACGCCGACGCGGCCGTTGGCGTGCGCCGCGTGTTCGAGACGGTTCGACGCTCGCAACCTGATCACGTGGCGCCGACGCGACGAGACGGAGCGTCGAGCTACCGCATGACGGCCGGACCGCTCGGAGGCGCGCCGGTAACCCGTTAGCCTGGGCGGATGCACACGGGGCAGCACATCCGGACGGACGCCGGTTCCACCTGGTTCTTCGACGCGGGACGGATCGCCCTCGACTTCGCGCACACCGGCGGGTTCGCCGACGACCCGGACGGACGGCGGCCACGTGCCCAGCTCGGGGAGCTGCTGATGACCCCGGCCGACCTGGACGAGTGGCTGACCGACCACACCGAGCCGATCGACGTCGGTGCCACCGCGCGGGAGCTGCAGGACGCCCGTGCCCTCCGCGCCGCGATCGCCCGGCTGGCCGTCGCCGCCGCCCCCGGTCCGGCGTCCACCGCTGCCGAGCGCACCGCGGTGGCGGCGGGGCTGCGTGCCGGCACCGGGCGCACCCGCCCCGCACCCGACGACATCGACACCGTCAACCTCTTCGCCGCACTGCCGGACGTGCCGCCGAGCCTGCCCGGTGGCCGGCGTCGTGCGGGGGCGAACCGGGTGCGGCTCGCGCAGGCGCTGTCGAGCGTCGCGCGTGACGCGGTGTCCCTGTTCACCGAAGTCGGCTTCGACGACGTCGCTGCGGACGGGCAGCCCACCCGCCTGAGCCGCTGCTCGGCGGAGGACTGCGGACTGGTGTTCTACGACTCCTCACGCGGTGGCACGCGCCGGTGGTGCTCGATGCAGCGCTGCGGGAACCGGGCGAAGGTGCGGGCGCACCGGGCACGTCGCGCATCCGCCTGAGTTCAACCCACCGAATCCGAGTATTCGGCGTGCCGAATTCTCTGGCATGCTGGACGGCATGACCGACACGGCGACCCCGCCCACCACCCGCGACCCCGCGACCCCGCGCCGGCGTGGTGCGAGCCTCACGCTGCTCGGTCCCGCGTTCGTCGCCGCGATCGCCTACGTCGACCCGGGCAACGTCGCCGCGAACCTCACGGCCGGGGCGAAGTACGGCTACCTGCTGCTCTGGGTCCTCGTCGCCGCGAACGCCAGCGCCGTCGTCGTGCAGTACCTCTCGGCGAAGCTCGGCGTCGTCACCGGGAAGTCCCTGCCGGAGCACCTCGGGCTGCAGATGCGGCGCACACCGCGGCTGCTGTTCTGGGCTCAGGCCGAGATCGTGGCGGCGGCGACCGACGTCGCCGAGGTCATCGGCGGCGCACTCGCCCTGCACCTGCTGTTCGGGGTACCGCTCGTCGCCGGGGGCGTCATCACGGGTGTCGTGTCGATGCTCATCCTCGCCCTGCACAGCCGACGGAGCACCAGGACGTTCGAGGCCGTCGTCACCGCGATGCTGGCGATCCTGACCATCGGGTTCTGCGCCGGGCTGCTGTTCGCGCAGGTGTCGCCGGGCGAACTCGTCGCCGGGCTCGTCCCGCGCTTCCAGGGCTCCGAGTCGGTGATGCTCGCGGCGTCGATGCTCGGCGCGACCGTCATGCCGCACGCGGTCTACCTGCACTCGGCGCTCGCCCGGGACCGCCACGGCGACGTCCCAGCCGGACCGGAACGCCGCAGGGTGCTCGTCGCGACCCGGTGGGACGTCGGGCTCGCGCTCGTCGTGGCCGGAGGCGTGAACATCTGCATGCTCGTGCTCGCCGCCGCGACGCTGCCCGGGGTCTCCGGCACGGACTCGATCCCGGGGGCGCAGCAGGCGATCGCGGCCAACGTGGGGCCGGTCGTCGGCGTGCTGTTCGCGGTGGGGCTCCTGGCGTCGGGGCTCGCCTCCACCTCGGTCGGGTGCATGGCCGGCGCGGAGATCATGCACGGACTCCTGCACGTGCGGGTGCCCCTGATCCTGCGGCGGCTCGTCACGCTGGTGCCGGCGATCGTCCTGCTCGCGGTCAACGCCGACGCGACGATGCTGCTCGTGGTGAGCCAGGTCGTGCTGAGCTTCGGGATCGCGTTCGCGATCGTGCCGCTCGTCGTCTACACCTCACGCCGGAGCGTGATGGGGGCGGACGTCAACGCGATGAGCACCCGCGTGGTGGCGGGGGTCATCGCGCTGGTGATCGTCGCGCTCAACGTGGCGCTCGTCGCGCTGACGCTGGCCGGCTGAGCGGGGCGGCGCCCGCCGCACGCCGCGCGGCCGCGGGCGACGCGGTGCGCTCTGTCGGCGCACAACCACAGTCGGCTCGAACCACGCGATTCCGCGGTTCGAGCCGACTTTGGTTGTGCAGCGGCGCGACGACCTGACGGGCCGCGGGCCGCGCGCCGACTACTCGACGACCTTGACGTCCTTCCAGAACGCGACGTAGCCCGAGTAGTCCTTGCCGACGCGGTCGAACGACGAGGGGATCGGCGTCGGGTACGACCACGCACGGTCCTGGAGCGCCTGCCCGTCGACGTTCACCGTGAAGTACTGGGTGTCGCCCTTCCACGGGCAGTGGTACTGGGTGGGGCTCTCGGTGAACAGCTCGGACTTCACGCTCGACGGCGGGAAGTACCAGTTGCCCTCGATCTGGATGAGGTCCTCCTGCGGGGCCTCGGCGATCACGGTGTCTCCGACGACTGCCTTCATGGCGTGCTCCTTCGCTCTGCGGGTGACGACCGGAACGCTACGCGCGCCGGGTCGATTCCCGCAGGGTGACGAGTTCGCCACCGTCGGCGAGCGCCGCGTGGACCGCTTCGGGCCCGAGCGCCGCGGCGGCCTCGGAGGCGCTGACGAGGTGCTTCACCGCCCGACGCAGTCCCGTGTACGCCGCGCAGGCCGCCGCGGCCTCTGGTGAGGTGTGGTCGATGCCGACCGCGGCGAGCGCGTCGACGACCGCGCCGGCAGCCAGGAGGTCCTCGACCGCGAAGTCGGGTGCGTCCGGCACGTCGGCCGCTTCACCCGCGGCCTCCGCCGCGTCGTCGCCGGGTGCGTGGTGGCGTCCGGCGGCGACGATCGCGACGACACAGCGGTCACCGCGTTCGGCCTGGAGGCGCGTCACCCGTTCCGCGATCGCGCTCGCGTTGCCGAGGTGGCCGAGCACGACCTCCGGACCGTCCGGCAGCTGCGCGGTGACGGCGCGGAGCGCCCGCTGGCGCTCGCGGTCCCCGTGCACCGCCCCCGCAGCCGTCGCCGGCAGGACGTCGATCCAGACGATCAGGTGGACGTCGGTCGCGATGCGCGCCGCGCCACCGCTCCCCCATGCGAAACGGACCTGGTACCGCTGCTGCGTGCGTGCTGCCACCCGAGCCACGATAGCCGCCGGGAGCACCCTGACCTTTTCCACAGGTGGACCTTCGTCGGGACTTCGCCGTGGTCGGCGACCGTAGGATTCCATGCCATGGAGATCGCCCCCGCACCCACCCTGACCGGCGACCGTGTGACGCTCGAGCCCCTCGGGTCCGAGCACGCGGACGACCTGCGGGCGGCGGTCGCGGACGGCGATCTCTGGCGCACCTGGTACACCTCGATCCCCGCCCCGGCGCAGGTCGACGACGAGATCGACCGTCGTCTCGCCGAGCAGGCCGCGGGGCGGATGGTGCCGTTCGCGGTGCGCGACCGCCCGACCGGCCGGGTGGTGGGTTCGACGACCTTCCTGCACCCGGACACCGCGAACCGGCGCGTGGAGATCGGGGCGACCTTCCTGTCGAAGTCCTCGCAGCGATCGGGCATCAACACCGAGGCGAAGCTGCTCATGCTCTCGCACGCGTTCGACGTCTGGCAGTGCATCGCGGTCGAGTTCCGGACGCACTGGCACAACACGCAGTCCCGCACGGCGATCGCAGCACTCGGCGCCAAGCAGGACGGCGTGCTGCGGAACCACTCGGTCGGTCGGGACGGCACCCTCCGCGACACCGTGGTGTTCTCGATCATCGCGTCCGAGTGGCCGACCGTGCGGCTCTCGCTGGCCGAGCGCCTGCGGCAGCACGACCGCGCCGAGGGCTCCCGCCGCCGTTCGGCCCGGCACGCCTGACCCGACGGCGGCCGGACCGCGCGGTCAGAGTGCGTGGCGGACGGTGCGGTCGCCCAGCGGCTGGACGGGGCGGGCGTTCCCGATGTGCGCGGCCTCGAGGTCGGCGAGCTGGTCCGCGCCGAGTTCGACCGCACGCTCGAGGACGATCCAGCGCACCCCCTCGGTGCAGGGCGGTGTCGTGAGGGAGCCCTGGTAGGTCGCGAAGGTCCGCTCTGCCGGGAGCATCGCCTCGACGTCGACGGTGCTCGCCCGGCCGGCGCCCGCCGTCGCACCGGCGACGAGGTCGTCGTACGCCGGGTTGTGCGCACCGCGCTCGGCGAGGACGCCGACGACGGTGAGGGCACCGCGCTCGTCGACGTGCACGAAGTGGAACTCGGCGGCTGAGGCCTCCCCCGCCGTGGTGTGCTCGGACCCGGCGTGGAAGTGCACCTGCACGAGGTCGAGGTCCGCGCCCGCGATGGCCGTCGTCGCACCGTCGTCCGCCGGGAACTGCACGGTGTGGCCGTTGTCGGCGGTGATGCCCCGCACCGGTCCGGACCCGACGACATCGAGCGCCGCGCCACCCCGCGGTTCCGGCAGGTCGATCGGCGACTGCTGTTCCCCGGAGGCACAGGGTCGGTACTCGCCCGCGAGGTCGCCCCAGTGTTCCGGGGCGCCGTCGCCCTCGTACGCCCACGCAGCGCCGGCGTCGTGTGCGGTCCTCTCCGGTGGACTCGCCGCGGCGCAGCCGACCAGGACGGCGAGGGTGAGGGGCAGGACGAGCAGGGGCACCACGGTTCGGTTCGTTCGCATGATCCCCATCTTCGCACGTGGCATTTCACATGTAGAACGCTGCGAACGTCTGCGGTGCGCTCAGGGCCGCGTCGGTAGCGTCGGCTCATGCACGTGGGCCTCCGGATCATCCTCGACGCGCCGGTCGAGGCCGTACGCGACGCCCTGCTCTCCCCGGCGGTGATGGTGGCGGTCACGAAGCCGTTCCTCGTCTACCGGTCCCGCGACCCGCAGGGCTTCCCCGTCCGGTGGGCCCCCGGCCAGCCGCACCCGATCACCGCGAGCGCGTTCGGACTCGTGCCGAGCGGCGACACGCACGTGGACATCGACCTGTACGAGGTCGAGGGCGTGCCCGTGCAACGCGACAACGGTGGCGGTACGAGCGGCCTCTTCGGACGCATGACCATGCAGCACCGGATGGCCGTCCGACCGACACCCGACGGCAGGACGCTGCTGGTCGATCGGCTCACCTACCGGATGCGCCCGAGCGTGCTCGGCCTCCTGCTCTGGCCGGGGATGTGGGTCATCTGGCAGTGGCGCGCGCTCCGGATGCGGCAGCTCGCACCGCAGTGGCGGCGACCCCGTCGGGCCGCGGCCTGACCGTCGGGCGCACCACGCGCCTCCCGGCCGACGCGCAACGGGCGTACGCTCGCACCGTGAGCCAGACGCATGAGCCGGCAACCGACGACCGCGTGCACAGCACGCTCGCCACCGTGGACTGGCGGCGGATGACCTTCGACCTGTACCGCCGTGTCCGGGCGACCGCCGATCCGGAGACCGCGCACGCGATGTGGCGCGAGACCCGTGACGCGATGTTCGGTGAGCACCCCGCGAGCCCGCTCCTCGACGAGGACGCCCGCGACTTCGAGTCCCTGCCCGTCCCGGACTACGACCCCGCCTGGCGCTTCCGCGCCCGCGTCGAGTCGGCCGAGCCACTGACGATGGACGTCGAGACCGGAACGGACGGCATCGTGCACTTCGACCGCCTCGGCGTCGTGGTCCTGCCGGGCGTCGGCACGCTCGACGTGTGGTCGCACGGCGGCTACGCGGGCGGCGTCTTCGTCCCGGTCAAGGACGCCAGCGCCGGCAAGGCCCGTGGGACGTACGGTGGCGGCCGCTACCTGCTGGACACGATCAAGGGCGCCGACCTCGGAGGCGACGACGGCGAGCTCGTGCTCGACTTCAACTTCGCGTACAACCCGTCGTGCGCGTACGACCCGGCGTGGGCGTGCCCGCTCGCGCCTCCGGGCAACACCGTCGCGGTGCCGGTCCCCGTCGGCGAGCAGTACGACTTCTAGGGTGGAGCACATGTCGGGTCTCGTCGCGATCGACGCCGGAGGGCGTGTCCCCCCGTTCGAACAGGTGCGGTCGCAGATCGCCGCGCAGATCACTGCGGGCTACCTCGTCGACGGGGAACGCCTGCCGAGCGTCCGGGGGCTGGCCGACGAGCTCGGTCTCGCGGCGGGGACGGTCGCGAGGGCCTACCAGCTGCTCGAGGAGTCCGGGCTCGTGCACACCGCACGCGGTGCCGGCACCCGGGTGATCCGCCCGGCGGCCGTGCCGGAACCGGTCACCGATGCCGCGCGGGCACTCGCCGCCGCTGCCCGCGCCGCGGGGCTCTCCGCCGACCAGGCAGCGACGGCCCTGCGGGACGCCTGGCCCGCCTGACACCTGCCGAGCGGCCGAGACTCGGCCCCAGCAACACTCCTCGGGGTCGAGGGCACGAGTACTGTCGCCTCGGCCGAGACTCGGCCCGCGGAGCCCCGTCAGCAGTGCTCGAAGACGTAGTCCGAGTGGGACGGCGTCACGAGGTCCCGGTCGCGCAGGATGGTCATCGCCGGACGGTCGTCGTCCGCGCACACCGACGACCACGACCGTCCGGTGTTGTCCGAGTACTCGACGTCGATGACGTGCCCGCCGTAGGCCTTCGTGTAGGCCGAGCACTCCTGGTACTCCACGCACTCCTCGGCGACGACGAAGTCGAACCCCGTGCTCTTCCGGCCCGATGCCCCGAGCTGCGGGGTGTTCTTCTGCCCGACGGCCAGGCCGTGGGCGTGCCCGACGTCCACCAGGGCACGAGCGAGCGCCAGGTTCCCCGCACGGGTGAGCGCACCGTGCGACCGGGTCCACGAGTCGAGGTTGTCGAACTCCACCGCGTCGAACCCGCGGTCGGCGCAGCGGGCGATCGACGTCGTCAGGACCTTGGTGATCGTGGACCGAGCCGACGCCGTGGTCGTGTCGAGGAGCATCTCGTCCGGCCACCCGGGGTCGGACACCGGCTTCCCGTCGTGGTCGCGCAGGATCGCCGAGGGGTGATCGTCGAGCCACGCATCGGCGTCTCCGGGCTGGGTCTGGAAGCCGTTCACGTAGCAGATCGAGTACTTGCCAGCGGCGGGGCGGTCCGTGCTGTCCCGCTCGACGATCGTCACCCCGGCCGGCGGCGTGTAGCCCCCGCCGAGCTGGTAGTCCGGGATCCCCGAGGTCGGCAGGTTCTCGTACGACGACGACCCTGACGCAGACCCGGACCCGGCCGCGCACCCGGCCAGCCCGACCACCGCCGCCACGACCATCGCAGCGGCGCCCAGGATCGTCCGTTCTCGCACGCCCAGATCCTCGCACGCTATGATGGACGTACTCGAGGCGCCGATCGCCTCGTGCGTCGTACGGACGCCCCCGAACTCCCGGTCCACGGACCGATGATCGAGCACCTCCCGAAGGTGCCAGGCTTCTCTGCTGCGGCGACTGCGCCAGCCACACCCGTTGGCGCGCATCCCGCCCGCGCGCTGCCTCGCAAGAAAGTGCGCCCACAGCCGGAGTCCTCCGGCTCGAAAGGTCACCATGACCACCGAAGACATCCGTTTCTCTGACCTCGGCGTCCCCGCGCCGATGGTCGACGTCCTCGCCCAGCAGGGCAAGGAGACCGCGTTCCCGATCCAGGCCGACACGCTCCCCGACTCGCTCACGGGCAAGGACGTGCTCGGTCGCGGCCGCACCGGTTCCGGCAAGACGATCGCCTTCGCGATCCCCCTCGCCGCCCGGCTCGCCGCGAACCCCCGCAAGCGCCGCGCCGGTCGCCCCCGCGCCCTGGTGCTCGCCCCGACCCGTGAGCTCGCGACGCAGATCGACGCGACGCTCGCACCCCTCGCCAAGGCGATGGGCCTGAACACCACGACGATCTTCGGCGGGGTCTCGCAGGGCCGTCAGGTCGACGCGCTCCGCGGCGGCGTCGACGTGGTGGTCGCCTGCCCGGGTCGCCTCGCCGACCTCATGCAGCAGGGCCACGTGCAGCTCGACGCCATCGAGGTCACCGTCCTCGACGAGGCCGACCACATGGCCGACATGGGCTTCCTGCCCGGCGTGACGAAGATCATGCAGGCGACGCCCGAGCAGGGGCAGCGTCTGCTGTTCTCCGCCACGCTCGACAACGGCGTGGACAAGCTCGTGAAGAAGTTCCTGCACAACCCGGTGATGCACTCGGTCGACGACGAGACCAGCCCGGTCGAGGCCATGACCCACCACCTGTTCGAGGTCGCCGACGCCGACGCGAAGAAGGACCTCGTCCGGACGCTCGCGAGCGGTACCGGTCGTCGCATCCTCTTCATGCGCACGAAGCACCACGCCAAGCGGCTCGCGAAGCAGCTCAGCAGCCAGGGCATCCCGGCCGTCGACCTGCAGGGCAACCTGTCGCAGGGCGCCCGTGAGCGGAACCTCGCGAAGTTCTCCTCCGGCGAGGCCCTCGTGCTCGTCGCCACCGACGTCGCCGCCCGTGGTGTGCACGTCGACCACGTCGAGCTCGTCGTGCACGTCGACCCGCCGACCGAGCACAAGGCGTACCTGCACCGTTCGGGCCGCACCGCCCGTGCCGGTTCGTCCGGTGACGTCGTGACGGTCACGATGCCGGCCGAGCGTCGCGACGTCGCGCAGATGATGCGTGCGGCCGCGATCAAGGTCACGCCGCAGCAGGTCACGGCGAACTCCCCCGCCGTCGCGGAGCTCGTCGGCGAGGTCGCTCCGGTCCGACACGTCGCGCCGGAGCAGCCGGCACAGCAGCAGCGTCAGCCCAAGCAGCGGACGAACGAGTCCGACAGCGCGGGCGGCGGTCGTCGCCGTGGTCGCGGCGGTCGGTCGGGAGGCGCGGCGCAGACCGTCCGCTCCGGCTCGGCTTCCGGGTCCTCCGGTGCAGGGCGTCGCGGCGGTCGTCCCGCCGAGGCCGGCGCCGGCGCGTCGGCCGGCTCCGCCGGTGGGCAGCGTTCCGCTGCCGCGTCCGGTGGTCGCCGCAGCGGCGGCAGCCGTCGCGCGTCGAGCGACACCGTCCGTGGCGGGTCCGCTCCGGTCTGGTCCTCGGAGGGCGGCTACGCCGCCGGCCGTGGTGCCGGTTCCGAGTCGGGCGGCAACCGTCGTGGTGGGTCGCGCCGCGCCTCCCGTCCCGCCGGTTCCGCGCGCTGATCCCCGCAGGGGGACAACCTCCACGCCTCCTGGGCACGGACGGATCCCCGGCGCGTAGGTTCTCCTTCACCGGATGCCGCGCAAGCGGCGGACGGGGAACTGTCCGCTGTCGGAAGGAGAGCCTATGGCTGGGATCGAAGACGTCAAGAACGCCGCTGCGAAGGCAGCAGGCAAGGCCAAGGAAGCCGTCGGGAACGTGACGGACAACGACCGCCTCAAGGCTGAAGGCAAGACCGATCAGGTCAAGGCCGACACCAAGCAGGCAGGCACGAACGTCAAGGACGCCGCTTCAGGCGTGGCCGACAGCCTCAAGAACGAGAACAAGTAAGCCGGTCCAGCACCGTGCTGCGAAGCCCCCGGGTCCGATTCGGATCCGGGGGCTTCGTCGTGCGCGAGGCGGGTCGACAGATGGCTACATGAGAGCACCGACGGACGCGAGGCCCGCGCGCAGGAGTGCCCCGCGACCGCCCTCCATCTCGTCGGCGACGGCGTCGGACGCCGCTTCCATCGGGCTCATCCACGTCAGTTCGAGGGCGTCCTGCCGGGGCTCGCACGTGCCGGTCACGGGCACGACGTACGCCAGGGAGATCGCGTGCTGCCGTTCGTCCGTGTACACCGAGGCGCCGGGCAGGGGGAAGTACTCCGCGACGGTGAACGGCGTCGGGCTCGAGGGCAGCTGCGGGAACGCCATCGGGCCGAGGTCCTTCTCGAGGTGCCGGAACAGCGCCGTGCGGATCGACTCCCCGTACATCACCCGGCCGGACACGAGGGTGCGGGCGATCGAACCGCTCGGGGACACCCGGAGCAGCACGCCCACCTCGGTGACGACACCGAGGCCGTCGGTGCGGACGGGGACCGCCTCGACGTAGCAGATGGGCAGTCGACGGCGGACGTTCGCGAGCTCCTCGTCGGACAGCCAGCCGGAGTCGGGGTCGGGGGTGCGCAGCGAGGCCATGCACCGTGTCTACCAGTCGCCCCGGCGAGTTCGGCGGAAGGCGCGGGGGTTGGGGATGGTTGATGCGTCAACTAATGTCGTGCACATGATCGATCGCGACGTCGTGCAGTGGACCCGTGGCCCCTCCGAGCGGTCGGGCACGCCGCTCCTCGTGACCATGCACGGGGTGGGGTCGAACGAGCGCGACCTGCTCGGACTCGCCCCGGCGCTGCCGTCGTCGTGGACCCTGGCGTCGCTGCGTGCGCCGATGCCGTGGGGGCAGGGGTTCAGCTGGTACCCGCTCGGGACCCCGGGCTCCCCCGCGCTCGAGCCGGTCGACGAGTCGGTGTCCGGGGTGCTCGACTGGATCGACTCCGTCGCCGCCGACCACCCGCGGATCGGGCTGCTCGGGTTCTCGCAGGGTGGCTCGATGGCGTTGCAGCTGCTGCGCGCACGACCGGACGGCTTCGCGTTCGCGGTGTCCCTGTCGGGGTTCGTCGTGCCGGGCGTCACCGATGATCGCGACACCGCCGTCGAGCAGGTCCGGCCGCGGGTGTTCCTCGGGCACGGCGACCTCGACCCGGTGATCCCGGCCGAGGCCACCGCCCGGACGCAGGCGTGGGCGGCCGCGTACACCGCCGTGACGGACCGCACCTACGAGGGGCTGCCGCACGCGGTGTCCGCGGCGGAGCTGGCGGACGTGGCCGCGTTCATCGGCGACTGACGGCTCTCGACGCCACCAGACGACGAACGGGAGGCACGGTGCCAGCTGGCACCGTGCCTCCCGTCCGCCGTTTCCGACGTCAGTCGGCGAGGATCTGCAGGAGGTCCTTGCGGAGCTGGTCGATCTTGGCCGTGGCGGCCTTCGCCTGCTCCTCCGTCGCACTGGTGCGGTACATGTGCAGGACGCCCATGGTCTTCCGGAGCGCCTCGACGAACTCCCGTGAGGAGTCCGGGAGGCCCGGTGCGTCGAAGGCCGCGGCGATCTCGTCGGCCTTCGCCTCGGCCTCGGCCTTGCCGGTGTCGGTGAGCTCGAAGAGCGTCGTGCGACCGTCGCCCGTCGAGACCACGAGCTCTTCGTCGACGAGCTGCTGGAGCGTCGGGTAGACCGAACCGGGGCTCGGCTTCCAGGCGCCGCCGGTGCGCTCGGCGATGGTCTTGATCACGGCGTAGCCGTTCTGCGGCCCCTCGGCCAGCAGGCCGAGGATCGCGAGGCGGACGTCGCCGCGACGGCGACGCTCGCGGCCGAAGCCGGGGCCACCGAAGCCGGGGCCACCGAATCCCGGGCCGCCGAAGCCCGGGCCGAAGCCGCGCCCGAACCCGGGGCCGAAGCCGCCGCGTCCGCCGTGGTCGTGGTCACCGCGGTCGCGGCCGGGGAAGCCGGCGCCGTGGTGCTGCCGCGCGCCGCCGAAGCGGGGGCCGCGCGGGTGCCGGTGGTTGTTGGTGTTGTCGTCATACATGGGGCGCATGATGAGTCCTTCCTGGTGGGTGTTCGAAGTTGTCTCGCGATCAGTATTGTCTCTATCGCGATGTGTTAACGATAGATCGGTAGCTATCGTCCTGTCAACCCCTCGTCGTGCTGGGCTGGTTGTCGGGGGTGCCGGGCAGGATGGGACGGACCATGACGGACGTGCTCGAGCGCTTCTCCCCCGCCACCGCAGAGTGGTTCCGGGGTGCCTTCGACGCACCGACGGCAGCGCAGGCCGGGGCGTGGGACGCGATCTCCACCGGGCAGCACGCACTCGTGATCGCGCCGACGGGGTCCGGCAAGACGCTGGCCTCGTTCCTGTGGTCCATCGACCGGCTCATCAGCGCGTCGGACCGCCCGCCCGCCAAGCAGCGGACCCGGGTGCTCTACGTCTCCCCGCTGAAGGCGCTCGGCGTCGACGTCGAGCGGAACCTCCGCAGCCCGCTCGTCGGGATCACCCAGACCGCCAGGCGCCTCGGGCTCGAACCGCCGGACGTCACGGTGGGCGTCCGGAGCGGTGACACCCCGTCGTCCGACCGGCAGCGGCTCCTGCGACAGCCACCGGACATCCTCATCACGACGCCCGAGTCGCTCTACCTCATGCTCACGTCGCAGGCGCGGGAAACGCTGGTCAACGTCGACACCGTCATCGTGGACGAGGTCCACGCGGTCGCGTCGACGAAGCGCGGCGCACACCTCGCCGTGTCGCTCGAACGACTCGACGACCTGCTCGAGAAGCCCGTCCAGCGCATCGGGCTCTCGGCCACGGTGCGTCCGGCTGAGGAAGTCGCGCGGTTCCTCGGGGGCCGTGCACCGGTGACGATCATCGCGCCGCCCGCCCAGAAGACCTTCGACCTGCGCGTGGTCGTGCCCGTCGACGACATGGCCGAGCTCGGGGCACCCCCGGTCGGTGCCGACGCCACCGAGTCCCCGACGAGCGGGTCGATCTGGCCCCACGTCGAGGAACGGGTGGTCGACCTCATCGAGGAGCACCGGTCGACGATCGTGTTCGCGAACTCGCGGCGGTTGGCCGAACGACTGACCGCGCGCCTCAACGAGATCCACGAGGAACGGGTCCTCGCTGCCGCCGGCTCCGTCGTCGACGGTGCGCTGGTGCCGGCCGGGGTGTCCCCGGCGGACGACGGGCTGCCGGCCGCCGGTGCGCGTGCCCAGTCCCCGGCCAGGCTCTCGGCACACGCACGGCCGCCGGCGCAGGTGATCGGCGCATCCGGACAGACCGGTGGCGGCGGTTCGGACGCCTCCGTGCCGGTGCTCGCCCGCGCCCACCACGGCTCCGTGTCGAAGGACCAACGCGCCATCATCGAGGACGACCTGAAGTCCGGCCGGCTGCGGTGCGTGGTGGCCACGAGTTCGCTCGAGCTCGGCATCGACATGGGCGAGGTCGACCTCGTCGTGCAGGTCGAGGCACCGCCGTCGGTCGCGAGCGGCCTGCAGCGCGTCGGACGCGCCGGACACCAGGTGGGCGAGATCTCCCGCGGGGTCCTGTTCCCGAAGCACCGCGCCGACCTGGTGAACAGCGCCGTCACCGTCGAACGGATGGTGTCCGGCCAGATCGAGGCGATATCGGTGCCGGCGAACCCGCTCGACGTCCTCGCCCAGCACACGGTCGCGGCCGGCGCGATCGACACCGTCGACGTGGAGCACTGGTTCGAACTCGTCCGGCGGAGCGCGCCGTTCAGCGGCCTGCCCCGCTCCGCGTTCGAGGCGACACTCGACCTGGTGACCGGGCGCTACCCGAGCGACGAGTTCGCCGAGCTCCGTCCACGCCTGGTCTGGGACCGGGTCCACGGCACCCTGACCGGGCGGCCGGGTGCCCAGCGACTCGCGGTCACGAGCGGCGGCACGATCCCCGACCGCGGCATGTTCGGCGTGTTCATGGTCGGCGAGAAGGCCTCCCGCGTCGGCGAGCTCGACGAGGAGATGGTCTACGAGTCCCGCGTCGGCGACGTCTTCGCCCTCGGCGCGACGAGCTGGCGCATCGAGGAGATCACCCACGACCGGGTCGTCGTCAGCCCGGCGTTCGGCCAGCCCGGCCGGGTGCCGTTCTGGAAGGGCGACGGCATCGGCCGCCCCGCCGAGCTCGGTCGTGCCACCGGCGCCTTCGTGCGCGAGGTCGAGGGGGCGTCCGACGAGGACGCCCGTGCCCGCGTCGCCGCCGGCGGGCTCGACGAACGCGCCGTCACCAACCTGCTGACCTTCCTGCGCGACCAGCGCGCGGCGACCGGGCACGTGCCGAACGACACCACGCTCGTGATCGAACGGTTCCGCGACGAACTCGGCGACTGGCGGCTCATCCTGCACTCCCCCTACGGCATGCAGGTGCACGCGCCGTGGGCACTGGCGGTCGGTGCGCGACTCCGGGAACGCCACGGCATCGACGGCGACGCGATGGCGGCCGACGACGGCATCGTGGTCCGGATCCCCGAGACCGACGCCGAACCCCCTGGTGCCGACCTGTTCGTGTTCGAACGCGACGACCTCGAGGCCCTGGTGACGGACGAGGTCGGTGCGTCCGCGCTGTTCGCCGCACGGTTCCGCGAGTGCGCGGCCCGGGCGCTGCTGCTGCCCCGGCGGAACCCCGGGCAGCGATCGCCGCTCTGGCAGCAGCGGCAGCGAGCATCGCAACTGCTCGAGGTCGCGCAGAAGTACCCGTCGTTCCCGATCGTGCTCGAGACCGTGCGCGAGGTCCTGCAGGACGTGTACGACGTGCCGTCCCTGCTCGGCATCGCGGACGACATCGCCGGGCGTCGCATCCGCCTGGTCGAGACCGAGACGGAACAGCCGTCGCCGTTCGCGCGCTCCCTGCTGTTCGGGTACGTCGCGGCGTTCATGTACGAAGGCGACACCCCGCTCGCCGAACGCCGGGCAGCAGCACTGTCACTCGACTCGACCCTGCTCGGGGAGCTGCTCGGGCGGGCGGAGCTCCGCGAACTGCTCGACCCCGCGGTGATCGCGTCCGTCGAACGCGACCTGCAGCGACTCTCGCCGGACCGCCGCGCCCGCGATGCCGAGGGGATCGTCGACGTGCTCCGGCTCGTCGGCGCGCTCGACCTCGACGAGGTCGTGGACCGGAGCTGGCTGGCTCCAGCAGATGCCGATGCGGACCGCTCGGCTGCGACCACGACCGTGCAGGGTGCACTCACGGCACTCGAGCGGGACCGCCGCGTGCTGTCGTTCTCGCACGCGGGGGCCACCCGGTGGGCCGTGATCGAGGACGCCTCCCGCCTCCGGGACGCTCTCGGGGTGCCGCTGCCGATCGGCGTCCCGACGGCGTTCGTCGAACCGGTCGCCGATCCCCTCGGCGACCTGATCGGCCGGTACGCCCGGTCGCACGGCCCGTTCTCGGCGCAGGACGCCGCCGCCCGCCTCGGACTCGGCATCGCCGTCGTGCAGGACACCCTCCGTCGGCTCGTGGCCGACCGGCGGGTGGTCGAGGGCGAGTTCCGTCCCGATCGCCAGGGCGCGGAGTGGTGCGACGCCGAGGTGCTCCGCCGCATCCGCACGAAGTCGCTCGCGGCGCTCCGGCACGAGGTCGAACCGGTGTCGCCGGACACCCTCGCGCGGTTCCTGCCGGCGTGGCAGCACGTGCACACGCCCGGCACCCGCGGCGGACTGCGCGGCGTCGACGGCGTGCTGCAGGTCATCGACCAGCTCGCCGGGGTCGCACTGCCGGCCAGCGCGTGGGAGACCCTCGTGCTGCCCGCTCGCGTCACGGACTACGCCCCGAGCATGCTCGACGAACTGACCGCCACGGGCGAGGTCCTCTGGTCCGGCGGCGGCACCCTGCCCGGCAACGACGGCTGGGTGCGGCTGCACCTCGCCGACACGGCGGCGACGACCCTCGCCGAGCCGTCGGGCGACGAGACCACCGAACTCCAGCGTGACGTGCTCGGCGCACTCGCGGGCGGCGGCGCCTACTTCTTCCGGCAGCTCGGGCAGGCCGTGGGGAGCACCGACGACCAGGCGCTCTCGACCGCGCTCTGGGACCTGGTGTGGGCGGGGCAGATCACCAACGACACCTTCGCCCCGCTGCGGTCGATGCTCGGCGGCAAGGCGAAGAGCACGAGCGCCCCGCGGGCCCGGGCGTACCGCGGTCGTCGTCGCCCGACGATGCCGACGCAGTCCGGACCGCCGTCCGTCGGCGGGCGCTGGTCCCTGCTGCCCCTGGCCGAGTCGGACGCCACCGTGCGCGCCGCCGCGACCGCCGAACAGCTGCTCGAGCGGTACGGGATCGTGACCCGCGGTGCCGTGCAGGTCGAGGGCGTCCGCGGCGGGTTCGCGGGCGTCTACCGCGTGCTCTCCCGGTTCGAGGAGTCCGGACGTGCCCGGCGCGGGTACTTCGTCGAGGGGCTCGGTGCGGCGCAGTTCGCCACCGGGCCGACCGTGGACCGACTCCGCACCTACGCCCGGGACCTCGACGAGGACGAGCGCGCCGACCCGGACCGGAAGCGCGAGGCCCTCACGCTGGCCGCGACCGACCCGGCGAACCCGTACGGAGCATCACTGCCCTGGCCGAGCGATGCCCCGGCCGACGGGCCCGGCGCCGACGAGCCGGCGGACGACACCGCCACGAAGTCCCGCGGGCACCGCCCGGGTCGGAAGGCCGGCGCCCTCGTGACGACGGTCGACGGGAAGCTCGCGGTGTACGTCGAGCGAGGCGGCAAGTCCGTGCTGACGTTCACGGACGACCCGGCGGACCTCTCGGTCGCCGCTGCCTCCATCGCGGCGTCGGTCCGGAGCGGGCTCGGCAAGCTCTCGGTCGAGCGCGTGGACGGGGCCTTCGTGCTCGAGTCGCCGCTCGGCGCTGCGCTCCGGGAAGCCGGGTTCACCGCGACACCGCAAGGGGTCCGGCTCCGTGCCTGAGGACGAACGTGCCTGAGGGCGACACCGTCTTCCGCGCTGCCCGACGGCTGCACACGGCGCTCGCGGGGAAGGTCCTCACCCGCAGCGACTTCCGGGTGCCGGCGTTCGCGACGCTCGACCTCGTCGGGCGCACCGTCGACGAGGTCGTCCCCCGCGGCAAGCACCTCCTGCACCGGATCGGCGACCTGACCGTGCACTCGCACCTCAAGATGGAGGGGCGGTGGGACGTCTACGCCCCCGGCGACCGGTGGCGACGACCGGCGCACCAGGCGCGGGCGATCCTCGACGCCGAGGGGGTGTCGACGGTCGGCTTCGCGCTGGGCATCCTCGAGGTCGTCCCACGCGACCAGGAGTCCGAGATCGTCGGGTACCTCGGCCCGGACCTGCTCGGGCCGGACTGGGATCCCGACCTCGCGCTGCAGAACCTGACCAGGGAGCCGGAGCGCCCGATCGGTCTGGCGCTCCTCGACCAGCGGGTGCTCGCCGGCCTCGGCAACGTGTACCGGAACGAACTCTGCTTCCTCCGGGGCGTGCTGCCGACCCGGCCGGTCGCCGAGGTGCACGACCCGGCGCGGGTGATCGCCCTGGCCAGCCGGCTCATCCTGGCCAACCGGGACCGCAGTGCGCGTGTGACGACCGGGGTCGACCGCCCCGGACGGCGGTTCTGGGTCTACGGGCGGGCGGGGAAGCCGTGCCTGCGGTGCGGGACGCCGGTCCGGCACGGGGAGCTCGGCGACTCCGAGCTCACCCTTCGGGACACCTACTGGTGCCCGCGCTGCCAGACCTGACCTCGCACCGTGCGACGGCGCCTGCGCAGTGCGCGAGGTCCCGGGCACCGTGCGAGGCCGCCGGGGTCCCACCGTGCGCGGAACCTCGCACACTGCCGCCGCACCACGCCACGCGACGCGACGCCACGCGACGCGACGCCGCGCGGGCGGTCAGGCGGCAGCGCGGTCGGCCGGCGTGCGGCGGCGGAGGCTGGCGTCGAGGACCGCTGGCGGGTTGTACTGCTGGTCGAGCCGACCGACGTCGGTGCCCGGCGGGACGATCGCGTCGATGCGGTCGAGGACCTCGTCCGTCAGGGTCACGTCGGCGCCCGCGAGCAGGTCGTCGAGCTGCTCCATCGACCGCGGGCCGATCAGCGCGCTGGTCACGCCGGGGTGGGCGATCGCGAACGCCATGGCGAGGTGCGTCATCGGGATGGCGGTCTCCTCGGAGAGCGCGACGACCTGCTCCACGGCGTCGATGCGCCGCTCGTCCTGGTTGTGCCGGAACATCGTGGCCCGCGCCAGGTCGGTGTCCCGCCCCTTCCGGAAGCGTCCGGTCAGCATGCCGCCGGCGAGGGGACTCCACACGAGGGTGCCCATGCCGTACCGCTGCGCGACCGGCAGGACCTCACGCTCGATGCCGCGGTTGAGGATCGAGTAGGTGGGCTGCTCGGTGCGGAACCGTTCGAGGCCGCGGCGTTCGGACGTCCACTGCGCCTCGACCTGCATCGACGCGGGGAAGTCGGAGCTGCCGATCGCCCGGACCTTGCCGCTGCGGACGAGGTCGGTCAGGGCGGACAGCGTCTCCTCGAGGTCGACCGTGTCGTCGGGGCGGTGCGCCTGGTACAGGTCGATGTGGTCGGTCTGCAGGCGACGGAGCGAGTCCTCGACCGCGCGCATGATCCACCGCCGGGAGTTCCCGCGACGGTTCGGGTCGTCGCCCATCGGGCCGTTGAACTTGGTGGCGAGGACGACGTCGTCGCGGCGGTCCTTGATGGCCTTGCCGACGAGGGTCTCCGATCCGCCCTGCGAGTAGCGGTCGGCGGTGTCGATGAGGTTGATGCCGGCGTCGAGAGCGCGGTGGACGATGCGGATCGAGTCCTGCTCGTCGCCGTTGCCGATGCGGCCGTCGGTGCCGAGCATCATGGCGCCGAGCGCGAAGGGGCTGACCTGGATGCCGGTCTTGCCGAGGGTGCGGTACTGCATGTGCGGTTCCTCCTGCTGTCGATGGCGTGCTGCGCTCCGGTGCCGTATCGTGGACAGAAGTGGAACGCCCTTCCGGAACTATACGGAACGGCTTTCCGTTTACGCAAGAGCAAGTTGCCAGGAGGACTCGTGCGCGCCGACGCCCGACGCAACGCCGACGCCCTGATCGACGCCGCCACGGCGGTGTTCGCGACGGACGGCGTGGACGCGCCCGCGAAGGTGATCGCCGACCGGGCCGGGGTGGGGGTCGGCACGCTGTACCGGCACTTCCCGCAGCGGTCCGACCTCGTGGTGGCGGTGTTCCAGCAGGCGGTCGAGGACTGCGCGGACGCCGCGGACGAGTTCGCCGCCACGTCCGCCCCGGACGAAGCGCTCTCCCGGTGGCTCCAGCGCTTCACCGGGTTCGTCGCCACGAAGCGCGGGCTGGCGGCCGCACTGCAGTCCGGCGACCCGGCGTTCGAAGCACTCCCGGCGTACTTCATCGGCCGTCTGGGCGGAGCCCTCGGTGGCCTGCTCGACTCCGCCGCCGCCGCGGGGACCATCCGCCCCGACGTGGACGCCCCGGTCCTGCTCCGCGCGGTCGCCGACCTGTGCCACGGCGCTCCGGACCCGGCGCAGAGTCAGCTCATGGTGGGGTTGCTCGTGGACGGTCTCCGCTACCGCGCGACGGCCTGACCGACCGGGTGCAGCCGCTCGGCCGCGGTGGCCCGCACGGCGTCGGTCACCCGCTCGAGCAGCGGCGACGCCAGGTTCCAGCGCTGCCACCAGAGGGCGACGTCCGCCCGCCGCCCGGGGGTGAGCTCGACGAGTTCGCCCCGCGCCAGGGCGTCGAGGCACTGCGCCTCGGGCAGCATCCCCCAACCGAAGCCGAGCGACACCGCCCGCGCGAAGTCCGCCGAGGTCGGGACGAAGTGCCGCGGACCCGACGGTGCGTGACCGAGGACCCGACGCAGGTACCCCTGCTGCAGGTCGTCCGCCCGGTCGTAGTCCACGAGCGGCACCCGGTCCATCCGGTCGAGCAGGCCACGTTCGGAGGCAGCCCCGGTGCGGGCACCGGCCAGGTAGCGGTCCACGAAGGCGGGCGACGCCACCGCCCGGTAGCGGTCGATGCCGAGCGGCACGGACGAGCAGCCCTGGACCGGGACCGCCTCGGCCGTCACGGCGCCCATCACCGTGCCGGCACGCAGGAGCTCGGCGGTGCGGTCCTGGTCCTCGCGGTGCAGGTCGAAGACCACCTCCGTGTCCGCCCGGACCAGGGTGAGGGCGTCGAGGAACCAGGTGCCGAGCGAGTCCGCGTTCACCGCCAGGGGGATCGTCGGCACGACCGAGTCACCGCCGCCGAGCGCTCGGGCGGTCTCCTCGTCGAGCAGCTGCGCCTGCCGCGCGTGCCGGAGGACGACCTCGCCATCCGGCGTCGGGCGCACCGGGGTCGTCCGCTGGAGCACGACCCGACCGAGCTGCTGCTCCATCGACTTGATCCGCTGGGACACCGCCGACGGGGTGATCGCGAGAGCGCGGGCAGCGGCGTCGAGCGTGCCGTGGTCGACCGCAGCGAGGAGGGTCTCGAGGTGTTCGCGCTGGAGTCGGGGCATGCAGCGCAGCTTACGCAGCATCAGGAACGTGAGCTGTACTGCATCATGGCCGCCGCCTAGCGTCGGACCGTGACCGCACTCCTCCCCCTGCTCTCCGGCCTCGGCACCGGGCTCGCCCTGATCGTCGCGATCGGGGTGCAGAACACGTACCTGCTCCGGCTCGCCGTCAGCGCCCGACTCCGGGTCGTGGCCGCCGCGGTCGTGGTGTGCGCGGTCTCCGACGGCGTGCTCATCCTCGCCGGCGTGCTCGGGGTCGGGGTCGTCGTCGAGCGGTTCCCGGTCGCGATCGTCGTGATCCGGTTCGTCGGGGCGGCGTTCCTGCTCACCTACGGGGTCATGGCCGCACGACGGGCGCTCCGGCCGTCGGGCGACACCTTGCGCGTCGAGCAGGACGCGCACGACGACGGTGCACCCGCCGTCGACACGGGCGGGCCCGGGGCGACGATCGCGCCCCCGGACGGACACCGCGCCCCGGCGCGAGGGGGCGCAGTGTCCGCGCGAGGGCGCGTTGCGACCGACGGTGACGCGGCCGGGTGGGCCGCACCGGCAGGAGCGGTGACCGCCCACCCGACGGAGGCGGCGGGACGAACCCGCACCGCGCCTCCCGGCATCGTCCCGACCATGCGGGTGGCGGTCCTGACCATGCTCGTCTTCACCTGGGCGAACCCGCACGTCTACCTGGACACGCTCGTGTTCCTCGGCTCCGTCGCGAACCAGCAGGGCGTGGACGACCGCTGGTGGTGGACGATCGGCGCCGTGCTCGCGAGCTGCCTCTGGTTCGGCGCGCTCGGCTTCGGCGGCCGACTGCTCAGACCGCTGTTCGCGAGGCCGCTCACCTGGCGGGTGTTCGACGGCCTCGTGGCGGTCGTGATGCTCGGTTTCGGAGCTGCGCTCGCCCTCGGCGCGTAGGCCGGCGAGGTGGCGGCGCGTGGCGCGTTCTGCCGCCGCACAACCGAAGTCGGCTCGAACCGCGGGAAACCCTGGTTCGAGCCGACTCTGGTTGTGCGGACGCGAATGCCCGGACGGGAACGCCGGCAGGCCGCTACTGCAGGCCCTTGCCCACCCGGCTGTTCCGGCGGCTGTATCCGAAGTAGATGGCGAAGCCGACCACGAGCCAGATGACGAACCGGAGCCAGGTCTCGACCTCGAGGTTCAGCATCAGCCAGAAGCACAGCACCGCCGACACGATCGGCAGCACGGGCGACCACGGCACCCGGAACGACCGCGGCGCGTCCGGCCGCGAACGACGGAGCACGATGATGCCGATCGACACCAGGACGAACGCCGACAGCGTGCCGATGTTGATCATGCCCTCGAGCTTGTCGACCGCGGTGAAGCCGGCGAGCAGCGCCACGACGACACCCGCGACGACCTGCACCCGCACTGGCGTCTGCGTCTTCGGGTTGGTCTTCGAGAACCAGCGCGGCAGCAGCCCGTCGCGGCTCATCGAGAACACGATGCGGGACAGGCCGAGCAGCAGCACCATGACGACCGTCGTCAGGCCGATGAGCGAGCCGATGGCGATGATGCCGGCCGCCCAGGGCAGACCGACGATGTCGAAGGCCGAGGCGAGGGACGGCGCGTCCTCCTGCGCGAGGCGCTGGTACGACACCATGCCGGTGATGACGACGCTCACGCCGACGTAGAGCAGGGTCACGATGCCGAGGCCGATGAAGATGCCCCGCGGAAGGGTCTTCTGCGGGTTCTCGGTCTCCTCGGCGCTCGTCGCGACGACGTCGAAGCCGATGAACGCGAAGAACACGAGCGACGCAGCGGCGAGCAGGCCGAAGACGCCGTACTGCGCGGGCTCGGACCCGGTGAACCAGGACACGAGCGACTGGGTCCAGACGCTGCCCTCCGCGCCCTTCGTGGGCTGCGCCGGCGGGATGAACGGGGTGAAGTTCGCGGCCTTGACGAAGAACGCTCCGGCGACGATGACGAACACCACGATCGCGACCTTGATGATCGTGATGACGGCCGACACCCGGCTGGACAGACGGGTGCCGAAGGCGAGCAGCACCGTGAAGATGCCGACGATGAGCACCGGACCCCACGTGAAGCCGATCGGGCCGAGCTTGATCGTGTCGGGCAGGTCGACGCCGAACACGCCGAACGCGGTGCTGAGGTAGATGCCCCAGTACTTCGCGATGACGGCGCTGGCGGTCAGGGTCTCGAGGATGAGGTCCCAGCCGACGATCCACGCGAGCAGCTCGCCCATCGTGGCGTAGGTGAACGTGTACGCGGAGCCCGCGACCGGGATCGTCGAGGCGAACTCGGCGTAGCACATGATCGCCAGGCCGCACGTGACGGCGGCGAGCAGGAACGAGATGATGACGCCGGGACCGGCGAAGTTCGCGGCCGCGTTCGCGCCCACCGAGAAGATGCCGGCACCGACCGCGACGGCGATGCCCATCGCCGCGATGTCGAAGGTCTTCAGCGACCGTTTGAGGGAGCGCCCCTTCTCCTCGGAGTCAGCGAGGGAGGCCTCGATCGACTTGATGCGGAGCTTCGGTGCCATGGGGTGGTTCCCGTCATCGGCTGGCGGCGGACCCCGCGAGAGTACTGGTGTACCAACCCGTCACGCAAATACCGCGGATGGGTGCGGTCCGACGCTGCGGCGCGGGTGCGCGTCCGGTGACCGTCTGGAGGCGCGGCTCGGCTCAGGCGGTCCGGCGCCAGTCCGACAGGAACCGCGCTCCGGCGTCGTCGTGGATCACGCCGTCGGGTGCGGTGAGCACCGGGTACGGCGTCGCCGGGACCCCGTCGGACGGGCGGACGTCGACGTGCGCCACCTCGTGCCCCTGCGCGTGCAGCCAGTCCGCCATCGCGTAGTCGCTCCGGGAGTCGCCCATCGTGCGCCACGCCAGCGGCAGCTCGCCGTCCTGCGCGAGGAGTTCGAGGGAGCGCTCGGCCCCCATGTCCTTGCCGCTGCGGTCCGACTCCACGTCGGTCGAGATGATCGTCGGGTCGATGCGCCACTGCACGGCGCCGTCGGCGTCGGGGCGGACGTCGTCGAGCCGACGGACACCGAGACCCCGGCGCTGGAGCGCGGCCATCGCCCGCTCGTCGAACTCCGGCTGGCGGGCGAGGTACGTCGCGTTCGGCACCTCGACGCGCTGCTCGATCGAGACCATCGCCCGCTTCGTCTCGTCGAAGAACACCAGGTCGGCGTACTCGTCGCGCACGAGCTCGCGCATCTCGTCGGCGTAGTCGCGGGGCAGCGCGAGGTCCTCGGCGACGGTGAGCTCGCCCATGCCGCCCTCGTACTGCGGACCGATCGAGCACCACACGGCGCCCTTCTCGCACACGGCGTGCACCCGGCCGCCCGCCGCGAGTCCGCCTGCAAGCAGCGGCCCCACGACCTCCTGCCGGATGAACGCGTCGCTCCGGCCGGTGTTGAACACGACGGGGATGCCCTCCGCGGCGAGCGCCACGAGGTCCTCCACGATGCTCGGGATCGCGATGGTGCGGGAGACGGGGCTGGCGATGGGCCCGTCGACGTCGAGCAGGAGTCCGAGACGTGGTGCGTTCACGACGTCCATCCTCGCAGCCCCGGGGATCAGCCGCGTGCCGCGGTCCGGGCGAGGAACCGGTCGAGCACGTGGCCGATCGCCGCGGGCTCGGGCACGTGTCCCTGTCCGGGGACCTCGGTGTACTCCGACCCCGGGACGGCGTCCACGACCGCTCGGGCCGCCTGCCGCATCCACTCCAGGCCGTCGCCGCCGGCACCGACGAGCACGGGGACGCCGACCGCTGCCGCGACCCGCTCCGGGATCGCGAGGCCGTTCAGCACCCGGACGTCACGACTCAGCACGTGTGCGTCGACGACGAGCGACCGCCACAGCGCACCCTTCAGGCGGAGCGCGGTGATCTGCCCCATCGGCACGCCGAGCACGTGGGCGAGGAACGCGCGGACGGCCTGCGCGCGACGGCCGACCGCCACGTGCTCGTCGAGGAGGTCGGCGAACACGACGTCGTCGGCGTGCGGATCGACGGTCGCGCGGTACGGCGGCTCCCAGAGCACGGCGGCGTCGAGCGGGACCCCGCCGGCGAGGCCGTGCAGGACGACGCCCGCGCCGACGCACAGGCCGAGCGCCGAGACGGGTCCGCCCACACTGGCGACGACGGCGGCGAGGTCCTCGACCTCACGGTCGATCGACCACGGATCGGTGTCTCCACTCGCCCCGCGACCGCGTCGGTCGTACGTGACGACCCGGTAGCGGTCGCGCAGGGTGTCGGCGAGGCCGGTGAGGTACGGCGTGCCGTGGTGGTCGAAGGCGCCGCCCACGACGACGAGCGCGGGACCCGTGCCGGCGTCGGACACGGCGATCACCGTTCCGTCGGCGGAGACGACCGTGCGGTCGACGTGCTGGTCCATGGGTTCCTCGAAGGTGGTTCGACCGCGTTGCATCGCAGGCGTCGGGTCCTTCGGGTCTGGTCCTGGCGGGTCGGTTGTGTCGAGCATGACAGCCTGGAGCGCTCCCGTCGACACCCGCAACCAGGGGGAGAACGACGGGTCAGACCAGCGCCGTCGTGCCGACGGACTCCCGTTCGAGCAGCGCCCGCTTGACGTCGAGCCCCCACGCGAAGCCGCCGAGCGTGCCGTCCGTCCGGAGCACGCGGTGGCACGGCACGAACAGCGCGGGAGCGTTCCGGGCGCACACGCTCGCCGCGGCCCGTACGGCGTCTGGCCGGCCCATCGCCGCCGCGAACTCGGTGTACGTCAGGACCGCTCCGGCCGGGATCAGCCGCAGCTGCCGCCAGCCCTCGGCGAAGAGCTCGGTGCCGAACTGCCGCACCGGCACCTGCATCGCGTGCTCGACCTCGCCCCCGTAGAAGGCGTCGACCGCCTCGGCCGAGGCCACCCGGCCGTCGGTGATCCGCTCGGGCCGGTACCTGTCGGCGAGCCGGCCGAGGATGCGGTCCACGGAGTCGGTCCATCCCGAGGCGAGCACCCGGCCCTGTGCGTCCTCGAGCACGGTGAAGGGCCCGTCCGGGGTGTCCAGCGTCTGGATCGTTGCGTCGGTCATCGTTCGTCCTTCCGAGCGGACTGTGCCGCGGTCGTCGTGTGTGCCGCACCGGCCGTCGCGATCGCGCGGTCGATGATCGGTCGCCAGCAGTGCATCGTCAGGTAGCTCCGCCACGGCGCCACCTGCTCCGACCATAGGGAGAGCTCGCGCGCCGTCCCGGGCAGCCCGAGTTCCTGTGCACCGTTGCGCACGGCGAGGTCGCTGTGGAGGAACACGTCCGGGTGGTGGCGGACCCGGAGCGCCACGTAGTCGGCCGTCCAGGGCCCGATGCCCTTCACCGCCAGGAGCCCGGCACGCAGCTCGTCGAGGGACTGCCCGCCGTCGACGACGAGTGACCCGTCGGCGAGCGCACCGGCGACCCGGATGATGGTGTCGACCCGGGCTGCCGGGCCGCGCAGGACCTCGTGCCCCCGTTCGGCGATCGTCGCAGCGCGAGGGAAGAGCAGTCCGCCGTCGAGCACCGCTGCGGGCACGGGCGTCCCGAGCGCCGCGACGAGTCGGCTCTGCGCGGTCCGGGCGGCCGCGACGGAGACCTGCTGGCCGATGAGGGTGCGGAACACGATCTCGTGCGGGTCGACGGCGCCCGGGAGCCGGATGCCGGGGACGCGCTCGACGGCGCCGACCAGTGCGGGCACCGCCCCGAGCACCGCGTCGACGGCGGCGGGGTCGGCGTCGAGGTCGAAGTACGACCGCACCCGCGCGACCAGTGTCGGCAGGTCGGAGAGGTCGGTGACCCGCACCCGCAGGTCGATCCCGGTGCCGCGCCCCGCTGCTCTGGAGCCGGCCGTCCCGGTGTCCGCGGCCGACGCGCTGAACCAGGCCGGGCCTCCAGGCAGGTCCAGCACCCGGCCGTACGACGTGACCCGCCCCGAGGCGTCCCTGCGCACCTGTTCCGTGCCCGGCAGGGCGTGCAGCGCGTGCCAGTCGAGCAGACCCTGCGCGTCGAACGGCGCCCGGGCCGGCAGGTGCACGTGCAGAGCGCCGTCCTCGGCCGGCCGGACCACCCGTCGGGCGCGGAGCTCGGTCGGGGTGACGGCGAAGACCTCGCGGACGGTGTCGTTGAACTGGCGGACGCTGGCGAACCCGGCGGCGAACGCGACGTCGGCGATCGGCAGGTCCGACGACGTCAGCAGACTGCGAGCGGTCTGCGCACGGTGCGCCCGGCTGAGCGCCTTCGGTCCGGCGCCGAGCTCGGCGGTCATGATGCGGTTCAGCTGTCGCTCCGAGTACCCGACACGGGCGGCGAGGCCCGGGACGCCGTCGCGTTCGACGACGCCGTCGAGGACGAGACGCATCGCGCGCCCGGCCACGTCCTCGCGCAGGTCCCACTCGGGGCTGCCCGGCGTCGCCTCGGGCAGGCAGCGCTTGCACGCGCGGAAGCCAGCCAGGTGCGCCGCCGCACTGGTCCGGTAGAAGGTGACGCCGGACTCCCTGGGGGTCCTGGCGGGGCAGGACGGACGGCAGTAGATGCCGGTGGAGTGCACGGCGGTGACGAACTGGCCGTCGAACCGGGCGTCGCGCGAGGCGACGACCCGGTAGCGCTCGGCGTGCAGCGCGTCGGTTCCGGGGGTGGACATGGGTCCAGCCTGACACGGGTCGCCGACATCGACTGGCGGAAATCGGACGGGGCAGCGGGTGCTGTCGCGCCTCGGGACGCCGCCGAGTCCGCGAGGCACCACCGCGCACTCGAGACGCCGCATGATTGCGCGGCGTCTCGGGGAACGTGCGGTGTCCCGCGCAGCGCACGGGGTCTCGTCAGGGCGAGACGAGCGGCCTGGAGGCACGGCTAGCGTTGGTGCCGTGACCTCCCTGGACGACGTGGCCGGCCCCGGCGACCTGCCCTACCGGACCGACGTCGAGATCGCGCTGCTGCTGGTGTCCCGGCGGCACCGGTACGAGGGGCGGCCGGCCGACGGTGCCCTGCCGGTCCGTGCGGACGACCCGGACGAACTGCGCGACCGCGTCGAACTCCGCGCGGGGCTCGGCATCGTCGGGGACCGCTACTTCGCGTCCCGGGCGCACGTGCACGCCTCGGTGACGGTGATCGGTCTCGAGTCGCTCGAGGCCGTCGGGGCCGAGCTGGGCGTCGACGTCGACCCGGTGGCGACCCGGCGGAACGTCTTCCTCCGCGGCGCGGACGTGGAGGCGCTCCGGGGCGGACCGTTCTCCCTGCAGAGCCCCGGCCGCGAACCCGTCCTGTTCCGCGGGTACCGGCCGGCGAACCCGTGCGCGTGGATGGACCACGAGGTCGCGCCGGGGGCGTTCCGGGCGATGCGGGGGCGGGCGGGGGTGCGGTGCGACCCGGAGTCCGACGGCGTGCTCGCCCTCGGCCCCGCGGTGCTCCGCACGGCCCGCCCGGTCGCGCTCGGCTGAGTGCTCGCTAGGCGGTGAGCGCCGACTCGATGGCGTCGACGAACGCCGGCAGGTCGTCGGGGTTCCGGGACGTGATGAGCCCGCCGTCGACCTGGACCTCTCGGTCGACCCACTCGGCGCCCGCGTTCCGCAGGTCGCTCTGCAGGGACGGGAACGAGGTGATCGTCTTCCCCGAGACGACCCCGGCTTCGATGAGGGTCCACGGGCCGTGGCAGATCGCCGCGACGGGTGCCCCGGCCTCGACGAAGGCCGAGACGAGCGAGACCGCCTGCTGGTCGGTGCGCAGGGTGTCGGCGTTGATCGTGCCGCCGGGGACGACGAGCGCGTCGAACGACCCCGCGTTGACACCGGCGATGGTGGTGTCCGGATCGACCGTCTTCCCCGGGTCCTTGTCGCCGACGAGAGTCTGGATCGAACCGGTCTCCTGCGCCGCCACCGTCACGGTCGCACCGCGCTCACGCAGCTGGTCGACCGGGACGACGATCTCGTCCTGCTCGACCCCGTAGTTCGTCGCGATGACGAGGATCTTCTTGCCGTCGAGGGCTGCCATGGTCGCTCCTTCCGCGGCCCGGTCGTTCCGGCCGCACCGTCCACGGTGGCCGGGCGACGCTGGACGTGTCCGCAGGACGGAGGAGGTGTTCAGCCGCGGATGCGGAAAGCGGCTCCTTCGGCGTCGACGGTGATGCCGTCGTACCCCGCGACCCGGTAGAGCCCCGCGGTGACGTCGGCCTCGAGGGCACCGACGACCACCGTGGTGGCACCGGAGGCGATCGCGGCCTCGAGCCCGGCGGGGGCGTCCTCGAAGGCGACGCACTCCGCCGGGTCCACCCCGAGCAGGGCGGCTCCGCGGAGGTACCCGTCGGGGTGCGGCTTGCCGTGGTCGACGTCCTCGGAGGCGACGAGCGCCTCGGGCACGTGCACCCTGGCAGCCCGCATGCGGTTCACGGCGAGGTCCCGCGGTGCACTGGTGACGAGGGCGACCGGCACCCCGGCGTCGACCAGGCGGGACACGAACGCGGCGGCACCAGGGACCTCGAGGATCCCGTCGACGTTGTCCACCTCGGCCGCGATCATCTCGTCGACGATGCGGTGCTGCTCGGCCTCGGCGAGGTCCGGCAGGAAGTGCCGCACGGTGTCGATCGTCTGGCGGCCGTGCGAGAACGCGAGGATCGTCCGCGGGTCGATGTCGTGCCGCTGGCCGAACCCGGTCCAGGCGGCCTCGACCACCGCGGTCGAGTCGACGAGCGTCCCGTCCATGTCGAAGAGGACCCCGGACGCCACGATGTCGATCACGGGCCCGACCCTAACCGATGCGGGCGCGGAGGTACCGGGTGAGGAGCACGTCGCCGGCCCCGCGGAGGACGTGCGCGGGCTGCAGGCGGCGGGGCGACGGTGACGATCCGCGGACGATCCGGGGGGCGGCACCGCCCTCGAGCGTCGGGTCGATCGTCAGGGTGAGCTCGTCGACGAGGTCCGCCGCCACGAGCGAGCCGAGGAACGACGGACCGCCCTCGCAGTGGATCGTCCGGAGTCCGCGCGCCACCAGGGCGTCCCGGAGCGCGACGGGGTCCACGGTGTCCGGCGCACCGGCGCCACCGCACGGGACGACGTCCGCGACCGCGGCGAGCGCCCGCCCACGGTCCGACCGCGCAGCCGTGACCGACGTCAGCACGATCGGCCGGACGGGCGCCGCCGTGAACACCCGGGAGTCCGTGTCGAGCGACAGGGACCGGGACACGATCGCGAACACCGGGTGGTCGGGCATCCCGTGGTCCCGACGCCAGGCCACGTCGGCGTCGTGCAGGACCATCGGCCCGTAGCCCTCGTCACGCACGGTCCCGGCGGCGACGAGCACCACGTCGGCCATCCGGCGCAGCAGGTCGAAGACGCGGAGGTCGTCCGGCCCGCCGAGCGACCCGGAGAGTCCCCCGGCCGAGGCGGCACCGTCGATCGTCGCCACGAAGTTCACGCGCAGCCACGGCGACCCCGCACCCTCGGAGTAGAGCGCGAGCAGTTCGTCGTCGGACAGCTCCGCGACCGCGGGCGGCAGGAGGTTCACGTGTTGTGCCTCGCCTCGACCGGCTCGCGCCACCCGAGGGTCGCCTCCACCATCCGCATCGCGTCGACGCTCTCGACCACGTCGTGCATCCGGACGATCCGGGCGCCGAGCATCGCGCTGACCGTGGCCACCGCGAGCGACCCGGCCAGGCGCTCCCCTCGGGGCCGACCGAGCGACTCCCCCACGAAGTCCTTGTTCGACACCGCCGCGAGTACCGGGTACCCGAGCGCGACGACCTCGGGCAGCCGGCGGGTGATTTCGAGGGTGTGCACGGTGTTCTTGTTGAGGTCGTGCCCGGGGTCGACGACGATCCGGGAGTCGGGGATGCCCGCGGCGAGCGCCCGGTCCACGCGCTCCCGGAGGAACGCGACGACCGAGCCCGTGACGTCGTCGTACCGCGGCGGCGCGGGCAGCGGGCGGCGGGGTTCGGCGAGCGAGTGGGTGATGACGATCGTCGCGTCGGAGTCCGCCACGACCTTCGCCATCCGCGGGTCGGACAGCCCAGTGGTGTCGTTGACGACGCTCGCACCGGCCTCGATCGCGGCGGCGGCGACCTCGGGTCGGAAGGTGTCGACGCTGATGGTCACGTCCGACTGCTGGGCGAGCTGCCGGACGACGGGGACGACGCGGTCGATCTCGTCCGCGGCGGGGAGTTCCGGCCCCGGGGCGAACTTCACGCCGCCGATGTCGACCCAGTCGGCGCCCTGCTCGGCCGCACGGACCGCGGCCTCGACGGCGCGGTCGAGCGCGAAGGTCGCGCCGCGGTCGTGGAACGAGTCCGGCGTGCGGTTGACGATCGCCATGACGGCGATGCGGTGGTCGAAGTCGAACGTGCGACGCCCGATGGTGCGGACGGGCTCGCGCAGCTCGGGCACCACCCAGCCGGGTGCGGCGGCCGGGAGGCGCGACCCGGCTCGGGCGGTCGTCATGCGTCCGCCTCGGGGTCGGCTCCAGTGCCCGCACCGGCTCCGGCTCCGGCGCCGATCAGCGCGATCGCCTCGGCCCGCCCGGCGGCGTCCGCGAGGCTGCCGGTCGCCGCGACGGTCACCGTCGTCGAGCCCGACTGCCGTTCACCCCGGGTGGTCACGCACTGGTGCTGCGCGTCGAGCACCACGAGGACCCCGGCAGCGCCGAGCCCTTCCGCGATGGTCGCCGCGACCTGCTCGCCGAGACGCTCCTGCAACTGCGGGCGCGAGGCGACGGCGTCGAGCACGCGCGACAGGGTCCCGAGGCCGATCAGGCGGTCGCCCGGTGCGTACGCCAGGTGGGCGACCCCGGTGAACGGCAGCAGGTGGTGCTCGCACACCGACCGGAACCGGACGTCCCGCACGATCACGAGCTGCCCGCGTTCGCCGTCCTCGGCGTGCACGGTGCCCTCGCGGGCGATCGCCACCGCGTCCGTGCCGATCCCGGCGAAGAACTCGCCGTACGCGTCCGCGACCCGGGAGGGGGTGCGCTCCAGTTCGGGCCGGTCCGGGTCCTCACCGATGCCCAGCAGGAGTTCGCGCACGGCGGCCTCGACGCGGGCACGGTCCATGCGTGACGTCACGTGCCCATCCAACACCAGCCACGGCCCGAGGACGCGAGCGGTTGCCGGGCGTGACGTACCCCGACGAGGCGAGCCGCGCCTCCCGTCCATCCCCTGTGGAGATGCTGTGACATGCCTGAAACTCAGCGTCCTTTACCCTTGATCGGTGAGCGCCCCGCAGACCGACACCACACCCCGGAACCGCTTCGCGACCGGCCTCGACCGCTTCTTCTCGATCACGCACCGCGGATCGACGATCCCCCGCGAGATCCGCGGCGGTCTCGTCTCCTTCGTGACCATGGCGTACATCGTCATCCTCAACCCGCTCATCCTCGGTGGGTTCAGCCAGGACCAGGCACCGCAGGACGTCCTCGGCGGCTGGCTGCAGAACGCGCAGGTCGCCGCGGCCACCGGACTCGTCGCCGGTCTCATGACGATCGCGATGGGCCTCATCGCGAACCTGCCGTTCGGCATCGCGGCGGGGCTCGGGATCAACTCGTTCCTCGCCGTCAGCGTCGTCCACCAGGTCACCTGGGCCGAGGCCATGGGTCTCGTCGTCATCAACGGCGTCGTGATCGTCATCCTGGCGCTCACCGGCATCCGGACGATGATCTTCACCGCGGTCCCGCCCCAGCTCAAGGCGGCGATCACGGTCGGCATCGGCCTGTTCATCGCGTTCATCGGGCTCGTCGACTCCGGGTTCGTCCGCACCACGAAGAACGCCTCGCCGCCGCTGCAGCTCGGTGAGGACGGCTCCGTGTCGGCGCTCCCGACGATCGTGTTCCTCATCGGCCTCGTCATCATCGGCACGCTCATGGCCCGCAAGGTCAAGGGCGCACTGCTCATCGGCATCGTGGCGACCACGATCATCGCGATCATCCTGCAGGCGATCTTCAAGGTCCCGACCTCGGTCGACTCCCCCACCGGCTGGAACCTCAACGCCCCCGGCCTGCCGAGCGCCCTGTTCGCCGTCCCGGACCTGTCCCTCGTCGGGCACGCGGACGTCTTCGGCGCCTTCACCCGCATCGGCCCGATCGCCGCGTCGATGCTCGTCTTCACCCTCGTGTTCACGAACTTCTTCGACGCGATGGGCACGATGACCGGCCTCGCGAAGGCCGCCGGGGTCGCGAACCCCGACGGCACCTTCCCGCGCCTGAAGTCCGCACTCGTCGTCGAGGGCGCCGGTGCCATCGCCGGTGGTGGCGCCTCGGTGTCGTCGAACACCGTCTTCATCGACTCCGCGGCCGGCATCGGCGAGGGCGCCCGGACCGGCATGGCCTCCGTCGTGACCGGCCTGCTGTTCCTGGCGTCGATGTTCCTCACGCCGCTCACCCAGGTCGTCCCGCTCGAGGTCGCCGCCGCCGGACTCGTGGTCGTCGGTGCGCTCATGGTGGCGCAGGTGAAGGACATCGACTGGACCGACTTCGGTGCAGCGCTGCCGGCGTTCCTGACGATCGTGATCATGCCGCTGACCTACTCGATCGCGAACGGCATCGGTGCGGGCTTCATCAGCTGGGTGCTCATCAAGCTGCTGTCCGGCCGGGGCCGTCAGGTGTCGTGGCTGCTGTACGTCGTCGCGGCGGGCTTCCTGCTGTACTTCGCGCGGGGGCCGCTGGAGGCCGTGCTCGGCGTCGGCTGACGCCCGGGCTGGCCGGCGCGGGCGCCGGTTCGGGCGCCCGCGGCAGTTCGCGCCGGCGAGACACCGCCTCCGGAGCGAGACACCGCATCTGACCCGAGACACCGCCGGATCCGGCGGTGTCTCGTCGTCCGCGCGGCGTCTCGGCGGACTGGAGGCGCGGCGTCAGTCCGGCAGGTCGCCCGGCGTCGCCTCGTGGTGGCGTCGACCAGCCGTGCGCCGGTCCTCCTTCATGCTCGCCTCGAACAGGTGCTTCCGCCCCTGCACGAGTTCGTCACGTGCGGTCCGCTCGAGCTCCTTCGCAAGGGCGTAGTAGCCCTCGTCGTAGTCCTCGACGATCTGGAACGTCCACCGGCCGGCGATGACGTTCCGGCCGACGAGCTCGGTGTCGATCCGGTCGGCGAGGGCCGTGTGCCCTGCCTTCCGGAGCTGCTCGACCGCCTCGCCGAGGTTCAGGTCGGCGGTCCCGGTGAGGCGGTGGAAGCCGTACAGCAGCCCGCGCGCGTGCTCCATGACCTCGACCGCGGCCGACAGCGATCCGAGTGCCTCGACGGTGGCGTCGGTCACCCCCTCCGGTACCTGGTGCTGCTCGTCCGGTCCCTGGTCGTCGCGTGGTTCGTCCGTCATGGGTCCCGTCTACCGGAGGGCGGCTGCGGTGGCTCCCGACTTCGTGGCGTTCGGGTGGTGTGTGTGGACAGCGAGCAGGTGCACCGTCCGGTTCGGCTCGTCGACCGTGTACCAGATCCGTGCGCCACGTTTGAGTTCGTACTGCCGCCGGGCCCAGTTGCGCCCGGAGTGCGTGACGACACCGAGTTCGCCCTTGAGTGCGTGGCACGCGAGGTCCTCGCTCACCGGGTCCGAGGTGAGGCGTTCCCATGCACCGACGACGGCGTTCCGCTGCGTCGCGACGACGTCACGCCACCCCTGCTCTGCGGCGCGGGTCACGAAGACGATCGTGAACTCGGTGGTGCGGACCGGTCGTGACACACCGGCTCGCCGGGCACCCACCGATCAGGGCTTCTCGACGACGACGGGCTCGTCGAGCAGTTCGGGCTCGGTCGTCTCCCAACCGGCGGCGATCGCCTCGGCGGAGTTCCGCCACGCCTGCATCTCGAGCAGGAGCCGGCGGGGCTGCCGGAGCGAGAAGGACCCGCGGGCGACGTCGACGATCTCGCGTGCGAACTGCTGCTGATCGGCACGGCTGAGCATCTTCAGCCACGGGTACGGGATCGCGAGCCGGTCGTGCAGCGGGAGGTGCTCGTTGACCGTGACCGCCGCGATGAGCTGCGCAGCGATGTCCAGGACCGCTTCGTCGTCATCCGAGCGCTCCTTCGTGGTGAGCACCAGTGGTTTCCCGTCTCGCCGGGTCACCTCCAAGGGCTCCTGCTCGGCCGCAGCGAAGACGTCCTTCGCGTGCCTGGACAGATCGGACGACTGCACGGATCGGCGGGTCCGGGCCGGCGCGAGGAGAGTCATGTCGCCAGGTTATTCAGAACGTGTTCTGAACGCAACCCTCTGGGACCCAGCCGCGACGCGCCGAGCCGCGCGGCGACTGTTGCGACGGCCCGGTTCGGGACCTAGCATTCGAACACACGTTCGAACGGAGGGTCCCGATGATGGTCATCGACACGGCCGCCACGGTGTGGTGGTCCGACGGCGTCCCCACACGGATGGTCTGGGCCGGACAGCGCTGGCGGGTCAGCGACACACCGACCCGCCTGACGGTGACGCGCGCGGAACTGCCGACCGCGATCACCCACGCGCCGGAGCGGACCGTGGGCTGGCGGTTCCAGGCCACGGCGGACGACGGCGAGTCCCTCGTGGTGGACATCGTCCCCGAGGGCGGCGGCTGGGGAGTCGCCCGGACGTGGACGTGACCGCCCGTGCCCGCTACGGTTCCGGCATGGCCAGGTGGGTCGCGCTGCTGCGCGGGGTGAACGTCAACGGGATCACGATCAAGAGCGCCGATCTCGCGGCACTCTTCCGGGAGCGCGGGTACCAGGACGTCCGGACGGTCCTCGCCTCGGGCAACGTGGTGTTCACGTCCGACGGCACCGCCGACGCGCTGAAGACCGACGTCGAGCAGGCCCTCCGGGACCGGTTCGGCTACGACGCCTGGATCGTGCTCGTCCAGCACGACGACCTCGCGGCGATCGTGGACGGCTTCCCGTTCGACTCCGCCGAGGACCGGCACGACTACGTGCTGTTCGGCTCCGACGAACGCGCACTCGATGACCTGCTCGCCGACCTCGAGCTCGACGAGTCCGTGGAACGTGTCGCCCGGGGCTCCGGCGTCGTCTACTGGTCCTGCCCGAAGGGGTCGAGCACGGACACGGCCTTCGCGAGACGAGCGGGCGCCGCACGGTTCAAGCGCACCACCACGACCCGCAACGCGAACACGCTCCGGAAGCTCCTGTGACGCGGGGCGGGCTGCACCACGTCGAGCTGCGCACAGCCGACCTCGGCGTCGCCGGACCCGCCTGGGACTGGCTGCTCGGGGAACTCGGGTACGAGTCGTTCCAGCGCTGGGACGCCGGCCGGAGCTGGCGGCTCGGCGACCTGTACGTCGTCCTCGAGTCAGCGCCGCTCGACGGGACGAACGACCGTCGCCGACCCGGCCTGAGTCACCTCGCGTTCCACGCCGGCGACCGGGCCGACGTCGCTCGACTCTGGGAGGCGGCGCCGAACCACGGATGGCGGCGCCTGTACAGCGACCGGCACCCGCACGCCGGCGGCCCTGACCACCACGCTGCGTTCCTGGAGGACACCGAACGGTTCAAGGTCGAGCTCGTCGCACGCTGAACCGTCCGGTGGCCCGGTCAGGCGGTCGTCTCGTCCGGCTCCAGGTCGCGGTCGAGGGAGATCGTCGGGATCGACGCCGTGATGACCGATCCGTCCGCACGGAGCGTGCCCTGGATGTCGCTCGTGGTCGGCGTGCGCCCGGCCATCCGCGGCCCCTGGTGCGGCAGCGGCACGACCGTGGGCTCGCCGGCGGTGACGTCCCACTGCTGGTTGTGCACCCAGGCGGTGAAGCCCGACCCGGTCTCGACCGTGAAGGTCATCGCGTCCTGTTCGAGGTCGACCCGCACCCGGGAGCCACGCACCGTCAGGCGGTAGGTGATCCGCTCCCAGTCCCGCGGCAGTCGCGGGTTGAACGACATCCGGCCGCCGTGGTCCCGCATGCCGCCGAAGCCGTTCACGAGGCCGCCCCAGATGCCGCCGGTCGACGCGATGTGCACGCCGTCGGTGGTGTTGCCGTGCAGGTCGGCCAGGTCGACGTAGAGCGCCGTCTGGAAGTACTGCAGCGCGAGGTCGTGGTACCCGACCTCGGCCGCCATGATCGACTGCACGACCGCCGACAGCGTCGAGTCGCCCGTGGTCAGGGCGTCGTAGTAGTCGAAGTCGCGGCGCTTCTCGGCCGCGGTGAACTCGTGCCCCTGCAGGAACAGCGCGAGCACGACGTCCGCCTGCTTGAGCACCTGGAACCGGTAGATCACCAGCGGGTGGTAGTGGAGCAGCAGGGGCCGCTTGCTCTCCGGGGTGTTGTCGAGGTCCCAGAGTTCCTTGTCGAGGAACTGGGCGTCCTGCGGGTGGATGCCACGGTGCGGGTCGAAGGGGATCTCCATCGACTCGGCGGCGTGCTCCCAGTCGGTGATCTCCTGTGCCTGCAGCCCGGTCCGCCGCACCATGCGGTCGTACTCCTCCGGGTCGTCGACCGCGAGCTCACGGCAGGCGTTCACGGCGAACCACAGGTTCGCCCGGGCCATGACGTTCGTGTAGAGGTTGTCGTCGACGACGGTCGTGTACTCGTCCGGGCCGGTGACGCCGTCGATGTGGAACTTCTGGTCGCCGTTGGACCGCCAGAAGCCGAGGTCCTCCCACAGTCGAGCAGTCTCGACGAGGATGTCGATCGCCCCGCGCTTGAGGAACTCGCGGTCGTCGGACGCCCGCACGTACTGCATCAACGCATGGGCGATGTCGGCGTCGATGTGGTACTGCGCGGTGCCGGCGGCGTAGTAGGCGCTGGACTCCTCGCCGTTGATCGTCCGCCACGGGAACAGGGCGCCGTGCTGGTTCAGCTCGCGAGCACGGGCCCGTGCGGCGTCGAGCATGTTGTACCGGAACCGCAGGGCGTTCCGGGCGACGATGGGCGCCGTGTACGACAGGAACGGCAGGACGTAGATCTCCATGTCCCAGAAGTAGTGACCGCCGTACCCGGAGCCGGTGACGCCCTTCGCTGCGATGCCGTGGCCGTCGGTGCGGGCCGTGGCCTGCGCGAGCATGAAGAGGTTCCACCGGACGGCCTGCTGCAGCGCCGGCTGGCCAGCGATCTCGACGTCGCTGCGGGCCCAGAAGTCGTCCATCCACGCGTGCTGCTTCGCGAACGTCTCGTCGACGGTCTCGGCGTGCGCGCGGTCCAGCGTGCGGTCGCACCGGTCGGCGAGTTCGCGCGCCGGCACCCCGCGGGAGGTGTGGTAGACCACGTGCTTCGTCAGACGGATCGGCTGTCCCGCCCGCGCCTGCACCCGGTAGACGTGCTTCGCGAGGTCGTCCTCGATCGACGACGACTCGTCCCAGCTGTTCTCGGTCTCCAGGTGGTGCTCGACACCGACGCAGATCGTCATGCCGGAGCTCGCCGCCTGGTACCCGAGCAGGGACCGCCCACCGGTGCTGCGCTTCAGCTTCGGCTCGAGCACGCGCTCGGTGAAGGCCTCGGCCTTGCGCGGGTCGAACGCGTTCGCGGCCGCCCGCATCCCGGCGTGGTACTCGTCCTGCACGTCCTGCCGGTTGAGGATCTGGCTGGACAGCAGGATCGAGGCGTCCGCGTCGAGCACGGTGACCTCGTAGTCGATGACGGCGAGGTGACGGTCCGTGAACGACACCAGCCGCCGCGAACGGATGAGCACCCGCTTGCCCGACGGCGTCGACCACTCGGTCTCGCGGAAGAGGTACCCGCTACGGAAGTCGAGCCGCCGGGTGTGCCGGAGGATGTCCGCCTCGGCCAGCACGAGGGGCTCGTCGTCGACGTACAACCGGATCACCTTCGCGTCCGGCGCGTTGATGATCGTCTGCCCGGTCTTCGCGAAGCCGAAGGCGTCCTCGGCGTGCCGGATCGGCCAGGTCTCGTGGAAGCCGTTGATGTACGTGCCGTACTGCACGCCGCCACGGCCCTCGTCGAGGTTGCCGCGCAGACCGAGGTAGCCGTTGCCGACGGCGAAGTTCGTCTCCGCGACGCCCTGCTCGTCGGGCGTGTACTCGGTCTCGACGAGTGCCCACTCGTCGATCGGGTAGCGGACGCGGTCGAGCGGGTCGGAGGTGATGCGGTTCATGGTGCTCCGTGGGAAGGGAGGGGTTCGTGGGGAGGTTGCGAACGGCCTGGAGGCACGGATCGCCGGGGCCGGTCGGCCTACGTCGTGCTCGTGGCGGGTTCCGGCAGCTCGTGGACGAGTTCGTCGAGGTCCTGCACCACGACGTCGGCCCCGTGCGCCCGCAGGGCGTCCGCACCGGCCCCACGGTCGACACCGATGACGAGGCCGAAGGCGCCGTTCCGGCCGGCTTCGACCCCGCTCGTGGCGTCCTCGACCACGACGCACTCGGCCGCGGTCAGCCCGAAGCGGCTCGCGGCGTCGAGGTAGGTGTCGGGAGCGGGCTTGCCGGCGAGGCCGTCCTGACGGGCGACCAGGCCGTCGACGACGACCGGGAAACGGTCGAGGATGCCCGCCGTGCGCAGCACCGAAGTGGCGTTCGCGGAGCTCGAGACGACCGCGACGGAGACCCCGGCGGCCATCGCGGCGTCGAGGAACCGGAGCGATCCGGGGTACGGCTCGACGCCGTGCTCGGTCAGCTCGGCGGTGAACTCGGCGTTCTTCCGGTTGCCGAGACCACAGACGGTGTCGGCGTCCGGGGAGTCGTCGGGCGTGCCCTGCGGCAGGTCGATGCCACGGGACTCGAGCAGGGAGCGGACGCCGTCGTACCGTGGCTTCCCGTCGATGTACGCGAAGTAGTCCTGCTCGGTGTAGGCGTCGACACCGTGTGCGGCGAGGTACGGCGTGAAGAGTCGGCTCCACGCGCGCATGTGGACGTCGGCGGTCGGGGTGAGGACACCGTCCAGGTCGAACAGGAGCGCTCGCTGGTCTGCGAGTCGCGCTGGTGTGCGCCGGTCCGGCGTCGTCATGTGCTGCCCTCCGGGGACGGTGTCGTCGACGTGCTTCCGGACGAGTCTAGGACCGCTCCAGGCCCGGTGTTCAGGCGCGCCGCCCCGCTGTGGAAAGAGTTCACACAGTCGTTCGACGGGACCTCGCCGGGATCCCCCGCAGCAGCACCTCTCCTCAGCGATCAGTGCACGCGGGTCAGACAACCCGAGTCCCCCCATCTAGATCTTGACAAGGCCTCATGCCTGGGTTTCGATACACCTACCCGATCGAAGGAAATACTATGTCGCGCACCGCCAGGGAACTTGCAGATCAACACTCGGACCAGGAGTGGCAACGACGGTTTGTCGACCTGTCGGACCTGATGCAGATTCTTGGTGACTGCATCATCCCAAATGATTATTCAGTGCCAGACGATGTGGGCGCGACACTTGTCCTAACGGCAGCCGGGACGCAGATGAAAGACCGGCTCATCCGCAAGGAGCATGTCCCTGGGAAGGAGGCACACCTCATGTGCGCCCTTACCCTAGGTCATGACGCTTTGTACCTAGACGTCGAGAACACAGAGCCAAATCGGGTCAAAGAATTCATCGATAGTCAGCTTAAGGAGAAGCGAATACGCTTCCCATACAGTTTTGGCCGAACCCTCTATGACACATACGGGAAGCTCTTCGAGGAAGAGAAAGACGTCCTCACCATCGACGAAACATTCAGGCTGATCGACGAGCTACCTGCCGGCGTCTATCAGTACGGCAGATACGTCATCGGCCCTTACGGCCTCATCGAGAGCAAATCCGAGAGGCACATCCGTTTCAGCCGGGTCGTACCCGCCTATCATTGCGCCCAGCCGACCTGCAATGCAATCCACCCCGTGCGCCTGTCCACGGGCTACGACGCACCGATTAACGAGGAACGCACTAAGCTTCACAAGATCCTCGATGAGTCACAGGACAAGGCCGCCGACTGGTGGGGACTCGCTCTAGAGGTCGAGAATTTCACCAGCGCCTATTACGCGGATGCGCATGCAGCGACTCTCGTGGCTCTCTTGGGAGACGCACTGAGTGATGCGGAATTCCGTTCAGTCATCGAGTTCCTACTCGATGAAACTCGGGGAGAATTTCGAAAGGCGACCTCCGCTCTAATTGGCGGCGGGCGGGCGTCCGAAATTGCAGGCGGACTCGAACGCGAACAAATGCAGCAGCTAGCCCTTCTGGCGCCCGAATCGGCAGTCGCTCGCGGACTAGATTCGCTCGTACGCGAGGGCGTGATCCGCATCCCACGTGGTGAAGTACGACGACCTGTAACCAATTCTCGTCGACGCTCCGGCGCTTTCAAGCTGAGCCCCGAGCTCGGACATCTCGGAGTACGGTTCGTGAGCGACGATCCAGGGTTTGCTTCGCTCCGTCAGCGTGAACTCCTCGATCGTTTGTATGTCCGTGACAGCGAGACAGACACGGAAGAATTGGATTGGCAGCTCCGCGGATTCGAATCCGACGACCTGGATGAGCGTTTGGAAAACTTCTTCCGGTCTACTGATCCCAGGACAGCGCTATCGCGCATGATTCTCGCGCGAAAAACAAACATGATTGCGGCATGTCATTTTGTCGGCATTGAAGACGGTGATCACCTGAGTGATGAGATGCTAGTAGAAACGGTTTTGTGGAAACTTGGGTTTGACGTACGCACGGAGCACGATGCCCACGGCGTCTTCTGGGACCTTCATCAACGCATATCCGCTTTGACTCAGGCCTCTCGTATTTCCGGGATAGGCGAATCCGAGACATTCCGCGGAGTGGCCAGTTCCTTCTTCACCGAGCTGGAGGGTGTCTTGGCGGACGCGTTGGCTTTCTCGACGTGGGTCCTACTGATCGATCATACCTCCCAGCCCTATCCGTTCAGCTATGACGATGGCGCCGATCGCTCGCAGGCCCTTCAGCGTCTCCAGCAAGCCCACGATATGTCCGGGAATTCGGTCGAGGAATTCGACTTCATCGCCGATCGCACCGAACTCTACCCACTCATTCGCGGTTTTGGTGTGCTCGCCAAGGAGCTGGAGCGTATTGAAGCAAATGAAGGAGAATATGAGCGACCTCGAGACGAGCTGCCAGAGTACGAGGGCCTCACACAAATCAAAACGTTCTTGTTCAAGTCGCGAGTTCCGTATCTCAATCTGACTTCCTCGTCGAGGCAACGACTGAAGTCCGGCCTTCAGGCAGTCTCATCGAGCCTATTGGCTCCCGTCGAAGTCCATCAGGTCCGAAACGATTACGCGCACTACCGTCGAACCTCGCCAGAGATCGACCGCATGGCTCGCGCACTGGACGCGGTAGCAGAGGCGGTTCGTGAACTCGAAAATCTTGGAGTCGCTCGCCTCCTTTGTTTCCCCGCCGGCTTCGAGAGCGATGGATGGGGACGCAGCAAGCACCGTTTCTCGGGGCCCCGTAGCGTCGAGCATCTCTTCGCAAGGCCGTCTAAGTTCGACTGGATGGGCCTCCCGGCTTTGAATACCTCGCAGTATATTGTGCGCGCGGCCATCTTCGCCGAACCAAACGAAGTTCTTCGCTTGACTCCTCGATTCGAAAGTGAATTCTCTACACTGTGGATGAGCTATCCTTCGCGTCGAAAAGGTGGACCTTCCTCGGACATGCCGGTGGAAGAGTCCGGGCCACACGAAACGACGCTCGGCGTGCAGGGGCAAACATCGAGCAGTTGATGACGGCCCACGCCCGCTCTGGAATTTAGCGGTCTGCTCCATTCAACGAAGCCGCGCGACCCAGGCTTCGATTGCGTCGGCGATGCGGCCACGGGCATCGGCGCGGGAGATCGTCGCCGTGTCGTCGCCGGGCTGGGCGCCGTACGCACCGAAGTCCGCGTGGTTCGACCCCTGGATCTCCGTCATCGTCGCGTTCGACGGCAGGAGGTGCCGTGCGGCGTCCACCTTCGCCGGGGTGGACAGACCGTCACGGGAGCCCGACACGCTGAGGACACTGATGTACGAGCGGCTGATGTCGTTCGCGCAGTAGCTGCCGAGCAGGAGCAGGCCGTCCGCGTCGGGAGCGAGCTGGCAGGCGCGCACGCCGCCGAGCGAGTGTCCACCGACGGCCCACCGCGTGACGGACGGGGCGTGCGCCTCGAACGTCGACAGCGGACGGGTGTCGAAGAAGGCGAGGTGCAGCGTCGGCTTCGTGATCACCACCGTCGTGCCTGATGCCACCACCTGTCGGAAGGTCGCCATGTACGCGTACGGGTCGACCTTCGCCCCGGGGATGAACACGATCCCGACACCGTTCGCGGTGCCGGTCGGCGTCATCACGACGGAGTCCCCGGCGTCGCGGACGGCGACCCGGTCATCACGCCAGACCTGCAGGGCGGCGCTGCGGGTGCCCTGCATGACGATGTTCGCCCAGACCAGGAACACCACCGCGATCAGGACGATCAGGGCGACGACCCACGCGGTCCAGCGGAGTGCTCGGTTCACGGTCGTCCTGCTTCCTCCGGCCGGCGGGCCGTGACGGTCAGCCAACGCTCGTCGGCGCCGGGGTGGGTGGTGTCCCTGACGACGACCTCGGTCCAGCCGGCTCGCGCGACGACGGCGGTCAGGTCGTGTTCGGACCAGTAGGTGAAGTGCCGGGCACGGTCGAGCTTCCGCGTGCTCCAGGCGTCGCCGTCACCGTGCTTGACGGTCGCGGCCAGGACGCCGCCGGGGCGGACGGCGGCACGGATCCGTTCGAGCACCGTCGGGAGCAGCGGGCGCGCCACGTGCAGCAGGACGGCGTTGGCGAACACCGCGTCGTACGGGCCGCCGAGGTCGTCCGACCGGACGTCGAGGACGCGTGCCGCGTGCCCGTCGGCGTGGAGCACGTCGACGAACGAGCGTGCGCCGTCGGTCCGGTCCACGACGAGTCCGGCGTCCTCGAGCGCGAGGGCGTCACGACCGGGTCCCGAACCGAGTTCGAGGACGTGGGACCCCGGCGCGACCAGCGCGAGCAGGTCGTCGACGAGGCCGGAGCGGTGTCCGTCGGTGCGGTCCGCGTACTGCTCGGCGCCGTGCTCGTACGCCGCGAGGGTGCGTTCCGCTGTGAGGTCGCGGCGCATGACGACCTCGTGCCGGCCGTCCGGCAGCGGGTCCCCGGGTTCGTCGGCGACGACGAACCCGTTCCGCTCGTACGTCCGGCGCGCGACGGCGTTGTCCGGCATCACCGACAGTTCGAGCGAGTGCGAGTCGGCCTCGGTGGCCCACCCCACGATCGCACGGATGAGCTCGGTCGCGACGCCACGGCCGCGGGCCTCGGGATCGACCCACATCGAGATGAGTTCGGTGGTCCCTGGTGCATCGCCGGGGACACCGCTCGCCATGCCGACCGCCGTCGGACCGTCGTACGCCACGAGGTCGAGCGCGCCCGGGATCGAGAGCCGGGTCCGCCAGCGGTGCTCCGGTGCGTCCGCCCAGTCGTCGAGTGTGGACCCGAACGCGCCGGGGGCCTCGGCGAGCGCCGCCAGGCGGACCGGGCGCCAGGTCTCCCAGTCGTCCGCCGTCACCCGGCGCAGCTCGATCGTCACGCCCCGACGCTACCGCCAGCCGCATGGGCAGGGGCGGGACGCGTCGACTGAGCAGTAGTCGTCGAGTACCGCACCGTGCTCCCGACGATCACTGCTCACGCAACGCACCGCCGTCAACGGCCGGGTGTGGATCCCGCCCGCGACAGCGGGTACCGGCGGTCGAGCCACGGGTCGAGCACGGTGGCCTTGAGGAACCGAGACAGCAGCGATCCTCCGGCCCAGTACGCGGGGACGACGAGGAACACGACCCACGGGACCACGTCGGTCGTCACCACGGCGACCGCCCCCAACGTCACCAGCACCCCGATCCCCGTGTACAGGTGCTGCCATCCACGGCTGAACGCATCGCGCCGAGCCTGCTCGGAGGACGTCCGCTCGTCGAGCCCCTGGACCTCCGGGTCGAGCGTCCGACCACCGGTCTCGTCCACGGCGAACAGATCCCGGACAGGCACGCCCAGCGCGCCCGCGATGGACGACAGCGACTCGAGGCTGGCGTCGCTCCCGCGCTCGATGCGCTGCACGGTGCGTACCGCGATCCCGCTCGCCTCGGCCAGACGTTCCTGTGTCCACCCACGGTGTCGTCGCAGCTCAGCGATCCGCATCTCGTTCATCACCAGAACACTAGGGAAGCATCCGTACCCGGACCACGACACGGACCCGACACCTGCACGACACGTGGCCGCCACGCGCCCGCCAATGCGATCACCCCGCGGGGCTGAAGCGGTACCCCATGCCCGACTCCGTCACCAGGTACCGCGGGTGCGACGGGTCCGGCTCGAGCTTCCGTCGCAGCTGCGCCATGTACAGCCGCAGGTACCCGGAGTCGTTGCCGTGCGTCGGTCCCCACACCTCGGTGAGGAGCATCTCGCGCGTCATCAGGCGATCGGGGTTCGTGACGAGGACCTCGAGGAGCCGCCACTCGGTCGGGGTCAGTCGGATCGCCGGACCGGACGGAGGAGTGACCTGCTTCGCGACGAGGTCGACCACCAGGTCGCCGACCGACACCGTCGGCGTCGCCCCCGCAGCCGTCGCCGCCGCGACCTGCCGTCGGCCGAGCGCCCGGAGCCGTGCGAGCAGTTCGTCCATCTGGAAGGGCTTCGTGACGTAGTCGTCCGCCCCGGCATCGAGCGCGTCCACCTTGTCCGACGAGTCCGTCCGGCCGGAGAGCACGAGCACCGGCACCTGGGACCATGCACGCACGCCCTCGAGCACCCCGATGCCGTCGAGCCGCGGCATCCCGAGGTCGAGCAGCACGAGGTCGGGTCGTTCGGTGATCACGGCGTCGATCGCGGCGCGGCCGTCCCGGGCGGTGACGACGTCGTAGCCCCTGGCGGCGAGCGTGACGGCGAGCGCCCGGACGAGCTGGGCGTCGTCGTCGACGATCAGGACCTTCATCGGATCTCCACTCCCAGGTGTCCCGCGATCGGCAGCCGCACGACGACGGTGAGCCCGCCGCCGGGGGTGTCGTCGACCTCGATGGTCCCGCCCATGCCCTCGGTGAAGCCGCGGGCGAGGGCCAGTCCGAGCCCGAGGCCCGTGTCGTTGTCGGTGTCGCCGAGTCGCTGGAACGGCTGGAACACCTCGTCGACGCGGTCCGCGGGGATGCCCGGTCCCTGGTCGGCGACGCGCAGTTCCACTCCCCCGCCGAACGCGCTCGCGGCGACCCGGATCCGCGTGCCGACGGGGGCGTAGCGTGCGGCGTTCGCCAGGAGGTTCACGACGACTCGCTGGAGCAGGACGGCGTCGGCGAGCACCGGCGGCAGGTCCGCCGGCAGGTCGAGGTCGACGTCGTCCGGCCCGAGTTCGAGCTCGTCCAGGGCCGGAGCGACGACCGTCTCGATCGCGAGCGCCACCGGGGTGACGGCGAGCACCCCGGCCTGCACGCGACTGACGTCCAGCAGGTCTGCCAACAGGACCGCCAGCTGACGCAGGCTCTCGTCGGCGGTCGCGAGCAGTGCCTCCCGGTCGGTCTGCGACAGCTCGATGTCGGACGCGCGCAGCGTCTGCACGGCGGCCGAAGCGGCCGCGATCGGCCGCCGCACGTCGTGTCCGACGGCCGCCAGGATGGCGCTCCGCACGCGGTCCGCCGCGGCGATCCGCTCCGCGTCGACCGCCGCGCGGGTGAGGTCGCGGTGCTCGACGGCGGCGTCGAGCTGCTGCTCGACGACGCGCAGGAGTCGACGCTGGGTCGGGTCGTCGGGTGCGCCGGCGAACTCGAGCACGGCACCGGACTGGAGGCGCGTGGCCGCGTCCGGCGTGTCGCCGAACGTCCCCGACGTGGCTGGGACGTCGTCGCCCTGGCGGATCCGGACGCCCGCGAAGCCGAAGGCCTCGCGGGTCCGGTCGAGGAGTGCCTGCAGGGCGTCGTCGCCGCGGAGCACGCTGCCGGCGATCCCCATCAGGAGGCCCGACTCGGCGGCGGCACGCCGGGCAGCGCGCGAGCGACGGGCCGACCGGTCCACGACGAAGCTCACGAGCACGGCGCTGATGACGTACATGACGAGGGCGACGAGGTGCCAGGGCTGCTGCACGGTGACCATGTGCAGGGGTTGCACGAAGAAGAAGTCGAGGCTCAGCCCGGACAGCACCGCCGCGAACACCGCCGGCCACATCCCGCCCACGAGCGCCACGACGAGCACGAGCAGTTGGTACGCGAGCACGTCGACGGTGATCGAGTCCGGGTCGGTGCTGAACGACAGCAGCCAGGTGAGCAGCGGACCGGCGACCAGGGAGAGGACGAACGCGGCGACGATCCGGCCCCGGGACAGGCTGCCGCCGAGCTTCGGCAGGGCGAAGCCGCCGCCGGCCCGCTCGTGCGTGACGACGTGCACGTCGATGTCGCCCGACTCACGGATCACCGTGTTGCCGATGCCCGGCCCGGTCGTGGCCGCGGCGAGTCGGCTGCGGCGGCTCACCCCGATCACGATCTGCGTCGCGTCGATCGACTTCGCGAACCGCACGAGCGTCGTCGGGACGTCGTCGCCGACCACCTGGTGGTAGGTCCCGCCGAGCTGCTCGAGCAGGGTGCGCTGCTTCCCGAGGGCTCCCGGGTGGCGTTCCCGGAGGCCGTCGTTCGTCGTGACGTGCACAGCGGCGAGTTCACCCCCGGCGCTCCTCGCGGCGATCCGTGCCCCGCGGCGCAGGAGGGTCTCGCCCTCTGGTCCGCCGGTCAGGGCGACGAGCACGCGCTCGCGGGTCTCCCAGCGGTGGTCGATGCCGTGCTCGGCGCGGTACGCCTTGAGTGCGTCGTCGACCTCGTCGGCGAGCCAGAGCAGCGCGATCTCCCGCAGGGCGGTGAGGTTGCCGAGCCGGAAGTAGTTCGAGAGCGCCGCGTCGATCCGGGCGGCCGGGTACACGAGCCCGTCCGAGAGCCGTTCGCGGAGCGCCGCCGGGGCCAGGTCCACGACCTCGACCTGGTCGGCCGCACGTACCACTGCGTCGGGGACGGTCTCGCGCTGGACCGTGCCGGTGATCTCGCGGACCACGTCGCCGAGGGACTGCATGTGCTGCACGTTCACGGTGCTCACCACGGAGATGCCGGCGGCGAGCAGCTCCTCGACGTCCTGCCAGCGCTTCTCGTGCCGGCCGTCGGGGGCGTTCGTGTGGGCGAGTTCGTCGACCAGTGCCACGTCCGGTGCCCGGCGGAGGACCGCTTCGAGGTCCATGTCGTCGAGCTCCACCCCGCGGTGCTCCACCACGCGACGCGGGACGACCTCCAGCCCGTCGACCAGCGCCGCGGTGGCAGCACGCCCGTGGGTCTCGACGACGGCGACGACGACGTCCCGGCCCTCGTCGAGCAGGCGACGCCCCTCTTCGAGCATCGTGAACGTCTTGCCGACACCGGGTGCCGCACCGAGCAGGACCCGCAGCTTCCCGCGCTTCACGTGCTCATCCTCTCGCGTGTGCGGGGCGCTCGGAGCGCCCGCACAACCAAAGTCCGCCCGAACCGCAGTTCCGCGCGGTTCGGGGTGAACTTGGTTGTGCGGGAGCGATCCGCACCACGGATCACGCCGACGCCTTCGCGAGCGCCAGGTTCAACTCGAGGACGTTGACCACGGGCTCACCGAGGAACCCGAGCTGCCGGGCCTCGGTGTGCTGTTCGACGAGCTTCCGCACGGCCGACTCCGACAGCCCCCGAGCCGAGGCCACCCGGGCGACCTGCTGCTCCGCGTACGCCGGGCTGATGTCCGGGTCGAGACCGGAACCCGATGCCGTCACCGCGTCCGCCGGCACCTCCGACGCGGGCACGCCGTCGGCCTTCGCCACGGCCGCCCTGCGCGCTTCGATCGCCTTCCGGAGGTCCGGGTTGGACGGCCCGAGGTTCGACCCGCTCGAGGCGCCGGCGTCGTAGCCCTTGTCCCCCGCGGCACTCGGCCGCGACTGGAACCACTCGTCGGCGGACTTCCCGTCGAAGGACTGCCCGATCAGGGACGAGCCGACGGTCGTCCCGTCGGACGAGGTCACCATCGACCCGTTGGCCTGGTCGTGGAACGCGGCCTGGCCGACACCCCAGACGGCGAGCGGGTAGGCGATGCCGAGCACCACGGTGCTGAGCAGGGTGAGCCGGACGGCGACCCCGAGGGAGCGGAACGACGAACGAGATGCAGATGTCATGAGGAGAACCCCGGGATGAGACCGACCACGAGGTCGATGAGCTTGATGCCGATGAAGGGGACGATGACGCCGCCGAGCCCGTACACGAGCAGGTTGCGGCCGAGGATCGACGACGCCGCCGCCGCGCGGTACGTGACGCCGCGCAGGGACAACGGGATGAGCGCCACGATGACGAGCGCGTTGAACACGACCGCCGACAGGATCGCCGACGACGGACTGTGCAGCCCCATGATGTTGAGCGCGGCCAGTCCGGGGAACGCCGCCTGGAACATCGCGGGGATGATCGCGAAGTACTTGGCGATGTCGTTCGCGATCGAGAACGTCGTGAGCGCGCCGCGGGTGATGAGCAGCTGCTTCCCGATCCGGACGACGTCGATGAGCTTCGTCGGGTCCGAGTCGAGGTCGACCATGTTGCCGGCCTCCTTCGCCGCGGTCGTCCCGGTGTTCATCGCCACGCCGACGTCCGCCTGCGCAAGGGCGGGGGCGTCGTTGGTGCCGTCGCCCGTCATCGCGACGAGGTTGCCGCCCTCCTGCTCGCGCTTGATGTACGCGAGCTTGTCCTCCGGGGTGGCCTCGGCGAGGAAGTCGTCGACCCCGGCCTCGGCGGCGATCGCTGCGGCCGTACGGGGGTTGTCGCCGGTGATCATCACCGTGCGGATGCCCATCTCGCGCATCTCGGCGAACCGGGCGGCCATGCCGTCCTTCACGACGTCCTTGAGGTGCACCACACCGAGCAGCGAGACGGCTCCGGACGGGTCGCGCCGTGCGACGACGAGCGGGGTGCCGCCCTCGTCCGAGATCGCGACGACGGTCTCGTCGATCTCGCGGCTCTCGGTGCCCGCCCAGGCGAGCAGTGCGCCCGCGGCGCCCTTGCGGACCTGGGTCCCGTCGGCCAGGTCGACACCGGACATGCGGGTCTGCGCGGTGAACGGCACCTCGGTGGCCCCGGCCGGCAGCCCGGTCGTCACACCGGCGGCTGCGGCGAGCTCCACGATCGACCGGCCCTCGGGGGTCGAGTCGGCAGCGGACGACAGCGCGGACGCGGCGAGCAGGTCCCCCTCGCTGACGCCGGCGATCGGCACCACGCGGGACGCCCGACGGTTGCCGTACGTGATCGTCCCGGTCTTGTCGAGCAGCAGGGTGGTGATGTCCCCGGCGGCCTCGACGGCACGGCCGGACATCGCGAGCACGTTGTGCTGCACGAGTCGGTCCATGCCGGCGATGCCGATCGCGGAGAGCAGCGCGCCGATGGTCGTCGGGATGAGGCAGACGAGCAGCGCGATGAGGACGGGCACGCTCACGGTCGCCCCGACGAGCCCGGCGATCGGCTGCATGGTCAGGCAGACGATCACGAACACGATGGACAGCGACGCGAGCAGGATGTTCAGCGCGATCTCGTTCGGGGTCTTCTGCCGGGCGGCGCCCTCGACGAGCCGGATCATCCGGTCGATGAAGGTCTCACCCGGGGTCGACGTGATGCGCACCACGATCCGGTCCGACAGCACGCGGGTGCCGCCGGTGACGGCGCTGCGATCACCACCGGACTCACGGATGACGGGCGCCGACTCACCGGTGACGGCGGACTCGTCGACCGAGGCGATGCCGTCCACGACGTCGCCGTCGCCCGGGATCACCTCGCCCGCGACGACCACCACCAGGTCGCCCTTCGCGAGGTCGACCGAGGCGATCTCCTCGGTCACGGCCGACAGCGCGGCCGGGTCCGCCGGGTCGTACCGCGTGACGCGGCGTGCGCTGGTGGTGGACCGGGTCTTCCGCAGGGTGTCGGCCTGCGCCTTGCCGCGGCCCTCGGCGACGGCCTCCGCCAGGTTCGCGAAGACGACGGTCAGCCACAGCCAGACGGCGATGGCGGCGGTGAAGACGGACGGTTCGACGAACGCGGTCGCGGTGGTCACCGCGGCGCCGACCTCGACGATGAACATCACGGGGTTCCGCCACATGAGTCGCGGATCGAGTTTGCGGAGCGCGCCCGGGAGGCCCGCCACGAGTTGGCGGGGTCCGAAGGCGGACGAGCGGGTGGCCGGCCTGGAGGCGGTGCTCGCCTCGTGCTCGGAGGTCGCGACGGTCATGGGTTCGGCTTTCATCGGACGAGGGCTTCTGCGAGCGGGCCCAGTGCGAGCACCGGGAAGTAGGTGAGCGCGGTGACGACGACGGCGACGCCGCCGAGCAGCACGACGAACAGGGGTCGGTGGGTGGGCAGGGTGCCGACGGTCTCCGGCACGCGGTCCTGCGACGCGAGCGACCCGGCGAGCGCCAGGACGAACACCATCGGCACGAACCGGCCGAGCAGCATCACGACGCCGAGCGCGGAGTTCATCCACGTCGTGTTCGCGGTGAGCCCGCCGAACGCCGAGCCGTTGTTGTTCGCACCGGAGGTGAACGCGTACAGCAGCTCCGACAGCCCGTGGTTGCCCGGGTTGAAGATCGACGTCCCGAGGACCTGTTCGCTGACGCCCGGGATGACCAGGGACAGTCCGGTGCCGAGCAACACCAGGGTCGGGGTGACGAGGACGTACAGCGACGCGAAGGTCATCTCGCGGGCGCGGATCTTCTTGCCGAGGTACTCGGGGGTCCGGCCGACGAGGAGCCCGCCGATGAAGACGGTGATGACGGCGAGCACGAGCATCCCGTAGAGGCCGGAGCCGACACCACCAGGGGTGACCTCGCCGAGCATCATGTTGACGAGCGCCATCATCCCGCCGATCGGCGTGAAGCTGTCGAACATCCCGTTCACCGCACCTGTCGACGTCGCGGTCGAGGTCGTCCCGAAGAGCGTGGTGCCGAGGATGCCGAAGCGCATCTCCTTGCCCTCGAGCGCTGCCCCGGCTGCGTGAGTCGCGGTCCCGCCGGCGCCGAGTTCGGCGATGGACATCACTGAGAGCGAAACGAGGAAGATCGCGCCCATCACGGCGAGGATCGCGTAGCCCTGCCGGTCGTCGCCCACCAGCCGCCCGAAGGTGCGCGGCAGCGAGAACGGGATCACGAGCATGAGGAAGACCTCGACGAGGTTGGTCCACGCCTGCGGGTTCTCGAACGGGTGCGCCGAGTTCGCGTTGAAGTAGCCGCCGCCGTTCGTCCCGAGTTCCTTGATGGCCTCCTGCGAGGCGACGAACCCGTCCGGGATGTGCTGCGTCCCGCCGACCAGGGTCGTGACGTCGGTGCCGCTCCCCCACGACTGGATGACGCCGCCGGCGACGAGCACGATCGCGAACACGAACGCGCCGGGCAGCAGGAGCCGGGCGGTCCCGCGGACGATGTCCACCCAGACGTTGCCGAGCGTGCCGGACTTCCGACGGGCGAACCCGCGGACCAGTGCGACGGCGACCGCGAGGCCAACCGCTGCGGACAGGAAGTTCTGCACGGCGAGCCCGGCCATCTGGACCGAGTACCCGACGGTGGCCTCGGGCGAGTAGGACTGCCAGTTCGTGTTCGCCACGAACGACGCCGCGGTGTTGAAGGCGAGCGACGGTCCGACGTTCGGCAGTCCGAGGTCCCCGGGGAGCACGACCTGGATGCGCTGGAGCAGGTAGACGAGGAGGACCCCGACGGCGCTGAAGAGCAGGACGCCCCGGAGGTACGCGGGCCACGACTGCTCGGCGTCCGGGTCGACGCCGATGATCCGGTAGACCCCACGCTCGACGCGGCTGTGGCGGACCGGGGTGAACACCCGCGCCATCCAGTCGCCGAGCGGGCGGTACGCGACGACGAGGAGCAGGACGAGCGTGGCGACCTGGACGATGCCCGCCCACGTGTCCGTCGTGCTCATCAGAACTTCTCCGGGCGCACGAGCGCCCAGACGAGGTACACGACAGCGGCGATGCCGAGGACGGCGGCCGCGATGGTGATGACGATCACAGCCGCTCCACCCCCTTGGCGATCAGTGCCACCACGCCGAACACGGCGAGGACACCGGCGACGACGAAGACGTCGAACACGAGGGACTCCAGAAGGTCACGGGGTCCGCGCCGGGCGACGCGGACGGCACCACGTGTGGTGCCGAACCGATGCTGGGTCCTGCGCCGCGCCTCCAGGTCGGTCCTGACGGATCCCTAACGCGCTCCTGGCGGACGCATGCGCCTCGCTAACGCGCGCTCGCTCCCCGCAGCCGTTCGGCCAGGGCGGCCGTCGCGGAACGGAGTTCCTCCGGCCCCTCCACCGTGTAGTCCGCCGCGGATGCCGCGAAGGCTGCGGCGAGCCCCTCCCACGACCACGAGCCCCGGGTGAGTCGGCACCGGTCGGGTCCGAGCGGTTCGAGCTCGGCGTCCACGGGCAGGTACGGCGCGATGGTCCGGGCGGACACCTCGAGGACCGCGGTGCCGACGCAGGGCCAGACGTCCTCGTGGGCCGAGCCCTTGAACCGCGCGGACACGAAGGCCACGGCGTCACCGCCCGGGATAGCCCGCGGCGTGAACGACACCCGGGTCCGCATCCGCGGCGTGATCCGGTCGATCCGGTGGGTGCGCCAGTCCTGGCGTTCGAGGTCCCAGTCGAGGAGGTACCAGCGGCCGTTCCGGGCGACGACCGCGTGCGGTTCGACCCGGTGCGGCGTCTCGTCGTCGCCGTAGCCGAACCGGAGGAGCTCTCGGAGGTGCACGGCCTCGCTGACGGCGACGAGGACCTCCGGGTCGGTCCGGGTGGAGCCGGGCGTCGTGAGCGCCTCGACCGCGTCGATCCGGGTGCGGAGCCGCGCCGGCATCACCTGCCGGACGGTCGCGAGCGCCCGTGCGGCCGACTCGGCGATGTCCGCTCCCGATGCCGGCGCCACGGCGAGCGCCAGGGCGATCGCGACCGCCTGGTCGTCGTCGAACAGGAGCGGCGGCAGGTCCGAGCCCGCGGCGAGGCGGTACCCGCCGGCCGGACCCCGGAGCGCCTCCACCCGGTAGCCCAGCTCGCGGAGCCGGTCGACGTCGCGCCGGAGCGTGCGGGCGCTGACCTCGAGCCGGCTGGCGAGCTCGTCACCGGGCCAGTCGCGGTGCACCTGCAGCAGCGAGAGCAGGGCGAGCATGCGCGAGGACGGACCGGACATGTCGATCAGTATCGCCGGAGAAGCGGACACGATCTGACCGCAATGCCGGGGATGCTCGTCTCATGAGCATCGAAACGACAACCCACCTCAACTTCGACGGACAGGCCCGCGCGGCCCTCGACTTCTACGCCACGGTCTTCGGCGGCGAGGTCGCCGCCATGACGTACGGCGCGATGGGCGCCTCCCAGGACCCGGCCTGGGCGGACCGGATCGTGTGGGGCCAGGTCGCCACCGACGCCGGCTTCCGGGTCATGGCGTTCGACGTCTGGCCCGACCAGCCGTACGACCAGGGCTCGAACGCGTTCTACGTGTTCGTGCACGGCGACGACGCGGCCGAGATCGAACGCTCCTGGACACTGCTGTCCGAAGGGGCCGAGATCCGCCAGCCGCTCGGCCCGACGCCGTGGGCGCCGCTCGCGGGGCAGTTGCGCGACCGCTTCGGTGTGGTCTGGCAGCTCGACGTCGCCCCGACCGAGTAGGACGCCGGTGCGGCTCGGGGACCTGCCCGGGCCGCGTGGCGCTTTCCGAGCCACTTCCCCACGAAATCCGGTCGCGGGTAGCGTGCCGGCATGCCCGAGTTCCGCCCGATGCCCGGTTACGAGCTCGGCGGCGGATGGGTGGCAGCTCGTCGTCGTCGCTCCCGGTTCGGCCGGGTCTGGCGCTGGGCCGGACCGCCGGTCGCGCTGCTCGCCGTCGTCGCGGCGGCTGCGCTCTTCCACTGGTACGCCGGCGTCGCCGACCAGGTCGTGTGGGAGTGCGCCGTGTCGAGCTGCGGCACGAACGACCCGCGGTCCTTCGCTCCGGAAGGGTGCTGGGCGCTCCTGGTGCTCGCCGCCCTCGGCGTCGGACCGCTGCCGGGTCGCTGGTGGTGGCGTGCCGGACTGCTGCTCGGGTTCGCCGGCACCGCGGCGTGGTCGATCGACTTCTGGCGGATGCCGGGGATGGACCTCGGGCTGTTCGTGACGCCGATCGCAGCCGGGGTCGTCGGTGCCGTGCTCCTGCTCGCCCGGATCGGCATCGCGGTCGACCGGGCGCGTGGGAGAGCGCACACCGCTCGGCGACAGATCGAGCGCGGCGGGTCCTAGGACTCGACCGTCGACTGCGCTGCCGGGCTCCACGTGCTGACCGTCACCGCGGCCGTCACCGTCGCGGGGGCGAACACCGTGTCCGGGTCGACGTGGTGGTGGCTCGGCCCCATGTGCACCACGTCGTGGACGTCCTCGGCGGAGAGGTCCATCGTCCAGGTGAGGTCCTCCGACGACCGCAGCACGAACGCCGGCGTCAGGGAGTCGTGCAGACGCCGCTCCTTCTCCGGGTCCACCGAGATCGTGGCCTCCGCGAGCTCGGCCAGGTGCCCGGTCCGCGGGGTCACCACCGCGAGCACGCCGTCGGGGTGCAGCACGCGGGCGTACTCGGTCTGGTTCCGTGGGGCGAAGACGTCGAGCACGACGGCGGCCGCGCCGTCGACGACCGGGAGGCGTTCGGTCACGTCCCCGACGACGGCCCCCGCACGCTCGTGCGCCCGAGCCGCTCGCCGGATCGCGACGGCCGACAGGTCCAACGCCACCCCGAGCCTCTCCCCACCGGCACGGCCGGCCCGCCGCTGCCGCGTCGCGCCGGGACCGGCGGCGTGGGCCCAGGCAGGACCGTCGCCTGCTGTCAGCACGTGCGCGAGGTAGGTGCCCGGTCCCGACCCGACGTCGAGGACGACGCCAGGCGCGTCCACCGACGCGACCACCGCGGCGAGCGCCCGCTCGACGGGCGCGTAGTGGCCGCGACCCAGGAAGCGCAGCCGCGCGTCGACCATCTCCGGGGTGTCCGCGGTCAGCGCGCGTCGCCTCGCGGGCAGCAGCGTCAGGTGGCCCTGCTTCGCCTCGTCGAAGCGGTGGCCCGCGGCGCAGCCGACCTGGCCGCCGTCGACACGACCGAGGGGCTCGGCGCAGACGGGGCACGCGAGCACGGGCAGGAGGTCGTCGCGCACGGAGACCAGCGTACGGGCGTCGGTAGCCTGACCGGATGTCGCTGCAGCAGCTCTTCGGACTCGACGGTCGCACCGCGCTGGTCACCGGCGGGAGTTCGGGGATCGGTCGGGCCATCGCGTCCGCCCTCGCCGACGCCGGTGCACACGTGCTCGTCGCGGCGCGCACCGCCGCGACGATCGACGACACGGTCGTCGCGATCCGAGGCTCCGGCGGATCGGCCGACGGCATAGTCACCGACCTGTCCTCCCGCGCCGGAGCCCACGCGCTCGCCGACGCCGCCGGGGCTGTCGACGTCCTCGTGAACTCGGCGGGGATCAACCTCCGTCCACCGATGCCCGAACTCGACGAGGACACCTGGGACGCCACGATGGCGGTGAACCTCGACGCACCGTTCGTCCTGGGGCAGCGGCTCGCGCCCGGCATGGCGGCGCGCGGCCACGGCCGCATCATCAGCATCAGCTCGCAGCAGGCCCACCGCCCCTTCGCGGCCAGCGGTGCGTACGGGGTCTCCAAGGCCGGCCTGGAGGCACTGGCCCGGTCCCAAGCAGAGGCCTGGTCCGGGCAGGGGGTCACCTCCAACGTCCTCGTCCCGGGTTTCGTGCAGACGCCGCTGAACCGGCGGCTCAGCGCCGACCCCGCGACGGTCGCCGCCCTCGCGGCACGGACCCTGGTCGGGCGGAACGGACTCGCGTCGGACTTCGCCGCCGCCGCGGTGTTCCTCGCCGGGGACGGGTCGGCGTACGTCACCGGGCAGTCGATCGCGGTCGACGGCGGGTTCTCCGTGCACTGACGCGCACTGAACATCGACGTGCACCGACCATCGGTACGGTCGGTACATGGCCGTCATCCACCAGGCAGAACTCCGTCCGTCGAAGGCCGAGGCGCTCGCCGCATGGTTGCCCACGCAGCAGTGGAGCGGGGTGACCGACGGCGAGGACCTCACCATCGCGGGAAAGTTCCGGTTCGACGACCCCGAGGGCGAGGTCGGCGTCGAGACGATCCTGGTGCGGACCCCCGACGGACGCACGCTGCACGCTCCCCTGACCTACCGTGGGGCGCCACTGGCCGGTGCCGAGGACTTCCTCGTCACCGAGATGGACCACTCCGTCCTCGGACGCCGCTGGGTGTACGACGCCGCGGGCGACCCCGTGTACGCCGACGTCCTGCGCCGCGCGATCGCGACCGGCGGCCACGAGGCCGAACTCACCCGGGACGGCGCCCCGGGAACGTGGGAGAAGGAGGGCACGGCGATCGGCAGCGGCACCGCGCCGGACTCGCCGACGGTGTCCTCGGTCGTCGTGCGCACCGCTGACGACACGACCGAGATCGACACCGATCACGGGTCCCTCGTCATCGCACGGGTCGTCGGCGCCGTCCTGCCCGCTGGAGCGACCCTCACGGGCACCTGGGCCGACGGGTCCGGCGTCGTCGCCGTCCTGCTGCCGTAGGTCCTGGCGGGTACGGGCAGGGCCTGCCTGTCCGGCGGCGCCGGTGGCAGGATCGAGGGCGTGAAGACACTGGAGTTGCCACAGACGGACCTCACCGCCTCCGACGTCATCGTCGGCCTGATGCGGATCAACGACATGAGCGACGAGGACATCCGCGCGCTCTACGCCGCCTCGCGCGACGCCGGCGTGACGATGTTCGACCACGCCGCGGTCTACGGAGGGTGGCACGGCTGCGAGGAGCGGTTCGGCTCGGCCGTCACCCTGTCGCCGTCCGAGCGCGCGGAGATCGTGCTGCAGACCAAGGTCGGCATCCGCCCGACCGCGAACGGCGCGTACTTCGACTTCTCGTACGAGCACATCATCGAATCGGTCGACGAGTCGCTGGCCGCGCTCCGCACCGACTTCATCGACGTCCTGCTCCTGCACCGGCCCGATGCGCTCGTCGAGCCGGAAGAGGTCGCGAAGGCCTTCGACGAACTGCACGCCGCCGGCAAGGTGCACCACTTCGGCGTCTCGAACCACACCCCCGGCCAGGTCGAGCTGCTCAAGAAGCACGTCCGGCAGCCGCTCGCGTTCAACCAGGTGCAGCTGAGCATCACGCACGCGAACGTCATCTCGCAGGGCGTCACGGCGAACATGGGCGGCCTCGACCAGTCGATCGACCGCGACAACGACATCCTCAACTACTCGCGCAGCAACGACGTCACGCTGCAGGCATGGTCGCCGTTCCAGAAGGGCTTCTTCGACGGCGTCTTCCTCGGCGACCGCGAGCACTACGCCGAGCTGAACGACGTGCTCGACGAGCTCGCGGCCGCGCACGGGGTCACCCCGACGGGCATCGCCGTGGCGTGGATCACCCGGCACCCGGCCCACTTCCAGGTCGTCCTCGGCACGACGAACCCGCAGCGCGTCCGGGACTCGGCAGCAGGGTCGGACGTGGTGCTCTCGCGCGAGGAGTGGTACCGCGTGTTCACCGCCGCGGGGCACACCGTTCCCTGAGCGGATCGGGCAGGGTACCGCCCGATCATCGAGCCGGCCGCACAACCAAAGTCACCCCGAACTGCGCACGCGCGTTGTTCGGGGTGACTTTGGTTGTGCGAAGGCGTGCCGAACCAGTCAGTCGGCGGAGCTCGGGGCGCTCGGCACGCTGACGTCCACGGGCGAGACAGCGGCGGGATCCGCGGACGCCCCGCCGACGACGTCGAACGAGATCCCGAGCATCGCCGGGTCCTCGTCGAGCTCCAGCCCGTCTTCCTTCACCTGGTCCTCGGGGATGGCACGGCCACCGGACGGGTCCCACGAGTTCGCGATCGACATGCGCCCGAGCATGCCCGACGCGGTTGGCAATCGCCCAAGAGCCTCCGGAGAACGCGCGATCAGCCCTCCGGGGTGTCCGCCGCGATCAGTTCGAGCTGCGTGAGCGGCAGGTCGGACACCGCGGAGAGCGAGAACGCGGTGCCGGTCCCCTGCAGCCGGAAGACCCGGGTCTGCCCAGCCCAGTCGAACACCGCGTCCTGCACGGCGACGCGGGTGTCCCCGAGCGACGCGTCCCACGAGTACACGCCAGGTTCGGACGCGGTGACCGTGTAGAGCGACGTGGGGACCGCTGCGACCTCGAACGAGACCGACGTCCCAGCGGTCAGCGCCGTGACCGTCCGACCGGTGTCGTCGCTGAGCGGTGTGAGCCCCACGGGCAGCAGGTCGACCGGGGTGTCCCGGTACCCGTGCACGTCGGACGCGGACACCGGGCGGGTGTCCGACGCCCAGCCCTGCGGCTCGGACGACAGCGTGAAGACGATGTGCGACGCCGACACGACCACCGCGTGCGGGATGCTGACCGACGTCCAGGGCGAGCCGTCGACCGTCACCGACGCGACGTACGCGCCTGCGGAACCGGCGGCGACCTCGATGACGGTGGACGCGCCTCCCGGCTGCTGCAGCACCGTCCTCCGGACCGACGGCGGCACGAGCACGTAGGAACCCGTCGAGGGTGCCAGCGGGTACAGGCCGATCGTCGCGAAGACGTACCAGGCGCTCATCTCGCCGTTGTCCTCGTCGCCGGGGTAGCCCTGGCCGAGGTCGGATCCGACGAACAGGCGCTCGAGGCAGTCCCGGACGGTCCGGTGGGCGTCGTCGTGGCGCCCGGTGAACATCGGGAAGAAGGGGATGTGGTGCGCGGGCTGGTTGGAGAGCCCGAGCATGCCCATCCGGACGTCTCGGGCCTCGGTCATCTCGTGGATCGGGAAGCCGTACGAGCCGGCGTGCGCGGTCGCGCCGGTCTCGGGGGTCGCGAAGAACGCGTCGATCGCCGCGTCGAACCGTTCCGGGCCGCCGTGCAGGTCGACCACCCCGGCACCGTCGTGCGGCGCGGTGAAGGCAGTACCCCACGCGTTCGTCTCGGTGTAGTCGTCGCCCCAGTCCCGGGGGTCGAACTCGGTTCCGACCCGCCACGAACCGTCGGGGTCCCGGCCGATGAAGAAGCCGCGTTCGGAGTCGAAGACGTTCCGGTACTGCAGGGAGCGTCGTGCGAACCACTCCGCTTCGGCTTCGTACCGTGCGAGGTCGGCCGGCGTCTCGGCGCGCGAGGCGAGCAGACCCGCCATCACGGCGAGACCCCAGTCGTTGATGGCCGCGTCGAGGGTCCAGGACATTCCTTCGCTGGTCCCGGTGTCGACGTGGCCCCGGAAGGCGCCCGGGAGGCTCCCCTTGCGTCCGACACGCTCGTCCCTCGGCGGGACGGTCGCGTTGCGCAGTGCGCTCCGGTACGCCTCCGTCAGGTCGAACCCGGTGACGCCCTTCACCGCCAGGTCCGCGAAGACGGTGTCGCTCGTGGTCCCGGTCATGCAGTCCTCGGCACCGGGGGCACTCCACCGCGGCGTCCACCCGCCGTCGTGGTGGTGCTCGACGAAGCCCTGCGCGAGCTCGCCCGCCGTGTCCGGGGTGAGCAGCGCGAGCAGGGGCCAGGCGGTCCGGTAGGTGTCCCAGAACCCGTTCGTGGTGGTGAACGGCCCCTCGACGACCTCGGGTCCCGGTTCGTCCCGGATCGGTTGGGCCTGCACGGCGCCGTACGGGGAGCGGTGGTGCGGCGTCCCGGTGAGCGCGGTCTCGCCGGCACGGTTCGGGTAGAGGAACAGGCGGTACAGCCCCGAGTACAGGCTCGTCAGCTGGTCGGGGGTCGCGCCGTCGACGGAGAGCGTGGCGAGCTTCTCCGTCCAGAGCTCCTCGGCACGGGCGCGCATCGCGTCGAACGTGCCCGCGGCGTCGAGGTTCGCCCGGGCGTCCGCGAACGACACCGTCGAGATGCCGAGCACGACGTCGGTGTCGCCGGTCACCGACAGCCAGCCCCGCAGTTCGCGGTCGCCGACGGTGGTGTGGTCGGCCGTCACCCCGGGGACCCGGACGTGCACGAAGTGGGGCGGCGTCCCGGGCCGGTCGTCGAGGACGGCCTCGACGACGGCGGCGCCGTCGGTGACCGTCACGGTGACGTCCGACACCCGGCCGTGGTGGTCGAGCACGATGCTGCGCGCGCCCGTGAACCGGAAGCCGAGGGCGAACTCCCCCGCGGTCATCTCCGCGGTGATGCCGCCGTCGAGGTCGACGCGGTAGCGGTGCGGCCCGTCGTCCTCGTGGTCGTGGTCGAACCCGAGCGCGCGCGCTGCGCGGTCGGGATCGGGGGTCTCGAGCGGGGACGGCATGACCTGGAACACCCCGCGGTCCCCCATCCACGGCGACGGGATGTGACTCGTCGCGAAGGCCTGGATCGCGGGACGCAGTCGACCCGACCCGTCGACCCGGTCGTGCTCCTGGTACGCGTACGGCCACCGGTTGCTGGAGGCGTCGGTCATCGGCAGGCCGAACACGCCACCGTGCGGGATCCCGACGAGCGGGGCGTTGTTGCCGCGGGAGAACCGGGACGACGCCTGGGTGCCGCGGGTGGTGCGGACGTGGCCGAGCGGGGTCGTGGGGGCCGGGCGTGCGGCCTCGATGCGGACGGCGTCGAGCCAGCCGCGCAGTACCGGACGCTCCCCGTCGTCCGGCGTGTGCTGCGGGGCGGAGCCGAGCCGTGCCTCCAGGCGGTCCACGACGCGACCCGCGAACGGCGTGAGGTCCACTGCTCGGCGGTTCCACTGGTCGACCCACTGCTTGCGTGCCGCGTCCTGTCCTGCAGGCGTGAGCGTGTCGCCGTACTGGTCACGTGCCGGGCCCGCGCCGTCGCTCAGTCGGGAGCCGTCGTCGAAGACGACGTCGAGCGAGAACGCCGTCGCGTCCCAGAAGTGCGGGAGGTCGGCTTCGGTCGGTTCGGACGCGCCCTCGGGAAGCGTGCGCTCCGGGAACCAGACCCAGGAGAGCTCCTGCCCGACCTCGATCGTCCGTCCGTCGAAGCCGGGCACGATCGCCGTGACGGTCGTCTCCCCCGCTCCGCGTTCGACGAGGTACCCCTCGGGGGACTCGAATCCGGCCTGGTTCCTGGCCGCGACGGCCGTCGTCGGCCCACCGCTCCGTTGCAGCTCTCGCACACCGTCAGCCTATTTGCTCCAGTGTCTGGATGAAAACCTCCGGCGTGTCAGCCGTGCGACCCGGCGTGCCCCGGAGCGTTCCCGGAGTTGCCCGGCTGGCTGATGTCCGCCGCCGAGCCCGTGTCCGTGCCGCTCTGCGGGTCCTGCACCGGGTTGGTGACCGGAGCACTCGGCTGCGGGCCCACCGACGGGTCGTCCGCCGGGTTGCTCGGCTGTTCGGGCTGCTCCGGCTCGCTCGGCTGCTGCTCGGGCTCGCTGGGCTGCTGCTCCGGCTCGCTGGGCTGCTGCTCGGGCTCGCTCGGCTGCTGCTCGGGCTCGCTCGGCTGCTGATCGTCGGAGGGTTGCTGCTCCGGCTCGGAGGAGGTCGACGGCGTGCTCGAGTCCGTCGGCGCCGGGGTGTCGTCGCCACCCAGGGCGAACACCGCGACCGCGATGCCGATCAGGACGAGGATCACCACGACGACCGCCGCGATGATCGGGCCCCGACGGCGCCGCTTCGGTTCGTCGGGCACCTGCGCCGGGGGCGCGGCCACCGGTCCGCGCGGGACGCCAGCACCGGGTGCGCCGCGCTGGGCGCCGAGCACGGTGGTCGCGACGTCGTCGGATGCGGGCTGCTGCGACTGCAGCACGCGGGTCGCGTCGGCGTCGCCGTCCGTCGGACTGGAGGCGCTGCTCACGGGCATCGCGCGCGTCGCGTCGTCCGCGTGGGCGGCTCCCGCGGCGCCGACTGCAGCTCCACCGGCAGCAGCCGCGGCCGCTCCGCCGGCGTGCGTCACGGTGCCCGGGCCGCCGGGCAGGAGCTGCGTGGCGGGCGCGGCGTCGTCGTACTGGAGCGCACGGAGACGCTGCGCGGCCTCCTCGGCGGTGGGCCGGTCCCCCGGGTCCTGCGCCGTCATCACGTGCAGGAGCGTCCGCCACGCGGTGGGCAGGTGCTGGTCGATCTCCGGACTGCGCGTCAGCCGTGCGGTGGCGGACTCCACGGCGCTCCCGGGGAACGGCTGCCGCCCGGTCAGGCACTCGAGCAGCACCAGCCCGAGTGCGTAGACGTCCGCCTTGCCCGTGATGCCCTGCGCGAGGACCTGCTCAGGAGCGAGGTACGCGGCCGTGCCCATCACCGTGCCGGTCCCGGTGACCCGTGCAGCGTCGCGGAGCAGGGCGATGCCGAAGTCAGCGAGCTTCACGTGGGACCCGTCCGACTCCAGGAGCACGTTCGCCGGCTTCACGTCACGGTGCACGATCCCCTGCGCGTGCACTGCGGCGAGGCCGTCCGCGACCTGCGCCCCGACGCGCGCGGTCGTCGCTCGGTCCAACACGCCCTCGCGCAACCGGGTGGCGAGGTCGCTCCCGGGGACGAGCTCCATCACGAGGTACGAGTCGCCGTCCAGGTCGTCCAGTGCAGCGTCGTAGAGCGTGACGAGCGCGGGGCTGCGCAGGGCCGCCAGCGTCTGGATCTCCGCTTCCGCACGGGCCCGTTCACCGTGGTCGACCGGCCCGATGCGGAACACCTTGACGGCGACCTCGCGGCCGAGCTGCTCGTCGACCGCGCGGTAGACGGAGGCCATGCCCCCGTGCCCGAGCGTGCCCGTGACGCGGTACCGACCGCCGAAGACCCGTTCTTCCATGCGGGGCAACCTACCGTGAGCGCCTGACGGGACTCGGGAGGACGGGGTGGTCGCGACCATTCGGCACGACCACCCCGCGGACCTACAGCAGCTGCAGGATCGCGGCCACGAGGGTCACGATCGCCGTCGCCAGCCCAAGTACCTCGAGCACGAGGACGGACGTCCTGCGGTCGCCGCAACGATGCCGGTGTTTCGCCATCGTCGGCCTCCGTTCCCAGGGCAGGAGACCGCGGTCCGAGCTCCCCTTCCGGATGGCCGGGAGGGTCGCGTAGACTCAACACCGTGCGGTACGAGTTTCTACGCAACTCAGACCACTGACCTCTTCACGAGGTGAGATGAGCCCCCGGTTGCAGCCGGGGGCTCTTCTCGTGCTTCATCGAGTCCGACCGGGCTTCGCCTGGAGTCCCGGCCGGCGCTCCGATCCTTCCGTGATCCACTCCGCGGTACGAAGCCCTGTGGACATCGCTCGCATCCCTCAGTTCGCGCCGCGGTCGCGCAGCGGCTTCACCGGTCGTGCACCTCGACGCAGCGCCGTCAGGTAGAGCCGGTGCGCGGTGATCACCAGGGCGAGCCACGCCATTCCGAGCGCCCACGCCGCGAGCACGTCGGTGAGCCAGTGGTGCCCGAGGAACACCCGCGAGATGCCGACCGACACGACGAACACCGTCCCGGCGATGATCGTCCACACCCGTGTCACGAGCCGCGACTGCCGGAGCAGCAGGAGGTACACGATCGTGCCGACGATGACCGTCGCGTTGAGGGTGTGACCGGATGGGAAGGACGGCGAGTGCTCGTACGGCGGGACCGCGTCAGTGAGCGGCGGTCGTGCTCGGCCGATGAGGTCCTTGCCCGCGATCGTCATGAGCAGCGATCCGCCGCTCGCCGCGACGAGCAGCACGAGCGGCGTCCACGCCCGACGCTGGATCGTGAACCCCACCAGGAAGCCCAGCGCCACGATCGGCATCCCGATGGTGCCCGCGACGTCGGTCCACCACGTCACGAGGGTGTCGGCCAGCGGTGACCGAAGGGTGAGCATCCAGTCGAGCACCGGACGGTCGAGCACGGCGACGTCGTCGGCTTCCCGCACGGCGTCGTAGACCTCGGACGCCACCCAGGTCGCGACGACGGCGACCCCGATGCCGATCGCGAGTGTCAGCACCAGGAGCGGGAGCGCACCCCACCGGTCACCGAGCGCCGACCACCGATCGGCACCGGTCCGTCCCGCACGGGTGCGCCACGTCGTGAGATCGACGTCGCCGACGTGGTGGTCGGGCTCCTCGGAGCGATCGGTCTGCATCGCACCACCCTGCCCGACGACACCCGAGGGCGCCCGCGCCAGCGCAGCCGTCGAGCAGCGATCAGTCCTTCGCGGCGCCGTAGTCGTCGACGATCGCGACCGAGAGCGGGAACACGACCGGGAAGTCCCGGAACAGCAGGCGCCCGGCGTCGGTGGCAGCTGCACGGACCTGCTCGGCCACCCAGTCGGCGTGCTCGGCCGGTGTGTGCACGACGATCTCGTCGTGCACGAAGAACACCAGGTGCGGCCCGTCCGTCACCGGGCCCGGGAACCGTTCGGCGAGCCTCGACCGCAGCGACCCCATCCACGCCAACGCCCACTCGGCGGCTGTGCCCTGCACGATGAAGTTGCGGGTGAAGCGCCCCCAGCTCCGCGCGCGCGACTCCACGGCACGCTGCATCGCCGGGGTCCCCTCCACCGTGTAGGCCTGGTTGCGCGCCTCGAACCAGGAGGCCTCTGGTACTGGCGAGGTCCGTCCGAGCAGTGTCGTCACGGGTTCACCGCGTTCACCGGCCCGCGCAGCCCGTTCGACGAGCCGGATCGCGTCCGGGAACGCCCGTGCGAGTCGCGGCACGAGCCGGCCGCCCTCGCCCTGGGTCGCCCCGTACATCGCGCCGAGCATCGCGCCCTTCGCCTGCTGACGGCTCTCGACCGCCCCGGAGGCGACCACGCCGTCGTACAGGTCGCGCCCGTCCCCCGCCGCCGCCATCGCCCGGTCGCCGGACATCGCCGCGAGCACGCGGGGTTCCAGCTGCGCAGCGTCGGCCACGACGAGCTTCCACCCGTCGTCCGCGACCACCGCGGGTCGGACGAGCTTCGGCAGCTGCATCGCTCCCCCGCCGTCGGCCGCCCACCGCCCGGTGACGACCCCGCCCACCAGGTACTTCGGGTGGAACCGGCCGTCCCGGACCCACTCGTCGAGCCAGGTCCACCCGTTGGCCGTGAGCAGCCGCGCGAGCCGCTTGTACTCGAGCAACGGTTTGATCACCGGGTGCTCGATCTCCTGCAGCTCCCACTTCCGCGTGCTCGTCACCATGAGACCCGCGCGGCGCAGCGACTTCAGGACGTCACCGGGCGAGTCCGGGTTGAGCGACGGGTCCGCCAGACGGTCCCGGACGACCGCGGCGATCTCCTCGAGCCGTCGGGGGCGCACGCCGTACGGCACCCGCGGCCCGAGGGCGTCCTCGAGCAGACGCTCGTGCACGTCGGCACGCCAGGGCAGCCCGGCGTGCAGCATCTCCGCCGCCACCAAAGCCCCGGCCGACTCGGCCGTGAGGAGCAGGCGCAGCGCACCGGCCGCGCTCGACGTCGCGACCGCGTCGAGCTGTGCACGCAGTTCCGCGACCGGGTCGAGCGCGTCGTCCGCGGATGCCACCTGGAACAGCGCGTCGTCGAAGAGCTGCGCCTGCGTGGGACGGACGACACGGGGCTCCTGCGCGGGGGCGTCCCACGCGTCGACCGGTGCCGCGGCGAGTGCGGAGCCCCGAGCAGCGAGCGCCGCGCGCAGGATCCGTCGGCAGAGTCGCAGGTCGGTGCAGCGACCGACGCGGCCGCCGGCCGCGAGCACGGCCGGGTACCAGCGCGCAGTGTCGTCCCACACCCAGCGCACGTCGGGGGCGTCGCGCGATGCGACGAAGGCCGGGAGGCGCGACTCGTCCACCCGGATCGGCTCCCCGTGCGCGGTCCCCGCGTCGGTCAGGGGCGTCGCGAGGACGCCGCCGTCGACGCGGCGGAGGACGAGGTGCACGGAACGATCATGCCGTGCCCCACCGTCACCCGCGTGCGCTCAGGAGTCGAGATCGACGATCTCCGCGCCGGGAGCGTCGTCCTGCACGGACGCGCGGGACGCACAGCACTCGCTACTGGTCGGTCGTCTTCCGGGTCACGCCACCGGGACGGACGGCAGCGGTGTCCGCGACGTCGATGCGGACGTCGCCGTCCTCGGCCCGGGACACCTCGACGCGCGGGTCGGCGTCGTGCTCGTCGGATCCGGACATGCGGCGGAACGTGTCCTGCCGCCGTTCTTCGAAGGACATGTCGACGCCGTCGTCGAGGTGGTCGCGGTCGTGCTGGGTCATGCGCGCGACGGTACCCGGCGAGCGCTGGGCGCGGACGGCCTCACACGACCGGGGCGGTCCCGGTGCGCTCCGTCCAGTGCCCGCCTGCCTGCCACCGATCGAGCACGGCCCGCTGGACCCGGCCGGTGCCCGTCGCTCGGCGAGCGGCCTCGAGGTCGGTCCCGAAGACGAACTTCGCGACGCTGGCATCGCCCTCGGCGTCGTCGTCCGGCCCCGGCGGCAGCAGCGCGAACCGGGCTGCGAAGCGGACGAGGTTCGATCCCGGTCCGAGGGCGAGCGCGAGGCCCGGGTCCAGCGTCCAGGAGCGGCAGGTCCAGACGGACGCCGCGTGCTCCGGAGCGAGCCGACGGAGCAGCTCCGGGGCGGCCGCGAAGGACCGCTCGCACGCGGCGGGGTCCAACGGCCCGGTCTCGGGGACGTGCACGCCCCACGCGCGGGTCCGGTCCGGCAGGTGCGCACCGAGTTCGAACTGGAGGCGCCCCACGGCCACCACGCGCGCGGTCGCCAGGGCACAGAACCAGTCCAACCCCGTGGTCGCGACACCGTACCAGTCACGTTTGCGCTCCACGTCGGCGATGCTCGCGGCCGCCTGCTCCGGGGTCGCACCGTGCTCGGTGAGCCACGCGGCAGTGCGCGGGAGCACGGCTCGGACCGCCGCCAGTGCCAGGTCGTCACGGTCCTCCGGCGGTGCGTCCGCGACGCTCGCCGCGAGCTCCGCGGCGAGCGTCCCCGGGTCCTGGAGGCGACCCACCGCGTCGGCGAGGAGCGCGACGGAGGCGGGCCGTGCCTCCAGGACGGTCACTTGAGACCCGACGAGGCCAGGCCGTCCATCACCCGGCGTTGCAGCACGACGAACATGATCAGCACCGGTGCCATCGCCATCAGGCTCGCGGCCATGAGTACCGGGTAGTCGATCGTCCGGTCACCCGACAGGGTGGCGAGGCCGGCGGCGAGCGGCATGTCCTCGGCACGGGTGGACACGACCAGCGGCCAGAGCAGCTCGTTCCACGACCACAGCACCGTCGTGATCGCCAGGACGCTGATCGACGGCCGGGCGAGCGGCAGCATGATCCGCCAGAACGTCTGGAACGGGTTCGCGCCGTCCATCCGGGCGGCCTCCTCGAGCTCCGGCGGCAGGTTGAGGAACGCCGTGCGCATGAGGAACGTGCCGAAGGCGCTGAACAGACCGGGTGCCACGATGCCCATCAGGGTGTCGAGCCACCCGAGACCCTGCACGATCTGGTACTGCGAGATCAGGTACACCTGCGAGGGGACGAGCAGGATCGACAGGACGATCGCGAGCAGGATCGCACGGCCGCGGAACCGCATGCGGGCGAAGGCGTAGCCGGCGAGGGTGCAGAGCAGGATCTGCGCGACGGTGCGGATGACGGTCACCATGACCGAGGTGCCGAGTTGGCTGAGGAACGGCAAGCGGTCGAACACCTGGGCGTAGTTCTGCCACTGCAGCTCCCCCGGCCAGAACGTCGGCGTGACGGACTGCACCTGCGCGTTGGTGGAGAGCGACATGATGATCTGCCACAGGAACGGGAACGCCATCAGGAACCCGCCGACGCCGAGGACGACGTGGATCCACCAGTGGCTGCCGCCGCGACGACCGGGCCTGCGTGCCGCCCGTGGCGGTGTGACGGTTGCGGTCATGCCTGCACCCACTTCCGTTGGACGCGGAACTGCACGAGCGTGACGATGCCGATGAGCAGGAAGATCACCATGGCGATCGCGGCCGCGAAGCCCTTGTCGTTGTCGATGAACCCGGCGCTGTAGAAGTAGAAGACGAGCGACATCGTCTTCGGGATCACCGGGTTCGTGCTGCCGAGGATCGCGTAGAGCAGGTCGAACAGCTGGAAGCTCGAGATCGTCGTGACGATGACCACGAAGAAGATGCTCGGGCTCAGGAGCGGGACCGTGACGGAACGGAACTGCCGCCAGCGGCCCGCGCCGTCGAGTTCGGCGGCCTCGTACAGCTCCGGTGGGATGTCCTTGAGGCCCGCGCCGAGGATGATCATCGAGAAGCCGAGCGAGGACCACAGCCCGACGAGCGACACCGCGACCAGGGCGAACCCGGGCGTCGAGATCCAGTACGGGCCGTCGATGCCGAAGCGTCCGAGGAACCAGTTCACGATCCCGTAGTCGCCGTTGAACATGATCCGCCAGACGAGCGCGATCGCGGCCGGCATGGCGACGTACGGCAGGAAGAACAGCACCCGGTAGAACTGGGCGAACCGGAGGCCCGGCGTGTTCAGCAGACTCGCCAGCCACACCGCGATCGGGATGCCGGCCAGGACGATGACCGTGTAGATCACGGTGTTGAGCAGCGACTGGTACAGCTGCGGGTCGGAGACGAGCCGGACGTAGTTGGCGACACCGCTGAAGCTGGCCCCGCCGAAGACGCCCCACGTGGTGAACGAGTACCAGAACGTCTGGATGATCGGCCAGATGTAGAACGTGCCCACGCCGACGAGCAGCGGGAGGACGAACAACCACGGCCAGAAGCCGTCGGTCCGCCGGGGCCGGTGGTCCGACCGGCCGTCGGGGCGATCCGCCCCCGGGGCCCCCGGCCCGGACGTGTGCTGCGCCCGGGCCGGGGTGTTCGCGGTGGGGTGCCGCTCGGTGTGGATCGTCACTCGGGTCACTGCTCCTTGGCGAGGGCGGCGTCCATCTTCTGTGCGAGCTCCTTCGCGACGTCGTCGACCGGCGTCGAGCCGTCGAAGGCACTCGGCAGGAGGTTCGTCTCGAGGGTGTTCCACGCGGCGGTGTTCTTCGAGACCGGCAGCGGCTTGGCGTAGTCCACCGCGTCGAGGAAGACCTGCAGGTCGGCGTCGGGCATCGTCTTCGTGAAGGCGCTCTGCGTGCCGTCGTAGGCCGGGATCACCGCGCCCATGTCGCCCTGCTGCTGCTGGGCCTGCTTGCCGGCGAGGTACACCTGCAGTGCCTGGGCCGCGGCCTTGTGCTTCGTGTTCGCGGAGACCACGTTCGAGACGCCGTGGATGACCGTGGCCTGCTCCTTGCCCTTCGGCAGCGGGTAGACGACGACGTCCTTCTCGAGGTCGGTGCCGGTGAGCGCGGAACGGAACCAGCTGCCGCCCTGGTACATGGCGAGCTTGCCCGAGGTGAACCACTGGTCGGCGGTGGTGTCGGTCAGCTGCTTGATCGACGGCGACGCCCCGGACGCGATGAGGTCGGTCCAGAACTGCAGCCCGGCCTCGGAGGCCTTCGTGTCGTACATCGACTTCGTGCCGTCGTCACCGACGACGCTGCCGCCGGCCTGGAAGATCGTGTCGTAGTAGGTGGTCTGGCCGTCCATGCCACCGGCCGCGCCGTACGCGCCGTCGGCCTTGAGCTTCTCGGAGAGCTCGGCGCCGGTCTTCTGGAAGTCGTCCCAGGTCCAGTCCTTCGAGGGCATGGCGACCCCGGCCTTCTCGAAGAGCGCCTTGTTCATCCAGACGCCGATGGTGTCGAAGTCCTTCGGGACGCCGTACTGGGTCTTGTCGTACGTGTACAGGTCGTTGAGTGCGGACGAGTACTTCGCGGGGTCGATCGCGCCGGCCTTGACCTCGCCGGTGATCGGCGCGAGCTTGCCGTTCGCCGCGTACAGCTGGAAGTTCGGGCCGTTCATCCAGAACAGGTCGGGGAGCGTGTCGCTCGACCCCTGCGTCTGCAGCTTCGTCCAGTAGCTCGCGAACGGCGTCACGTCGACGTTCACCTTGATGTCGGGGTACTCCTCGTTGAACCCCTCGAGGTTCGCCTTGATCGCCTTGACCTGGTTCTCGTCCCAGACGGCGTACGTCAGGGTCGCCTTGGTGTCCTTGGCGGCCTTCTCGTAGTCGCTGCCGGAGCCGGTGGCGCCGGAGGAGGTGCTGCAGCCGGCGAGGAGCACGGCGGCACCGATCGCTGCGACGGCGCCGAGGATCGCGCGGCGACGGCCGCGGCCCTTCGCGGAGGTGGTTGCGGGCATCGGGTGTCCTTTCGCGAGTCCGTCAGCGGGTGACGGCCGGGGTGGGGGTGGTGAAGTGGGCGATCGTCGCCGCAGGGAGCGGCGGGACGTCGATGGGGACGGAACCGTTCCGGAGCGAACGGGTCGCGAGGGCTCCCGCGGCGACGGCGGCACGGGCCGCGATCGGCGAGAGCGTCGTGGGCTCCCCCAGGGCGACGTGGCGGAGGAACTCGGTCATGGTGACGAGGTCGGCGTCCGCGTGACCGGACTCGACGCCGTCGATCGGGTACTCGCGGTCCCCCGCGACGTCCCAGCCCCGACGGTGGGTCCAGACCTTCACCACACCACCGCCGGTGTCACCGATGTTCTCGAGGCGCCCCTCCGTCCCGATGACGGTGTAGTTCCGCCAGTAGTCCGGGGTGAAGTGGCACTGCTCGTAGCTCGCCTGGACGCCGTTGTCGAGCGTCATCATCACCATCGAGACGTCCTCGACGTCGACGACGGGGTTCAACCCGGTCTGCTCGAGCGGCGGCCAGTTGTCGAGCGAGAACCAGTCCCCCATGAGCTCACCGCTGCGATCGCGTCGGTCGGTGACGTCGCCGTACACCGAGAGCGATCCCATCCCGACGACGCGGGCGGTGTCCCCGCCGCCGAGGGCGTGGATGACGTCGAGGTCGTGGCTGGCCTTCTGCAGGAGCAGGGAGTTCACCTTGGCGCGGTCGGCGTGCCAGTCCTTGAAGTAGTAGTCGCCGCCGTTGCCGACGAAGTGGCGGCACCAGACGGCCTTGACCTGGCCGATCTCGCCGCGGTCGACGATCTCGCGCATGAGCCGGACGACCGCGGCGTGCCGGAAGTTGTGCCCGACGTACAGGGGCGTGCCGGTCTCCGCTGCCGTGTTGAGCACGGCGTCGGCGTCCTCGACCGTGATGGCCAGGGGCTTCTCGAGGTAGACCGCGATCCCCGCGCGGAGCAGGTCGATCGCGATGGCGGCGTGCGTCCAGTCCGGCGTCGTCACGATCGCCGCGTCCACCGCCCCCACGAGGTCGCCGTGCTGCGCGACCACGACGGCGTCCGGGTACTCGGCCCGTGCTCGCTCGCGTCCCTGGTCGGTGACGTCCGCGACGGCGACGACCTGTGCCTCCAGGTCGGTCGCGGCGGCAGCCGCCTCTGCCACGTGGCGGGCGATCGCCGCGCGCTGTCCCATGCCGACGATGCCGACCCGGAGGGGTCGTGCCGTCCCTGCGTCACCCATGCTCATCTCGCTCCCTTGCGTGATTGTGACGCCCATGATGCCGAATCGATCATGAATGCACAATAGGCGCTCAACGAACGCTCATGGGGAGACCACGGAGGGTTTTACACGATGGAAACGTCGTCCACCGGGAGCAGAGGACGAGTCCCCTGGTGCAGCGGGCGCTCAGTCGGCGACGACGAGCTCCACACCGGCGCTGGCGAGGTCCGCGGCGAAGGCCGACGGGACCGGCTGGTCCGTCACCAGGACGTCGATGCGGTCCAGCGGGCAGATGCGCGCGAAGGTCGCACGCTCGATCTTGGTCGAGTCCGCGACCACGATGACCCGGCGCCCGACGGACGCGAAGTGCCGGCTCACCTCGGCCTCGCCCTCGTGCATGGTCGTCGCGCCGTACTGGCCGCTGAGGCCGTCGACGCCGAGCACGACGACGTCCAGGGCGAACTCGTCGAGCGTGTCCCGGACCAGCGGGCCGACGAGCTCGTACGACTGCCGCCGCGCGACCCCACCGGTGACCACGATCTTCACGTTGGCGCGGACGGACAGCTCGTAGCCGATGTTCAGGGCGTTCGTGACGATGGTGACGCCGTACTCACCGTCGGCCCGGGTGAAGCGTTCGCTCTTGCCGAGCTCACGAGCGACCTCGGTCGTGGTGGTCCCGCCGTTGAGCCCGACCGTGTCCCCTGGCTGGATGAGTCGCGTGGCCGCACGGGCGATCGCGGTCTTCGCCTCGGCCTGCCGGGCGATCTTGTACTGCAGGGGGAGTTCGTAGCCGGCCCCGAGCGCGGCCGCTCCGCCGTGCGTCCGGGTGACGAGTCGTTGGTCCGCGAGGGTCGTGAGGTCGCGGCGAGCGGTCGCCGGCGAGATCCCGAGCATCTCCCCGATCTCGGCGATCGACACGTTGCCGCGTTCGCTCACGAGTTCGAGCAGGGCGTTGAGCCGCTGTTGCGGAGTCATGACGGCCATCCTACGGGCACCGCTCACCGTCGAGTTGAGCGGAAATGACGGTTTGGGCTTCCGCCGCGCACGATCGCTCGCTACGCTTCCTGATCATCGATCACCCGGATCGAACCGGACCGGAAGGCACCCATGACCGACACCTTCGTGAGCGCAGAGCTGGCGTCCCAACCGGAGACCTGGCGTGCTGCCGCAGCGCTCCTGCCGTCGTTCGCCGACGCGCTCCCCCAGCCCGGCGAGCGCGTCGCGGTCGTCGGGTGCGGCACGAGCTGGTTCATCGCCATGAGCTACGCCGTGGCCCGTGAACAGGCCGGGCTCGGGGTCACGGACGCCTTCGCCGGCTCCGAGTACCCGACCGGCCGCGAGTACGACCGCGTGCTCACGATCAGCCGTTCCGGCACGACCACCGAGATCGTCGACCTCCTGCAGGCGCTGCCCGGTCAGCGGACCGTGCTCATCACCGCCGTCCCGGACAGCCCGGCCGCCGCGGTGGCCGACGACGTCGTCGCACTCCCGTTCGCCGACGAGCGCTCGGTCGTGCAGACGCGGTTCGCCACGACGACCCTGGCGCTCCTGCGCGCGTCGATCGGCGACGACGTGGACGCACTCGCCGCGCAGGCCGAGATCGCACTCGCACTGCCGATCGACGATCTCCTCGACGCCGAGCAGGTCAGCTTCGTCGGGCGCGGACCTGCCGTCGGCCTGACCTTCGAGGCCGCACTCAAGACGCGTGAGGCCGCGCAGTTCTGGGCAGAGTCGTACCCGGCGATGGACTACCGGCACGGGCCGATCGCGATCGCGCAGCCCGGACGGCTCGTCTGGTCGCTCGGCGCCGCACCGGAGGGGCTCGCCGCCGAGGTCGAGGCCACCGGAGCCCGGTTCGTCGCGCACGACCTCGACCCCATCGCCGGGCTCGTCGTCGTCCACCGCTTCGCGGTCGCCCTCGCCGAGGGCCGTGGGCTCGACCCGGACAACCCCCGCTCGCTCACCCGTTCGGTCATCCTCACCTGATGCCCGGCGCAGGCGCGGTGCTCGGGGTCGACGTCGGCGGCACGGGCACCAAGGCCCGGCTGACCGGTGCCGATGGACTCGTCCTCGACGAGACCCGGGTGCCGACGCCACGGGACGACCCCGGTGCCGAACGGCTCGCGGCCCTGGTGGCGGACCTCGCGACGCGCGCGCTCGACCGGGGTCCGCTCGACGCGATCGGGCTCGTCACCCCCGGTGTCGTGGACGACGAGGCCGGGACGGTCGTGCTCTCCGTGAACCTCGGCTGGCGCGACCTGCCGGTGCGCGACCGCGTCCGGAACGAACTCGCCCGTCGTGGCATCGACGTCCCGCTCGCGTTCGGGCACGACGTCCGTGCCGGCGCCCTGGCGGAGACGACGACGGCCGACGCCGCGCTGACCCGCGGTTCGGTGGCGTTCGTCCCCGTCGGCACCGGACTCGCGAGTGCCCTGGTGGTCGACGGCGCCGTCGTCTCGGGTGGCGGCTGGGCCGGGGAGATCGGTCAGGTCCGGATCCCGGCCGGTCCGCACGCCGGACACCGGGTCGAGGAGATCGCCTCGGCCGGGGGAGTCGCCCGCCGCTCCGGATCGGCCTCGGCACACGAGGCGATGCTCCGCGTCCGCGCCGGCGACCCCGTCGCCACGGTCGTGTGGGACGAGTGCGTCGACGTGCTCGCGGACGCCCTGGTCTGGACCACCGTGGTGTCGGGGTGCCACACGATCATCGTCGGCGGGGGACTGGCGGAGTCCGGAGCACTGCTGTTCGAGCCGCTGCGCACCGCCGTCTCCGAACGCCTCACGGGGCTGCGCGTCCCGACGCTCGTCCCCGCACGCCACGGCGACGCGGCCGGCGCCATCGGTGCCGGGCTGCTCGCACGTCGCGTCGCCCGGACCGGGGTCGCCGCATGACCACCCTGCTCCGGGCCGACCGCATCGTGACCGCGACGGACGACCTCCGCGACGCCTGGATGGTCGTGGACGACGCCGGTGCCACCGCCGACCGGTCCGGTGTCGTGACCGCCGAACGGTCCGGTGTCGTGGTCGCGGTCGGGACGGGGACGCCGCCGACCACGGACTCCGCGACGACCGTGGCGGGCACGATCGTCCCGGGGATGGCGGACCTGCACGCGCACGGCGCCCTCGGACACGACTTCGCCGCCTGCACCGCCGACGACGCCGTCGCCGCTGCCGCGCACCACCGCGCCCACGGGACGACGACGCTCGTCGCCTCGATCGCGACGGGCACGCCCGACGACACCGTGGCCGCCCTCCGACGACTGCGTCCGCTCGTCGCCGACGGCATGCTCGGCGGACTGCACCTCGAGGGGCCGTGGCTCAGCCCCGCCCGTCGAGGAGCGCACCGGGCGGACCTGCTGCACCCGCCGACGCCGACCGAGGTCGACCGGTACCTCGACGCGGCGGACGGGGCGCTCGCGATCGTCACCCTCGCGCCGGAACTCCCGGGTGCGCTCGACACCGTCCAGCGGCTCGTGGCCGAGGGCATCGTCGTCGCGATCGGGCACACCGACGCCACCGCCGACCAGGCGCGCCGGGCGGTCGACGCCGGCGCGACCCTGGTCACGCACCTGTTCAACGGGATGCCACCGCTGCACCACCGGGAACCCGGCCCCGTCGGTGTCGCGCTGACGGACGACCGACTCGTCGTCGAGTGCATCGTCGACGGCCACCACCTCGATCCCGTCGCCGTGGACCTCGTCCGACGCGCCGCGCCCGGACGGATGGTCCTGGTGTCCGACGCCATGTCCGCGACGGGCTGCCCGGACGGCGACCACACGATCGCCGGCTCGGCCGTGTCGGTGCGGGGCGGCGTGGCGATGCTCCGCGACGGCTCGTCCCTCGCGGGGAGCACCATCACGGTCGCCGACGCCGTCCGCCGCCTGCTCGACTCCGGGACGCCGCTGACCGAGGTGGTCGCCGCGGCGTCGACCCGGCCCGCACGCCTCCTCGGCCGACCGGCCCCGCTCACCGTCGGCGCCCCGGCCGACCTGGTCGTCCTCGACGACACCCACGCCGTCTCGACGCCGGTGGTGGTCCCGTGATCGTCGTGGTGACCCCGAACCCCGCAGTGGACGTGACCTACCGCGTCGCCGAACAGCGGATCGGCGAGACGCAACGCGTCCTCGACGTGGCGCGACGCCCCGGCGGGAAGGGTCTCAACGTCGGTCGGGTCCTCGACGCAGGGGGCACCGAGACCCACGCCGTCCTGCCACTCGGCGGTCCGGCCGGACGATGGGTGGCCGATGCCCTCGACGAGCTCCGGCTCGCGCACACCGACGTCGCGGTGACGGGGGAGACCCGCACGACCGTGACCGTCGTCGACGACCACGAGCACCCGACGATGTTCGGCGAACCGGGGCCCCGCGTGACCGCAGCGGAGTGGGACGCCGTGACCACCTCCGTCGAGCGGTTGCTCGACACCGCCGGCCCCACGGCGCTGGTCGTGTCCGGGTCACTGCCGAGCGGTGCCGATCCGGCGGTCGTGGGCACCTGGGTCGCCGCCGCCCGTGCCCGCGGCGTCCTGAGCCTGGTCGACTGCTCGGGCGACGCGCTCCTCGCCGCGGCCGACGCGGGGGCGACCGTCTGCAAGCCGAACCGCGGCGAACTGCTCGAGGCCACCGGCGCGACGGACGAACGGACCGGTGCTCTCCTGCTGCTCGCCCGCGGCGCCAGCGTCGTGGTGGTGTCCCGCGGGGCGGACGGGATCGCCGCGCACACGGTCGACAGCATCGTCGAGGTCCCGGCAGTCGCGGGGGTGACCGGGAACCCGACGGGCGCCGGCGACGCCGCGACCGCCGGACTCATCACGGCACTGGCAGCCCGGCCGACCGATGCGAGCGGCCCCGTCGTCGACGAGTCCGCGCTCCGCACCGCCGCCGCGTTCGGAGCCGCCGCGGTCCTCCGCCCGGTCGCCGGCGAGGTCGACCCCGACGACGTCCGCCGGTTCCTCACGAGCACCGACACAGACACCGACCCAGCACCGTCCGACGACCGAACCGGGAGCCCCGCATGATCACCGACCTCGCCCTCACCGGCTTGCTGGACACCGCCCGCACCGCCCAGCGCGGCGTCGGGGCCTTCAACGTCGTCCTCCTCGAGCACGCCGAGGCGATCGTCGCCGGTGCCGAGTTCGCCGGGCTCCCGGTCATCCTGCAGATCAGCGAGAACTGCGTCCGGTACCACGGCGGCCTCGCACCGATCACGACCGCGACGCAGGCGATCGCCCGGGCCGCCGACGTCGAGGTGCTCGTGCACCTGGACCACATCGAGGATCCCGAGCTGGTGCTCGCCGGGGTCGGGCTCGGCGTGGACTCGATCATGTACGACGGCTCCCACCTCGACTTCGCCGCGAACGTCGAGGCGACCCGTGCGCTCGCGCAGCGTTGTCACGACGCCGGGGTCGCGATCGAGGCCGAACTCGGCGAGGTCGGCGGGAAGGACGGCGTCCACGCTCCCGGGGTGCGGACCGATCCGGACGATGCGGCCGCGTTCGTCGCCGACACCGGGGTCGATGCCCTCGCCGTGGCGGTGGGGACCTCGCACGCGATGCAGACGCGGGAGGCCTCGGTGGACCGGGACCTCGTCGGACGGCTGCGCGCGACCGTTCCGGTACCGCTCGTGCTGCACGGCTCGTCGGGTCTGTCGGACGACGAGCTCCGCGGTGCCGTGCAGTCGGGGATGACGAAGATCAACATCTCCACGCACCTGAACGGGCTGTTCACACGGGCGCTGCGCGAGGTGCTCGACGAGCGCCCGGACGTCGTCGACCCCCGCAAGTACGTTTCCGCGGGCCGGGACGCCATCGCCGCGGAGACCGCACGGCTCCTGACGCTGCTGCACAGCTGACCGGGACGAAGCGGTCAGCAGAGCGGGACGTTCACCGCGAGGCCGCCCATCGCGGTCTCCTTGTACTTCGTGGACATGTCGGCGCCCGTCTGCCGCATCGTCTCGACGACCTGGTCGAGCGACACGTGGTGCACCCCGTCGCCGCGGAGTGCCATCCGGGCGGCGTTGATGGCCTTGTTCGCCGCGATCGCGTTCCGCTCGATGCACGGGATCTGCACCAGGCCACCGATCGGGTCGCAGGTCAGCCCGAGGTTGTGCTCCATCGCGATCTCCGCCGCGTTCTCGACCTGCTCGGGGGTCCCGCCGAGGACTTCGGCGAGCCCGGCCGCTGCCATGGACGCGGCTGATCCGACCTCGCCCTGGCACCCGACCTCGGCGCCGGAGATCGATGCGCGCTCCTTGTAGATCGACCCGACGGCGCCTGCGGTCAGGAGGAACCGGACCACGGCGTCGTCACGGGTGTCGGGCGTCACGGTCGGCACGTAGGTGAGCGCGTAGTACAGCACCGCGGGGATGATGCCGGCGGCGCCGTTCGTCGGGGCGGTGACGACGCGACCACCGGTGGCGTTCTCCTCGTTGACGGCCATCGCGATGAGGTTCACCCACTCCATCGCGAAGAGCGGGTCGTGCTCGGGGTCGTCGCGGGTGAGCTGCTCGTACCAGTTCGCGGCACGCCGCCGGACGGTGAGCCCGCCCGGCAGGGTGCCGGAACGCTCGACGCTCCGGTCGACGCAGGACTCCATGACGTCGTGGATGCGCAGGAGCCCGGCCCGGACGTCCTCGAGTGCCCGTGTGGCGGTCTCGTTCGCGAGGGCGACGCCGCTGACCGGCAGTCCGGTGGCGGCACAGGCGGCGAGGAGCTCGGCGCCGCTCGAGAACGGGTACGGAACAGCGTCGTCGACGGGGATCGCGGCCTCGGCGACCTCGCCGCCGGTGTCACTCGTGATGAACCCGCCGCCGATCGAGTAGTACGTCTCCTCGGCGATCGTCCCGTCGGACGCGTCCGCTGCTCGGAGCCGCATGGCGTTGGGGTGGCGGGGGAGCATCGTCAGGGGGTGCAGCACGATGTCGGCGAGCCGGAACGGGACCGCGGTCCCGTCCGCGAGCCGGAGCGACCCGGTGTCGTCGACCTCGGCGAGGGCGCGTGCCATCGCGTCGGGGTCCACCGTCTCCGGGTCGGAGCCCATCAGCCCCGCGACGACGGCGCCGAGCGTGCCGTGGCCCTGCCCGGTGGAGGCCAGGGACCCGTAGAGGTCGACACGGACGGTGGCGATCGGCGTCCCGGCCGCGCGTGCGGCGCGCGTCGCACGGGCCACGAAGGCCGCGCCCGCGCGCATCGGTCCGACGGTGTGGGAACTCGACGGACCGATCCCGATGCTGAACAGATCGAAGACGGAGACCGGCACCCCGCCACACTAACCCGTCCGGACGGGTGGGGGATCAGCGACGCGAACCCTGGTTCGGCATGAGGATCCAGAGCACGACGTAGGCGATCCAGAGCGGGCCGGGGAAGAAGCTCAGGATGACCCAGGCGATGCGGACGAAGGTGCGGGACCAGCCGAAGCGGTCGGCGATGCCGGCGCAGACTCCGGCGAGGAGGCGGCCGGTGCGGGGGCGGATGAGTGTGTTCATGACGTCGACGGTACGGACACGGCGTTCCGGATCGAATCCGGGGGACTCCCGTATCGGGGGTGGGGACAACCCCACCCCTTTCCACAACTCGTACGGTGGACCGCTCCATCGGCACGGAGATGGGAGACTGGGGCCATGCCCATCCTCAACAAGGACATGCAGGTCTGCATCTCACTCGCCGCCCGGCCGAGCAACATCGGCACCCGGTTCCACAACTACCTGTACGACGAACTCGGCCTGAACTTCGCCTACAAGGCCTTCACGACGACCGACCTCGCGGGCGCGGTGACCGGCATCCGTGCGCTCGGCATCCGCGGGTGCTCGGTCTCGATGCCCTTCAAGGAGGCGATCATCCCCCTCGTCGACGTCGTCGAGGAGTCCGCGGCGGCCATCGAGTCGATCAACACGGTGGTGAACGACGACGGCGTGCTGACGGCGTCGAACACCGACTACGAGGCGGTGGCGTCGCTCCTCGCGTCGCACGCGGTCGATCCGGCGTCGAGCGTCCTGCTCCGCGGCTCCGGTGGCATGGCGAAGGCGGTCACGGCGGCGTTCCGGGGCGCGAGCTTCGAACGGCTGACGGTCGTCGCCCGCAACGAGCAGACCGGCCCGGCACTCGCGTCGCAGTACGGCTACGACTGGGTGGCGGACGAGCGCGAGGCATCGCCTGCCGACGTCGTCGTCAACGTCACGCCGCTCGGCATGCGGGGCGACCAACAGGATGCACTCGCCTTCGAACAGGACCGGATCGAGGCCGCGCACACGGTGTTCGACGTCGTCGCCTTCCCGTCGGAGACCCCGCTCGTCCTCGCCGGACGCACGGCGGGCAAGCGGGTCATCACCGGTGCCGAGGTGATCGCGCTGCAGGCAGCGCGCCAGTTCGAGCGGTACACGGGCGTCGCCCTGACGGACGACCAGGTCCGCCGGGCGAGCGAGTTCAGCCGCGCTGACTAGCGGCGGGAGCCGCCGACGGACCGGGCAGGTGTCGGACTGGAGGCACGGTGCGGGCCCGCACCGCGCCTCCAGTCCGCCAGGGGCGTCAGTCGGTCGCGGCGCGACCCGCAGCGACCCACCCGAGCCGTCGCAACGTCTCGCGGTTCCGTACCCAGAGCACCGGTTGCAACAGGAATCCCGGTACCCACGACCCCGGCCCGGCGATCGGGTTCTCGACGATGGTGACCTTGCAGCCGCGGCAGTGCTCCTCGACCGTCAGCTCGACGCGAGCCTCGCCGAGCGGCCAGCCCTGCGGCTGGATCACCATCCGGTGCGGCGGATCCCACTCGTGCACCGTCGTGACGTCGTCGATCACGACGGGCCACGAGCCGAACGAGTGGTGCAGGCGGGTGCCGACGGCGGGCCAGCCGGCGTCCTGCCCACGCATGCGCGAGGCCCCGACCACCCAGGTCGTGAAGAGCCAGCCGTCGGCGAGCACGTCGAAGACGTCCTCCGGGCGGCAGTGCAGGATGCGGACGTTCTTCGACATTGGTCAGTCCTCCGGTGCGAGATCGACGTGCTCGGACAGCCCGAACGTGTGGCGGAGCGCGCTCCTGGCCGCGTGCCAGCCGGCCATGCCGTGCACGCCCGGACCGGGTGCGGAGGCTTCCGAGCAGAGGTACATGCCGCCGCCCATCCGCCACGGATCGGACGACAGCAGCGGCCGCTTGACGAGCTGCCAGAAGCTGGCGGAACCGGCAGCGATGTCGCCGCCGACGTAGTTCGGGTTGTACGCCGCCATGTCCAGGGCCGTGCGACTGCTCGACTGCAGGACCGTGTCGCGGAACCCCGGTGCGAACCGCTCGATCTGTCGGGTGACGGTCTCGGTCTGGTCCACGTCGGAACCCGAGGGGACGTGCGCGTACGCCCAGAACACGTGCTTGCCCTCCGGCGCCCGGCTCGGGTCGACGACCGTGGGCTCCGAACCGAGGACGTACGGCCGGTCCGCGTGCTGACCGTTCGCGACGGCGCCCTCAGCAGCGGCGATCTCGGCACGCGTCCCGCCGATGTGCACGGTTCCCGCCTTCCGGAGCGACTCGTTCGCCCACGGCACCGGGTCCGACAGGGCGAAGTCGACCTTGGCCGCCGCGTTGCCGAACCGGAACCGTCGGAGGGCACCGCGACGCGGGGTGGGGATCTGCTTCCCCGCGATCCGGAGCATGCCCGGCACGCTCGTGTCGAACAGCACCGCCTTCGCCGGGGTGAGGTCGCCGAGGGATCGGACCTCGCGTCCGGTCTCGATCCGCCCGCCGTGCGCGACCAGGTCCGCGGCGAGCGCGTCGACGATCGCCTGGCTCCCGCCGATCGGCACCGGCCACCCCCGTCCGTGGGCGTAGGCGCCGAGCGAGAGGGCTGCGGCCGCGGTGGCGAGCGACGGCATGTGCTGGATGGAGTGCGCAGCGACGCCGGAGACCATCGCGGGAGCCACGTCCTCGCGGAAGCGCAGGTTCCAGGCGCGCGATCCCTGCTCGAGTGCGCGGAGGCCGAAGCGCAGGACGTTCACGGGGTGGCGAGGGACGTTCAGCAGGGCATCCGTGGCGAAGTCCGCGACGTCGTCGGCGTTCCTCGCGAGCGGTGCCATGAGCTGGTGGAACGCCGGCCCGTCGGCTCCGAGCTCGTCGACGGTCCGCGCGAGGTCCCGGTACGCGATCCCGGCACGGCCCCCGTCGAGCGGGTGGCCGTACTGCACCTCGGGCAGGCGGAGGTCGATGCGGTCCTCGAGCCGGAAGCGTCGGAAGAACTCGGACTGCAGTGCCATCGGGTGCACCGCGGAGCAGACGTCGTGCAGGAACCCCGGCAGCGTGAGCTCCGACGTCCGGGCACCGCCGCCGATCGTGTCGTTCCGTTCGACGACCTCGACGCTGAGCCCGGCACGCGCGAGCGTCACCGCTGCCGCGAGTCCGTTCGGTCCGGCCCCGACGACCACCGCATCCACCATGTCCCCGAGCCTAGGGATGCCCGGCTGCGCGGCGTCCCGGTCACGCCCGGCACCGCCTCGCGTCCGAGACTCCGCGCTCCCGCCGAGACACCGCCGGTTCCGGCGGCGTCTCGCGGCCAGGGCGGCGTCTCGCGGCCGGGCCGGTGTCTCGCAGCAGGGCCGCGGGCGACCGGGTCAGGCGCGTGCCGCGTCCGGGTCCGCCGGGTCCGTCCCGTCATCGCCGGCGTCGGCAGCATCGGGCTCGTCGGCGTCCGCCGGGGTGGCCGACGGAGTGCCCGCACCGACCGGGTGCTCCGCGAGCAGTGCCGCGAAGTCCTCGTCGAGCATCTGCTGCAGGCGGTCGTCCCGGCCGATCTCGTAGTCGTCCGCGGGGCGCTGCGCCCACCCGAGCCGCCCGACGACGGTGGTGCCGATGTCGTCCCAGGCGCGGGCCCGGGCCGCGAGGACGATGCCGTCCACGAAGCCCTGGTCCTCCCGACGCCGGTCGAGCATCTCGGCGAGTTGCTCGTACGTTGCCTCTCGCGTGCGGAGCTTGAGGTCGTCGCCGCGTCGGTAGTCGTGCTGGTGGCGGGAGCGACCCTTCTGCTTGCTCGACCTCGACCGGATGTCCCGCATCCGGGCAGCGTCGCCGCGCTGTTCCTCGGCCATGCGGTGCAGTTCCTCGCGCGCGACCTCGGCGATCAGGGCGTGGTCGAAGTACCCCTCGTCGCGGAGGGCGTTCGTGATGATCCGGTTGCCGACGGCGATGGTGACCGCGGCCTTCGCGATGAGGAACCCCTCGTCGACGGCGCGCTTCAGTTCGACCTGGCTGACGGGTCGGTCGCGCACGTCGTGCTTGCTGCGTCGTCCGAACAAGGCCATGCAGTCGACGATACCGGCGTCCGGTGACCATCCGTCCGCAGGTGGACCCGGATCACGCCCTGGAGGGACGACTCGCCTTCCACGGGCCCGTAGCGTCGGGTGCATGGTCACGTACTCGGAATCCCCCCGCACCGGACTGGGCACGGCGAGTCTCGTCCTCGGCATCTGCTCGTTGCTCGCCGGGTGGACGTTCGTCGCGCCGATCGTCGGGCTCTGCCTCGGCGTCGCGTCGCGCAGCCGCGAGCCGCTCGCACGCGGGCGTGCCGGCTGGGGGATCTTCCTCAACCTCGTCGCGCTGGCGGTGTGGATCCTCGTGCTCGCGCTGCTCGTCGTCGGCGGCGTGTTCGCGGTGTGGCAGGGCGCGACGCAGGGCTCCTGACCCGCGACCGCGCCCGCGTCAGAGCACCAGCCCGTACACGGCGACGTCCACCCGCACCGGCCCGAGGGGCATCGCGCTCCGCAGGGTTCCCTCGTGCGTGAAGCCGAGCCGCTCGGCGAGGCCCCGACTGCGCACGTTGTCGACCGCCGTCCGGATCTCGGCTCGCGCGGCGCCCCGCGCCCGGGCCACCCCGACGAGGACGGTGGCGGCGCGGCGGACGACTCCCCGTCCCTCCAGGCCGGCGTCCACCCAGTAACCGAGCGACGCCTGCCCGAGGTACGGGTCGAAGGCCAACGAGGCGGCTCCGACGATGCGGTCGTCCTGGCGGATGACGCAGGGGAGCGCACGGTCCATCGCGTACTGGCCGAGCAGGTGCTCGGTGTGCAGCCCGATCGTCTCGACGGTCTGCTCCTGCCACGCCCACGGTTCGGCCGCCCGCAGGCGTTCGGCGTTGGCCACCACCAGTTCGTGCAGCGGCCGGACGGTCGTCAGGTCGCGCAGGGTGAGCGTGTACCCGTCCCCGAGGTCCCGTCCGAACGCCGCCACTCCTCAGAGACTAGGCACACGAGCGCCTACTCGTACCGGAGCGCCTCGATCGGGTTCTGGCGGGCGGCCCGACGGGCGGGCAGCGTGCCGGCGAGGAAGGCGATGAACATCACGACCAGGATGATCGTGATCACCGACGACGGTGCGAACTGCATGATCTGCAGGCCGGGCAGGTCCTTCAGGACGGTGCCGGCGAGCAGGTTCGAGATCCCGGTGCCGAGCAGGATCGCCACGCCTGCGCCGATCGCGCTGCCGAGGAACCCGATGAACACGGCCTCGAGCGAGAACAGCGTGTAGACCTTGCCGCCGCCCATGCCCATGGCCTTCATCAGGCCGATCTCGCGGGTGCGCTCCTGGACGCTCATGAGCAGCGTGTTGATGATGCCGAACCCGGCGGCGACCAGCGCGATCACGGCGAAGGCGTTCAGGACGCCGACGATGCCGCTGATCACGGTCTGGAACTGGCCGAGCTGGTCCTGGATCGTCTGGCCCGTGTAGCCGTCCTTCGACAGGGCGTTCTTCACGGTGCTCGCGGACGCGCCGGACTCGAGGGTCGCCGTCGCGCTGGCGTACGACGTGGCGATGGAGGACGGCTTCCCGGTCTCCTGGGCGGCCTGCATCGCGTCGGTCAGGGTGGCGTTCGCGCCGGCCCCACCGCCGAACAGCGACTCGTTCTGCACGCCGGCGACCGTGGCGGTCAGGGTGTGCTCCGTGCCCTGGTAGTCGTCGACGGCGATGGTGAGCTGCTTGCCCACGGCCGCCTTCGCGCTGCCGAGTCCGAGGTTCTTCAGGTAGTTCGTCGGCAGGAGCACCTGGTTGCCGGCGGAGGACGCGTCGTCCAGCTGCTTGCCGGCGGCGAGGTCGGCGTCGAGCTCGCCGGCGTTGGCCGCGACGTCGACGACGTACTTGCCCTTCCCGTCGTACTCGACCCACTTCGTGCTCAGCGCGACGGCCGGGCGGACGGTCCGGATCCCGGAGACGCCCTCGATCGTGTCGACGTCCGACTGGGACAGGTACGCGAACGACGCGGGGCCGCGGTTGACGCTCTGGCTCGACTCGTCCGGGTCGTACTTCGCCGGACCGCTGTCGGTGCTGGACTCGACGGTCTTCGTGATCGTCAGGGACCCGGTGTCACCGATGGAGGCGACCTGGGTGTCGATGTAGTTGCTGACGCCGGTGCCGATCGCCGAGGTCAGCGTGATGGTGAAGGCACCGATGAAGATCGCGATCACGGTGAGGGTGGTGCGCAGCTTCGACCGGAACGTGTTCGAGACCGCGGTGCGGAGCAGGTCGAGGAAGTTCATGCGGAGTGCCTTCCGTGCGTGGCCTGCTGGTCGACGGCGGCGCCGGCGGTGGGTGTGCCGTCGGGTCCGCCCACGATGAGCCCGTCGCGCACGTTGACGCGCCGGTCGCAGCGTTCGGCGAGTTCCTCGTCGTGGGTGACGACCACGAGGGTGATGCCGCGGTCGCGCTGCAGCCCGAAGAGCATGTCCTCGACGACCTGACCGGTGTTCGTGTCGAGGTTGCCGGTCGGCTCGTCCGCGAAGATCACGCTCGGCTCGCCGACGAGCGCACGCGCGATGACCACCCGCTGCTTCTGCCCACCGGACAGGTCGTTCGCGTCGTTCTTCGCCTTGTCGGCCAGGCCGAGGGCGTCGAGCGCCGCCATGCCGCGGCGCTTCCGCTCGGCACCGGTGACGCCGGCGATCTTCAACGGCAGCACGACGTTGTCGAGCACGGAGGTCTTCGGCGTGAGGAAGAACTGCTGGAAGACGAACCCGAACGTGCTGTTCCGCGTGCGGTTCACCTGCCGGGCGCTCAGCGTCGCGGCGTCGGCGCCGTCGAGCAGGATCTGCCCGGCCGACGGCTTGTCGAGCAGGGCGAGCAGGTGCATCAGGGTCGACTTGCCCGAGCCGGACTTGCCGACGATGGCGAGGCTCTCGCCCTGGTTCACCTGCAGGGACACCCCCTTGAGCGCATCGAACCGCGTCGCGCCGCGGCCGTAGGTCCTGGCGAGGTCACGCGCCTCGAGCACGGGAGTGGTCATGCGCCAACCGTACTGTCCGCTGCACGACTGCAAGTTTGCGTTTGCTGTAGACGATGTGACGTTCCGGTTACAGTCGGGCCATGCCCGACACCGCGCCCGCCGCCGAGATGGGCCTCCGCGACCGCAAACGCCTCGAGACCCGGCACCGCATCGCCGAGGCGGCCCGTTCCCTCGCGCTCGAACAGGACATCGACCACACCACGATCGAGCAGATCGCCGCGCGGGCCGAGGTCTCACCGCGGACGTTCTTCAACTACTTCGAGAGCAAGGAGGACGCGGTCCTCGGGCACACCGAGCTCGACCTCACGCCGGAGACGCTCGACGCGCACCTGGCCACGGTCGCGGGGGAGCCGGCAGCGCGGGCCGTGGTCGACCTGGCGTTCCTGGTCTTCGGTTCCTCGTTCGGCGACGAGCACGAGCGGCTCGCCCGGAAGGAGGTCATCGTGCGCTTCCCACAGCTCATGCGCCGGCAGGTCTCCCGGATGACCACGGTGGCCGAGGCGATGACCGGGGCGGTGCGGACGATCCTCGAACGCGATCCGGCGTGGGGTCCGGACGCGGCGACCCCGCAGGCGGCCGAGATGCTGCTCGGCATGTGCATGACCGGGCTGCGCAGTTCGGCACGCCACGAGGGGTCGGAGCCCGAGGAGGTCCGCGAGCAGGTGGTCGCGACCATCCTCGACACCGCGGCACGCATCACGGCCCAGTAGCGGACGGACGGACTGGAGGCGCGGTGCCAGCTGGCACCGCGCCTCCAGTCCGTCGTGTCCCCACGTCGAGAGCCGTCACGGCTTCGTGATGAAGCCCTCCTTGACCATCCAGTCGAAGGCGACGTCGGCCGGTTCCCGGCCCTCGACGTCCACCTGCCGGTTCAGCTCCTGCAGGACGGAGTCGGTCAGCTTCGGCGAGATCTGGTCGTAGACGTCCTCGAGCTGCGGGTACTCCTTCAGCGTCGCCGTGTCGAGCACCGGCGCGACGTTGTAGGCCGGGAAGAAGCCCTTGTCGTCCTCGAGCACGGTGAGACCGAGCGACTTGATGCGGCCGTCGGTGGTGAAGACCTCGCCGAAGTTGCACTTGCCCCGGTCGGTCGCCGTGTACACGGTGCCGGTGTCGAGGATGCTGACGTTCTTCGTCGGGATGCCGTTGTCGCCGGAGCCACCGAGCTCGAGCCCGTACTTCTCGAGCATCGGCTTGAAGCCGTCGGCACGGGAGTTGAACTCCGACTCGACGCAGAAGGTGCGCTGGTCGACGGGGAGCTTCGTGATGTCGGAGAGGGTCCTGATGTCACCGAGCTCCGACACGGCCTCGTCGCGGACGGCGAAGGCGTAGGTGTTGTTCATCGGCGCGGGCTGCAGCCAGGTGAGCCCGTTGCCGGCGTCCTCCTTCTTGACCGCCTCCCACTGCTCGGTCTTGTCCGGGATCCCCTCGGCGTGCCCCATGAAGGTCAGCCAGGCGGTCCCCGTGTACTCGTAGGTGAAGTCCGCACCGTGCGAGGTCATGAGCTCGCGGACGGCGACGCTGCCCGGCACGTTCGTCTCGTCGGTGACGTCGAACCCGGCGGCCTTCGCGGCGAGGACGGCGATCTTCCCGAGCACGAGCTGCTCGGTGAAGTTCTTCGAGGTCACCGTGAGGTGTGCGCCGTCCGGCAGGTCGTCGATGCGCTTGATGGAACCGGGGTCCGCCGCGGGGACGAACGATGTCGCGGGCTGCAGACCGCAGCCCGCCAGGACGAGGGCGGTGGCACCGGCCACCACGACGGCAGCCATCCGGCGGAGTCGGCGGGTCATCGGAGTCCCTTCGGTCGTGCGACGGTCTCGACCACGCGGCCGAGCCAGTCGATGGACAGGGCGAGGAGCGCCACGAGGAGCGCCCCGGAGACGAGGACCTTCGGCAGGAACAGGTTCACGCCCGTCGTGATGAGCAGTCCGAGGCCGCCGGCCCCGACGAAGGTCGCGAGGCTGGCGGTGCCGACGAGCAGCACCAGGGCCGTGCGGATGCCGGAGAGCATCACGGGGACGGCCAGCGGCAGCTCGACCTTCATCAGGACGCTGAACGCGGTCATGCCCATGCCCCGACCGGCCTCGACCAGGCGGGAGTCGACGCTCTGGATGCCGATCATGGTGTTCCGGAGCACCGGCAGGATGGCGTAGAGCACGAGGGCGACGACGGCCGACCACGAGTTCAGGCCGAGCCACGCCGCGAGCAGCACGATGAGGCCGACCGCGGGTGCCGCCTGCCCGAAGTTCGCGACGGCGAGGACGTACACGCTCGCCCGCCGGAGCGGACCGCGGGTGAGCAGGACGCCGAGCGGGATGCCGATGACGAGCACCAGGACGGTCGACTCGAGGGTCAACACGAGGTGCTGGCCGGTCAGCGCGAGGATGTCGGCCGGGTTGAGGGTGGTGCGCTCGGTCGGGGTCAGGTCCGCGGTGGCGAGCCAGACCGCGAAGGCCGCCAACACGACCAGGATCGCGACCGGCTGGACGAGCAGACCCTTCCACGACGTGCGCGCGCCTGTCGCGGGCCCGGCTGCGACCGCGCTCACAGTTCCTCCCCACTGGACGCGATCGTGGGTGCCACCGGCGCCGACGGCATCGTCTCGATCGGGTTCGTGTTGGTTCCGACCGGGGTGTACTCCTGGCCCGAGGCGGCGGCGGCACGCGACCGGGTGATCGCCTCCATCACGGTCTCGACGGTGATGACACCGCGGAACGCGTCACGACGTCCGGTGACGAGCGCAGCGCCGGCGCTGGAGACGAGCATGGTGTCGAGCGCGTCGTTGAGGGTCGCGGCCTCGCCCACGACGGGCAGGTCCGGTTCGACGCCGTCGGGAATGCGGGTGAGGCGCTCGAGCTGGCGCTTGCTCGGCCATCCGATCGGGCGCTGGCGCTGGTCCACGACCACGGCGTGCTGGTGGCCGCCGGCCTCGTTCATGCGTTGCAGGACGGCCTTCGTCTCCTCGCCCACCGAGCAGGTCACCGCGGACTCGACCTCGACGTCGCGGACCCGGTTCAGCGTGAGCTGCTTCAGGCCGGCGCCGGACCCGATGAAGTTCTCCACGAACTCGTTGGCGGGCTCGGCGAGGATCCGTTCCGGGGTGTCGTACTGCACGATGTGCGCGCCCTCGGTGAAGATCACGATCCAGTCGCCGAGCTTCACGGCCTCGTCGAAGTCGTGGCTGACGATGACGATCGTCTTGTGCAGTTCCTCTTGGATGCGGAGGAGCTCGTCCTGCAGTCGCTGCCGGGTGATCGGGTCGACGGCACCGAACGGCTCGTCCATGAGCAGGACGGGCGGGTCCGCGGCGAGGGCCCTGGCCACGCCGACGCGCTGCTGCTGTCCGCCGGAGAGCTCACGGGGGAAGCGGTCGCGGTAGGTCTCCGGGTCGAGCGAGACGAGGTCGAGGAGCTCGTCCACGCGCGCCGCGATCTTCTCCTTCGACCAGCCGAGCATCTTCGGGACGATCGCGATGTTCGCCGCGACGGTCATGTGCGGGAAGAGCCCACCGGCCTGGATCACGTACCCCATGCGCCGGCGCAGTTCGTCGGCGTCGATGCCCGTGACGTCGTCGTCGCCGACCACGATGCGGCCCTCGGTCGGTTCGATGAGGCGGTTGATCATCTTCAGCGTGGTCGTCTTGCCGCAGCCGGACGGGCCGACGAGCATCACGATCTTGCCTGCCGGGATCTCGAGCGTGATGCCGTCGACCGCGGGCTTCGTCTGGCCCGGGTACCGCTTGGTGACCTCGTCGAGCAGGATGCTGCGGCCGGTGACGTCCCCGTCGGGGGCGGTGGTGGTGGCGGAGTCAGTGCTGGACACGGATACCTCTCGAGATGGTCAGACGGCCGAGGCCGAGGAGGAGCAGGTCGAGGACGAGGGCGAGCAGGACGACCCCCACCACCCCGACCGTCACGGAGAACAGGGCGTTGGCGCCGCCGAGGCGGGACAGCCCGGAGAAGATGAAGCCGCCGAGACCGGGGCCGAGCGCGTACGCGGCGATCGCGGCGATGCCCATCACCATCTGCGCCGACACCCGCACGCCGCTGAGGATGATCGGCCACGCCATCGGCAGTTCGACCTGCACGAGGGTCCGGAAGCGGCTCATGCCGATGCCCCGGGCGGACTCGACGACCGTCGGCGGGATCTCGGCGAGGCCGACGACCGCGTTGCGGAGGATCGGCAGGGTGGCGAAGAACACCACCGTCACGACCGAGGGCACGACGCCGAACCCGAGCGGGACGATGAGCAGACCGATCACGGCGAAGGACGGCAGCGTCAGGCCGATCGCCGACACCCCGTTCGCGACGGACGTGAGCCGTGGGCTGCGGTAGACGAGTGTGGCGAGCACCACGGCGATGAGCGTCGCGAGCACCGTGCACTGGACCACCAGTGAGAAGTGCTGCCACGACGCGAACCAGATCTGGTCCCACCGCTCCCCGATGTACTGGAACACGCGGAAGCGCTCCTCTCCGGTCGGCCGAACTGCCCACGGGTCGGGGCACAAGTGGGTTCGAACCTACGCAGCGCTGCCGGTGGTTGTACAACTGCAAGTCTTCGGGTCCGGCCGATCCTGAGCGTCCGATCAGTGGGAAACACCCGGTCAAACCGGGTGTGGGGGGCTCAGTCTGGGAGAACGGTAACGATCGCGAGCCGTCGTCGGCTATGCGTCGATGCCTCGGAGGCCGGACCGCTCGGCGATGTCGACGAGCTGCTCGCGCCACTCGACCCACTCGTCCGGGGTCTTCTCGGCGAGGTTGCCGTCACCGTCGCCGGCCAGCCCGTCGAGCATCTCGCGCACGATGTCCGCGTGTCCCGCGTGCCGGGCGGTCTCGTACGACATGTGCACGAGGATCCGGTGCAGCGTCACCTGGCGGCGGTCCTCGGGCCACCAGGGGACGACCCCGAGGGCGTCGAGGTCGAGCGCCTCGATGGTGGCGTCGGCGTGCGCGGCGCTGCGGTGGTGGAACGCGACGATGTCGTCCAGGGTCTCGTCGAGCGTCGCGTACATGTCGTCGCCGTCCTCCGACTCGAGCCAGGCGGGCGGGTCGGGCAGCGGGCGCCCGAAGACCTCGCCGAAGTACCCGGCCTGCACGGAGGCGACGTGCTTCACCAGCCCGAGCACGTTCGTCCCGGTCGGCGTCACGGGCCACCGAGCCTGCCGTTCGGCCAGGCCGTCGAGCTTCGCGAGCAGCGCGTCCCGGTGCTTCTGCAGGTACCGGTGGAGGGTCCGCTTGTGGACGGCGGCGTCGAGGACCGGCCCCGACCCCTCGTCCGACAACAGCGAGCCGCCGCTGGACGCCAGCGACGGCCCCGCCGGTGCGGGGTGGACCTCGGGGACGGCGTCGGCGCTGCTCATGCCCTCGATCGTGCCACCGCGTGCTGTCGGACGCGCTCCGACTCCTGCACGGCGACGCGTTCGGCGGTGAGCAGGAGGCCGGCGACCTCGCCCGAGTTCCGGGAGGGCGCGTCGTTCCAGCTCGTCAGGTCGCGCACCCGTCCCATCCGGACGTCGGGGGCCGGGCACCAGAGCACCGGCTGCCCCTCCTCGACGGCGAGGGCGTGCCAGACGAGGTCGAGCGCACGCTGGACCTGCTGGGAGTGCACGGCGTGCGGGCCCCCGGCGGCCGAGACGACCGAGCCGACGAGGCACGCGGCGACGAGCGGGCGACCCTGCACGTCCATCGCGGCGGCGCTCGATGCCTTGCGCATGCGCCCGTGTTCGTCGAGGTAGGCGAACCACGCGTGCTGGATCCACCCCCGTTCGATGACGCCGCGGGCGACGGACAGCAGCCGTTCGAGATCGCCGAGCTCTTGCAACCGGACCTCGGCGCGGCGCACACGGGATGCGGCCCGGCGCGCGACGTACCGGTCGAGGAGCCCGCGCAGACCGGTGCGGGTGGGGGCGGACGGGACGGGAGAGGCGTCGGTGGCGACGTCGTGCTGGACGCGGAACTCGAGGGTCATGACGGCCCCTCCGATCTTCACGTGCACGGATTGGTGCGGTCACGATAGCCCCGGGCGGAGTCAGCCGTCCAGCACTGCGTCGATCGTCCGGCGTGCGACGGCACGGAACGTGCGGTCGTCGGACAGGTGCAGCGCCGAGGCGATGGACACGGCCCAGCCACGCGCCCGTTCCCAGGTGTCGTCGTCGGCGGTGACGTGCGCGCGGAAGGTGCGCCGCGCCTCCCGGTCCAGCACCAGCCAGGCGGTGGCCAGGTCGACCGCCGGGTCGCCCGCCGTGACGTCGCCGAAGTCGACGACGGCCGCCAGGCGGCCGTCGCCGTCCGGCGTCTCCTCGACCAGCACGTTGAACGGGTGGAGGTCGCCGTGCACCCAGACGGGAGGCCCGGCGTACGCGGGCAGCGCCGCCGCGGCCCGCCAGACTGCCGCCAGTTCTCCGGCCCGTGGCACGTCCTTCGTCGCGAGTCGCGTCAGGACGCTGTCGCTGCGCGTCGCGAGCGGCACGGCGCGGACCGGGTTCACGGGGGCGTCGGCCGGCGCGGGGACGTGCAGCAGCTCGACGAACGCGGCGAGCGCCTCGGCCACGTGCACCCCGGCCGCACGCTCGCCCACCGGCGTCCCGGGCAGCCAGCGGACGACGCTCCAGGACCACGGGTACCCGAGGGCCGGGCGACCGGTGCGGACCGGATCGGGGACGGGCACGACGGCCGCCACCCGGTGCGCGATCGCCGGCAACCACCGCTGCTCGTGCTCGATCAGCTCGGCGGCCGCCGCACGGCGGGGGAGCCGGACCGCGAGCAGGTCACCGAGCCGGACGATGACGTTGTCCCAGCCGTTCGCGACGAGCTCGAGCGGGAGGTCCGCCAGGTCGGGGTGCTGGTCGCGGAGCAGCGCCCGGACGAGCGGGACGTCGACGTCGACCTCGGCAGCGGGGGTGGCCATCGGGTCAGGCTAGCCCGACCGCGCCCGGACCCGTGCGCAGAGCCCCGTGAGCACAGCCCCGTGAACGGGGGCGAGAGCGGAAACCGACCGCTGGGTACCCTCGGGGGGAGTGGTGACGTGGGTGTCCATGGGGGGACCCGCGTCGCTCGGACGAGGTCAGTCCCCCTGGGTGGTCGGCGCGATCAGCGCGACGAGCCGCGGGATCTCCGGGCGCACCCGGTCGGTGACGATCGCGGCGAGCAGGACCGTCCAGAGTTCGCGGAGCCGCTCGTACAGGTCGGTCCGGTCGGCCAGGACGTCCGACACGGTCTGCACGCCCGTGTACGCGGGGATCACCACGCGGCCGACGAGCTCCGGGTCCCAGGCGGGATCGACCTCGCCGGCGTCGACGCCCCGGCGCACGAGGTCGGTGACCACGGCGATCCAGTCGGTGTACGGGTCCTGCCGGGCCACGTCCGCCGTCGCTGCCTCGGTGGAGAGCCGGATGCCGGCGCTCACCACGACCTCGTGGACCATCTGCGAGGCGAGCCCCTGCGACATCCACATGAGGACCTCGAGCGGGGTGGTCCCACGGGCGGCCGCGGCTTCGCCGTACGCACGGGAGACCTCGTGCTGCCGGGCGATCACCGCGCCGGCGAGGTCGGCCTTCGACGTGAAGTGGAAGTAGAGCGCGCCCTTCGTCAGGCCGGCACGCTCGGCGACGGCGTCCATCGAGGCGCCGACGTACCCGCGCTCGTCGAACTCGCCCGCTGCCGCGTCGATGATCGCAGCCCGGGTGGCGACTGCCCGCTGCTGCCGGGTGCGACCGTCCTGCGCCATGATCCTGCAATCGTACCGAGGGGGACTCCCGGCTGATCACCGGGGTTCTCCCACGCGGCCTGTCGTACCGTTCCGGGCATGGACGGATGGCGGAGCCCGGCACGGTGGGCACGGACGGGACGGTGGCTGCTGCTGCCGATCGCCGTGCTGGACTGGGTCGCGCTCGCCCCGCAGACGATCGTCGTGCTGGCGTTCCTGATCGCCGTCGTCGGGCTCGCCGGCATCGCTGCGGCCCTCGTCGTGCACATGCTCGGGCGGTCCCGCGGGGCGATGGCGGCAGTCGGGGTCGTGCTGCTGATCGGTGGACTCGTGGTGTTCGGCCTCGACCCGTTCCCCGGGTCGTTCCCGCTCATCGACCCCTGGTGGCCGGAGTCGATCACACAGCCGCAGGTGGTGGGCAGCGCCTACTGGCAGCTCGCCGGCCTGGGCATCGAGCTCGCCGGCTTCGGGATGCTCGCCACCCTGCTCGTCGTGTCGCTCACCGCGAAGCCCGCTCGGCGCTGACCGCGCGGGACGGCCGGGCGCGACCCGCTCAGTCGCGGGTGAGGACGATGAGCGTCCCACCCGTCGCGACCGCACGGACGCGGTCGACCAGGTCGGCTCCGTCCGTCGTCGCCCTGGCCAGCTCGACCAGGGCGTCGAGGTCCCCCACCCCGACCAGCACCCCGTCGGTGCACAGCACGATCCGGTCGCCGGGCGCGAGGTCCAGGGATCCCGGCGTGCGCGGGACCGTCTGCGGCTGCAGGCCGATCGGCAGGTCGTGCGACCGCAGCGCCTCGGCCGTGCCGTCGGCGTGCAGGAGCACCGCGAGGCCGTGTCCGGCGTCCCCGTGGTCGACGTGACCCGACGTCGGGTCGAGCCGGAGGTGGAAGAGCGACCCCACGGTGTCCGCAGCCGACAGGTCGGCGGCGACCTGCGCCTCCAGGCCGACGATCGCCTCGCCCATCGCGACGTCCGTGCGCGCGATGACCGCGGCACGGACCGCCGCCGCGAGGAGCGCGGACGCGCGTCCCGCCGCCGGGACCGAACCGACCGTGAGGTGCAGTCGACCGTCGGCCGCGAGTCGCCAGTCGCCGACGTCGCCCGAGTCCTCCCGCGGGACGGACAGGGTGTCGAGACGGTACCCGGGCACCGTCACCGGCTCCGGGACGAGGCCGTCGACGACCCGCCGGACCCGGTCCCGCTCGATCGTGTGCCCGAGCTCGCGCTCCGCCCAGCGCGCGAGGTCCCGGAGCAGGTCGAGGTCCTCCGCCGTCAGCTCGCGCGGCTTCGCGTCCATGATGCAGAGCGTGCCGACCCGGGTGCCGTCGAGCATCGACAGGGGTGCGCCCGCGTAGAACCGGATGCCCTGCTCGGTCACCGCCGCGAGGTGCGCGAACCGCGGGTCGAGCGTCGCGTCGGGCACGACCATCGGTTCGTCGGTCAGGACCGTCGTCGAGCAGAAGACCTGCTCGGCCGGAGCGCTCCCGCCCTGCCGCCAGCCCTGCGTGGACTGCGCCGTCACGAGGTCGTCGTGCACGAGGTTGAGGAAGGTCAGCGGGACGCCGAAGGCCTCCTGCGTCATGCGGGTGATGCGGTCGAAGCGTTCCTCGGGGCCGCTGCCGAGGACGCCGAGCGCCTCGACCACTGCCGTTCGGTGCGCTGCGGCGTCGAGGTGGGTCACCCGTCCTGTCTACCCGCACCCTCGCCCAGGAACCAGTCCCGCGGGTGGGGGTCGGCGGTGAGCTCGCGCCGCTCGGACACCGGCGCCGCCCAGGACGCCGCGTTCGACAGCACCCGCTGGATGTCCGGGTGGTGGTACACGGGGTACTCCTGGTCGCCGGGGGAGAAGTAGAAGACCTTCCCGAGGCCACGACGGTAGGCGACACCGGAGCGGAAGACCTCACCGCCGGCGAAGGTCGACAGGAACACTTCTTCGTCGGGCCGCGGGATGTCGAAGTACTCGCCGTACATCTCCTGGCGCTCGATGACGATCGGGTGCGGGACACCGGCGGCGATCGGGTGCTCCGGCGCGACGGTCCAGACGAGTTCGCGTTCGCCGTCGTTGCGCCACTTCAGGGAGCACGTCGTGCCCATCAGGCGCTTGAAGGGCTTGGAGTAGTGCCCGGAGTGCAGGACCACGAGGCCCATCCCGGCGTGCACGGCCTCGACCACCAGGTCGACCACGGCGTCGCTCACCTCGTCGTGGGCGGCGTGCCCCCACCAGAACAGCACGTCGGTGGTGGCGAGGCGCTCGGCGGTGATGCCGTGGTCGGGCTCCTGCAGCGTGGCGGTGCTCACGGTCGCCTCGGGGTGGTGCTCGCGGAGCGCGGCGGCGATCACGGTGTGCATGCCGTCCGGGTAGTGCCCGATGACGGTCTCGTCACCCCGGCTCTCGTGCACGTTCTCGTTCCAGACGACGATGTTCAGGGGACGGGATTCGGTCGGCGTCGACATGGCTCCCACGCTAGCCTCCCCGGGCGTCGAATCGATACGACCGCCGGAGTGTCGGGGGTTCTCCAGGCCGGTTCGGTCACGATGTCGGCATGACTCCCCGATCCCTGTTCCGCGCCGCCGCGGTGGCCGAACTCGTGACCTGGACGCTCCTCATCGCCGGGATGGTGGTGAAGTACGGACTCGACGCCGGTGACTGGGGCGTGCGGATCGGCGGCGGGGTGCACGGGTTCGTGTTCCTGGCCCACCTCGTCGTCACGACCGTGGTCGCGGTGAACCAACGGTGGTCGTTCGGGGCGCTCGTGCTCGGGTGGGCGAGTGCCGTCGTGCCGTACGCGACCGTGCCGTTCGAGGTCGCGGTGGCCCGGCGCGGGATGCTCGAGGGCCCGTGGCGCCGAGGGGCCGAGGGGCACGCCGGGTTCTGGGACCGCCTGCTCTTCTCCGTGGTGCGCCGCCCCGCCGTGTCGATCGGCGTCGGTGTCGTGGCCGTCGCCCTGGTGTTCCTGGCGCTGCTGGCGGTCGGCCCGCCGGGTCGATGACGACGCGGTGGTCGCCACCACACGACGGACGGGAGGCACGGTGCCAGCTGGCACCGCCCTCCCTCGCAGGCTCAGTCGGCGCGCCCCGCGCGACGCTTCGCGTCGCCGCCGAGCGGGGCGCGCCCGTCCGTCGTCAGCGCGGCTACAGGGCCGCGAGGACCTGGTTCAACGTGGCGGACGGGCGCATCACGGCGCTCGTCTTCGCGTCGTCGGGGCGGTAGTACCCGCCGATGTCCGCCGGGTGCCCCTGCACGCCGTTCAGCTCACCGACGATGGTGTCCTCCTGCTCGCCCAGTGTCGACGCGATCTGCGCGAAGGCCGCCGCGAGCTCGGTGTCCGAGGTCTGCGCCGCGAGTTCCTCGGCCCAGTACTTCGCCAGGTAGAAGTGGCTGCCGCGGTTGTCGATCGAGCCGAGCTTGCGGCCGGGGGACTTGTCCTGCTCGAGGAACGTCCCGGTGGCACGGTCGAGGGTCTCGCCGAGGATCTTCGCCCGCTCGTTGCCCGTCACACCGGCGAGGTGCTCGAGGCTGACCGCGAGCGCCAGGAACTCGCCGAGGCTGTCCCAGCGCAGGTAGTTCTGCTGCACGAGCTGCTGCACGTGCTTCGGCGCCGAACCACCGGCACCGGTCTCGAACAGGCCGCCACCGCCGAGCAGCGGGACGACGGAGAGCATCTTCGCCGACGTGCCGAGCTCCATGATCGGGAAGAGGTCGGTGAGGTAGTCGCGGAGGACGTTGCCCGTGACCGAGATGGTGTCCTCGCCGCGACGGATGCGCTCGAGCGAGAAGCGCATGGCGTCCTCGGGGGAGAGGATCTCGATCTGCAGCCCGTCGGTGTCCTGCTCGCCGAGGTAGGTGCGGACGAGGCCGATGAGGTTCGCGTCGTGCGCACGCGTCTCGTCGAGCCAGAACACGGCGGGGGTCTCGGAGGCACGCGCACGGGTGACCGCGAGCTTCACCCAGTCGCGGATCGCGACGTCCTTGGTCTGGCAGGCGCGCCAGATGTCGCCAGGCTCGACGTCGTGCTCGATGACCGTCTCGCCGCCGCTCGTGACGACGCGCACGCGCCCCGCTGCCGGGACCTCGAACGTCTTGTCGTGCGAGCCGTACTCCTCGGCCTTCTGCGCCATCAGGCCGACGTTCGGCACCGAGCCCATGGTGGCCGGGTCGAACGCGCCGTTCGCGCGGCAGTCGTCGATGACGACCTGGTAGATGCCGGCGTAGCTCGAGTCGGGGATGACCGCGAGGGTGTCGTGCTCGTCGCCGTCCGGGCCCCACATGTGGCCCGAGGTGCGGATCATCGCCGGCATCGAGGCGTCGACGATGACGTCGCTCGGGACGTGCAGGTTCGTGATGCCCTTGTCGGAGTCGACCATCGCGAGCTCGGGGCCGGCGTCGATGCCGTCCGCGAAGGCCTGCTTGATCTCCGCACCGTTCGGCACGGCGTCGAGGCCGGCGAGGATCGAGCCGAGGCCGTCGTTCGGGTTGAGGCCGGCGGCGACGAGGTCGGCACCGAAGCGCTCGAAGACGCTCGGGAAGAACGCGCGGATGACGTGGCCGAAGATGATCGGGTCGGAGACCTTCATCATCGTGGCCTTGAGGTGCACCGAGAACAGGACGCCCTGCTCCTTCGCCGCGGCGATCTGGTCCTGCAGGAAGGCCTCGAGCGCGGCGACGTGCAGCACGGTGCCGTCGACGACCTCGCCCGCGAGGACGGGGATCGACTGCTTGAGGACCGTGGTCTCGCCGTCCGTGCCGACGAACTCGATCGTCAGGACGTCGTCCGCCGGAGCGATCCAGGACTGCTCGTTCGAGCGGAAGTCGTCGACGCCCATGGTCACGACGTTCGTCTTCGAGTCGGACGACCAGGCGCCCATGCGGTGCGGGTGCTTGCGGGCGTAGTTCTTCACCGAGAGCGGCGCGCGACGGTCCGAGTTGCCCTCGCGCAGCACCGGGTTCACGGCGCTGCCCTTGGTGCGGTCGTAGCGGGCACGGGCGTCGCGCTCGTCGTCGGTCGTCGGCTCGTCGGGGTAGTCCGGCAGGTCGTAGCCCTGCGCCTGGAGTTCCTTGATCGCGGCCTTGAGCTGCGGGATCGACGCCGAGATGTTCGGCAGCTTGATGATGTTCGCCTCGGGCGTCTTCGCCAGGTCGCCGAGCTCGGCGAGGGCGTCGTCCAGGCGCTGCTCGGCGGTGAGCCGCTCCGGGAACTGGGCGATGATCCGGCCGGAGAGCGAGATGTCGCGGGTCTCGACGTCGACACCTGCGGTGCCGGCGAAGGCCTGGATGACCGGGAGGAAGGAGTGGGTGGCGAGGAACGGTGCCTCGTCCGTGAGGGTGTAGATGATCTTGGCCATGCTGGCGGGTACTCCCTTGTTCGACCGTCGGTACGTCCACGGTACTCGTGGCGCAGGATGTCTCGACATCAAGATACATGGTGCGGCCTGCGTCGAGCAGGCGCTCGGTCGACTTCCTGGAGGCGCACTGTCGACTCATAGGAAAGTCGCCTGCAATGGTCTTCCGCAGCACACGACCGCAGGAGGCGCGCATGTCCACGACACGGCAGACACCATCGGACTTCGGGTGGTCCGCCGAGGACCTGCGCTCCGCCTACGCCGTCGACGGCAGCGGGCCCTACCGGTACGCACCAGACGGGTCCGGCCCGTTCTCGTACGACGAGGACGGCTCGGGACCGTGGCTGGTCGGACCGGAACCGCGCCGAGGCCTCGCCCGGTTCGCGCCGCGGGACCGCGGGTCGGGCTCGCGGTTGCGGCGGATCGGGACCGCCGTGACCGCGGGCACGCTCGCACTCGTCCTCGCCGCGGGGAGCGTGGCCGTCGTCGCGCACATCGTTCCTCCACACCACGCCGTGAACGCCTCGGCGCTCCACAGCGCGGAGCCCGACCGGGACTGACCGCCCGAACGGTGTCATGGTGGGTGCGTGACCGAATTCCTCGTCGTCGGCGTCATCGCCCTCATCGCCATCGCGGGCGCCGCCGTGCTCGGTCCGCGCATCGGTGTCGCGGCGCCGCTCGTGCTCGTCGTCGTCGGGATCATCGCGAGCCTCGTGCCGTGGATCCCGAACGCCGAGATCGACCCGGAGTGGATCCTCGCCGGGGTCCTCCCTCCGCTGCTGTACTCGTCGGCGGTGTCGATGCCGTCCATGAACTTCCGGCGCGAGTTCGGTGCCATCAGCGGCCTGTCGGTCCTGCTCGTCATCGCGTCGAGCCTCGTGCTCGGGCTGTTCTTCGCCTGGGTGATCCCGGGGCTCGGGTTCTGGTGGGGCATCGCACTGGGGGCGATCGTCAGTCCGACCGACGCGGTGGCCACCTCGATCGTCAAGCAGACCTCGATCTCCCGCCGAGCGATCTCGATCCTCGACGGCGAATCACTGCTCAACGACGCGACCGCGCTCGTGCTCCTGCGCACGGCGATCTTCACCGCGGGCGCGTCGTTCTCGTTCTGGGGCGCGCTCGGGGACTTCGCGAAGGCCGTCGCCATCGCCGTGGTGATCGGCTGGTTCGTCGGCTGGGCGAACGTGTCCGTCCGCGGCCGGGTCCCGAACGCCGCGGTCAACACGGCCCTCTCGTTCGCGGTCCCGTTCGTCGCCGCGGTACCGACCGAGCTCCTCGGTGGGTCCGGGCTCGTCGCGGCGGTCGTCGCCGGGCTGTTCACCGGGGTCGTCGGCCCACGGAAGCTCCCGCCGGGGCACCGCCTGTCGGACGCGCAGAACTGGCAGACGATCGAGCTCGTGCTCGAGGGTGCGGTGTTCCTGACGATGGGGCTGGAGCTCGCGAAGATCCTCCGGGAGGTCGAGCGGGACCACACGGGCATCGGGCCGGCGCTCCTCATCGCCGTCGGCGCCCTCGTGCTGACCGTGGTCGTCCGGGCCGCGTACGTGGTGCCGCTGCTGCTCGCCCTGTCGTCGAGCGCCAAGCGCGGGGAGCGCATGCAGCAGCGCTTCGCCGAGATGCACGCCGGTGACCGCGACGCCATGAGCGAGGTCATCCGTGAGCACCGCCCCGGCAACCGCGCGCCGTCGGAGCGAGAGCTCGACCGGTTCTCCACGCGGGTCCGCCGAACGCTGGCGGACATCGCGTACTACACGAAGGCACCGCTCGGCTGGCGGGAGGGCACTGCGGTCGTCTGGGCCGGGATGCGCGGGGCGGTCACGGTCGCCGCGGCGCAGACGCTGCCCGACGGCACGCCGCAGAAGTCGCTGCTCGTGTTCATCGCCTTCGCGGTCGCCCTGCTGTCGCTCGTGGTCCAGGGCGGCACGATCGGACCCCTGCTCCGCAGGATCGCCGCTCCGGCGCCGGACACCGTCGCGAAGGACACCGAGGAGCGCAAGCGGCTCCTCGACCTCATGCGGACGGCGGCGGAGCAGGTCCCCGGCACGGGCGAGGCCGGGCCCCGTGCGCGTGGGGAGCTCGAAGCAGCCGACCCCGCCGAGCTCCGGGCGTGGATGGGTCGCGAGAAGGCCCGACGGCTCGCGGTGCTCGAGGCCCAGCGCGCCGCCGTCCTCGACGCCCGCGACGACGGGAGCTTCGACGCCGAGGTGCTCGAGTCGATGCTGCAGAACCTCGACGCCGAGCAGATCGCCCTCGAGCTCAGGGGAGCGCCGGCCCGCTGACCGTTCTCTGGCGGCCCGAGGTCACTCGCCGATGCGGACCCGGAAGACCCGGACCCCGGCGGTCTTCAGTGCCGCGAGCCCGAGCCGCATCCGGAAGTTCCGGAAGGGTCGTTCGAACCCGGACGGCGCCGACGCCGCACCGATCTGGTGCAGGACCTCGGACGTCAGCGTCCGCTCGAGCTTGGGCGCGAGCCGGGTCAGGCCGGACACGGTGACGACGATCCGGACGGCGTGCGGGGCGAGCAACGAGTCGATCGTCTCCGCCGCCTCTTGTGCACGGTGGAACGCGGGGTCGCTGCCCGGTCGGCGGATCGCGATGACGGCGAGTTCCGCGTCCCAGGTCTCGCCGGGATCCGGCAGGTCGTCGACGCCCACCACGCGCATCCGGGCCGCATCGACCCCCGCGCGCACGGCGGCGGTCCGGAGCACCGGCAGCAGTTCCTGCGTCCCTGCGAGCACGACGTGCGCCGACGCCAGGTCGACGGGTTCGTGCCGCTCTCGCGGCGTTCGGGCCATGTGGAGGGTCCTTTCCGCTCGCTCACTGCGGACACTACCGATCCCGCAGGGTGCGCGGCCGGGACGGGCGGGCGGATCAGGACCCTCTCAGGGCGTCGGTAACGATGAGATCACGAAATGACCTGTACAAAGCGACAGAGTCGTGCAGAATGGTGGGCGGCCATGACGACTGCACGCGAACACGACCAGCACCCGGACACCCCGGTGGTGCACCTGTCCCGTCGCGCCGCCCTCGAGGCAGAGCGCGCAGCCGCCCGCAAGCCGGCCCGTCGCGAACGCCCGGCGAAGCCCGAGCGCCCGACTGCCGAGCGCACGACTGCCGAGCGTCCCGCGAAGCCGGAGCGGACCGGCCGCCGGGCCACTGCAGCCCGCGCCACCACCGAGCACGTCGACTCCCGCATCCAGCGCGTCGTCCGCCGCCCCGCACCCAGCGTGACGCGAGCGCCCAGCGCTCCCCGCGCCTCCCGGTCGCACCGCGCCAGCAGGATCACCCTCACCAGTGCGCTCGCGGCCCTGGCGATGTTCGCCGCGTCGGCGATGCCGGCCCACGCGAGCGCCGGCACCTCGATGGCCACCGCGACCCTCGCGCCGTCCGTCCGCACGCAGGACTACGCCGTGACCCAGGCGATCTCGGCGAGCGCCCTCGACCGCGACGAGTTCACCGTCGGCGGCGGCTCGGCCGGAGCTCCTGGTACGTCGGTGTCGTACGGCGGCGAGATCCGGTCGCCGTTCCCCGGGCCGGTCCGGATGAGCTCGGGCTTCGGCTACCGCTCGGCACCGTGCGGCGCGTGCTCGTCGCTGCACCAGGGCCTCGACTTCAACCCGGGCATGGGCGCTCCGATCGGCGCCGTCGCCGCTGGAACCGTCCGGGTCTCCGGAACCTACTTCTCGTACGGCACCGCGGTGATCATCGACCACGTGGTCGACGGTCGCGAGGTCTCCACGCTCTACGGCCACATGATCCCGGGCTCCTCCCCGCTCAAGGTCGGCGACACCGTCGAGGCAGGCGAGTTCATCGGCAAGGTCGGCTCCTCCGGGGTCTCGACCGGGGCGCACCTGCACCTCGAGGTCTGGATGGACGGCGTCACCCCGATCGACCCGGAGGCCTGGCTCGAAGCGCGCATCGGGCGTTCCCTCACCGCTTGATCAGCTTTCCTGTGCAGAGTCACAGGCATGGACGACTGTCACAGACCGCCCGCCCGACGCCGATCTGACCCGGCACCCCGCTGATGGGCGCCGACACCTGGATCGCCTTCGGGCTCGTGGTCCTCTTCGTGCTCGTCGGTGGCGTGTTCGCCGCCGCCGAGATCGCCCTCGTCTCGCTCCGTGAGTCGCAGCTGCAGCAACTCGAGCGTCGGGGTCCCCGGGGCATGCGCGTCGCCGAGCTCGGGCGCGACCCGAACCGGTTCCTGTCCGCCGTGCAGATCGGCGTGACCGTCGCGGGCTTCTTCTCCGCCGCGTACGGGGCGTCGTCGATCGCCCCCGACGTGGCGCCGCTGTTCACCGGGCTCGGCCTCGAGCAGGGCGTGGCCGAGACGGTGGCGCTCGTGCTGATGACGCTCGTCATCGCGTACCTGTCGCTCGTGTTCGGCGAGCTGGTGCCGAAGCGGCTCGCCCTGCAGCGTGCCGAGGGCTTCTCGATGGCGGTCGCCCCGACGCTCGAGCGGTTCGCCACGCTCATGCGCCCGGTGATCTGGCTGCTCTCGAAGTCGACCGACACCGTCGTGCGGCTGCTCGGCGGGGACCCGAACGCCCGGAGCGAGTCGATGAGCACCGAGGAGCTCCGCGGCCTCGTCGAGGAACACGACGCCATCGACGCGCAGGGGCGCCGGATCGCCCGGAGCGCACTCGACGCCGGGGACCGCATCCTGCGCGAGTCGATGCGACCCTGGTACGACGTGTCGACGATCGACGCGGGTACCTCGATCGCCGCGGCCACCGACCGCGCGATCGACCTCGGGCACACCCGGTACCTCGTCACGGACGGCACGCGGGACCACGTCGACGGCTTCGTGCACCTGCGTGACCTCCTGCGCCCGACCGACCCGACGGCCCCGGTCGCGACGCTGGTCCGGCCCGTGCTCGCGTTGCCGGAGACGAAGTCGCTGTCGAGTGCGATCGCGGACATGCGCACCGAGGGACACCAGATCGCCCTGGTCGTCGACGAGTACGGCGGCAGCGCGGGCATGGTGACGCTCGAAGCGCTGCTCGAGGACCTCGTCGGACGCATCCGCGATGAGTACGACGAACCCACGGCCGAGCACGACGGTGTGGACGGGGCGACCGTGCTCGAGGACCTCGTCGCCGACGGCGGCCCGGCCCTGCCCGACGGCGACTACGAGACCGTGGGCGGCCTGGTGCAGGTCGCCCTCGACCGCGTGCCCGAGGTGGGCGACGTCGTCGAGGTGGACGGCCACCGCCTCGAGGTGACCGCCATGGACGGTCACCGCGTGGCGCGCGTCCGCATCACGGCCAGCGCGACCGCCTGACGGACGGGAGGCGCGTGGCGGCCCCGCCCCGTGCCTCCCGTCCGCCCCGGGCTCGCGCCCGCGCCCGCCCACCCGCCCACCCGCCCACCCGCGAAAGCGACAGGATGCCGCGGATTGCGCGCGACAGCCTGTCGCTTCGGCGCGAGCCCCCGCGCGTCGACCGCGAGTTCTGTCGCTCTCGCGCACCCGGCGCGACAGCCGGCCGGGGCCCCGGCGGGTACGGGCAGGGCCTGCCTCGGTACCAGCCGCGGGACGTACGCTCGTCGCATGGGTATCGACGTGCGCAACGAGATCCGCGACTTCCTGTCCTCGAGGCGGGCGCGACTCACCCCCGAGCAGGTCGGCATGCCCTCGTTCGGCGGTGGGGTCCGGCGCGTGCCGGGGCTGCGTCGCCACGAGGTCGCCATGCTCGCCGGGGTGAGCGTCGACTACTACACGCGGCTCGAACGAGGCTCGCTCAAGGGCGTCTCGGACAGCGTGCTCGAGGGGCTCGCCGGCGCACTGCAGCTCGACGAGGACGAGCGCATCCACCTCTGGGACCTCGCGCGCCTCGCGAACGCCGGCGTGAAGGTGATGCACCGCAACGTCCCGACCCGGGTGCGACCCGGGGTGCAGCGGCTGCTCGACTCGATCACGGGAGCGCCAGCGTGGGTGCGGAACGAGCGCGGTGACGTCGTCGCGACGAACGAGCTCGGCCGTGCCCTGTACGCGCCGATGTTCGCCGGCCCCGGGCGCCCGGTCAACACCGCACGCTTCACGTTCCTCGACCCGGCGGCCAAGGAGTTCTTCCCGGACTGGGCGCAGACCGCCCGGGACGCGGTGGCGATCCTCCGTGCGGCCGCGGTGTCGAACCCCTGCGAGCCCGGGCTGGTGACGCTCGTCGGTGAGCTGTCGACGCGGAGCGAGGAGTTCCGCACCTGGTGGGCCGCGCACGACGTCCGCGTGCACCGGACCGGGAAGAAGCGGATCCTGCACCCGATCGTCGGGGAACTGCGGCTCGACTACGAGGCGCTCGAGCTCGTCGCCGACCCCGGCCTCGTGATGTTCTCGTACTCGGCGGAGCCGGGCAGCGAGTCCGAGCGGTCGCTCGCGCTCCTCGGGTCCTGGGCGGCGACCGAGCGCGCAGAGCAGTACGCGGCGCTACGCGAGTCGGAGTCCGAACCCGTCGACTGACCCGTCGTCGCCGCGGTCGTCAGGCGGCGGGCGACGTCGGACCGGTCGTGTCCGGACCGGCACCGCCGTCGTCGATGCCGTCGACGACCGCCTGGTACCGCAGCCGCTCGATGCGCAGCCGTCGCTCCGTCGCGGACAACCGCAGCACGCGGATCGCGGCGAACACGAGCACGATGAGTGCGACCACCAGCACGGCGAGCGCCACGAAGAAGGCGATGTACAGCACGCTGACGACGGCGAATCCCCCGGAGACCATGTCCCGACCGTAACAGCCACGGTCCGTAGGCTGGGAACGTGACGAGGACGACGGACGGTTCAGCGGGGGACGCCGACTACGCCCGCATCGGGCAGGACTACCGGAAGTACCGCCGACCGGAGCCGTCCTTCACCCGGGCCATCGGGGCGGCCCTCGGCGATGCCCGGACCGTCCTCAACGTCGGCGCCGGTGCCGGCTCGTACGAGCCGACCGACCGCGACGTGACTCCGGTCGAACCCTCGGCGTCGATGCGCGCCCAGCGCCCGGAGTCCCTCGCGACGGCGATCGACGCCGTCGCCGAGGACCTCCCGTTCGCCGACGACACGTTCGACGCCGCGATGACGACGTTCTCCGTGCACCAGTGGGGCGACCTCGAGCGCGGGCTGGCCGAGATGCGTCGGGTGACCCGGGGCCCGATCGTGATCCTGACGTGCGACCCCGACCGGGTCGAGGACTACTGGCTCGCCGAGTACGCCCCCGAGGTCATGGCCACCGAGGCGCGGCGCTACCCCTCCCTCGCCCGCATCGCCGACGCGCTCGGCCAGGACACCGTGACGAGCACCCCGCTGCCGATCCCCTTCACCTGCGTCGACGGGTTCTCGGAGGCGTACTACGCCCGGCCCGAGCGGCTCCTCGACCCGGGCGCCCGACAGGCGAACTCGGCGTGGAGCTTCGTCGACGAGTTGACCGCCCGACGGTCGGTCGCCGCGCTCCGGACCGCGCTCGAGTCGGGCGACTGGGACCGCGCCCACGGTTCGCTCCGCGTGCAGCCGACGTACGAGGGCTCGCTCGTGCTGGTCACCGCGGTGCCGGTGAGCTCTGACGAGTCCACCGTGACACGCCCGGCTTGACAGGTCGTCGTAGGCTGGTCAGGTGAGCTTCCAGGAGGTGGTCGGCGCCCGAGACGCCGGCATCAGGGCGTGATGCCCCCGGTCGCACCGTTCGGTGTGGCCGCCGTCATCGAACCCTGAACCCTCCGCCCGGTGCGGCGCGCGTCCGCGTGCCCCGGGCCCTTCCGAAAGCGATCCACCATGCTGCCCATCAGCGAGAAGACCCTGCGTACCTCCTTCGTGAACGCCTCCCGCAGGGAGACCTCCGACCTCACGCTGCCCGCCGACTTCGAGACGATCGACTGGGACGCCCTCGACTTCCTCGGCTGGCGCGACCCGAAGATCGGCCGCCGTGCGTACGCCGTCGTGCCCACACTCGAGGGTGACCTCATCGGCATCCTGTTCCGGCAGGCCGAGGCCTCGTCGCGCGCACGTGCGCAGTGCTCGTGGTGCCAGGACGTGAAGCTCCCGAACGACGTCGTGTTCTACAGCGCCAAGCGATCCGGCAAGGCGGGACGGAACGGCAACACGGTCGGCACGCTCGTCTGCCAGGAGTTCCAGTGCTCCCGGAACGTCCGGAAGCTGCCACCGCCCGCCTACGAGGGCTACGACGTCGAGGCCGCCCGCCTGCGGCGGATCGAGGACCTGCAGCTCCGCGCCGCGTCGTTCGCCGCCGAGGTCTAGCCCCAGCGCGACCCGGTGACGGAGGGGAGGGGCGGGGCGGGGCGGGGCCGACCCGCGCCTCCAGTCCGGCAGACCGGCCCGTTCCAGGGCCGCTGGTCGCGTTCCGGGGGAAACCGCCGCGTAATGCCCGTGAAACGGGCGTTCCGTAGCGTGGGGGGATGGACCTCGGCGATTTCAACGACGCGACCGCCTCCGATGCCGCAGCGGTGATCCGTGGATGGGCGGACGTTCCCGCGTGGGTCGACACGCTCGTGGCCGCCCGGCCGTTCGGCAGCGTGCAGTCGCTCACCGAGCGAGCCGCTGCCGCCGCCGGGTCGTGGGGCGCGACGGAGCTCGATGCGGCACTGGCCCACCACCCGCGGATCGGTGAGCGGGCGGTGGATGCCTCCTCAGCTCGTGAGCAGTCGGCGATGCAGACCGCCGCGGACGACGTCGCGGGCGCGATCGCCGCGGGCAACGCCGAGTACGAGCACCGGTTCGGACGGGTGTTCCTCGTGCGGGCTGCCGGACGGACGCCGGAGGAGCTGTTGGGCGAACTCGAACGACGGCTCGGCAACGATCCCGCAGCCGAGACGCTCGAGGCCGCCGCAGCCCTCGCCGACATCGCCGTGCACCGCATCCGTGCGACCTTCGCCGTCCCGCACCTCACCACACACGTGCTCGACGCGACCCGGGGCGTCCCGGCCGCCGGGATCGACCTCGTGCTGAGCACGGTCGACGGAGACGTCATCGCCACCGGCACGACCGACGCCGACGGGCGGGCCGCCCTCGGGCCGGACGTCCTGCCTCGCGGCGACCTGCAGCTCCGCTTCGGCACAGGTGCCTACCACCAGGCCGTCGGGGTGCCGGCGTTCCACCCGTTCGTGGACGTCGCCTTCACCGTGAGCGGCACCGAGCACCTCCACGTGCCGCTGCTGCTCAGCCCGTTCGCCTACAGCACCTACCGAGGGAGCTGACGCGAGCGTCCGCCCTGGCGGCTGCGCGCTCCGACGACGAGTGCGCACGGTCCACCACCTGCACTCGTCGTCGGGCTGCGCACATGTCACGCGGGGGCGTCGCATGCCCTGCGTGGCATGCACGAGCCTCGGACGCACGCGAGCGGGCGAAACACGCGCCCGAGCCATGAGATCGGAGGCATGTTTCGCCCGCTCGCGTGCCCGGCGCACCAGAACCGCAGACCGGACGGGTCAGACCGGGTCGGATTCGCGGGTGACGGCGATCGGGGCCGTGGACCGCACCCCGTCGTACGACCCCACCGCCGGGTCCTCGCCGTACCGTTCGGCCACGGAGCGCGACCCGAGCAGCAGGTTGAGCAGGATCGCCGCGACCGCCCCGGCCGAGATGCCCGAGTCGAAGACCAACGTGAACCAGGTCGGGAACTGCCCGTAGATCTCCGGGGCGACGGTCGGCAGCAGCGCGATGCCGAGCGGGAGCGCCACGACGAGCACGTTCCGGTTGTCGAACCGCACCTTCGACAGCGTCCTGATGCCCGACGCCGCGACCATGCCGAACAGGGCCACGCCGGCGCCACCGAGCACCGCGTGCGGGATCGCCTCGACGACCGCCGCCACCTTCGGCACGAGGCCGAGCACCACGAGGATGCCGCCCGCAGCCGTCGCCACGTACCGGGAGCGCACCCCGGTGAGTGCGACGAGCCCGACGTTCTGCGCGAACGCCGTGTACGGGAACGTGTTGAACACCCCGCCGACGACCGTGCCGAGGCCGTCCGCGCGGAGCCCGTCGGCGAGCGTCCGCTTGGAGACCGGCCGGCCCGTGACCTCACCGACGGCGATCATGTCGCCGGTCGTCTCGGTCATGATGACGAGTCCGACGACGAGCATCGAGACGATCGAGGCCAGGTCGAACGTCGGCAGCCCGAAGTGGAACGGCGTGACGAACGCGAACCACGAGGCACTCCCGATGCCCGAGCCGTCGACCATGCCCGGGACGAAGAGGGCCACGACGGTGCCGAGCAGCAGCCCGAACAGCACCGACACCCGGGCGAGCCCCCGCGGCGCGAACCGCTCGACCAGGACGATCGCGAGCAGCACCCCCGCGGCGAACGCGACGTCGAGCGGGTCGGCCGCACCGTCCTTGCCGCCGTCGGTGACCCAGCCAGCCGCGACGCTCATCAACGACAGCCCGATGATCAGGATGACCGTGCCGGTGACGATCGGCGGGAACAACCGCACGAGCTGCGCGAACCACGGCGCGATCACGACCATGAAGACGCCGCACGCGATCGTCGCCCCGTAGACGGCGGTGATGCCGTGCTCGGTGCCGATCGCGATCATCGGGCCGACGGCGGCGAACGTGACGCCCTGCACGAGCGGCAGTCGGACGCCGAACCGCCAGAAGCCGACTGACTGCACGATCGTGGCGAGTCCGGCGACGAACAGGTCCGCGCTGATGAGGAACGCCAGGTCGGCGCTGTCGAAGCCGAGCGCTCCGCCGACGATGAGCGGCACGGCGATCGCCCCCGCGTACATCGCGAGCACGTGCTGCAGGCCGAGCGGCAGGAGTCGTGCGAGCGGCGGGACGGCGTCCACCCCGTCCGCACTGGTCTTCGTGGTCGTCATGGCGTCCCCTCCGGTGGTGGATTTCCCTGTCCTCCGGACGCTATGCAGGCCGTGTTTCCCGGGGATGACGGGCGTGGGTCGCGTCCGTCACCCGGCACGCGCCCGAAACGCACCCCGAAACGGCCTGGAGGCCCGTGGCGGATCCGCCACGGGCCTCCAGGCCGTCTTCCGGTCGCGTCTACCGACCGATGCTCGACATGTCGGGGTAGCGGTCGCCCGTCGGGACCGGCAGCGCCGACAGGCGCGAGATCTGGTCCGCCGTCAGGGTGAGGTCGGCTGCGCCGACGTTCTCCTCGAGTCGCGAGACCCGCTTCGTGCCGGGGATCGGGACGACGTCGTCGCCCTGCGCGAGCAGCCAGGCGAGCGCCACCTGCGCCGGGGTCCCGCCGGCCTCGGTGGCGATCTCCTTGACGGCGTCGACGATCCGCATGTTCTCGGCGAAGGCCTCCTCCTGGAAGCGCGGGTTCGCCAGGCGGAAGTCGTCGGAGTCCAGGTCGGACGGCTTCGTGATCGCTCCCGTCAGGAACCCGCGGCCGAGTGGCGAGTACGGCACGAGGCCGATGCCGAGTTCGCGGAGGGTGTCGAGCACGTCGCCCTCCGGGTCCCGGGTCCACAGCGAGTACTCGCTCTGCAGAGCCGTGATCGGGTGGACGGCGTGTGCCTTCCGGATCGTCGCCGCGCTCGCCTCGGACAGGCCGATGTGGCGGATCTTGCCCTCCTGCACGAAGCCGGCGAGCTGACCGATCACGTCCTCGATCGGGACGGCCGGGTCGACGCGGTGCTGGTAGTAGAGGTCGATGTGGTCGGTGCCGAGCCGACGGAGGGAGCCCTCGAGCGCCTCCCGGACGGACTCCGGCGCGGAGCTGATGCCGCGACCGGTGGCCGGGGTCTCCTCTCCGGCGGTGTGGGTGATGAGCCCGAACTTCGTCGCGATGACGACGTCGTCGCGGCGGTCTCCCAGGGCCCGGCGGAGCAGGTCCTCGTTCGTGTAGGGCCCGTAGGCCTCGGCCGTGTCGAACAGGGTGACGCCGAGGTCGATCGCGCGGTGGATGGTGCGGATCGACTCGTCGTCGTCGGTGCCGGCGCCCGTGTAGAAGGCGCTCATGCCCATGGTTCCGAGGCCGATCGGTCCGACCTCGAGGTCTGCGAGCTTGCGTGTCTGCATGGGTGCAGGTCTACTCCGGGTCCCTCGGTTGGAGGGAGGCACTGACCGGACCCGTCAGCGGGGAATGCGGCTTCGTGCGGTTCCTCCAAGGTTCCGCACGACCGGCGGTCACCCTGGTGGGATCGGATCGTGAACCTGTACTTCCGCCTGTTCCTGCTCCGGTTGCGCGTCCGGCTCCGCCCCACGACCGGCGGACGGCGACCGTCGCTCTGGGACGAGGTCCGCACGCCGTTCCGCGTGACCCTGACCGACCTCGACCCGCTGCGGCACGTGAACAACGGGAAGTACCTGTCGATGCTCGACCTCGGGCGGCTCGACCTCATGCTCCGCTCCGGGTTCTGGGCAGCCATCGCCGAGCGGGGCTGGTACCCGGTGGTGTCCGCGCAGACGATCACCTACAAGCGGTCGTTGACGCTCGGGCAGCGGTTCGAGCTCGTCACCCGGGTGCTCGGGGTCGACGACCGCGCCGTGTACCTCGAGCAGACGTTCACCCGGCGCGGGGTCGTCGTCGCCCGTGCGGTGGTGCAGGGGCGGTTCCTGCGGAAGACCGGCGGGACGGTGCCGCCGTCGGAGCTCCTCGAGGCAGCGGGCGCGACGGACCGGGACCTGTCGGTGCCGGAGTGGGTGCACGAGTGGGCGGGGGCGACCCGCATCAGCAGCTCCGCGGGGTAGACAGGTCCGGTGAGCGAACGCGACGACGAGCACCGCACCCCTGCCACCACCCGACGGGTCCTGCTCGCCGGAGGAGTCGGACTCGGGATCGCCGGGGTGCTCGCGGCGTGCAGTCGACCGTCCCCGTCGCCGTCGCCCAGCGCCACGTCGACACCCCGGCCGACGCGGACCCCGAGCGCGTCCCCGACCCCCGGCGGACCCGACACGTGGGACGCCCTCGCCGCCGCGGTGTCCGGCCGGCTGCTGCGGTCGGGCTCGAACGGCTGGGACTCGGCGCGGCTCGTCGAGAACCCCCGGTACGACGACGCCGATCCGCAGGCGATCCTCCGGGCCGCCGACGCCACCGACGTGCAGGCCGGGCTCGCCTTCGCCCGGAACACGAACACCCCCGTGGCGCTCCGGGCCGGCGGGCACTCCTACACGGGGTGGTCGGCCGGCGGCGCGAGCGGCACCGACGTCCCGCGGTCGCTCGTGATCAGCACGCAGGACCTCGACCGGATCCAGCTGCACGACGACGACACCGTGACGATCGGCCCGGGTGCGCAGCTCGGGGACGTGTACGCCGCGCTCGCGAAGGCCGGCCGTGCCATCGGCGCCGGGTCCTGCCCGACGGTCGGCATCGGCGGGCTGACGCTCGGCGGCGGTGTCGGCGTGCTCGTGCGCTCCTTCGGCCTGACCTGCGACCAGCTCACCGGTGCGACCCTCGTCACCCCCGACGGCACCGTGCACGACGTCTCGGCGACCGCCGAACCCGACCTGTTCTGGGCCTGCCGCGGCGGCGGGGGTGGAAGCGTCGGCGTCGTGACCGCGCTGACCTACCGGACGCAGGCCGCGCCTCCCGTACTGCTCTTCCGCATCACCTTCCGGTGGTCGGCCGCCGCTGCCGTGGTGCGCGCCTGGCAGGACTGGGCGCCCTCGGCGGACCGGCAGCTGTGGTCGACGCTCAAGCTCCTGAACGGCTCGCGGCACACCGCCCCGACGGTCACCGTGACGGGCGTGTGGACCGGGGCGAAGACCGGTGCGGACGCCTCCGTCGACGGGTTCATCCGCACGACCGGTGCCACGCCGCTCGCGCACACCGCGCAGCAGCTGACCTACGGAGCGGCGATGTCGACGCTCGCGGGGAAGCCGCAGCGGGTCTCGCAGGCGGCGACCTCGTCGATCGGCACCACGAAGCTGACGGACGCGCAGATCGACACGCTCGTGCAGCACGCGGCCGCGGCTGGCGACGTCACCGGCAACCGCGAGGGCGGGGTCGCCCTCGACGCGCTCGGCGGCGTCGTGTCGGACGTCGGACGGACCGACACCGCGTTCCCGTGGCGATCGGCACTGATGACCGTGCAGTACACGGCGGTGTTCGCGGACGGGGCGGACCCGGCGCCGTTCGACGCGTACGTGCGGGGGTTCCGGAAGGCGATGCGGCCGGCGTGGGGCGACGCGGCGTACGCGAACTACTGCGACGCGGCGATCACGGACCCGGCGGACTACTTCGACGTGAACACCTCCCGGTTGCACCGGATCGCGGAGCAGGCGGACCCGACGGGGGTGCTGGCGCAGCCGCACTGGGTGTGACCGGCGCGCCGCGACGCCGCCGGAGGTGCGAGACACCGCCCGACGCGCGGAACGCCGCCGGATCCCGCGGTGTCTCGGCCGTCGTGCGGCGTCTCGCCGGGATGACGGCGGCCCGTCCTACGATGAGCGCGTGGACATCGACGACCTCGTGCTGCCGGACGCCGCCGCCTGGCGCGCCTGGCTCGACGCCCACGAGGCCGAACCCGACGGGGTGTGGCTCGTCCTCGCGAAGAAGGGCACCACGGAGCCGACGACGCTGACGTACGACCAGGCGCTCGACGAGGCCCTGTGCTCCGGCTGGATCGACGGGCAGAAGCGCGGGCGCGACGAGGCCACGTTCCGACAGCGGTTCACCCCGCGGCGGAGGGCCTCGCTCTGGTCGCAGCGGAACATCGGGCTCGTCGCGACCCTCGTCGCGGAGGGACGCATGCGGGACCGGGGCCAGGCGGAGATCGACCGCGCGAAGGGAGACGGCCGGTGGGACCGCGCCTACTCCGGGGCCGCCACGGCCACCGTGCCCGAGGACCTGCAGGCAGCACTCGACGCCTCCCCGGCAGCTGCCGCGCTGTTCGCCGAACTCGACGCCACGAACCGGTACGCGGTGCTGCACCGGATCACCACCGCGCCGAGCGCCACGGCTCGGTCGAACCGGCTGGCGAAGCTCGTCGGCGGGCTCGAGCGGGGCGAGACCCCGTACCCGCGGAAGGCCTGACCCCGCGTCAGCCCCGCAGGCCGACCCGCACGCCCCGGTGATCGCTGCCGTTCGCCGGGAGGACCTCGGTCGACGTGGTGTCGAGCCCGCGGACGAACACGTGGTCGATCCGCACGACGGGCGCCTGCGCGAGCCAGGTGAACCCGAACCCGCCGCCCTCGTCGAGCATCCGGGTCAGCGGGAGCATCTCCGGGTCCTTCGAGCCGCCGTTGAAGTCCCCGGCGACGACGAGCCGCTCCGAGTCGTCGTCACGGACCGCGGTCGCGAGGGACGCCAGCATCGTCGGGCGTCCGTCCTCGCCGCCGAGCCGCAGCGAGTCCATGTGCACGACGTACAGCCGGACGTCCCCGAGGTCGGTGTCCACGGTGACCCGGAGCGCTCGTGCCCACCCGAGGCCGAGCGTCATCGGCTCGCCGTCGCGCAGCGTCGTCCGGCTCCACACCCCGACCGACCCGACCCGGTAGTGGTGCGGGTACCGCTCGTCGAGCACGCCCGCGACGGCAGTGCCGGAGGACTCGGTGAGCTCCTCGAGCGCGATGACGTCCGGGCCGCGTGCCGCGATCGACCGGGCGGTGGCCGCCGGGTCCGGGTTCGCGGCCTCGACGTTCTCGGTGACCACCGTCAGCTGCGGCGATCCCGGCGCGTCCGGCGTGAGCACCCCGGGCAGGATCGCGAACGCCCACGCGGCGGCGAAGGCCAGGGATCCCACCGCGAGCCGCTTCGACCGGGTGCCGAGGGCGACCCCGGCGACGGGGACGAGCAGCAGGGCGAGCCAGGGGAGCAGCGAGCCGACGACCGAACCGGCGGTCCCGAGGACACCGAGCGCGGCGGGGAACACGAGGACGACGATCCCGGCGAGCAGCACGATCCCGACGACACCGATGACGAGCGAGCGGCCGGGACTCCGTCGTGGGGAACGGAAGGGCACCCGACGAGCATAGGAACCCGATCTGACAGCCGCCCGGGGGACAACCGTCCAGCACGGGTCGAACGGTCAGGCGTACACCGGGTCCATGACCACTGGCACCGACACCACGAACCGTCCGGCAGCCGCCTCCGGCACCTTCCGCATCGGCGGGGACCTCGAGGTCCACCGCCTGGGCTACGGCACCATGCAGCTCACCGGCCCCGGCGTCTGGGGGCCGCCGAAGGACCGCGACGAGGCCGTCCGGGTCCTCAAGCGCGCCGTCGAGCTCGGCGTGGACTTCTTCGACACCGCCGACTCGTACGGCCCGTACGTCGCCGAGGAGCTCCTGCACGAAGCCCTCCACCCCTACGGCGACGACATCGTCATCGCGACGAAGGCCGGCCTCACCCGCACCGGCCCGAACGAGTGGCCGCCGGTCGGCCGCCCGGAGTACCTGCGGCAGGAGGCCGAGATGAGCCTCCGCCGTCTCGGGCTCGAACGCATCGACCTGTTCCAGCTGCACCGCATCGACCCGAAGGTCCCGCTCGAGGACCAGGTCGGCGAGCTGCAGAAGCTGCAGGACGAGGGCAAGATCCGGCACATCGGCCTGTCCGAGGTCTCCGTCAGCGACGTCCAGGCTGCGCAGGAGATCGCGACGATCGTCTCGGTCCAGAACCTGTACAACCTGCAGAAGCGCGACGCCGAGGAGCTCCTCGACTGGTCGACCGAGCAGGGCATCGCGTTCATCCCGTGGTTCCCGCTCGCGACCGGCGGACTGACCGGGGAGGACTCCCCGCTCACCGAGATCGCAGAGCGCAAGGGCGCGACGCCGGCGCAGCTCGCACTGGCGTGGCTGCTCAAGCGCTCGCCGGTGGTGCTGCCGATCCCGGGGACGTCGAGCGTCGACCACCTGGAGGACAACCTGCAGGGCGCGACCATCGACCTGACGGACGACGAGTTCGAGGAGCTGTCGAAGCTGGGTCGCTGACGCGACCACGGGACGGACTGGAGGCACGGTGCCAGCTGGCACCGTGCCTCCAGTCCGTCTGCTGTCCGATTTCAGGACGCGAGCTTGCGTCGGCATACCGGGTATGTGCATACTCAGTATGTCCACGTCGGACGGAGAATGGGGGAAGTGTCATGAGCGTACGGATGGGCGTACTCGCGCTGCTGGTGGGCGGACCCGGCTACGGGTACCAGCTCCGGGGGGAGTTCGAGCACCGCACCGGCGGCAGCTGGCCGCTGAACATCGGCCAGGTCTACACGACGCTCGACCGCCTGGAGCGGGACGGCCTCGTGGCCCGCGGCGACGCCGACGACGACGGACACGTCGTCTACACGGCGACCGACGCGGGTCGCGAGGCAGTGGCGCGCTGGTTCAGCGAGCCCGTCCCGGCCAAGCGTGGGCGCGACGAACTGGCGATCAAGTTCGCCCTCGCCGTGACCGTGCCCGGCGTCGACGTCACCCACCTCGTGCAGGTGCAGCGCACGGCCGCCGTGCGGAACCTGCAGGACCTCACGCGCCTGAAGCGGGGCACGGACCCGGCGGAGGACCTCGCCTGGTCGCTCGTCCTCGAGTCGATGCTGTTCCAGGCCGAGGCCGAGGTGCGCTGGCTCGACCACGTGGAGTCGAGCGTCGCCCGGTACCGGCCGGACGAGCATCCCGCTCCGGTCGACGCGCCGGCGTCCGACGCGACGGTCCGGAGTGCCCGGTGAGCGCCGCGCCGCTCCTCGAGCTCGACGCCGTGAGCGTGCAGTACGGCTCCGGCGCGAAGGCCGTCACCGCCCTCGCCGGCATCGACCTGCAGATCCGCCGCGGCGAGATGGTCGCGGTGATGGGCACGTCGGGCTCCGGCAAGTCCACGCTGCTCGCGTGCGCCGGCACCCTGCTGCCACCGACCAGCGGTGAGGTCGTCATCGACGGGGACTTCGTGTCGGACCGTCCTGCGAAGGACCTCGCCGCCCTCCGCCGACGCCTGGTCGGGTTCGTGTTCCAGGACTTCAACCTCATCCCGTCGCTCACCGCCGTCGAGAACGTGGCACTGCCGCTCGAACTCGACGGGTGGAAGGCCTCGCAGGCCCGGCGCGCCGCGGAACTCGCGCTCGACAACGTGGAGCTCGGCCACCGCTCCGACGCGTTCCCGGACGACCTGTCCGGCGGCCAGCAGCAGCGCGTGGCGATCGCGCGCGGGGTCGTCGGCGAGCGCCGGTTGGTCCTGGCCGACGAGCCGACGGGTGCGCTGGACTCGCAGACCGGCGAGGTCGTGCTCCGGATGCTCCGTCGACACGTCGACGCCGGGGCCGGGGCGCTCCTCGTGACGCACGACGCCCGGCACGCGGCATGGGCGGACCGGATCGTGTTCCTCCGGGACGGTCGCGTGGTGGACGAGACGGTGTACTCGGGCGTCGAGATGGCGCTCACGGACCGGGCAGCCTCGTGAGCGCACGTCGGCGCCGAGCCGGCGTCGACCAGCCCCGCGTCCGCACGCCGTTCGCACTGCGGCCGGCGCTCCGGCTCGGGCGACGTCTGGCGTTCGCGAAGGTCGGGCGTGCGGCGCTCATCGTCGCGCTGATCGGGATCCCGACGGCCGGGTTCGCCGCGGTGTCGGTCGTCGTCCAGTCCACGCAGCCGACCACGACCGAACAGCTTGGGTACGACCTCGGGCACGCGGCCGCGCAGATGCGGGCGACGGGCCCCGACCTGCCGGGCATGCGGCAGGACCCGGTCGCGTGGCAGTACTCCGAGGCAGCGAAGGGCAGCCCCGCGTCGAAGGCCGAGGGCGACCTCCGCTACGCGAACGTCCTCGACCACGCGCCGTCCGGTGCCGTGTCGATCCCGGTCGGGTCCGCGTCGATCGTGCTCTCCGGACCGAAGGGGCCGATCGGACTCATGGCCGTCGAGGGTGCGGTGTGGTCGAAGGTGCTCGCGGGGCACTGGCAGGTGCTCGAGGGCACCGCACCGACCGACCGCGACGAACTCATGGTGACGCCGGCGACCCTGACGCGGCTCGGGGCGTCGATCGGGGACACCGTCGACCTGACCGACCCGGTCACGAAGCGGTTCACGATCACGGGGACCATGCGCGACCTCGGCTCCGACCCGGACGAGCAGGGTGTGTTCCTGCCGTGGGGCACCACGCTGTCGCCGACCACCGGCGAGGACGAGCACGGCGTCTCCGACGTCACGGTCTACCTGGCGTCGGACGCGCCGACGTGGTCGGAGATCCGGCAGCTCAACGCGCACGGGATCGTCGTGCAGTCGCGCCCCGTCGTGCTCGACCCGCCGGACGAGCGCTTCCCTGCCGCGCAGCGGAACTCGTCCCTCGGCTGGTACCTCGGGGCGATGGCACTGCTCGGCGTCTTCGCGATGTTCGAGGTCGCCCTGCTCGCCGGGGCCGCGTTCCTGGTCGGCACCCGGGCGGACACCCGCTCGTACGCGATCGTGACGAGCGTCGGTGGGGACCGCCGGTTCGTGCGGACGATCGTGGCCGGGTCAGGACTCGTGCTCGGTGTCACCGGGGCGGTGCTCGGGGTCGCGCTCGGCACCGGGATCGGCGTGCTGGCGTTCCGACTGGTCGACAACGGCAACGTGAGCACCTGGCCGGGCCTGCACGTCCCCGGGTTCCTGCTGCTCGCGATCGGTGCGGCCGGGGTGCTCGCCGGGCTCGTGGCCGCCCTGGTCGCCGCGCGTGCCGCCACCCGGATCAACGTGCTCGCCGCGCTGCGCGGATCCCTCCGACCGGCGCAGGTGAACCTCCGCGCCGAGCGTCGACGACGCGTCTGGGCACCCGTGCTCATCATCGTCGGTGCGCTCATGACGCTCGCGTGCGGTGTCGGTGTCCTGCTGCTCAACGACCGGCCCGTGCAGCACGACGATCTCGCGTGGGTCGTCGGCGCGGGCGTCGCGGTCGGCCCGTGCCTCGTGCAGGTCGGCGTCGCCATGTGCTCCCCGTGGCTCCTCGCGCTGGTCGCCCGCCTGTCGACCCGGCTCGGGCTGTCGGCACGCCTCGCTGCGCGGGACGCCCGTCGGAACCCGGTCCGGACCGTCCCGGTGCTGGCGAGCGTGATGAGCGTCGTGTTCGTGGCCTCGGTCGCGATCACGTGGAGCGCGTCCTCGCACGCGCAGTTCGTCCGCGACTACGAGTACCGGACGGCGGTCGGCGTCGCGACGGCGTCCGTGTCGCTGAGCGACGACGAGGGGAACTCCGTCGGGTACGACGCGGCGCTCACCGCCAGGGCGGCGAAGATCGTCTCCGGCGTGCTCGACCACGACCGGGTCCGGGTGCTCGGCGTCGTCCAGGAGCAGGCGGGCAAGGGACCCTCCACGGTGACGCTGCCGCACGACTGGGTGCGCAAGGACTGCCGGACGAACGACACGACGTCGTGCTCGCAGTACCTGCAGTCCCAGGACAGCACGACGCCGCACATCTGGACCGGCACCGTCGACGACTACGCCCTGCTGACCGGACACCGTCCGTCCGCGACCGTCCGCGACGCTCTGGCCTCCGGCAAGGCGGTGTCGCTCTGGCCGGAGTACGCGCACGACGGCGCCGTGCAGATCGACACCTTCCACGACCAGACCTGGGACAGCATGACGACGACGTCGGGTGACCGACCGGACGCCACGACGACGATCCCCGCCGTGCTCGACGTCCAGTCGCCACGGATCCAGGTCGGCGTCTTCATGACCCGCGAGACCGCCGAGCGGTACCGCGTGCCCGCCGTCGACGGCATGCTCGTGACGACGCAGCCGACTGAACTCACGCCGACGCAGTGGGACGAGCTGTCCTCGGCGTGGCAGAGCCAGGGCGGCCTCGACCGCGACCGCTGGGGTGGCCCGACGTTCATGTACGAGACCGGTCCGGTGGACGCGCAGGGCGTGGTGAAGGCGCTCGTGCTCGCGCTCGCCGCTGCCGTGACGATCGGCGCGACGGCGGTCGCCATCGGACTCGCCCGCTCGGACGGGCGCCGTGACGACGAGGTGCTCGACTCGGTCGGTGCGGCCCCGGTCCTCCGACGTCGCGTGTCGGCCTGGCAGGCAGCGATCCTCACCACGGTCGGCGCAGTGATCGGCACCCTGCTCGGGCTGCTGCCGATCCGGGCGCTCACGCTGCGCTTCACGGCCGGACCAGTCGGGGCGTCGCACATGCCGTTCGTCCCGGACTGGCCGTTCCTCGCGTTGCTCGCGATCGGCCTGCCCGTCCTGGTGACGGTGGGCACGTGGCTGACGGCGGGCCGCAGCCGACGGGTCGCGGTGCGTCGCGCACTCTGACGCGGCACCGTCAGGAACGGGACCAGCTGTGAGCAGCCGCGAGGACCCACAGCGAACGTCGCCGTTCCCCAGGTCTGGGGACTGGTACCGAGCGTCGATCCGGGGGATACCTGTTGTCGTGTCCCGCACCCGTCAGCTCGCCCTGATCGCGAGCATCGTCACCTCCGCCTGCCTCGTCGCGGGTGGCTCCTTCGTCGTCGGCTCCGTCGTCCTCGGCCCGGCGCGGACGGCATCCGCCGAGAGCGCCACGCGCGCCGGGCTCGCACCGGTCGAGCGGGCGGACACCCGCATCCCGGTCCGCGAACAGGTCGTGACCGGCGCCCTGGGGTCCGGCGACCGCTCCGGCGCCGTCACGTTCGCGTACGCCGGGGACTCGATCACGGCCCGGCCGGACTCGTGGTTGCACGTCATCGAGTCCGATCGACGCCTGCACGCCGTCGGTGGCTACGCGCACAGCGGGTACCGGGCAGATCAGGTGCTCCACGAGATCGGCCCGGTGCCGACGGCGGACGTCCTGGTGGTGGAGCTCGGCACGAACGACGTGAACCAGGCGGTCCCCACGGCGACGACCATCGCGAACGTCGACGCCGTCGTGCGGACGGTCGGCGCGCAGCACGTCCTGGTCGTCGCCGGTCCGCCGTCCGACTGGACGAGCAGTCGGTGGGGCGCCGACCGCCGCACCGGACAGCTCGTCCTGAGCCGTGCGCTCGAGCGGGACGCGGCGGAGCACGGCTGGTCGTACGTCGACCCGTTCACGGCGTTCCGGCAGGCGGACGGCGCCTGGGTGCGTGGGTCCTCGCCGGACGGCATCCACGGCACCGCGGCGGCGAACGTCGTGATCGCCCGTGCGATGGCCTCGGCGATCACGGCGGCGGCACGCTGACCTGATCCCGGGGCACTGCAAAGAAGTGCTTGCAAAGAAGCACTTGCAAAGAGTTCTTTGCAGTCGTACGCTCGGAGCATGGCCCCTGAAGCACGCGTCCTCGACCTCCCGTCGATGAAGGCGCTCAACCACCCGCTGCGCACCGAGCTCTTCAACGAGCTCGCTGCGCACGGTCCGGCAACGGCCACCACCCTGGCCGAGCGGGTCGGCGAGTCAACCGGCTCGACCAGTTACCACCTCCGTCAGCTCGAGAAGCACGGCTTCATCGAGGAGGTCGAGGGCCGCGGAAACGGCCGTGAGCGCTGGTGGCGCCGGGTCCCCGTCGCCGTGCACTCGGGCGGCACGACGGGCCCGCAGTCACCCGCCGGCATCGCCGCCGCCCGGCTGCTGGCGAACGGGTCGAACGAGTTCTCCGAACAGCTGATCCGCGAGTTCCTCGCGCGTGACCAGGAGACCCTCGAGCCCGCCTGGCGCGATGCGAGCGAGTTCTCCGTCGCGATCATGCGGCTCACCCCGGCCGAGGTGACCGAGCTCACCGACGGCATCCACGCCCTCATCGACACATTCCGAGACCGGCATGTGCTCGACGACACCACGATCGACGGCACGGAACGCGTCTTCCTCCGCCTCGCAGCACTACCCGTCCTCGATGACGAAAAGCAAGGATCATGAGCGCAGCACTCCACCTCACCGAAGTCGGCCCGCTCGAACGGGCCGCCCACCGCATCGGCACGGCGCTGCTCCGCTGGAGCGAATCGCGTGCCGCCCGGGTCGAGTTCCCGACCGGCTTCCGCACGACCTCCGACCGGACGGCGGCCCGCCTCGCGTACGAGCAGCGCACCGCTCTGGAGGCACGCCACCGGCACTGGGACGAGCTCGCCGCCGCCGCGCCCCGACTCCGCTGACCGGGGCGGCCCGGGCGGGTCGCCCTCAGTCGCCGACGCAGAACGACTCGACGGTGACGTGCACCCCGTCGGTGCCACCGCCGAGTCGCATCCGCTCGACGGCAGCATCCCCCCGGAGCGGCATGACCAGGTCGGTCCCCATCGCACGGTCGACCGCCGCGTAGCGCGCCGACTCCCACCCGTCGAGGACCCGCGGTGCGAGGTCCTGCGGTCGCACGGTGGGCAGCACGAGGGACCCCGTCCACCGCCGCTTCTCCCCCTCGCACCGTTCCTCCGTCAGGACCACGGGCGGCGGATCCGCTCGTGCGGGGGTCGGCGACGACAGGTCGTCGAGCGGACCGGCCCAGCGGATCGTGTCGGTGAGCAGCGTGCGCGTGCCGTCCTCGACCGCGGTGGTGTCAAGGCTCGTCGAGGTCACCGGCGTCGGTCCCGGCCACTCGGGCTCCGGCGTCCGCGGCGGTCCGGGGGACGTCGCAGACTCGGGTCGGGGCCACAGTGACGCATCCGGCAGGCCACTGCCCGCGAACAGCGGACCGATCGCGAGGGCGGCCGACAGCCCCACCGCGACGACGGCATCCGCCGGCCAGGCGGTCACGATCGACGGGAGTTCGTCCTCCGGGATCCGCCGGTGTCGCCGCCAGCGCAGCGTGAGCGAGACGGTCAGGAACGCCGCACCAGCCAGGACGACGGGGGCCTCGACGACGAGCGGGACGACGCCGAGCCCGACGGCCCACCACGTCGCCGGGAGCGCGGTCGCGATCGCCATCGTGCCGTAGGCCGCGACGAGCAGACCCGTCTCCCGCTCGGGGAGTCGTTCGTGGTAACCCTTCTTGCGGGTTGCGATCCAGACGGCCGCAGCCAGAGCGTTGACGGCAACACCGATCCGACCGAACTCGAGACCGACGAACTGACCGAACCCCCACCCGACGATCGTGTCGGGGGACGGGCCGTCGAGTTCGTACCGCTTGTGCCCGTCCAGGTGCAGCAGCACGAGCACGCCGCCGATGCCGAGCAGGAAGAGCGCCCACGACCACCGCGGGACGCCGAGTCGCCGGAGGGCCGCGGCGGCGAAGAGCACCGCGGCGGGCATCAGCAGGAACAGCGCCGTGCCGGCTGCTGCGTCGAAGGCGTCGGGGTCCACACCGCGACGCTACGAGTCCGACCTCCGCCGGGCAGGACCCGGGTGGGGGACTACGTCCGACGGCCCATCGAGATCGACACCTCGGCGAGGACGACCTCCGGGTCCATCGGGATCGCGCCGTGGACGCGCGGGTCGCCGTCGACCCACTCGACCCGGACGCCCGCGGCCTCCAGCCCCGGGACGCTGAGGTCGATGCGGAGCAACGGGATCGACAGGTCACCGAACCGATCGGCGACGACGGCGTCGACCCGCTCGGGAACGGTCGCCCGGACGTACCCGCCCGGTTCGAGCGGCGTCCCACGCGTCGCCACCTCGTACTCGCCGAACCCGCGGCTCATCTCCCAGTCGTCCGCGATCGCCACGTGACACACGACATCGGTCATGGACCCTCCTCAGTAATGAAACGCGACCGTATCATTACCGGCTAGGCTTCGGTCGTGACGAGACGAGGACGACCGACCGCCGACGAACGCGCCGCCCGGGACGAGCGGGTCCTCGACGTCGCCACCGACCTGTTCCTCGCGAACGGCTTCTCCGGGGTCACCCTCGACCGGGTCGCCGCCGATGCCGGGGTCACGAAACGGACCCTCTACGTCTCCGTCGGGGACAAGCACGAACTGCTCCGCGCCGTGGTGCGCCGACAACACACCTACTCAGGTGCCCCGACCGGCGACCTCGAATCGACCGCCGCCGGGATCGCACGCGCGCTGCTGACCGATCGGGCCGTCGCGCTCCACCGCCTGGTGATCGCGGAGGCCGGTCGGAACCCGGAACTGGCGCGGGAGTTCCACGAGGCCGGACCGCTCGCCGCGCAGGCCGCCCTCGTCCGGGCGGGCGCGAGACCGGAGACGGCCGCGGAGCTCTTCACGCTGCTGCTCGGGGAACTCCACCGCGAGCGGCTGCTCGGACTGGCACCCGAGCCGACGGCTGACCAGATCACGGCACGCGCCTCGCGTGCCGTCGCGTTGCTCTCGACGTGACCCGGTGACGGACAGGAGGCACGTGGAAGGTCCCCACGCGCCTCCAGGCCGTCACTCGGGGAGCGGCTCCGCGTAGGTGCGGAAGTCGCCGCGCTCGGTGTGGATCGCCCACAGGCGGTCCGCGATCGACGCACCGGAGTGGTCCGGCTGCCCGTCGTCGATCCCGAACGGGATGATGAGCTGCCCGACGTGCACCTGCTCGTCGCGGACCGCGTCGTGCAGGAGCTGCGCGTAGGCGCTCTCGCCCGCGAAGGCGACGGACGTGCCGGTGACCCGGGCGCCAGGGCGGACGGCACTGCCACCGTTCACGAACAGGATCGTGCCGCGGCCGATCGCCCGCATGCCCGGCAGGACCTGGCGGACCGCGTTGACCGAGCCGTAGACCGAGAACTCGATCGGACCGACGAGGTCCTCCGCCGTGGTCTCGAGCACCGGGCGCATGTACTCCTTGGCGGGCAGCGGGCTGTACTGCAGCACCTCGATCGGACCGAGCTGCTCGGTGGCGCGCTCGAGCGCGCCGCGGAGCGAGTCGCCGTCACGGACGTTCGCGGCGAACCCGGCGGCCGCGACGCCCTGCTCCCGCAGCGATGCGGCGAGGCCGTCGAGACGGTCCTGGTTGCGGGAGATCACGGCGACGGAGAAGCCCTCCCGGCCGAAGCGTTCGGCGACGGCGAGGCCGAGGCCCTTGCCGGCTCCGACGATGGCGATGGTGGTCATGGGGTGGTCCTTCCGGTTGCGACGGCGTCGTGCTCGTGCACGGACCCGACGGTAGGCCGCTCCGCGCACCGGAGAGGGGTGCGGACAGGGCCACCCAGCGGATTCCCGATCGCGCCGAGTGTGATCGACCCACCGACCGGGAGGAACACCGTGCACACGACCCCTCGACCACGCCGCACCTGGGCGGCCCTCGGCGCGGCCGCCGTCACCGCGCTCGTCCTCACGGCCTGCACGGACGACGGCGCACGGACGCTGCGGGGCACCGCGTCGGCGACGATCGTCCCGACGGCCTCCCCCACGACCTCGGCGCTCGGACTCCTCGCCCCGGGCGGTGAGCCGTCCGACCTCGCCACCGGCCTCGACGCCCCGTGGTCGGTGGTCCGCACCGGCGACGGTGTCGACGCCCTGATCAGCGAGCGCGACTCGGCGAAGGTGCTCGAGCTGACCGCCGCCGGGACGACACGGGAGGTCGGCACCGTCGAGGGGGTCAGCGGTGGCGGCGAGGGCGGACTGCTCGGTTTGGCGCTGCACGACGGCGACCTGTTCGTGTACTCCACCGCCGAGGACGGCAACCGCATCCAGCGCTACGACCTGACCGGCAGTGCCGGGTCGTACGCGCTCGGCGACGCGACCACGATCATCGACGGGCTGCCGTCGAACAGCTTCCACAACGGCGGCCGCATCGCGTTCGGACCGGACGGCATGCTCTACGCGAGCGTCGGTGACGCCGGCACGGGATCGGACGCCCAGGACCGTGACTCGCTCGCCGGCAAGATCCTGCGGCTGACACCGGACGGCGAGGTACCCGGTGGGAACCCGTTCCGCGGCTCGCCGGTGTGGAGCCTCGGGCACCGGAACGTGCAGGGCATGGGGTGGACCGCCGACGGCACGATGTTCGCGTCCGAGTTCGGGCAGGACACCTGGGACGAGTTGAACGTCATCGAGCCGGGGAAGGACTACGGCTGGCCCGAGGTCGAGGGCACGGGCGGCGAGGACCAGGGGTTCGTCGACCCCGTGCAGCAGTGGGCCACCGACGATGCCTCCCCGAGCGGCTTGGCGGTCATCGGCGACACCGTGTTCGTGGCGAACCTGCGCGGTGAGGTGGTCCGGGCGATCCCGGCCGCTTCGCCCGCGGACTCCGCCGAGTACTTCGCGGGGGACTTCGGCCGCATCCGGACCGTGCTCGAGGGGCCCGACGGCGCGCTCTGGTTCGTCACGAACAACACCGACGGCCGTGGGAACCCCACCGAGGGCGACGACCGGATCGTGTCGGTGCCACTCGCCTGACCTGGCCCGGCGAGCCGACCAGGCCTGGCGAGCCGATCAGGCCCGGCGAGCCGATTCAGGCCTGGCGGGCCGATCAGGGCTCCGGGATGACCCGTTCGAACCGGCTGGTGTCGGTGCCGTCGGGGTCGGGACCGCCGCGGCGGCCGGTGTCGAGGGCGTCCAGGCGGGCGAGCTCCTCGTCCGACAACGCGAAGTCGAACACGGCGAAGTTCTCCGCGATGCGTCCCGGGTTCGTCGACTTCGGGATCGCGTTCCGCCCCTGCTGCAGGTGCCAGCGGAGCATCACCTGCGCCGGCGTCTTCCCGTGCGCCTCGCCGATCGCCCGGATGGTCGGGTCGTCCATCACGCTGACGCGCTCGTCGCCCCAACCGGGGTAGAACGTGATGCCACCGATCGGCGACCACGCCTGGTCGAGGACCCCGTGCTCCGCATCGGCGCGCTGGACGTCGGGCTGCGTGAAGTACGGGTGCAGCTCGACCTGGTTGAGCGCCGGGATCACGTCGGTCTGGTCGAGCAGGGACCGGAGGTGGTGCGGCATGAAGTTGCTGACGCCGATCGCCCGGACCCTGCCGTCCGCGTACAGGGTCTCGAGGGCCTTGTACGCGGCGACGGTCTGCTCGAAGCGGTCGGGAGCGGGCTGGTGCAGGATCAGGACGTCGATCGTGTCGAAGCCGAGCTTGCCGGTGGCCTTCTCGAACGCGTGCAGGGTCTGGTCGTAGCCGTAGTCGGAGACCCAGACCTTCGTCTCGACGACGATCTCGTCGCGGTCGACGCCGGAAGCGCGGATGCCTTCGCCGACCTCACGCTCGTTGCCGTACGCCGCGGCGGTGTCGATGTGGCGGTACCCGGTCTCGAGCGCCGTGCGCACCGCGTCGACCGTGTCCGTCGGCGCGCTCTGGAAGACGCCGAAGCCGATCGCCGGGATCTCGAGTCCGTTGTTGAGGGTGACTGTGTCCATGTCCACGACGCTACGACCGCCGTTGTCAGCCTGACGGGGAACAGCAGTACCTCCCTGCTGGCAGGTACGGTCGTCCCCTCCTTCGCCCCGCGCGGTCGCCGTACCGTGGAGCCATGGACACGAGAGACGAAGTCCGCGACTTCCTCCGCACCCGCCGCGAGCGCGTCACGCCGCAGCAGGTCGGTCTGCCCGACTTCGGCGGCGCGCGCCGGGTGAAGGGTCTCCGTCGCGAGGAGCTCGCCCTCATCGCGGGCATGAGCGTCGACTACTACATCCGGCTCGAGCGGGGGAACCTCACCGGGGTCTCCGAGAGCGTCCTCGAGTCGCTGTCCCGTGCCCTCCGCCTCGACGACGCCGAGCACGCCCACCTGTTCGACCTCGCCCGTGCGCAGAACGCCTCGGCAACGACGCGGCGGAGGACCCCGACGTCGAAGGTCCGGCCGAACGTGCAGCGGGTGCTCGACTCGATGACGGCCCCGGCCTGGGTGCGGAACGGCCGGTCGGACTTCCTTGCTGGCAACGCCCTCGCCCGCGCCCTCTACGCACCGCTCTTCCTCGAGCCGTCGGGCACACCGAACACCGCACGCTTCGCCTTCCTCGACCCCCGCGGCCGGGAGTACTGGCGCGACTGGGACGGGGTGACCGGTGACATGGTCGCCGTGCTCCGCGCGGAGGCCGCGCGATCCCCGTACGACAAGGGCCTCACCGACCTGATCGGGGAGCTCTCGACCCGCAGCGAGGAGTTCCGGCAGCGCTGGGCCGCCCACGACGTGATGCGGCACCGCAACGGCACGAAGCGGCTCCACCACCCGGAGGTCGGCGACCTCGACCTCACCTACGAGACGATGGAACTGGTCACCGACACCGGACTGACCCTCGTCGTCTACGGCGCCGAACCCGGCTCGCCGTCCGAGGAACGCCTGCAGCTCCTCGCCAACCTCGCCGCGACCGAGGCGGCAAGCGCCGCCGAAGCGGCGAGCGCGACCGAAGCGGCGAGCGCGACCGAGGCCGCGGGCTCCGCCGCCGTCACGACCGCGGAGGACGCATGAACGAGACCGACTCGATCCGCACCGACCGCCCAGCGGGACCGCTCTCGTTCTTCGGACGGATCCGCTTCCGGCTGCACGCCGAACGCGAGATCGACGAACTCACCCGTGACCGCGCCCGCGAGGAACGCATCCGCGCCGAGGTAGCCGTCCGCCTGGCCCCGGGGCCGTGGCACCTCGGGGAACTCCTCCGGCGCCGTCCGTGAGCGACCGCACGGGGATGACACCCGCGCGGACCCTGCTGTTCGCGGTCGCCGGTGGCGCGGCGGTCGGGAACCTGTACTGGGCGCAGCCGCTGCTCGACGAGATCGCCTCCTCGCTCGGGACCTCCGCCGCGGTCGCGGGGCTGCTCGTCACGCTCACCCAGGTCGGGTACGCGCTGGGCATCCTCCTCGTGGTGCCGCTCGGCGACGTCCTCGACCGACGCCGACTGATCCCCGGCGTGCTCGTCGCGTCCGCCGTCGCGCTGCTCTTCGCCGCGGTGGCGCCGTCGTTCGCCGTGCTCCTGGTGGCACTCGCACTCGTCGGTCTCACCACCGTCGCCGGGCAGCTCCTCATCCCGCTCGCCGGGGACCTCGCCGACCCGGCGACCCGAGGGCGGGTGGTGGGCACCATCGCCTCCGGTGTCCTCACGGGCATCCTGGTCTCCCGGACGGTGAGCGGGCTCGTGGCGGACGCGTTCGGGTGGCGGACGATCTACGTGGTCGCCGCCGTCGCAGCCCTGGTCTTCGCCGTGCTGCTCCGACGGGCGATCCCCGAGCTCGAGCGACGAGATCGTGTCCGCTACCCGGCGCTCATCGCGTCGGTGTTCCGTGCGGTCGCCGCGCACCGCGCCGTGCGGGTGACCCTCGTCATCAGCTCCGCGGTGTTCGCCGTCTTCACGATGTTCTGGACGGCGCTGACGTTCCTGCTCAGCGCGGAACCGTTCGGGTACTCGACGAGCGCGATCGGACTCGTCGGGCTGGCGGGGCTCGCCGGTGCGGTCGCAGCGCAGCGGGTCGGTCGACTCCACGACCGCGGGGTGTCGGTGCCGGTGACCGGAGCGGCGATCGCCCTCGTGCTCGTCTCCCTCGTGGTCGCCGGGCTCGGGTCGCGGTCGATCGTGGTGGTCCTCGTCGCCGTCGTGCTGCTCGACGTCGGCGTGCAGGCGACGAACGTCCTCAACCAGACGCGGCTCTTCGCGATCGACCCCGCAGCGCGCAGCCGTCTCAACACCGCGTTCGTCACCGGGAACTTCATCGGCGGAGCGATCGGATCGGCGCTCGCCTCGGTCCTGTGGAACGCCGGCGGGTGGACCGCGGTCACCGTGGGCGGCGCGGTCCTGGTCGGGTTCGCGCTGACGGTCTGGGTGGTCCACCGCCGCCGTGGTCTGGTCGTGCGCGCTGCGCACTGACGCTGCAACTGATCACAGTCGCAAGTACAACAGGGTCGCGGTCAGGCGATGAGCGGACGCGCCACGTCGACCTCGCCGTGCTCGACGAGCCAGCGGACCGCGTCGAGCACCGTCGCCTCGGCCGTGTACGCCGGCTCGTAGCCCAGCAGCCGACGCGGCTTCTCGGTGCTGAACACCTGGCTGCGCGACAGGTGCTCCCAACTGGCACCGGCGTGCTCCGGAGCCGTGGTCTCGCGGAACCGGTCCCACGTGACGGACTCGAGCCGCGCCTCCTGGCCGAACCACGACGCCGCGAGGTGGGCGTACCCGCGCACCGTGAGCGCCGTCGGGGCCGTGACGAAGAAGTCCTCGCCCGCCGCGGCCTCCCGGTGCTCGACCGCCAGTTGGAACGCCTGCGCGACGTCGTCGGCGTGCACGTGCGCCATGGTCTCGGCGCCGAGACCGGGGACCTCGATGCTCTCGGCGGCGGACAGCCTCGACCAGATCGACGGATCGAGGTTCCCGAGCGGACCGATCGGTGCCCAGCCCGGACCGCTGATGTGCCCAGGGTGCAGCGAGGTCGTGACGACACCACCGTCGGCGGTTTCACGCTTGAGCATCCGGGCGATGGCGTCCTTCTGGGTGCCGTACTCGCCGAAGGGCTCGGTGGCGTTCTCCTCGGTGATCGGCAGCACGTGCGAGACCCCGGCACGCCAGATCGACCCGCAGTGCACGAGGTGCGTGCCGCTCCCGCGGAGGGCGGCGACGAGGGCCTCCGCGGACGACAGGGTGAAGCAGACGAGGTCGACGACGGCGTCTGCTCGGAGTCCGGCGATGCGGGCACCGAACGTGCCGTCGCGGTCCTCCTGCTCGCGGTCCGCGGTGACCCGCTCGACCTGGGCCCACTCGGGGGAGTCGGCGTAGGCGGAGCGGGTCCCGCGGCTCACGGCGATGACCTCGTGCCCGGCGCGGACGAGGCGGGGGACGAGGAAGGTGCCGATGTGGCCGGTGGCTCCGATGACGACGATGCGCATGGACGTCACGGTAGGCGCACGACGCCGGACGGTGCGTCAGTCGGCGGTGATGACCTTCACGGAACCGGCGATCGTCGCGGCGTCCTCGGCGAGCGCGACCACCGGGTCCGGGAGCCTCGTGGTGGCGCCGACGAGCTTGCGTGCACCCCAGCCGACGAAGCTGCCGACGATCGCGCCGACGCCGCCGAGGATCGCGCCCTCGATGCGGAGGTCACGCTTGCCCGTCGTCCCGAGCGCGGCACCGGCGAGCGCGCCGGAGGCGACCCGGCCGACCAGGCCGGCGGGGGAGATCCGGTTCGGGGTCGCCGGCAGCTTGTCCCCGATGAGCTCGCCCACGGCGGAGGCCACGAGCACGCCGCGGCCGATCGGGGTGCTGAACACCTTCCAGTCCTGCCATGACCCCTTCAGCGAGGAGCGGTCGTGGTTCAGCGCGAGGACGGCCAGTGGGGTCGCGCTCCGGCCGCCGCTCAGGATGCCCAGCACCAGGGTGCGGACCAGGGTGTGCTGCTCGTTGTGCTTGCTCATCGCTTCTCCTGTCGAGTCCGTTCGGAATCTACTCTTGCGCTCCTGGTACTCAGCGTTACTATGTACTGGTAGTCAACGACACTGAATACCAGCGACACTGAGTACCACGCACCGACTACCAGCACCACGACCGCCACCACCACGACAGCAGGAGGCACGCATGCCCAAGCAGGAGACCGAGATGCTCAAGGGCATCCTCGAGGGGATCGTCCTCGCCGTGCTCGTCGGCCGACCGGCCCACGGGTACGAGATCACGGCCTCGCTCCGGGAGCAGGGCTTCACCGACATCGCCGAGGGCACGGTCTACGCGCTGCTCGTCCGCATCGAGCAGCGCGGCCTCGTCGACGTCGAGAAGGTCCCCTCGGAGAAGGGCCCGCCCCGCAAGGTGTTCACGCTGAACGCCCGCGGGCAGGAGCAGCTCGACGACTTCTGGCAGGCATGGGCCTTCCTCTCCGAGCGGCTCGACCACCTCAAGCACACCACCACCAGCACGAACGGACAGGACTGATCATGGGGATCTCGATCTCGGACATCACGACCAAGCTCATCGGCGACAAGAAGCGCTGGAAGCAGTACAAGGCCCGCACGGCAGCGCTGCCGACGAGTCACCGCACCGCCATCGACGGCATCGAGCGGTACCTGATGTACACCGGCCCGAACGACGGCGAGCAGCTCATGCGCATGCTCGACGACCTCGCCGACCTGTTCGAGCAGAGCGCCGCCGACGGCACGAGCGTCCGCGCGGTGGTCGGTGACGACCCGATCGCCTTCGCCGAGGAGTTCAAGGCGAACTACGGCATCGGGTCGTGGCTCAGCAAGGAGCAGCAGCGCCTCGTCGACGCGATCGAGAAGGCCGACAGGGAACGAGACCCCTCGTGACCGCGGCGATCCGGGTCCGGGGACTCGAGAAGTCCTTCGGTGACCTGCACGTGCTGCGTGGCGTCGACCTCGACGTCGAGGCCGGCTCCGTGGTCGCCCTGCTCGGCTCGAACGGCGCGGGCAAGACCACCACGATCCGGATCCTCGCGACGCTGGCGAAGGCCACCGCCGGCACCGCGTCCGTCGCGGGACACGACGTGGTCGCCGACCCGGGTGCGGTCCGCGAGTCGATCAGCCTCACCGGGCAGTTCTCCGCCGTCGACGAGGTCCTGACCGGTCGCGAGAACCTCGTCCTCGTCGCGCGGCTCCGACACCTGCCGCACGCCGGCCGCGTCGCCGACGACCTGCTCGCGCGGTTCTCCCTCACCGAGGCGGGATCGCGTCGCGCCGGGACCTACTCGGGCGGGATGCGTCGACGGCTCGACATCGCCATGAGCCTGATCGGCGACCCGGCCGTGGTGTTCCTCGACGAACCGACGACCGGCCTCGACCCCGAGGCCCGGATCGAGGTCTGGGACGCCGTCCGCGCCCTCGCCGCCAGCGGCACCACGGTGCTGCTCACCACGCAGTACCTGGACGAGGCCGAGCAGCTCGCCGACCGCATCGCCATCCTGCACGAGGGCCGCATCATCGCCGACGGCACCCTCGCCGAACTCCAGCGACTGCTCCCGCCCGCGAAGGTCGAGTACGTCGAGAAGCAACCCACGCTCGAGGACGTCTTCCTCGCCGTCATCGGACACCGTTCCGACACGACCACCAAGGAGGTGGCCTGATGTCCGCCCACCCGATCCACGACACCGCCGTCCTGACCGGGCGCTCGCTGAAGCACGTCCTCCGGAGCCCCGACACGATCATCACCACCGCCGTGATGCCCATCGCGTTCCTGCTGCTGTTCGTCTACGTCTTCGGCGGCGCGATCGAGACCGGGTCGACCTCGTACGTCGACTACCTGCTGCCGGGGATCCTCCTGATCACGGTGGCGTCCGGCGTCGCGTACACCTCGTACCGGCTGTTCCTCGACCTGCAGGCCGGGATCGACGAGCGCTTCCGGTCGATGCCGATCGTGCGCGCGGCCTCGCTGTGGGCGCACGTGCTGACGTCCCTCGTCGCCAACCTGGTGTCGGTGACCGTGGTCGTCGGGGTCGCCCTGCTCATGGGGTTCCGGAGCAGCGCGGGCGTCGGTGCGTGGCTCGCGGTGCTCGGGATCCTCGTCCTGTTCACCCTGGCGCTCACGTGGATCGCGGTCGTCGCGGGGCTCTCGGCGAAGTCGGTGGACGGCGCGAGTGCGTTCTCGTACCCGCTCATCTTCCTGCCGTTCATCAGCTCGGCGTTCGTGCCGACGGACACCATGCCCGGTCCGGTCCGGTGGTTCGCGGAGCACCAGCCGGTCACGTCCATCGTGAACTCGATCCGTGCGCTGTTCGCGGGGCAGCCGCCCGAGTCGGACCTGTGGGTCGCGCTGGCCTGGTGCCTCGGGATCCTGCTCGTCGCCTTCGGCGCCGCGACCCTGGTGCAGCGCCGGCGGGTCGGCTGACGCGACCAACAGACGGACTGGAGGCACGGTGCCGGCTGGCACCGCGCCTCCAGTCCGTCCCCCGGTCACCTGCAGACCGCCACCCGGTCTGCTGAGGCGCCGCGAGTAGCGTCCGCCGCATGAGCAACGTCATCCTCTTCGGCGGCCACGGCAAGGTCGCACTCCTCGCCACCCGCATCCTCGCCGACCGCGGACACACCGTCACCTCGGTCATCCGCAACCCCGACCAGGCCGACGAGATCCGCGCCCACGGCGGCGAACCGCACGTCGCGGACATCCAGCAGCAGACCCTGACCGACTTCGCCGAGCTCGTCCACGGGCACGACGCCGTCGTGTGGTCCGCTGGTGCCGGCGGGGGATCCGCAGACCGGACCTGGGCCATCGACCGCGACGCCGCCGTGCTGTCCGTCCAGGGAGCCGCGAAGGCCGGCGTCGACCGGTACGTGATGGTGTCCTGGTCCGGATCCGTCCTCGACCACGGGGTGCCGCAGGACAACGACTTCTTCGCGTACGCCCAGTCGAAGATGATCGCCGACGCGGTCCTGCGCGACTCCGGGCTGCGGTGGACCGTCGTCGCACCGAGCACCCTCACCGACGACGAGCCCACCGGCTCGGTCGACTGGGACGGATCCTCGACCGAGGTCCCGCGCGGCGACGTCGCACACCTGGTGGCGGACGCGCTCGAGCACGACGAGACCGTCGGGAAGACCATCCGCTTCAACACCGGCTCGACCCCGATCGCCGAGTTCCTCCGCTCGGCGTGACGAGCCCGGCCGTCCTGTTCGTGCACGGGGCCCTCGTCCGGGACGGCGCGTGGTGGTGGGGCCCCACCGCCGACCCCCTGCGGGAGCGCACCGGCATCGAGAGTCACGCGGTCCTCCTGCCGTCCTGCGGTGAGACCGAGACGGACGGCGGCCTGACCGAGGACGCAGCGGCGCTGCGCAGGGCACTCGACGAGGTACCCGAGGCGATCGTCGTCGGCCACTCCTACGGCGGCACCGTGATCGCCGAGGCCGGTCAGCACCCCGCCGTGTCGCACCTGCTGCTCGTGTCGTCCTACCTGCCGCCCGTCGGGGCGTCCCAGGGCTCGATCATGTCGGGCGAGCCCGATCCCGTCGCGGTCCGCCAGGACGTCGACGGGCGCATCGTCGTCGACGGGTACGACGCGGACTCGTTCGGCGCCCGGTTCCTGCAGGACGCCGACGAGGCCACCCGACGCGAGGCCTGGAGTCGCGTCACGTCACAGGACGTCCGAGCGTTCGGGACGCCGACGACCGCGGCCGGCTGGGCGGGCGTGGACTCCACCGCGATCGTGTGCGGCGACGACCGGTCGACCACGGTCGCCCTGCAGTGGCAGCACGCCGAAGGGGCGACGCGCGCCGTCGAGCTGCCGACCGGGCACCACCCGTTCGTCAGTCGACCGGACCTCGTCGTCGAGCAGCTCGAGGCGTTCCTGGCCTGACCGGGCGGGACGGCAGGTCGCTCCAGACGTCGGCCCAGATCGACTCGAAGTCGACGGGGCGCAGGTCCCCGGCACGGAGGGCGCGCTCCGTGACGGCCAGCGCGTCGAGCGAACGCCGGAGCAGCCGGACGTCGCCGTGGACCTCGGGCCGGCCGTTGCCGTGGAACGTCGTCACGGTGACCGAGCGGACCCCGGGTCGCAGGCGCCGGGTCACTCGGGCGAGCGTCACGAACCCGGCCGCGTACACGACCACCGCCGCGGCCGTGCCGAGACCAGGGGACCCGGCGAGCGCCGCCATCACCGCGACGGCGAGGAGCGCCCCGACGCCCGGCCACGTCGACCACGCCCGCAGCCGCGCACGTTCGCTCCGCGTGGTGCCGGGCGGGAAGACGACCAGGGTGCGGCTGCTCCACATCGTGCGACCCACCGGACGGACCGAGCAGCTGCCCCACACGTGCGGTCCGTCGACCACTCGGGCGCGCAGGTCGGCTGCGGCGCCGGACCTCGGGCCGTGCCTCACCGTGACACCTCGGCCCGCACGGGCTCGACGACGTCGCGGTGCCGGATCGCCGAGACGCAGGGGAAGCAGAGCAGGTCGCCCTCCCGGACGTCGGCGGGCAGCGGGGCCGGCAGCCGGTGGAACGGTTCGCCGTCCGTTCCGTCGTACGGCGTGACCACGGAGGTCCGCGTCGGAGCGGCCGTGCTGACCCGGCCGATCAACCGCACCTGGTCGAGCACGGCGAACGGGGGCAGCACGGCGTCGAGCTCGAGGAGCACCATGCCGGTCCGCGGCCGACGGACCCGGAGGACCGAGGCCACGGCGACGCTCACGTCGCGCGGCGTCCACGAGCGCGGTCGGTAGCGGGGCGGCGCCTGCTCGGCGGTGTGCACGCACGGGGTGCCGGTCAACTCGGCGAGGCGGACCATGGACACGGCGGCGACCAGGACGTCGTCGGTGGTGGTCTCGGTGTGGGCCGGCCAGAGGGCGGGGTCCACGGGTTCCGGCAGGGACGCGCGGAGCGTGGGGAGGATCGCTGTCAGGGTCACACCGACACGATCCGTCCGGGGGCCGGCCCGGGGAACGGGTCCTGACGGACTCCTCACGCCCCGGTGCCGACTCCGTGCGGTGCCCTGACGGCTCAGGCGAACTGGGCGTAGAAGCGCTCGGGCTCGTGCGCGAGCGACGCCTTCACCATCGCGCTCCAGTCGTCCACCACGACCTCGGCCGCGCCCCGCTCGACCCCGTCGAGCGCAGCGCGCGCGGCCTCCGCCGGGTCGATCATCGGGCCCTCGTAGCCGGCCATGATGTCGGTGTCCGCAGCGCCGAGGTGGAGGCCCTGCACCGTGACGCCCTTCGCGGCGAGTTCGAGCCGGACGGCGTTCGTCATGTTCCACTCCGCGGCCTTCGCGGCTGCGTACCCGCCGGAGCCCGGGTAGACGAACCACGACAGGGCGGACAGCACGTTCACGATCCCGCCGCCGCCGTTCCGCTCGATGACCGGCGCGAAGGCCCGGACCATCCCGAGGTTGCCCCAGAAGTGCGTGTCCATCTCGCGTCGGACGTCGTCCAGGGGGTCCGTGAGCAGCGACCCGGTCGTCGCGATCCCCGCGTTGTTGACCAGCAGCGTGACGTCCGACGCCGCGGCCGCAGCGGCGTCGATCGAGGCCTGGTCGGTGATGTCGAGCGGCAGGACCTCGACGCCCTCGACGTCGACGAGCTCGGGACGACGTGCCGTGGCGTAGACCTTGGCCGCTCCGCGTTCGAGCAGCTGCAGCACGAAGCGTCGTCCGATGCCGCGGTTCGAGCCCGTGACGAGTGCGACCGATCCAGCGATGTCCATGGTGTTCCTCCTGCCGGGCGGGCACTTCCCGCAGCGGCTCGGCTACGCTAAGACCTGACATCCATGTGAGGTGCAAGGAGGAATCGTGCGCATCGGAGACCTCGCCGCCGCGACCGGCGCCAGCGTCCGCTCACTGCGGTACTACGAGGAGCAGGGCCTGCTCGTCGCGACCCGCACGCCGAGTGGGCAGCGCACCTACGGCGCACCCGCGGTCGAACGCGTGCAGCTCGTCCAACAGCTCTTCGCCGCCGGCCTGCCGAGCCGGACCATCGTGCAGCTGCTGCCGTGCGTCGACTCCGGCCGGGCGACCCCGGAGTCGTTCGCGCTGCTGGTGTCCGAGCGCGACCGGATCACGGCACAGCTCGCGGAGCTCGAGGCCGCACGGGAGCGCCTGGACGAGGTCATCGCGATCAGCGAGCACCCGACGCCCGAGCACTGCCCGGCCCTCCGGGAGCCGCAGGCACAGGCGGCCTGACGGTCAGCCGAGCACCGCGCTCGCGATCTGTCGTGCCGCCTGCTCGGCCGTCGCGTCCGTCGTGTCGACCACCTCGGCCTCGGCGTGGAGCCACGTCCGCGCCGCTTCCGAGTAGGGCTCCACGCGGCTGAAGCGGAAGGTCGACGGGCCCATGTCCGTGTCGTTGCGGATCCGGTCCCGCAACGTGTCCGTGTCGGTGTGCAGCACGAAGTGCCGCACCGGGATGCCGTGCGCCGCCAGGCCGTCCGCGATCTCCCGCCAGTACCGTTCGACCAGGACGGTCTGCGGCATGACCAGGGTCCCGCCCACGTACTGCAGGACCTGCCGGGCGGTCTCCACGACGAGCGGCCGCCACGGATCCCAGTGCTGGAAGTCGTCCGTCGTGCGCAGGGTCGGCCGGACGTCCATCAGCGTCTCGCCGACCTTCTCGGGGTCGAGGATCCGGGCATCGGGCAGCAGTGGCTGCAGGAGACGACTCGTGGTGGTCTTGCCGACCCCGTGGGTGCCGTTGAGCCAGACGATCATGCACCCAGTGTGCCCGGGCCGTCCGATCAGCGGGGTGGAGGCGACGCCACGCGACTACGGTACGAGGGGTCACCACCGGAAGGGACCACCAGATGCCGTCCATCGACGTCGCAGGCCACCGGATCGCGTACGAGGCGTACGGCGATGCGCAGCAGCCGCTGCTGGTCCTCGTGCACGGCCTGAACGGCGACGCGTCCACCGTCGCGCCGCTCGCAGCACGACTCGCGGAGCGCTTCCACGTCGTGACGCCCGACGCGCTCGGACACGGCCGCTCCGACCACCCGGCGTCGTTCACCATCGAGGACCAGGGCCGCGTGCTGAACGCCCTCGTCGCGGCGCTCGGACGGTCCAGCGCGACCCTCGCGGGCATCTCGATGGGCTCGTACCTCGTCGCGCAGGCCGCGATCCTCGAGCCCGCGCGCACCGACCGACTCGTCCTCGTCGTGAGCAAGGCGCACGGCACGACGTCCTCGTCGGCCGCGTTCGCCGCGCGCCTCGGGGTCGACCTCGCGACCCTCGACCCCGAGGCCGCGATGGCCCTGCTCGCCGAAGCGCTCTGGTCCCCGGACACCCCTGCCGATCGCCGCGCGGAACTGCTCGGCTCGATGGCGGGGGAGCAGGTGCAGCTCACGCCGGACGAACAGGCACGAGTCGAACGGTCCCTGGCCGGCTTCGACCTGCGACCCGGTCTCGGCCGGGTCACCGCGCCCGCGCTCGTGGTCTCCGGTGCGAGCGACGGGTTGAACCCACCCGAACTCGGCCGGGAACTCGCGGACCACCTGCCGCACGCACGCTTCGAGGTCTACGAGCACTCCGGGCACATGCTCGCCTCCGAGGAGACCGACCGGCTCGTCGACGACGTGCTGTCCTTCACCGCGGGCGACTGAGTGGCGGAGGCGCTGTTCCTCGTCGCGGCCGGAGTCGTCGCGGGGATCATCGGCACCGCCGGAGGCATCACCTCCCTCGTCGCGTACCCGGCGCTGCTCGCCGTCGGCATCCCGCCCCTGGCCGCGAACGTCACGAACTCCGTCGCCCTGATCGGCTCCGGACTGAGTTCGGCGCTCCGAGCCGGCCCGGACGTCGTCGGCCACGGGCGGACCATCCGCGCCTGGTTGCCGGCGTCGGTCGCGCTCTCGCTCGCCGGAGCCGCACTGCTCGTCGTCACCCCCGGCGAGGTCTTCGACCGGATCGTGCCGTTCCTCGTCGCCGCCGGGTCGCTCGTCCTCCTGCTGCAGCCGACGATCACCCGGTGGCAGACCGCACGAGGGCGAGCGCTGTCCCGGCCGGTCGTCGGGGCTGCCGGGGCCGGGGTGGCGGTCTACAACGGGTACTTCGGCGCGGGGTCGGGCATCCTGCTCATCGCCCTGCTGCTCCTGACGACGGAGCCCGTCCTGCACCGGGCGAACGCGCTGAAGAACGTCATCCTGGTCGCGGCGGACGTCCTGCCGGCGGTGCTGTTCGCCGTGCTCGGTGCGGTCGTGTGGCACGCTGCCGTCGCGCTCGGGATCGGGGCCGTCATCGGCGGGCTGATCGGGCCGTCGGTGGCGCGGCGGGTGCCGGCCGCGGTGCTCCGGGTGCTCATCGCGGGCTGCGGGTTCGTGCTGGCGGGGTACTTGTTCGTGACCGCGTGAGCGGGATCGCGGTGCTCGGTCAGCGCCCCTCGTACCGCCCGCGCCCGTGTCGCCGGTCCGAGACCGCGACGAACATCCAGAGCACCCCGAAGACGAGCCAGACCCCGCCCACGATCCAGCGCCAGACGCCGTCCCCACCGACGGCGAGGACGATCCACACGACGCCGATAACGATCCAGACGACGGCCTGCCAGATCCACGGCCGCCCGACGATGGATCGCCACAGGGCCTGTGCTTCAGCGTCGTCGCTCATGGGCCCAGGCTAACCGCGTGGTGCGACCATCGCATCGATCGTCCGCATGGCCGTGGCGAAGATCGTCAGCACCGGGTTCACGCCCCCGTTCGTCACGTGCACCGATCCGTCGGCGACCCGGAGGTTGTCGTGCCCCCACACCCGTCCGACGGGGTCGACGACCGAGGTCGCGGGGTCGGTGCCCATCCGGAGCGTGCCGGCCTGGTGCTGCCCGCCGCTCGTCCCGACGACGGGTCCGTGCAGTTCCGCGACCCGGGTGGCCCCTGCTGCACGGAGCCACTCGGCACTCCGCACGCTCGTGTGGTCGCGGGTGCGGACGTCCTCGGCGTGGACGCTGCCGCTGAACCACGCCACGGGGATGCCGTGGCGATCGGTCACGGAGGGGTCGACGCGGACGCGCGCGTCGGCGGTCGTGACCTCCTGGATCGGCCCCATGATCCGCATGCTGCGGCGGGCGAGGTCGCGCATCGCGTGCTTGCTCTCGATGCCGGACCGGGGGATGAGTCCGGTCCCGACGAGGTACTGGTAGGTGTTCGACGGCGTCGCGATGAACTCGTTCGCCAGGATCCCGCCGCCGATCTGCCCGTCCACGCCGTGGCGGAAGTCGGTGGTCGCGATGGAGGGTCCCGGTCCGAGCCCGTCGTCCACGACGTCGTCGAAGATGCCCATCGCGCCGCCGTAGACGTGCCCCTGCAGGTGTCGCCCCACCTGGTCGGTGCCGTTGCCGATGCCGTCCGGCTCCCGGTCACTGCGGCTGTTGAGCAGGAGCCGTGCGGACTCCACGGCCCCTGCGGCGACGACGACCTCGGCCGCGTCGACGTCCCGGGTCCAGTCCCGCCCGTCGGCGGTCCCGACGATCGTCACGCCGACGACCCGGCCGGCGCCGTCCGTCCGGAGCCGTGCGACCCGGCTGTCGAGCAGGATCGAGGCGTTCCCGGTCGCGAACGCCCGGGTCAGCATCGTGTTCTGGCTGCCGTTCTTCGCGTCCACCGGGCAGGCGAACCCGACGCAGGTGCCGCACTGCTCGCACGCCCGGCGCCCCAGGTACGGCGTCGAGTTGATGAGGAGCGGGACGTGCACCGTCGACATCCCGAGGAGGTCGGCCGCCCGCGCCAGTCGGTCCCGAGCGGCGCCGGACGGTAGCGGGGGCATCGGGAACGGCCGACCCCGGTGCCCGGCCCAGGGTCCGTCGGTGTCGCCGCCGCTCACCCCGACCTCCCACTCGGCGCGCTCGTACCAGGGCTCGAGCTCGTCGTACCCGAACGGCCAGTCCGCCAGGCTGCTGCCGTCCGGCACCCCGTACGTCGACGCCATCGTGAAGTCGCGCGGCCCGAACCGCCACGCCTGTGCCCCGTACACCCGGGTGCCGCCGCCGGCCGTGACGGCGTTGTTGTGCCAGCCCGGCGAGGACGGCCGGAGCAGCAACCGGGTCCGCCCGTCGGAGACCGTCCGCGGGTTGCCCGCGTCGGACGGTCCGGATCGTGGTGCGATGCCCCACGTCGAGCGCGGGTTCCGGATGTGGTCCCGGCTCAGCTCGGCGGTGCCCGGCCACTGCCCGGCCTCGACGACGAGCACGCGGCGACCGGATCCGGCGAGCCCGCACGCCGCGACACCGCCACCGGCACCCGAGCCGACGACGATGGCGTCGTAGCGTTCGGCCAGCTCCGACGGGTGCACCACGACGGGCTGCGCCGTGGGGACGGGCACCGGGACGCTCCACCCGTCGGGCGGTCCGGGCTGCCAGCCGACCATCGCCCAGGAGCGCTCCCCGTGGTTGCCGCCGTTCCCCGCGTCGGCGTAGTAGCCGGCCGACACGAGTTCGGCGAACCAGGCCCAGTCGGCGGAGGCGCCCTCGTCGTCGGTGCCGTCGACGACCGCCCGGACCCGGTCGGTCCAGTCTGGCCGGTCGTCGAGCACGGTGGCGAGGAAGTCCAGGGCCCCGGCTTCGGCGGCCGACGGGTACTCGTCACCCGGCAGCACCCGGTCGACCAGCGCGCGCAGGCGCGCCGCGTGCTGCTGGACGAACGTCCGTCCGGTCATCGGTGCACCAGCCCTCCGGGCTGCTCCGCTGCGGCCCGCGACCACCGTACCGGGGCGGGCTGCGGTGGTCGGTGGCGACCAGGGCCTGGAGGCGCGGTGTGCGCCGGACGCGCACCGTGCCTCCAGGCCGTGGTCGCGTCGACCGATCAGCGCGGCATGAGCTGGCGGAGGTGCTCGAGCACCTCCGGCATGCCGGGGTTGGCGAGCCGCGGATCGTCCGGGTCACCGCCGCGCGCGACGGTCTCGAGGAAGCGACGATCAGCGTCCACCCGTGCGAGCGCGTCGGTGCCGGGACGACCGTGACCGGGGATCACCACCTCTGCCGTGCGCGCGTGTTCCGCCAGGACGTCGAGGGCGTGCAGGTACGCGGGCAGGTCGTCCGGCCAGAACGGCAGCGGGAGTTCCTCGTCGCTGAGCATGTCGCCGGCGATGAGGACCCGCTGGTCCGGCAGCCAGACGGCGGTGTGCCCGGGGGCGTGCCCGTCGTGCACCACCACCTCGGGGTGGAACCCGGACGGGATCGCCTCGGCGGGGAGCGCCTCGACGCCCTGCACACGGCCCATCAGCTCCGTCAACGATGCCGGGAAACCGGCACCGAGGGACTCCACGAGGTCGCCCCGCTCCGTCCTGGCGAGCTCCGCCGTCCGCGGCGACGCGTAGCGGGGGACGTCGCCGAGGCCCGGGTGCCACAGGAGGTGGTCGTGGTGCGCGTGGGTCGAGAAGCCGGCGATGACGCGGAGGCCGGCGCGCTCGAGCGAGCCCGCCATCGCGGCGAGTTCGTCGGGCATCCACGCGGGGTCGACGAGCAGGGCGTCACGACCGTCGTGGAGCAGCATCGACGTGGTCGACATCTGCCGGCTCGTGGCGACGTGCACGCCGTCGGCCACGGGCACGAACCCCGTCACCGCCGCACTCCCACCGGAACCCACGCGCGTCAGCCTACGGCCCGCAGTGCGGGAGGCGGCGTCAGGCGCGGTCGTGGAGCGTCACGTGGTACCCGTCCAGGTCGGCGAAGGTGAACGTGCGCCCGAAGGGCCCGTCGATGGGCGCGGCGACGATGGTGTGCCCGTCGGCGGCCAGGGCGTCGTGGATGGCCTGGACGTCGGTCGCGTGCAGCCAGATCGCCGCCCCGATGCCGGGCTGGGACACCGCGTCGAGGTCCGTGCCGGGGACGATGTCCCGGAGGGCGAACGCGATCGGGGTGGTCTCGAACACGACCGCGTGGGGCGGGCCGGCCTGGGAGCGGACGAGCCCGAGGTACTGCTCGTAGAACGCCTGCGACGCATCGAGGTCGCGGGTCTGCAGGGAGATGAAGTCGGGGCCGGTGACGGGCATGGGTGCTCCTTCGTTGTGTGTCAGTCTTCTGACACAGGGCAATCTATGTCAGACTACTGACATGAGTCAAGACGGCGACCGCATCGACCTCGACTCGTCGCTCGGCTACCTGCTGAAGGAGGCCGCGAGCGCCCTGCGCGCCGCGATGGAGGCCGTACTGCGGCCGCTCGAGCTGACGGTGACGCAGTACTCGTGCCTCGAGCTGCTCGCGCAACGACCCGGGCTGTCGAACTCGGACCTCGCACGGGGCGCCTTCGTGACCCGGCAGTCGATGAACGTGCTGCTGCAGGCGTTCGAGCGGGACGGCCTCGTGACCCGACCGGCCGCGGCGCCGGTGGGGAAGGCGTTGCCGACGCGCCTGACGGCGGTGGGGCAGCGGACGCTCGAGCAGGCCTCGGCGGCGGTGCGCGGCGTCGAGGTGCGGATGCTCGGCGGGATGAGCGAGCAGGAGCAGGCGGCGGCGCTCAGCGCCCTGCGGAGCATGGTGCGGGCGCTCCGCGACGACTGATCGGGCTCAGGGGGCGCCGTGGGCCACGGTGATCCGTGCCTCGTGCGGGTTGACGAGGGTCTTCGACACGTAGAGCGGCCGACCCGCGAAGCGCAGACTGCGCGACAGGACGAGCACGGGTTCCTCGGCACCCACGCCGAGCCGGTGCCCGCGGGTCGCACCGGGCGTGCCGATCGACACCTCGGTGGTGCCCGGCCCGGGGACGATGCCCGCGTCGAACATCGCCGCGAGCATCGTCTGGTCTGGCCGGCTCATCCGGATCAACTCGCGGATCGGCGCGAACTCGCCGACCAGTGCCTCGTCGGGCGGCAGGTGCTCCTGGACGAGCCCGACGACGGTGTCCCCGCGCCGGACCACGCTCTCGACGAACCACGAGGCCGAGGACTCCGCGATGCCGAGCGACTCCGACGCGAACAACCCGGTGCGGTCCTGGACGACCATCTCGGTGCGTTCGACGCTGCCGCCCTCCGGGACGAGCAGCCGCTCCGGTGCTTCGACCCGCTCCAGGCCGGACACCGGCAGCCGTTCCGCGACGAAGCGGCCGATGCCCCGGCGGGAGCGGATGAAGCCGTCTTCCTCCAGGAAGATCAGCGCCTCGCGGACGACCGTCCGGGACACCCCGAGCAGCTCGACCAGCTCGGCCTCGGACGGCAGCAGGATGCCCGGCCGGACCGCCCCGCTGCGGATCGCGTCGCTGATGCGCATGTAGGCCGCCACGCGGAGCGGGACCCCGGCGTGTGCGGGGAGCGGGCCCCGGAGAGCATCGGCGATCGTCATGTGCCCAGCCTGTCAGACGCTCGCGGCGGCGGCGTCGGCGGCGGCGGCCTCAGGCTCGGGCTCGGCTTCGGGCTCGGGCTCGGGCTCGGGCTCGGCTTCGGCGTACTCGGCGAAGGCGAGCAGCGCGGGCTGGGACGCCTCGTCCGCCACGGCCGCGGCGCCGACGCGCGCTGCGGTGCGGAGCGCCTGTTCGGCCGGGAGCCCGGCGGCGAGGGCGATCGTGACCGCCGCGGTGAAGGCGTCGCCGGCGCCGACCGTGTTCCGGACCCGCGCGGGCACGGCCGGCACCTCGGCGACGACCCGTCCCCGCTCGAGGACGGACGCACCCGACGAGCCGGCGGTCACCACGACGCGACGGCACCGTGCGAGTTCCGGCAGCGCGGCCCACTCGAGTTCGTTGACGACCACCAGGTCGGCGCGCTCGAGCGTCTCCGGGCGCAGGTGCCGGGCGGGCGCGGCGTTGACGGCGACGAACGCCGACGACCGTGCGACGGCCGCGTCGACGAGCGCCGGGTCGACCTCGAGCTGGCAGAGCAGCACGTCGGTGTCCGGCAGCGCCGCGGGCAGGGCGACCAGGGCGTTCGCGCCGGGGAACACCGCGATCGCGTTCTCGCCGGCGGCGTCCACCGTGATGGCGGCGGTACCGGTCGGGGCGTCCGGGTTCGTCGCGACGAGCTCGGTCCGCACGCCCGCTCGCCGGAGCTCCTCGACGGCGAAGACGCCGTCCTGGTCGTCGCCCACCGCGCCGATCACCGTGACCGCGGCACCGAGTCGCGCGGCGGCGACGGCCTGGTTCGCGCCCTTGCCCCCGAGGAACCGGTGCTGCTCGGTGGCGAGGACCGTCTCGCCCGGTGCGGGGAGCTCCGGGACGCGCAAGACCGCGTCGACGTTGATGCTGCCGAGGACGGCCAGGGACGGGAGAGCCGGTGCGCCGGTCACGCGTGCACCGCGTCGAGCTGGAGGATCCGGTTCCGGATGACGTCCGCGGCGGCGTCGTCGGCACCGACGACCACCTGCACGACCGGCCCCTGCGCCGCCGGGACCGTCCGGCCGTGCTCGGCGCCGTCGACCACGACGTCGAGCGGCGTCTCGCGGACGGTCGGCTCGACCTCACCGGCGGCGATCGCAGCGGCGAGCGGGTCGTGCAGGGGCGCGCGGCGGTCGTGGTCGACGGTCTCGTAGAAGTCGATGTAGCGGTGCAGCATCGTGCCGAGAGCCACGCGGAGCGGGTCGCCGGCCGCGATGAACCGGTCGCCGTCGGCGTCGTCGAACCGGTGCTGGCGCGTGACGTCGAGCGGGACGAGCACGAGGTCGAACCCCGCCGTGAGGACCCGGCGAGCCGCCTCGGCGTCGTTGTGGACGTTCGCCTCGGCCACCGGCGACACGTTGCCGGGCTCCCAGACGGCGCCGCCCATGATCGTCAGCGTGCCGATCAGCTCCGGCAGACGGGGCTCGAGCTCGAGTGCGACGGCGAGGTTCGTCAGCGGCCCGATGGCCAGGACGTCGAGCTTCCGGTCGCTGCCGGCGGCCGCGTACGATCGCGCCAGTCGCACCAGGAGCTCGGCCGCGGGGTCCTCGGCTGCGGCCACGCCGGCCGGCAGGTCGACCCCGCCGACACCGTTCGCGCCGTGCACGTGGGGAGCGCCACCGCCGTAGACACCGCCGAGCGGGTCGTGCGCACCGACCGCCACCGGCACCGACCGCCCGCACATGCCGAGCAGGGCCGTGGTGTTCACCGCCGCGGTCGTCGAGTCGGTGTTGCCGGACACCGTGCCGATGCCGACGAGGTCCACGTGCGGGACGTCGAGCAGGTACGCCAGGGCGAGGGCGTCGTCGACACCGGTGTCGCAGTCGAGGAAGAGCGGGATGGTGGGGGTGGTCATGCGGTTGCGGCTCCTTCTGAGCGGGCTCCGGCGGGCAGAGCGTTCGGGGTGGGACGGAGGACGAGCGCTGCGACGAACGCCGCGGCGGTGAGGGCGACGGAGATCCAGAGCGCCAGGTGGTACCCCTCGGGCGTGCCCGCGCTGACGGCCGGCCCGACGAGGGCGACCCCGGTGCCGGCTCCCAGACCGAAGCATGCCCCGTGGATCCCCGGCAGGGAACCCGGCGCGTCGGCGGGGGCGTTCAGCACCGACAGCCCGTTCGCGGTGGCCTGGTACAGCCCGAGGTAGAACACACCCATCACGATGAGCAGGCCGAAGACGACCCACTTGTCGGTGGCGGAGAACGCGAGCGCGACGGAGATGAGGAGGATCCCGCCGGTGGCCACCCGGAGGGACCGGACCCACCCGATGCGCTGCGCGATCCACCCGGCCGCCGGTGCGGTCAGGAGCCCCGCGATCGCGGTCGGGGTGAGGAAGAGCAGCCCGGACATCGCCGCGTTCAGCCCGAACCCGTTCGGCCCGTCCTGGCTGAGCACCACGATGGTGAAGTTCGTCGACGCGAAGACCCCGGACAGCGTCAGGAACGTGCAGAGCAGTACCGGCCACGCGGTCCGCGCCCGGAGTGCCGGCACGGCGATGAGCGGCTGCGCCACCCGGCGTTCGACGAGCACGAACGCCACCGCTGCGAGGACGGCGACGGCGAGCCACAGCAGCGTGCGCGGGTCGGCGATGCCCCGGGACGGCACCTCGCTGACGAACTGCGAGAACCCGACGAGGAACGCGCCGAGGATCGTCGCGCCGAGCCAGTCCATCCGGCGGGCGACGGTGCGGCGGACCCGCGGCACGAAGGCGATCACCGAGAGGGTGCCGAGCACCGCGACGACGAGGATGACGACGAAGACCGCGCGCCAGCCGAACGTGTCCGTGATCGCCCCGCCGATGTACCCGTCGAGACCACCGAGGCCGCCGTTCACCGCGGTCACGACGCCGACCGAGACGCCGAACTGCTTCGCCGTGAGCTCCTCGGACAGCACCAGGAACGCGATCGTCAGTGCCGCCGACGAGGTCCCCTGCAGCACGCGACCGGTGAGCAGGAGCGGGAGCGACGTTGCCGTGACCGTCAGCAGCGTCCCGACGAGCAGGGCGGCCATCGTCACCAGGAGCGCCCGCCGCCGACCGATCGTGTCCGACCAGCGGGAGACCACCATGCCCAGGACCGAGCCGGAGAGGAAGAAGAGGGACTGCACCTGGGACACGACGCCGGCGGAGGCGTGCAGGTCGACCGCCATCGCTGGGATGGCCGGGGTCAGCAGGCTCGCGTTCAGCTGGAAGGCGAGCACCGCGACGATGAGGGACGCGACGAGCAGGGGGACGCGTGGGCCCGACAGGCGCTCGCGTTCCGTCTCGGGGCGAGCGGTGGCGACGGTCATGGGGACTCCTTCGTCCGGGTTGTCGTACGTACCTGTAATACAGGTCCGTACTCTATGACCCGGTCCCCGCGCTGGCAAGCGCGGCGCCCGACGCGCGCACGGACGGACTGGAGGCACGGTGCCAGCCCGCACCGTGCCTCCAGTCCGTCAGGTCCGGACGTCCGCCGCCGTCTACCGCTTGAGTCGACTGCTCCGCTCGTGGCCTGCCGCCACGCCCCAGGCCATCGCCGCGTACACCGCGGCCGCGCCCGTCGGCACGCGCCGGAGGGCGCCGTCGGCGTCCTCCTCGAGCCGCACGAGCCCCATGCGCCGCAGGTACGGCTCCTTCGCCGCCGAGGTCGATCGGGACGCGACGACCTCGGCCGGGAGCTCGAACTCCTCGACGTTGCGACCGCCCGAGGCGTAGGACCAGTCGACGAAGTCGAACACCGGCCACCACGTCCACCCGCGGACGTCGATGCCGTCCGCGGCCACCGACCGCACCGCCTCGACCGAGTCCCGGGCCCAGCTGCCACGGCGCTCGTCGTCGCCCTCGGTGCTCGTCTCCGTGACGAGCATCGGCAGCCCGTAGCGATCGGCAAAGGAACGCAACGACGCCTCGAGGCCGGACGCCCACCGGTCGTGGGTGTGCTGGACCGTCCCGGCGGCGGTCGCGACGAGGGTGCGCGGGGTCAGGTCGGGGTAGTAGTTGACGCCGAGCAGGTCGATCGCGACCGCACCCTCCGCGAGCGCGGCGAGCGTTCCCGGTGCAGCGCCGTTCCGGACGAGCCAGTCGTACGAGCGGTGCTCCGGGGTGACGCGGCCGAGGACGAGGTCGGTCGGGACGGTCCCGAGCTCGTTGAGGAGCGTGGCCTCGGCGACGAGTTCGGGGTCGGTGGGGCTCCCGGCCGAGAACAGCGACGACGCCTCGACGTGCACGATCCGGACGTCCGGGTTCTCGGCGCGCATGGCGGTGACCGCCCGCTGGATGCCGTCGGCGATCCCGAGCACGACCCGGGTCCACCCCTCCCAGCCGTGCAGCGCGGGCGGCCACACGCCCCGGAGTCCGGCGAACGACGCGGTCGTGATCGGTTCGTTGAGCGGGGTGACGTGGTCGACGACGCCGGCGTAGCGCGCCGCGAACGCCGCCGCGAAGTCCGCGACCGCGTCCGGGTAGCCCGGGTCGGCGAACGCGTCGTCGAGCCACGTCGGGGTGCCGTAGTGGACGAGGTCCGCGATCACGGTGAGGCCGAGCGCGGCCGCGTACGACAGCCGCTCGTCGAGGACCGACCAGTCGAAGGTCCCCGGTGCCACGTGCACCCGGGGCCAGTCGACGCCGTACCGGAGCGCAGTGGCACCGAGGTCGCGCACCTGGTCGAGGTCGGCGCGCCAGGTGTCGTCGTGTCCGGTCAGGCGGTGCTCGTCGAGGGGGGCCATCGCGAACCGTGCGGGCGGGTACACGCAGGTGTCCTCGATCCCGGCGATCCACGTGAACGTGCCCGGTGCGAAGGCCCGGTGCGGCCCGTTCACTTCAACCCCGTCGTGGCGACGCCCGCGACGAAGAACTTCTGGGCGAAGAAGAACCCGAGTGCGATCGGCAGCAGGGAGATCACGGCGCCCGCGAGCAGGACCGCGTGGTCGGTGACGTGCGCGCCGCCGAAGAGCGTCAGCCCGGCGGGCAGCGTGAGCATGTCGTTCGAGGTCGTCACGACGAGCGGCCAGAGCAGGTCGTTCCAGAGCGCCATGCCGTTCAGCACCGCGACCGTGGCGATCGCCGGCTTCGCGAGCGGCAGGATCACCTGCCAGTAGATCCGCCAGTGCCCGGCACCGTCGATGCGCGCGGCCTCGTCGAGCTCGGTGGGGATGTCGACGAAGAACTGCCGGAACAGGAAGATCCCGAACGCGCTCGTCGCCCTGGGGATGATGAGCCCCTGGTAGGTGTTCAGCCAGCCGAGGTGGAACAGCTCGACGAACACCGGGATGAGCGTCACCTGGAACGGGACCATGAGCGTCGCGATGACGAGCACGAACGCGACGTTCCGTCCGACGAATCGCATCCGGGCGAGGGCGTACGCGCACATCGAGTCGAACAGCAGCGTCAGGACGGTCGTCACGACGGTGAACACGAGGGAGTTGAGCAGCAGTCGGAGGAACGGCAGCTGCGACCAGACGCCCTCGTAGCCGTGCAGGGTGACGCTCGTCGGCAGGAGCGAGGCTGGGTGGCCGAACAGGTCGGCCTCGGACCGGAACGACCCGCTGACCATCCAGACGAACGGCACGAGGGCGAACACGAGTCCGACCCCGAGGTACGCCCACTTCAGGACGGAGCCGGTGCGCGCGGTCCCGCTCCGGCGCCCGGGTCGCCTCGGGCGTCCGGCCTCCGGGCTGGAGGCACGGGTCGGCTCCGCCACGGGCGGTCGCCGGACGCTCGCCTCAGTCGACATCGTCGTACCGGAAGAGCCGGAGCTGCAGGAGGGAGATGAGCATGATGATCACGAAGAGGACCCAGGAGATGGCCGACGCGTAGCCGGTCTGGTAGTTGACGAACCCGTCGCGGTAGAGCAGGTTCACGAGGGTGTCCGTGTGGAAGACCGGGCCGCCCCCGGTCATCACGTACACGAGGTCGAAGACCTGGAACGACTGGATCGTCAGGATCATCGACGTGAAGAGCATGGTCGGTCGGATGCTCGGCAGGGTGATCCGCCAGACGGTCTGCCAGCGGTTCGCACCGTCGAGCTCGGCGGCCTCGTAGCGTTCGGCCGGAACGCCCTTCAGCCCGGCGACGAAGAGGATCATCGCGAACCCGATGCTCTTCCACACCGAGACGAAGACGATCGTCGGCAGGGCAAGGGAGGTGGACTGCAACCAGGCGACGCTCGGTAGCCCGAGCATCGTGGTGATGCCGCCGACCAGCCCGATGTCCGGGTCGAGCAGGAACTTCCACACGAGCCCGATCGTGACGAGCGAGACGATCGTGGGGAAGAAGAACACCGACCGGACCATCCGGTTCGCCAGGGTGTCCCGCTGCAGCAGCAGGGCGGCGACGAAGCCGAGGACGACGAGCAGCACGACCGACACGATCGTGTACTCGAGCGTGATCCGCAGCGCGTTCCAGAACTGCTGGTCGTGGAACAGCTTGACGTAGTTGCCGAAGCCGACGAACGGCTGCGAAACGGCGCCGACGGTCCAGTCGAAGAACGAGTAGTACAGCGACCGGAGGATCGGGAAGACGACGAACGCGCCGAGGATGAGCAGCGACGGGGCCATGAAGAGCCAGGCCGGCTGGAACCGACGCGGTCGGCGGCGGGTGGGCCGTGCCTCCAGGCTGCTCGTCCGGCCGGAGGCCGGGGCCCCGTCACGCGGCGTGCGTGGCGGGGCCGAGCCGGTGAGCTGGTCGGTCACTGGCTGCAGCCGGTGAGACCGTCGATCGTCTGACCGGCGGACTTGGTGGCGTCCGCGAGCGACTTGCCGCGGGTGATCTCGCCGATGAGCGGGACGTAGCCGTCGGAGTCGACCTTCGTGGCGTTCGGGACGTGCGGCAGGTACAGGCGCGAGTCCGGTACCTGGCTGGCGAACACGGACACCGTGGGGTCGGCCTTCAGCTTCGCGTCGTCCGACAGGTCGGTGCGCAGCGGCGGGAACCCGGTCTGCAGCGAGAACTTCTGCTGCGCGTCCTTCGACGTCCAGTAGGCGAGGAACTCCTGCGCCTGCTTCGGGTACTTCGTCTTCGCCGAGATCGACAGCGGCGCGATCGAGCCGAGCGTGGTCGACTTGCCGTCCACACCCACCGGGACCTTCACGATCCCGAGGTCGATACCGGCCGACTTGTAGCCCGGGGCAGCCCACGGTCCGTTGATCTCCATCGCGGCCTTGCCGGCCGAGAACAGCGAGTCGGCCTCGGCGCCCGTGAGTCCGACCGGACTGACCTCGTCCTTCGCGACGAGGTCGGCCCAGGTCTTCAGCGACTGCTGCCCGGCACTGCTCTGCAGGACGCTGCAGTTCTTGCCGTTCACGATGTCGCCGCCCTCGAGCCACTGCAGCACGGGCCACATCTGGATGGTCTGGTTGTCGGCGAGGGCGATGCCGTACTTGCCGCCCGTGGTGAGCTTCTGGGCGTCCGCCGCCATCTCCTGCACCGTGGTCGGCGGGTTCGCGATGCCGGCGTCCTGGAAGAGCTTCTTGTTGTAGTACAGGCTCAGTGTGGCGAAGTTCGCCGGGACGCCGTAGAGCTTGCCGTCGTAGGTGAACTCCTTGACGGTGCCGGGGGCGAACTCGGAGGTGTTGATCTTGCCGTCGCCGCTGCCCGTGTCCGTGATGGCCATCACGGAGTTCGTCTTGACGTACTGGGCGACGGCGTTCGGGTCGGAGCTCACGGCGGCCACGTCCGGACCCTGACCGGTCAGCCAGGCGGAGGGGAGCTTCTGCTGGATGGTGTCCCACGGCTGGACGGTCATCTCGACCTTGATGTCCGGGTGGGACTTCTCGAAGTCCTTGACGATCGTGGCGTAGCCGGGGCGGTCGCCGCCGGTGAACCCGGTCCAGACCTTGAGGGTGACGGGGCCGTCGGTGCTGGCGTTGCCGCCGGCCGAGCAGCCGGTCAGGGCCAGGGCCGCCACGGCGGCGAAGGCTCCGACCGCGAGGGTCGCGCGTGCGTGCTTCATCGGGGAACGCTCCTTTGCGTTGCTGTGCTCGCAGGGTGGGTGGTGTTCGGTGCGTGCGCGCCCGGTCAGGTCCGGACGCGTTCCACGTCGGGGTCGCATCCGCAGGACGCGCGGACGACGAGTTCGACGGGGAGTTCGGTGTGGGCGGGCTGGCCGCCACGGTGGTCGACGAGGTCGAAGAGTCGCTCGGTCGCGATGCGGCCCATCTCCTCCGCCGGGACCCGCACGGTGGTGATGCCCGGCGTGGTCACGCGTGCGAGTCCGAAGTCGTCGAAGCCGACGACCGAGACGTCCTCCGGCACGTCGACACCGGCGCGACGGAGGGTGTGCAGCCCACCGACCGCCATGTCGTCGTTCGCGAAGACGACGCCGTCCGGACGGGTCGACGGGTCTTCGTGCAGCATCCGTTCCATCGCGGTGGCGCCAGAGGTCTCGGAGAGGTCGCCCTCGATCACCGAGACCTCGGTCAGGCCGTGCCGTGCGGCCGCGCGGAGGAAGCCGTCGCGACGGTCGAGCCCGGTCTGGTGGTCGAGCGTGCCGGTGACGTGCAGCAGACGGCGGCGTCCGTGCACCTCGACCAGGTGGTCAACGAGTCGCTCGGTGGCGGCGACGTCGTCGATGCCGACCGTGACCGCTCCGGACAGGTGCGGGTAGTTGCCGATGAGGACGGCGGGCAGACCGCTCGCGACGAGCCCCTGCACGTGGTCGTCGTCGATGGCGGCACTCGTGACGATCGCGCCGTCGGCCGTCCGGGAGCGCATGACGCGTTCGTACGCGACGTCACCCGAGCTGGTGTCCGCGTTCGTCGACACGATGACCTGCGCGTCGTGGGCGTTCGCCGCGGTCGACATCCCGGTGAGGACGTGCATGAAGTACAGGTGCCCGAAGACGTGCGCGGACGAGTTCGGCACGATGAGGGCGACGGCGTCGGCGCGCTGGCTGCGGAGTGCTCGGCCCGCGGAGCTCGGGACGTACCCGAGTTCGTCGGCGGCGCGGCGGACTGCTTCGCGGGTCCGCTCGCTGATCCGGTCGTGGCCGGCGAGGGCCATGCTCGCTGCGGCGGACGTCACGCCGACCTTCGCGGCGACGTCCTTCAGGGTGACGGACTTCGGCATGACGCCTCCTCGTTGCGGGGATGCTTTATCGATTAACTGGCACCATGATGCACCTGCTTAATCGATGAAGCAAGCACTGTCCGAAAAACCAGGCCGAGACGGACTGGAGGCGCGGTGCCAGCTGGCACCGCGCCTCCAGTCCGTCACCTGGTTCAGTTGAAGCTGAACACCTGCGGCGCCTGACTGTTGCAGTCGTAGAGCTGCAGCGGCGTGGTGTTGGCGGTGTTGCCCGACGGCACGTCGAGGCAGCGGCCGGACTGCGGGTTCAGCACGGAACCGTTCGCCTGCGGCACCCACTGCTGTCCACCGACGCCGTTGCACGTGTACAGCTCCAGGTGCGAGCCGTTCGCCGTCGCGTTGCCGTCGACGTCCAGGCAGCGGCCGAGCGTCCGGATCGTGTGGTCAGCCGCGTTGTAGGCCCACTGCTGGTCCGTCGTCTGCTCGTCCGTGAGCAGCGTCTGGCAGTCGTAGACCTGGACCTGCTGCCCGTTCTGCTGCAGGTCGTTTCCTGCCACGTCGACGCACTTGGACCCGATGGTCTTGATCGGGACCGCTGCGACGAACTTCTGCGCCTGGTTGCCGTTGCAGTCGTAGATCTGCAGCGCCGTGCCGTTGGCGGTGTTGCCCGACGGGTCGTCGAGGCACCGGCCGGACTGCGGGTTCTTGATCGAACCGTCCGGCTGGACGATCCACTGCTGCCCGCCGACACCGTTGCAGTCGTAGAGCTCGACGTGGGTGCCGTTCGCCGTGCCGTTGCCGTTGATGTCGAGGCACCGGCCGAGGGTGCTCAGCGTGTGTGCGCCGTAGACGCTGCCGAGCCAGTGCTGGTCTGCGGCGAGGGCCTGGCAGTCCCACAGCTGCACCACCGCTGTGTTCCCACCCGTGTCGTCGCCGTCGACGTCGACGCACTTGCCGCCGGGCCCGGTGATCGCCGCACCAGGGCCGCCGCCCGTCGAGACGCCCTGGTAGTTCTGCGCCACGACGTTCGACTGCACGGCGTTGTCGGCCGCGTCGGTGGAGTACCCCGTGGTCATCACGCCCTCGAAGAACGACTCCGTACCGCGGTTCGAGTTGTCACCCCCGGCGCCGAGCACGATCGAGCCCTCGAGCTTCATCGGCGTGTACCCCTGGCCGTCACCGTCCTTGTCCGTCGGCAGCGCCCCCTCGTACCACTTCGACAACGACCCGGACTGCGCGTTGCCGCCCTTCAGCGCGAAGTTCGCGACGCCGTCGTTCTTGAGCAGCGCCGTGACGAACTTCGACGAGTTGCCGGTGTTCGCGGTGTTGATCGCGGTCTTCCCCTCGTAGACGCCGTTCTCGAGGTCGGCCTGCACCCACGGGCCGCGTCCGGCGCTGCCCGTGCCGTTGAGCATCGACAGGTTGAGCGCGTCCATGTGCCCCTTGCCGGTGTCCTTCTCCTGCGTCTCGACGTTGCCGAAGTCCGAACAGCAGCCGTGGTTGACGTTCGTCCCGCTGGCGACCTCGTACATCGACTCGGGGCTGGCGCCGCGGGCAGTGCCCTTGGCCAGCGTGCTCGAGATCCGGTAGGCGACCCCCGGCGGCATGAAGACGCCGTACGCCTTGTGTCCGGCGACCGTGATCGGCAGCGCCGTGGCGTTCGCGGCGACGTTCGCCGGGCCCGCGTCGCCCGCGGGCGCCACGGTCAGGTCGTTGTGGTTCGCCGACTGGTCGTAGATCTTCGGGATGGTGCACGTCGTGCCGGAGCAGAACGCGTCCTGCGTCGCAGCATTCGCGTACCCTCCTGCGGCGAGCAGCCCGACGTCGGTGGTCGCGCCGTCCGAGGCGCGGCGGACCTGGTAGAGCGGTCCGTTGTAGGAGTAGTACAGCGCCCTGGTGGAGCTGTACGCGGCGACGCACGAGGTGCCGGCGCTGCCGTAGGTGTCGCAGGGGCCGTTCGTGGCGGCGTTGGCGGTGGTCGCGCCGAGCGTCGTGGTGAACAGGCTCCCGGCGATGAGCGCGAGGGCTCCGAGTGTGGCGGCGACAACGCGCCGTGGTCTCGAGATCGACCCGATGTGCATGGTGGTGCGTCCTTCCGAGCGTCATTGCTGAGGGGGAACGGTTGATCGTCGGGTGGGTTGCTTAATCGATTAACCACCGTCAACGCTACTCCGGACGGGTCGGCTTGTCCGATGCGGTGTCCGCGACGTGCAGGTGCGCGACGTGGGGGGCTGACCGGGTGTTCCCACTGCCCGATGCCCTGCGAGGTGGATGACTCGTCGAGCGCGCCGGCCGTTGGGCGACCGTCGGCGGAGTCGCCGGGACGGGCTTCGACGTGTACGTGCGGCTCCTGCACCCAGTGCGCGCACATTGGTTCGACGCGAACACCTTCTACGAGCGGAGCGTCCTCCGCAAGGTCGAGCAAACGCACTGCTCGAGCGGATCTCGGTGCGACGTCAGCTGTGCGGGCGGTTCCGGTGGCACGCACCGCTGCCTGGCTGCGGTTTGGGGGATCGACAGCAGCCCGTTCACTAGCACTGCGTACGGCCCGTGGCGGTCACCTGCGGAATGTACAGACGACGCGGTATCTCGGATTCACATACCTTTGCCGTCATACACAAAAATACGTACCCCAATATGCCGACTGGCTCTACCTTCGATCGCGGAGGAAAGTGTCAACCACAGGGGGAATGAAGCTCGATCAGCGGGTACTCCTCTGCGAAGAAGCCACGATACGTGGGGATAACGTGCTCGTGCTTCAGATTGGTGGGAATCGAATGCGCAAGAAGTTCGTTCTGTCGGCCATGGTAACTACTGCCGCGGCTCTCAGCGTGATGGGGATGGCTGCGCCAGCCAATGCCGCCGTGACCGCAGACCCGGGTACCCCGGCGGTGGGAACCACGGTCAGCGTCCCAATGACGTTCGAGGGGTACAACGCGGCTCGAGCAGCGAAGTACGGTTACGACGTCCGCACCACCACGGACGGATACCAGTACGCCGTCCCCACCGGAACACCATCGGGAAGCTTCACGGGAGCAACGCCTCTGTACAAGAAGGGAGCCCCCGCGAAGACGGTTACTGCTGCTGGTGGTGTTCACGTCGACACCACTGTGACGGGTAACTGCGGTACGTCGTACGTCGAATGGCTCTCGAAAACCGAGTTCAAGACCGGCTACACGATCTACTCGTGGGACGGCCCCTCACTCGGCCACAAGTGGAATGTCGTCGTCAACGCACCACACGACATCCTCGCCTACAACTTGAACGGGCTCCCGCGAACCCCGCTGACTTGGTACGCCACCCGGACCACCGATATCCAGGCCAGTAAGGGTCAAAAGGTCGAAGCACTCGCCGGCGGGACCGTCGAGACACCACTGCTCGACTGCACGTCGGGCCAGCCCCTGGCGACCTACACGAAGTAAGGAACAAACCCATGCACGCCAGCCGAAACGAAGCCCCGCGCACAACGATTCCGGACACCACGGCAGAGTTCAACGCCTTCGGCGGTGCGCTCGTTCAGCGGGTTCCAAACCAGCCCTACGACACTGCTGGCTACGCATGGGAAGGCGGCGGTCGTGCCGGTGGCATCACCACCGGCACGACCCTCTACTACGACGCCCGCCACACAGACGGCATCGCACGACACTCCGTCACCGACTCGAAGACACCCGACCTCACCACCACGCTGCACGACGTGCTCGCCAACGCAGGCGAGAACACTATCGAGCCCACCCGCAAAGAGGTGATGGTTGCCATCGACGTCGCTACCTGGGTCGACGAAACAACCGTCATCGATGGAGCCACATCACCTGCGCGCCGCACACAGATCTACGGGCGCGACGTGTTGACCACGGAACAGCACGGGCACACGATCATCGCAATCGGTGACGCAGAATTCGTGGCCGGACCCTACGAGACCATCGACACGCTGCCTGTGGTGAGCCTCGGACAACGTCAACCGTGATTGCGGAGTGTCCGCGGACCGCGGGATAGGAGAACGGCAGCGGCGGCATGAAGCCGGGGATGGACCGCGCAGCGATGTGGTGCTGGCGTCCCTGGCGAACGCGCTGTTCAGATCGCGGCGGAGCGCGTGTAGTTCGCCGCCGCCATCGCGAATGCCGAAAGAGACCCACGCCGGGCTGTCAGAGGGCAGGTGCACGTTGCGGAGGCTGGCGTTGTACTCGGCCTTGGCCCCGTTGAGAGGTCCCGTCCACTGCTAGGGCGTGTCTCCTAATGGGTCAGGGTTACGACTGCAAGCCTGAGGGACATGTCGCGGTTCGAGTTGTTGTCGGATGAGCAGTGGGCGCTGATCGGTCCGTTCTTGCCTGTTCGGACGGGCCGTGCTGGGCGACCATTTGCGGACGCGCGGACCATGGTCGAGGGCATTGTGTTCCGGTACCGGACCGGGATCGCGTGGCAGGACTTGCCAGCGGTGTTCGGGCCATGGCAGACGGTGTGGAAGTGGCACCGCCGGATGGCTGGCGATGGGTCCTGGGACAAGGTGCTTTCTGCGCTGACTGCGGACGCTGACCGCGTGGGCGCGGTCGATTGGTCGCTGTCAGTGGACTCCACGATCGCTCGTGCGCATCAGCACGCGACGAACATCACTCGCGCCACGGGGGGCGCCGTCGAATTACATGAAGCCTCGGCTAGAGCCGCTTGATCACGGCTTCGGCAGGTCCCGCGGCGGTCTCTCCACCAAAGTGCATCAGCTCGTCGATGGCCGCGGACTGCCTCTGGTGACGTTGATCACGCCCGGGCAGGCCGGGGACTCACCCATGCTCCTGCCGCTGCTGGCTGAGTTGCGCGTAACTCGTCCCTTTGGCCGTCCCCGCACCCGACCGGACCGGGTTCGCGGTGACAAGGCGTACTCGTCCCGCGCGATCCGGCGATACCTGCGCGACCGTGGGATCGAAGCGGTGATCCCGGAGCCCCGCGACCAGCAGGGGCACCGAAAGCGGCGAGGGTCTCGCGGCGGCAGGCCCGTGTCCTACGACCCGGTCGATTACAAGAACCGGAACGTCATCGAGCGCGGCTTCTGCCGATTGAAGCAATGGCGGGGACTCGCGACCAGGTACGACAAGCTCGCGATTGTCTACCGCGCCGCGGTCGTCCTCAATGCCGTGGTCGCGTGGAGTCGCCACCTGAGCGGCATCATCCGCTGATGCGTACCGTGTCTTCATTCGCGAGGATGCCAAGCTCAGACGTGATGCGTTCACGCAGTTCCGCGTGTTCGGTGCCGAGCGCGGTCTGCGGGTCTCGCCACCGGTCGGGCTCGTAGAGCCAGACCGGACGGGTCACCAACGACGACGGCTCCCACTCGTAACGTGGCCAAATGTGTGCGTGTACGAACGCATCTGCGTTGCCCAGCACGTCAAGATTCACCCGTCGAAACCCCGGGTCGGCCGCGCGGCATGCGCGCTCGACAGCGGTGGCAAGCAGATCGGCATCCGCGAGGAATTGCACGCGATCGGCCCGCGGCATGTCAGCGAGGGCCGTGACGGACGGGTCCTTGCCGAGGAGCACGCAGTAGCCGGGCAGGAACTGCACGTCCCCGATGACCGCGAAGCCGCCAACAAGATCGGCAAGTACGGTCGGGTTCTCCCCGCGATACGCCGCACCGATACGGTCTTCACGCCAATCCATAGACCCAACCTACTCAAAGGCCGCACGCTCACAAGTCATTAGGAGACACGTCCTAGCCCAGTGATCGCGTCCGGAAGCCGATCGGCTATCGAGACGCCATCGGGCGTAGTGCATCGAGCCGGGAGGGCCGCGATCGGTAGCCCTCCCGGCTCCGATCAGAGAGTCCGGGCGTAGTCGACGGTCGGGTACGGGATGAAGCCGAGAGATTCGTAGAGGGCTCGTGCCGGAGTGTGGAACTCGTCGCCGCCCGTTCCGATGTGCACCACAGTGACCCCAAGCGCTCCGAGCCTCGTCAGCACCGCCAAGCAGAGCGCTCGCGCGACTCCGCGCCGTCGAGCGTCAGGGTGAACGGCAACCATTTCCAGTCGTCCGGAGGTCGCACCGGTGGTGTTCCATCCGACGTAGCCGAGCGGTTCGCCGTGTTCCTCCGCCAGGGTGATGAAGCGGCCCTCGTCAGGAGCGAGCAGGGAAGGGACTTCCTGGCGGTAGTCGTCTTCCCAGTGCCCATGATCGTGCGCGGTGACTTCGGCCCGTAGCTGCACGAGGGAGCCGGCGAGGAGAGGCCGGAAAGTCTCGATCGTGAGTGCGGTGAGCGCGGGCAGGTCGAGCGGCGTGCAGTCGCGGATGTGCATGGTTGTGCTTCTTTCGTGAGCAGTCTGAAGGCTCCACGCCCAGGGTTGGGGTGGAGGAGAGCGACGGCAAGAGCCGTCCCTTCAGTTGCGCGTGCGCCAGCTCGCGAAGCAGTCCATGTGACCACGGTAGCCAGGGGGTGTCAGCCGGGGAAGAGGTGCGTCCTCCCGCGCACCAGTCACCCATCGGCTACCGAAACTCCGACCTGCTGCCCTGCAAGAGCGGGAACCAGTGCCGGTCGCGAAGCGGAGTCTCTGGATCTTCAAGACTGAGCCAGCTGCCCTGGACACTCGGTTCTGCGTCCGTGACCCACACTCCGAAGTGGGCGAGCGGCGCGGGCCAGGGGTAGTCGTCGTCGGCTGCACCCACAACGTTACGGACCGCGCCGAGGAAGCGGGCCTGCCGCGTTGTACCAGTCACCTGAACGATCAGGTCGGCCGCCGTCGAGGCGCCGTCCGGGTCGCCGAGCGCGACGGTGCGAGTGGGGAGATCAAGCTTTCCGGTGCCGCCTCGGGGGACACAGAAGGCTCGGTCATCCCGGCGCAGCAGGAGCCGCACCAGGCACATCGGGACTTGCGGTTGCCCACCACGAACTGCTTGCGCCCGCCCGCCCGGGGGTAGCCAGGGTGCGTCGGCATACTCGGCGACCAGGGTCTCTCGTTCGTCACCCACGTTCCGAGCGTAAGGGCGGCGGGGCGTCTTGGCTGCGCTCAGCCCTCCTGACGTGTCGGGTTGAGGATCCGGTTCCGATCGGATGCTGACCTCTCGTACGCTCGCTGCCGTGACCCAGTTCGTTCGGTACCAATGCGCCGTACCCAACCGGCGCGGACACTTCCCGGGAGTATTCGCCCTCGCCAACGGACTCCGGGACGATGGCTTACTGGCTTTCGAAGACCGAGCGTGGCTACTCGAAGCGAATCGAGAAGCGACCGCAGCCTACGTCGATCCGACGACCATCGACCCCACCTGCTACGACGCGACACTGAACCCGGGTGCACGATCCTGGTTCGCTGCTGACGCCCGCGATCTTCTCGAGATGACCGCTGAGTACCTCCACCTCCTCGATCGATACGAGGTGCCCTGGATGCAGCTGACAACGCACTCACCAGGGCGCATCGTCTACCGCGACGCCAAACAGATCGTCGCGGTCCCGTACCGACACCCCGAAGACTGGCCCTTCTGCTGACGTCTCGATAGCCGATCGGCTGCCGGACGCCCTCTCGTCAGGAGCAGAGCGCTGACTGGCGCCGGTTTCCTTCGGGCGCCCGTCTCGTCGGATGGGTGTCGGGAGAACCGGGCTTCGGGATTCGGCGCGAGGGCGCAGTCACCAGGCGAGCTGCGTGTCGTCTTCGTAAACCGCGCCGGAGGGGCCATCAGCAGGCAGGGTCGCGAGTCGCACCGCCACAGCCGCGCCCTCATCGGGGGTGCGCGTGCCGCGGAATCTGTTGAAGTCCGTGGCGACGTGGCCCGGAGCAGCGCCGTTGATCTTCAACGTGGTGCCCGCGAACTCGCGGGCGTAGTGCACGGTGATGGCGTTGAGCGCGGTCTTCGAGCTCGAATAGACCATCGAGGGCTGACCCACCCAGGCGCCCTCCTCACCGATCGAGCCGCGCTTGCTCGTCACGTTCACGATGCGAGCTGCGTCTGCCTTCGCCAGCAGCGGCAGGAACGCGGTGATCATCCGCACGACGCCGAAGACGTTGACCTCGTAGACGTTCTTGAAGTCGTCGACGTTCTCCTCGGTCGGCTTGGGCAGGTCCTCCAGCGGCCGGAACGTGAGTGTGCTCACGCCGGCGTTGTTCACCAGGACGTCGAGCCGCCCGAGCTGATCGGCAACGTCTGTGACGAGGGCGTCGATCTGGTTCTGGTCCGTGACGTCGAGAACGACCGGGCGCACGTCACCGTCGATGGTGGCGGCGGCTGCCCGGCCGACCTCCGCTGTGCGCGCGCCGAGGAGGACGGTGAAGCCATCCCGTGCGAGACCGCGAACGATCGCGATACCGATGCCCTTGTTCCCACCGGTGACCAGGGCAACCTTCTGCGTGTTCTTTGGTGTTGTCATGTCAACAGCATGCGCCTTTGGTGTTGATGCGTCAACACCCTGCTGGTAGCCTAGCTCCATGAGCGGGCGACTGACGGAGCAGGAGCAACGCCTCTGGCATGCATGGAAGCTCGCAGCGGACACCGTCCGGCAGCGCGTGGCCGAAGACATCAAGGCCGGCTCGGGGCTGTCCGATCAGGACTTCAGCATCGTGACCCGTCTCGTTGAGCTCGGTGACGGAGCGCTTCGCCAGAACGAGCTCAGCGCTTCGTTGCAGTGGGATCGCACCCGCCTGTCCCATCAACTCACGCGGATGGAGAACCGCGGACTCGTCACCCGCAGCGCGGTCGACGGCGGGGTGCTCGTGCGGATCACGGACGAGGGAACACGTCTCGTGCATGTGGCCCGACCGATCCACGCCGACGCCGTCCGGAGATACCTCCTCCACCGCACCGAGGGAATCGAAGATGCTGCCCTGGTGCGGGTGCTCGAACAACTCGCACTCGACAGCCCACCAGCACCGTCTCGGTAGCCGGTCGTTCAACGGACCGTATTGTCCTTGGTGGTCCGACCGCCGCCGGAACCGGCAGCTCGATCGCCGTCCTCTGCCGCTGCGGCAGAGTGGGCACATGGTCAGTGCAGCACCCAACACGATCCACTTCCATCGCAAGCACTACGAAGCAATGATGTCGGGCGAGAAGGTCACCACCGTGCGGTGGAACGAGGACGTACCGGTGGGGGCAGCCGTGTTCGTCTTCGATGAACACCCGACGGCAGGACCGGTCCCCGGCACAGTGATCGCCGTGCACCAGTACCGGCTCGACGCCCTCACTGCCGAACAAGCCCACCAGCCGCCGCAGACCGACATGCAGATCTTCGCGCAGCAGCTGCGCGAGAACTACTACCCGGACATGCCTTCCGACGCCGTCGTCGAGGTAGCCCAGCTCGCTATCGAGGCGTCCCAATAGCCGAACGGTCACCGGACTGGTCCTGGCGGCGCAGCAGCACACACCCAGATGACCGCGCGGGGTCGAAGATCAGCAAGGGTAGGTGCAGCCCTGCTGATTGATGATCGAGAAGAAAATGGCGACGGCCGCGCCGACGAAGGCGATGGCGAGGATGCTTCCGATCACGATGGCCGCCATCGCGAGCTTTCGACCGCGCTGACCCGTCTTCGTGATCTGGTGAAGCGCCACAGCACCGAGAACGACCCCCACGATGCCCGTGACGAAGGCCAAAACGAACGCGAGGATCGCAAGCTCGTTGAAAGGCGCTTGCTCGCTTGGATTTGGCACTGCCGTCGACGTCACTGCTTGAACCTATCGGCCCGTTCCCGATCAGCAATCGGGAGTGAGACGACGCAAGCACGGCGCAGCAAGCCGATCCTCGCGCCATGAATGCTCTCCTCATCGGGTACGCCCGCGTCTCAACCTACGAACAAGACCTCACCGCCCAGCGCGTCGCGCTTGAACGGCTTGGAGTCCTTCCGACCAACATCCACACCGACCACGGCCTAACCGGCACAAATCGTTCACGACCCGGTCTCCGCGAAGCGCTCGCTTCCTGCCGTGACGGCGACACCCTGGTGATCGCGAAGCTGGACCGATTAGCCAGGAGCCTCCGCGACGCGAAGGACATCGTCGACGAACTCACCGCAAAGAACGTCAAGCTCAACATCGGGGGCTCAGTCCACGATCCCAACGACCCCGTGGGCCGGCTGCTGTTCAACGTCCTCGCGATGGTGGCCGAGTTCGAATCAGACCTTATCCGAGCCCGAACCCGCGAGGGGATGCAGATCGCCAAGGCCAAGGGGCAACTGCGCGGCCGACAGCCCAAGCTCAGCGCCGCGCAGCAACGACATCTCCTCGAGGTACACGAAGCCGGCACGCACTCGGTCGCCGAGCTCGCCGAACTGTTCGGCATCGGACGAGCAACCGTCTACCGCTGCATCGACCGCCAAGCGCATCCCGACCGCTGACCAGGCCAATCCGCTCTCGGGCGAACGCGTCCGAGAGTGGATCGGCCATCGGGCATCGCGCTCACCCCTCGTCGGCGCGCTCCGCTCGAAGGGTTCGCCTCCCTGCGATCCGCTGGAGGAGTTTCCGCAAGAAGACGAGCTCGATCGCCACCATCACCGCCAGGCCGAACAGAGCGAAAGCGATGCGTGCTGGACTGAAGCCGCCGCTGAGCACGATCACCGGCAAGCCGACGAGCAACGCGGCCCCCGCAATGACGTTCCACCATGATGCGAGGAGCCCCGCGGGAGCGCGGTTCGTGAGTTCCGGGCGGTCTGTCGGATCGGTGCGATCCCACCAGGACGTCATGCGGGTACGGTACCCCGCCATCACAAGTACGCAGAACCCCAACCGCCGGTAGAAGACCAAGCGGATACTCATGCGGGATCTCCCCGTACCTGCCCGATAGCCGGTCGTTCCGCGCACGTACGGATACCTGAAGGTCGCCGTGACTCCTACCACCCTGGTCCGAGGCGGACGCTGTCTCACTTACGTGGTCCGCGAACTGTCTCACTTCACTCACGCCATACGGACGCCTCCCGACGCACGAAGAACGATCCGACCCCTAGCCAGCGTGGTCCGTCCGTACTGCCAATATCGTGTTCACGTCCGTATTTCAGACACGTTGGGTGGCAGTCGGACAAGTGAGCTGACGGACGACAGCGACACTGCTCTACTGCGGCATGTCAACGAACCGCGAGAACATCCCGTGGAATGCCACCGTGATGGTGTCCGTCGGCCCGTTGCGGTGCTTCGCCACGATGAGGTCCGCCTCACCCTGACGCGGGTTGTCCTTCTCGTACGCCGACTCGCGGTGCAGCAGGATGACCATGTCGGCGTCCTGCTCGATCGAGCCGGATTCGCGGAGGTCGGAGATCTGCGGCTTCTTGTCGGCACGCTGCTCGGGACCACGGTTCAGCTGCGACAGGGCCACGACGGGGACCTGGAGCTCCTTCGCCATGAGCTTCAGCGCACGTGAGAACTCGGAGACCTCCTGCTGGCGGGACTCGACCTTCTTGCCGGAGGTCATGAGCTGCAGGTAGTCGATGACGACCATGCGCAGGTTGTGCTGCTGCTTGAGACGACGGCACTTGGCACGGATCTCGACGAGGGTCATGTTGGGGGAGTCGTCGATGAAGAAGGGAGCGTCGTTGATGCGCCCGCGGGTCTGCGCGATGGTCGTCCAGTCGCGGGAGTCGACGGTGCCCTTGCGCATGTTCTGCAGCGGGACACTGGACTCGGCGGAGAGCAGACGCATCGCGATCTCGGCGCGACCCATCTCGAGCGAGAAGAAGGCGGCGGTCTCGTTGTGCTTGATCGCGGCGGCGCGGCAGAGGTCGAGCGCGAGCGTCGACTTCCCGAGTGCGGGTCGGGCGGCGATGATGATGAGCTGCCCGGGATGGAAGCCGTTCGTCAGCCCGTCGAGCTGCGCGAACCCGGTCGGCACGCCGGTCATCTGCCCGTCACGACCCTTGGCGGCCTCGATCTCGTCGAGGGCGGCGGAGATGGCGTCGGTGAGCGGGACGTAGTCCTCGGTCTGGATGCCGCCGGCGACGTTGTACACCTCGGCCTGGGCGCTGTTCACCAGGTCGGTGACCTCACCCTCGGACGCGTAGCCCATCTGCACGATGCGGGTACCGGCGTCCACCAGGCGGCGCAGGACCGCCTTCTCGGCGACGATCGCGGCGTAGTAACCGGCGTTCGCGGCGGTGGGCACCATGCTCGTGACGCTGTGCAGGTACTCGGCACCACCGGCACGGGAGAGCAGACCCGTCTTGGTCAGTTCGTCGGTGACGGCGATCACGTCGGTGGGCTCGCCGTGCGAGTAGAGCGAGAGGATCGCGTCGAAGATGACCTCGTGCTTCGGGATGTAGAAGTCCACGCCACGGGCGGTCTCGATGACGTCCGCGACGGCGTCCTTCGACAGGAGCATCCCGCCGATGGTCGACTGCTCGGCGAGCATGTCGTGCGGCGGTGTGCGCTCCATGCCACCGCGCTCCGCGAAGTCCTGCGGGGCGGGCTCGAGATGCGCGATCGACACACTTGCTCCTCTTGGTCGGACGGCGGTCCACGGTCGGACCGACCGAGCCAGTTCTACCTCGGGCGACCGACATCGCCGAGTCGCTGGGCCAAGCTACGGGGACAGAGTTATCCCCAGCAAACGCCCCTGTGGATAACTCTGTGGAGAGTCTGCGGAACACGCCGGGGTGCTGTGTGGACAACTGTGGATGAGGATGTGGACAAGTGGTGTGGGGAACACACTTTCGACCGACTGACCTGGGGTTTTCCGTTCCACACCATGTGTGGAGAAGTGGGGTTCAAGTACGCATTGAAGGTTGACAATTTCGACGTTTCGCCTGTGTAAAAACAGTTGACAAACCGAAACCTGAGGACACCTCTCCCAAGCGTCTCCCAGCAAGCGCGCCCCCGCCTGAGAGGTAACCGGTCAGCGCGGGACGACCCGCGCCTCCAGGCCATCTGACGTGACACCGGACGGTCGGTGAGACGCCGTACGCAGCCCGAGACACCGCCAAAACGTGCGGTGTCTCGAACACCCAGCGGCGTCTCGTCACAGCAGCGGCGTCTCGCCGCCGGCCGACGCCGCCCCACGCCCGCGCCCACGGCCGGCCCCACAACGCGACGACGGGCGGGCCTCCCGGAGGAGACCCGCCCGTCGTGGAGCGGAACGTCAGTGCTACTTGGCAGCGACGACCTTGAGCGAGATCACGGCAGTGATGTCCTCGCGCAGACGCACGGTGGCCTCGTGGTCACCGACGGTCTTGATGGTCGCGGGGACCTCGACCTTGCGCTTGTCGAGCGAGCCGACGCCCTGCGCCTGGACGGCGTCAGCGACGTCGCCCGGACGGACGGAGCCGAACAGACGGCCGTCCTTGCCGGCCTTGACCGACAGCTGGATGGTCGCGTTCTCGAGCTTCATCTTGAGGTCCTGGGCCTCTTCGATGGTGGCGAGCTCGCGAGCGGCACGCGCCGCACGGATCGACTCGACCTGCTTCTCGCCGCCCTTGGACCACGCGACAGCGAAGCCCTGGGGGATCAGGTAGTTGCGGGCGTAGCCGTTCTTGACGTCGACGACGTCACCGGCGGAACCGAGGCCGGAGACCTCGTGGGTGAGGATGAGCTTCGACATGTGTCGACCTCCGATCAGCGGCCGGAGCCGGCGTAGGGGAGGAGCGCCATCTCACGGGCGTTCTTCACGGCACGGGCGATGAGGCGCTGCTCCTGGACGGAGACGCCGGTGATGCGACGGGCGCGGATCTTTCCACGCTCCGAGATGAACTTGCGAAGGGTCGCGACGTCCTTGTAGTCGATGACGCCGACCTTGATCGACTTCGCGGGAGCGGCGTTCTTGCCGCCCTTACCGCGAGGCTTCCGGCGATCGCCGGTGCTCTTTCCAGCCATTGTTTGTCCTTAAGAAGTGAAAGTTGTGTCCGTTGAACCGCGGAGGATCAGAACGGGGTCTCGTCGTCGTACGTGCCACCGGGGGTGCTCCACACGTCGTTCGACTGTGCGTTGCCACCCTGCTGGCCACCCTGCGGGGACCAGGGCGCGTCCGACTGACCGCCACCGTTGTTGTTCCAGTTGCCGCCGTTGCCACCGTTGCCGGCCGGGGCGTTGCCGCCGCCGACCTGACCACGACCGCCACCGGCGCCACCCGCAGCACGGGTGACCTGTGCGGTCGCGTAGCGGAGCGAGGGGCCGATCTCGTCGACCTCGAGCTCGATGCTCGTGCGCTGCTGGCCCTCACGGTCCTGGTAGGAGCGCTGACGGAGGCGACCCTGCGCGATGACGCGCGAGCCCTTCGTCAGTGAGCCCGCCACGTGCTCGGCGAACTCGCGCCACACGCTCGCGCGGAGGAACAGCGCGTCGCCGTCCTTCCACTCGTTCGCCTGACGGTCGAACGTGCGAGGGGTGGACGCGATGGTGAAGTTCGCCACGGCGAGCCCGTTCTGCGTGTAGCGCAGCTCCGGGTCCGCGGTGAGGTTGCCCACCACCGTGATGACGGTTTCGCCGGCCACGGGTTACTCGGCGCTCGCGGTCGCGGTTGCGGTCGCGTTGGCGGCCTTGCGGGCCGCGCGGGCCTCGTCGCGCTGCTTCTGGGCGGCGACCTGCGCGATGCCCTCTTCGGCGCGGAGGACCTTCGTGCGGAGCACGGCCTCGGAGAGACCGAGCTGTCGGTCGAGCTCCTTGGCGGCCTCGGGGGAGGACGTGAAGTCCACGACGGCGTAGATGCCCTCGGACTTCTTCGCGATCTCGTAGGCGAGACGACGACGGCCCCAGACGTCCACGTTGTCGACGGTGCCACCGTCGTTGCGGATCACAGCGAGGAACTTGTCCAGGCTGGGAGCGACGGTGCGCTCATCGATCTCGGGGTCGAGGATCGCCATCAGTTCGTACTGGTGCATGCGGAACCCACCTCCTCTGGTCTCAGCGGCCCCGAGCAGTTCTCGGGGCAGGAGGGTTGATGCATGTGTCCCGCCACGCAGAATGCGCGCGGACAACCCGGCAAGCCTACCGGACGGCCTGGAGGCGCGCCACCCGCTGTGGAAGAACCGGTCGCGTCCGTCAGTCGGTCGCGTCGCGGGCGGCCCACCAGTCGCGCAGGCGCGCCTCGGCGTCCTCGGGGCCGAGGGGCCCCTCGTCCATGCGGACCTCGAGCAGGTGGCGGTAGGCCTCGCCCACGGCGCGGCCCGGCGGGATGTCGAGGATGCGCATGATGTCGTCGCCGGACAGGTCCGGGCGGATCGCGTCGAGCTTCTCCTGCTCGGACAGCTCCTTGATGCGGTCCTCGAGGTCGTCGTACGCGAAGGCGAGTCGGTCGGCCTTGCGGCGGTTCCGGGTCGTCACGTCGGAGCGGGTGAGCTCGTGCAGGCGTTCGAGCTGCGGGCCGGCGTCCCGGACGTACCGGCGGACGGCCGAGTCGGTCCAGGCACCCTCGGTGTAGCCGAAGAACCGGAGGTGCAGCTCGATCAGTCGGCTCACCGCGGCGATCGTGTCGTTGTCGAAGCGCAGGGCACGCAGGCGCTTCTTCGCGAGCTTCGACCCGACGAGGTCGTGGTGGTGGAAGCTCACGGCGCCGCCCGGCTCGAGCTTGCGGGTGGCGGGCTTGCCGATGTCGTGCAGCAGGGCGGCGATCCGGAGCACGGTGTCCGGCGCCTCGCCGGGGTGCCGCTCGGCCTCGTACCCGATCGCCTGGGTCAGGACCGTCAGCGAGTGCTCGTAGACGTCCTTGTGGTGGTGGTGCTCGTCGATCTCGAGCCGCATCGCCGGCAGCTCGGGCAGGAAGCGCTCGGCGAGCCCGGTGTCGACCAGCAGACGGACGCCGTCCACGGGGTCACCGGTGTTCAGGAGCTTGACGAGTTCGTCCCGCACGCGTTCGGCGGAGACGATCTCGATCGAGTCGACCAGGTCCGTCATGGCAGCGCGGACCTCGTCCGACACCGTGAACCCGAGTTGTGCGGTGAACCGCGCGGCGCGCATCATCCGGAGCGGGTCGTCACGGAAGGACACCCGTGCGGCCTGGGGGGTGTGCAGGCGCCGGGCAAGGAGGTCCTCGACCCCGCCGTGCACGTCCACGAGTTCCCGGGCGGGCAGTCGCAGCGCCATCGCGTTAACCGTGAAGTCACGGCGGAGCAGGTCGTCCTCGATGGTGTCGCCGAACGCGACCTCGGGCTTCCGGGTCTCGCCGTCGTAGACGTCGCTGCGGTACGTCGTGATCTCGACCTGCTCGCCGGCGACCCGCGCGGCGATGGTGCCGAACTGGCGACCGACGTCCCAGGTGGCGCTCGCGATCGGTTCCACGATCCGCAGGATGTCGTCCGGTCGGGCGTCGGTCGTGAAGTCGAGGTCGGTGACCGGGCGGCCGAGGAAGGCGTCGCGGACCGGCCCGCCGACGAGCGCGAGTTCGTGTCCGGCGTCGGCGAAGGCCCGAGCGAGGAGGTCGACGGGCTCGGTGGCGGCGAGTGCGTCGAGACGCTCGACGGCCTGGGCAACGGACTGCATGACGGTCCTCATCCTCCCAGATCACGCCCCCGAGTTCTCCACATCGTCCGCGTGCACGGGAGCGTTCATGGTCGCGCCTCATACACTCGTGGACGGCCCGGGCCGATCCCGTGGCCCCTTCCGTATGCAGATCTTCCGCACAACGCTCGCCGCCGCCGCGACGGCTCTCGTCGCCCTCGGCCTCGTCGTCGCGCCCGCGGCGACCGACGGCGCCCTCGCCACCACGGCCCCCACGACGAAGACCCGCGTGGCCCACCCGGCCGCCGCCGAAGCGGGCAAGACGACGATCTCGATCGCCCCGGCGAACCGTGGCATCGTGCAGCGCGACGAGGACCTCGAGCTCTCCGTCACGGTGACGAACGACACCGACTCGGACGTCCCGGCCGGTACGGCCGACCTCGACATCTTCCGTTCCGTGAGCACGCGGGACGTCCTCTCGGACTGGCTCGCGGACACCAGCACGACCGGTTACCTCGGCGCCCCGATGGACTCCGTGGACATCCCGGCCGTCCCGGCGCACCGCTCGGTGACCCTCGGCTCCGTCAAGATCGTGTCCGGCAACGTGGCGCTCGGCGGGTACTCGTCGTTCGGCGCCCGGCGCATCGCGGCGGAGTACACCGCGGGTGACACCTACGCCGTCGCACGGTCCGCGATCACCTGGTACCCGGACTCCGCCGACCAGACGCCCGTGAGCGTCTCGGTCGCGATGCCGATCACCGTGCCGAAGACGGGTGACGGCGTCCTCGACAAGAACGTGCTCGCCTCCGTGACGGCCGTCGACGGCACGCTCACCCAGCAGCTCGACGCGGCCGAGGACCACAACGTCGCCGTCGCCGTCGACCCGCGGATCATCGCCTCGATCCGACTCCTGGGTGCGGACGCCCCGTCGTCCGCGACCGCGTGGCTGGCACGCCTCGAGTCGCTCCGCAACGAGACCTTCGCGCTGCCCTACGCCGACGCCGACGTCACCGGGCTCCGCCAGGCGGGAGCGAACGGCATCCTCTCGCCGATCTCCCTCGACCAGCAGGTCGACCCCGACCACTTCCCGGGTGCCTCGACGCCCACGCCGACCCCGACGCCGGACCCCGCGTCGCCGTCGACCGACGCCTCGGCGACGGCGACACCGACGGACGGCGCGACCTCAGACGCAGGGGACGGCACGGCGGGCGGCACGGGCGACGACACGACGACCGACGACGGCACCCCCACGACGCTGCCGACGACGGCGTCCCTCCTCGACTTCCCGTACTCGATGGACTCGATCGCCTGGCCCGCCGACGGCACGGTCACGGCGGCCGACCTGCCGGCGCTGGCGAAGGCCGGCACGAAGACGACCATCGTGTCGAGCGGCAACACCTCGGCCGGCGCCGACACGACCATCTCGGCATCCGAGCAGATCGGCGGCCAGCACGTCCTGGTGTCCGACCAGTCGATGTCCTCGCTGCTGCGATCCGCCGCGACCGCCACGAACCAGCAGGGCTGGTCCACGGCCGTGTCCGAGCTCACGGCGACCCTCGCGACCGCCGCGCGCGCCGGGACGGCCGAGAGCCCGATCCTCCTCACGCTCGACCGCGAGTGGCCGACGAACTCCGCACGCCTCAGCGCGGCGCTCGACGCGATCGAGGGCACCCCCTGGGTCGCCCCGGCCGACCTCTCGTCGACGTCGTCCGCCAGCGCCGGGTCACTCACCCTCACCGCGGGCACGAACGGCGACGCCCGGATCGACCAGCTCGAGCACCTCGTGCAGGGGGAGCAGGACCTCACGGCGTTCTCCTCCGCGCTGGACACCCCCACCGAACTCACCGCACCCGCACGCCTCAACCTGCTCGCGCTCTCGTCGAACGCCTGGCGACCGGACCCCGACGGCTTCGCGAGCGCAGTCGACGCCCGGGTCGCGAACTGGGCGAAGGCCGTCTCGAAGGTCGCCATCGTCGACTCGAGCAGCCTCACGCTGCTCGGTGACCGCTCCTCGCTGCCGATCTCGATCCGGAACAGCTCGACGTACCCCGTCACGGTGCGCCTCTCCGTGCAGCCGTCGAACTCGGCACTGCGCGTCGTGCGGAACGACATCGAGGTGAAGATCCAGCCCGAGTCCTCGACCCGCACGACCGTGCCGGTCCAGTCGGTCGCGAACGGCAAGGTCAACCTGACCATGTCGCTCGCGAGCCCGACGGGCGTGAAGATCAGCGCCCCCGCGACCGTCGAGCTGAACGTGCAGGCCCAGTGGGAGACCGTGATCACGGCCGCCGCCGCGGTGGCCCTCGTCGCGATCTTCGGGTTCGGCATCTTCCGCAGCATCCGCAAGCGGATCCGGCGCCGGAACGGCGAGCTCGACGACGAGGACGACGACGACCCGAACCGTCCCCTGGAGGTCCAGCCGGTGGTCGGAGGCGAGCCCGTGACGGCCGCGACGCGGCGTGACGGACCTGCACCGCTCCTCCAGGCCGACGCTCGCGCAGTCGTCCCGGTCGACCGCGACGAGCCGGCAGCAGATCCAGAGGAGCCCGTCATCAGCGCCACCCAGCCCCAGCCGTCCGTCGACGCGGAGCCCGCGGCCGAGCGCAGCCTCGGCCGCGCCAGCGCGATGCTCGCGGCCGGGACGATGGTCTCGCGCATCCTCGGGTTCGCGAAGACCTTCGTGCTGGCCTTCGCGATCGGCAACACGGGTTCCGACGCCGCCAACGCGTTCGCCATCTCGAACCAGCTGCCGAACAACATCTACGCGCTCATCGCCGGCGGCCTGCTCTCCGCGGTGCTCATCCCGCAGATCGTCCGCTCGATGAAGCAGCACACCGACGGCGGCACCGCGTACGTCAACAAGATCGTCACCCTCGGCGGGTCCGCGTTCCTGGTCATCACCGTCGTGGCGACCCTGCTCGCACCCGTCCTGGTCCGCGTGTACAGCCAGAGCGCCGGCGACGGCGGCAAGGGCTTCAGCGCGGCCACGACCGACCTCGCGGTGGCGTTCGCGTTCTGGTGCCTGCCGCAGATCCTCTTCTACGCGATGTACTCGCTGCTCGGCGAGGTCCTCAACGCCAAGCAGGTGTTCGGGCCGTTCACGTGGGCACCGCTGATCAACAACGTCATCGCGATCGCCGGACTCATCGTCTTCATCGCCCTCTTCGGCGGGCGCAGCGTGAACGCCTCCACCGAGGACTGGACGCCGCTGAAGATCGCCGTGCTGGCCGGCAGTGCGTCCGTGGGCGTGCTCGCGCAGGCGGCGTTCCTGCCGCTGTTCTGGCGACGCGCAGGCCTGAGCTTCCGCCCGGACTTCCGGTGGCGGGGCGTCGGCCTGAAGTCGACCGGCACGGCAGCCGGGTGGCTCTTCGCGATGATCCTCGTGACGCAGCTCGCCGGCATCGTGCAGGCCCGCGTGGCCTCGCTCGCGACCGGAGCCGGGAACGCGACGCTCAGCACCACGTGGCTGCTGTTCATGCTGCCGCACTCGATCATCACCGTCTCGATCGCGACGGCGTACTTCACCCGGATGAGCCACGACGCCGAGCGGGGCGACCTGGCCGCCGTCCGGAGGAACCTGTCCCTGTCGCTCCGGATCGTCGGGCTGTTCACGGTCTTCGCGTCCGTCGCACTGATCGTCACCGCGATGCCGTTCGCCCGGATCTGGGAGAACGAGTTCGGCCACACGCAGGCGATGGCGCTCGTGCTCGTCGCCTACATGCCCGGTCTCGTGCTGTTCAGCATGCTCTTCATCATCCAGCGCGTGTTCTGGGCGATGCACGACCACCGCACGCCGTTCCTCATGCAGCTCGTGCAGTCGGGGCTGTTCGTCATCGGTGCCCTCGCCGTGGCCATGCTCCCCGGGTCGGTCATCGGCGTCGGGATCGCGATCTGCACGACCATCGCCGGCTCCGCGCAGACGATCGTCGCCCTGGTGCTCGTCCGGAAGCGCCTCGGTGGCATCGAGGGGCCGGTCGTCACCCGCTCGCACGTGCAGTTCGTCATCGCCGCCCTGATCTCCGGGGTCGCCGGCCTCGTCGTCGCGAACTTCTTCGGGGCGTTCAGCTCCGACGGCTTCGCGATGTCGGACGTCACGGGCGCGCTGATCACCCTCGCGCTCACCGGTGCCGTCATGGTCATCGTCTACTTCGGGGCCCTCGTCGTCGCGAAGAACGGCGAGATCGCGAACGCGGTGGCACTCGTGCGCAGCCGGCTCGGTCGCTGACGCCCGGCGTTCCCGGGTCGCCTGGAATGCGACGCCGCTAGCATGTGTTGACCCGGTCAGCGATCTACGGAAGGGCATCGAGGCACATGCGCCAGCTCATCATCATCGGTTCCGGCCCGGCCGGGTTCACCGCCGGCATCTACGCCGCGCGGGCGGAGCTCAAGCCGCTCATCGTCGCGTCCAGCGTCGAGACCGGCGGCGAGCTCACCAAGACGACCGAGGTCGAGAACTTCCCGGGCTTCCCCGAGGGGATCCAGGGCCCCGACCTCATGATCAAGATGCAGGAACAGGCCGAGAAGTTCGGCGCCGAGGTCCTCTACGACGACGCCGTCTCCGTCGACCTCACCGGCGACGTGAAGAAGGTCACCGTCGGCTCCGGCGAGACGTACGAGGCCCTCGCGGTCATCTACGCGACGGGTTCGGCGTACCGCCACCTCGGCCTCGCCGACGAAGAGCGTCTCTCCGGCCACGGCGTGAGCTGGTGCGCGACCTGCGACGGCTTCTTCTTCCGCCAGAAGAACATCGCCGTCGTCGGCGGTGGTGACTCGGCGATGGAGGAAGCGACGTTCCTCACGCGCTTCGCCGACAAGGTCACGGTCATCCACCGCAAGGACACCCTCCGCGCGTCGAAGATCATGCAGGACCGCGCGATGAACGACCCGAAGATCGAGTTCGCGTGGAACAAGGAGGTCACGGGCATCACGGGTGACTCCGCCGTGACGGGCGTCACGCTGCGCGACACGGTGGACGGCTCCGAGAGCGAACTCGCCATCGACGGTCTGTTCATCGCGATCGGCAACGACCCCCGCACGCACCTGATCCACGGGCAGATCGACATCGCGCCGGAGGGCACCATCGCCGTCCAGGGCCGCACGTCGAAGACCAACCTGCCGGGTGTCTTCGCCGCCGGCGACGTCATCGACCCCACGTACCGGCAGGCGATCACCGCCGCCGGGTCCGGCACGGTGGCCGCCCTCGACGCCGAGAAGTACCTCGCGGACCTTGACGACTCGCTCACCGTCCCGGCCGATGGCACCGCGCCCGAGTCGCCCGTGACGATCGACGTCGAAGCCGCTCGCGCCTGACCCGGGGAATACTGCGACGGCCCAGCCGTTGCACCCACTGATCGACTTCTCGAAGGAGCACACATGTCCAACGCCAAGGCAGTCACCGACGCCACCTTCTCGGACGAGGTCCTCAAGTCCGACAAGACGATCCTCGTCGACTTCTGGGCCGAGTGGTGCGGCCCGTGTCGCGCCGTCTCGCCGATCCTCGACCAGATCGCCGCGGAGCACGCCGACAAGATCGAGATCGTGAAGCTCAACGTCGACGACAACCCGCAGTCGGCGATGAACTACCAGATCACGTCGATCCCGGCGATGAAGGTCTTCAAGGGCGGCGAGGTCGTCAAGACCGTCATCGGCGCCAAGCCGAAGCCGGCGCTCGAGGCAGACCTCGCGGAGTTCCTCGCGTAGGACCACGCCGCACCAACGGCCCCGCACCCGAACAGGGAGCGGGGCCGTTCGTCGTTCCCGGCCGTTCCGGTCGTTCCGGGTCGTTCCGGTCCACCGGTTCAGGATCGGCCCCGTCGCGGAGCCCGGGTTTCCGGGGTCCATGTCGTAGTGTGGCGGGAATGTGAGTGGCGGGCACGTCCCGCTGGAACGGAGCCAAGATGACGAACGGCAACAGCCTCGACCCCTGGTACGACTCCTACGCTCAGCGCACCGCAGGGCTGAGCGCCTCCGAGGTCCGAGCCCTGTTCGCCGTCGCCTCGCGGCCCGAGGTGGTCTCGCTCGCCGGCGGCATGCCGTACGTCTCCGCGCTCCCTCGTGAGCTCGTCACGGGCTCCCTGGACCGTGTGATGGCCGAGGACGCCGCGATGGCACTGCAGTACGGCGGTGGACAGGGCCTGCGGTCCCTGCGCGAGCACATCGTCGACGTGATGAGCCTCGAGGGCATCCGTGCCAGTGCTGAGGACGTCGTCGTCACGACGGGCTCGCAGCACGCGCTCGACCTCGTCACACGGCTCTTCATCGACCCGGGTGACGTCGTGCTGGCCGAGTCCCCGTCGTACGTCGGAGCGATCGGCGTCTTCCGGTCCTACCAGGCGGAGACGGTGCACGTCACCACCGACGAGAACGGCCTCGTGCCCGAGGCACTCCGTGAGGCCATCGCCAACCTGCGCACCCAGGGCAAGCGGATCAAGTTCCTCTACACGATCCCGAACTTCCACAACCCGGCCGGCGTGACGATGAGCCGCGAGCGTCGCATCGAGATCCTCGACATCTGCCGCTCGAACAACATCCTCGTGCTCGAGGACAACCCGTACGGGCTCCTCTGGTTCGACGAGCCTGCGCCGCAGGCCATCCGGTCCATCGACGAGGAGGGCGTGGTCTACCTCGGCTCGTTCTCGAAGACGCTCGCACCCGGCTTCCGCGTCGGGTGGGCCCTCGCGCCGCACGCCATCCGCGAGAAGCTCGTGCTCGCCAACGAGTCCGCGGTCCTCGCGCCGAACTCCTTCGGCCAGTACGTGGTGAACGCCTACCTCGACGCCGCTGACTGGAAGGGTCAGGTCGACACGTTCCGAGGGCTGTACGCGGAGCGCCGGGACGCCATGATGTCCGCCCTCGGAGAGTTCCTGCCGGACCTGTCCTGGACGAAGCCGAACGGCGGCTTCTTCGTCTGGCTGACGCTCCCGGAGTCCCTGGACTCGAAGGGCATGTTGCCCCGCGCCGTCAAGGAGCTCGTCGCGTACACGCCCGGTACTGCCTTCTACGCCGACGGTCGCGGCGGCGGCCACATCCGCCTGTCGTTCTGCTACCCGACGCCGGAGCAGATCCGCGTCGGGGTGAAGCGGCTCGCCAACGTCGTGAACGACGAGCTCGAACTGATCGAGACCTTCGGTCCGACGACCCGGCCGAACACACTTGTCCGGCCGACCTCGTCGGTCAGCGCGCCGCCTCCCAACGTCTCCTGATCAGCAGTTTTCATCGTTCCGCCCGCAGTACCGGAGGTCCCTTCGCATGGCCGAGCTCACTCGCCGTCACGTCGTCGTCGTCGCGGGAGGGATCTCCCACGAGCGTGACGTCTCGTTGCGGTCCGGGCGCCGCGTCGCCGACTCCCTGACGGGCTACGGCTGGCAGGTCGACCTCCGCGACGCGGACGCGTCACTCCTGCCGACCCTGCGGGAGACCCGCCCGGACGTCGTGTGGCCGGCACTGCACGGCGCCTCCGGTGAGGACGGCGCCCTGCGGGGCATCCTGGAGGCACTGGACATCCCGTTCGTCGGCTCACGTTCCACGTCGGCCCGGTTGGCATGGGACAAGCCCACCGCCTCCGCGCTGGTCGCGCGGGCAGGCGTGCGAACCCCTCGGTCCGTGACGCTCTCCCACGACGTCTTCCGGGAGCTCGGTGCCGTCGGCGTCCTCGAGAGCATCGCGGCGGAACACCCCGTCCCGCTTGCCGTGAAGCCGGCGCGGGGTGGCAGCGCACAGGGCGTCACGCTGGTGGACGACGTGAACGACCTCCCGCGGGCGATGGTCACCGCCTACACGTACTGCGACGACGTCGTGGTCGAGCAGCTCATCCGGGGGACCGAGGTCGCGGTCGGGATCATCGACACCGGCGATGGCCCCGTGGCGCTCTCCGCAGTGGAGATCGTCCCGAGGAACGGTATCTACGGCTTCGAGGCCCGCTACAACGCGGGGGAGACCACCTTCTACACGCCGGCTCGCCTTTCCGCGGACTTCGCCGCGGCAGCCTCAGACGCGGCCATCGCTGCGCACGCGGCACTCGGTCTCCGGCACATCTCCCGAGTCGACCTGATCATCGACGCCGCTGGGACCCCGTGGTTCCTCGAGGCGAACGTGCTCCCCGGACTGACTGAGACCTCGCTGGTCCCGCAAGCGCTCTCGGCATCCGGCTTCGACCTCGGCTGGACGTACGCGGAACTCGCCGAGCAGGCGATTCGCGACCACCGCGGCTGACCAGTGCGGGAGTGCGGCGTTCCACGTGGAACATCGGCCACCGTTGCCACGGCAGGAGTGGTCGTAGCGGCGGCGCTCACCTGGGGTGAGTGGGTGCACCAGAGCGCAGCGCGAGCAGCCCGGCAACTTCCGCAGCCGCGTGCCGGGACCCGAGGAGCCGTCGTCGTCCTCGGGTTCGGGAATCGATCGAACCGGCCGAACGCAGTCAATCGTTGGCGCGCTCGCATCGCTGTCCGGACGGCCGAGCGCGCCGAACGGGCCGGAGCCACAGCCACGATCATCTGCAGCGGTGGAGCCGTCCGCGGGTCGACCCCGGAAGCGGTACTCCTCCGCCAGTACATCGTCGACTGTCTGTACTGGCGAGGCGAGGTGCTCGTGGAGCCGAACAGCTCGTCGACGTGGGAGAACGTCCGCAACGTCCTGCCGCTCGTTGAGGAGTACGACTGGACTGCCTTCGCGTCGAACGGACTCCATGCCGCGAAGGCCCGCTTGTACCTCGCCCGACAGCGGCCGGATCTCGGCGGTCGGCTGGTCGCCGCTGATGACTACCGCCTCGGCGAAATGACGTGGATGAAGCCGCTCTTCGCGGTGGTCGGCCTCATGAAACTGAGGTCGGTGTTCCACGTGGAACGTCCCGGCTGCTGACAGCAGATCTGCCCTGGGCAGCATCCCGCCCGGACTTGCTCGTGCACGGACACGCTGGCCATATGACCGAAACAGCCAGCCCCCTGCGCTTCGACGCCGCACACCGGCGCACCTTGCTCGATCAGCGAGTCCTCGTCCTCGACGGTGCACTCGACGATGACAACGGTGCGGTTCTCATGACGCATCTCATGCAACTCGCCACCGAGGACCCAGACACAGACATCGCCCTGTGGATCCACTCGCCGGGGGGATCGGTGCCGGCGATGCTGGCGATCCGGGACCTGATACGCATCATCCCGAACGATGTGTCCACGCTGGCGCTCGGCATCGCGTGCAGCGCCGGACAGTTCCTCCTGTCCGCGGGGACACGCGGGAAGCGCCGAGCACTCCCGCACACCCGCGTACTCATGCACCAAGGGTCCGCGGGGATCGGCGGATCAGCGGTCGACATCGCCTTGCAGGCCGATCACCTCCGGGACACGAGAGACACCGTCTTGCAGCTGATCGCGGAGGACACCTCCCAGGACCTCGATCGGGTGTTCGAGGACTCCCTCCACGACCACTGGTACTCGGCGCAGGAGGCCCTCGAGTACGGCTTCATCGACGCCATCGTCACCGACTTCACGGCGATCCGCCCCACTCCGATCCACACACGTTCGCTCGGCTTCGTGCCATCTGTGGCGCCGACCTCGGCGGTGACCCGGTGACGAGCTACACCGTCCCCAGCGTTGTCGCGCGCGATCCCAGAGGGGAGCGCCTGATGGACGTCTACTCGCACCTCTTGACGGAACGCATCATCTACCTCGGGACACCAGTCGACGCAGGTGTTGCCAACGCGCTCATCGCTCAACTGCTGTTCCTCGAATCCGACAATCCTGACGCTGACATCCACCTCACCGTCAACTGCGAAGGCGGCGATCCCAGCGCAATGCTCGCCGTGTACGACACCATGCAGTACGTCCGGCCAGATGTCGCCACCACCTGCGTCGGCCAGGCGATCGGCGTCGGCGCGATGCTGCTCGCCGCCGGAGCGCAAGGCAAGCGGTCGGCCCTCCCACACGCCCGCGTCGTTCTCCACCAGCCGGCAACACAGGGGCAGGGCGCCATTCCGGAGCTGATCCTGCAGGCGGAGGAGCTCGTTCGCATCAGGGCGGACATGGAGGCAGTGCTCGCCGAGCACACCGGTCAGACAGCTCAGCGACTCCGAGCCGACACTGATCACGACCGCGTGTTCACTGCGGTGCAAGCCCGCGAGTACGGACTCCTGGACCAGGTCCTTGCCCGGCGCCTGTGACGGTCAGGCCGCCAGCGCGAAGTCCGCTCGGACCTGTGCGACGCTGTCAGGCGTCCGGGATGCACGGAGGTCGTCCGCGGCACGGAGTGTGAGATCCACCAGGGACGTGTCGAGTGCGCCCGCCACGGCGGCGATCATCTCCGACGAAGGCTCCTTTCGCCCCCGCTCGATCTCCGAGAGGTACTGCGGCGAGACACCGGCGCGCTGCGCCACGTGCTTCAGGGTGTACCCCCGGCCGCGCCGTCGTTCGCGAAGCTGGCGGCCGACGACGTCCCGCCAGAGCGGCTCGGGCATGGGAGATGCAGTCATGCGATCAGGCTGCCATGTTCCACGTGGAACGTACCGGTCCTGCTGTTCGCCCCGCGCGGACGGGCAAGCGGTGGCAGGACGCGCTGAGTCGCGCGCTGCGGCCCGAACTCAATGTGATCCGCCTGCGACACAGCGGAGGCCCGGATCTCAGCGCAGAACGGCGTACAGCGCCGTTCAGGGCTGTGCAGCGCAGCTGTCTCAGCCCGCGATGTCCTCAATGCCGAGCTCACCGAGGATCCGGTTGAGGTCGTCCCCGTTCGCGAAGTCGATCGTCACGGAACTCTTCCGCGCACCGACCGCGATCTTCACCCGAGTGTTGAGACGGTCACCGAGCCGTTCGGCGAGGTCGTTGAAGTGCACCTGACGCTTCGTGGGCTCCGCCTTGGGCTTCACCGGCGTCTTGGACGCCAACTGCTGTGCGATCGCCTCGGTGGCCCGCACGGAGAGATCCTCGTTCACGATCTTCTCTGCGAGGTACTCCATCGCCTCGGCGTCGGGTGCTGCGAGGATCGCACGAGCATGACCGGCCGACAGCACTCCGGCCGCCACCCGACGCTGCACGGGGGAGGGGAGGCGCAGCAGGCGGATCGTGTTGGTGATCTGCGGCCGAGAGCGACCGATTCGCTGTGCGAGCTGCTCCTGGGTGATGCCGAAGTCCGCGAGGAGTTGCTGGTAGGCCGAGGCTTCTTCCAGCGGGTTGAGGTTCGCGCGATGCAGGTTCTCCAGCAAGGCGTCGCGGAGCATCGCGTCGTCCGGGGTGTCCTTGACGATCGCGGGGATCGTGCTGAGGCCGAGCTCCTTCGTCGCGCGAAGCCGACGCTCGCCCATGATGAGTTCGTACTGCGGCTCCGCTCCCGTGGCGCCGGCGATCGGGCGCACGACGATGGGCTGCAGCACGCCGATCTCCCGGATGGAGTGGACGAGCTCCTGCAGTTCCTCCTCGCGGAACTCCTTGCGCGGCTGATGCGCGTTCGGGATCACGTCGAGCGGGTTCAGGTTCGCCAGGCGTGCTCCGGGCACGGCGACGAGCTCTTCGGCGGTCGGGGCCGACGAGGGGGACCCACCGGTGGGGAAGAAGACGTCGACCGGACGCTCCTGCTGCTCGGTCGCGGTCGGGATGAGGGCGCCGATGCCTCGGCCGAGTCCGGTTCGCTTCGGTGCCATCAGTGCTGTGCTCCTCGTGCTGCGATCTCCGCTGCTGCCTCCAAGTAGGAGAGCGATCCGGTTGAGTTGACGTCGTACGCGACCACGCTCTGCCCGTAGCTCGGCGCCTCACTGACGCGAACCGAGCGGGGAATGACCGCCTCGAGGACCTGGCCACCGAAGTGCTCACGCACATCCGCGGCGACCTGGTTCGAGAGGTTCGTCCGGCTGTCGTACATGGTGAGCAGGATCGTCGAGACGCGGAGGTTCGGGTTCAGGTGCCGCTCGATCAGCTCGATGTTCCGCAGCAACTGGCTCAGACCTTCCAGCGCGTAGTACTCGCATTGGATCGGGATCAGGACCTCCTGCGCCGCGACGAACGCGTTGATCGTCAGAAGCCCCAGCGAGGGCGGGCAGTCGATGAAGACGTAGTGGTACGGCTCGTCGAGGGACTCGAGGTACTGGTCGAGCGCAGTCCGGAGCCGCTGCTCGCGGGCGACGAGCGACACCAGCTCGATCTCGGCCCCGGCGAGGTGGATCGTCGCCGGCACGCACCACAGCGTGTCCGACTCAGGGGAGCGCTGCACGGTGTCGGCGATCGGCGCCTCGTCAACGATCACGTCGTAGATGCTCGCGACCTCAGCCTGATGGTTCACGCCGAGCGCAGTCGAGGCATTGCCCTGGGGGTCGAGGTCGATGACGAGCACGCGTGCCCCGCCGTGCGCCAACGCGGCCGCGAGGTTCACCGTGGTGGTGGTCTTCCCGACCCCACCCTTCTGGTTCGAGACCGTGAACACCCGCGTCTTCGAGGGCAGCGGGAACTGCTGCGTCGCGATTGCGCGACGACGACGGTTCAGGTCGGCGATCTCGCGCGCGAGCGGTGTCGACGCGTCGTAATCGGTCGATGAACTCAACGAGTGCCTCTTCCCCGGTTCGGTGTTTCACGTGGAACGCGGAGCCACTGGCGGCCGGATGAACCGGCCCGAGCCGCAGCGTCAGTCAACTGTAGCCCGGAAGACCCGCGTGGTCTCCTCGACCACACCGACTCCGAGCTCGAGTACTTCGACGTCCGCCAGACGCTTTCGGAGGATGACCTTCCGAGCCTTCTCGATCTCCTCGTCGACTCGCGCACCCTTCATCAGGATGAGCTGGCCGCCAGACCGGACGAGTGGCACCGTCAGCGGGATGAGCTTCGACAGTGCGCTCACCGCACGCGCCGTCACCTGGTCGACGACGATGTCGTCGGCGACGTCCTCAGCACGTGCACGGACGACCGTGACGTTGCCGAGGCCGAGGCGTTCCGCCTCGGACGTCAACCAGTCCACGCGTCGCTCCATCGGCTCGATGAGCGTGAGGTGCACGTCGGGGCGAGCGATGGCCAACACCAAGCCGGGCAGTCCCGCTCCGGAGCCGACGTCCGCGACGCGACCACGTGCCTCCAGGAGGGGCGCGAGCACCGCAGAATTGAGGATGTGTCGCGTCCAGAGTCGCGGCAGCTCGAGGGGGCCGATCAGGCCCAGCTCCTCGCCCCGTCGCGCCAGCTCGTTCGTGAACGAGCGGGCCACGTCGACACGATCGCCGAACAGCGTCGCGGCCGCTGCCGGTTCTGCCTCGAGGACCGGGGACGCCTCCGTCATCGGGTGACGACGGTGTGGCGGTCCCGACCCTCACCCTCGGACTCGGAGTGGAAGCCCTTCTCCGCGACGAGGTCGTGCACGAGCTTGCGCTCGTACGAGGACATCGGGGGGAGTGCAGCGGAGGTCGAGCCGGCCTCGATGCGCTCGACGGCCGTGTCCACGAGGCGCTGCAACTCGGACGCGCGAGCGTCGCGCGACCCACCGACGTCGAGGATGAGCCGGCTGAACTCGCCCGTCTCGGCCTGCACGGCGATACGGGTCAGCTCCTGCAGCGCAGAGACCGTGTCCGGCTTCGAGAGCACCCGCAGCGCGCCGCCCCCGTCCGTCACCGAGAGGTACACGCGCCCGGCACGTTCCTCGATCTCGATGTCACCGTCGAGGTCGCAGATGTCGAGCAGCTCCTCGATGTAGTCCGCGGCGATGTCCGCCTCGTCACGGGTGTCGTCGTCCTCGACGACCTCGGTCACGGGGGCGATGTCCTGCTCGGTCACTTACTTCTTCCCGTTCTTCTTGGAGCGGTTCTTGCCGACGGGCTGCTGACGCTGCGTGGTGACGCGGACGGCCTCCATCTCAGCGGCGCCGGCGCCGGCGCCGGCCTCGGCGAGCACCGGGGTCGCCGAGCCACGACGCTGAGCCTTCTTCGCGAGACGTGCCTCACGAGCGAGGGCGGCCTCGGAACCGGGGGTCGGCATGCTGCGGATGACGAAGTACTGCTGCGCCATCGTCCAGATGTTCGAGGCGAGCCAGTAGAACATGACGCCGAGGGGGAACGAGAGACCCGAGATCACGAAGACCAGCGGGAGGATGTACAGCATCATCTTCTGCTGGCGGTACATCGGGGACGCCTTGGTCTCCGGCGACATGTTCTTCGCCACGAGCTGCAGCTGCGTGATGAACTGCGAGGCGGTCATCACGACGATCATGAAGCCGGCGATCGCGCGGACCTCCCAGCCGGAGGCGTTCGTGAACGTCTCGTGCAGGGGAGCACCGAAGAGCGACGCGTTGCCGAAGGAGGCGGCGAGGTCGTTCGTGAGCAGGCCGATGCCGGTCTTGTTGATCTGCGCCTCGTGCAGCACGGAGTACAGCGAGAAGAAGATCGGCATCTGGATGAGCAGCGGCAGGCAGGAGCTCAGCGGGTTCGTCCCGGTCTCCTTGTACAGCGCCATGGTCTCGCGGCTCATGGCCTCACGCGAGAACTGGTCCTTCTTGCCCTTGTACTTGTCCTGGATCTTCTTGAGCTGCGGTGCCACCTCGAGCATGCGGCGCTGCGACTTGATCTGGCGCACGAAGATCGGGATGAGCGCGGCGCGGACCACGAACGTCAGGAAGATGATGGAGAGGACCCAGGTGATGCCCGCGCCGGGGTCCATGCCGAGGTTCTCGAAGACCCAGTGGAATCCGACGAGGATGGCCGAGACCACCCATTTGAGCGGCCAGAGGATCGTACCGATGAGGTCCATGGGGACGGTCACGCCTTTCGAGTGCGCTGGGGGAGCAGGACCGGGCGGAGGTTCCCGACCGCGGGCTGCGGCTGCTGCTGGGTCGGCGCGAGCACGAACCCGAACCGGTTGACGACGTAGGGACGACGCCGTTCACGGACGTCGTCGATGCCCCCGGCTGCCCAGGGGTTGCACCGTGCGATGCGCCACGCGCCCATCGCCGATCCGCGGACGACGCCGTACTGCTGGATGGCTTCGAGGGCGTACCGCGAGCACGAGGGGTGGTACCGGCAGACGTTGCCGTAGAGCGGTGAGATCACGGCCCGGTACGCGCGCAGCACGACGACGCACGCGTTGCGCGGGAGCAACGCGACGACCCAGGCGAGCCGGGTCCAGAGGTTGCGGTTCATGCTGCTGCCTTCTCCACACCACGCGCACAGGAGCGCGAGACGTCTTCGAGCAGGGTAGGCCATCCGGCCTGCGCGGCGGCTGGCAGTGCTCGGACCACCACGTCGTAGCCGACGGGGATGTCCGCGAGGAGACCGTGCGCGATCGCCTTGAGGCGACGCCGGACCCGGTTCCGGGTCACGGCGTTGCCGACCGTCTTGGCGACGATGAACCCGAACCGGGTCGGTCCGGCACCGGTCGACGGATCGTCCGAGGTCCGACGGACCACCGATACGACGGCGTGCGCCGTGGCGCTCCTGCGACCACGACGCACGACGGACCGGTAGTCGTCACCACGGACGATGCGGTTGGCGCGGGCCAACACGATCGCTACCAGGTACCCGGCAAGGACCGGACGAGGTGCCCGATCAGGCGTTGCTCGTTCAGGCGCTGAGCTCGGTGCGGCCCTTGGCGCGGCGCGCGGCGAGGATGGCGCGGCCGGCACGGGTGCGCATGCGGGCACGGAAGCCGTGCTTCTTGGCACGACGACGGTTGTTCGGCTGGAAGGTGCGCTTGCTCATGATGGTCTCCACTACAGCTGCGCTGGGGGAACCCCGACGCGAGCCGTCACGTATGTGTAGTCGCTCGGTGTCGAACGACGCAGATGGGCGCGACCGAACGGCCGCAGTCAACTGGTTAACGGTACGTGACAGCGACGAGCAGGTCAAACGCGGCACCGGACCAGGACCGCCGACCCCGTGCGCACGATCATTATCCACATTGGGGAAAACGTGCGTTCGGTACGACGCGCCCCGGTCCTTTACAGTGGTGTGATCGATCCGCCCGTGGCCCGGCAGGACGGGGGAGTCTCCTCGACCAGCAACCCGTGGCGGTCGTGGAGAACACTGTGGACAACCCTGTGGACCACCACGCGGGACGACACGCGGTCCGGGCCGTCGACGAAGCCACCCGGGCACACGACGACCCGCCAGGACGATCCGACGGTCGACGCTGTCCCGGCACGACGGGCGCCCCCGATCCACGGAACGCCCAACACCGCACACGAGACCTGGAGACGAGCGCGACATGACGATGCCGGCCGACCCCGTCGAGGACCTCTGGTCATCCGTCCTCGGACTCCTCTCGGAGGACGACCGCATCACCCCGCAGCTCCACGGCTTCCTCAACCTGGTCGAGCCGAAGGGCGTGCTCGCCGGCACGCTCTACCTCGAGGTCCCGAACGACCTCACCCGCGGCATGCTCGAACAGCGCATCCGGATCCCCATCACCGAAGCGGTCTCGCGCATCGGGGACGACACCGTCGCGAACTTCGCCATCACGGTGAACCCGGACATGGCCTCCGAGCCGCGGGTCGACCCCACGGTCGCCAGCCACGTGCCCGAGTACGCGGAGCCCGTGCAGGAAGCGGTGGAGCAGAGCGCAGCCCCGCGTCAGTACATCGAGGCGCCCTTCGTCCCGAGCCAGATCGACGCGCCGGGCACCAGCGGCCGCCCCGAGTCCCGGCTCAACCCCAAGTACAACTTCGACAACTTCGTCATCGGCTCGTCGAACCGGTTCGCGCACGCCGCGGCGGTCGCGGTCGCCGAAGCCCCGGCCAAGGCCTACAACCCGCTCTTCATCTACGGCGACTCCGGCCTCGGCAAGACCCACCTCCTGCACGCGATCGGCCACTACGCCGAGAGCCTCTACCCGGGGATCCGGGTGCGGTACGTGTCGAGCGAAGAGTTCACGAACGACTTCATCAACTCGATCGCGAACAACCGCTCGAACCAGTTCCAGCAGCGCTACCGCGACATCGACATCCTGCTGATCGACGACATCCAGTTCCTGCAGGGCAAGGACTCGACGCAGGAAGCGTTCTTCCACACCTTCAACACCCTGCACGACCACAACAAGCAGGTCGTCATCACGTCCGACGTCGCGCCGAAGCACCTCACCGGGTTCGAGGACCGGATGCGCTCCCGCTTCGAGTGGGGCCTGATCACCGACGTGCAGGCCCCGGACCTCGAGACCCGCATCGCGATCCTCCGCAAGAAGGCGCAGTCCGACCACCTGCAGGTGCCCGACGACATCCTCGAGTTCATGGCGTCGAAGGTCTCGAGCAACATCCGGGAGCTCGAGGGGACGCTCATCCGCGTCACGGCGTTCGCGAGCCTCAACCGGACGGCCGTCGACATGGCCCTGGTGCAGACGGTCCTCAAGGACCTCATCACGCTCGACGACGACAACGTGATCGCGCCGACGGACATCATCAACCACACCGCGGAGTACTTCAAGCTCTCCGTGGACGACCTCTACGGGTCCTCCCGCTCCCAGGCGATCGCGACGGCACGGCAGATCGCGATGTACCTCTGCCGGGAGATGACGAGCCTGTCCCTGCCCAAGATCGGGCAGCTGTTCGGCAACCGCGACCACACCACGGTCATGTACGCGAACAAGAAGATCACCGAGCTGATGAAGGAGCGACGGTCGATCTACAACCAGGTCACCGAGCTCACCAGCCGCATCAAGCAGGACCGCCGCTACCGCTGATCGCGGGTCCGGCGAGCACAGCGACTCGCATCCGCAGATGCGCACGCCAGCGGCCTGGAGGCACGACTGACGACCGTCAGATCGGCCCACTTCCGCGCGCGTCCACCATCTGAGACGGTTCCATGCGCCGGACTTCACACAGTGTGGAAAGCCTGTGGATAACTGTGGAGGACACGCCGGTCGGTTGTTCACAGCGGAGGGGCCACCTGTGGAGACTGGGGATGGAAGTGGATAGATGAGATTCGCTCATCCAGAAGTCCCCCACACGCCACTCACAACTCACACGTGTGTAGTTCCCTGTGGACAAGCGGTGTTAACAGGGTTATCCACAGTGTGCACAGGCGTTAACACCATTACTCCTGATTAACGATTGATCTCAGCGGGCCAACCTTGTGGACGGCGGGATGACAAGAAATCCTGGCCGGGTCGGGCTGTGCCACAATGGGGCGGCCGGACAGTCCAACCGATCGACAGGGGTTCCAGCTGTGAAGTTCGAGGTCAACCGGGACGTCTTCTCCGAAGCCGTCTCCTTCGCGGTGAAGCTCCTCCCACAGCGCACGACCCTCCCGATCCTCTCGGGCGTCCTCATCCACGCCGACGGCGATCGACTCACGCTCTCGTCGTTCGACTACGAGGTCTCGGCGCAGACGTCCATCGCCGCGGAGATCGACGACCCGGGCACGGTGCTCGTCTCCGGCCGCCTGCTGAACGACATCGCGAGCCGCCTGCCGAACGCCCCGGTGACCTTCACGACCGAGGACTCGAAGATCTCGGTCACCTGCGGGTCGGCGCACTTCACGCTGCTGTCCATGCCGGTCGAGGAGTACCCGACGCTCCCGGAGATCGGTGCGCAGACCGGTGTCATCCCCGGCGACGCGTTCTCAGAGGCCGTCTCCCAGGTCGCCGTCGCCGCGAGCCGTGACGACGTCACCCCGGTGATCACCGGCGTGCAGCTCGAGGTCGGCGACAACGACCTCTCGCTCATCGCGACCGACCGCTACCGCGTCGCCGTCCGCACGATCGCGTGGGACTCGGGTCGTGTCGGTTCGGACCCGCTGCACGCACTCGTTCCGGCCCGCACCCTGCAGGAGGTCGGCCGCACGTTCGGCTCGGCGTCCACCGTGTCGGTCTCGATCAGCGGCTCGTCGGACCGCGAGCTCATCGCGTTCCACGCCGACGACAAGACCGTGACCTCGTTGCTCATCAAGGGCAACTACCCGCCGGTCCGCCGGCTCTTCCCCGAGACCGTCCAGGACCACGCGGTGATCAACACCGCGGAGCTGGTCGAGGCGGTCCGACGGGTCTCCCTCGTCCTGGAGCGCGAAGCAGCACTCCGGTTCTCCTTCACGGTCGACGGGCTCACGCTCGAGGCGATCGGTTCCGAACAAGCGCAGGCGTCAGAGTCGATCAGTGCGTTGCTGACCGGGGAGGAAACGGTGGTCTCCTTGAAGCCCGCCTTCCTCCTGGACGGGTTGAACGCGGTGCACTCCGAGTTCGTCCGGATCTCCTTCACCAAGACGGAGAACCCCAACAAGCCGGGTCCGGTGCTCATCACCGGGCAGACCTCGCAAGAGGCCCCGGCGACGGACGGATACCGGTACCTGCTGCAGCCCAATCTCCTGCTGCGGTAAGCGCAACAGCCGAACACTGCGCTGACGCGCCATCCCTGCATCAGCGCGACGACGAACAGAAGAGGAAATCATGCACATCGGTCTTGTCGGCCTCGGTCGCATGGGCAACAACATGCGTGCCCGTCTCCGCAACGCAGGCATCGAGGTCACCGGCTACGACGCGAACCCCGCCGTCTCGGACGTCGCCGACCTCGGCGCACTCGCCGCGGCGCTCCCCGAGGGCAAGAAGCTCGTGTGGGTCATGGTCCCGCACGGCAAGATCACCGACGACGTGATCACCGACCTGTCGAACGTCCTGAGCGAGGGCGACCTCGTGATCGACGGCGGCAACTCGAAGTGGCTCGACGACGAGGTGCACGCCAAGCAGCTCGACGCCAAGGGCATCCGCTACATGGACGCCGGCGTCTCCGGTGGCGTCTGGGGCAAGGAGAACGGCTACGGCCTCATGGTGGGTGGCGCCCCCGAGGACGTCGAGTTCGCCATGCCCGTCTTCGACGCACTCCGTCCGGAGGGTCCGCGCGAAGAGGGCTTCTCGCACGCCGGCGGCGTCGGTGCGGGCCACTACGCGAAGATGGTCCACAACGGCATCGAGTACGCGATCATGCAGGCATACGGCGAGGGCTACGAGCTCCTCGAGGCCAAGGACATCGTCCACGACGTCCCGGCGGTCTTCGCCGGGTGGCAGCGTGGCACGGTCGTCCGCTCCTGGCTGCTCGACCTCCTCGTCCTCGCGATCAACGAGGACCCGAAGCTCGACGAGCTCGAGGGCTACGTCGACGACTCGGGCGAGGGTCGTTGGACCCTCGAAGAGGCCATCGAGCTCGCGGTGCCGATGCCCGCGCTCTCGGCGGCGATGTTCGCCCGCTTCGTCTCGCGTCAGGGCAGCGAGTCCCCGACGATGAAGGCCGTCGCGGCGCTCCGCAACCAGTTCGGCGGCCACGCCGTCAAGAAGGCGTAGTCCAACCGGGGCAACCCGGCCACGGCCCGCGTGCACGTCGACCACCTGCAACTCACGGACTTCCGGAACTACCGGGAGGCCGAGGTCGACCTCGCACGCGGGCCGAACCTGTTCGTCGGACGGAACGGACAGGGCAAGACCAACCTGGTCGAGGCGATCGGCTACCTGTCGACCCTCGGCTCCCACCGGGTCCCGACCGATGCGGCCCTCGTCCGGCAGGGCTGCGACGCGGCGATCGTCCGCGCGCGGCTCGCCCACGAGGACCGCAGCATCCTCGCCGAGGTGCAGATCAACCGCACCGGGTCGAACCGGGCGCAGGTGAACCGTGCGGCCATCAAGCCGCGCGAGCTGCCGCGGTACTGCACGAGCGTGCTCTTCGCACCGGAGGACCTCGCGCTCGTGCGCGGTGAACCGGCCGGCCGTCGTCGGATGGTCGACGAGCTCCTCGGTCAGATCGCGCCGCGCATGCAGGGTGTCCTCGCCGACTACGACCGGACGCTCCGGCAGCGCAACACCCTGCTGAAGTCGGCCCGAGCGACGGGCGCGAAGGCCGGCTCGCTCGCGACGCTCGACGTCTGGGACGAACGGCTCGTGGCGTTCGGCGCCGAGATCATCGCCGCGCGCGATCACCTCACGCGTCGGCTCGCACCGTTCGTCGCCGAGGCCTACGCCACCGTCGCCGGCGAACGCCACGAGGCGTCGATCACGGGTGTGCTCAGTGTCCGCGGCGGCGACCCGGAGGACGCCGCGGCGACGGATCCCGTCCTCGGGACACCAGACGAGCCGGTTACGGTCACAGCAGCTGCCGAGGCGTTCCGTGCAGCGCTGGAACGGCGTCGGCGCGACGAGCTCGACCGCGGTCTGACGCTCGTCGGGCCGCACCGGGACGACGTGCTCTTCCAGCTGAACGGGTTACCTGCTCGGGGCTACGCCAGTCACGGGGAATCGTGGTCGTTCGCCCTCGCGGTGCAGCTGGCCAGTGCGTCGATCCTGCGCGCCGAGTCGAGCCTGGGCGACCCGATCATCATCCTCGACGACGTGTTCGCCGAACTCGACGAGTCGCGCCGGGAGCGCCTGGCCGCAGCGGTCGCCGACTACGAGCAGGTGCTCATCACCGCCGCGGTGTTCGGTGACGTGCCCGAGCAGCTCGCCGCGCACACCGTCCGGATCGAATCCGGCACGATCGTGACCGACGAGGCGGAGCCGAGCCGTGCCTCCAGTCCGTCCGAAGACCCGGGAGACCACCCGACGGAAGCCGGCGTCTGATGCCGAAGCCCGTGAAGCCCACCGAGCCCTCGCGGGTCTACCGGCACCTCCGTGCCGTGTTCGGCGACCCCTCCAAGCGCGGCGTCGACGCGCGTCGACGCCGCATGAAGGGACTCGACCCCGACTCGGTGCCGTACGGCCGGGGTCGTGAGCCCGCCGGACTCGGCGACGTCGTCGGCTCGCTCGCCCAGGAGCTCGGCTGGACCGAACCGCTCGCCCGCTCCGAACTGTTCGTGGACTGGCCCGCGGTCGTGGGCGACGAGCTCGCGAAGCACTCCCGCCCGATGACCATCGACGACGGCGCACTCGTCATCCGGTGCGACTCGACGGCCTGGGCGACGCAGCTCCGGCTCATGCGCAGCACCATCACGACGACCATCGCCGAGCGGCACCCGGAGGCGGGGGTGCAGTCGATCCGGGTTTCGGGCCCCGACGCCCCCACCTGGAAACGCGGTCCCAGGACGGTCCAGGGGCGCGGTCCTCGCGACACTTACGGGTGAGTCGACGAAATCGTCCGGGAGGACGAAAAAAGGCCGTCCACGGGCAGATTTCGCCCTCGGATGCGGGGTCCCTGCGGTAGACTGGGAGGTGCAGTGCGCGGGTGTTCCGCGCGCAGGCAGGAGCACCTTCGAATGACATCCGGATCTGACGACGACCGGCAGAACTCGTCCGGCGAGGCGACCCCGCAGAGCGAACCCCAGTACGGCGCAGACCAGATCCAGGTGCTCGAGGGACTCGAAGCCGTCCGGAAGCGTCCGGGCATGTACATCGGGTCGACCGGACCGCGTGGTCTGCACCACCTCGTGCAGGAGATCGTGGACAACTCCGTCGACGAGGCCCTCGCCGGCTACTGCGACACCATCAACGTCACCATCCGTGAAGACGGTGGCGTGCGCGTGGTCGACAACGGCCGTGGCATCCCCGTGGGGATCCACGCGGCCGAGGGCGTCTCGACCGTCCAGGTCGTCCTGACCGTCCTGCACGCCGGTGGCAAGTTCGGCGGCGGCGCGTACGCGGTGTCCGGTGGTCTGCACGGCGTCGGCTCCTCCGTCGTCAACGCGCTGAGCTCGGAACTCGACGTCGAGGTCCGCCAGCAGGGCCACGTGTGGCGCCAGAGCTACACCGACGGCGTCCCCGTCGCGCCCCTGTCGAAGGACGAGGCGGACGACGGTCACGGCACCACGATCACCTTCTGGCCGAACGCCGACATCTTCGAGACCGTCGTCTTCGACTACGAGACCCTGCGCACGCGGTTCCAGCAGATGGCCTTCCTCAACAAGGGCCTGCGCATCACCCTCACGGACGAGCGCACCCCGGCCGAGGGTGAAGAGGCCCGCCACGACTCCTTCCTCTACGAGCGCGGCCTCGCCGACTACGTCGAGTACCTCAACGCCCAGAAGAAGGCCGACCTGGTGCACCCGGACGTCATCGGCTTCGAGGCCGAGGACCCGGAGCGCAAGATCGCGCTCGAGGTCGCGATGCAGTGGAACACCTCCTACCAGGAGAGCGTCCACACCTTCGCGAACACGATCAACACGCACGAGGGCGGCACCCACGAAGAGGGCTTCCGCGCCGCGCTGACGTACCTGGTGAACAAGTACGCGCGCGAGGCGAAGATCATCAAGGAGAAGGACGACAACCTCACGGGTGACGACATCCGCGAAGGGCTGACGGCCGTCATCTCCGTGAAGCTCGGCGAACCGCAGTTCGAGGGCCAGACGAAGACCAAGCTCGGCAACACCGAGGCGAAGGGCTTCGTGCAGCGCGTCGTCGGGAACGAGCTCACGCACTGGTTCGAGAGCAACCCGACGCAGGCCCGCGACGTCGTGCGCAAGGCGATCCAGGCCTCGCAGGCACGGCTCGCCGCCCGGAAGGCCCGCGAGACCACCCGTCGCAAGGGCCTCCTGGAGTCGGGCGGCATGCCCGGCAAGCTCAAGGACTGCCAGTCGAAGGACCCGACGGTCTCCGAGATCTTCATGGTCGAGGGTGACTCCGCCGGCGGTTCCGCCGTGCAGGGCCGCAACCCGATGACGCAGGCGATCCTGCCGCTGCGCGGCAAGATCCTCAACGTCGAGAAGGCCCGTCTCGACCGTGCCCTGGCCAACCAGGAGATCCAGTCGATGATCACGGCGTTCGGTGCCGGCATCGGCGAGGACTTCGACCCGGACAAGGCCCGGTACCACAAGATCGTGCTGATGGCCGATGCCGACGTCGACGGCCAGCACATCACGACCCTGCTCCTGACCCTGCTGTTCCGCTACATGCGGCCGCTCATCGAGCGCGGCTACGTGTACCTGGCGCAGCCGCCGCTGTACCGCCTGAAGTGGTCGAACTCGGCACACGAGTACGTGTTCAGCGACCGCGAGCGCGACGCCCTGATGGCGTCCGGCCTCGCCTCCGGCAAGCGCATCCCGAAGGACAACGGGATCCAGCGCTACAAGGGTCTCGGCGAGATGGACTACAAGGAGCTGTGGGACACCACGATGAACCCGGACACCCGGACGCTCCTGCAGGTCACGCTCGAGGACGCCGCCGCGGTGGACAGCGTGTTCGCGACGCTGATGGGCGAGGACGTCGAGTCCCGTCGCCAGTTCATCCAGCAGAACGCGAAGGACGTCCGGTTCTTGGACATCTGATCCTGGCCTGGAGGCGCGGCGTGAGCCGCGCGGACCAGTCCTGACCACCTGTGGTCGCGCCCGGCGCGACTGACGGAACCACAGCCTCCAGGCTGTCCAGAAAGGGAACGAAGCCACATGGCTGACGACAACGAGAACGGCGCCGACGAGCAGCCCGAGATCGTCCACGGCGACAGCGGCGACATCGTCGTCTCCGGTGACCGCATCTCGCAGGTCGACCTGCAGCTCGAGATGCAGCGCTCGTACCTCGACTACGCGATGAGCGTCATCGTCGGTCGTGCCCTGCCGGAGGTCCGTGACGGGCTGAAGCCGGTGCACCGCCGCGTGATCTACGCGATGTTCGACGGCGGCTACCGCCCTGACCGCGCCTTCTCCAAGTGCTCGCGTGTCGTCGGCGACGTCATGGGACAGTTCCACCCGCACGGCGACAGCGCGATCTACGACGCGCTCGTCCGCCTCGTGCAGCCGTGGTCGCTGCGCTACCCGCTCGCGCTCGGCCAGGGCAACTTCGGCTCCCCGGGCAACGACGGCGCCGCGGCCCCGCGGTACACCGAGACCAAGATGGCGCCGCTCGCCATGGAGATGGTCCGGGACATCGACGAGGACACCGTCGACTTCGTGGACAACTACGACGGTCGCACGCAGGAACCGGCGATCCTGCCGGCACGGTTCCCGAACCTGCTCGTCAACGGGTCCGTCGGCATCGCGGTCGGCATGGCGACGAACATCCCGCCGCACAACCTGCGCGAGGTCGCCGCCGGCGCGAAGTGGGCGCTCGAGCACCCGGACGCGACGCGCGAGGAGCTCCTCGGTGCGCTCATGCAGCGGATCAAGGGCCCGGACTTCCCGACCGGCGCGCAGATCCTCGGCACCAAGGGCATCCAGGACGCCTACCGCACGGGCCGCGGCTCGATCACTATGCGCGCCGTCGTCAACGTCGAGGAGATCCAGGGTCGCACCTGCCTCGTCGTCACCGAGCTGCCGTACCAGGTCAACCCCGACAACCTCGCGATCCGCATCGCCGAGGGCGTCAAGGACGGCAAGCTCGCCGGCATCGCGGACATCCGCGACGAGACCTCGGGTCGTACCGGTCAGCGCCTGGTCATCGTGCTCAAGCGCGACGCCGTCGCGAAGGTCGTGCTCAACAACCTGTACAAGCACACGCAGCTGCAGGAGAACTTCGGCGCGAACATGCTCGCGATCGTCGACGGCGTGCCCCGCACCCTGGCGCTCGACGGGTTCATCTCGGCGTGGGTCGACCACCAGATCGACGTCATCGTCCGCCGCACGCAGTTCCGGCTGCGCGAGGCCGAGAAGCGTGCCCACATCCTCCGTGGCTACCTGGCGGCGCTCGACGCCCTCGACGAGGTCATCGCGCTCATCCGCCGGTCGCCCGACGTCGAAGAGGCTCGCACCGGCCTGATGGACCTGCTGTCCGTCGACGAGATCCAGGCGCGCGCGATCCTCGAACTCCAGCTCCGCCGCCTCGCGGCGCTCGAGCGGCAGAAGATCCACGACGAGGCCGAGGAGCTCGAGCGCAAGATCGCCGACTTCCAGGACATCCTCGGGTCGGAGACCCGGCAGCGCACGATCATCGGCGAGGAGCTCGACGAGATCGTGGAGCGCTTCGGTGACGACCGCCGCAGCGAGATCCTGCTCGGCTTCGACGGCGACATGTCCATCGAGGACCTCATCCCCGAGGAGGAGATGGTCGTCACCCTCACACGCGGCGGGTACGTCAAGCGGACGCGCAGCGACAACTACCGCTCGCAGCACCGTGGCGGCCGCGGGGTCAAGGGTGCGCAGCTGCGCGCCGACGACATCGTCGAGCACTTCTTCGTCACGACGACGCACCACTGGCTCCTGTTCCTCACCGACCAGGGCCGGGTCTACCGCGCCAAGGCGTACGAGCTGCAGGAAGCCAGCCGCGACGCCAAGGGCCAGCACGTGGCGAACCTGCTCGCGCTCCAGCCGGACGAGAAGATCCAGCAGGTGCTCGACATCCGGGACTACGAGGCCGCGCAGTACCTCGTGCTCGCCACCGAGCACGGTCTCGTGAAGAAGACCGCGCTGACCGAGTACGACACGAACCGCACCGGTGGCATCATCGCCATCAACCTGCGCGACGGCGACACCCTCGTGCAGGCGCTCCTCGTCGACGAGCACGACGACCTGCTGCTCGTGTCGAAGCACGGCATGTCGCTCCGCTTCACGGCGACGAACGACACGCTGCGTCCGATGGGCCGGTCGACCTCCGGCGTGAAGGGCATGTCCTTCCGTGACGGCGACGCGCTCCTCGCAGCGCGGGTCGTGTCGGACGACGGCTACGTGTGGGTCATGACGGAGGGCGGCTACGCCAAGCGCACCTCGGTCGACCAGTACCGCGTGCAGGGCCGTGGCGGTCTCGGCATCAAGGTGGCCAAGCTGGCAGCCGATCGAGGCGACCTTGTGGGTGCTCTCATCGTGGGTGAGGACGACGAGGTGCTCGTCGTGCTGCAATCGGGCAAGGTGGTAAGGTCTGCCGTGTCCGAGGTGCCCGCCAAGGGCCGTGACACGATGGGTGTGGTCTTCGCGAGGTTCGCGGAGAACGACCGGATCATCGCGGTGGCCCGGAACACAGAGCGGAACCTGGACGACCAGGACGACGCCGAGATCGAGCCTGCGGGCCCGGTGGAGACGGTCAGCCCTGCTGAGGCAGCGCCGGAATCCACTGATCCCATCGACACCGAGCCTGGCGACGACCAGGCCGGAGAGGACCAGTCAAGCAATGAGTAGTGTCGCCGAGAAGCTCCAGAAGAAGGCGAAGCGTCCCGTCGGCACCCGCCAGGTGCGGTTGCGACTGGTGTACGTCGACTTCTGGTCGATGGTGAAGCTCAGCTTCCTCATCGCCCTGGCCGGCTCCATCGTGATCGTCGTGGCGACCGCCCTGGTGTGGGTCATCCTGAACCAGACCGGCGTCTTCACCCAGATCGACGCCCTGCTCAAGGACGTCACCGGGCAGAACAACTACTCGATCATGGACCAGTTCTCGCTGGGCCAGGTGCTCGGGTTCTCCATCGTCGTGGGCATCCTCAACGTCGTCGTCGGCACCGTGCTCGGCGCCATCGTGAGCGTCCTCTACAACCTCAGTGTGCGGATCACCGGCGGCCTGCTCGTCGGCTTCACGAACAACTGACACACCCGGCCCGGATGGGCCGACCGCCTCGATTTCGTTCTGCGGGATCGGTACGGTAGGCTTTCATCCGGTCTGAGGGGCTATAGCTCAGGCGGTTAGAGCGCTTCGCTGATAACGAAGAGGTCCAAGGTTCAAGTCCTTGTAGCCCCACCATCTCCCACCGACTCCAGTACGCTGGACGTCTCGGGGCCTTAGCTCAGTTGGTAGAGCGCCTGCTTTGCAAGCAGGATGTCAGGAGTTCGATTCTCCTAGGCTCCACTCCATCACTTCCGGGTGACCTCGTTGGGGGACGGGTTGAGCGACAGGGTCCGACCACGGCGCGAGCCGGTTCGCTTCTCCGAGATCCAGGCGCTCCGGTTCGTCGCGGTCGCGGGTGTGCTGCTCTACCACCTCTGGCCGAACCGTCTCCCGGGCGGGTACGCCGGTGTGGACGTCTTCTTCGTCATCTCGGGCTTCCTGATCACCGGGCACCTGTCACGCGAGTGGTCGACCAGCGGCCGGATCCGGCTCGGTCGGTTCTACGCGCGACGTGCCCGACGACTGCTCCCTGCTGCCGTGCTCGTGTTGACGGTGACCGCCGTCGCCTCCTGGATCCTGCTCCCGGTCCGCATGTGGGAACAGGTCTTCCACGAGGTGATCGGCGCGGCCCTCTACGTCGAGAACTGGGTCCTGGCGGCGAGCTCCGTGGACTACCTCGCGCAGAGCACGGGCGTTGCCAGTCCCGTCCAGCACTACTGGTCGCTGTCGGTGGAGGAGCAGTTCTACCTCGTCTGGCCGGTCCTCATGATCGTCGCCGGTTGGGCTGCCGGGATGGCGCGGCGCGGGCGTCGGCGGGATGGTTCCGCTCGCGCGTTCGGCGTCGTCCTCGGCGCGGTGTTCGTGGTCTGCCTGGCGCTGAGCATCGTCCAGACCGTGCGCGAACCGGGGCCCGCCTACTTCGCGACGCAGACCCGGGCCTGGGAGTTCGCCGCGGGGGGACTCCTCGCCCTCGTCATCCGACGGAGCGCACGGTTCGCGCACCTGCGCGCCATCGGTTCGTGGGTGGGGTTCGCCACGATCGCGGGTTCGTTCGTGCTGTTCACCGCCGCACTGCCGTTCCCGGGCTGGATCGCGATCGTGCCGGTGGCCGGCACGCTGCTCGTCGTCGCGTGCGGCGACCCGGACACGCCTGATGCACCGGGGATGCTGTACCGCTGGCGGCCCGTGCAGTGGGCCGGGGACGTGTCCTACTCGCTGTACCTCTGGCACTGGCCGCTCGTCGTCCTCGTGCCCGCGGCGACCGGACACGTGCTCGGGACCCGGGACAAGGTCGCGGTGCTGGCCGCGTCCCTGGCCCTCGCTGCCGCCACGAAGTACCTCGTCGAGGACCCGGTCCGCAGCCGACCGTTCCTCGCGGGTCGCCCCGCCCGCTGGACGGTCGTCGCGGTCGCGGCCGCACTCGTCCCGGTCCTGGCGCTCTCGACCGCGGTGTCGGCCGATGCCGGGCGGCGGATCGAGGCGCAGCGAACAGCGGCGGCGGCCTTCCTGGCGCGCGGCGACGGGTGTGTCGGCGCCGAGTCGGTCGGCTCCGTGGACTGCCCGACGACGCCGGCTTCGACCGTGCTCCTCCCCGGCCTGGACGCGGCCCAGACGGACGACGTGAACACGCCGGAGTGCTGGAGCAGGAGCGCGGAGTCGGCCGTCAAGGTCTGCGGACACGGGCCTGCCCCCGACGCCGCGGCGCTCACCGTCGCGCTCATCGGGGACTCCCACAGCAACCAGTACCTCGCCGCGCTGGAGCGCCTCGCCGACGAGGCGCACTGGCACGTGGACGTCTACGGGAAGGCCGGGTGCGCCTGGACCTCGGCGGTGCAGGAGGACACACCCGACTGGGTCAGCCGGTGCGAGTCGTGGAAGCGCAGTCTGCGGGGCGAGCTCGCCGTCCGCACGCCCTACGACGTGATCCTGACGAGCTACCAGCGGCAGTCGCCCTTCGTCGCGCCGGCACACGGCTCAGCCGAGCAGTCGATCGTCGACGGGTTCGTCGACACCTGGCGGGAGCAGACGGCCCGGGGGACGAAGGTGGTCGCGATCCGTGACAACCCGGGGACACGCGACGACTTCCTGACCTGCATCGAGCGCCACCTGGACGACGATCCCGGTGCTGCGTGTGCCGTGCCCCGCGAGGATGCGCTCGGCACACCCGACGCGCAGATCGCGGCCGCTCGGGCTGTGGACGGGGCGTCGCTCCTGGACCTGACGGACCTGATGTGCGACGCGTCCGTGTGCGAACCGGTCATCGGCAACGTGGTCGTCCACCGAGACCCGAGGCACTTGACGTCGACCTTCACCCGGACCCTGGCGCCGATGATCCGGCAGGGCGTGCTCCGCGAGACCGGGGTGCGCGAGCGGCGGTGAGCGGCCGGGGCGGCGGGGCGCGCGTGGGCCAGCCGTGGCGTCGGGACGCGCACGTGCTGGTCGGGTGGTGGACGACGAAGGGCCCCGGCGGATGCCGGGGCCCTTCGTACGAACCGGGAGGTCAGGCGGAGGGCTTCTCCGCCGTGTCGGCGTCGTCGGCGACCCACAGGTCGTCGTCGGCGCGCAGCGTCTGGTACGCGGCGTACGCGGCACCCGCGACGGCGACCACGCCGACGACGATGAGCGCGACGCCGCCGAAGCCGATGCCCTTCTTCTGGTGCGGCACGTACTTCTGCGCGGCCTTCTTCGCGTTCTTGCCCTTCTTCTGGGCGTTCTTCACGATCTTCTTGACGCGCGGGTCCTTCGCGAGGTCACCCACGCTGAGGACCGAACCCGCCGTCGCGACGAGGCCGGGGACGACCTCGGACTGGAAACGGTGCGAGGCGCTCTGTGCTGCGCTGGTCGCGGCGTGCACGCCCGTGGCGACAGCCGGCCGGATGCCGTTGTCGATCGCGTTCTGCACCCGCGGTGCGATGTCCTTGCGAGCGGCATCTGCCGCATTCGAACGCGCTTCCGCCAGGATCGCGTTCGCGTGCTCGAGGACCTTGCGCTGCTCTCCGAGGAGCGAGGCGGTCTGGCCCTTGAGCTTCTTGATCTGCTTCCGACGCTTGCGCGGGATCTCGATCGTCGTCATCTGGTACCTCCATCGGATCGGCGTGGGTCCCATCCTGCCACCGGAGTCCCTGACAGGTCACGGAGCCTCACCTGTGGGATCCGTCTGACCTTCAGCAGTACATGCGAGAATCGGAACATGTCTCTGCACACCGCTGTCGCAACGATCCACACGAACAAGGGCGACATCCGCGTCAACCTGTTCGGCAACCACGCTCCGAAGACCGTCAAGAACTTCGTCGACCTCGCGACGGGCAAGCAGGAGTGGACGCACCCGGGCACCGGCAAGGTGTCCACCGACAAGCTCTACGACGGCGTGGTCTTCCACCGCATCATCAAGGACTTCATGATCCAGGGCGGCGACCCGCTCGGTCAGGGCATCGGCGGCCCGGGCTACCGCTTCGACGACGAGATCTCCCCGGAGCTCACCTTCCAAAACCCGTACATCTTCGCGATGGCGAACGCCGGCATCCAGGGCGGTCGCGGCACGAACGGCTCGCAGTTCTTCATCACCACGGTGGCGACCCCCTGGCTGCAGGGCAAGCACACCATCTTCGGCGAGGTGGCGGACGACGAGTCCCGTGCCGTCGTCGACGCGATCGAGGGTGTGGCGACGGACGGCCGTGACAAGCCGCTCGAGGACGTCGTCATCCAGAGCATCGACGTCGAGGACGTCTGAGTCACCACGTGAGCGATCCGGCGTACAACTCGAACAACACCTGCTACCGGCACCCCGACCGGCAGAGCTTCGTGCTCTGCCAGCGGTGTGGGCGCACGATCTGCCCTGAGTGCCAGACGCCGGCGGCGGTCGGGGTGCACTGCCCGGAGTGCGTGCGTGAGCAGCGCGCGCAGTTCACGGCGAACCGTCGGGCGAATGGCCCCAGTGGTATGACCGTCGCCCGACGGCGCTTCGCCATGCTCGACCAGAAGGCGACGGTCGTGATCGTCGCCGTCTCGGTCGCGCTGTGGTTGCTGAACCAGGTCAGTGGCGGGTACGTCAACGCGTGGTTGAGCTACTACACACCGTTCGTCGGCACGCAGCCGTGGCGGCTGGTCACCGGGCTGTTCGTGCACTCGTCGTTCTTCCACATCCTGTTCAACATGTGGGCCGTCTGGATCTTCGGGCGGATGCTCGAGAACATCCTCGGGACGTGGCGCTTCCTGGCGCTCTACTTTCTGGCGGGTCTCGGCGGGGACCTCGCGGTCTCGGTGCTGAGCCCGGGAACGCAGGTCGTCGGCGCCTCCGGTGCGATCTTCGGCCTGTTCGCCGCGTTCTTCGTGATCCAGCGGAGCCTCGGGTACAACGCCGTGCAGCTCCTGGTGATCATGGGGCTCAACCTGGTCGTCGGGTTCCTGCCCGGTACGGCGATCTCGTGGCAGGCGCACGTCGGCGGCATCGTCCTCGGGTTCATCACCGGGTTCGTGTTCGCGAAGACCCGCAACGTCCGACAGCGCGGCCTGCAGATCGGCCTGCTGGTGGCCGAGGCGGTCGTGCTCATCGCGGGCATCTTCGCGGTGTACGCGAGTCTCCAGGCCGGCATCGGCGTAGGCGTCTGACCGCACACCCCGCCCCGCCCTACGAAGGCCCCGTCGCTCGCGCGACGGGGCCTTCGTCGTTGCGTCGCACAGCGGGGATCAGTCGTTGCGTCGCACACCGGGGATCTCCTGGGTCGGCGAGTTTCCACACGTGCACAAGCGAGTTCTCCACAGCTGTGGAGAAACCGGTGAGTTACACGCGTGTGATTATCCCCATTGTGGACTTCGCTGTGGATAACTCCGGGTCATGGGTGTGGAGAGCGGTGTGGAGAATGTGGACAACTGTGGACAACCGCGGCCGCAGTGGGGACAACGCGATCGTCGCCACGGGAGTGCTGTGGACAACTGCCCGAGGTGGCCGCGACAACGACGACGCCCGCCGCACCACACGGTGCGACGGGCGTCAGGAGGAACAGAAGGTCGAGGTTGCTACCGCCAGCGGGTGGTCATGAGGAAGCCGACGAACATGATGCCGAAGCCGATCAGGATGTTCCACGACCCGAGGGACGGGACCGGCAGCGTGGTGTTCGAGATGTAGAAGACGATGACCCAGGCGAGCCCGATGAGCATGAAGCCGAACATGACCGGCTTGAACCAGACGGGGTTCGGCTGGTCCCCCGCAGTGTCGACCGAGTCGGCTCGGGTCCTCCGGGCGGGCTTGGTGCGGTCCTTGTCCTTGGCCATGGCCGGTATCCTACCGTGACCACGTGTGTGGGAGGACTCTCAGCCCGCTGCACACATCCCCCACGAGTACGGTGAACCGACCATGACCAAGATCCTCGTCGTCGACAACTACGACAGCTTCGTCTACACGCTGAACGGCTACGTGCAGCAGCTCGGTGCGGAGACCGACGTCGTGCGGAACGACACCTTCCCCGAGTCCGAGATCGCCGACCGCATCGCCGAGTACGACGGCGTGCTCCTGTCACCCGGCCCGGGCACGCCGGCCGACGCCGGAGTGTCGATCGCGACCGTGCACGCCGCTATCGCGGCGGACAAGCCGCTCCTCGGTGTCTGCCTCGGCCACCAGGCGATCGCCGAGGCGCTCGGCGGCACGGTGACGCACGCCGAGGAGCTCATGCACGGCAAGACCTCGCAGGTCGACCACGACGACAGCGACCTCTTCGTCGGCGTCCCGCACCCGTTCACCGCGACCCGCTACCACTCGCTCGCGATCGTCGAGGGGACCGTCCCCGAGGAGCTCACCGTCACGGCGCGGACCGGCGGCGGCGTGATCATGGGTGTCCAGCACCGCGAGCACCCCGTGTACGGCGTCCAGTTCCACCCCGAGTCGGTCCTCACCGAGGGCGGGTACCGCATGGTCGGCAACTGGCTGGAGACGACCGGGCTGTCCGGCGCTGCCGACCGTGCGGCCGGACTGAACCCGCTCATCGCGGCGCACCGCGCCTGACGAGCGGTCGGCCTGGAGGCACGGCTCGGGTCCGACCCGCGGCATCCGTCAGGACGCCGTCAGTTCACTGCCCGTCGCCACCGTCGCCACCGTCGCCGCCGTCGTCCCCGCCGGTGTCGCCGCCCGATGCGGGCGGCTGCGTGGGCTGGGACGAGGCGGCGCAGTAGGTGAGCACCACGGTGCTGCCCTGGGCGATGTCGCCGGCCGGCGCGCTCTGCTGCGTCACCGTGCCACCGGTGCACGAGTAGGCCGGCGCGGGCGTCACCGTCAGTCCGAGGCCGGCGAGCGTCGCGTTCGCGGTCGAGAACGGCTGCTGCGTGACGTCCGGGAGTTCGACCTTGCCGTTCGACACGGTCAGGTTCACCACGGTGCCCTTGGCGTGCTGCGACGCCGAAGCGGGGTCGGTGCTCATGACGGTGCCCTCCGGCACGTCGGGCGAGTAGTCGGAGTTGATCGCGCCGACCGTGAACCCGGCGTCCGTGAGGGTCTTCTCGGCGGCGTCCTGCGCCTGGCCGGCGAGGTCCGGGACCGCGATCTGCTGCGGACCGAGCGACACGATCACGCGCACGTTCTGACTGCGGCCGACCTTCGTCCCCGCACCGGGCTCGGTCCGGATGACCGTGCCCTTCTCGACGTCGTCGGAGTTCTCCTCCACCTTGACGGCGACCAGGTCGTGCTTGTCGAGCGCCGACGCTGCGGAGTCCCAGGTCGCACCGGCGACGTTCGGCACGCTGACCGACGACACCGGACCCTTGCCGGGCTGCAGGTTCGCGACGAAGAACACCACGGCGACGATGACGGCTGCGGTCAGGATGATGCCGACCCAGATCCACGCCACCGGCGGACGGTTCTGCGTGCGCTGCGGGCGGTGCTCGGCCGTGTCGTCCTCGAGCTCGCGGAACGCGACGGCCGGGTTGGACGTCGTGCGCGGGTTGACGCCGAACAGCATCGTCGATGCGTCGTTCGCGGCCTGGTGCTGGAGCTTCCGGGTCGACGCCGGGACGTGACCCGCAGCGGCCTGCTGCAGCTCGGTCCGGAACTCGGCGGCGTTCTGGTAGCGGCGGGTCCGGTCCTTCACCAGGGCGTGGAGGGTCACGGCGTCGAGCGCCGGTGAGACCTCGGCCACCAGGGACGACGGCGCGACGGGCTGCTCGCTGACGTGCTGGTAGGCGACGGCGACGGGTGAGTCGCCGAGGAACGGCGGTCGACCGGTGAGCAGCTCGAACAGCACGACACCGGTCGAGTAGACGTCGGTGCGTGCGTCCACGGTCTCACCGCGTGCCTGCTCCGGCGAGAAGTACGAGGCGGTCCCGAGGATCGAGGTGGTCTGCGCCACCGTCGCCGAGGTGTCGGTGATGGCGCGGGCGATCCCGAAGTCCATCACCTTGACCTGGCCGGAGTGCGTGACCATGACGTTCGCGGGCTTGATGTCGCGGTGCACGACGCCGGCGCGGTGCGAGTACTCGAGCGCGGTGAGGATGCCCTCGGTGATGCGCACGGCCTCGTCCGGGGCGACCGGTCCGTCGCCGATGATGTCGGAGAGCGGACGGCCCTCGACGTACTCCATGACGATGAAGGGCACCTGCACCTCGGCGCCGGAGGCCTCGGTGACCGTCTCTTCGCCGGCGTCGTAGACACGGACGATGGTCGGGTGGGCCATGCGGGCGGCGGCCTGGGCTTCCTGGCGGAAGCGGGTGCGGAACGCCGGGTCGTTGGCGAGGCTCGGCTTGAGCAGCTTCACCGCCACCTTGCGTCCGAGGCGGGTGTCGTTGCCCAGATGCACTGTGGCCATGCCGCCCCGACCGATGACGTCACCGATCTCGTAGCGGTTGGCGAGGAGGGTGATCCCCGCGGTCACACCTTCTGGCACGTACTCCTCCGAATGTCCGTCCGGGCCAGTGTACGGCAGGCCTTGCTGGTGGGACGCTGGTCACGGGGGCCCGGACCGAACCGTTACGCAACGGTGTCGCGAGCCCCCGTGCGAGGGTCAGTCCTGCGGCCCCTGGCTGGGGTTGTTGCCGTCGGTCGGGTCGACCGTGGGCTCGTCGGTGGCCTGCCAGGTGTCGCTCGCAGCGCTCTCCGACGGGGTCGACGCGGTGAGGTTGCCGCAGGTGACCGTGTAGCTCAGCGATGCGGACTGACCGACGGCGTCGATCTGCACGGTCACCGAGCGGTGGTCGGCGTCGAGCGTGCCCGAGGTCTGGCTCGAGCTGTCCTTGCCGCCCGTGATCGTGTACGCGTACGACGCGACCGTGTACCCGGTCGGGCACGTCGCGGCCGCCCACGAGAACGTCACCTGACCGGTCGCGGAGACGGCACCCGGCGACGCCGAGTTCGGCTGGTTCACCGTCGGCGGCGCCGTGTACTGCTGGAGCACGACGAGCGATCCGACCGCGAGGCTGCCCGTCGGGCTGATCGACTGGACCGTGTTGGCCTTGTCGGCGCTCGGAGCGGGGTCACCGTCTTCCACGCGGGAGGTCAGGCCGGCCTGCTGCAGCTTCGCCTGGGCATCCGTGACCGACAGACCGACGTAGTCCGAGGCGTTCACCAGGACGCGCGTCTCGACCGGGGTGGAGCTCGGCGTCGGCGTCTGCGAGCGGGTCGGCTTGGGCGTCGACTGCGACGGCGTCGGGTCCGGCTGGCCACCACCGTTCAGCGCGAAGGCCGCGATGACACCGGCGACGACCAGGACCGCGATCCCGCCCACGAGCCACCAGATCCACGCGCGCTTCTTCTTCGGTTCCTCGTCGTCGCCGTCGACGGGCGATCCCGGGGTCACCGGTCCGCCGGCGACTGCCCCGGCCTGGGTCCCGATGAGCGCGGTCGCGGCGTCGTTCGCCTGCCCCTGCGGCGGGTTGAACGCCACGGTGCCGCCCGCTGCGATGGCGGGCACGGCGACGGTGGCCGCGGCGACGTCCCCGCGGCGCAGCGCCTGGGCCGCACGGGCCAGGTTCGCAGCGGTCGCCGGGCGGTCGGCTGGCTTCTTCGCGATGCAGGACATCACGAGCGCCGACACGGGCTCTGGGATGTCTCCAGGGAGGGCCGGCGGCTGCTCGTTGATGTGCGCCATCGCGATCGCGACCTGCGACTCGCCCGTGAATGGCCGACGGCCGGCGAGGGCCTCGTACGCGACGATGCCGAGGGAGTAGATGTCCGTGGAGGGCGACGCCGGGTGCCCGCTCGCCTGCTCGGGCGAGAGGTACTGGACGGTGCCCATGACCTGGCCGGTCGCCGTGAGCGGGACCTGGTCGGCGATGCGGGCGATGCCGAAGTCGGTGATCTTGACGCGGCCGTCCGGCGTGATGAGCAGGTTGCCGGGCTTGATGTCGCGGTGCACCAGGCCGACGGCGTGGGCGGCCTGCAGGGCGTTCGCGGTCTGCGCCACGATGTCGAGGACCTTGTCGACCGGCAGCGTGTGCTCCCGCTCGATCATGGTCGAGAGCGCCTCGCCCGGGACGAGCTCCATCACGAGGTAGGCACTGCCGTCCTCCTCGCCGTAGTCGAAGACGTTGGCGATGCCCTCGTGGTTGACGAGCGCAGCGTGACGGGCCTCGGCGCGGAAGCGCTCGAGGAAGCCCGGGTCGCCGAGGTACTCGTCCTTGAGGATCTTGAGTGCGACGGTCCGCCCGATGACGAGGTCGGTGGCCTGCCAGACCTCTCCCATGCCGCCGATCGCGACGCGGGACGAGAGTTGGTACCGCCCACCGAAGGTGAGTCCGCTGGTGGGTCTCATTTGTTCAGCACCGCCTCCATGACTTTCTTCGCGACCGGAGCCGCGACCGTGTTGCCGACTCCGGACTGCCCGAGTCCGCCGCCGTTCCCGACGACGACCGCGACGGCCACCTCGGGGTCCTTCGCCGGAGCGAACCCGGTGAACCACAGCGTGTACGGATCGCCGGTGCCGCCCTCTGCCGTGCCGGTCTTCCCTGCGACGTCGACACCGTTGATCTTGGCATTGGTCCCGGTCCCGGAGCTGACGACGCTCTGCATGGCCTCGGTCAGGTCGCTGGACTCGGAGGCCGAGAGCGGGTCGCTGTACTGCTTCGGCGAGAAGGACTCGACCGTCTTCAGGTCACTCGTGGTGATCGAGTCGACGAGGGACGGCTGCATGACCCTGCCGCCGTTCGCGATCCCGGCCGAGACCATCGCCATCTGCAGCGGGGACACCCGGACGCTGGCCTGACCGAACGAGCTGAGCATGAGCTGCGCGGTGTCGTCGCTGACGTCGGGGTACTGGCTGGCGGTGGCCCGCATCGGGACCTCGATCGCGTCGCCGAATCCGTACTTGTCCGCCATGCTCTTGATCGCGTCGTAGCCGAGCTTCTGCCCGAGTTCCGCGAACGGGATGTTGCACGAGTACTGGATCGCCGTGCGGAGCTTCACGGTGTCGCCACCGCCGCAGGAGCCGCCTTCGGCGTTGTTGATGTACGTGCTCGTCCCCGGGAGCTGCAACCGCGACGGGTTCGGGAACTCGGAGTCGAGGTCGTACTTCCCGCCCTCGAGCGCCGCCGAGGCGACGATGAGCTTGAAGACCGATCCCGGCGTGTACAGGTCGCCGCCGATCGCACGGTTCTGCAGGGGCTTCGCCGCGTTGCCCTCGAGTGCCTTGTACTGCTCGATGACGTTCTGCGTGTCGTGCGAGGTCAGCGTGTTCGGGTCGTAGCTCGGCTTCGACACCATCGCGAGGATCTTGCCGGTCTTCGGCTGGATGGCGACGACGGCACCGGTGTTGTCCCCGAGCGCGTCGTAGGCGGCCTTCTGGACGTCGGGGTCGATCGTCAGGTTGACGTTGTCGCCCTGGACGTCCTGCCCGGTGAGGATCGCGTTGAGGTTCTGGAAGAACGAGGCGTCCGAGTTGCCGGAGAGCACGGTGTTCTCTGCGCCCTCGATCCCGGAGTTGCCCTGGCCGATCGTGAAGTACCCCGTGACGGCCGAGTACAGGTCGCCGTTGGTGTACTTCCGCTGGTACTGGTACTGGTCGTCCACCGGGGTCGACTCGGCGATCGGGCTGCCGTTCACGAGGATGGCGCCGCGCTTGGTCGAGTAGCTGGCGAGGATCGTCCGGGAGTTGCGGGAGTCGGCACGGAGCGAGTCCGCCGAGAAGAACTGGATCGAGGTCGTCGACACGAAGAGTGCGACGAACATGAGCACGATGACGGTCGAGACACCGCGGAGCTGTCGGTTCACCGGCTGCGCTCCTTCCTGGTCGCGCGCGCGTTCCGGCCGCGCGCGGCGGGGATCGCGCCCTGCTGGACGCGCTGTTCGGCTGGGATGGCGTCGGTCAGTCGCAGCAGCATCGCGGCGATGATCCAGTTGGCGACGAGTGACGAACCACCGGCCGCCATGAACGGTGTCGTGAGGCCGGTGACCGGGATGACACGGGTGATGCCGCCGACGACGACGAACACCTGCAGGGCGATGATGAACCCGAAGCCGACGCCGAGCAGCTTGCCGAAGTCGTCCTGCGCCATGAAGGCGACGCGGAGGCCCCTGGAGGCCAGGACGATGAAGAGCGCCAGGATCGCGAACACACCGATCAGCCCGAGTTCTTCGCCGAGCGAGGCGATGATGTAGTCCGCGTTCGCGACCGGGGTGATGTACGGACGACCCTGGCCGAGGCCGGTGCCCGTGATCCCGCCGTTCGCGAAGCCGAAGAGTCCCTGGACGAGCTGGTAGCTGCCCTGTGTCTGGCGAGTGAAGATCTCCTGGTTGAACGGGTCGAGCCACTGCTCGAACCGTCCGTGCACGTACACGAGTGCCGACTGCGCCACGAGTGCGCCACCGACGAAGAGCACGAGTCCGATCACGACCCAGCCCAGCCGAGCCGTCGCGACGTAGATCATCACGAGGAACAGGCCGAAGTACAGCAGGGCGGTGCCGAGGTCGCGCTGGAACACCAGGACGCCCATCGCCGCGCCCCACATGACGAGGATCGGACCGAGGTCACGGGCGCGCGGGAACGTCATCCCGAGGAACTTCCGGCCGACGATCGACAGGGAGTCACGCGCCGTCACCAGGTAGCCGGCGAAGAACAGCGCCATCGTGATCTTCGCGAGCTCACCGGGCTGGAAGGTGAACGAGCCGACCTTGATCCAGACGCGGGCGCCGTTCACGTTGAGCCCGATGCCCGGCAGCATCGGCATGAGCAGCAGCGCGATCGTCAGGAACATGAAGATGTACCGGTACCGCTGCAGGAACCGGTGGTTCCGGACGAGCACGACCGTGACGATCGCCAGGACCATCGCGAGCATCGTCCACACGATCTGCTTCACGCCGATCGCCGACCACCCGGACAGGTCGTTGTGGATGTCGATCCGGTAGATCTCCGCGATCCCGATGCCGTTCAGCACCAGGGCCACGGGCAGGATGAACGGGTCGGCGTTCTTCGCGACGATCCGGAGCACCACGTGCATGATCAGTGCCAGTCCGAGGATGCCCGCACCGACCCAGAGCACCGAGGTGTCGAACAGCTTGCCCTTCGTGCCGAGCTGCACGAGGACCATCGCCCCGGCGCAGATGCCGCAGGCGATGACGAGCAGCACGAGCTCGAGGTTCCGGGCTCGCGCCGGCTCACGCAGCTTGATCGTGATGGCCTGCGTGAAGGACTGGGCGGTGGCGTTGCTCATCGCTTCGCTCCGGGGGACTCGGACGGCGAGCCGCTGGGCGACGAGGTCGGCGTCGGCGACGACGATCCGCCGTCACCGCCGGTCCCGGCCTGGTCCTGCCCGGTCTCGGCCGCCTTGCGCAGTCGGTCCACGATGTCGCGCGCGTCGTCGAGCGACTGCGCGTTGATCGTCGAGCGGACGTTCTCCCGCGTGTAGTCGGGGAGTGACGAGACGGTGATGTCGGTGTCCTCGTAGACGTCCGACAGTGCGATCGGTCCGATCGACTGCTGCACGCCCTTGTAGATCGCGACGGTGCCGCGGTCGGTGCCGACGTAGTAGTGGTCCTGGATGATGCGCCAGCCGAGGAAGACGGCGCCGACGAGGGCCGCGATCGCGACGACGAGCGCGATGGTCCACGAGATGCGACGGCGGATCCGGCGCCGGCGGTCCTCGGCGATGAGCTCGGCGAAGAACTGGTCCGACTCCGGCTCGAAGTGCGAGTCCTCGGGGGCCGTCGTGACCTTCAGTGGGTGCAGCAGGATCGTGGGGAGGCGGATCGGCTTGCGGCCGGTCGACGCCTCGAACGTGAGCGGGGCCGCTGCGGAACCGACGGTGGTCGCCGCGTCGTCGTCGTCACCCGGCTCGGAGTCGGTGACGTCCATCACGACGACGGTGACGTTGTCGGGCGCGCCGTGGTCGAGCGTCTCCTTCACGAGGCGCTGCGTGACCTGGTTCGCGTCCATGTTCGACGCGAGGGCGTGGCGGATGCGTTCCTCGGCGAGGTACGACGAGAGCCCGTCCGAGCAGAGCAGCCAGCGGTCGCCCGGCTGGATGTCCATGATCGCGGTGTCGACCTCGGGTGCGGCGTCGACGTCACCGAGCACGCGCATGAGCACCGAGCGCCGGGGGTGGACGGCGGCTTCCTCCGGGGTGATCCGGCCACTGTCCACGAGGCGCTGCACGAAGGTGTGGTCCGAGGTGATCTGCCGCAGCTCGCCGTCGCGGTGCAGGTAGATCCGGGAGTCACCGATGTGCGCGATCGCGATCTGGTCGCCGACGCGGATCATCGCGGACACCGTGGTGCCCATCCCGGTGAGCTCCTGGTGCTCGAACACCGTCTCGGTGATGAGCTGGTTCGCCGCGATCAGCGCCGACTGCAGGGCGAACTCGGCGTCGTGGGCCGACGGGAACTCCCGGTCGACCTCCCTGATGCGACGGATCGCGATCGCCGAGGCGACGTCACCGCCGGCGTGGCCGCCCATGCCGTCCGCGACCGCGAACAGGTGCTGCCCGGCGTAGCCGGAGTCCTGGTTGTTCGCGCGGATGCGTCCGACGTGGGACACAGCGGCGCTCAGCGTGCGAGCCGTCATCCCGGGTTACCGCCGCAGCTCGAACGTCGTCGTCCCGATCGTGATCGGCGTCCGCTCTGCGATGGTCACGGGAACGGTCACCTTCTGACCGTTGACGAAGGTGCCGTTCGTGGACTCGAGGTCGGTGAGGAGCCAGCCGTCGGCGCGCAGGTCGAGGCGGGCGTGGTTGGTCGAGGTGTAGTCGTCACGGATCACGACGTTGGACTCGCTGGAGCGCCCGATCGTGATCGGGCCGCCGCCCAGCGGCATCTCCATGCCCTCGCGCGAGCCCTCGGTGATCACGAGGCGGGTCGCGACCGGCGTGGCGGACTGCTGCCCCGCTGCAGGCTGTCCGATGAGGTCCGTGAACGCGCCGTTGGATGCCGGAGCCGGCGCCGCTGCTGCCGGCACCGCAGGTGTCGTCGGACCGGACGCGCCGGCCTTCGGATCGGTGGGGATGGTGCGCACGCGTTGCCCGAACAGATCGCTCCGCAGGGCGAAGACGATCACGAACACGAACAGCCAGAGCACCGCGAGGAACGCGAAGCGCAGGACGAGCAGGGTCAGCCCTGTGGTCACCTGGTACCTCCGTCGTTCTCGGGGATCACCCGGAACACCATACGGGTACGACCGATCTCGATCGTCGAATCCGGCTCCACGATGGCTTGCTGGAAGCGCTCACCGTTCAGTTTCGACCCGTTCGTCGACCCGAGGTCGTTGGCCTGGGCGTGCTTGCCGTCCCAGATGACCTCGACGTGCTTGCGGCTCGTGCCGGTGTCCGCGACGGTGATGTCCGCGTCCGTTCCGCGGCCGATGACGGTGCGTCCGCGCTGCAGCTTGTGCCGTTGCGAACCGATGTCGAGCACCGCGACCCAGGCGACGTCGCGCTGCACCGTCGTCGAGTCGATCTGCAGGATGCCCGTCGAGAGCGTGCCGTCCTGCTGCAGCCGGATCGTCACCGGGCCGGAGAACGAGTAGTTCTGCGCGACGGCGTGCTGCTGCACCATCTGCGACAGCTCGTCGATGAGGGGACGCCCCACGTCGTTCATGCGCGTGAAGTCCGGCGGAGCGAGGCGCACCGTGAACTCGTTCGGCACGAGGATCCGCTCGCGGGACACCACGGCAGCCTTCGTGTCGAGCTCTCGGCGGAGTGCGCTCGAGATCTCGACGGGCTGCACGCCGGAGCGGAAGGTCTTCGCGAACGCGCCGTTCACGGCGCGCTCCAGCCCTCGCTCGAAGCTGTCCAACAGGCCCATGGGTCTCCAGTGTTCTCGGTCGTCGACCTCTGCATGGTAGTGGTTGGCGTCTGGCACCGTCTGTGCGTGGTAGTGTTCTCGGGCTGGCGCGAGTGGCGGAATTGGTAGACGCGCACGGTTCAGGTCCGTGTGCTGGAAACGGCGTGGGGGTTCAAGTCCCCCCTCGCGCACCAAGCGAAGAAGCAGAAGGCCCCCGGAGGAATCCGGGGGCCTTCTGCGTCCCTGCTGGACGTCACTGCCTGGAGGCGCGGCTCGGTCCCGCAGGGTCGACTCGCCGGAAGAACGGGCGTGCGCTGGGCAGGAAGAGCAGGACGGCGGCCACCACCGACAGCAGGATGAGCCCCGTGGCCGGTCCGCCTTCCGTGATGCTCAGGACGGCACGCAGCGCGGCGACCGCGACGAGCACGGTGCGCGCGACCGCGGAACCACGGAGGAGCAGGACGACCGCCGCGGCGACCACCGCCCAGATCACGAGGGACAGCGCGATCGTGAGGACGCCGCCGACGCCGGCGAGGCCGTCGGAGGTCGCGACCAGGACGGCGGACAGCACCCCGGCCACCAGCCACACCGCCCAGAGCACGGCGGCGATCGTCACCACCCGTGGTCGACTCGGTCGTGTCCGTCGGAGGTCGTCCGTCGTGGTCATCGTGTCCCCGTCTCCGCCGCTCCCGGCAGCGGCGTGACGAGCGTACCCGCGGCGGCTCCGTCGCCCCCGGCGGGCGTTAGCCTGAGGCCGTGGACGATGCGCGGACGACGGACCCACGGCCCGGGACGACGGTGCCCGACGATCGCGGCCGGACCGGCCTCGACGCCGTCGGCCGGGACCTCGACCGGAACCCGGACGTGGTCGTCCGGGACGTCGAGGTGGTCTCGAACGGGTGGCACGTGCTGCGCCGGACGACCCTCGACGTCCGCCGGCGAGACGGCCGCTGGGACCGACAGCAGCGGGAGACCTACGACCGCGGCAACGGCGCGGCGGTCCTGCCGTACGACGCCGAGCGCGGCACCGTGCTGCTCACCCGGCAGTTCCGCTGGCCGGCGTACGTGAACGGTCACCCCGACGGGATGCTCGTCGAGGCGGCTGCGGGGCTCCTCGACGAGGACGACCCCGAGACCGCCGTGCGCCGGGAGGCCGCCGAGGAGCTCGGCATCCGACTCGGGGACGTGCGGCTGGTCCACGACGCGTTCATGAGCCCCGGCTCGGTCACGGAGCGGGTGCACTGCTACGTCGGCGCGTACCGACCGGCGGACCGCGTCGACGCCGGCGGGGGGATCGAGGACGAGGGTGAGGACATCGAGGTCCTGGAGCTCCCGCTCGTCGAGGCGCTCGCGATGGTGGACGACGGTCGCATCGCCGACGGCAAGACGATCATGCTGCTGCAGTGGGTGGCGCTGCACCCGGCACCGCACCCGGGGTCAGGACGTGAGGGCTGAGGTGTCGAGGTCGACCGCGCGGGCGATCGTCGTGCGGACGAGCCCCTCGCGGGTGGGCCGGTCGAGGTAGTCGACGAGGGCGTACCCGTTCGTGGCGTCGACGAGCGCGAACAGCAGGCGGCCGACCGCGTCCGGGTCGTCAGCGCGCATGACACCGGCCCGGACCCCCTCGACGACGATGCCGGTCGCCAGTCGCTGCCAGTCGTCCATGACGTCGCGGGCCGCCGCCGCGAGCACGGCGTTCGTCCGGCCGATGCTCCACGCGTCGGCCCAGAGCGCGGCGACGTCGTCACGGTCCGGGTCGGCGATGCAGGACAGCAGCGCGCCGAGCCGGGCGGCAGGGCCGTGCACGTCGGCCACGATCGCGGCCACCTCGGCGACCTCGGCTGCGGCGATCGCGCGGAAGGTCTCGCCGACGAGGTCCTCCATCGCCGGGCGGTAGTGCGCGACGAGTGACGGGGCGACCCCGATCGAGGCGGCGACACCGCGCAGGGTGACCGCGGCGAGTCCGTCGGCGCGGGCGACGGCGATCGCGGCGTCGGCGATCTGGGCCTCCCGCTCGGCGGGGCTCAGGCGCCGTCGGGTCGGTGTGGTCGGCACGCGTCCAGCCTAGGCGGACGCCGTCGGCCCGGCTCCGGGGCCGCCCTCGACGACGAAGGCCGCCCAGAGGTCCGCACGGGTCGCGAACACCGAGAGGTCCCGCTCGAGGAGCCGTCCGGCGTGCTCGATCCGGGCGCGGGCGGTGTGCCGGTGGACACCGAGCTCCTGCGCGGTCCGGTCGTACTCGCAGTTCTGCTCGAGCCAGGTCCGGACGGTCCTGGTGAGCTCGGTGCCCGCGGTGCGGTCGTGCTCGAGCAGGGGAGCGAGCACCGCGCGGGCGACGGCGCGGGCGTCGACGTCCACGTGAGCGAGGTGGGCGAGGACGCCGTCACGGGCGAGGTCCCCGAACTCGGTGATCCCTGGGCGCCCTTCGCGGCGGCGGTCGAGCGCCTGGACGGCCTCGGTCCTGGCCCGCCCGAAGTACGGGTACGACGCGCCGTCGGAGAGCCCGGCGTGCAGGTCGTACCGGCTGACGAGTTCCTCGACGACCGTGGTGTCGTCGGCGCCCACGCAGAGGAAGAGCGCGTCGTCCACGGCGAAGAACAGCCGGCCGGGGCGGTCCTGCACCCAGAGCTCGAGCAGGTCCACCACCGTGTCGAGGTCCTGGTCGGCGACGTCGAGTGCCGCGATCCGCACGGGCTCGGCGGGGAGCGGCCCCCACACCTCACGCGAGGTGGTGTCGACGACGGCCGGGTCCCCGACGGACAGCATCGTGAGGAGGCCGGTCCGGAGCAGGCCACGGGCCCGTGCGAGCTCGCGGTTCTGCTGCAGCGCGAGACCGGCGAGGGCGATGACCGCGGTCACGACCTCCCGGCCGGCGCGGTCGAGTGCGCCGCCGTTCGCGATGGCCAGCACACCGCTGAGGTGGCCGCCGCTGCCGAGGGTCTGCAGCGTGAACCCGGTGTGGTGCTCGGTCGTCACCGGCAGGCTGGCCCGCTGCCCGGCGCGGAGGAGCCGGAGCGACTCGGTCCGGAGCAGGTCCAGGTCGGACGCCGGGACGCCGTCGTCGGGGTACCCGCGGTCCAGACGACCGGAGACGTCGAACAGCCCGACCCAGCCGTCCAGCTGCCGGGAGAGCTCCGCGATCGTGGCACCGAGGCCGTCCGGTCGCATCGCGGCGAGGGAGATGGCCCGCTGCGCGGCGAGGGCCCACGCGTTCCGGGCGTTGGCCTCGCGCGCGACGGCGTCCGCGTTCGCCTGGGCGACGGCGATGAACGAGGTCTCGTACGGCACCTCGAACAAGGGCAACCCGGACGCCTCGCAGGCGGCGACGAGCTGTGCGGGGGTGCCGGCACGCACGACCTCGGTGCCGAACCCGAGTGCGACGACCCCGCGGGCCCGCAGCCGGGCGACGTACGCGACGGCGAACGACTCCGTCACGTCCGGCTCGGCACCGAACTGCTTCCCGGTGGTCAGGAGTCCTTGTCCGTCGGCGAGGAACGGCGTCGGGTCGTCGAGGTCGGAGCTGTGCAGCCACGACAGGGGTGCGTCGAGCGCCTCGGCCTCGGGGCTGGTCAGCAGGCGGAGGTGGAGGTCGGCGCGGTGGAGCAGGGATCGCAGCGTCGCGGGCATGGGAGCACCTTATCCATCGAGTCGACCGTAACCACCCCCGGTGTACACGGCGGACAGTGGGTCCCGACACCGGACGCTCCTACCATCGCCGCATGACCTCCACCGCTGCACCCTCGATCAGCGCCGCCCCGGGTGGCCCCTCGCTGCCCCAGGAACGCCGGCTCGTCACCGAGGTGCCCGGCCCGCGCTCGCAGGAGCTGTTCGCGCGGAAGTCCGCGGCCGTCGCGGCCGGGGTCGGCGTCGCCGTGCCGATCGCCGTCGTCGCCGCGGGCGGTGGCGTGGTCGTCGACGCGGACGGCAACTCGCTCATCGACCTCGGTTCCGGCATCGCCGTGACGAGCGTCGGCAACGCGCACCCCGGGGTCGTCGCCGCCGTGCAGGAGCAGGTCGCCGCGTTCACCCACACGTGCTTCACGATCACCGCGTACGACGGGTACGTCGCCGTCGCCGAGGCACTCAACCGCCTGACCCCCGGCGACCACGAGAAGCGGACCGCCCTGTTCAACTCCGGCGCCGAGGCCGTCGAGAACGCGGTGAAGATCGCCCGGAAGCACACCGGTCGGCAGGCCGTCGTGGTGTTCGACCACGCGTACCACGGCCGCACGAACCTCACGATGGCGCTCACCGCGAAGAACCAGCCCTACAAGAACGGCTTCGGTCCCTTCGCCCCCGAGGTCTACCGCGTCCCGATGTCGTACCCGTTCCGCGACGGGCTCACCGGCGCCGAGGCGGCGAAGCGCGCGATCAGCCAGATCGAGAAGCAGGTCGGCGCGGAGAACACCGCCGCGGTGCTCATCGAGCCGATCCAGGGCGAGGGCGGCTTCGTCGTCCCGGCACCGGGGTTCCTCACCGCCCTGTCGGAGTGGACCACGGCGAACGACGTCGTGTTCATCGCCGACGAGGTGCAGACCGGCTTCGCCCGCACCGGGGCGATGTTCGCCAGCGAGCACGAGGGGATCGTCCCCGACGTCGTGACCACCGCGAAGGGGATGGCCGGGGGGCTGCCGCTCTCGGCGGTCACCGGCCGCGCCGAGATCATGGACTCCGCCCACGTCGGCGGCCTCGGCGGGACGTACGGCGGCAACCCGGTGGCCTGCGCCGCCGCGCTCGCCGCCATCGACGCGTTCGAGCACGACGGACTCGTCGAGCGAGCGGAGGCGATCGGCACGCTCCTGGTCGACCGGCTCCGCACCGCCCAGGCATCAGACCCCCGGATCGGCGACGTCCGCGGGCGCGGCGCGATGGTCGCGATCGAGCTCGTCGACCCCGCGACCGGCGACCCGGACCCCGGACTCACCGGCGCGGTCGTGCGGTACGCGTACGAGCACGGCGTCATCGCACTGACCGCCGGCACCTACGGCAACGTCGTGCGCTTCCTCCCCCCACTCGCGATCAACGACGCGCTGCTCGGTGAGGGCCTCGACGTCGTCCTGGAAGGACTGGCAACCGCATGACGACCACGGCTCCCACGACCACGGCGACCGCCACCGCGTGGCCCGCCGTCCCCGACGCGACCGGACCAGCCGCCGAACAGGCCGTGCTCGACCGGGTCCCCACGGGCCTCCTGGTCGACGGCACCTGGCAGCAGGCGGCCGACGGCGCGACGTTCCCCGTCGTCGACCCGTCCACCGGGGAGACGCTCCTGCGGATCGCCGACGCCACCGCGGACGACGGCCGTCGGGCGCTCGACGCCGCGCACGCGGCGAAGGACGGCTGGGCGACCACCCCGCCGCGCCAGCGTGCCGAGGTCCTCCGCCGGGCGTTCGACCTGCTCCAGGACCGTCGCGAGGAGTTCGCGCTCCTGATGACGCTCGAGATGGGCAAGCCGCTCGCCGAGGCCCGTGGCGAGGTGGCGTACGGCGGCGAGTTCCTCCGCTGGTTCTCCGAGGAAGCGGTCCGCATCGGTGGGTCCTACGGCACCAACCCCGAGGGCACCGGCCGGGCGATCGTCACGCACAAGCCCGTCGGTCCGGCGTTCCTCATCACGCCGTGGAACTTCCCCCTCGCGATGGCCACCCGCAAGATCGCGCCGGCGCTCGCCGCCGGGTGCACCGTCGTCGTGAAGCCGGCCGAGCTCACGCCGCTCACCACGCTGCTCTTCGCCGACCTGCTGCTCGAGGCCGGTGTGCCGGCGGGTGTCGTCAACGTCGTGCCGACCACGCACGCGGCCGCGCTGTCCGAGCCGATGATCGCCGACCCGCGCCTGCGGAAGCTGTCCTTCACCGGGTCCACGCCGGTCGGCCGGACGCTCCTGACGCAGGCCGCACAGACGGTGCTGCGGACGAGCATGGAGCTCGGCGGCAACGCCCCCTTCCTGGTGTTCGAGGACGCCGACCTCGACCTCGCGGTGGACGCAGCCCTCGCCGCGAAGTTCCGCAACACCGGGCAGGCGTGCACCGCGGCGAACCGGTTCCTCGTGCACGAGGACGTCGCCGAGGAGTTCGCCCGCCGGGTCACCGAGCGCGTCGAGGCGATGCCCGTCGGTCGCGGTACCGAGGACGGTGTCGCCATCGGTCCGCTGATCGACCAGCGCGCGGTCGACAAGGCGCACCGCCTGGTCACCGACGCCGTCGAGCGCGGTGCCGTCCTGCGCACCGGCGGACACCCCGTGGAGGGGCCCGGCACCTTCTACGCACCGACCGTCCTGACCGACGTGCAGCCCGGCAGCGAGCTGCTCCGCGACGAGATCTTCGGGCCCGTCCTGGCGATCCGGACGTTCCGCACCGAGGACGAGGCCGTGACGGCCGCGAACGACACGGAGTACGGTCTCGTCGGCTACGCCTGCACGTCCGACGCGGCTCGCGGGCAGCGGCTCATGGAGCGGCTCGAGACGGGCATGCTGGGACTCAACACCGGCGTCGTGTCGAACGCCTCCGCCCCGTTCGGCGGGGTGAAGCAGTCCGGCCTCGGTCGGGAGGGCGGCGGTGAGGGCATCGCCGAGTACCTCGAGACCATGTACACACTGACGCCCGACCCGTTCGGGCGCACGAAGGGAACGCAGCGATGACCATCGAGAAGGACGTCGTCATCATCGGCGCCGGCGTGACCGGACTCACCGCCGCGAACCGCCTCGTCGCCGAGGGCCGGAGCGTCGCCGTGCTCGAGGCCCGCGACCGCGTCGGTGGCCGCACGTGGACGAACGACATCGAGGGCGTCACGCTCGAGATCGGCGGCCAGTGGGTCTCCCCGGACCAGACCGCCCTGCTCGAGACCCTCGACGAACTCGGCCTCGCAACGTACGACCGCTACCGCGAGGGATCCAGCGTCTACGTCGACGAGCACGGCACCCGCACCGAGTACACCGGCGACATCTTCCCGCTGCCCGAGGCCACCGCCGCCGAGATCGAACGGCTCGTCGCGGTCGTCGACGAGTACGTGGCGACGGTCGACCCGGCCCGACCGTGGGAGGCGCCCGGTGCCGCGGCACTCGACGAGACCTCGTTCCGCGCCTGGCTGCACACGCTCAGCGACGACCGGGTCGCGACCGACAACGTCGAGCTCTTCATCGCCGGCGCGATGCTCACGAAGCCCGCGCACGCCTTCTCGGCCCTGCAGGCGCTGCTCATGGCCGCGTCCGCCGGCAGCTTCACGAACCTCGTCGACGCGGACTTCATTCTCGACAAGCGCGTCGTCGGCGGCATGCAGCAGGTCTCCGAGCGCCTGGCGGAGCGCCTCGGCGACGACGTGCACCTGAATGCGCCGGTGCGCACCCTGCGCTGGGACGACGACGGCGTGGTCGCCATCGCGGACGGCGGCATCGAGGTCCGGGCACGGCAGGCGCTCGTCGCCGTGCCGCCGCCCCTGTACTCGCGCATCTCCTACGACCCGCCGCTGCCCCGCCGCCAGCACCAGCTGCACCAGCACCTGTCGATGGGCTTCGTCATCAAGGTGCACGCGGTCTACGACCGGCCCTTCTGGCGCGGAGCGGGCCTGTCCGGCACGGCGTTCAGTCCGTACGAGCTCGTGCACGAGGCGTACGACAACACCTCCCACGGCTCGGAGCAGGGGACCCTCGTCGGGTTCGTCTCGGACGTGCACGCCGACGACGTCTTCGCGCTGAGTGCCGAGGAGCGCAAGGCGCGCGTGCTCGCATCGCTCGCGCACTACTACGGCGACGAGGCACTCCGACCGGTCGTCTACTACGAGAGCGACTGGGGCACCGAGGAGTGGACCCGCGGCGCGTACGCCGCGAGCTTCGACCTCGGCGGACTGGTCCGGTACGGGGCCGACCAGCGCGCGGCCGTCGGACCCATCCGGTTCGCATCGAGCGACCTCGCCGGGCACGGGTACCAGCACGTGGACGGGGCGGTCCGGATGGGCCGCGAAGCGGGCGCGGAGATCCTCGCCTCGCTGCCGCAGCCGGCGGTGCGGTAGACCCACACCGAGACGGACTGGAGGCGCGGTGCCAGCTGGCGCCGTCCCTCCAGGCACGGCCGTCACCCCGCTGGCGCGGTGCGCCGGTACCGGCTGGTGGGGCCCGCCTCCCGTCCGTCGTCTCCGCGCGTCTCGTTCAGTCGTCGCGGCAGACGTGCCCGAGCAGCTCCAGGGCGTCGGCGGCCGGGCCGCCGGGAGCCGCGTGGTACAGGAGCACACGGAGGCTCGACTCCGCGGGGCGGACGACCTCGTAGTCGAGGTCGAACCGACCGACGAGGGGATGCGCGTAGTGGTGCGTGCCGTACCCGCAGTCGCCCACGGGGGGGTGCTCCGCCCAGATGCGCGCGAAGTCGTCGGACCGCTGCGTGAGCTCGCCGACGAGCGTGCTCAGCTGCAGGTCGTCCGGGTGGAGGCTCGACGAGTACCGCAGGAACCCGACCACGTCGTCGGCCATCTCCTCCGCGTTCGCGTACAGCTCCGCACCGCCGGGTCCCAGGAAGAACCGGCGTGCGAAGTTCGGCCGTCGGTCCGGGTCGTGCGGGGCGTCGAAGGGCACCTCGTGTGCCATCAGGAGGTTCCCGAGCCGGTTCCACGCGTGGATGTCGTTGCTGTGGTCGAGGACGACCGCCGGTGCAGCCATCCCCTCCACGATCGCGACGAGGGAGGCACGGGCGCGTTCCTCGGCCGGGCCGACGACGCGAGCGTACGACGGCCGGGCCAGCCGGCGGAGGTGCGCGGACTCGTCCCCGTTGAGCTGCAGCGCGCGGCCGAGCGCCTCGATCACCTGGTCGGACGCCGTCTCGGCGTGGTCGGACTGCTCCAGCCGCGTGTAGTACGCGACGCTGACCCCGGCGAGCTGCGCCAGTTCCTCCCGACGGAGGCCGGGGACACGACGCGTGCCGTACGACCGGACGCCGACCTGCTCGGGGTGCAGAGCCGCGCGGCGGCTGCGGAGGAAGGCACCGAGCTCAGTGGTCATGCCCTCAGTATCCAGCCCCGGTCCTCGCTGCGGAACGACCGTGCCTGACCCTGTCGGTGGTACGCAGACGGGTGGTCTGGCTCGCTGCGTCCGACGGGCCGAGGCTGACGGCATGCACACCTCGATGACCGGGCGCCAGTTGACGGTGCTCCTCCTGCTGCTCGCGTCGCAGTTCATGCTCGCGGTCGACTTCTCGATCCTCAACGTCGCGTTGCCCCGCGTCGCCGACGGCCTCGGGTTCCGCGCCGCCGACGTCCAGTGGATCGCGACCTCGTTCGCGCTCTGCGCCGCCGGCTTCACCCTGCTGTTCGGCCGACTCGGGGACACGCTCGGTCGCCGGCGGTTGTTCCTCGTCGGGATGGGCGTCCTCGGGGCCGCGTCACTGCTCGGCGGTGTCGCGACCACCCCCGAGGTGCTCCTCGCAGCACGGGTGCTGCAGGGCCTCGCGACGGCGGCGGTGACCCCGGCGGCGCTGTCGCTCCTCACCGGGACGTTCCCCGAGGGGCCGCTGCGCCGCCGGGCGCTCGGCCTCAACAGCGTGATGATGTCGCTCGGCTTCACCGGCGGGGCCGTCCTCGGCGGGGTGCTCACCGACCTGTTCTCCTGGCGGGCCGCCTTCCTCGTGAACGTCCCGATCGCGGCCGCGGTCATCGTCGTGGCACTCGTCGTGCTGCGGGAGACGGCGGAGCGGGTCGTGTCCCGGCTCGACGTCCGCGGAGCGGTCCTCGTCACCGCTGGACTCGTGGCCCTGGTGTTCGCGGCGACCCGCTTCGGCGAGCACGGCATCGCCGACCCCGTCGGACTGGTGTCGCTCGCACTCGCCGCGCTGCTCGTGGTGGCGTTCGGGATCGCCGAGCGGGGGCACCCGAACCCGCTCGTGCCGCTCGGACTCCTGCGTCGACCGACGATCCTCGGCGGCCACATCGCCGGGTTCACCACGTTCACGATGGAGACCGGGCTCGTCTTCCTGTCCACCATGTACCTTCAGCACGTGCTCGGCCTGGACCCGATGCAGACCGGTCTCATGCTCGGCGCCATGGGAGCCGGTGCCGTGCTCGGTGGGATCGTCGGTCCGCGCGTCATCGCGGCGGTCGGCGTCCGGAACACCGCAGTGGGCGGGCTCGCCCTGCAGGGGCTGCTGACCGGCGTCCTGCTGCTCCTCGGGTCCACGAACGGGTCCCTCTGGCTCTACGGCGTGGTCGTCTTCACCGCAGCGGTGCCGCACACGTGCGCGATCGTCGCGTTCATGGTCGCGGCGACGTCCGGGCTGCCGGACCGCGAGCAGGGGCTGGCGTCCGGGCTCGCGACGATGACACAGCAGATCGGGATGGCGCTCGGCACTCCGGCCCTCTCCGCGGTCGCCGTCGCCGCCGGGGGACTGGCGTCGCTGGGAGCGCTCCGGACCGCGATCGGCGTCGACGCGGCTCTCGTGCTCGCCGGAGCGGTCGGCGTCGCCATCGCGTTGCGTGCCCGTCGACCGGCACCTGTGCAGACCACGCCGGCGCGCGCGTAGCGTCCCGGCCATGAGCGACACGACCCCCTCCGGCAGCAGCGAACCGACCGACGACGAGCGGCAGTACACCGAGGACCTGCCGGACGGATCGCCGTCGGGCGACGCCACGGAGGACCCGGGGCAGGACAGCGACCACGACTCCGGTGGCGAGCCCGCCGACCCGCAGTAGCGGTCAGGTCAGCGGTCGTCGACGAGGCGCAGGGCCGCGGCACGCGCCGCCGCAGCCCACGGCCGGGACGCGTCCGCCTGTGCGCTGGCCATCGCTCCGTCGTAGAGCAGGCACAGCTGCAGTGCTGTGCCGTCGGGCTCGGTGTCTCCGGCCTCGACGAGGAGCGCGGTGAAGAGCTCTCGGACCCAGTCCCGGTGTTCGAGCGTCACCTCGTGCGTCGGATGGCCGTCGCCGTACTCCGCTTCGACGTTGATGAACGGGCATCCCCGGTACCCGGGCTCGGCGAACCACTCTCCGAGCAGGTCGAACACCGCGAGGACCCGTTCGCGCGGGGTCTCGCCGCGGGCGGGGAGCTGCGCGGCGACGTGTTCCTGCCACGAGCGGCTGCGCCCGCGGAGGTAGCCCAGCACGAGGTCGTCCTTCGTCCGGAAGTGCGTGTAGAGGCTCGCCTTCGAGATGTCCGCCTCCGCCGCGACCTGGTCGACACCGACCGCGTGGATGCCCTGCTCGTAGAAGAGCCGGTCCGCCGTGGCGACGGCCCGTTCGAGAGCGGGGCGTCGGCGGGTCCTCGGTGCGGTCGTGTCGGGCATGGTTTGACTTTACTGCACTGATCTGTACAGTTACCAGCGCCAAACCAAACAGATCTGTTCAGATAGGATGACCACCATGCGCAAGACCGCTCTCGTCACCGGCTCCACCAGCGGCATCGGACGTGCCACCGCCGAACTCCTCGCCGCCCGCGGCCTGCACGTCGTCGTGTCGGGACGGGACCAGGAGCGCGGAGCGGAGGTCGTCCGCACGATCCGGTCGGCTGGCGGGTCCGCCGACTTCGTCCGTGCCGACCTTCGGGACGCGGCGGGTGCGCGAGCGCTCGCCGATGCAGCACGCACGATCGGCGGCGGTCGGGTCGACGTCCTGGTGAACAGCGCGGGCATCTTCCCGTTCGGGCCGACGGTTGCCACGACGACCGAGGGGTTCGACGAGGTGTTCGACGTGAACGTCAAGGCGCCGTACTTCCTGGTCGCGGCGCTCGCTCCGGGCATGGCCGAGCGCGGTGACGGTGCGATCGTGAACGTGACCACGATGGTCGCCGAGTTCGGTGCAGCCGGGATGGGGCTCTACGGCTCGACGAAGGCGGCGCTCGTCCTGCTCACGAAGTCGTGGGCTGCTGAGTTCGGACCGTCCGGCGTGCGCGTCAACGCGGTCAGCCCGGGACCGACCCGGACAGAGGGCACGGCGGCGATGGGGGAGAGCCTCGACCAGCTCGCCGCTGCGGGTCCCGCGGGTCGGCCGGGGACGGCGTCCGAGGTCGCCGAGGCGATCGTGTTCCTCGCCACGGACGCCGCGTCCTTCGTGCACGGCGCGGTGCTCCCCGTCGACGGCGGGCGCATCGCGGTCTGACGCGACCAGTGGACGGACGGGAGGCGCGGTGTCGGGCGGCATCGCGCCTCCTGTGACGGTGCCCTCACGCTAGCGTTCCTCCATGAGGTGGACGCAGGCGCAGTGGGTGCGCGCGACGCAGTGGCCCCTCGCGGGGGCGGCGCTCGCGTTCCTCGCGGCGTACGCGGTCGAGGTGCTCGCCGAGCCGACGGGTGGGGCGCGCGTCGCCTGCGAGCTCGTGGTCAACGTCACCTGGGCGATGTTCGTCGTCGACTACGTCGTCATGCTCGTCCTCGCCGAGCAGCGGGTGCGGTGGTTCCTGCGGCACCTCCTGGACCTCGCCGCCGTCGCGCTCCCGTTCCTCCGTCCGCTCCGGTTGCTCCGACTCCTCCAGCTGTTCCGTGTCCTGCAGCACACCACCGGTGCGGCTGTCCGCGGGCGGGTGACCCTGTACGTCGTGGTCACAACGGCACTGCTGGTCTTCGTGTCCGCCCTGGCGGTGTTCGACGTCGAACGGCACGCACCCGATGCAACGATCGTGTCGTTCGGGGACGCGCTGTGGTGGGCGATGGTGACGATCACCACCGTGGGCTACGGCGACCTGACGCCGGTGACCGAGGCAGGACGGCTCATCGCGGTCGGGGTGATGGTCGGCGGGATCGCCCTGCTCGGCGTCGTCACCGCGACCCTCGCCAGCTGGATCATCGAGCAGGTCGGCCGACGGGACGAGGCGGCGCAGAGCGCGACCCGGCGGGAGATCCGGGAACTGACCGCGGAGGTGCGGGCGCTGCGCCAGGAGATCGCCCGCCGCGAGTGAGCCGACCGCTGGTCAACCGATGCGGATCAGCTTCTTGTTGACGAACTCGTCGGCCCCGAGGGGGCCGAGCTCGCGGCCGAAGCCGCTCGCCTTGACCCCGCCGAACGGGAGTTCGGGGCTGTCGGCGCCGACGATGTTCACGTAGACCATGCCCGCCTCGATGCGGTCCGCGACCCGGAGTGCCTGCTCGGCATCCGTGGTGAACAGGTAGGAGCCGAGCCCGTACGGGGTGTCGTTCGCGATCGTGATCGCGGCGTCCTCGTCCTCGACGCGGTAGACGGCGGCGACCGGGCCGAAGAACTCCTCGCGGTAGGCGTCGTTGTCGGGCGTGACACCCGTCAGGACCGTCGGCGTGAACGCGTTGCCCCGGCGCTCGCCGCCGGTCACGACCGTCGCGCCCTGCGCCGTCGCAGCGTCGAGCTGTTCCTGCAGTCGGTCGGCTGCCGCAGGGGAGGACAGCGGTCCGAGCTCGGCGCCGGGCGTCGTCGGGTCGGTCGGCGCGACCGCAGCCATCGCCTCGGTGAACTTCGCCAGGAAGTCGTCGTACAGGTGGTCGGCGACGAGGAACCGCTTCGCGGCGTTGCAGACCTGGCCGTTGCCCTCGAGGCGGGTGGCGACGGCGGACTCGACCACGGCGTCCAGGTCGTCGGTCGAGAGCAGGATGAACGGGTCCGAGCCGCCGAGCTCGAGCACGACCTTGGTCAGGTTCCGGCCGGCGATCTCGGCGACCGCGGCGCCGGCCCGGGCGGAGCCGGTGAGCGAGACCCCCTGGACGCGCGGGTCGGCGATGACGTCGGCCGCCTGGTCGTTCGTGGCGAAGACGTTCGTGTAGGCGCCCTCGGGGAAGCCGGCGTCGTGGAAGATCCGCTCGATGGCCAGGGCCGACTCGGGGCACTGCGGGGCGTGCTTCAGCAGGACGGTGTTGCCGATCAGCAGGTTCGGGCCGGCGAACCGGGCGATCTGGTACGCCGGGAAGTTCCACGGCATGATGCCGAGCAGCACGCCGATCGAGGACTTCCGGATGAACGCGCTGCCCTCGCTGCCCGGTGCGAGGGTGATGGGCTCGTCCGCCAGGAACTCCGACGCGTGGTCGGCGTAGTAGTCGTAGATGTCGGCGCAGAAGTCGACCTCGCCGACGGCCTGGTCGATCGGCTTCGCCATCTCCCGCACGATCGTCGCCGCGAGCTCGTCGCGACGCTCCCGGTACAGCTCGGCGACGCGGTGGAGCAGGGCGGCACGGTCGGCGACGGTGCTGCGGTCGGCGCGGTGGGCCCGGTCCGCGGTGTCGATCGCCGCGCGGAGCTCGTCGTCCGTGATGGTGGGGAAGGTGGTCAGCACCTCGCCGGTCGTCGGGTCGGTGACGGCGTAGACGGTGGCGGTGTCGGTCATCGTTCCTCCTGTGCGTGCTGGTCGGTCAGCTGCTTGTTGACGCCCGTGACGGGCTGGTTCTCGTCGAAGCCCTTCGGCTGGATCCGGAACCCCTTCGTGATGACGAGCAGGTACACGAAGCCGATCGCGGCCCAGACGCAGCCGGCGATCAGCGCGTCGGCGTGCAGCTGAGACCAGAGAACACCGGTGAGCAGCATCGCGACGCCGGGCAGCACGATGTAGGTGAGGCGGTCGCGGGCGGTGTGCCGGCGACCCTCGCGCCAGGCGAAGTGCACGATCACCGTCAGGTTGACGAAGGTGAACGCGATGAGGGCGCCGAAGTTGATGTACGACGAGATCGTGTCGAGCGAGAACGTCATCGCGAGCAGGGTGACCGCCCCGACGACGATCACGTTGAGGATGGGGGTCCTGGTGCGCGGGCTGACGTAGCCGAAGACCTTCTTCGGCAGCACGTTGTTCCGGCCCATCACGAGCAGCATGCGGGCGACGCTCGCGTGCGAGGCCAGGCCGGACGCCAGTGCGGCGACGAACCCGGCGGCGACGAGGATCGCCTGGAAGACCCTGCCGCCGACCAGCAGGCCGATCTGGGGGAGCGGGTCGTCGGTGAACTCGCCGAAGGGGGCGTTCGTCGGGAACCGCAGCTGCGCGAAGTACGCCGAGACCAGGAAGATCAGTCCGCCGATGAGGACGGTCAGCAGGATCGCCTTCGGCATGATCCTGATGCTCTTCGCCTCTTCCGTGTACATCGTGACGGCGTCGAACCCGATGAACGAGAAGCACACGACGGTCGCCCCGGTGAGGAGCGCCGACATCGTCACGCCGTCGTGCACGAACGGCTCCGCGCTGACGATCGTGCCCGCACCGGCACCGCGGACGAGTTCGATCACGGCGAAGACCACGAACGCGATCATCGCGAGGATCGCTCCGATGAGCAGGACCATGTTGAGGTTCGAGGTGCCGCGCATCGACAGGCAGATGACCGTCGTGACGAACAGCGTGTAGACCACCACCGTGACCCAGGCGGGCAGCGCCGGGAACACCTGCTCGAGGTAGAGCCGGATGATCAGCGCGTTCACCATCGGCAGGAGCAGGTAGTCGAGGAGCGAGGCCCAGCCGACCATGAAGCCGGCGTTCGGGTGGATCGACTCCCGCACGTACGTGTACGCCGACCCGGCCGCCGGGTAGACACGGACCATCTTCCCGTAGCTCACCGCGGTGAGCAGCATGATCACGAGGGCGATGAGGTAGGCGCTCGGCACGGCGCCGTCGGTCTGGCCGGACACGATGCCGAACGTGTCGAACACCACGGTCGGGGTCATGTACCCGAGCCCGAGTCCGACGATGGCCCAGAGGCCCAGGCTCCGCTTCAGTGAGCCGCCGCGCGCCGGCGCTGCCGGTGCGGTGACCGCGATGGGTGATGCCATGTGCGTGGACTTCCCTGTCGTTCTCGGCCGGGCGACGGTGCCCGGTTCGGTTCGGAGCAACATACCGACGGTGCGTCGGACGGGGGACCTGCCGTGACGTACAGGACGTCGGTTTCGCCTGTACGCCGCGGCGGGTGCGCTACGCGGGCTGTTGCTGGGTGACGCAGTGCAGGCCGCCGCCGCGGGCGAAGACCTCGCGTGCGTCGACGGTGCGGACCTCGCGGCCCGGGTAGAGGTCGGCGAGGATGCCCCGGGCGCGGTCGTCGGCCGCGGGCTCGCCGAAGCCGCACGCGATGACGGCGCCGTTCACCACGACGTGGTTCACGTAGTTCCAGTCGACCGGTCCGCCGTCGTCCGTCAGCGTCGTCGGAGCGGGGAGCTCGACGATCGTCGCGTCCGTGGCTTCCTCGATCGCACGCCGGATGAGCGGCATCACGAGGTGGTCCGGGTGACCAGGGTCCGGCTGCGCGTGCAGCAGGATCGTGTCGGTCTGCGCGCCCGCGAAGGTGGCGACCATGTCGACGTGCCCGCGGGTGCCGAGTCCGTCGTAGTCCCGGGTCAGCCCGCGGGGGAGCCAGATCACATCGGTCGCCCCGATCGTCCGTGCGAGCTCCTGTTCGACCCGCGCCCGGTCGGCGTAGGGGTTCCGCCGGGGGTCGAGCTGGACCGTCTCCGTGACGAGGACGGTGCCCCGGCCGTCGACGTGGATCGCCCCGCCCTCGTTGACCAGGAGCGAGGGCACCCGCTGCACACCGGCCGCCTCGGCGACGACCGCCGCGATCGCCGCGTCGCGTGTCCAGGTGGCCCAGGCGTTCGCGCCCCAGCCGTTGAAGACCCAGTCGACCGCACCGCGCTCGCCCGTCTCGTCGCCGACGACGAACGTCGGGCCGACATCGCGCATCCAGAAGTCGTCGAGCGGTGCTTCGAGCACCTCGACCGCCCCGGCCAGCAGGCGGTCCGCGTCGGCGCGTGCGACCGGGTCGACCACGACGGTCACGGGCTGGTACTCGCTGATGGTGTTCGCGGTGGTCGCCCAGGCGGTCCGGGCTGCTTCGGCGCTCGCCGGGTCGTCACCGAGCGTGGCGCCGGGGCGGGGGAACGCCATCCAGGTGCGTTCCTGCGGAGCCGTCTCCGCCGGCATCCGCCAGGTCACGAGTGCACCGCCCTGGAGGCACGGATCGCCTCACGCGCGCCGTACCCGTCGCGGACGGGGTCGATCTCCCGCACGAGGCCGCCGTACAGGTCGGGTCGCCTGGTCAGGTAGAAGGGGAAGAGGCGGAGCCACTCGACGCGGGCGTCGAGGTCGAGATCGGTCACGAGGACGACGTCGGCGTCGCGCGGTGCCTCGACGAGCACCCGACCGAACGGGTCCGAGATGAACGACGAGCCGTAGAACGTGATGTCCCCCTCGTCGCCCCACCGGTTCGGCACGACCATGAACTGGCCCGCGGTGATGCCGTTCGCGACGATGACCTGTCGCCAGATCGGTGCGGTGTCGAAGTCGGGGAAGGACGGTTCGGAGCCGATCGCGGTCGGGTACGCGAGCACCTCGGACCCGGCGATGCCGTACGACCGCGCGACCTCGGGGAACCACTCGTCCCAGCACGTCGGCAGGCCGAGGCGGAGACCCGCGGCGTCGTACACGGGGAAGGGATCGGCGTCGGCGCCAGGACGGAAGTACGTGTCCTCGTAGTAGCCGGCGCTGATCGGGATGTGCGTCTTGCGGGTGCGACCGACCAGGGTGCCGTCCGGCGCGACGAGGACCGCGGTGTTGTAGCCGCGCGGGTCCTCCGGCCGGTCGTCCTCGGCGGGCCGCTCGTACAGCGAGGCGTGGACGAACACCCCGTGGCGCCGTGCCTGTTCCCGCGCGAACGTGGTCGTCGGGCCGTCCGTGAGGGACTCCGCGAGTTCCTTCGGGACGCCGTCCGCGGGGGTGTCGCCCGGGTACCGGGACAGCGTGAGCTCCGGCAGGAAGACCGCGTCGGCGCCGTTCGCGGCCGCGGTGGCGATACCGTCGGCGAGGACTCGGCGGTGCTCGTCGGGGTCGTCGACCCAGTGGGCCTGCACGAGGGCGACCCGGGCGGATCGTCGTGGAGTGCCCGTGTCCTCGTGCAGCGGCGAGCGGAGCGGGGAGCCGGTGATGACGTCCATGTCGCCATTGTTGATCATGTGATCAACGCGCACAAGACCCGATTCCGCACGACGGTGCGCTGTCAGGTCTGACGGACCGCCGAACCGATGACGGCGAGCAGTCTGAGCCGGTCGGCACTCTCGCTCCCGGGCTCGGCCGTGTACACGAGCAGCGCCTGCGAACTGTCCGGGTCCTGCAGCACCTGGCACTGCAACGTGAGCAGGCCGACCTCCGGGTGACGGTAGTGCTTCACGTCACGCGGGCGGATGCCGACCTCGTGTCGTGCCCAGACCTCGCGGAACTCCTCGCTGGTGGCGAGGAGCCGTTCGGCCAGGTGCGCGGCACGGGAGCCCGGGCCACGGCGCGCGATGACGGTGCGGAGGCCCGAGGCGTACAACCGGGACAGGAACGGGTGGTCCTCCACCGGGTGGACGTCCCGGGACCGGGGGTCGGCGAACCACCGGTACCCGATGCTCCGGTCGTCGCCACGGCGACCACTCGCGTCACCGGTGAGCTGCGCGGCGAGGGCCGTCTGCTGCAGCGTCTCGCCGAGTTCGGTGACGATCTCGGCCGGACTGTCGGCGAGCCGGTCGAAGATGCGCATCATGCCCGGGCTGACGTGGTCGCCGCCGGACGCCGGCGTCGGGGGCTCGTGTCCGGCGAGGCGGAAGAGGTGGTCGCGCTCCGCGATCGAGAGGCGCAGCCCCTGCGCGATCGACGCGAGCATCTGGTCGGACGGCTGCGGGCCGCGCTCCCGCTCCAGCCGTGCGTAGTAGTCGACGGACATGTTGCTCAGCAGCGCCGCCTCTTCGCGCCGCAGCCCGCTCGTGCGACGGCGCTGTCCCCGCGGCAGGCCGACGTCCTCGGGCTGCAGTGCCGTCCGACGGCTGCGGAGGAAGTCCGCGAGGGACGCTCGGTCGATCATGCGCCCATCTTCTCCCGGGTGGCAGCCCGGAGCCACGGATCGTCGGGCCGTGGTTGCGCTCGCGGGCCACGAGGACGATCGTCTCGGGTGCCGGATCCGGCACCGACCACGACGGAAGAGGCGGACCATGGCACGGAACGAACGACTGGAGATCGCGGACCTCGGCGGCCGCAGGGTCCTGGTGACCGGAGCGAGCGACGGCATCGGACTCGAGATCGCCGCGCGCTTCGCGGGGGCCGGCGCCGAGGTCGTCGTGCCGGTCCGGAACCGCGACAAGGGAGCCGCGGCGGTCGCGCGGATCACCGAGCAGCACCCGGGGGCGTCCGTCGTGCTCGAGGACCTCGACCTGTCCTCGTTGGAGTCCGTCGCGACGCTGGGGGACCGGTTGCGGTCCGAGGGCACCCCGATCGACGTGGTCGTCGGGAACGCCGGCGTCATGAACCCGCCCGAGCGGCAGACCACGCGGGACGGCTTCGAGCTGCAGTTCGGCACGAACCACCTCGGGCACGTCGCCCTCGTCGGCGGCCTGCTGCCGTTGGTGCGTGCCGCAAGCGGCCGGGTCGTGATGCAGACGAGCGTGGCGGCACGGCGGGCCTCGATCCGGTGGGACGACCTGCAGTCCGAGCGGGACTACGACGTCGCGCGGGCGTACGCGCAGTCGAAGCTCGCGTGCGCGCTCTTCGCACGCGAACTCGGCCGCAGGAGCCGAGCCGGCGGGTGGGGGATCACGACCGCGGTCAGCCACCCCGGCGTCGCACCCACGAACCTGCTCGCCGCACGGCCGGAGCTCGGACGCACGGGCGACACCGTGGCCGTCCGGCTGATCCGGTGGCTGTCCGCGCGCGGGCTCCTCGTCGGGACGCCGGTCTCGGCGGCGGAGCCAGCCCTCCTCGCCGCGACCGACCCCGAGCTCGACGGCGGGTTCGTCGGTCCGACCGGGCCCGGTCAGCTCGGCGGACCGGCCGGACGACGGGAGCCCTGGGCGCCGATGCTCCGGGACGAGGACGCCGCGCGGCTCTGGGACGTCTCCGAAGCGCTCGTCAGCTGATGATGTTGACCGCGCGCGAGATGACCAGGGCCAGCAGGATGAACCCGCCGATCGACTGGTAGGCCATGATCATCTTCGCGCGGACGGTCATCGGCATGGTGTCGGTCGGGCTGAACGCCATCATGTTCGTCAGTGCCACGTAGAGGTAGTCGAGGTACACGGGTCGCCAGGCGGCGGTCGCCGGGTCGGTCTCCTGCGGGAACTGGAAGTCCGCCTCGTCGCGGGCGAAGAGGTCCGGCCGGCGGCGTGCCACCGGGCCGCCGCGGTCGAGCTCCCAGTACACGAGTCCGAACGCGATGATGCTGCTCACCCAGACCTGCAGCGCCGTCAGCAGCACCGCCCCGCCGTCGGGGTGCCCGTGCAGGAGCTGGTCGATCGTCCGGACGACGGTGAGCTGGTTCGCGACCGTGAGCAGGATCGCGAGGGCGAACGAGAGCCACCGGGACCACGTCGTCTCACGGGTCAGGCGGCGCGGGTTGAACACCACGAGTGGGATGAGCAGCGACAGGCCGATCGCGGGGACGACCCACGACGGGAAGAACAGCACCTCGCTCGGCAGGAACAGGCTGAGCGCGAGGTTCACCAGCACCGCGACGGCGACCGGCGCACGGTGTTCGTGCTGGGGACGTGTCGACGTCATCGCGTGCTCGGCCAGTCCGTCGTCAGGTAGGCCTCGACCGCGCGGTTCCGGAACGTGTACGGCTTCCCCCTCGTGATGATCCCCCGTACGGTGTCGAGGCGCTGCGACGTCGGTCCGATCTGCGTGGCCGAACTCATCCCCATCCGGCTGGCGATCGTCGTCGCAGTGCGCTCGGGCGCCGGCAGGTCGGCCATCGCGTCCACGAACTCGTGCTCGCGCGCGGGCAGACGGTTCAGGATCCGCTCCACGTGTGCTGACGCTTCCCCCTCGGCCCCACGCCAACCGGCGAGCACGTCGCGCTCCGTGATGACGGGTGCCGACCCGGCGTTCCACGCCCGCTCACCCGCGAGTTGGAACAGGAACGGTTCCCCGCAGCACAGCGCCACGACGGCGTCGGCCGCTTCCGGTTCCATCCGCACGGTCTCGAGACCACCCTGGCCATCGGGGGTGTCCCACTCGTTCATGACGAACGGCTGCAGTGCTTCGCGGAGATCGCCTTCGTCGAGCGCGGTGAGCGTCGTGGTCCGGAAGCGCCTGGCGAACGTCGCACCCTTCCGGGAACCCGCCATGTCCTCGAAGTCAGGCAGGCCGGTGAGGTAGACGGCGATGGGGAGGAAGCGTTTCAGGAGTAGCCCTCCCGGCGCGGTCACCTCGGTCTCGTGGGTCAGCGCGTCGCCGAGCGCGATGAGGAGCTGTGACAGTGCGGCCTCGTCGGCGATGTTCTGCACTTCGTCGATGTGGATCACCACCACTGCGTCCTGGTCGATGGCGGCGCGCCCGAGTTCGACGAGCAGTTCGTACAGTGCGGTGAACGGTTCGGTCCCGTCCGCGCCGCGGAGGGACAGCGAGAACCCCGACACGGCGACCTGTTCGACGCGATCGAGCAGCTGCAGCACGCGCTGCGTCGCGGTCGCGCGGAGTCCAGCGTGATCGGCGAGCCGGAGTACCGCGGAGGCGACCAGCTTCAGGGGGTCGGCGCCGGACGGCATGCGCAGCTGCGGCGTCACCCAGTCGCCGGATCGTGTGGCATCGCGTGCGATGCGCCTGACCAGGCTCGACTTCCCCGTGCCGGGTTCACCGAGGATCGTCCGGCCGCGTTCGTGGAGTCCCGCACGGCGTCGTGGGCGGACGACGTCCCGCCAGTCGCTCAGTTGCTCGACACGCCCGGCCCACACGTCGGGGACGATGTCGGACCCCGGCTGGAACGGGTTCGTCAACGGCGTGCGCACGGCGGTAAACTTATCACGGCGAAGCGGCTCTTGATAAGTTTATCAATCTTCCTCTGTCAAGACCGTCACATCGATCGCGGTGCGGGTGATGTGCGCGGCAGCCCGAAGACCGGACAGCAGCGCGCCGTGGACGGTCGCCGGGTCGTCCCCCCACGTGGCCTCGCCGGCGAACTGCACGCGACCGAACGGCGTGCCGAGCAGGTCGTGGTCGTCCGGCGACGCCCCGACGTGCAGGTACGAGTACGACCCCTTCGCGAACGGGTCGGCCGCCCACCGCGTGATCCGCACGGCCTCGGGCGCCGGCACGACCGGTCCGAACGCGTGGCGCAGTGCGGCGACGGCCTCGGCGACGATCGCCTCGTCGGAGAGCGTCTCGAGTCGTCGGGCTCCCGCACCGCCGACGAGCGCCGCGAGCACGGGCGCACCGGTCACCCGGGACATGTCGTACCAGGAGTGCCAGTCGACCCCGGCTGGACCCTGCTGCCGCACCACCCAGTCACCGCCCCAGAACACCTCGGGGAACCGGAGGAACACCTTGTCGTAGACGCCCATCCCGAGTCGCTCGAGGGCCCCGGCGGCCGGTCCGGACACCGGCGGCGTGAACGTGACGTCGCCGGCCTGCAGGACGCCGAGCGGGACGGTCACGATCGCGTGCGCGGCCGACACGGTCGACCCGTCCGCCAGGCCCACGGCGACCCCGGTGTCCGTCGACGACACCGACCGCACGACCGACGACAGCCGGACGTCGAGCCCGGACGCGAGGGCCGCGGCGTACTGCCCGTACCCGCCGGGGAAGACGACCTCGTCACCGGCGACGTGCTCCTCCTCGAGCCCGTGCGCGTCGAGGTCGGTGACGGGGGCGCCGCAGAGGTCCTCCGAGCGGTGCGCGGCGTACTCCCGCACCCGGTCGGCGCGAGCACCGGACCAGCCGAGGGCCGACACGACGGACGCGACGACCTCGGCGTACGAGGTCCCGGGGGCAGCGTCGGCGACGGCACGGTCCAGCGCCGCGTCGACCGTGTGCAGGTCCGCGACGAACGACGCCGCGGCGGCACCGGACAGGGGTTCGCCCGACGGGTCGTGCCAGGCGATCGGTCGGCCGTCGAACTGGAAGCTGCCGACGGTGAACTCGACGGTCTCGATCCCGAAGGACGATGCCAGTGACCACAGCGGGTTGCCGTCGACGCCGTGGATCCAGGACGCTCCGAGGTCGACGGGCACGCCGAGCTCGGTGTCGGTCCAGGTGCGCCCGCCGATGCGGTCGCGGGCTTCGAGCACGACGACGGACCGACCGGCGCGTGTCAGTGCCCGGGCGGCGGCGAGACCGGAGACCCCGGCCCCCACGACGACGACTTCGGCGTCCATCAGTGTCCTCCGGTGAGTGGTGCCATCAGTCGTGCGGCCAGGCTGGGCCGTCCGGTCAGTGCTTCCTCGCGGTCGGCCAGGTCGGTCGCCACGAGCCCGGCGTTCGCGCCGAGGAACCGGAGCGGCTCCGGCTCCCAGTCCGGCGAACGGTGGTTCACCCACGGCAGCGCCGTCAGCGGTGAGGACTCCCCGCGCACGAGGTCGGCGAGCGTCCGCCCGGCCAGGTTCGTCGTGGACAGGCCGTCGCCCACGTACCCGCCGGCGGTCCCCACGTGTCCGTCCCACGTCACCGAGGCGCACCAGTCGCGGGGTACGCCGAGCGGGCCGCCCCAGGTGTGCGTGATCGGGGCGTCGGCCACCGCCGGGAACAGGTCGACGAGCGCCGAGCGCAGGTGCGCGAAGACCCGCGGCACCCGGTCGTACCCGGCCGTGATCGACGACCCCCAGTGGTACCGGGCGCCCCGGCCGCCGAACGCGAGCCGGTCGTCCGCGGTCCGCTGGCCGTACACGAGCAGGTGCCGGTAGTCCGAGAAGGTCTGCCCGTGCTCCAGGCCGATGCGGTCCCACACCGCGGACGGCAGCGGTGCGGTCGCGATCATGAGCGAGTACAGCGGCAGGATCCGCCGTTTCGTCTGTGCGAGCTGCGCACCGTACCCCTCGACCGCGATCACCACGGCACCGGCTGAGACGGTCCCACGCGTGGTGACCACGCGCCCTGGAGCCCACGACACGGCGGGCGTGTGCTCCGCGATCCGGACGCCCCGTGCCTCCAGGGCGGCCGCCAGGCCACGCACCAACGCTGCGGGCTGGACGCGCGCGCAGTCCGGGGTCCACGCGACGCCGGCCGAACCGGCGGCGTCGCCGGGGCGACCGTCGCGGTACGTCATGTCGTCGCCCCACGCGGCGGACGAGTCGACCTCGGCGCGCGCTGCGCGCTCCTGCACGGCGGAGCGGGCGTAGAGGACGGTGCCGCCCTTGACGTAGTCGCAGTCGACCTCGGCTTCGGACGCGGCGCGTCCGACCTCGTCGACGGTGTCGCGCATCGCGGCGCGCAGCGCGAGGGCCGCGTCGCGGCCGTGCTCCTCGGCGATCGAGGGGGCCGAGCGCGGGAACAGGGCGGAGCACCAGCCACCGTTGCGTCCGGACGCGCCGAACCCCGCGATCTCGCGTTCCACGACGACGATCTGGAGGCGCGGGTCGGCCTGGTGCAGGTACCACGCGGTCCAGAGACCCGTCAGTCCACCCCCGACGATGCACACGTCCGCCGTGGTGTCACCGTCGAGCGGCGGCCGGGGCGTCAGGTCGTCGCGTCCGGAGGACACGAGTGCGTCGAGCCAGAACGAGACGCCCCGGTAGCCGGTCACGGTCAGATCTTCGACGCGGCCTCGGACAGCACGCTCCGCAGGATCGACGTGATCTCGCGGAACTCCGGCTGCCCGATGGTGAGCGGCGGAGCGAGCTGCACGACCGGGTCGCCACGGTCGTCGGCGCGGCAGTACAACCCGGCGTCGAACAGCGCCTTCGAGAGGAACCCGCGGAGCAGACGCTCCGACTCGTCGTCGTCGAAGGTCGTCTTCGTGGCCTTGTCCTTCACGAGCTCGATGCCGTAGAAGTACCCCGCACCGCGGACGTCGCCGACGATGGGCAGGTCGAGCAGGGTGTCGAGCTCGGCCTTGAAGAGCGGGGCGTTCTGCTGGACGTTCTGCAGCAGCCCCTCTTCCTCGAAGATGTCGAGGTTCTCCATCGCGACGGCGGCCGAGACCGGGTGCCCGCCGAACGTGTAGCCGTGGTAGAAGGTCGTGTCGCCCTTCGAGAACGGCTCGAACAGCTTGTCGCTGATGATCGTCGCGCCGATGGGGGAGTACCCGGAGGTCATCGCCTTCGCGCAGGTGATCATGTCCGGCACGAAGTCGTACGTGTCGCACGCGAACATCGTGCCGATGCGGCCGAACGCGCAGATGACCTCGTCGGAGACCAGCAGGACGTCGTACTCGTCGCAGATCTCGCGGACCCGCTGGAAGTACCCGGGCGGCGGGGTGAAGCAGCCGCCGGAGTTCTGCACGGGCTCGAGGAAGACCGCGGCGACGGTGTCCGGGCCCTCGAACTCGATCATCTCGCGGATGCGCTCGGCCGCCCAGAAGCCGAACTCCTCCTCGCTCTCGCCGGCGAAGCCCATCTCGGCAGCGCGGTAGTAGTTCGTGTTCGGGACGCGGAAGCCACCGGGGGCGAGCGGCTCGAACATCTGCTTCATCGCCGGGATGCCGGTGATCGCGAGCGCGCCCTGCGGCGTGCCGTGGTAGGCCACCGCGCGGGAGATCACCTTGTGCTTCATCGGCTTGCCGCGGAGCTTCCAGTAGTACTTCGCGAGCTTGAACGCGGTCTCGACGGCCTCGCCGCCACCGGTCGAGAAGAACACCTTGTTGAGGTCACCAGGCGCGTGGTCCGCCAGGCGGTCCGCGAGCTCGATCGCCGCGGGGTGCGCGTAGGACCAGATCGGGAAGAAGGACAGCGTCTCGGCCTGCTTGGCGGCCATCTCGGCGAGACGCTTCCGGCCGTGCCCGGCGGCGACGACGAACAGGCCGGAGAGCCCGTCGATGTAGCCCTTGCCGTGGCTGTCGTAGACGTGGTGCCCCTCGCCGCGGACCATGATCGGCACGTCGGCGCCGGCCTGGTTCGCACCGTGCCGGGCGAAGTGCATCCACAGGTGGTCGCGGGACTTCTGCTGCAGGGCGGCATCGTCGACCGGGGCGAACGGGTCGTAGGAGCCGAGGCGGGTGGTCTGGTCGGACATGGTCATCGCGTTCCCCAGTCGTAGAGCTGTTTGCGGAGTTGCAGGTAGACGAAGGTCTCGGTGGCGGTCACGCCCGGGATGGCCCGGATCGTGCCGTTGAGCAGCTCGATGAGGTCGTCGTCGTCCTCGCAGACGACCTCCACCATGAGGTCGAAGCTGCCGGCCGTCATCACGAGGTAGTCGACCGCCGGGAGCTGCTCGAGCGCGTCGGCCACCTTGCGGGTGTCGCCGTTCACGCGGATGCCGATCATCGCCTGCCGGTGGAAGCCGAGCTGCATGGGGTCGGTGACCGCGACGATCTGCATGACGCCGGTCTCGGTGAGCTTCTGGACGCGCTGCCGGACCGCCGCCTCGCTGAGACCGACCGCCTTGCCGATCTCGCCGTACGGACGGCGCCCGTCCGCCTGGAGTTGCTCGATGATCCGCTTCGAGGTGTCGTCGATCGGTCCGGGACGTCGTGGTGCTGCCGCCATGCCGCACAGCATTGCAGTGACCATCGCGCGAATGCAAGGGATTTCGTTGTGAACACCGTGTTTCGCGACGATTTCCGTTGTTACGGTTCACCACAACCTGCGGATTCTTCTTCCGCGCCACCGGATTCCGTGCCAGTATCGCCGCCATGCTGGACACGACGAAGACAGCGACGGAGACGCACGAGGTGCGCAACTTCGTCGGGGGCGCGTCCGTCGAGTCGCGTGCCGACAGCGCGTTCGACCTGGTCGACCCGACGACCGAGCGGGTCTACGGCACCTCGCCCGTGTCGACCGCTGCCGACGTGGACGCCGCGTTCACGGCCGCGAGCACCGCGTTCGCGACCTGGCGCCGCACCACCCCCGGGGAACGCCAGCTCGCGCTCTTCCGGATCGCCGACGCGGTGGAGCAGCGGGCCGAGGAGTTCGCCGACCTCGAGTCGCTCGACACCGGGAAGCCCCGCGCCACCCTGGTCGAGGACGAGATCCTGCTGTCCGTCGACCAGATCCGGTTCTTCGCCGGGGCCGCCCGGAACCTCGAGGGGCGCAGCGCCGGAGAGTACCTGCCCGACCACACCTCGTTCGTCCGCCGCGAGCCGATCGGCGTCGTCGCCCAGGTCACCCCGTGGAACTACCCGCTCAACATGGCGGTCTGGAAGTTCGCCCCGGCGCTCGCCGCGGGGAACACGACCGTCCTCAAGCCGAGCGACACCACGCCGCTCTCCACCCTGCTCCTCGCCGAGGTCGCCGCCGAGTTCCTGCCGCCTGGCGTCCTCAACGTCGTCGTGGGGGACCGCACCACCGGCGCCGCCATGATCGACCACCCGACGCCGCAGCTCGTGTCCATCACCGGCTCGGTCCGCGCCGGCATGGAGGTCGCCCGCGCCGCCGCCGGGGACCTGAAGCGCACGCACCTCGAGCTCGGCGGCAAGGCCCCGGTGATCGTGTTCGACGACGCGGACATCCCGTCAGCGGTCGCGGGCATCGTCGCCGCCGGGTTCTTCAACGCCGGGCAGGACTGCACCGCCGCCACCCGGCTGCTCGTGCAGGACGGCATCCACGACGAGTTCGTCGCGGCGCTCGCCGAAGCCGCCCGAACGGACGCGCAGACCGGCCCGGACGCGCCCACCCCGTACTTCGGCCCGGTGAACAACGCGAACCAGCTCGCCCACGTCCACTCCTTCGTCGACACCCTGCCCGACCACGCCTCGATCGCACTCGGCGGCAGTCGTGTCGGGGACCGCGGCTACTTCCACCAGGCGACGATCGTCTCCGGGCTGCGACAGGACGACCGCGCCGTGCAGCAGGAGATCTTCGGCCCGGTGCAGACGGTGCAGCGCTTCTCCACCGAGGACGAGGCAGTGCGGTGGGCGAACGGCGTCGAGTACGGCCTGGCGAGCTCGGTGTGGACGACTGACCACGGTCGGGCCATGCGCTTCGCCCGCGACCTCGACTTCGGCTGCGTGTGGATCAACACACACATCCCGATCGTCGCCGAGATGCCGCACGGCGGCTTCAAGCACTCCGGCTACGGCAAGGACCTGTCGCAGTACGGCTTCGACGACTACACCCGCATCAAGCACGTCATGTCCTACATCGGCTGACCCAGCGACGACACCGAACCCGACCCGAGCAGCACCAGCAGCAGGAGGCACCATGGCAGTGACCGGCACCTTCGCCGAATCGGGAGCCGATCTCCGGCTCGAACAGATCACCAAGTCCTTCCCCGGGCACACCGCGGTCGACGCGCTCGACCTGACCGTCCCGGCGGGGTCGTTCTTCGCCCTGCTCGGCCCCTCCGGCTGCGGGAAGACCACGACGCTGCGGCTCGTCGCCGGGCTCGAGGAACCCACGAGCGGCACGATCACGATCGGCGGGCGGGACGTCACCGACACGAAGCCCTACCAGCGGCCGGTCAACACGGTGTTCCAGAACTACGCGCTGTTCCCGCACATGAGCGTCCTCGACAACGTCGCGTTCGGGTTGAAGCGCCGCCGGATCCCGGACCCGATGACGAAGGCGCGGGAGGCCCTGCACCTGGTCGAGCTCGAGGACTCCGCGAACAAGCGTCCCGCGCAGCTCTCCGGCGGCATGCAGCAGCGCGTCGCCCTCGCCCGGGCGATCGTGAACCGACCGGCGCTGCTCCTGCTCGACGAACCGCTCGGCGCGCTGGACCTGAAGCTGCGGCACCAGATGCAGCTCGAGCTGAAGACGATCCAGGCCGAGGTCGGGCTCACGTTCCTGCACGTCACGCACGACCAAGAGGAAGCGATGACGATGGCCGACACGGTCGCCGTCATGAACGGCGGTCGCATCGAGCAGATGGGCAGCCCCCAGGACCTGTACGAGCTGCCCCGGACCGCGTTCGTCGCGAACTTCCTCGGGCAGTCGAACCTGCTCGAGGGCGAGGTCCGCGGCACCGAGGGCGGCCTGCTCGTGGTCGCGACGGGGGCCGGGACCCTCGCCGTCCCGGCTGCGCGTGCCGTCGCGACGTCCGGCCGCGTGGTCGTCGGCGTCCGGCCGGAGAAGCTCAAGATCCGCACCGCCGAGCCGGCGCACGAGGCCGGCCGCAACATCCTCGGCCCGGGTCGCGTCGTCGACGTCTCGTTCTCCGGCGTCAGCACCCAGTACCTCGTCGACGTCCCCGGCGCGGGGCGCGTCTCCGTCTTCGCGCAGAACTCGAAGGGCGGGCCGCGGATCGCGACCGGTACCGAGGTCTGGCTCACGTGGGGCGTCGACCACGGTTTCGGCCTGGAGGCGCACCCCGCGTCCGACGCGACCGTCACCGCCGGAGCCGACCCGCGCCTCCAGTCCGCACCCGCCACGGCAGGAGCCGTCGCGTGAGTCGCCCCGACCTGGTGCGCGGACTGACGTCCGCGCGGGTGAGCCGGCGGGGGTTCCTCGCCGGTGGCGGCGCTGCCGCCGTCGCCGCCCTCCTCGCCGGGTGCAGCATCAAGGGATCCGCGGCGTCGATGGGTCCCGCCGTCGACTGGACGGCGTTCTGGAAGGACGCGAAGCCGACCAAGGAACTCAACTTCGCGAACTGGCCGCTGTACATCGACTCCGACCACGGCAAGTCCGAGTCGCTCGCACTGTTCAAGCAGGAAACGGGCATCGCGGTCGACTACCAGGCGGTCATCCAGGACAACGCGACCTTCTACGCGACCGTCTCGCCGATCCTCCGGGCGCAGGGTGCCACCGGCTACGACCTCGTCGTGATGACGAACGGGTACGAGCTCACCGAGATGATCGACAACGGGTTCGTCTGCGAACTCGACCACTCGCGGCTGCCGAACTTCGCCGCCAACGCGTCCGACTCGGTGAAGGACCCGATCTACGACCCGGGCAACAAGCACTCGGTCGTGTGGCAGACCGGGTTCACGGGGCTCGCGTACAACCCGAAGTACACGGGCCGGAAGATCACCTCGTTCAAGGACCTGCTCGATCCCGCCTTCAAGGGCCGCATCGGGCTGATGAGCGACAACACGGAGCTCGGCTCCCTGGCGCTGCTCGCGCTCGGGATCGCCCCGGAGCAGTCGACGCCGGCGGACTGGCGGAAGGCGCAGGAGTGGCTCCGGCAGCTCCGGCCGAACGTCACCGGGTTCTACGACCAGAGCTACATCAACCGGCTCGAGAACGGTGACACCTGGATCACCCAGGCGTGGTCCGGCGACGTGTTCCAGGCGCAGCAGTCCGGGTTCCCGCACCTGGAGTTCGTCACACCTGAGGAGGGGCAGATGACCTGGCACGACAACATGCTCATCCCGCGGCAGGCCTCGAACCCGGTGTCCGCCCTGGAGTGGATGAACTTCTACTACACGCCGAAGGCCGCCGGCATCGTCGAGGACTACGTCAACTACGTCTGCCCGGTGCCCGGCGCCGAGGACTACGTCCGGAACGAGCTCGACGACCCGACCGTGGCGGACAGTCCGCTGGTGTTCCCGTCGGAAGAGGTGTTGGCGAAGTCGCACGAGTTCCGGGTGTTCAAGAACTACGACGAGTACTCGGAGTGGAACGGCATCTTCAACGCGGTGGTGCAGTCGTGACCGCCCTGTCGGTGGGCGCGCCGCCAACGGTGCCGATCCGGCTGGGGCGGCGTCGGAGCACGCCGTTCCTGCTCGCCCTGGTCGGCACCGCGTACCTCTGCGTGTTCTTCGTCATCCCACTCGTGTCGGGGCTCATCGTCTCGCTCATGTCGGGCAACCCGGACGACGGCTACACGTTCACGTGGAACTTCGGGATCTACTCGTCCCTGTTCGTCGACCCGCAGGTGCCGTACCTGACGTTCCTGCTCCGATCGCTCTGGTACGGCTTCGCGGCAACGCTGGTGACCATCATCGTCGGGTACCCGGTCGCCTACTTCATCGCGTTCCGGGTCTCGCCGCGGTGGAAGAACCCGCTGCTCATGCTCGTGTTCGTCAGCTTCCTGGTGTCGTTCATCATCCGGACCGACATGTGGGCGTTCGTGCTCGCGTCGCAGGGGCCGGTCGTCACCTTCCTGCAGGGGATCGGGATCGCCGGCAAGGACTTCCACATCCTCGGCACCGGCGGCGCGGTCGTCTTCGGCGACGCGTACAACGACCTGGCGTTCATGGTGCTGCCGATCTACGCCGCACTCGAGCGGATCGACCCCCGGCTCGGTGAGGCCGCCAACGACCTGTACGCCGGGAAGTTCCGGGCGTTCTGGCACACCACCCTCCCGCTGTCCCGGTCCGGCATCTTCGCCGGGGTGCTGCTCGTGTTCATCGACTGCGTGGGGGACCCGGTGAACTCGGCGCTGCTCGGCGGCACGAACACGTACACGATCGGCCAGGCGATCCAGGACGCCTACTCCGGCAACCAGCAGTACAACGTCGCCGCCGCGCTGTCGACCGTGCTCATGGTCGTGCTCGGCATCATCCTGTTCATCTACGCCCGCGTCTCCGGCACCGACGACCTCGAGGACCTCGTATGACCGCCGTCGCACCGACCCGCCCGTCCACCGCCCCGACGTCGCCCGTCACCGGCGCGACCGGTCGCCTGCCCGGCCGGCACGGCGTGAACCGTCGCGGGCCGTGGCTCGCCATCGTGTACTGGGTCGTCATCGCCATCACCCTCGTGCCGATCGTCTACATGATCGTGTACTCGTTCAACGACGCCCCGACCAACCGGTTGTCGTTCGCCTGGAACGGCTTCACGACCTACTGGTACGCGAACCTCGTGAACGTCTCCGGGCTCGGGCAGGCGTTCGTCACCTCGGTCGTCATCGCGTTCCTCGCCGCTCTGATCTCCGTCGCGATCGGCCTCCCGCTGGCCCTGGCGCTCGAGCGGTACCGGTTCTTCGGGCGCGGTGCCGTCAACGCGGTCGTCTTCGCGGACATCGCGGCGCCGTCGATCGTCGTCGGGTCGGCGTCGCTGTCGTTCTTCCTCTCGATCGGCCTGGGCACCGGGTTCCTCACCGTGCTGCTGACGCACGTCGCGTTCGACGTCGCCTACGTGGTCGTGGTGCTCCGGGCGCGGATCGCCGGGACCTCCCGAGCGCTGGAAGAGGCCGCGGGGGACCTCGGGGCGACACCGTTCCAGGCGTTCCGGCTCGTGACGCTGCCGCTGCTCGCGCCGGGCATGCTCGCCGCGGGACTCCTGGCGCTGGCGATGTCGATCGACGACTACGTGATCACGTCGTTCGTCGCCGGGCCCTCCGTGACGTTCCCGCTGTTCGTGTACGGCGCCGCGAAGGCCGGGATGCCGCCGCAGGTGCTCTGCTTCGGGACGCTGGTGTTCGCGGTGGGGCTGCTCGTCGCGCTGCTGAACGGGGCGCTGAACCGGCGCTTGACCCGGACGCGCGGCTAGTGCTCGCCCCGACGACGACTGCGCATGGTCCACCACGCGCAGTCGTCGTCTGGCCGAGCAGAACAGGCCTGCTGTCAGGCAGTGCGGAGCAGGCGGTCGGCGGTGCGGAGCGACAGCGCCATGATCGTGAGCGCCGGGTTCGCGATCAGGGAGCTCGGGAAGACCGAGTTGTCGACGATCCACATGTTCGGCACGTCCCACGACCGACCGGCGTCGTCCACGACCGAGTTCCCCGCGTCCGTGCCCATGCGGGCGGTCCCGACGGTGTGCGCCGTGCGGTCGAGGACCCGGACGTCCTTCCCCCCTGCGGCCTCGACGATCGCCGTCATGGTGCGGACCGCGTGCTTCGTGATGGCCTCTTCGTTCGACCCGGGCGAGAACGTCACGCGGGCCTTCGGCACGCCGTTCTCGTCCAGCTCGTCGGACAGGACCAGCCGGTTCTCGTCGTACGGCAGGCACTCGGCGTTGATGCCGACGCCGGCCATGCGCGGGTAGTCCTGCAGGGCGCGGACCAGTTCGGCGCCGCGGAGCCCACCGCCCCGGACGAGCGAGGTGGTCAGGGTCAGCGGTTGCACGCCGAGGCTCTGGATGAGGTAGCCGCCCGCGAAGTCGGCGTCGGCCGGCCGGACGAAGTCCTCGGTGATGATCGACGACGGGTACCCGCGGTACGACCGCATCGACTCGTCGAAGGTCCCCCACACCTGGGTCGCCCCGTGTGCCGTGAAGTTCCGGCCGACCTGGCCGCTGCTGTTCGCGAGCCCGGTGTGCAGCAGCAGCCGGGGGGTCTCGATCCCGCCGGCTGCGAGCACGAGCGCGCGGCAGCGCTGCCGGTGGTCGCGACCACCCTGGCGGTACACGACCGCTTCGACCTCGCCACGGGCGTCGAGCTCGATGCCGTGCACGAACGCCTCGGCGCGGATCTCCGCTCCGAACGCCACCGCGGCCGGCAGGTACGTGGTGTCCATCGACACCTTCGCGCCGTTCCGGCAGCCCTGGTGGCAGGACCCGCACGCGACGCACGCCTGGCGGAGGCCGTGGTGCTCCTGGTGCCGGTCCTCGGTGGTCAGGCCGACGGGGGCGTCCGTCGCCGTGATGCCCACGGCCGCGGCGCCGCGGATCATCATGTCCGACGAGGCGTTCCGTGCCGGCGGTCCCATCCGGTAGCGGCGGGCCGGGTCCCACGGGTAGTGGGCGGGACCGGCGACGCCGACGTCGTGCTCGACCTGCTCGATCCAGCCGGTGAGCTCGGCGTGGTCGATCGGCCAGTCCTCGCCCTGCCCGGAGTCGGTGCGGAGCCGGATGTCGTGCGCGTTCGGCCGCGGCGTGAACGCGCCCCAGTGCAGGGTCGAGCCGCCGACGCCCGTACCGCTGTTGTTCGGGCCGAACGCGGTCGGTGCGGTCCCGCCGCTGATCCGCTCGTCCATCCAGTTGATGTCGCCGGGGGCCTCGACCTCGTCGGGTGTGTGGTCGTCCGGCTCGGTGTTCCGGCCGGCCTCGAGTGCCACGACGCTGAGGCCACGTCGGGCGAGGCTGGCGAGGAGGGGTGCGCCGCCGGCTCCGGTGCCGACGACGACCACGTCGACGACCTCGTCCTCGCTGTGGTGGCGTTGGTGGTCCAGTCTCATCGTGCGGCTCCCGTCGGTTCCCATGCTTCGCGTTCGTCGGCACCGAGCAGTAGGAATCCCTGCTTGCGGAGCCCGTCGCCGCCGTTGGCGAACCCGTCGTAGTCGACCGCGGCCATCGTCGCGGGGTGCGCCATCCACTGCTTCGCCAGGTCGACGGCGGCGTCCTCGGCCCATGCCTGCAGCTGCCCGGAGTCCAGGCCACCCGACACCGGTGTGTACTCGCCCGCGGTGATCGACCCCAGGACGGCGGCGAGGTGCTCGTCGCCCTGGGTGGCATCCGCCCGGAGGGCGTCGAGCCCGGCTCGGTACGCGTCGACGTCGGCGGGCAGTCCGTCCGGTCGCCAGCCGTCCCCGAGTCCGTCGGCGAGCTGGTCGTCGACGCGCAGCGCGAGGTCGACGGGCCGGTCACCGGGCTGCGGCACGACGACCCGGGCCAGGGCGCGGAGGGTGTCGAGCTGGCCTCGGGTGAGGGCCCGGGGCTCGCGGTCGGGGGCGTCGGGCAGCGAGCGGACCGCGAGGATCCCCCGCGTGCGGGCGCTCACGCGCGGGGAGGCGATCACCCGGGCGGTGTCGGCGGGGACGACGGGACCGTGGTCGACGCGTCGGCGCCAGAAGTCGCGGATGCGGTCGGCGACCTCGTCCGGTTGCTCCCACGGCAGCAGGTGCGCGGCCCCGGGGACGACGTCGAACTCGCCGGCGGACCAGTGCGGCAGGTTCAGCGAGCGTTGGGCGTCCGGGCCGAGGTCGCCGTCCTCGGCGCCGGCGAGCACGAGCGCGGGAACGGGATTCGCGGGGAACACGGTCGACCAGTCCTCACGGCTGCCGCGGACGAGCCAGTCGGTCCAGGCCTGCGGGAGGGCGCGCTGCACGTCGTGCACGGCGGTGGCGTGCGGTTCGGGGGCCAGGCGGGACGCGGTGTTCGCGTCGACGAACGTCTCGGCCTCGTCCGGTCCGATCTCGCCGTCGGCCGCCCACCCGAGCATGGTCGCGCGGCGCTCGTCGTCCATCGGCTCCGGCGACAGCGGCGACGCGGCGAGCAGCACCACGGCCCGGAGCCCGAACAGGCCGTTGGACCCGTCGACGGTGCGGGAGGCCACCACGGAGGCGACCTTGCCGCCCATCGAGTGCCCGAGCAGCGCCCACTCGGTGACGCCGCTGCGACCGATCGCCCGCTCGACGAGCACGACCATCTCCTCGACGGTGGTGCCGGTCGCAGCGGTGCTCGTTCCGAAGCCGGGCAGGTCGATCCCGACGAGGTCGAGCGTGCCGGCGAGACGGGTGCGGAGACCCACGAACTCCTCGGAACTCGAGCCGAGGGCGTGCAGGCAGAACACGGTGGTGGGCATCCTTCGTTCCTACGTGCCGGCGTGCCGACGCTCACAGCACCGCTGTACCCCGTGTTTCGAACATGCGAAGATCGGCGGCGGCCCGGGCGGAACCGATGGTGGCGACGGTAGGTTCCAGCCATGAGTGCAGAGCTGACGCTCGGCGCCGAGGAAGAACTGCACCTCATCGACCTCGAGTCCGGCCGACTTTCCGCGAAGGCCCCGCGCCTTCTGCCCAAGCTGCCCGCCGATCGCTTCGGCGCGGAACTCCAGCGGACCACCATCGAGACGAACACCCCCGTGGTGCGGACCCTCGACGACCTCAGACGCGTGATCGTCGACCTCCGCACCGAGCTGAGCGCCGCAATCGCCCCCGCGGGAGTCACGATCGCGGCGGCCGGCACCGCACCGCGCTCCGAGTACGCCGACTTCGAGCTGACGAGCGGCGGCCGTTACGGCCGCATGCAGGAGCAGTACCGGATGCTCGTCGACGAACAGCTCATCTGCGGCCTGCAGGTGCACGTCGGGGTGAGCGACCGCGACCTGGCGGTGCAGATCGCCCAGCGGGTGGCCCCGGTGCTGCCCGTGCTGCTGGCGCTCAGCGCCTCGAGTCCGTTCTGGAACGGGCAGGACACCGGGTACTCGTCGTTCCGCAGCATCATCTGGCAGCGCTGGCCGTCCGCCGGCAGCTTCGGGCGGGTGTCCGATGCGGCCGAGTACGACAAGGTGCTCGACGACCTCATCGCGTCCGGCGTCATCGCGGACAAGAAGATGGCGTACTTCGACGTCCGTCCCTCGTCGCACGCGCCGACGCTCGAGCTGCGGGTCTGCGACGCGACGCCGATCGTCGACGACGCGGTCCTCATCGCCGGGCTGTTCCGGGCGGCCGTCCGGAAGGCCGAGAAGGCGGTCGAGTCCGGTGCCGAGTGGCACCCCCGGAGCGAACCCCTGCACCGGGCCGCGATGTGGCAGGCGGCGCGCGGTGGGCTGACCGGCGAACTGCTCGGCCTCGGGCAGCACCCGGAACGGCTCCCCGCCGAGACCGCCGTCCGGCAGCTCGTCTCCCGCCTGCGTCCGGAACTCGAGGAGCTCGGGGACTGGGGCACGGTGGCCGAACTCGCCGAGGACACCCTCGCCCGCGGCAACTCCACCGACCGGCAGCGCACCGCGTACGCCGAGCGCGGCGAGCTCGACGACGTCGTGGCCTCGGTGGTCGAGGACACCGCCGGCACGCCCTCCGGCCGCAGCGAGCACCCGACCGTGACGCTGCCGTCGTACCGCGTCCGCGCCGGCGACGAGGCGGTCGGCCCCGGTGCCCGACCGCGCCCCGCCTTCCGGGACCTCGCCGTGTTCTTCCGCGACTGGGACGCCGAGACCACGATCGACCGGTGCGCCGCCCGTGACGCCTGGACCCGCGAGCACGAGGTGGGGTTCGTCGTCGACGGCGGCGTCCAGGCGTTCGGGTGCGACCTCGTCCCGCGGACGATCAGCGCCTACGAGTGGAGCCAGCTCGCCGCGGGGCTCTCGCAGCGGGCCCGTGCCGTCGAGCTGTTCCTGCGCGACGCGTACGGCGAGCAGCGGATCGTCGCGGACGGCGCGATGGACGCGCACCAGTTCGTCGGTGCGGACGGCTGGGACCCGGACGCGAAACGCCTCCCCGCGTCGGCCGTCCGTGCGCCGGTGATGGGCTTCGACCTGGTCCGGAACGAGTTCGGCGGGTGGCGCGTCCTCGAGGACAACGTCCGGTCGCCCTCTGGGGTCGCGTACGGGATCGCCCTCCGCGAGCTCATGGACGACGTGGTGCCCGACGCCCCGCGTCCCGCGAACCTGCGCGACCCGGCGAGCGTCACCGCGCGCCTCCGCGACACCCTGCGGACCAACGCGACCGCCGTCACCGGCAACCCGGACCCCGTGATCGCACTGATCAGCGACGGCCCCGCCGCCGGCGCGTGGTTCGAGCACCGCAGGCTGGCCGACGGGGCCGGGCTGCGCCTCCTGGCCGACACCGACCTGGACGTCCGCGACGGCCACGTCGTCGTCGCGGCGACCGGCGAGGTCCTGGACGGGCTGTACCTGCGGATCGACCGGGACGCGAGCGCCCTGACCACCGAGCGCACCCCGGACCTGGGCGCCCGGATCCTCGACGCGGCCGAGGCCGGGCGGGTGCACCTGGCCAACGCGCCGGGCAACGCGCTCGTCGACGACAAGGCGATGTACGTCAACGTGCCCGACCTCATCTGGTACTACCTCGAGGAGAAACCCCTGCTCGACTCGGTGCCCACCTACCGCACGAGCATCGAGGGCGAACGGCTCTCCGTGCTCGACCGCGTCGGCGAACTCGTCACGAAGCCGGTCGACGGCGAGGGCGGCCGGGACGTCCTCATCGGCCCGAGCGCGAGCGCCCCCGAGGTCGCCGAGCGACGGCGAGCGATCGCCGCCGACCCCGCGGGCTGGGTCGGCCAGGAGGTCGTGCAGCTCTCGTCCCACCCGACGATCGGTCCGGCGGGGCTCGACCCCCGGCACGTCGACCTCCGTGCCTTCGTGTACGTCACGGGGACCGGTCCGGACGACACCCACCTCGCCGACGTCGCGCTCACCCGCGTCGCCCCGGAGGGCAGCATGGTCGTGAACTCCTCGCGGGGTGGCGGCGCCAAGGACACCTGGATCATCGGAACGGCAGGGGACAGCTGATGTGTGGACTCGCGGGCGAGATCCGGTTCGACGGGACGTCCCCGGACGTCGGCGCGGTGGCCCGGATGACCGGGTGCCTGCGGCACCGCGGCCCCGACGGCGACGGACTGTGGGCGCGTGGGCCGGTGGCGCTCGGGCACCGCCGGCTGTCGATCGTCGACCTGTCCACGGCCGGGGCCCAGCCGATGGCGGTCCCGCGGCTCGGGCTGACGATCGCCTACAACGGCATGGTCTACAACTACCGGCAGCTCCGCGACGAGCTGCACGGCAAGGGGCACACGTTCGACTCGACCTCGGACACCGAGGTGATCGTCGCCGCGTACGCCGAGTGGGGCACGGCGTTCGTCGACCACCTGATCGGGATGTTCGCGATCGCGATCTGGGAGCACGCGAGCGGTCGGCTGGTGCTCGCCCGCGACCGGCTCGGCATCAAGCCGCTGTACGTCGCCGAGGTCCCGGGCGGGATGCGCTTCGCGAGCTCGTTGCCGGCGGTCCTCGCCGGCAACGGCGGCCCCGGGGGCAGCGTCGACACGTCCATCGACCCGGTCGCCTTCGCGTCGTACATGACCTTCCACTCCATCGTCCCGGCGCCGCGGACGATCCTGACCGGCGTCGGCAAGCTGCCGCCCGCCACCGTCCGGGTGGTCGAACCGTCCGGCGCGTTCCGCGACACCACCTACTGGGAGCCCCGCTTCGAGCGCGACCCGGACAAGGCCGACTGGAGCGACCAGGACTGGCAGGAGGCCTTCACCGCGAAGCTCCGCACCGCGGTCGAGCGCCGCATGGTCGCCGACGTGCCGGTCGGCGTGCTGCTGTCCGGCGGGATCGACTCGTCCCTCGTGGTGGCGTTGCTCGCCGAGGCCGGGCAGCAGGACCTCGCCACGTTCAGCATCGGCTTCGAGTCGGCGGGCGGGGAGTCCGGCGACGAGTTCGAGTACTCCGACGAGGTCGCGCGCCACTTCGGCACCGACCACCACCGCATCCGGATCCCGTCGTCGCGCCTGCTCGACGGCATCGACGGTGCGATCCAGGCGATGAGCGAACCGATGGTCAGCCACGACTGCGTCGCGTTCTACCTGCTCTCCCAGGAGGTCTCGCAGCACGTCAAGGTCGTGCAGTCCGGTCAGGGTGCGGACGAGGTGCTCGGCGGGTACAGCTGGTACCCGCCGCTCGCGTCCGTCCCGCGGGACCAGGCCGCCGAGGTCTACCGCTCGGTGTTCATGGACCGCCGCTGGCCGGCGCTCCAGCCGCTGCTCGGGGAGCGCTGGCGGAGCGACGACGACACCCCGTCGGCGTTCGTGGACGCATCGTTCGCGGTCCCGGGAGCGGAGACCAGCGTCGACGCCGCGCTCCGCAGCGACACGATGACGATGCTCGTCGACGACCCGGTGAAGCGCGTCGACAACATGACGATGGCGTGGGGACTCGAGGCGCGCGTGCCGTTCCTCGACCACGAGTTCGTCGAGTTCGCCGGAGCGATCCCGCCCGAGCTCAAGCTCGCCGACGGCGGCAAGGGCGTCATGAAGCGTGCGGCCCGCGGCATCGTTCCGGACGCCGTCATCGACCGGACGAAGGGGTACTTCCCGGTGCCGGCGATCCGCCAGCTCGAGGGCCCCTACCTGGAGCGCGTCCGGCAGGCGCTGCACGCCCCGGAGGCGCGGGAACGCGGGCTGTTCGACCCGGGTACCGTCGAGCGGATGCTCCAGGACCCGAACAGCACACGGACCGAGATCGGCGCGAACGCGCTCTGGCAGCTCGGCCTGATCGAGATGTGGCTGCAGCACCAGGGGGTGCGGTGAGCGTGCCTGGGCCCACGCGGGCCGGTTCCGACGCGTCGCGGAGCTTGCGGAGCGACGTGGCGGCCGAGCCCGTGGGGAGAGGCGCGGCACCCGTCGCGTCGTCGGCCCGCGTCGAGCAGGCGGTCGACCTGGGCGAGCGCCTCGTCGCGGCCTGGGGATCGTGGGGGCCCACCATGACGCGCAACGCGCGCCGGGTGGCGTTCGTCAGCGACCGGCACGGCAGCCCCGAGGTCTTCGTGCAGGACGTCGTCGTCGACGGTGCTCCGTGCGAACCCGTCCGGATCCGGCTGTCCGACGACCCGGTGATCCGGGTCACGTGGTCCTCCGACGGGGAGTGGCTGGCCGTGGCGATCGCGACCGACGGCGGCGTGAAGCAGCAGGTGTGGGTGGTGCGCCCGGACGGCAGCGACGCCGCGCAGATCGCCGGCTCGCGGTACCAGCACGCCGAACTCGGACCGTGGAGCCGCAGCGGCCACCGGGTCGTGATCACGCTGCCCTCCACCGAACCGGAACAGCCGGCCCGTTCGTACCTCGTCGACCCCGTCTCCGGTGACCGCGACGACCTCGCCGTCGGGGAGCTCATCCACATCCTCGACCTCTCCGTCGAGGAACGCCTCGTCGTGCTCCGGGACGGTCAGCGCGGCCACGAGTTCGTCGTCGTGGTCGACCGGCTGACCGACGAGAGCCAGGCGCTCCTGACCGACCCGCCGGACGGCTCGGCGGAGATCGCGTTCCTCCGTCCATCGCCCGCGAGCGAGACCAGTCCGCTCGTCGCCTACGTCGCGACCGAGGCAGGCCTGCCGCGTCGGCAGCTCGTCGCGCAGCCCGTCGGACCGCACGGGTGGCGCGGGCAGCCCCGACGGATCATCGAGCGCGCCGACGCGGAGCTCGAGTACCTCGACGCCGACGACGCCGGACGGACCCTGCTGCTCGTCTGGAACGTCGACGGCCGCAGCGAACTCGACCTCATCAACACGCACGACGCCTCGCGCACCCCGGTGCCCGACCTGCCCGGGTACGTCGTCACCGACCCGGTCCTCAGCCGCGACGGGCGGAGCGTCATCCTCGCCGTCGAGGGCCCCACCCGGCCACGCGAACTCTGGCGACTCGACACGAACGCGCTCACCTGGAGCCGGGTCACCGACGTCCCCGAGCTCCCCGACGTGCCGCTCGTCGAGCCGACCCTCGAGCGGTTCGCCGCACGAGACGGACTGGAGCTCACCGGCTGGCTGTACCGGGCCGTGGAGCCGACCGCGTCGTCGACCGGCGGCGACCCCGATGCCGGTGCCGTGCCTCCCGGCCGCGCAGCGATGCTGCACCTGCACGGCGGACCGGAGTCGCAGGAGCGGCCCACCTTCTCCCCGCAGCACCAGGCCCTCGCCGCCGCGGGGATCACGGTGTTCGCGCCGAACATCCGCGGGTCCAGCGGGTACGGGCGGGACTTCGTGCACGCCGACGACCTCGCGCTGCGCTGGAACGCGCTCGCCGACGTCGTGGACTGCGCACGGTTCCTGGTGTCGAACGGGTACGCGGACCGCTCCCGGGTCGCCGTCGAGGGTCGCTCGTACGGCGGGTACGCCACCCTCGCGTCGTTGGCGTTCACCCCGGACGTGTTCGCGGCGGGGGTCGCGGTGTGCGGGATGAGCGACTTCGCGACGTTCTACCGGGACACCGAGCCGTGGATCGCCTCGGCGGCCGCCACGAAGTACGGGCACCCCGTGGACGACGCCGCGTTGCTCGACTCGCTCTCGCCGATGCGGGCGATCGACGACGTCACCGCGCCGCTGCTCGTCGTGCACGGCGAACTCGACACGAACGTGCCGATCGGGGAGGCGCACCAGGTCGTCGCGGCGCTGCGGGGACGGTCGCACGACGTGGAGTACCTCGAGCTCGCGGGCGAGGGGCACGAGTACCGGCGGGCGTCCTCGCGGGCGGAGCTCGTCGGCCGGATGGTGCGGTTCCTGGCGTCCCGGCTGCGGTAGTGCGGGCGGGCGCGGCGCTCCGCGCGGCGGGCGGGCGCCGCGCAGTGTGCGAGGTTCCGCGCAGCGTGCGGGGTGGATCGCCTCGCACCGTGCTCCGGACCTCGCACGGTGACGGAGCGCACGTCGCACGGTGCGAGGTGCGGGCGCCGCGTCACGTGGTGCAACGATGCGCCGCGGGGCCCTCGCGGCGTCGCAGGATGGACGCATGACGACCGATGCCCCGACGACCGACCTGACGCGACCCGGGGAGGTCCTCCTGACCACCGCCGCGGACGTCGGCGACGTCGTGGACCGGGCGCGCAACCGCTACGCCGCCGCGGTGGTCGCCGACACCGCCGGGTGGGCGGACGGTGACCGACGCCGGCTCGAGGACCTCGGGTTCCGCGGGGGCGACGCGCGCGGCGAGGCCGTCCGGATCCTCGACCTCACCATCGCCGACGACGGCACCCCGACCCGGCTGCTCGACAACCCCGCGCTGGCCTCGCTCAACGGCGCGCACGCCCGGTTCGCCGAACGCCGCGGGGAGATCGCGCGGTACCTGCCCGACGTGTCGGTGTGGACCGGGATCCCGGAACGGCCCACCGCGCAGGACTGGGAGGACGTCCGTCTGCTGCTCGGGTCCGGTGCGGTGTTCGGCGTGGGTGCATCGGCGGAGGTCCCCGAAGGGTGGCCCTCGGTCGAGAGCGCCGGCGGTGTGCAGCTCACGGGCGAGCACATCGAGGGCGCCCCTGATCCCGAGGTCGTCGAACTCACGCCCGACGACGTCCCCGAGATCCTCGAGCTCATCGCCCGCACCAAGCCCGGGCCGTTCCTACCCCGCACGATCGAGCTCGGGCGCTACGTCGGCGTCCGGCGCGAGGGACGCCTGATCGCCATGGCCGGGGAGCGCCTGCACCCGCCGGGGTGGACCGAGATCAGCGCCGTGTGCACGGACGCCGAGTTCCGCGGGCAGGGGCTCGGTCGGCGCCTGGTGCTCGACGTGGCGTACGGCATCCGGCAGCGGGGCGAGACGCCGCTCATGCACGCCGCCGCCGGGAACACCGGGGCGATCGGGCTGTACCAGCACCTCGGGTTCCGGCTGCGGGACCGCGGGGCGCCGCGGTTCGTGCAGGTGCCCTGAGCGCTCAGGCGGTCGCGGCGGACGTCGTCGGGAGCAGGGCGTCGAGCTCCGGGGCCGGGTCGCCGACGATGCAGCGGGCCAGGGCATCGCCGAGCAACGGGCCCATCGTGAGTCCCGCTGCGCCGTAGCCGGTGGCGACGAAGAGGCGCTCGTGCCCCGGGACGGCCCCGACGATCGGCATTGTGTCGTCGGCCAGCGGGCGGAGTCCGACACGGGTCTCGAGGAACGTCGCGTCGGCGAGCCCCGGCGCGATCGACAGCGCGTCCCGCAGGACCTGGAGCTGCCCGGCCGCCGTCACACGGGGGTCGAAGCCGCTCCCGGTCTCGCGGGTCGCACCGACGGCGACGCGCGAGCCGTCGAACGCGACGAGGTAGTGGTGCGAGAGCGGGTGCACGGAGGGCCAGTGCGTGGTGTCCACCCCGGGCAGGCTCAGGTGCGTGATCTGTCCGCGCTGCGGCGCCACCGCGACCCGGAGCCCGAGGTCCCCGAGCAGGTCGTTCGTCCACGCGCCGCCGGCGAGCACGATCGCGTCGGCCTCCACGGCCCGGTCCCCGACGCGCACCCGTCCGTCGTCGACGAGCGTGGCGTGCGCCGTGACGGTCGTCCCACCGTGCCGTCGGCCGGCCTCGACGAGCGCATCGCGGACGGTCCGCCCGTCGACCCGACCGCCACCCTCGATCCAGAGGGCGTCGAGACCGGGTGCGAGCGGCGGGAACAGCTCGCGAGCGCGGTCGCCGCCGATCCGCTCCACCCGGCCGACCACGCCCGGCTCCGCTGCGCGCCGGCGTTCGACCCGCTCCTCGGCCGCGTCGACCGCCGACGGGTCGGTGTTCACCACGAGGGCGCCACTCCGCCGGTGACCGGTGTGCGTGACGCCGACGTCCGCCAGACGCGTCAGGACCTCCGGCCAGAACGCCGCGCCACGGACGTACAGGTCCGCGAACGGGCCGTCGATCGCCGACGACCACGGCTGCAGGATCCCGGCGCTCGCCGCGGTCGCCTGCCCGACCGCACCGTCGTCGACGAGCGTCACGTCCACGCCGCGACGGGCGAGGGCGAAGAAGGTGGCGGCGCCGGCGATGCCAGACCCGATGACGACGGCGGAGCGTGATCCCATGCACCGATCCTGCCGGAAGGCACATCCGACGCACGCGCGCACAGGCCAGTTCGGGGGGTTGACCCTGCTGGCGGCCGATCCGCACACTGACTGCGTCGGGCAAGGGACTGCCCGGGCACAGGGGACCAGGAGGGTCGGATCGTGCGCATGTCTTCCGTGACCGCAGGGGCGGTCGTACTCGGGATCGTGGTCACCGCGGTCGTCGTCACGTCGATCGACGAGGGGCGGGCCGACGCGGCGCCGACGTGTCGGGGCGACCGGATCACCGTCGCCGAACTCACGACCGGGTGCGCGGTGGCGACGGGGACGGTCGTCCTGCCCGACGGCCGCCGCTTCGGCGTCCCGCGCGCCGGCACGACGGTGTCCGCGCTGCCGGTGGGCGCAGCCGGTGCGCACGACCCGGGCGACGTGTCCATCACGAACACCGGGCGGGCCGGCATCGCGGTGGTCGTCGACCACGTGTGGTCCGGTTCGCCGGCGGCCGTCCGGCAGGAGCGTGCGGCCGTGCGGGCCAGGTCCGCCGTCGTGGCGCGCGCCGCCACCGCGACCACGACGCAGCCGGTGTCGAGCTGCAGCAACAAGACGTACACCAAGCTCGGTTTCCGGTGGACGACACCCGTCAGCTGGAGCTACAACGCCACGGGGCAGAAGGTCTCCGGCGCATCGACGATCCGCTCCGGTGCGGACGCGTGGACGGGTGCCGTGTCGGTGTGCGGGAGGAAGGCCACCACGACCGCGGCCGAGCGGTTCGTCGGCACCACCACCCAGGCGACCGGTGTCACGGCGGCAGGTGGGTGCGGGGCGTCGAGCGGGACGAGCGTCGTCGGGTGGGGCTCGCTGCGCTCGGGCACCCTCGCGGTGACGTGCGTCTGGTCGCGGTCCGGGACGGCGATCGAGGTCGACCAGCGCTACTCGACCGCGGTGGCCTGGTCGACGTCCACGGCGTGCTCCGGCGCCCGGTTCGACCTGCGCGGGGTCGCGACGCACGAGTGGGGTCACGCGTTCGGACTCGGGCACACTGCGCAGAACAGCGGCCTCGTGATGAAGCCGGCGTCGACGACCTGCGAGGTCGGCCAGCGCACACTCGGACTCGGCGACCTGATGGGCATCGACGCCCTGTACTGATTCGTCGATTCTCTAGGATCGAGGCATGTCCAGCACGATGCCCGGGTTCGGGAGCGAACGCATCACGCAGCTCGGCCTGCGGGACCGCGTCTACGACCGGGTACTCGAGGTGCTCATGGGCCACGACGTCGAACCGGGCATGCGCCTGTCGATCGACGGCCTCGCCCGGACCCTGGGCGTCTCGCCCACGCCGGTGCGCGAGGCGCTCGTGCAGCTCGAGCGGACGGGCCTGGTCACGCGCGAGGCCAACAAGGGGTACCGGGTGTCCCCGCCGCTCGCGGGGGACCAGCTCGAGGCGCTCTTCGACGCCCGGCTCATCGTGGAGAGCGGCGCCGTCGACCTCGCCGCCCGCGGGGACGTCGACGTGCTGCGGGGCCGTCTCGAGGGTGCGCTCGCCGAGCAGGCGGCCGTCGCCGAGGAGATCGCCGCCGTCGGGGCGGCGGACGCGTCCGAGGAGCTGATGGCCCGGTTCTTCCGGAGCGACTGGCAGTTCCACCAGCTCGTCTTCGACGCGACGCGGAACCCGTTCCTCGAGGAGATGTCCGAGATCATCACGACGCGGGTGCACCGGATGCGCCAGATCGTGGAGGGTGGCGGCGACGACACCGACCGGGCCGTGCAGGAGCACCGGGCGGTCCTCGACGCGCTCGCCGAGGGGCCTGCCGAAGCGGTGGCGGCGATGCGGCACCACATCGACGCGGTCCGACTGCGGTCCCGCGCCGACGCCTCGCACACCGGGTAGCGCGGTCGGGGTTGCGTTTCGGCGCTGCGCGAGTATCTTTCCTATAGGAAAGAGGTTCATCGCCGAACCGAGACATGCGAGGGAGCATTCCGTGACCACACCACAGGACTGGGTCGACCAGGACTGGAACCCCGCCACCTGGACGTCCGACACCTGGCCGATCGCCACCTGTCTGCACGGGTTCCCCCCGGTCACCCGTGACGGGACCGCGTTCCACGACGCCGCCCCCGAGGTCTGGGACGACGTGTTCGCACAGATCGAGGCCGTCGGGTTCTCGCTCGCCGAGCTCGCCGACAGCCACATCCGCCCCGCCGACCTCGAGCGGTCCCGTCGGGACGAGCTGTTCGCCATCGCGAAGGCCCACGGCGTCGGGATCCCGTCGGTGCACCTGCAGCGCAAGAGCGTCATCCAGCCCGGGCACGAGGAGGACAACCTCGCCTACGCGCACCGGACGATCGACGCCGCGGCCGAGTGGGGCATGCAGGTCTTCTCCACCGGACTGCACCAGCCGTTCACCGACGCCCAGCGCGCGGCCCTGTGGTTCTGGACCGCGCAGGGCCCGAAGGACCCCGACGACCCGGAGGTCCGGAAGGCCGCCGTCTCGCGACTGCGTGAGCTCGGGGAGCACGCCGCCTCCGTCGGGCTGCCGATGGCGCTCGAGCTGTACGAGGACACCTACCTCGGCACCGCCGACAGTGCCGTGCGGCTGATCGAGGAGATCGGCCTGGACAACGTCGGGCTCAACGCGGACGTCGCGAACCTCATCCGCCTGCACCGCCCGGTCGAGGACTGGCGGGAGCTGTTCGCCAAGACCATGCCGCTGACGAACTACCTGCACGTGAAGAACTACACGCGGGACGAAGCGGGCGACGGCAGCTGGGCGACGAGCGCGCCGAGCACGATGGAGGCCGGGCTCATCAACTACCGCCAGGTCCTCCGCGACGCCGTGGCCGACGGCTTCCGCGGGATCGTCATGACGGAGCAGTACGGCGGGGACAGCCTCGGCGTCTGCGCCACCAACCAGCAGTACATCCGTTCCGTGCTCGCCACCACGAGCGTGGGCACGAAGCACGAAGGAGCAACACGATGAGCACCCTCGACATCGCCGTCGTCGGGTCCGGCTACATGGGCGGCGGGATCGCCCAGGTCCTCGCCCTCGCCGGCCACACCGTCCGGATCGCGGACGTCTCCGCCGAGATCGCCGCGTCCAACCGCGCGCGGCTCATCGCGGAGACGGAGCAGTTCGTCGCGGACGGCCTGTTCCCCGCGGACGCGGTGTCGCGCGTCGACGCCCACCTCAGCGCCGCGACCTCCATCGAGGAAGCGGTCGCCACGGCCGACTTCATCGAGGAGGCCGTGCCCGAGAAGCTCGAGATCAAGCACGCGACCCTCCGCCGGATCAGCGAGGCCGCCCGCCCCGACGCCGTGATCGGGTCGAACACCTCGACGATCCTCATCGCGTCGCTGGCCGAGGCCGTGGTCGGACCGGAGCGGTTCCTCGGGGTGCACTTCTCGAACCCCGCGCCGTTCATCCCCGGCGTCGAGCTCATCCCGCACCCGACGACGAGCGAGCACGCGATCGAGGTCGGCGAGGCCGTCGTCGCCGCGACGGGCAAGCAGTCCGCGCGGGTGAAGGACTCGACCGGGTTCGTCCTCAACCGGCTGCAGTACGCGCTGTTCGAGGAGGCCACGAAGATCGCCGACGAGGGCATCGCCAGCCCGGACGACATCGACACGATCGTCCGGACCACCTTCGGGTTCCGCCTGCCGTTCTTCGGCCCCTTCGCCATCGCCGACATGGCGGGGCTCGACGTCTACGCGTTCTGCTTCGAGTCGCTGCAGACCCGCTGGCCCGAGCGCTTCGCCACCCCGGCGTCGCTGCAGCAGCACGTCGACGCGGGCGAGCTCGGCACGAAGTCCGGCGCCGGGTACCTCGAGGTGCCCGCCGACCGGACGCTGGAGCTCGTGGCCTACCGGAACAAGGCGTACGTCGCCATGCAGAAGCTCCTCGACGAGCTCGGCCCGGCACCGATCCACTGAGGGGAACGACCATGAGCGACCAGAACCTGGACCACACCGTCGTCCTCACCGGAGCGGCCTCACCGCGGGGCATCGGCCGGGCGACCGCACACCACCTCGCCGAGGCGGGCTGGAACGTCGGGATCATCGACCTCGACCAGACCGCGAGCGAGCAGGTCGCCGCGGAGATCCGCGAGCAGCACGGCGTCCGGGCCGTGGGCGCTGGAGCGAACGTCGCCGACGAGTCCGCCGTCCGTGCGGCCTTCGACACGATCGAGGCGCAGCTGCCGCGCGTCACCGCGCTCGTGAACCTCGCCGGGGTGTCCTCGGCGCACGCCTACCTCGACCTGCCCGAGGGGGAGTGGCACCGCGTGCTGTCGATCAACCTCGACGGCGTGCACTTCGCGAGCCTGCGAGCGGCGGAGTCGATGGTGCAGCACGGCTACGGACGCATCGTGAACCTGTCGTCCGTCTCCGCCCAGCGCGGCGGCGGGACCTTCAGCAAGACGCCGTACACGGTCGCCAAGGCCGGCGTGATCGGTCTGACCCGCGGTCTCGCCCGGGAGCTCGGACCGAAGGGCGTCACGGTCAACGCGATCGCCCCCGGGCCGATCGACACGGACATCATGGGCGGCACGCTGTCCGAGGAGCGGAAGGTCGAGCTGGCCGCCGACGGGGTCCTGCCCCGGATCGGGACGCCGAGGGACATCGCGGCCGCGGTCGCCTACCTCATCGGCGAGGACGCCGGGTTCGTCACCGGTCAGACGCTGAACGTCGACGGCGGCCTGTACATGCACTAGACGGAACCGCCTGCGGTTCGCGTGCCGACGGCACGAGACGAGCCGCGCCTCCAGGCCGGACCGCCGACCCGACGGTCGACGCCGGCCGACCCGAAGAACCGACCATGATCGCGAAGGAGCGACCGTGTCCTCATCCCTGCCCGCCCTGGGGTCCACCCACGACCCAGCCCTGAAGTCGGCCATCGGCAAGGCGACGAAGCACCTCATGCCGATGCTCGTCATCCTGTACTTCGTCGCGTTCCTCGACCGTACGAACGTCGGCTTCGCCGAGGAGGCCCTGAGCGTCGACCGCGGCATCTCCGACGCCGCCTTCGCGCTCGGCGCCGGCATCTTCTTCATCGGCTACGCGATCTTCGAGATCCCGTCGAACCTGCTCCTCAAGCGGTTCGGGGCGCGCTTCTGGCTCGCCCGGATCGCGGTCACGTGGGGCATCGTCGCCGCGCTGTTCGCCTTCACGACGAACGACACGATGTTCATCGTCCTGCGGTTCGTCCTCGGTGTGACCGAGGCGGGACTGTTCCCCGGCGTGATCATGTACCTGTCCGAGTGGTTCCCGAACAAGGTGCGCGTGCGGATGTTCGCCATCTTCTACCTGGCGCAGCCGTTCTCGCAGATGATCGGTGCGCCGCTGTCCGGCGGTCTGCTGAGCTTCGGCGACCAGGCCACGCCGTTCCACGGCTGGCAGGTCATGTTCTTCGGCGAGGGCCTCCTCGCGGTGCTCGCCGGCATCGCCGCCCTGGTGTTCCTGACGAACAGTCCGCAGCAGGCGAAGTGGCTGGAACCGGGGGAGAAGGACTCGCTCACCGCGGCGATGGCGCGGGAGGACACGGCGCGCACTGCTGACGGTCCGACGGGCATCTGGAAGGCGATGGCGAGCGGGCGCGTCTGGTACTTCACGATCATCTACTTCTGCCTGCAGGTCGCCGTCTACGGCACGACGTTCTACCTGCCGCAGCAGGTCTCCGCGCTGCTCGGGCAGGACGTCGGCTGGCAGGTCGGCCTCGTCGCGGCGATCCCGTGGCTCGTCGGTCTGGTCGCCTGCTACCTCGTGGGCTCGAAGGCCGACACGGTCGGGCGCCGCCGACGCTGGGGGACGCTGTTCTACGTCACGACCGGGCTGTCGATCCTCGGGTCGGCGTGGGCCGGGGCGAACGGGCAGCCCATCCTCGGCATCGTGTTCATCACCCTGGCGGTGGCGAGCTTCCTCGCGGTGGGGCCGATCACGTGGGCGTACCCGACGGCGTTCCTCACGGGCGCCGCGGCGGCCGCTGGCATCGGTCTGATCAACTCGCTCGGCAACCTCGGCGGGTTCGTCGCACCCATCATGCGGACCGCGATCAACGAGGTCGTCCCGACGGACAGCGGGGCGTTCGGCATCGTGTCGCTCGGGGTCCTGGCGTTCGTGGCCGCGGTGATGATCTTCTGCACGACGTTCTTCCGGGGTGCGAAGGCCGACGAGCTGCTCGACACCACCCACGTGCGCACGCAGGGGGACGAGCGGTGACGCGGCTGTTCAACGACCCGGCGGACTTCGCGGACGAGGCCACCGACGGCTTCGTCGCCGCGAACGAGCGGTGGGTGCGGCGGGTGCACGGCGGCGTCGCGCGGTCGACGACGTCGCCGGACGGCACGGTCGCCCTGGTGATCGGCGGCGGATCGGGGCACTACCCGGCGTTCGGCGGGCTCGTCGGCCACGGGCTGGCGGCCGGTGCCGCGATGGGGAACCTGTTCGCCAGTCCGAGTGCGCAGCAGGTGACGGCCGTCGCGCGGGCGAGCGAGCACGGCGGCGGGGTCCTGCTGAGCTACGGCAACTACGCGGGCGACGTCCTGAACTTCGACGCTGCGGCGCGGACGCTCGAGGCGGACGGGATCCCGGTCCGCACGGTCCGCGTCACCGACGACGTCACGTCGGCACCGGCCGAGCGCCGGCACGAGCGTCGGGGCATCGCGGGCGACCTCTGCGTCTTCAAGGTCGCCGGAGCCGCGGCGGAACGCGGCGACGACCTCGACACGGTGACGGCCGTCGCGGACCGCGCGAACGACCGGACCCGGTCCTTCGGCGTCGCGTTCTCCGGGTGCTCCCTGCCCGGTGCCGAGGAGCCGCTGTTCGAGGTGCCCGAGGGCCGCATGGCGGTCGGGATGGGCATCCACGGCGAACGCGGCATCGACGAGACCGACGTCCCGACGGCGGACGAGCTGGCGACCCTGCTCGTCGCGCGGCTGCTCGACGAACTCCCGGACGGGGTCACCGCCGCGGGGTCCCGCGCCGTGCCGATCCTCAACGGGCTCGGGAGCGTGAAGTACGAGGAACTCTTCGTCGTCTACCGGTCCGTCCAGCGCCTGCTCGGTGACGCGGGCGTCGTGCTCGTCGAACCCGAGGTCGGGGAACTCGTCACGAGCTTCGACATGGCCGGGGTCTCGCTGACGCTGTTCTGGCTGGACGACGAACTCGAGGAGCTCTGGGCAGCACCAGCCGACACCCCCGCGTACCGGAAGGGCGGCGCCGTCCCGCAGGAACGCGTCGCCGCGTCCGTCGCGGCCGCCGAGGCGACACCCGACGCGGTCGGCGCGGCGAGCGACGACTCCCGCGCCGTCGCCGCACGCATCGGCGCCGGCTTCGCCGCCGTCCGAGCGCTGCTCGACGAGCAGGCCGACGAACTCGGCCGCATCGACGCGGTCGCGGGCGACGGCGACCACGGCATCGGCATGCAGCGCGGCTCGCACGCCGCAGCCGACGCGGCATCCGGTGCGGTCGCACGCGGTGCCGGAGCGGGTTCGGTGCTGCGGATCGCCGGTGACGCGTGGTCGGACAAGGCCGGCGGCACGTCCGGTGCGATCTGGGGAGCCGCCCTGGAGGCACTGGGTCGCGTCCTCGGGGACGACCAGCGTCCGTCGGCTGCCACCGTCGCGCAGGCCGTCGGTGCGGCCACC